>Ga0310695_10000251_pt1 | contig 143490 bp, 126 predicted proteins | sample RumenRJG_04DNA_FD_203882 | JGI IMG/M metagenome (GOLD analysis project Ga0310695, IMG submission 203882) | Bovine rumen microbial communities from Lethbridge, Alberta, Canada - RJG_04 (v2) (version 2) | ecosystem: Host-associated > Mammals > Digestive system > Stomach > Rumen | place: Canada...
AAGGTGAGGTCTGCCTGTCTCTTGGATGATGCAATTAAATACGCTTTCAGTTGCGTTATTCAATCAGATTGTGCAGGTTGGTTTAACTCATGTGGCATATGCTGCTAATTTTTTGCATTGCTATAATTGTGTTACAATATACAAAACCTAAAGAATGAGAGAGGTTATATCAATGCTTGTGATACAACTTGTCAAAATAAATTGGTCAAAAAATAGTAGAGATTTACAATCTACAGAAAAAAGAAAAGCGTTGTTTTTTCCTTCAATGGTTGAATGGAATAATCAACAATGTTCAAAAGATGTTTTTCTTTCAAGCCGGGAATGCTTTTATTTATCAGATAAAGAATTAGATTTTTGGTATGATTACTATAAAAAACAAAACTTATATCGAAGAAACCAAAAGAACAAAACTCATGATTCCGAAATAATAAGTTTTAATTTTGATACTTACCAAAGGATGACAGATCGTAATGCTGTATGGACGGGAGAATTTTACAGCATAGATGAAATAAACAAGAATATGATTCCATGTATAAGGATAGTAGAGGAAGATAACAGATATAGGATAAAATGGTTTAGTCAGACGGGTCTTTTTTCTCAGCCTTTCAGAAAAGGTGGAAATGAAGATTCCTATAATCCCAATTCTGATTTGTATCTACAGCTAAATACATTGAATGAAACAGCATTCGTATTGTCTGATGAACAGGCAGGAGAAATAAGATATAATTTTCGCCTTGTAGATCGAGATGAAGGAGTTCATACATACACCGAATATCGCATTTATCTGGTAAACACAAAGCAACTGACCAATGATGTATTTATCAGAGATTATAATTATTTATATAAGCAATTAGCTAAATTATATTAAAGGAATTGAAGATGAAAACGGTGGGAATGGTATATAAAATAAATGTGCTTCAAGCTCTGAAAGACAAGGGCTACTCAACATACCGTATCAAGAATGATAAGCTGCTGAGCCAATCAACGCTTCAAAAGCTCCGTGAGGGTAAACCTGTATCGTGGGAAAATATAGAAGCCTTTTGCAGAATGCTTGAAATACAGCCCGGTGATCTGCTTGAATACAAGCCCGATACAGCAGAGAATGAGTAGTATTCTTCTCCTGACGGAAAAGGGCATAAAAAAAGAAGCCAACAGCTGGGCAAGACGCTTTGTCTTGTTCCGAACTGTTGACTTCTTGAACTATTGCTCAATAGGGAATAGTTGTCAGTGGCTTACATAGAAACGATAAAAAAATCATTAAAAAGCATTTTTTGTATTGACAAACAAAAAATGATGCTGTATGATAAAAATGTTAGTTAAAAAGTAAACACCAAAAGCCCATCGCTTAACTCGCAATTAAACGACAGGCTCACTCGCAAAGGTATTAGCCCTACCTCTAACGAATTTCTGATGCCCAAACAGGCTTCTTATGCCTTTTGGATATACTGTGTCAAGTCAATGCCTTTTTGCGTGAACAACAACAGGGTATTGGCTTGGCATAATTTTTTTGTTACACTTGCCTTTATGTCAGTGCATAGGCTTTCGTCTGTGTCCTGACATAAGAGTAAACAGTAATGCCAAACACTCGCTTTACTCTTTCCCGACAACTGAATACATAACACAAGCGAAAATACAACGGTATCATAACAGTTTTGCCACGACACCAAACTTCATTGGTCGAGCGAGCCAACAGAGTACCATTCTGTTGCTACCTTGACTACTTGGTAAGGCTTGCAAACCTGTTTAATACGATGTGGTGAAACCACCGGCGAGTACCCGACAGCACCCAACATCAGGATAAGATAACTCGTGTTATTGAAGATAATCTTGGCAGAGATTATCTTCTGATAGTTACACAAGATTTTATGTATCTATCAGAGGATAATCCTGAATACAACTATAAGGCAAGAAACCCTGATAATTTCTTGCCTTTTCGTCGTAAATGAGAGAGCTGATAACCAGATTCGAACTGGTGACCTCATCCTTACCAAGGATGCGCTCTGCCGACTGAGCTATACCAGCATAATAAATGAACTCTCTCATAAGAGAGAGTTCAGATGGCGATCCGGAACGGGATCGAACCGTCGACCTCTAGCGTGACAGGCTAGCGTTCTAACCAGCTGAACTACCGGACCAAACTGCTTGATAATAATAACATATATATGGTGATTTGTCAATAGGTTTTTGAAAATATTTTATAAAAACATAGAGTGACGGCATGGCATACCTTTATGAAGTAATGCCATGCCGAAGATGGATAATTATGATTTTTGAAATTTAAAAGTCCTCGCCATAGTCATTAAAATCGTGAGGATCGGGATGACCTGCATCAACAAGCTCACTCTGACGCATTTTCATGCGGAAGCGATCTTTTTCTATAGCTTCGGAAAGATCCTCCTTGAAATCACGAGAATGCTTTATGTTCTTTATAAGAAGAACAGGAGTAGTATTGTCGTGGGCATGTACTTTTATAGAGCCCATGCCGAAAAGCTTCTGAAACAGAGTTCTTGAATATGTCAGATCGGTTATTCTGTAGAGAAGTATCTCATTTTCCACACTGTTGAAAAGACCTTTTTGTATTACGAGCTTTTTAGGTTTTAATGTATAGACGGTAAATGTCCATGGGATTCCTAAAAATCCCCAGCACTTGCGTTCTTTCCTGATTATTATTGAATTAGGGTTTACACGCTCATTAACTTCATTATAGCCATCTATTTCATCTATATTATCGTTATTCTGCATTTTATTTGCCATATGCATCCCCTCCTGATATAGTTGTCATTAATCGCCGAAGCAAATGCCGATATTCTTTGCAGCTTTTATAACCTTGCTGTCAGTCGGAACGGCCTTGAGCTTTCCTGCTACCTCACTGAGCGGTACAGGAACTATCTTTCCGTTGACCATGCCTGTCATAAAGCCGTATTTTTCTTTGATTATGAATTGTGCTGCTGCTGCACCGAAAAGTGTAGTGATAAATCTGTCGTAAGCATCAGGACTTCCGCCTCTCTGGAAATGTCCGGGAACGGTAACTCTTGTTTCCTGACCTGTAGCTTCCTCTATTTCATGTGCTATCTTGTATGATATTGAAGGATACATAAGGCTAGACATAGCTTCCTTTTTCTTTTTCTTCGGGAGCTTTGCTATCTCATCGGAAACAGCACCCTCTGCAACTGCAAGTATGGAGAAAGTCTTCCCGTTCTTTGTGCGTGTTTTTATACAGTCTATTACTTTGTCAATGTTGTATGGTATTTCGGGTATGAGTATAACATCGGCACCGCCTGCGATGCCTGCATGGAGGGTAAGCCAGCCTGCTTTATGTCCCATGCATTCAACGATGAATACTCGTCCGTGAGAAGTAGCTGTTGTATGGATACAGTCTATAACGTTTGTTGCGATGTCAACCGCACTCTGGAAACCGAATGTAACATCAGTGCCCCAGATATCATTGTCTATTGTTTTGGGTAGAGTGACGACATTAAGACCTTCCTCGGAAAGCATGTTGGCGGTTTTGTGTGTACCGTTTCCGCCGAGGATAGCAAGGCAGTCAAGCTTCATATCTGCATAGTGCTTTTTCATCTCTGCTACCTTATCAACGCTTGTTTCGTCAATAACACGCATAAGTTTGAACGGCTGTCTTGAAGTTCCGAGGAGAGTACCGCCTCTTGTGAGTATTCCCGAAAAATCTTCGGGCTTCATCAGACGATATTCACCATAGATAAGTCCTCTGTAACCGTCGATAATACCGTAGATCTCTACCTGATTGCCGTAATGCTCGTAAAGACCTTTGGCAATACCTCTTATTGCAGAGTTAAGTCCCTGACAATCGCCGCCGCTGGTAAGTATGCCTACTCTTTTCATTAATTAACACTCCTTTGCGGATAATTTGATACTGTAATAATCTTACAACAAAAATACGGATTTTACAATAAAATTTTATATATTTTTAATTATCATTTTCGGGAAGATTTTTCTTGAAGTTCTCACCTGTCAGCGGAACGAACTGGCGCTCCTCAAGAACAGTACTCTTTTTGAGTGCAAGTCTCTTTTTTGCTTCCTCATAGAATTCGTGCTGGCAGTTGTGGACTTTTTTGCCTCGTCTGTCCAAAAGCTTGTAGGTTGTGTCGGATTCCTGTATGCGTGTATTGAGAACGTCTTTTAGCATTGTTGAGATTATGCCGAATGAGCGTTCCATAAGGTCCTTGTCTTCTATCGGGTAGATAAGTTCAACACGTTTGTCAAGATTTCTCTGCATCCAGTCTGCCGAGCCCATGTATATTTTTTTCATGCCGGCGTTTTCAAATATGAATATACGGCTGTGCTCCAGAAGCTGACCCACTATGCTTCGTACCTGTATATTTTCGCTTATTCCCTTTATTCCCGGTACAAGACAGCATATGCCTCTTACGATAAGCATTATTTTAACGCCTGCTTTTGAAGCGTCGTATAAAAGTCTTATTATTTCGGGATCGACAAGTGAATTTATCTTTGCTGTGATACCCGAGGGAAGACCTGCTTTTGCATTTTCTGTTTCGTTTATTATCATTTCTGCAAAGAACTGACGCAGACCTGTCGGGGCAACTTTCATTTTGTTATATACGGGCGGTGTTGAATAGCCTGTTATGACGTTGAAAAGGGAAGATGCATCTTCACCGAATTTTTCATTGCAGGTGAACATACCGATATCAGTATAGAAACGTGCGGTTATATCGTTATAGTTTCCTGTACCCATATGAAGATAACGCCTTATACCGTCCTGTTCACGCCTTACTACGAGTACTATTTTACAGTGTGTTTTAAGTCCTGCAAGTCCGTATATGACATGACAGCCGGCTTTTTCGAGCTTCTTTGCCCAGCCTATATTATTTTCCTCATCAAACCTTGCTTTCAGCTCAACAAGTACAGTCACCTGTTTTCCGTTTTCGGCGGCTTTTATAAGTGCGGCTATTATGGGTGAGTTTCCGCTGACACGGTAAAGGGTCTGTTTTATAGCGAGTACATTTTCATCATTTGCCGCCTGATTTATGAATTTTATTACCGGATCAAAGCTTTCATAAGGATGATGAACCATTCTGTCTTTTTCACGTATCGCCGCAAAAATATCATCAAATCCGAAAAACTCTGACGGCGGATTTACAGGTATTATCGGCTTGAATTTCAGATCGTCAAGATTTTCAAGTCCGGCGAATTTTGAGAAGAATGTAAGGTCTAACGGTCCGGATACTTCATATATTTCTTCTTCCTCTACCTTGAGCATATCAACAAGAAATTCCCTTAATGCTTTATCGCACTTTGAAATTATTTCAAGCCTTACCGGATCGCCTCTCTGACGTTTTTTCAGTGAATGCTCTATTTCTACAAGAAGGTCATCTGCATCCTCGTCAATATCAAGGTCGGAGTCCCTTGTTATCCTGAAAGGACAGTAAGCCTGTATCTCATAAAGCTCAAAAAGATCGGAAAGATGGCTTATTATTATATCCTCAAGCATTACAAATGCTCTGCCCGTGTCGGACTTCACTTCAAAAAATCTCGGAAGTATCGACGGAACCTGAACTACTGCGAATACATCCTCGCCCTCGTTAAGAAGTCTTACGGCTATATTAAGGCTCTTGTTTGCAAGAAGCGGGAAAGGTCTTGATGTATCAACGGCAAGCGGTGTGAGAACGGGGAATATGAACTTGTCGAAGTATGTGTCAACACTCAGTTTCTGTGTTTTGCTAAGCTCCTTTATTTTGAGAAAACGGAGTTTGTGCTTTTTGAGTGCGGGAATTATTGAATGGTGCAGGCATGAGTACTGCTTTTTTGAGAACTCGTGTATTTTTGCAGTCAGCTTTTCAAACTGTTGTTGTGCAGTCATTCCGGAAGCATCAGGCTCGTTATGCTTTGAGTGCATCCTGTCCATTACGCCGGCAACACGTACCATGAAAAATTCATCAAGGTTCGAGGCTGTTATCGAAAGGAACTTTACTCTTTCGAGTACGGGATTATCCTTTTCAAATGCTTCTTCAAGCACACGGCTGTTGAAGTCCATCCAGCTCAGCTCTCTGTTATGGTATGGGAAATCGGGCGGAGAAAACAGCTTTACCGGTTTAAGTCCGGCATCCTCTTTGTTGAGCTTGCGTTTTTTGTTCTTTTGTGTTTTAGTCGTTTTTTCGTCATCTTTTTTCTTATCGCTCAAATTTTATCTCTCCTTGCGGTAATACCGCCGTTTGATTTTAATTATGTACATTATAACAAATGTTTTATGTAAATTCAATATTTTATGTAGAAAATGTCGCAGGCATGTAACTTTTAACTTTGATGCTTTCGGTCACATATATAATCGTCGGCTTTTTATTACTTTTGTATATTGAAAAGCGCTCTGTATATCTTGACGGGAAAATAAAATAATGCTATAAATAAATATATGATAAAACGAGGTGTGATGTATTTTGAATAATAACAATAACGGTTTTAACGGCAATTATAATAACAACGGCTATAATAACGGCTTTAACGGCAACTATAACAATAACGGTTACAATAACGGCTTTAACGGCAACTATAATAACAACGGCTACAATAACGGCTTTAACGGCAACTATAATAACAACGGCTACAATAACGGTTTTAACGGTGACTATAATAACAACGGTTACAATAACGGCTTTAACGGTGACTATAATAATAGCGGCTACAATAACGGTTTCAACGACAACTATAATAACAACGGATATAATAACGGTTTTAATAACTATGATAACATAAAGAGAGATCCGAATATACCGATTGAGATATACCGTGAACATCCTGATGCACGAATGGCTACAAAGAAAGACGGCATGGTAGTACTGATTATAGCTACTCTGATGGTTGTTGTTTTAGGTGTTCTCAGTGCTTTTATGATTATTTTTGTATATAATCAAGCAGCCGAAACCGAAAGAATAATTGGTTATAATGTTACAGTCGAGGGTACTGTTACCGATACATGGACAAAAAGAACCTCGTCAAGAAAGTCAACAACGACACACTATTATGCGTCATACAGGTATTTCTACAATAACAGCGGATATTTCGGAACTACAAAGATGAGTCGTGGAAGCCTTGTTGAGGGACAGAAGATCACCGTTTATGTTGATCCGAATGATCCGTCCTCTTCAAGAGTATTCCATGAAGGAAATGCCGCTTTTTTTGCCATATTGGTATCTGTATTTGCTTTTGTGCCTTTTGCGGCATGTTGGGTGATCGCACTGATAAAGTGTATTCAGTGCTGTCAGGGACGTATAGTTATATATAATAGAACAGGTATGAAAAAAGGCGGCAAGAAAGTATGGAAAAAAATAAAATAAGTGCATGATAAGCGGCACAGTTTTCTTTTGTACAAAGAAGGCTGTGCCGCTTTTCCTTTGAAATATCGTTTTTTTCTTACTTTCACGGAAAGAAAAAAGAGTGCTTTTATATTGACGAAATTGAATTATAATGCTATAAATAAATATAAGAATAAAATGAAATGTGTGATGCAGAATGAATAATGAAAAAAGCATAAACAGGAGAAATACGGATATACCTGCTGAAATATCCCGTAGACATCCCGATGCAAGAATAGCCACAAAGAAAGACTTCATGCCAAGACTGATCGTATCAACAATTATATTTATTATTATCTTTGCCGTTTGCGGATTATTGTTTTTCAGGCAGGAAACTTCAAGAGCCGAAACCGAAAGGATAATGAACCAGAATGTGACTGTTGATGGTGTTGTTACAAAAACATGGAAACATACAAGAAATATCAGCAAATCGGTAAGCACTACACATTATGCATCTTACAGATATTTTTATAACAGAAAATTATATACCGGAACAACAATTATGAGTGCGGGCAGTCTGAGCAAAGATCAGACTGTAACCGTTTATATTGATCCGGATGAGCCGTCGAATTCGAGGCTATTCCATGAAAGCATCTTTCCTGAGATAATGATTGCGGCAATAATTATTATTTGTATTGTTTATTTTTTGTTTCTGCTGAACAAGTGCCGACTGTGTTTTCAGGGACGCATTGTAATATATAAGCAAAAATGCCCTAACAGAGAGAATGATTTCAAGACGGTATGGAAAAAGATAAAATAAAAAAGGATGTGTGATATATTATGAACAATAACGATTATAATAATTACAACAATAATTTTAACGGGAACAACGGAAACTATAATAACGGATTTGACGGTTATTATAATAACAATAACTTCAATAACCTCAGTGAAAACACGAGAGATCCGAATGTACCTTATGAGATATACCGTGAATATCCTGATGCAAGAATTGCTACAAAAAAGGACGGAAAGACAGAGCTGATTATATCTACAATAATATGTATACTGGTTTTTCTGATATTCGGATTCCTGATGTTCCAGTCGTGGCTTTCAATATCGGAAACAGATAGGATAATGAACTGTAATGTTACAGTCGAGGGTACTGTAACGAATACATGGTCAAGTCTGAGATCGTCAGGCAAGAGCAAAAGAACAGTTTATTTTGCAACATACAAATATACATATAACAATACCGAGTACAAAGGAACAGTAGAAACAGGCATCTCAAGATACCATAAAGGTTATACTGTTACCGTTTATGTTGATCCGGACAAGCCGTATGATTCAAGGCTGTTCCGTGAAAGCAATCTGATACAGTATTTCTATCTTATCATCATGGCACCGTTTGTTATATTCTGGTTCTTTGCTTTAAGAAAGTATATCCTTTGCTGTAAGGGGCGTATGGTAATATATAAGAGAAAATCCACGAATGGCTACAGAACCGTATGGAAAAAGATAAAATAAAATTTGGAAAGTGGAAAGTGGAAAGTGGAATTGTTTGAGTTCCGCCGACTTTAATAAATACTGCCAGTGACCGGTATAGCTTTTTTAAGATGGCTGTACCGGTCTTTATATTTATAAAAATGATGTCAAAGACGATATTTGATGTTGACTTATAATGCAAAAAATTGTATGATATGTATATGTGCTGCATCAGCAATCTTTTAAATCAGAAAAAATCGGAGGTATTTTTTATGAAGCTTAATGGTTCTGAAATCATTGCCGAGTGTCTGCTTGAACAGGGCGTGAATACTGTATTCGGCTATCCGGGAGGTGCTGTACTCAATATATATGACGCTCTTTATAAATACAGCGATAAAATAACACACATACTTTCAGCTCATGAACAGGGAGCTTCTCATGCCGCTGACGGATATGCAAGAACAACAGGAAAATGCGGCGTTGTTATAGCTACATCAGGCCCCGGCGCTACAAACCTTGTAACAGGTATCGCAACAGCTTATATGGATTCTGTTCCTATGGTCGCTATAACAGGTAATGTGTCAAATGACCTTCTTGCCCGTGACAGTTTTCAGGAAGTAGATATAACCGGTATAACTCTCCCCGTTACAAAGCATAACTTCATCGTAAAGAATGTAGAAGACCTTGCAAATGTTATACGCAAGGCTTTCAGAATAGCTATGTCCGGCAGAAAAGGCCCTGTACTTATTGATATACCAAAGGATGTAACAGGCGCTGTATGTGAGTTTACACCCGAAAAGCCTGCCGAAACAAAAAATCCCCTTGTTTCATGCAAGTCAGACTTTGAGGCTGCTGCAAAGGCTATAAACAGCGCTGAACGTCCTCTTATCTATATGGGCGGCGGTGTTGTAAGTGCAGATGCAGAAAAAGAACTTCTTGCTTTTGCCGAAAAGATAGACTGTCCTGTTGCAACATCTATAATGGGACTTGGCGGCTTTCCGTCATCACACAGACTTTTCACCGGTACAATAGGTATGCACGGCGGTTATGAAACAGGTAAGGCTACAGATAACTGTGACCTTATCATAACAGTAGGTGCAAGATTCTCGGACCGTGTTGCAGGTGACAGAGAAAAATTCGGCAAGGAAGCAACTATTATACAGCTTGATATAGACAAAGCCGAGATAAACAAGAACGTAAAAATAAATTACAGTCTTGTAGGCGACCTTAAAGATACACTTGCAGGACTTACCGAGGCTGTTGAAGAAAAACGCCATGATGCATGGACAGCACAGGTAGAGGAATGGGGAAAGAATTCCAAGCTTTGCGAAACACCTGCATCAGATAATTATGCGCATCCCTATCATATAATAGACGAAGTAAGAAAGCTCACAAAGGACGATGATATAATCGTTACCGATGTAGGACAGCATCAGATGTGGGTGTCACAGGAATACAAGTTTGAAAAGCCGCGCTGCTGGTGTACATCGGGCGGACTCGGAACAATGGGTTACGGCATGGGTGCAGCAATAGGTTCAGCCGTTGCACATCCCGAAAAGAGAGTCGTACTCTTCACCGGTGACGGCAGCTTCCATATGAACCTCAATGAGCTTGCTACGGTAAGGTCATACAATCTCCCGATAGTTATAGTTGTTATGAACAATACCGTTCTCGGCATGGTAAGACAGTGGCAGAAGCTTTTCTACGGACATCGTTTCTCACAGACCGATCCTCACAGAAAAACAGATTTCGTTGCACTTGCTGAGGCATTCGGCGTAAAGGGTATGAGAATAAATAATGACAGCGAGGTATCTGACGTACTCAAGGCTGCATTCGACAGCGGCGAACCTGTTGTTATAGACTGCCGTATATCTCCCGATGAGAATGTTCTTCCTATGATACCTCCGGGAAAAACTGTTGATGATATGATTACGGAAATGGAGTGATAAGCATGAACAAACAGATAATAGGACTTCTTGTACATAACCATCCGGGTGTACTTCTCCGTGTTACAAGTCTTTTTACAAGACGTGGATTCAATATAGACAGCCTTACAGTAAGCCCTGCCGGAATAGAGGGCTATTCGAGAATGACTATCCGCATGAGCGGCGATGATGATCAGGTAGAACAGTTCATAAACCAGATGTTAAAGATAGTCGATGTAAAGACAGCCGAGGTACTTCCCGAAGAAAGCTCTGTAGCAATGGAGCTTCTTCTTGTGAAGGTAAGCTCTGACAGCGAAAGCAAAAATGATATAATCGCTGTTACATCATCATATCACGCATCACTTGTAAACATAGGCGAACATTCACTTACATTCAGGGCATCGGGTACTCCGAACCAGATAGACAAGCTTATAGAACAGCTTTCTGAATACGGTATAATCGAAATGGCAAGGACAGGAATTGCCGCACTTTCCAACGGTGACAAGTGTCTTTCAGACAAGCTTGATACAGAAGAATAATTGTAAGCACAGCAGACACGGCGGTTTTGCCGTGTCTGTTTTTGTATATTCGTATATGTTACAATAATCAAAAATTGCTTTACATAAAGCCTTTATTATGTTATAATATTATAAATTTATAAAATCTATTATCTTTTCGGAACAAACGGAGGTGTTCCTTATGCCTGTTGTAGCGTTCATAATATTGGGAGTTCTTCTCTGTGCAATCGGTGCTGTCGGTGTTATAAGATTCATCGTTGAAAACAGAAAACACAGTGATGAGGACGAAGATCCTGTAAATGTACTTGAAACAATGTCACGGCTTGCTACAGGAGATATTACAAAAGCTTTTATATGTGAATATACGGTTTCAGGCGGTGTCGAAAATGAGTACATGATGCTCAGACTGGAATATACTTCGGGTAATAAGGCTCTTTTCAGGTATAAGAAAAAAATATCCGATGATGAGATGATAAAGAGAAAATATACTGTTCCGTCATCCGTTGCTGATAAGATAATGGATATATACAGGAAAAACAGGATCGCTGACTGGGGTATGCTGAAAGAAAATGATGATATATCCCTTGATGTTCCTACAACTTCCGTACAGTTCATTACCTGTGACGGTGAATTTGTTTTTTCAAATGAAACCGAGCTTCCGAAAAAGAGTGAGGGTGTCATAAAGGAAATATATGACGTTCTCAGTGCCAACATAAAAACAGAATCTGAAAAAGGAGAGGACTGATATGGGACTTTTCGATAACATAGGAAATAACTCAGCTAATGAACCGAAAGCCAATACACAGGGCGGCAACCGTACTGTTGATGTTTTTTTCTCTAAACTGCCTGAAAGCTTTGATGACTTCAAGGCACTTCCGCAGGCATCGCTTTTATCACCGTTTGATACAGCGGCACTTACTGTACTTGCATTTTGCTTCTATCCGCAGGATAAAGAAACAGCCCTTGCAATGATAGACTATTTAAGAGGTCCGAGACCGCTCAGCAATTATGACAAGTCATTTATCGCAGACAGATTCAGGGACAGTGACTATGTTCCGAGATCATATTTCAGCGGTGCAGTTCCGCAGAATGACTATCTGCCTTCACAGCCTTATACAATAAAGGTATCCGAAAATCCGTATTCATACGAAACCGAAAACTATGCCAAGCTGTTTCTTACATCGGGCGGTGCAGACAGTCCGAGATATGTACAGCTCCGCAAAGCCAAAGACGGAAAATGGTATCTCTGGGAGCAGTTCATTCTTGTGGGAATACGTCAGCCCGAAAGTACAAACCCATGGGCTTAAACAATTAACAATTAATAATTAATAATTAACAATTAATGATCAGGAGAGAAATTATGGATATAAGAATTATTGACGCTGCCCAAATTACGGCAAGCGTCAAAAAGCTTTTTATGGATATGAATTATTTTATCGGAAATGATATCCTTGACGCACTTCATAATGCACGAGAAAATGAGGTATCACAAACAGGTAAAAGTGTGCTTGACCAGCTTATCGAAAATCATAAGATAGCATCAGCCGAAGAAGTCCCGATCTGTCAGGATACAGGAATGGCAGTTCTGTTCGTTGAATACGGTGAAAAAGTCGTTATAGATAACGGCAGCTTTGAGGATGCTGTTCAGGAAGGTGTAAGACAGGCTTATATTGACGGCTATCTTCGTAAATCTGTTGTCAGCGATCCTGTTTTCGACAGGGTAAATACTAAGGACAATACTCCGGCGATAATTTATACCGACATTGTAAAGGGTGACAAAATAAGAATACTTGCCGGCTGTAAGGGCTTCGGAAGTGAGAATATGTCGGCTGTGAAAATGCTCACACCGTCAGCCGGTATCGAGGGCGTTAAGAAATTCATAATGGATACCGTGAAATATGCAGGACCTAATCCCTGTCCGCCGATAGTTGTCGGAGTAGGTATAGGCGGCACATTTGAAAAAGCTGCTATGCTTGCAAAGAAAGCAACACTAAGACCTATCAATACGGATAATCCCGATGAAAGATATGCCGCTCTTGAAAAGGAGCTGCTTGAGGAGATAAACAAAACAGGTTTCGGGCCTGCCGGACTTGGCGGAAAATATACGGCTCTGGGCGTTAATGTAGAAACATTCCCGACACATATTGCCGGAATGCCTGTTGCAGTAAATATCTGCTGTCATGCGGCAAGACATAAGGAAACCGAGATATAAGGGAGGACTGACAATGAAAAGAATACAGCTTCCGCTTACAGATGATGTTATAAAGGAGCTTCATGCCGGTGACAGTGTACTTATAAGCGGTTCTGTCATAACCGGACGTGATGCGGCTCATAAGAGGCTCTATGAACTGATAGAAAAAGGCGAACCGCTGCCCGTTGATATACAGGGTGAAGTTATATACTATGTAGGGCCTGCGCCGGCAAAGCCCGGTCATGCGGTAGGCCCTGCCGGTCCTACTTCAAGTTACCGTATGGATAAGTACACTCCGGCACTTCTTGACAGAGGACTTAAAGGCATGATAGGCAAGGGCGCAAGAAACAGTGAGGTAATAGACTCAATGGTAAAGAATGGTGCAGTATATTTTGCCGCAATAGGCGGTGCGGCTGCGCTTATCTCAAAGAGTATTAAAAAATCAGAAGTACTCGCTTATGAAGATCTTGGAACAGAGGCTATCTATCGTTTTGAGGTCGAGGATTTCCCTGCAATAGTCGTTATAGACTCTAAAGGTGAAAGCGTTCTTGTTACGTCATAAGGTCTGTTCTTCACAGCGAGCATTACTATAAGATACAGTGATGTCAGAAGGAGTGTGAAGCTGCACCCTGACGATATGAGCACATAAAAGCCTGCAAGTGCAAGCGGAAAAAGTATGATGAGCGATAAGACGTTTATTATTTTCAGTGCTTTGTCCGGCGGATAAAAGTATGACAGCAATATAAGGAGTGCCTGACCGCCGTCGAGAGAATCTACGGGCAGAAGATTGAATGCACCGAGAGTTATGTGTGATGCGGCAAAAAACATACAAAGCTGTGAACCGGTGAGCATGTAAATAATACAGCCTGCCGCCGCCGATATAAAATTTACCGTCACGCCTGCAAGCGTTATTATTATATCCTGTTTTCTGTTTCTTACAGCTTTATGTGTGTCCGTTATGGCTATATCGAAAAGTGTCAGCTTTATAGTTTTCGGTGATGAATGAAAATATCTCATAGCCGCAAGATGTCCGGCTTCGTGCATAACAGCCGATATGAAACATATCAGTACCGACATTGTTGTATCGAATACGACAACGGCTGTCATTACGGCAACGAGCGGAAAGCTTACTTCAAAATTTATACTGCCGGCTCTGAATCTCATGTGTTATCAGCACCTGAGCCTGATTCAGAGCCGGTATTTTTTTGCTGTTCACCGAAAATTATTCTGCTGACCTCGTTTATGTCGATATTCTCGGAAAAGGGGAGAGGTGTTCTTGAAAAGTCAGGTATAACGGAATTGTTGTAAAGCTCGAAATAAACAGTCGCTGTATTTGCATACAGTTCACCGCCGACAGTTTTTAGTATAAAAGCCGCCGCAATTACTGTTATGCACAATATTATCTGTACTATCGTAAGAAGCTGTTCCCTCACAAAGCCCATATAATCACCCTTAATAAAATGTGGAATGTGGAAAGTGGAAAGTGGAATTGATTTCAATTTAGAACTTACAAATTAATAATATGTTTGTTATTGTTATGATATACACAAAAAAGCTGTACAGCAGACAATGAAGTCTGTTGTACAGCTCTAATTTTAAATTACACATTGTACATTGCACATTGTACATTGTACATTGATTTTAGACTCCGATTGAGATGGAGGATACGGGCTTGTCTTCGTAGATACGCTCGATAGCCTCGGCAAATACGGGAGCAACAGGAAGAATAGTGAACTTGTCAAGCATCTTATCCTGAGGAATGGAGATAGTGTCGAGGAGGATAAGCTCCTTGATAACACTCTTGTCGATTCTGTCAATAGCAGGACCTGAAAGAACCGCATGTGTAGCACCTGCGTAAACCTCTGTAGCACCGCCCTTTTCAACAACAGCCTGTGCAGCGTTGCAGAGAGTGCCTGCTGTATCTATCATATCATCAACGAGGATGACTTTCTTGTCTTTTACCTCACCGATTATGTTCATTACTTCTGAAACATTTGCTTTCGGACGGCGTTTGTCGATAATAGCAATAGGACAGCCAAGTCTTGTTGCAAAGTTTCTTGCTCTTGTTACAGAACCGAGATCGGGTGATACAACAACATAATCATTGGTATTTTCGCCGATCTTCTTTTTGAAGTGGTTGGCAAGTATGGGTGCGCCTACAAGGTGATCAACAGGGATATTGAAGAAACCCTGTATCTGTGCAGCGTGGAGATCCATTGTAAGAACACGGTCAGCACCTGCTGTAGTGATAAGATCTGCAACCAGCTTTGCGGATATCGGATCTCTTGCCTTAGCCTTTCTGTCCTGACGTGCATAGCCAAGATACGGAATAACGGCTGTTATGCTTGCGGCAGACGCACGCTTCATAGCGTCTATCATAATGAGAAGCTCCATAAGGTTGTCGTTGACAGGAGCACATGTAGACTGTACGATAAAGCACTCCGAACCTCTTACTGACTCGTGGAGTGAAACTGCCACCTCACCGTCACTGAAACATGTTACCTCAGACTTGCCTACGGGTATTCCAAGACATGCAGCTATCTGCTGAGCAACAGCTCTGTTGGAATTACAGGTAAAGATCTTGATATCCTTGCCGTGAAAATTCATTTAACTCGTCCCCCAATATTTTATTGCACCGATTTAAAAATCGGTTTGTTCCTGCTTCTGCACCATGCAAAAGACGTTAACCATACTTTTTATTTTAATACTGTTTTGTTTAAAAATCAAGGCAAAAAGGCGGTTATGGTCGGATAAAATAAAATTATTGTATCTTTTGCAAAAAAACGTCGTTAAAAAATGAAAATATGATTTATTATGCACAAAATCATTATTGTTATTCCACGATTTCTTTATTTTTGAAACATCCGCACGTCAGACATACATTGTCCGATATTTTACAACTGTCTATAAGTGCGGCAGGGCCAAGCTCGCAGAAAGAACCGACAGCGGTTTTTCCACGTATTACAGTTGATGGAAGTATAACTGTGTTTGCGCCTATCTGGACATCTGTGCCGATGATAACGCCGTCAGTACAGGGAATGCCAACGCCGTTTCGCATGTGTGCTTCAAGCACTCTCATTCTTGCTATCTCGTTGAGCTGTGCAAGCTGTACACGGTCGTTTGCGCCGAGTACTACATCCGAATTTTCGGCTTTATAGGCTATAACGCTTTTGCCGCTGTTTTTGATTATCTCTATTGTATCTGTGAGATAGTATTCGCCTGTTTTTGCGCTTTTGGTAAGCTTTCCGAGTGCGTCTATAAGCATATCCGTATCAAAGCAGTATGCACCCGAATTTATTTCTTTTATTTTGCGTGTTTCGTCATCAGCTTCTTTTTCCTCGACAATAGCCTTGAGTGATATGCCGTCATCGGCTCTTACTATTCGTCCGTAGCCTTTTGGCTCGTCTATCTCAGCGGTTATTACAGTACAGGCTGTATCTTTTCCCGCTTCAAATGCGGCTGTTATTACATCGGAAGATATAAAGGGAGCATCACCGCCGAGAATTATTATTTTTTGTCCTCTGTGAGCTTCAAGAAAGCTCTGAGCCATCATTACTGCATGACCTGTACCGAGTCTTTCGGGCTGGAAAACAGTTTCGACAGGGTAGGGGAGAGTTTTCAGATAATCCTCGACAAATTCCCTTCTGCTTCCCGTGACTACGCATATATCATCAATGCCTGCATTTTTAACGGCATCTGTTACCCAGTGAATGAGCGGTTTGAAAAGCACCTCTGCAAGAACTTTCGGACGGTTGGATTTCATTCTTGTACCCTCGCCGCCTGCAAGTACAAGTGCGCATGTTTTGTTCTCCATAAGATATTACCTCCGGTTTTTAATTATGAGTTCGATTAAGATATCCTGAGCCTCTATCATTGAGGGAGGTGGCACGAAGTGCCGGAGGGAGTTCTTCACGCAGTTTCCCATAAAGTATATTTTCATTTAACAGATAAATTTACAGTTCAAATTTTGAAATGCTTCGCTATGGTTTAATCCAAAATTGCAAATATATCTTTCTCTTTCCGCTTCGCTGATATTGTCCTTACCGAAAGTTACAACTCCCTCAGTCAGCATAGCTGACAGCTCCCTCACGGAGGGAGCCTTAATATAAATATTATCATATAAGATGACAGATTACAATATTTTGATGAGCTTTTGTGTTCTGCACGGTGAAACGGGTGTGTCGGAGATTGCATATACATCATCACAGCGGCATTCCGTATCATACATTTTTTTGCCGTCAGCCGAAAGAACAGATGTGTCTGCATACTTCATCACTAACGGCAGTGATGAAGCTTTTTTCATGTCTTTTATTGCCGAAAGTCCTCTTTCGTTGAAGCCGAGTATTTTTATGTACTGCGGCGGTGTTTTCATGTCGTTTGCGGATATGTTTAAAAAGCTGTGCATGATTATTCGTCTGAGCCTTGACATAGCATACCGCTTTGACTTTACACCGCTGAGTATATCTTCAAGTGTACAGCCTGCTCTTATTGATGAATACAGTCTGTTTTCAAGACCTTCGCTTATATCCGGAAGTTCTGCAAGCTCTCTGACAGTCATTGTCCTCAGTTTATAGAGTATTGCCGTTTCAAGCTTTTCAATACGTCTGCATTCGGGTACATGACTTTCATTTTCATTTTCAAATATAAGCGGAAGTGTGTTTTCGGGAACGTATTTTGAAATGTCGTTTCCGCTTATGATAAGTTCCCGTATCTTTGAGGCGGAAATGATATTTCCGCTTATGCTGTCACTGTTATGTGCCGAGCCTGTGCGTGTGAATGTACACGCTTTCATACTGCTGTTTATTTTTCTTATTGCCTTGATGTATTCTATGCCGAGAATGTTGTTCGGTTCACGGAGTACAGCGGCAGTTTCTTCACCGTATATGTCACATACTGCAAGCTCTCTTGACAAAGCAAAGCTCTTTCCCGATGACAGATATACGCCCATTCTTTCTGAAACTTCATCAGACATAACTGCATCTGCGGCTTTTTCAAGAAGTGATATGTCTCCGGCTTCACTTCCGAAATAAAGACGACTGCATATACCCGTTGAATCAAGTATGCTTACACCGCCGTATGCAAATCTTTCAGCTCCCGAACACGCAAAAACAACAGGCAGTTCTATGGCTATATCCGCACCGTTGAGAAGTGCGGCTTTTGTTCTTGCATATTTGTCTATCAGTGCAGGCTCGCCTCTCTGAGTGAAATTTCCGCTCATGCATACTATTGTACAATCCGCACCGTCAGCAATTATTTTGTCAAGCAGATATTTGTGTCCGTTATGGAACGGATCGTATTCGCATATTACTCCCGATACTCTCATATATTCACTTCCCGAACAGAAATTTGAAAAAGTTGTTGAAATTATTCGTGCTTTGTATTATTATTATAGTATAAAATTTTATTTTTGCAAACAATAAACAGGAGGATGACCAAATGAAAATTCTTGTAATCAATGCAGGCAGCTCTTCAATGAAGTATCAGCTTATCGACATGACCGATGAAAGCGTTATCGCTAAAGGTAACTGCGAGAGAATCGGTGCGGGCGGACACTTCAAGCACTCAACAGGTGACGGCAGAGTTTATGAAACAGATGTTGTTATGAACAACCATACCGAAGCATTCGTACAGATAAAGAATGCACTTCTCAGCGAGGAATACGGTGTTATCAAAAATCTTGACGAGGTATCGGCTGTCGGTCACAGAATAGTGCAGGGCGGTGCTTTGTTCAGCGAGTCCGTTATCGTTACAGAGGACGTTATAAAGGGTATAGAGAGCCTTATACCTCTTGCACCTCTCCACAATGCAGCTCATGTTCAGGGTATCCGAGCTTGTCTTGAAGTATTCGGCAAGGATGTACCCGAAGTTGTTGTATTCGATACGGCTTTCCATTCAACAATGCCCCCGAAAGCATTTATCTATCCCGTTCCGTATGAGTACTATGAGAAGTATGCAGTACGCCGCTACGGCTTCCACGGAACATCTCACAGATATGTTTCACACCGCTGTGCAGAGCTTATGGGCAAAGACCTCAAGGATATAAAGATGATAACATGTCATCTCGGAAACGGTTCATCCATAACAGCTATCAAGGACGGCAAGGTTATAGATACAAGTATGGGACTTACTCCTCTTGACGGTATTATGATGGGTACAAGAACAGGTTCACTTGATCCGTCGGTTGTAACCTTCATTGCAGAAAAAGAGCATATCTCTCCTGCTGATATGGATACACTTCTCAACAAGAAGTCAGGCTTCCTCGGTATTTCAGGTGTATCATCAGATGACCGTGATGTATGCGCAGCAGCAGACGAAGGAAATGAGAGAGCTAAGCTTGCAATAGAGATACTTGAATATGATATCCTCAAATACATAGGCAGCTATACAGCTGTACTCGGCGGAGTTGATGCTATCGTATTTACAGCAGGTATCGGCGAGAACCAGAGCTCACACCGTGAAAATGTATGTCATGCACTCGAATTCATGGGTGTCAAGATAGACGATGAACTCAACAGAAAGGCTATAAGAGGCGCTGAAGGCAAGATCTCCACACCTGATTCAAAGGTTGAAGTATTCGTTATCCCGACAAACGAAGAACTCGTTATCGCTCGTGACACAATGGCACTCGTAAAATAATTGTTGTTTATCAGTGATGTTTTACCGTCAGGCTGATATGTGAGGTGTGCGTGTATGGCATCGTCAGGATCGCAAAAAGCAGTTCCGTGGAAATATACAGCGGCATGAACCGTATTGCAGAAGCGTCATGGACGGAAAACAGCTTTGATTACAGTCCGTCATATAACAATGTTTCCGCAGATATAACCGATGCAAAGTCATTCATAAGATACTATGTCGGGGATATATACGAGAATGGCAATGGCATGGAGAACAACAACGGCTGGTACTTCAAAAACGGTACTGTAAGGCTTACATCTGACGGTGCAGAAATAATAACCGAAAGAAACATGCCGAAAAAACAATTGAAGTTCAAAAAATAACGTAAAGCTGCATGGTAAGCCGTATGACTTGCTGTGCGGCTTTTTTATATCATTGAAAAGGAGGTATTGAAATGAAACGCAGGATAATTGCTGTTATGGCTATAACACTTGCTTTGTTTATGAATGGCTGTTCACAGAATACCGGTGAAAAAAGCAGCTCGCCGGAATCTTCTTCCAAAGTTGGAGAAACCAAAGTTACAAGTAGTCCCGAAAGCAAAACAGAAAGCAAAGCTGAGAGCAAGGCAGAAAGCAAGATTGAAAGCAAGGTCGAGAGCAAAGTTGAAAGCAGCTCAGAACATTATGTATTGAACACAAGCAGCATTGATGAGAGCAGTGAAGAGAGCATTGATGACTATGGCTTTCCCGATGCCATGTATACGGACGGTTTTGAGAATGAGGAATTTCTGATTTACAAAACACAGGACCGTTATTATACAAGTGATAAGGAAAATGACCTGCATGTATTGGACAATAATAAAATTAAAAGTATCGGACTTGAAAACGGTGAATTTGTTCTGATAAAAGCAGACGGTACATTTTACACCGGAGGTGTTGCGGGATACTATCACGATCCTATGATGGAAAGTATAAATTACACTGAAAAGCTTACATGGAAACAGGTGTTTGAAAAATACGATATTCCCGAACTGAGCGAAACAAAGCTTTCTAAAAACGATAATATATCAAAATATACATCCGGTGATGATGTGTATCTTATCTTACGCAAATTCTCCAAACAGCCCTATGATATTTATCTTAACTCGGAGTTTCTGATATCTGCTGACGAAAAACTCTGTGAGGCTGAAAACATTCCCGATTATATCGAAAAACTGAAAAGCGAATCAAATTAAAATCAAAGCCGCAGGACTTGAATATGCCTGCGGCTGACCTCTAAACACTAATCACTAACTTGACAAATATGGAAAAATATTATACAATAGTAATTGGTTAAATTTCGTAAGATGCATTTTATTTTGCTTTGCAAATTGCATATTGTACATTGTACATTGCACATTGTACATTATTTCTAAAACGGGGGATGCTGTAAATGAGCTTTAGTATTCTTGGAACAGGAAAGGCTGTGCCTGAGTATGTTCTTACAAATGATGAGCTTTCTACTATGGTAGATACTAATGATGAATGGATACGTACAAGGACCGGTATCGAGGAAAGAAGAGTCTGCAAGGATGAAACTCTTACGGATCTTACTGTTGCGGCTGCTAAAAATGCCCTTGAAAATGCAGGCATTTCTCCCGGACAGCTTGATCTTATAATATGCTCTACCATGCGCGGAGAAAATGTTACGCCCTCTCAGGCCTGCGTTATACAAAAGGAGATAGGTGCGACCTGTCCGGCTTTTGACGTTAATGCGGCTTGTTCGGGCTTTATATATGCACTCGATATCGCCGACGGATATTTCGTAAGAAAAAAGGTAAAATATGTACTGATAGTTTCTATGGATAACCTTTCAAATATAATCGACTGGACAGACCGTTCAACATGTGTACTTTTCGGTGACGGAGGCGCGGCTGCCGTTCTGGGCGAGGGCGACGACCTTCTCGCTATAGACCTTACCGCTGTCGGAAATGACGAAGTACTCAGGATACCGCACGGCACGAACTCATCTCCGTTCTACCGCCATGATGAAGAAAAGGCTGTTCTCCATATGGCAGGCAACGAAGTTTATAAATTCGCAGTAAACGCTATGTCAACAGGTATCAAGAAAGTCATAGCTGAAGCAGGTCTTACAGAGGATGATGTTGACTGCGTTATACCGCATCAGGCTAATATAAGAATAATAAATGCGTCTGCAAAGAATCTCGGCATACCCAGAGAAAAATTCTTTTGCAACGTGAACCACTATGGAAATACTTCTTCGGGCAGCGTTCCGCTCGCTCTTGATGAGGCTAACCGTCAGGGTGTTCTCAAAAAGGGCGATATAATAGCAATGTGTGCTTTCGGCGCAGGTCTTACGACAGGAAGCTGTCTTATACGCTGGAAGGGCAATGACTGAATCTTACCGGACGTTTTTTGATGATACGATAAAACGGAGGATGATACTATGAAAAAAACAGCGTTTGTATTTTCCGGTCAGGGAGCACAGTATCCCGGCATGGGCAAGGAACTTTATGAATGTTCACCGGCTGCCAAAGCAGTTTTCGATATGGCTGAGGAAATACGTCCCGGTACATTGAAGCAGTGCTTCGAGAGTACTAAGGAAGAACTTTCAATAACAATAAATACTCAGCCCTGTGTATTCATTACCGATCTTGCAGCAGCAGCGGCTGTTGCGGAAAAAGGTATAAAGCCCGAATTTGTTGCAGGCTTTTCACTCGGTGAGATAGCAGCTATCGCATTTGCGGGAATACTTTCATATGAGGAGGCTTTTAAGCTCGTATGCAAGAGAGCAGAGCTTATGGATAAGGCTGCAAATGAAAATCCCGGTGCTATGGCAGCGGTAATGAAGATAACTCCCGAAAGAACCGAGGAGATATGCTCGAAGTTCAATAAAGCTTATCCCGTTAATTATAACAGCCCTGCACAGACAGTTGTTGCTGCTGATGTAAGTGAGATAGACGAGCTTTGCAGTATGGTAAAGGCTGAAAAGGGAAAGGCTGTAAAGCTTGCCGTAAGCGGCGCTTTTCATTCTCCGTTTATGGACAGCGCATCAGAGGCTATGGCTGAATATCTTGCAGACAAGGAGCTTAAAGAGCCGTCAGTTCCGGTTTATGCCAATCTTACCGCAGAACCCTATTCTGACGATTTCAAAAAGCTTATCTCCATGCAGATAAACCACCCTGTAAGATGGCAGAAAACTGTCGAAAATATGATAGCTCAGGGTGCGGAAAGATTTATCGAAGTCGGTGTAGGCAAGACGCTTACAGGACTTATCAAAAAGATAAATGCGGATGTTGAAGCCGTAAATATTGAAAACAAGGAGGGACTTGACACTCTTGAATGAGTTGTCAGGGGATAATTATGTTAGAGCTTACAGGAAAGACCGCCATAATAACAGGCGCATCAAGAGGCATAGGCAAGGCAATAGCTCTTAAATTTGCGGATCTCGGTGCAAATATCGCATTTCTCCATTTCAACGATGATGAAAAGGCTGCCGGAACAACAGCCGAGCTTGAAGCTAAAGGCATAAAGGTAAAATGCTATAACTGCAATGTTGCAGACTTTGAGGCATCAAAAAATGTTATAGATGAGATAATCGCAGAATTCGGCGAGGTACACATTCTTGTCAATAATGCAGGTATCGTAAGAGATGCTCTTATGCTTTCAATGAAAGAGGCAGACTTTGATGCTGTTATCAACGTCAACCTCAAGGGCACATTCAACATGACAAAGAACATCTATCAGCACTTTATGAAAAAACGCAGAGGCAGAATAATCAATATTGCTTCTATTGTAGGTATAAACGGAAATGCAGGTCAGTCAAACTATGCATCTGCAAAGGCAGGTATAATAGGAATGACAAAATCTGTTGCAAAGGAACTTGGTTCAAGAAACGTTACAGTAAATGCTATTGCACCCGGCTTTATAAGAACCGATATGACAGATGCAATGCCCGAAAAGGCAAGAGAAGCTGCACTCGCATCAATACCGCTCAAACGTGCAGGCGAGGCTGAGGATATCGCAAACACAGCCGCTTTCCTCGCAAGCGACCTTGCCTCATACATTACAGGTGAAGTTATAAAAGTAGACGGCGGTATGGCTATATAATCAGCGCCGGCTATAGAATAATTCCACTTTCCACTTTCCACATTCCAAATTAAAAAAATTGCTTGGAGGGATTTTATGAAGAGAGTAGTTGTAACAGGTGTGGGTGCTGTCACTCCTGTAGGAAATAACGCAGAAACTACATGGGAATCAATGATAAACGGTGTGAGGGGTATAGATGTCGTTACAAGATATGATCCATCTCTCACCAAGGCAAAAATAGTTGCCGAGGTAAAAAACTTTGATCCCACCGAATATATAGAAAAAAGAGAATGCCGCAGAATGGATCTGTATTGTCAGTATGCTATTGCGGCTGCTTCTCAGGCTGTCAAGGACAGCGGAATAGAAGGAAAAATAGTGCCTGAACGCTTCGGCTGCTATGTCGGTTCGGGTGTCGGCGGTATCATTACTTTCTATGAACAGTGCGAGAATATGTTCACAGACAAGAACATCTCTCCTTTCTTCATCCCTATGATGATAAGCAATATCGCTTCCGGTAATATCGCTATAAAGTTCAATGCAAAAGGTCCGTGTCTGCCTGTCGTAACAGCATGTTCTACTTCAACTCATGCTATCGGTGAGGCTTTCCGTGCAATAAAATACGGGGAGGCTGATGCCATAATCGCAGGCGGTACAGAGGCAGCTATACATCCCCTTACAATAAAGGGTTTCACAAGCTGTAAGGCTCTTACAATGAGCGATGATCCGGAAAATGCGTCTATCCCGTTTGATAAGAGAAGAAACGGCTTTGTACTCGGCGAGGGTGCAGGCGCAGTTATACTTGAAGAGTATGAACACGCTGTCGCAAGAGGTGCAAAGATATATGCCGAGATATGCGGCTATGGAAATACATGTGATGCACATCATATAACAGCTCCCGATCCCGAAGCACAGGGCGCTGCAAGATGCGTAAGCCTTGCACTCAAAGAGGCAGGCTACAAGGGTACTGAGGAAATGTACATAAATGCTCACGGTACAAGTACTCCGATGAACGACTCAACAGAAACAAAGGCGTTCAAGATAGCTCTCGGTGAGCAGGCATACAAGGCTCATATAAGCTCGACAAAATCAATGACAGGTCATATGCTCGGTGCAACAGGTGCAGTTGAAGCTATTGCGGCTGTTATGGCTCTTAAAACAGGTATCATTCCGCCGACAATAGGCTATAAGGAACCCGATCCCGAATGCGATCTTGATTATACACCTAACAAGGCTGTAAAGGCTGATGTTGAGCTTGCAATATCCACGACCTTCGGTTTTGGCGGACATAATGCATGTATCGCTTTTCGTAAATGATCAGGAGGGCTTGAAATGTACAGCGTAGATGAAATAAAAGAACTGCTCAAGGCTTTTGATACCTCAAAGGCTACAAAGATCGAGATAAAGACCGAAAAGGGCGAAACACTTACAATAGCTCAGAAAACAGAGGATACCGCATCATTTGTTCCTGCGGCAGTTCCTGCTGTTGTTCCTGCGGTTGTTGAGAAGCAGACAGGATCTCCCTTTATACACGAGGAAGAAAAAAAGACGAGTGAGGGCGATGCTATAACCTCACCTATGGTCGGCGTTTTCTATTCTGCTCCCGCTCCTGACAGCGATCCATATGTTACAGTTGGTACACAGGTAAAGAAAGGCGATGTGCTTTGTCTTATCGAGGCTATGAAGCTTATGAATGAGGTAACAGCAGAAAAGAGCGGCGAAATATGTGAAATATGCGTTGAGAACGGACAGGTAGTTGAATACGGTCAGCCATTGTTTATGATAAAGTGACAGGTGATTTTCAATGAAAAAAAACTATGTAAGATGCATGTCGGCAATGCTCGCATTTGTTATTCCGGCATTTGCATTGACTGCCTGTTCGGGTAATAACGACAGTCAGGTTTCACAGCAGAGTTCAACCGTAAGTATAACGAGCGAACAGAATGTACAGCTTAATTCGCTTATAGGTTCATTTTTTAATAAATCATCCTCTGAGGAAACTTCTTCGGCTGTTTCAAATGCAGAACCTTCATATTCTCAGTCTTCTGTATATCAGCCGTCATATACACAGCCGTCGTATGCACAGCCGTCATACACGCAGCCGTCGTATGCACAGCCGTCATATACACAATCGTCTGTTTATCAGTATTCACAGATAACGCAGACATCTCCTTCAAGCATAAAAACTGCTCTTGAAGCTGATATGGGACTTGATAAGGTAGTTGAAATTTACGGAGGTCAGTTTGCAGGTGCAAATATGACTGTAAGAGGCGAGTATGAGGGCGAGGACAAGATAGTTTTCTATATGCAGCTCAAACAGTATGTTGATACTTCACAGAGTGCTGTTGCTTCAGCTATTAAACAGATGGAAAATCAGTTTAATATACTTGACAGTCAGATGGCAGCGTCAATAGCAAATCTTGAAAGTCAGTATAATGTACGTCCTTTTGAGATGGAGTTCCGTTTCTGCAACGGTGACGGTTCCGTTATCTTTTCGAAGTCATTTACAGACAATGCCTGAAACTGCTGACATATATTTTTAAGAGGAGAATATACAATGAACAAACAAGAGCTTGAAAGCGTTATACCTCACAGAAATTCGATGCTTCTTATAGATGAGGCAACAAAGACAAGTGAAACCACATGTGAGGGTAAGAAATATATAACCGGTAAGGAATGGTTCCTTGACGGACATTTCCCCGGAAATCCCGTTGTACCGGGTGTTATACTCTGCGAGATGATGGCACAGGCAAGTTCTGTTATAATAGCAGAGGTGTCAGCTGCAAGCATACCTTTCTTTACAAGTATCGAAAAGGCAAAGTTCAAGAATAAGGTTCTTCCCGGAGATACATTCGAGATAAAATGTGAGCTTACAAGAAACAGAGGAGTTTTCTATTTTGTTTCTGCAAAGGGATCTGTAAACGGAAAGGTTTGTGCTTCAGCAGACTTCTCATTCGCACTTATCCCGAAAGATAAAGTCGCAGCAGAAATGTAACTGATGATTTATAATTATCTGTAAAAATAAAGCAAACAGTCCGAGGATGTGGTAATGTGTTTTCTAAGATATTGATAGCTAACAGAGGCGAGATCGCCGTTAGAATAATAAGAGCCTGCAGGGAAATGGGTATATCAACAGTTGCCGTCTATTCTCAGGCTGATAAGAATGCCCTTCATGTTAATATGGCTGATGAAAGCTACTGCATAGGCGGTCCGCAGGTCGCTGACAGCTATCTTAATATGGCGGCTATACTTGAAGTTGCCGTTGTTTCGGGTGCTCAGGCTATCCACCCCGGCTACGGTCTTCTTTCGGAAAATGCCAAATTTGTTTCGCTTTGCGAAAAATGCAATATAGAATTTATAGGGCCTTCGTCTGCAATGATCGAAAGACTCGGCGACAAGGACGAGGCAAGGAGAACTATGAAGGCAGCCGGCGTTCCTGTAACCCCCGGCAGCGATGTTATAGATGATCTGGACGAGGCAAGAGAAAAGGCTATAGAAATAGGTTTCCCACTGCTTGTAAAGGCACGTTCCGGCGGCGGCGGACGTGGTATAAGACGTGTCGATAAGATAGAGGAATTCGACAATGCCTTTCTTTCCGCCAAGGCTGAGGCTCAGAGTGCTTTTGGTGACGGCGCTGTATATATGGAAAAATTCCTTACACCCGTCAAGCATATCGAGATGCAGCTCCTTTGCGATAAGTACGGCAATGTTGTTTGTCTTGGTGAGCGTGAATGCTCGGTTCAGAGAAAGAATCAGAAACTTATCGAAGAAAGTCCTTCTCCGGCTATTACTCCCGAGATAAGAAAAAATATGATGGAGGCTGCTGCAAAGGCAGCTAAAGCCGTTAATTATGAAAATGCCGGTACTGTGGAGTTCCTGTTTGACAAGGACAAGAATTTCTACTTCATGGAAATGAATACACGTCTTCAGGTTGAACATCCCGTTACCGAAATGGTCGTTGGTATAGATATAGTTCAGTGGCAGATAAGAATAGCTTCAGGCGCAAAGCTTACTGTTACTCAGGACAAAGTATATATACACGGAAATGCCATAGAGTGCCGTATCAATGCCGAGGACTGCGACAATAACTTCCGTCCGAGCTGCGGTACTTTAGGATTCATACATGTTCCGGGCGGACCGTGTGTACGTTTCGATACGGCTATATATCAGGATTATACTATACCGCCTTATTACGATTCTATGATAGGCAAGCTGATAGTTCAGGCACGTTCAAGAGAGCTTGCTATACGTAAAATGAAAATGGCTCTCAGTGAACTTACTATAAACGGTATCAAACACAACAGGGATCTTCATATTGATATACTTTCCGATCCCAAGTTTGTAGATGGTACATATACTACAAACTTTATGGCTGAACGTCAGGAAAAGGCTGATAAAAATAAAAAATAAGGCTGTGTGCAAGAGCAACCCTCTGTCTGTACTTACAGTATGACTGAGGGTTCGCCCGTTTTTTGCGTAAATTGAATTACAGATTGGTCAGGTGTGTGCATTGAGTACAAAGGATATGCTATTTAATTTTCTTAAACCGAAAAATGAGCTTGAAAGTCAGGGTGAATTTGCGGAGAATCATCCCTATATCCCTGAAGAGCTGTGGGTAAAATGCCCCGTGTGTAAGAATGCGGTTCTTTCGTCGGATCTTGTTGAAAATCATAAGGTCTGCCCGAAATGCAACTACCATTTCAGGATAGCTGCAAGACAGCGTATTGAAATGACCACAGATGAGGGTACTTTCTGCGAGATGGATGCAGATATGAACTCGACAAATATTATTGATTTCCCCGATTATACAAGAAAGCTCAGAAGCGCCAAGCTAAACAGCGGCGAAAATGAGTCGGTAATAACAGGTACTGCCGAAATATCGGGCGAAAAATGCGTCATAGCGGTTATGAATTCACAGTTTATGATGGGTTCTATGGGTACTGTGACAGGTGAAAAGATAACAAAGGCTTTTGAGTATGCTACGGATAACAGACTTCCTGTTGTTGTGTTCACCGTTTCAGGCGGTGCAAGAATGCAGGAGGGCATACTTTCGCTCATGCAGATGGCTAAAACGAGCGGAGCGGTAAAACGTCACAGTGATGCAGGACTTCTTTATATAACCGTTCTCACCGATCCTACAACGGGCGGTGTTACGGCAAGCTTTGCTATGGAGGGCGATATCATCCTTGCAGAGCCACATGCGCTTATTGCCTTTGCAGGTCCGAGAGTTATCGAGCAGACAATAAGACAGAAGCTGCCGAAGGATTTCCAGTCGGCGGAATTTCTTCTTGACAAGGGCTTTATAGATGCAGTTGTGCAAAGAGCCGATATGAAACAGACTCTTGCAAAGCTTATAAGACTTCATACAGAAAATTATGATGAGGAGGTCGGAAAAGATGAGTGCATTTGATTGCGTAACGGCGGCGAGAGCCAACGACAGACCTACCTCGATAGATTATATAACAAGGATATTCGGTGACAGCTTTTTTGAGCTTCACGGTGACAGACGTTTTGCAGATGACAAGGCAGTTATCGGAGGTATAGCCGAGCTTAACGGCAAGCCTGTTACTGTAATAGGACTTGAAAAGGGACGCAACCTTAATGAGAGGATGGAGCGTAATTTCGGTTCTGCACATCCCGAAGGTTACAGAAAAGCTTTAAGGCTTATGAAACAGGCTGAAAAGTTCCACAGACCTGTAATATGCTTTGTTGATACATCGGGTGCATACTGCGGTATCGGGGCAGAGGAAAGAGGTCAGGGACAGGCAATAGCCGAGAACCTTATGGAAATGATGACGCTTAAAACACCGATACTGTCAATACTTATCGGTGAGGGCGGCAGCGGCGGTGCGCTGGCACTTGCTGTTGCGGATGAGGTATGGATGCTTGAAAATGCTATCTATTCGGTAATATCTCCCGAAGGCTGTGCAAGCATATTGTGGAAGGATTCAAGCAAGACGGCGGAAGCGTCCGAATGTCTTAAACTTACATCTCAGGATCTTTTCAAGCTTGGTGTTATTGAAAGAATAATCCGTGAGCCGAAGGATATCGAGAGCAAGCTGTTTGACAGCCTTAAAAATCTTATTGCAGATACTTTCGACAAAAAACAGCAGATATCTCCCGAAAAGCTCATTGAGCTTCGTTACAATCGTTTCAGAAAATACTGATATCAGTCTGACTGATAAAAACAGGTACGGTAAATTTTGAATACCGTACCTGCTTTTTGTATGTGGATTTATTCTGCTGTTGAGTATGGAGTGATAACGACCGGTCCGTATTGGCTGTCGGGATATTCAACGGCAGTTATTTTTCCGGATTTTTCGTCTATGTCGATAACCCCGTAATGACCGCCAAAACCGACTGAACCGGGATTCATTATAAGCATACCTCTTTCGGCTGTTGTAAGCTGATGATGGGTGTGTCCGAAAAGGATTATGTCGGCTTTTTCCTGCTGTCCGAGATATACAAGCCTTGAAAGTCCTTCTTTTACATCCTGTATATGACCGTGCGTGAGAAGTATTTTCTTTCCGCAGAGTGTTGCTGTAAGCAGGCTCGGATAATCGCAGTACCAGTCACAGTTTCCCTTTACTATAAAATACTTTTTTTTAGGAAACTCCCTTTGTATCTCCTCTATGTCACTGTGACCGTCACCGCAGAAAAATACGGCTTCGGCTTTTTTATGCTTTATAATGGCGATGCGCATGTTATTTTCATCCTGATGTGAGTCGGAAAAAACCAATATCTTCATATTTGCCTCCTGTTGTACATATTTATTTAAAGGTGGTGAGAATTATGGATAAAAACAGTGTTGACAAGCTTTTTCAAAGTCTTTCCCCCGAACAGAGAAAAAAGGTGGAAAGCATACTTTCCGACAAAGAACAGACGGAAAAACTCCTGAACAGTCCTCAGGCTCAGGCACTTTTAAAAAAGCTGACGGGAGAGAATAAATAATGGATGATCTGTCCCGTAAGATAGGCGAGATACTCAACGATCCTTCCGCACTTGAACAGATAAAAGAGCTTACGGGGCTTCTGGGCGTGGGCAATACGGAACAAAAGTCTGATGCAAAGCCTGTCAGCGTACCTGCGCCGGCAGGCAGTATGCCCGATCCGTCAATGCTCAATATGGTGATGAAGCTTGCGCCGCTCATGCAGTCAGCCAACAGCGACGACGACAGCACAAGACTTCTCAGAGCATTAAAACCGTTCATGCATGATGAACGCTCAAAGCGTATAGACAGTGCGATACGTCTTTTAGGTATAATGAAGCTCCTGCCGATACTCAAAGGTTCGGGGCTTGACTTTCTGAATCTGTGATATTGTGATGCGGAGGAGTGCGTTTGAGTGACAGACAGTGAGATGCAGAGAATGCAGCAGGAGGCTATCAGAAGAACACAGGAAATGCAGCGCCGTGCAGCCGTTTTCAACAAACCGCCGGAAAGGTCTGCAAACAGAGTTCCGAATGTTCCCGATACGCCGCCCCCACCCCCTGTAAATGAAGTCCCGAAGGAAAGACCGCCCGAAGAACCGGCACGTATATATCACAAACCGCCCGACGCTCGTGACAATACGATGATATCGGGCGGAATATTTGAAACACTGTTCAAGGATAAGGAAAAAACGCTTATTCTCGGCATATTACTTCTGCTTATGGACGAGAAAACAGATAATGCGCTGATAATGGCGCTTATGTATCTGCTTATCTGACCTGACCGTCACCCTCGATTATGAATTTGACGGATGTAAGCTCATTAAGTCCCATAGGACCTCTTGTATGGAGTTTCTGTGTGGAAATGCCTATTTCCGCACCAAGTCCGAACATACCGCCGTCAGTAAAGCGTGTTGAAACATTGACGTAAACAGCGGCAGAGTCTACTGTTGAAGTAAATATCTTAGCATTTTTGAAATCTCTTGTAACGATACATTCACTGTGTCCCGTTGAATATTTTGCTATATGAGCCATAGCCTCGTCTATTGATGAAACGACCTTTACTGCAAGTATATAATCGCCGTATTCTGTTTCCCAGTCGCTTTCATCGGCAGGCTTTACACTCTCTCCGAGTATAGCTCTTGTTTTTTCACAGCCTCTCAGCTCGACATTCTTTTCATCAAGCCTTGCCTTTATAACAGGCAGGGCACTTTCTGCTATATTTTCATGTACAAGTATAGTTTCTATTGCATTGCATACAGAAGGTCTTGAAGTCTTTGCATTGTATATGATATTTGCAGCCATGTCAATATCTGCGCTCTCGTCAACGAATACATGACAATTTCCTGCACCAGTTTCGATAACAGGAACTTTTGCATTTTCAACAACGGCTCTTATAAGACCTTTGCCGCCTCTTGGAATAAGCACATCAAGATATTCGGTAAGCTCCATAAGCTCAACAGATGACTGTCTTGTTGTATCTTCAATAAGCTGTACACAATTCTTGTCAAGACCGGCACTTTCAATAGCCTCCTGCATTATGTATGCAAGGCACTTGTTTGAATTTATTGCTTCCTTTCCTCCCCTGAGTATGCAGGCGTTTCCGCTTTTAAGACAAAGCACTGCGGCATCTACCGTAACATTCGGACGTGACTCAAAAATTATACCTATAACTCCGAGCGGTACACGAACCCTGCGTATTTCCATTCCGTTAGGTCTTGTGCTGCCCGAAATAACAGTGCCTATCGGATCGGGAAGTGCTGCGACTTCAAGCACACCGTCTGCAACACCCTTTATTCTGCCCTCGTCAAGTCTTAGTCTGTCGATAAGAGCGGCTGAAAGTCCGTTCTTTTCGCCGTTTTCAAGGTCTTTTTTATTAGCCTCGATTATCTTGTCCTGATTTTCAATAAGTGCCTTGGCTATTGCTTTGAGTGCATCATTTTTCTTTTCGCCTGCAACTGCAAGCGTTCTTGACGCTGCCTTTGCCTTTGCACCCATTTCGTCAATAATTCTCATTTCTATATTCTCCCTTCGGTATATCATAATGTGCCTTCTGCGGCAACAAACATTGTTCCCAACTGTTCACCGTTCATAAGCTTATACAGCTTTGACGGATCACTTCCGCTCATTACACAGCAGTTTATTCCTGCACTCGTTGCAGCTGCGGCTGCGGTTATTTTTGTAGCCATACCGCCTGTTCCCCTGTTCGAGCCTGAACCGCCTGCCATTTCCCTTATACTGTCATCAATGTGTGTAACGACAGGTATTCTCTTTGCATCAGGATTCTTTCTCGGATCGGAGTCATAAAGTCCGTCTATATCCGTAAGTATTATAAGCAGGTCTGCGCCCACAAGGTCTGCGACTATTGCCGAGAGATTATCGTTATCACCGAAATTCTGTCCGATAAGCTCATCAACTGCGACTGTATCATTTTCGTTTACTATCGGTATGATACCCATTTCAAGAAGTGCCTGAAATGTATTGATAACATTCTGACGTGAATGTTCATTCGCAACAACATCTCTTGTAAGAAGCACCTGTGCTACAGAATTATTGTACTCCCCGAAAAATTTATCATAAAGGAACATAAGCTCACACTGACCGACAGCTGCAAGAGCCTGTTTATAGCGTGTTTCCTTTGGTCTTGTCTTTAATTTAAGCTTTCCCATTCCTACGCCGATAGCACCTGAGCTTACAAGTATTACCTGTTTACCGCTGTTGTGAAGGTCGCTCAGAACCTTGCAGAGCAATTCAAGATTTCTGATATTCACCTTGCCGTTTTCGTATGTAAGAGTAGAGGTGCCGACCTTGACGACAACACGTCTTGACTGAAATTTTTCCATTGTAAACTTCCCCATTCCTATTCTTTTGACATAACAATAATAGCACATTTATGAAACATGGTCAATAAAAATATAAAAAGCCGGCATGACTTTTTAAAGCCATGCCGACCTGTTATTTATAACACATTATGAATTATGCATTATCATTCTGCTCTCTGCTTGAGTTCTTCGTATCTCTCAACAGACTTGTCCTCAGCCTTCTTGAAGAGTGTTTCAGCTCTTTCAGGGAAGGAACGTGTAAGAGCACTGTAACGTGCTTCACCGAGGATAAAGTCACGGTAAGAGGTTGTCGGAGCCTTGCTGTCGAGTATGAACGGATTCTTACCCTGTGCTTTAAGCTCAGGATTGTATCTGAACATATTCCAGTAACCGCATTCAACAGCCTTCTTCATCTCAGCCTGACAGTTCTTCATGCCGCCCTTGATGGAGTGCATCTCACAAGGAGCATAACCGATGATGAGTGACGGGCCCGGATAAGCCTCAGCCTCTTTGATAGCCTTGAGTGTCTGGTTCTGATCAGCACCCATAGCGATCTGTGCAACATAGATGTAGCCGTATGACATAGCGATGTCTGCAAGGCTCTTCTTAGCTATTGCCTTACCTGCTGCAGCGAACTGTGCAACCTGACCGATCTGTGAAGCCTTTGAAGCCTGACCGCCTGTATTTGAGTAAACCTCGGTATCGAATACCATGATGTTTACATCTTCGCCTGATGCAAGAACGTGGTCAACGCCGCCGAAGCCGATATCATATGCCCAGCCGTCGCCGCCGAATATCCATACTGACTTCTTAGCAAGGAATTCCTTGTTCTCAAGAACATCAAGTCTGTTCGGGCAGTCACAGTCAAGCTTTTCAAGCTCAGCTATAACAGCGTTTGCAGCAGCTGTATTCTTGTCGCCGTTCTCCTTTGTAGCCATGAAGTCTGCGATAGCAGCCTTTACAGACTCGGGAGCCTTTTCACTTGCAGCGATCTGCTCAAGATCAGCGATAAGTCTTTCACGGATGGCCTTCTGACCGAGATACATACCAAGACCATGCTCAGCATTATCCTCGAAGAGTGAGTTAGCCCATGCAGGACCATGACCGTCCTTGTTTACTGTGTAAGGACATGTAGCAGCAGGACCGCCCCAGATTGATGAACAGCCTGTAGCATTGGAGATGTACATTCTGTCACCGAAGAGCTGTGTAACAAGACGAGCATAAGATGTTTCTGCACAGCCTGCGCATGAGCCTGAGAACTCAAGAAGCGGCTGCTTGTACTGGCTGCTGATAACGTTGAGAACAGCTGTTGTTTCGGGCTTCTCTGTAACGTTTGCAACGCAGTAGTCGAATACCTTCTGCTGATCGAGCTGTGTTTCTGTGGGAACCATCTTGAGTGACTTTGTCGGGCAAACGCCTACGCAGACACTACATCCCATACAGTCCATAGGTGAAATTGCGAGTGTATATTTGTAGTCTGTCTTTACAACAGGCTTCGGAGCGATCTTTGTATTTTCGGGAGCTGCAGCAGCCTCAGCCTCTGACATAGCAAAAGGTCTGATAGTAGCGTGAGGACATACGAATGCACACTTGTTACACTTAGCACATGTCTCAGCGTTCCACTCAGGAACCATAACTGCAACGCCGCGCTTCTCATAAGCGGAAGCACCAAGCTCGAATGTACCGTCAACATGGTCAACGAATGCAGATACAGGAAGTGCGTCGCCGTCCATCTTATCAACGGGCTCGAGTATATTCTCAACCATCTTGACTGTCTTAGCACAGCCTGTGAGTTTGCTTTCAGCCTTTTCATCTGCAGCCTCTGCCCATGCAGCAGGAACGTCTACCTTAACGAAAGCTGTAACACCTGCGTCGATAGCCTTATGGTTCATGTCAACTATATCCTGACCTTTCTTGAGGTAGGACTTTGTAGCAGCATCCTTCATGTGCTGAACAGCCTCGTCGATAGGCATAACCTTAGCGAGTGCGAAGAATGCAGCCTGAAGGATTGTATTTGTACGCTTGCCCATGCCGATCTTCTCAGCGAGGTCGATAGCGTTAACTGTATAGAGCTGGATATTGTTCTTAGCTATATACTGCTTTGTTTCAGCATTGAGGTGCTTATCAAGCTCATCAGCATTCCACTGGCAGTTGATGAGGAATACGCCGCCGGGCTTAACATCCTGAACCATCTTGTAGCCCTTGAGGATGTAGGACGGGTTATGACAAGCAACGAAGTCAGCCTTGTTGATGTAGTAGGGGCTCTTTATTGGCTTGTCGCCGAAACGGAGGTGAGATATTGTTACACCGCCTGTTTTCTTTGAGTCATACTGGAAGTAAGCCTGAACATACTTCTGAGTATAGTCACCGATGATCTTGATGGAGTTCTTGTTAGCACCAACAGTACCGTCACCGCCGAGTCCCCAGAACTTACATTCGATAGTACCCTCAGCAGCTGTGTTCGGAGAAGGCTTCTCTTCGAGTGAAAGATATGTAACATCGTCGTTGATACCGATTGTGAACTGTGCCTTGGGAGCATCCTTAGCAAGCTCATCATATACTGCGAATACGCTTGAAGGAGGAGTATCCTTTGAACCGAGGCCGTATCTGCCGCCGATAACCTGCATACCTGTTCTGCCCTGAGCTGCGAGAGCTGCGATAACATCGAGGAACAGAGGCTCGCCGAGAGCACCGGGCTCTTTTGTTCTGTCAAGAACAGCGATCTTCTTACATGTAGCAGGAATAGCTTCAACGAGCTTGTCAGCTCTGAACGGACGATAAAGTCTTACCTTTACAAGACCAACTTTTTCGCCTCTTGCGTTCATGTAGTCAATAACTTCTTCTGCAACGTCACAGATTGAACCCATAGCGATGATTACACGCTCTGCATCCTCTGCACCGTAGTAGTTGAAGAGTTTATAATCTGTACCGAGCTTGTCATTGATCTTGCCCATGTACTTTTCAACGATCTCAGGAACTGCATCATAATACTTGTTGCAAGCCTCTCTGTGCTGGAAGAAGATATCACCGTTCTCGTGTGAACCTCTCATTACAGGATGCTCAGGGTTAAGAGCTCTCTTTCTGAAAGCCTTGACAGCGTCCATATCGCACATTTCCTTAAGATCATCATAATCCCATATAGCGATCTTCTGTATCTCGTGAGATGTTCTGAAACCGTCAAAGAAGTTGATAAAAGGAACTCTGCCTTCGATAGCTGCAAGGTGAGCAACAGGAGCAAGGTCCATTACTTCCTGAGTATTTGTTTCAGCGAGCATAGCAAAACCTGTCTGACGGCATGCATATACGTCTGAATGGTCGCCGAAGATGTTAAGAGCGTGTGAAGCAACGCAGCGGGCAGAAACATGGAATACGCCCGGAAGAAGTTCACCGGCTATTTTGTACATATTCGGGATCATAAGAAGAAGTCCCTGAGAAGCTGTGAAAGTAGTAGTAAGAGCACCAGCATTAAGTGAACCGTGAACGGTACCTGATGCGCCGGCCTCAGACTGCATTTCAGAAACCTTTACTGTTGTGCCGAAGATGTTTTTAAGTCCCTGAGCTGACCACTGATCAACATAGTCTGCCATAGGGCTGGACGGAGTTATAGGATAGATACCTGCAACTTCAGTAAACGCATAAGCTACATGAGCAGCGGCGTTGTTACCGTCCATGGTTTTCATTTTTCTTGCCATAGGATATTGTCCTCCTTTTTATTTTTTTAGACTCCCCGTTAAAAAACATACAGAGCAGTCTAAAGAAGATCATTTATAAAACAGTTTTGCATACTGTTCCGACATTAATTCTAACACTTTTTATTCCTTATGTAAAGTGGAAAAATGTAAATATTTTATATTTTTTCTGGCGTTAAAACAAAGGTTTTGTACATTTCAATGTGGAAATACGAAAGTGGAAAGTGGAATTTTTGAGTGTTAAAGCCACAACTACTGAATATCAGGCTGTACAACAGACTTCATTGTCTGTTGTACAGCTTTTTTGTGTATATCATAACCATAACAAACATATTATTAAATTGTACATTCCAAATTCAAATCAATTCCACTTTCCACTTTCCACATTAATTAAAGGTGATTTCCAAATTAAATATAATTTTTTGTATATAGGTGTAGCATTATTTTAAAATATAGTGTATAATGGTATAGCAAGGAAAAAGGCTATGACGGAGAGAAGTAATGGGAAAGACTTCATCAAGAGAGATGTCCGTATGGTGCGAGGACGTTATGCAGTCACCCGTGAAATGCACTTTATCAGCCTGAAGTGTGAAATGACAGTAGCACTTCACGGATGCCGCCGTTACCGGCTCAATGAGGACAGTTGTTTTCACTGTCGAAAACGGGTGGAACCGTGCATATCATGCGCCCCGGAATTGCCGTGTGCAGTTCTGAGGTGCTTTGTTTTTTATTGCACATTGCACATTGCACATTGCACATTGTACATTGCACATTGCTAATTGATAACAGGTGGTGATAATGATGTTTGATAAGCTGAAAGAGGAGATAGACTCCATAATGGAAAGAGATCCTGCCGCAAGAAGCAGAGCGGAAGTGTATTTTCTCTATTCGGGTTTTCGTGCTGTAAGGCTGTACAGGAGAGCCAACTGGTTCTACCGCCACAACATGAAATTCATCGCAAGATTTATTTCCCAGAGGGCAAGACACAAGACCGGTATAGAGATACATCCGGGAGCGACTATCGGAAAGGGGCTTTTCATAGATCACGGTATGGGAGTAGTCATAGGCGAAACAGCTGAGATCGGTGATTACTGTACTATCTATCAGAATGTAACTCTCGGTGGTACGGGAAAGGATCACGGAAAACGTCATCCGACTTTAGGAAACAATGTGCTTGTCGGTTCGGGCGCAAAGGTTCTCGGTCCTTTCAAAGTGGGGGATAATGCCAGAATAGCCGCCGGTGCTGTCGTTCTTACGGAAGTACCCGAAAATGCAACTGCTGTCGGCGTACCTGCAAGGATAGTGCGTGTAAACGGAGTAAAGCCGCCGTGCAGCGACCTTGACCAGATACACATTACCGATCCTGTTTATCAGAAAATATGTCAGCTTGAAAACGAGATATCTGTTCTTAAAGAAAAGCTTGGTGAAAAAAACGAGGAGGAAAAGACAAATGAAGATCTATAACACCATGACAAGAAAAAAAGAGGAGCTTAAGCCTATACACGAGGGCGAAGTACGCATATATGCCTGCGGCCCTACCGTATATAATCTTATCCATATCGGAAACGCAAGACCCATCTGTGTTTTCGATACACTCAGAAGATACCTTGAATACAGGGGTTTCAAAGTAAAGTTCGTGCAGAACTTCACGGATATTGACGATAAGATCATCAAACGTGCAAACGAGGAGGAAAGCGATTATATAACCGTTTCCGAAAAGTATATTGCAGAGTATAAAAAAGATGCAAAGGGACTTAATGTGCGTGAAGCGACAGTACATCCCCGTGCGACTGAAAATATCGACCAGATAATCAACATGGTAAAGACACTCGAAGATAAAGGCTATGCTTATTCAACAGAATACGGCGATGTTTATTTCCGTACAAATCATTTTGCAGAATACGGAAAACTCTCACATCAGCCGCTTGAAGACCTTGAAGCAGGTGCCAGAATACAGATAGGCGATACAAAGGAAGATCCTATGGATTTTGCACTCTGGAAGGGTGCAAAGCCGGACGAGCCTTACTGGGAATCCCCATGGGGACAGGGCAGACCTGGCTGGCATATAGAATGTTCGGCTATGGCAAGACGTTATTTAGGTGAAACAATAGATATACACTGCGGCGGTCAGGATCTTATTTTCCCGCACCATGAAAATGAAGTTGCTCAGAGTGAGTGCTGCAACGGTGTACCTTTCGCAAATTACTGGATGCATAACGGCTATATCAATGTTGACAACAGAAAGATGTCAAAGTCGCTGAACAACTTCTTTACAGTCCGTGATGTTGCCGAAAAGTACGGATATGAGCCGATAAGATATCTTATGCTTTCATCACAGTACCGCAGCCCGATAAACTATTCAACAGATATTATAGAACAGTGCAAGTCAGCACTTGACCGTCTTTATAACTGCCTTGAGGACCTTGAATTTCTTGCAAAGAATGCTGTTTCAGGCGAAAAGGACGGCGAGGAGGCTGTAAAGGAAAAACTTCTCACCCATAAAACAGACTTCACAGAGGCTATGGATGATGACCTCAACACAGCAGACGCAATTTCCGCACTTTTCGAGCTTGCAAGGGATATAAACTCAAACCTCAATGCACAGACAGCACCTTCAAAGGAGCTTTGCGACTATGCTCTTAAACTTTACAAAGAGCTTGCAGACGTTTTAGGACTTCTCTATGTAGAGAAAAAGAACGAGCTTGACGATGATGTACAGAAACTCATAGACCTTCGCACACAGGCAAGAAAAGAAAAGAACTGGGCAGAGGCTGACAGGATAAGAGATGAACTGAAAGCCAAAGGAATAACCATAAAAGACACACCGCAGGGTACGATAGTAGTAACAGAATAAGTCATGGATAACAGTAAGATAAAAGAGCTTATAACATCAGCTGAAAATGCAAGGGCAAAAGCGTATGCACCGTACTCAGCATTTACTGTCGGAGCAGCTTTGCTTTGCGATGACGGAAGTATATATAACGGCGTGAATATTGAGAATGCGTCCTATCCTGTCGGGATATGTGCGGAGAGAGTAGCATTTTCTGCGGCTGTATCTGACGGAAAAAGAAACTTTTCCGCTATTGCAATAGTAGGAGGTCACAAGGACAAGGATGCCGAAAAACCTTGTTTTCCCTGCGGTATATGCAGACAATTCATGTCGGAGCTTTGCAGCAGAAGCTTTTATGTAATATCGGCTGCAAGCGTGGAAAACTATTCACTTCAAACTTTATCCGAACTTTTACCGTTTGCATTTGAGTTATAACAAAGGCTCCCTCCTTGAGGGAGCTGTCAGCTATGCTGACTGAGGGAGTTATAACTTCCGGTCAGGATAGTAACAGCGAAGCGGAACGAGAAAGATAAATTTACAATTTTGAATTAAGCCATAGCGTAAGCATTTCATAATTTGAACTGTAAATTTATCTTTCAAATGAAAGTACGCTTTATGGGAAACTGCGTGGAGAACTCCCTCCGGCACTTCGAGCCACCTCCCTCAATGATGGAGGCTTAGAATTTTTTCATTAAAATTATATCAACAAAACAAAATACCGCACATGCTTTTACATGTGCGGTAAAATATCAGGACATTCCGAAAGGATAACGAAATTCCTCGTTTCAGCAGGAATAATCTGTGTTATGCTTTTTGCTCTCCTTTGAGCCTGACTTGTCGCTGTGTTCCTCGGACTGCTTATTGCGTCTTTTTGTTTCGCTGTTGCTGCTCATGTCAACACCACCCTTCTGTCTTTATTATTGACATTTCAAGGGAATTTATACATCAAATTGATAGGAATGATAATATATGCCTGAGCTTCCCGAAAGCTTTAAAGAGGAAATGAGAACTATTTTAAAAGACGATTATCCGCTGTATGAAAAGTGTTTTGAGAAAGAAGCTTTCAGGGGAATATCTGTCAACCGTCTTAAAATAACTCCCGAAAAACTTATCGGACTTCTGCCTTTTGAAGTCAGCAAAAGTCCGTTCTACCGTGACGGTTATTATATCTCATGTGCCGAACAGGGTGTAGGAAAGCTTCTTCTTCATCATGCAGGCGCATTCTATGTACAGGAGCCTTCCGCAAGCTCGGCTGTTTCACTCCTTGATGTACAAAAGGGAGATAAAGTACTTGACCTCTGTGCAGCACCGGGTGGAAAATCTGCTCAGATAGCTTCATGTCTGGGCGGCAGCGGTCTTATATGGTCAAACGAGGTCGTAAAAAACAGGGCGCAGATACTTCTTTCCAACTTTGAAAGAATGGGCATTGCAAACGGCGTTGTATCGTCACTCTATCCCGAAGTACTCTGTAAAAAGCTCAGCGGTTTTTTCGACAAACTTCTTGTTGATGCGCCATGCTCAGGCGAGGGAATGTTCCGCAAAAATCCCGATGCCGTTTCGGAATGGAGCAGGGAGCATGTCCTGTCATGTGCGGAAAGACAGCTTTCCATTCTTGATTCGGCTTCATCCGCACTTAAAAGCGGCGGCATACTCGTTTATTCGACATGCACATTTTCATACGAGGAAAATGAGGGCGTTATACTGAAATTTCTTGAACAGCATCCGGAATTTGAGATGTGCGAAATAAACGAACCTTTCGGACGAAAAACAGAGCTGTCATGTGCCGTTAGGATAACGCCCATAGAAAACGGTGAGGGACATTTCGCCGCAAAGCTCAGAAAAAAATCTGACGATAATAACGAAAGCTATACATACAGCAAAAACGAAAACACAAAAAAAGACAGCGCATACAAATCAGCCGAAAAGGAGCTTGAAAATATATTCGGGGATATCTCCTCATTCAACATATCAATTAAAGGTGATAAAGTCTATCTTCTTCCAGATATGCTGCCCGACATCAGCGGAATAAATATTATCCGTGCAGGCGTACTTGCCGGAGAGTTCAAAAAAGGACGCTTTGAACCGGCACACTCCTTATTTACGGCTTTCAGACCTGAATTTTTCAGACGTGTACTTGAGCTTGACATAAATGACAAACGTGCGGAAGAATATCTTCACGGTATGGAAACGGACTGTCACGGCGAAAACGGATATACTGCCGTAAGCTGCTGCGGTATGGTCTTAGGCTTCGGAAAATGCTCCGGCGGCCGTCTTAAAAACAAGTACCCAAAAGGACTGAGAAACAATTAACAATTAATAATTTTCAAAACAGATAGGGTGTTCGTATGAACAAAGTAATAATAAAACCGGGAGCATTAAACGGTACTGTTTCTGTACCGCCGTCAAAAAGTGCCGCTCACAGAGCAATAATTTGTGCGGCTCTCTCGGACGGTACAAGCATAATAGAACCTGTTGAGCTTTCAAATGATATAAAAGCAACAATAGAATGTATGAAAAAACTCGGCGCAGAAATACAGCTTGAAAACAAAACACTTACTGTAAACGGCAGAAATATTTTTTCAGCCGATAACATACAGCTTGACTGCGGCGAAAGTGGTTCAACTCTCAGATTTCTTATACCTGTCGCAGCAGCCGGCGGTGTGAGTACTGAATTTGTCGGACACGGAAAACTTCCCGAAAGACCGATTGGTGTATTTACGGAATGTCTTCCCCAGCATAATGTTGAATGTATAACAAAAGGCGGATTGCCGCTGAAAATAAACGGCAGACTTGAAAGCGGTACATACTATGTTCCGGGAAATATCAGCTCACAGTTCATAACAGGACTTCTGCTCGCTTTGCCGCTTACGGACGGTGACAGCGAGATAATACTTACCTCTGAATTACAGTCGGGCGATTATATAAATATGACTGTCGATACAATGAAAGCATTCGGCGTTGAAGTATCGGCATCTGAAAAGGGCTGGAAAATAAAGGGCGGTCAGCACTATAAGCCGATACATTTCACCGTAGAGGGCGACTGGTCACAGGCGGCATTCTTTATGACGGCGGCGGCACTCGGCGGAAAAATAGCCATAGATAACCTTGACATAAATTCCCGTCAGGGAGATAAGGCATGTATGGAGATATACTCACGATTCGGCGCAGACATAACCATGCATGATAACGGCTGTATAACGATAGAGCATAACAAGCTCAAAGGTACAGAAATAAATGCCGAAAACATACCCGATATGGTTCCGGCGCTTGCAGTCGCAGCGGCACTCTGTGAGGGCACAACGGTTATAACGGGAGCTGAAAGACTCAGAATAAAGGAATGTGACAGGCTGGCAGCTATGCGTGACGGACTTTCAAGGCTCGGTGCAGATATAACCGAAACACCTGACGGATTTATCATAAACGGCAGAGAAAAACTTTTCGGTGCAGAGGTTGACGGCTACAATGACCACAGAATAGTTATGTCGCTTACTGTTGCGGCTGTACGCTCGGACGGCGATATAACAATAACAGAACCTGAAAGCGTCAATAAGTCCTATCCCGACTTTTTTGATGTACACAAAAAATTAGGGGGCGATTCGTATGTCATCATGGGGCAGTAAAATAAAAATATCCATATTCGGAGAAAGTCACGGAAAGGGTATAGGCGTTGTAATAGACGGACTTCCGGCAGGTGAAAAGCTTGATATGGAAGATATTCTTATGCAGATGGGCAGACGTGCACCAGGAAAGGATAAGGCGGCAACTCCACGTCTTGAAAAGGACATTCCGGAAATACTTTCGGGACTTCTCAACGATACGACTACAGGCGCACCGCTTTGTGCGGTCATATACAACACCAACACACGTTCGCAGGATTACGGCGATATGATGACAAAGCCACGCCCGGCACATGCGGATTATACCGGATATATACGATATAGCGGATTTAACGACATAAGGGGCGGAGGACATTTTTCTGCAAGGCTCACAGCACCGCTTGTATTTGCAGGCGCAGTATGCAGACAGATACTCTCACGCAGAGGTATAAAAATTGCTGCACATATATGCTCAGTCGGAAACATCTCTGACAGCCGTTTTGATCCCGTAAATATTCCCGATGAGCTTATGGACAGACTTTCATCCGTAACATTCGGTCTTATTGACGAGGAAAAGGAAAAGCCGATGCGTGAGTTTATCGAGCTTTGCAGAATGGAACAGGACAGTATCGGCGGTACTGTTGAATGTGCCATAACGGGTATGCCTGCCGGTGCCGGCTCGCCTATGTTTGACGGTATCGAGAATGTTGTATCATCAGTAGTGTTCGGTGTTCCTGCCGTAAAGGGTATAGAATTCGGTTCGGGCTTTGAGGGCTCAGCTCTCAGGGGCAGTCAGAACAATGACGAGTTTTATTATGACGGCGATACAGTCAGGACACGCACAAATAATCACGGCGGTATTTTAGGCGGTATAAGTTCGGGTATGCCGATAATTTTCAGAACAGCCATGAAGCCCACGCCCTCTATCTCACGTCAGCAGAAAACCGTTGACCTTTCCGACCACAGTGATACAACACTTGAAATAAAGGGCAGACATGATCCTTGTATAGTTGTACGTGCCGTACCTGTTATAGAGTCGGCGGCGGCTCTTGCAATAATAAATATTCTTTCGGAGGCGAATATGCTTTGAACTTACAGGAAATACGAAACGAGATAGACGAAATAGACAGCAGGCTTTCAGAACTTTTTGCAAAACGTATGGAATGCTCAAAAAGGGTTGCCGAATACAAACTTGAAAACGGTATGTCAATATTCAATCCCGAAAGAGAAATACAGATACTTGATAAAGTTGAGAAAAACACAGGTGAATACGGTTTTTATGCAAGGCGGCTGTTTTCTGAGATAATGGAGCTTAGCCGTGCATTACAGCACGATATGCTTTACAGCGGAAGTGATCTGAGGAATGATATACTTTCGGCTGAAAAGGAGATACCCTATAACAGCAAGGATATACGCATAGCATGTTTCGGTGTGCCTGAAACATATTCCCACAGCGCATGCCGTAAGCTGTTCCCGAATGCAGAGCCTGAATTTTATCCGACATTCCGTGAGCTTTTCGAGGCTATGCAGAGCGACAAGGCACAATTCGGTATCGTACCCATTGAAAACAGTTCAGCCGGTTCTGTAACAGATGTTTACGACCTTATGCTGAAATACCGTTTTTATATAGCTGCTTCCACGGAGCTTCCTGTTGATCACTGCCTTGCGGCTGTAAAGGGAACAAAACCTGAAGACGTAAAAAAGGTACTCTCACACGGTCAGGCACTTTATCAGTGTTCCGAATACATATCCTCTCACTGTCTTGAACAGGAGCAGTGCAAGAGTACGGCGGCGGCGGCAAAGCTTGTTTCCGAAAGCGGCGACAATACAATAGCCGCAATATGCTCGGAAGATGCCGCAAAGCGTTACGATCTTGAAATAATACTCAGGGATTTCCGCAACGATCCCCACAACAAAACAAGATTTATAGTCATATCCAAAAAGCTGTATATAGAGGACAGTGCCGACAAAATAAGTCTTTGCTTTGCACTTCCTCATGTAACGGGTTCTCTCTATAACGTACTTTGCAGATTTGCTGTAAACGGGTTAAACCTTACAAAAATAGAGTCCCGTCCGAAACCGGGAACAGAGTTTGAATATCTCTTTTATCTTGATTTTGACGGCACTACAAAAAGTGATGCTATAATATCGCTTATATGTGCGCTTTCAAACGAGCTTACAGAATTTTCTTTCTTGGGCAACTATCACTACAAAATGGATTCATAAATATCCTTAACAGTCCGTCAGATTCAGACGGGCTGTTTTTATATATAAAAGCCGTCCTCATACGGCTGACCTGTCAGAAGAAGTACGGCACATACGGCAAGTACGATAAACGGGGGCAAATCTCCGTCAGAAAACAGCTTTATCTCACACGGTTCTATAATATCACCGTCAAGTGTGCGTATGTTCCTTTGCAGGCTTACAAGCCTGTATTCATCCGTTATGCATGATATGCTCAGCGTGTCACGTTCCGACATGGAACAGCCTATCACACAGCTCTCCGTACTGTTAAGTGATCTTACAGCCGCTTTGTTTGAGCTGTCTGTTATACATACAACCTTTTTTATCGTGCATTTTTCGTCAGGCTCGGTATATCCGTCACCGAATATAATTATACCGTCAGCATCAATCATTCTGATTTTATCCGTACACGTTATGCAAAACACAGGATTTTCCGATGTAGTGTATATACATTCACTGTCACTTACAAATACACCGCCGATTTTTCTACATGCTGAAATTATCGTATCTGTAAGCTTTTTATCACGGCTGTCACCGCAGATTATTATATTTTTCAATGACATCTCTCCCGATAAGTAAACAATGCTGATATGATTATTGTTCGGAAATCGTTATTTATTCATTATTCTATTGATTTTTATTAACAAACATGTGTATAATATTATACATCGGAATTATATTATCAAAAAATGGAGAAAACAAAAATGAAAATCAAAAAAATTATCTCGGCAGCACTGTCAGTTATAATTGCTGCGACTGTCATAGGTACAGGACTTCCTTTGATGAATGTCCCATGTACTGTCAGCGTGAGTGCGGCGTACTTTCAGCCGAAAAACTGCTCTGATGAGTTTGCAGACTCGGAATATTACACAAAACTTGAACAGGCTCTTGAAGAAAGCTCAGATTCCACCGTTATGGAAAGAGCGCTCGCAGTTGCACTATCTCAGGACGGCTACAAGAATTACGCTCTTGACGGAGTAGATGTAAACAGGGCAAGGAATGAAGGAAAGCTCTGGACAGGAGTTGTACAGCGTGATAACTACAACGAAACCGGCAACACTGAATATACACGCTGGATACAAAGCTATGTTCTGGGCAGTAATGCAATATACAGCGACCTTGACTGGTGCGCCATATTTATGAGCTGGTGCATGTATCAGGCAGGCTATTATTCAAGTGATGAACTCAAAAGGTTCTATTACTCATATTGTGCCGATCCACGTCTTGAATCAAGCTATTACTCGTGGATAGAGTCATTCAACCTTGACCAGCATGATGTATGGTACACACCGCTTGCATATAAAAAGCTTGACGCATACAGCGGCTGGAACGAATATTTCAATACGAATATAGATCCGTATGATCTGCCTTATAAACCCGGCGGACTTCTGTTTTTCGGCTGGGACGGTGACGGCAGATATTTCGACCATGTAGGCATGGTAATAAGCTTTGATAAGGAATCGCATATTCTTAAATATATCAGCGGAAATGATGACGGACAGGTACGCATCAGGGAGTATGACTTCGAGGATACGACCTATAAAAAGAAGCCCAAAATAAAGAACTACAACCGAATACTTGCCTATGCTGAATACGACTCCATCGAAAACCTCACACCGAAAAGCATAGAGATATCACAGACAAGCTTTGAATGTGAGCGCAACAACAATGAGGGCGTAACAATAGAAACAAACTCGGATTCAAAGACTGTCCTTATCAAGAAGAACGGCAATATGATAGCATCTCACCTCAATGAAACGGCAACTATAAACAACGGTACAATCTTCATAACCGAAGAAGTTATAAACTCACTCGACAAGGGTGAAAATAAACTGAACGTAATACTTGAGGACAATGCCTTTGCAATAACCGTTACTGTCAGCGATCCTGCAAAGAAAGTTCTCAAAGCCGAAAAATCCGAGTTTGAATGGGACAGGGCATCTGCTGCCGGACTTACAATAAAAACAAATTCGTCCTCTGACCTTATAGATATACTCAGGGATAATGAACGTCTTGCAACGATAAATACAGAAGGTCTTACAATAACAAACGGTGAAATATCCGTGACCGCAAAAGTGCTGAACGATATACTCAATGACGGTATGAACGAGCTTGTTCTTCTGCTGACCGACGGACATATCGACATAACCATAAACGTTACAAATGAGCTTCGGATAATTTCCGCCGACAATACATATTTTGAGTATCAGCAGTTCTCCGAGGATGATATACAGATAAATACGAATTCGGCTTCCGACACGGTATCGCTCTATATGAACGGTAATCTCACAGCCGAAGATGACGGAAAGCTTTTATATATAAAGGACGGTATGGTATTTATAAAGCATACCTTACTTGACGGCATACTCACTGACGGAGAAAATGATATCGTTCTTTCGTTTGAAGATGGTATTCTGAATATAAAGGTCCTGATGGTAAAGCCGCCAAAGGAGATACAACTTGAAGAACCTGAATATAACTGGGAACAGAACGGCAGGGACGGTCTTAGAATGCGTTCAAATTCGGATTCATACTATGTCATAGTGAACTGTAATGGAAAAGAGCTTTCAAGCTACAGTGATACAGGTATTGTTCTTATGAACGGTGTTATAACCATAGAGCCGGCCAGACTTAAAGAGCTTCTCAAAGAGGGCAGAAACGATATGACATTTTCTTTCGGTGACGGTGAAACATCGGCAGTCATAAACATGACTGTACCCGAAAAGATAATAACCGCCGACAAAAAGGAATTTTCGATAAGACCTTCATACAAGAATGATACAGTAATACATACAAATTCTGACGCTTCAAGCGTAATGATGAACGTAAACGGACGTGACTTAAACTCTGAAAACACAGAAGGACTGAGCGTTTCAAACGGAACAATAACTATAAGCAGTGACCTGATTCTGTCCTTGTTAAATCAGGGCGAAAACCTTATTACATTTGAATTTCCTGACGGTGCAATAAGCATTAAAGCAAGTCTTTTTGAAGACTCATACCAGCCGACATCAAAAAAAGGTACAGAGGAAAGCCCGAATGATGAAAGCAGTACCGAATCATCGGCTGACACTTCGGATAAAACCCCAGAAAACAGTCAGGAAAGCAAGGCAGACAGCAAAAATGAAAGCTCATCAGAGGAAAGCAAGTCTGAAAGTTCAGAGTCTGTTTCCTCAGATTCTGAAAGCCGTAATGAATCGGCGGAAGATATCAGCGAGGATGAAGTAAAGGACAAGACATCTGTAAAAGAAAAGACCGCTTCTGAAAAAAGCAACAACATTGGAGTAATTATCGTTGTTTTCCTTGTAGTTGCAGCTATAGGCGCAGCTGTTGTTGTTTTCATAGTCCTCAATAAAAAGAAAGGCAAAGCCGATTAACAGCCAAATAGTCCCAAACGCAAAACAGGTACGTTTCAATATAGAACGTACCTGTTTTTGTGTGTATCATTATTATACAGAGAGCTTTTTTAGGAATGCCTTTGTTCTTTCATTCGAGGGATTGTCGATAACATCCTTCGGCGCACCCTGTTCGATTATGTAGCCGCCGTCCATGAATATTACACGGTCGGATACGGCTCTTGCAAAGTCTATTTCGTGTGTAACGATAACCATTGTCATTTTTTCCTCTGCAAGCTCTTTCATTATTTTGAGTATGCCTGCTGTTATTTCGGGATCGAGTGCGGAGGTCGGTTCGTCAAAATACAGCATATCGGGATTCATTACAAGTGCCCTTGCTATCGCAACACGCTGCTGCTGACCGCCCGAAAGTTCACAGGGATAGGAATTTACCTTTTCTTCAAGTCCTACCTTTTTGAGTATCTTCATACTTTCTTCAATGACTTCTTCCTTATCACGTTTCAGAACGTGTATGGGAGCGTCGGAAACATTTTTCAGTACATTGAAATGCGGGAAAAGGTTGAAGTTCTGGAACACAAGGCTGAAATGTTTTTTTGCCTCTTTAAGTTCGGATTTTGAGGGATATACAGCCCTGCCGTTACTGCTTACGACAACAGGCTTTTCACTGTAGCTGAGTTCGCCGTCATCCATAGTTTCTAAAAATGTCGCACATCTGAGAAGTGTTGACTTTCCCGAACCTGACGGACCTATGATAGATACTACTTCGCCCTTTTCAACAGTAAGGCTTATGTCCTCAAGTACTTTTTTGCCGTTAAAGCTTTTGCTTAGATTTTTTATTTCAAGAAGCTTCATTTTCTTCACCTCGTTTACTTATAATAGCTGAGTTTCTTTTCTATGCGTGACATAACAAATGCAACGATAAAGTTGAATACATAATAGAAAAGACCTGCTGCGAAAAGCGGTATAATGTTTGTCTGAGCTGCTGCGATCTGTTTTGCAATAGTAAATATTTCTGTATATGCAAGTACGAATGCAAGGGAAGTGTCTTTTACAAGAGTTATTATCTCATTTGCTACAGGCGGCAGAACGTGCTTTACCATCTGCGGGAATATTATTTTACGGAAAGTCTGACCGTTTGTATAACCGAGAATTGACGCAGCTTCTCTCTGACCGTTTGGTATAGCCTGTATGCCCGATCTGAATATTTCCGCAAAGTAAGCCGCATAGTTGAGTGAGAAACCTATTATTACCGCATAAAAACGGTAACCCTTTCCAAGCTCCCAGCCGAATATATAATAAGGGCCGTAGCATACAACAAGAAGCTGGAGCATCAGCGGCGTACCTCTTATTACGGATATATAGAAGCTTGCTATCATCTGTACTATCTTGAATTTTGACATTCTTATGAATGTAAGGATAAGTCCCAGCGGCAGTGAGAACAGAAGTGTTAGAACGAATATGAGTACTGTACTTTTCATACCGTCTGCAAGCTGAAGGAACATATCACCGTAATTAATGCCGCTGTCCTCTTTTTTCTGTGAGGGAGAAGAATTTTCTTCCTTGTCGATATATTTATCGTCGGCACTCAGACATACGCTTGTTTCGAGCTTCCACTTTTCGGCTATCTTGTCGAATGTGCCGTCAGATTTCATGGCAAGGAGTGTTTCCTGTACTTTATTGCGGAGTGACTTGTTTCCGAGCTTGAAGCCTATGCCGTATTTTTCGCTTGAAACCCTTTCTTCGAGCAGACGGAATTTGTCGCCTCTTTTGGATATCTGATAATTTGCAACGCCGATGTCCATACATATAGCCTGAACCATGCCGCTTTCAAGGTTGAGGAAAGCGCTGTTATAGTCGGAAGTCTGCTGTAATTCGCTGAATGATTTCGCAAGCTTTTTGTTTTCGTCTGTAGCGTCATCACCTGTAAAGGCTGCGAGTGCTGATGAATCAGCCTGTACAACGACAGTTTTTCCTTTAAGGTCGGAAAGCTTGTTTATATCGGAATCCTTCTTTACTACAACTACCTGTGAATTGTCAATATACGGAGTTGACCATGTATATTTGTCCTCACGGCCGTTTATTGTGAAGCCGTTCCATATACAGTCTATCGCACCGCTGTTAAGCTCCATGTCTTTGGAGTCCCAGTCGATAGGCTGTTTTACAAGCTCCCAGTCATTGCGTTTGCAGACCTCAGCTGCAAGGTCAAGGTCAAAGCCGACATACTCACCGCTTGCATCCTTGTAGCCGTATGGCGGAAATTCCGCATCAAAGCCTACTGTAAATGTTTGTTTTTCGGCATGAGCCGTTATCGGCAGCAGACACATGAACATACTGATTATCATTGAAAATATCAGTACCGTACCGATAAGACTTTTTAACCGTCTGTTTTTTGATTTCAAATCCGACATTTTGATTTTTGCCGCATATAAAGCGGCATCCTCCTTTTTAAAAATATTGCTGCTTATAACTGGCAGTTTTTAAACACATGCAATATTATACAATATAGATATTTATAAATCAAGATGGTTGTAATTTTATTTCAGAATGCAGTGAGAAATAAAAATGCACAGGCACATCGGAAATGCACCTATGCAAAAAGCACCAGCTTTTTTATTGACTTTCGTATGCAGAAGTATTATAATATAAACAGAAACAAGGTGACTGACCGATTACGGCAGCCCCGAAAAGGATCTACTTAAAAAGTAGCCGCTTTATTTGGAAGGTGAAGCGGCTGCTTCTTTTTTTGTTCATCATTGTGTGTGTGACGATATCATACAATGTGCATTTTGACTTTGAGCTATAATTGAACATTGCACATTGAACATTGTACATTGTACATTCTCTCCGCTAACTTTTTTTAACGAAAAATATGCTTTACCTATTGAAAAAAACAGTCAAATGATATAAAATATAAGTGACGGTGTGTTAGTGATTAGTGGTCAGGGATTTTATAAAAATTCCACTTTCCACTTTCCGGATTCCACATTGAAATAAAACCGAAAGGATGTTATTGAAATGAATTATCTTAACAAGAAAACAGTAGAAGACATTGATGTAGCAGGCAAGAAGGTTCTTGTTCGCTGCGATTTCAACGTACCGTTTGACGGCGAGGGCAATATCTCCGATCCTAAGCGTATCGATGAGGCTCTCAAAACTATCAAGTATCTTGTAGACCATAAGGCAAAAGTTATCCTTTGCTCACACCTCGGCCGTCCGAAGGGTGAGTTCAATATGAAGTACTCTCTCGCTCCCGTTGCAGCATATCTTTCAAAGGCTCTCGGCTTTGAAGTAAAGATGGCTGCTGACGTTGTAGGCGAAAGCGCTAAGAGCATCGCTGCTTCTCTTCAGGACGGCGAAGTTGAGCTTATCGAAAATGTTCGTTTCCACAAGGAAGAGGAAAAGAACGATCCTGAATTCTCAAAGCAGCTTGCTTCTCTTGCTGAGATATATGTAAACGATGCATTCGGTACAGCTCACAGAGCACATGCTTCAACAGCAGGTGTTGCTGATTATCTCCCCGCTGTATGCGGCTACCTCATTCAGAAGGAAATTTCTGTAATGGGCGGCGCTCTTACAGAGCCTAAGAGACCTTTTGTTGCTATTCTCGGCGGCGCTAAGGTTTCAGATAAGATCGGCGTTATCACAAACCTTCTTGACAAGGTTGATACACTTATCATCGGCGGCGGTATGGCTTATACATTTATGAAGGCTCTCGGCTATTCAACAGGTACATCTATCTGTGAGCTTGACAAGGTAGAGCTTGCTAAGGATATCATGGCTAAGGCTAAGGACAAGGGCGTTAACTTCCTTATCCCCGAAGATACAGTTGTTGCTCAGGAATACAAGGCAGACGCTGAATTCAAGACAGTTGCTTCCGATAAGATAGAGGATGACTGGATGGGACTTGATATCGGCCCCAAGACAAGAGAAAAGTTTGCAAATGCACTCAAGGGCGCAGGTACAGTAGTATGGAACGGACCTATGGGCGTTTCCGAGTGGGAGAACTTTGCTCAGGGTACAATAGCTGTAGCAAGAGCAGTTGCAGAGAGCGGCGCTATTTCAATCATCGGCGGCGGTGACTCAGCAGCAGCAGTTGAAAAGCTCGGCTATGCTGACAGAATGACTCATATCTCAACAGGCGGCGGCGCATCTCTCGAATTCCTCGAGGGTAAAGTACTTCCCGGTATCGCTTGCCTCAACGAGAAATAATTAATAACGAATAGTGAATAATGAATAGTGAATAATTATTCATGCTCTATTCTGAAAAGTGATTTTTTAAGGTTGAAGGGGTGGGGCAATGCTTCATCCCTTTTCCATTACTCAAAATAAACAAAAAGGAGATAATCAAAATGAACAAGGAATTAAGACAGGCTATCATTGCAGGTAACTGGAAAATGAACAAGACACGTCCCGAGGCAAAGGCTCTTATCGAGGACCTCAAGCCAATCGCAGAGAAAGCTACATGCGGCGTTGTTATATGCGTACCCTATACAAACCTTGAAACAGCAGTAGAGCTTACAAAGGGCACAAACATCAAGGTAGGTGCAGAAAACGTACACTTTGAAAAGAGCGGTGCATTTACAGGCGAGATATCCGCAGATATGCTCACAGAAATAGGCGTAGAGTATGTTATCATAGGTCACAGCGAGAGAAGACAGTATTTCGGTGAAACAGACGAAACAGTAAACAAGAGAACAAAGGCAGCTCTTGCAGCAGGTCTTAAGCCTATAGTATGTGTAGGCGAGCTTCTCTGGGAGCGTGAGTGCGGCATTACTGAGGAAGTTGTTGCACGTCAGATAAAGCTTGATTTCTTCGGCGTAAGCGCAGAGGATGTAAAGAAGTCAGTTATCGCATATGAGCCTGTATGGGCTATCGGCACAGGCAAGACAGCTACTTCCGAGCAGGCTCAGGAGGTTTGTGCATTCATTCGTGCTACACTTGCAAAGCTTTACGGACAGGATGTTGCAGACGCTGTTACGATCCAGTACGGCGGCTCAATGAACCCGAAGAACGCAGCAGAGCTTGTTGCTCAGCCTGATGTTGACGGCGGTCTTATCGGCGGTGCATCACTCAAGGCAGCAGATTTCGGCGTACTTCTTGAGGCTGCAAGCAACGGCTGAAAATAACATAAGTGCAAATGAAAGGAGCCGATATATCTTATGATGTTTTCGGCTCCTTTGTCGAAATATAAACTTTGAGGTGTAACAATGAAAAGAAAGATAATTTCTGTAATATGTACATCTGCACTGATACTTTGTGCTGTTGGCAGCGGCTGTTCGTATAACGGTTCATCATCTTCCGTTACTACCGAAAAACTCGTAATTCTTAATGTCGGAGGAAAACAGCTTTATAACTCAGGTATAGCATTGTATGTCATAAACGACAAGGACAACTTTGAATATGCGGAGCTTGGCACAAAGTCGGCTATGGAGATACAGGGCTTGCCGGCTATGATAAATGCTGTACCGAATCTGACGGCTGTTTCGGGAAATGACATATACGGTTATGAAACGGATAAGGGAGAGATATATCACTGGGATATAAGCGATCCGAAAGATGTCAAAAAGGAAACCCTTTACACAATAAAGAAACTCCAGCCGGCTGTAAAAAAGGCTATGGAGGAAAACAAGCATGTAAAAAATACAGAGGAAACAGCAAAAGAGTTTTCAGAGCATATACTCACCTCATGGAACAATTTTGTTGACGGCGGTGACGGTTATATATATGCGCCGTATAATCCGGCTATTGAAAATTTCGGTAATGATCTTGCGATAAACTATATGTTAATAAAGTTTGCCAAGGACGGAAAGAATATCGGACTTGTAAGCGATATCCGTGCAGGCACACTTACCGCAAAGGACGGCTGGCTTTATTATTATGATCCGGGCTATACTCTCAGCGATGCAAACGGTCTTTCGTATGACCAGTCAAAAGCAGGCATATATAAATCAAAGCCTGACGGAAGTGAAAAAAAGGCTTTGGTAAGCGGTATTTCATCGACTGAACTCGAGGGCAGACCTAATATGGCAGGCGATGTTATAGGACGCATGGAAATAATAAAGAACGAGCTTTATTATATTGATAACAGCGATAAGGGGGAGAACTATCTCTATAAAGTATCACTTGACGGCGGTGAACCTGAAAAGCTGACAAAAAGTCCCTGTTCAAACTATCATGTTGATACCGCATCAGATACACTTTATTATTTCAGCGGAAAACTAAGAGAGTCTTCTGTTGACGGAAATAAGCTCATATCCGTATCACTTGGCAGCGGAGATGAAAAGACACTTTTCAATAAATATAATTCAGCCGCATATAACGTGAATATGGGTGTTTTAGGAGATTATCTTTATATTGCGGATTCGTCAAGATTCAGGAGTATTGAATATCTTGACGGAAAAAGTACGGAAAGTCAGGAAGTATGCGGTCAGAGATGGGATCTCAGGAACAATGAGATGCAGGAGCTTCACTGTACCGTGAATGTAAAGCAAGAACAGAATATAAAGTCTGTAACAGACCTTAGCATAAAGTGGGAGAAAAAAGAGCCTAAGGGTGAAACAGACGGCATAAAGTCATATACTTAAAAATATTGCCATGCTGATGAAATTCGGCGGCAGAATGGAGAAGGAAATATGAAAAAACCTGTAATATTAATGATACTTGACGGCTTCGGCATAGGCACAAACTTCGGTAATGCCATAAGAGAAGCCAAAAAGCCTAACATGGAGAAGATATTCTCGGAGAACCCGACAACACTTATAGCCGCATCGGGTATGGATGTAGGACTGCCTGACGGACAGATGGGCAACAGTGAGGTCGGCCATACAAATATGGGTGCAGGACGTGTTGTATATCAGGAGCTTACAAGAATAACCAAGGCAATAAAGGACGGTGCTGTTTTAAAGAATGAGGTTCTTGTAAAGGCAATGAACAATGCCGCAGAGGACGGAAAAGCACTTCATGTTATGGGACTTCTCTCACCCGGCGGAGTTCACAGCCATATCACACATATCTATGGTATAATCGAAATGGCAAAGAAAATGGGCGTAAAGAATGTTTATCTCCACGCTTTCCTTGACGGACGTGACGTTCCGCCTTCAAGTGCAAAGGACTATATGGCAGAGGCTAAGGCAAAGCTTGAAGAGATCGGCGTTGGAAAGATAGCTACGATCTCTGGCCGTTACTATGCAATGGACAGAGATACAAACTGGGACAGAGTTGAAAAGGCTTATGCCGCACTTGTATATGGTGAGGGTGTAAAGGCTGACGATCCTGTACAGGGCGTTGCAGATTCATATGCAAACGGCGTTACAGATGAATTTGTTGTGCCGATAGTATGCGCAGAGAATGCAACTATAAAGTCAGGCGATTCCGTTATCTTCTGTAATTTCCGTCCCGACAGAGCAAGAGAGATCACCCGTACATTCGTTGATCCGGATTTCAACGGCTTTGAGCGCAGAAACGGTTTCTTCCCGCTCAACTATGTATGCATGACACAGTATGATGCTACAATGCCTAATGTAGAAGTAGCATTCAAGCCGCAGTCACTTGTAAATACATTTGGTGATTATATTTCCTCAAAGGGACTTACACAGCTCAGAATTGCCGAAACAGAGAAGTATGCACATGTAACATTCTTCTTTAACGGCGGTGTTGAGAAAGTATCAGAAGGTGAGGACAGATGTCTTATACCTTCACCGAAGGTAGCAACATACGATCTCCAGCCTGAAATGAGTGCTTATGAGGTAACAAAGAATGCCGTAGAGAGAATAGAGAGCGGCAAGTATGATGTTATCATACTCAACTTTGCAAACTGTGACATGGTAGGACATACAGGTGTGTTTGATGCGGCAGTAAAGGCTGTCGAAGCAGTTGATGACTGTGTAGGACAGGTAGTAAACGCTATACTCAAGATGGACGGCGTTGCACTCATAACAGCAGATCACGGAAATGCCGACAGAATGATAGACGAGGACGGTTCACCTTTCACAGCACATACTACAAATCTTGTACCGTTCTGTGTAGTAAATCACCCCTGCATACTCCGTGACGGCGGCAGACTTGCAGATATCGCACCGACTATGCTCCAGCTTCTGGGACTTTCACAGCCCGATGAAATGGACGGCAAGTCACTTATAAGAGACTGAGTCTTGTGTCATATTGACTAAATATATAATTTTAGATTGTGTAAAACTCACAGCGAACCGAAAAAACTCACCGGTTTGTTGTGAGTTTTTTCTTACAATTGCAAATATGACTTGATTTTATGACCAAAAAAGGGTATTATAGTATGGGGAAAAAACTTTTTGTGAAAGGAAAGGCTATGAGTTCATTTGATGAAAAATATAAGAGAATAAAAGAACAAAAAGAAAATAAAGTGAACCGTAAGGGGAATGAAAATATCTCAAATGAAACAGTAACAAATAAAGGTCAGAATATATATTCTTCAAAAAACAAACGCAGAAAAACAAATGCCCTTGTCAGAAGATTCAGAAACCTTAAAAGATCCCTGACTGTTGATTTTGATAAGCCTCTCGATTTTTACGATCAGGTATTGATAATGTTTATCACCCTTACGGTATCATGCATACTTTTCGGCTCGGTATTCGGTATTGCCTCCCTTATGCGTCCAGTTAAAAACGGCAGTGCGGCGGTTGTGGCTTCGGAAAGCAGTGACGAAAAAAAGGAGGATAAAGTAAAAGAGAAAGAATCCTCCACCGAGGAAAGCACCGTTCAGCCGTCTGAGGTATCCGAGGAAGAGGAGTCCGAGGAGGAAGAACCGTCAAGAGAGCCAAATCCGCTTTTTGCGGAAACGAAAACTACCGTATTTACTGATAAGATGCACACAGGCGATCTGATACTTGTCAACAAGGATAACAAATGTTATTCTGACGGAGAAAATGTTGCGCCTATAATAGAATCAGGAAAGGTATATTGTGCGCTTACGGACAACAATGTTTCGTTTGACAAGGAAAATGTAACTTATCTTAATAAAATGCTGGAGGACTTCGATAAGCATTACGACGACAACGATCTTATGATAGCCTGCGGTTACAGAAGTGCAAATACACAGAAAGGACTTCTCGATAATGAGATAGCAAGCGTCGGGAAGGAAAAGGCTGAAAAATGGGTAGCGCCTCCGGGCTACAGCGAACATCAGACAGGTCTTGCATTTGACTTTAACCTGAACAAGCAGGAGGGAAGCGGAGGTATTCAGTATGACGGAGAGGATATTTATTCATGGCTGAATCAGAACTGCTATAAGTACGGATTTATAGTAAGATATCCTCAGGGTAAAGAGGATATAACCGGATATGAGCAGGAGCCTTGGCATTTCCGTTATGTAGGCGAGCCTTCGGCTTACTATATCATGCAGAACAATATCACCCTTGAGGAGTATATTGAAACTTTAAAGGAGCATGACATAGACCATCCGCTTATTGTTGAAAATGATTACGGCGGAAAGTGGTGCATATATTACAAAAAGGCATCCAAAAAGCTGAGGACAAAGCTTATAGTTCCCGAAACAGAGGCATTTTCGGTATCGGGAAATAACTTTGACGGATTCATAATTACAGTTACTTTGAGTGAGAGTAATTATGTAGATGACAGCAGTGATTACGGAACGGAAGAAAGTACAGAAGACGAGAATACAGAAGCAGATTACAACGATTACACTGAACCGGAATACAACGACTACGGAACGTACAGTGATTATACTGAAACGGAAACGGAAACAGAAAGCGAAAACTCAATGGTATTCAGGAGCAGATGGCTGTCGTTTGACTGATAATTAAGCATGAAAAAAGCAGGTGTTGATGCACCTGCTTTTTTGTGTTTATTTATATTACAGATCAAGAGCCTTTGAGATCTTTTCAGCGGCTTCCTCGGCTTCGGGACTGATAACGGACTCTATTTTTCCGCTGTCACAAGCCTTTGCGTTTTCGGGATCAATGGGCATTCTTGTAAGTATTTCAAGACCATACTCCTGAGCAACTTCCGAAAGCTTGCTTTCACCGAAAGGATAATGCTTGTTGCCGCAGTCGGGACATTTGAACCAGCTCATATTCTCAACAATACCAAGTATCGGAATGTTCATCATCTGAGCCATTCTTACGGCTTTTCCTACTATCATTGAAACAAGTTCCTGAGGAGATGTAACGATAACAATACCGTCAAGCGGAATTGACTGGAAAACAGTCAGCGGTACATCGCCTGTTCCGGGAGGCATGTCAACGAACATATAATCAACATCCTGCCATACTACATCTGACCAGAACTGTTTAACTGTTCCGGCAAGAACGGGACCTCTCCATATAACAGGATCTGTTTCATGCTCCAAAAGAAGATTTACGGACATTATATCTATTCCCGAAGCTGTCTTAACGGGGATTATGCCCTTTTCCGAACCCATAGCTCTTTCCTTGACACCGAATGCCTTTGGAATTGAAGGCCCTGTTATATCCGCATCAAGTACGGCTGTATGGTAGCCGTTTCTGCTGAATGTTACGGCAAGCATTGAAGTAACGAGTGACTTGCCAACGCCGCCCTTTCCGCTTACAACACCTATGACTTTTTTGACGGAACTGTACTTATTGAGCTTTTCCGTCATATCTGCGGGTGCAGACTCCCTTGATGAACAGTTTGCGCCGCAGGTACTACAGTCGTGTGTACATTCTTCGATATTCTCTGACATTATTATCTTTCCTTTCAGATGCTTTGTATATATTTACCCGAATGGGTTTCAGCCGTTTTTGTCGCTGCTTTCTCCGGGAGTATCGTAAAGCTCATAATTATTGCTTACGGTTTTTTCATACTTCTCGGCAGCGTTTGATAATGATTCCTTGTACTGATTGATAGTTTCAGCGGTTTTATCCTCCTCAAGAGCTTTTCTTCTTTTCTCTTTTTCAGAAGTATCTACCTCATAACCGCTGAGGAATGTATATGGAATGCCGTAACCTAAAACAGCGCCTGCAATATAGATAAATTCATTACGTGAGCTTATCTGGGCGTGGAAAGGAAGGAAGGCGAATGCAGCGGCAAGAATGATATAGAGTGACGGCAGCACCATTATAAGAAGTGTGGAAAGTGAGAATCTCTTTATCTGTTTTCCGTCACCGACTCGTGTTGCATAGAACAGTATCAGACCGAAAAATGCAAATACAATACTTGTCATAAGCTGCTTTGCGGTCAGGTCATCCATATATGAATCATTGATAAGTCCCACAAAGAAGTATGCACATATAAGAAAAGCTGTTACAAGGAATGCCGAGAACAGCAGGTTCCATTTATCCTTTTTTTTATTCATAGAATATTATTGCCTCCATACATATTGTTATGCTTACAAACTGTCCGTTTTTACGAACACGCATTTATTTTACCATGTATAAAGAATATATAATTCTTTTAAAGAATTACAGTTTATTTTTCTTCATAGCTGCAAGGCATATCCAGCCTTTTTCTTCATACTGTTCGATTATTTCGAGAGTATCGGGCAGAGCGGAAAGAACATCATCAAGTCTTGTATCTATAATACCGCTCATAATGTAGATAGTCTTGTCATTCATAAGCTTTTCGATATCGCCCGAAAGCATTATTATAGCGTCGGCAACAATATTTGCTGTTATGATATCATAGCAGCCGTTGGCTTTTTCGGCAAGGTTTCCGTGAATGCCGGTGTACCTGTCGGCTACATTGTTTCTTTCGGCATTTTCTATTGATGATTTGACAGCCAGCGGATCTATGTCTATACCGGTAGCCTTTTCAGCCCCCAGAAGCAGAGCCGCAACGGAGAGTATTCCGCTTCCGCAGCCTACATCAAGCATATTGTCGCCCTTTTTGACGTGCTTTTCAAGAGCCTGTAAGCAAAGCCTTGTAGTTTCGTGAGTACCCGTTCCGAATGCAAGACCTGGTTCAAGGTTCAGCACGATTCTTCCCTGCGGATCGTAGTCATCACGCCATACGGGACGTATGAGCAGCTTTTCGCCTATGTTTATGGGGTTGAAATATTTCTTCCAGTTTTCAAGGCAGCTTTCAACATCGCATTCATCTGAATACAGTCTGTATTCGATGCCTTCGGCTTCAAATCGTTCTTTAAGGAAAGCAAGTGATTCCGCAGGATTTGCTTCGGGGCTGATATAAATATGTATTTTGCCTTTTGTTCTGTCCTGTCTGAGCAGTTCCTCGTCAATAAGGTCGATTTTGGCTATTTCAAGCACTTCCTGTTCAAGTGCCGAATAGTCCTCTATATATATGCCGTAGGGTACAGTCATGTTTGCGATATTTTCGGCTGTATAAAGGTCGGATGAGTTGACCTCGGCAATTATTTCTGTCCAGTTCATATACTGTTTCCTTTCATTCTTTTTTATATTCTTTTCAACGTTATTTACGCAAAAAGCCCGAATATAAATGAAGATAATTTCATTTTGTGGAGCCTCCTGTAAAATTTATTATACGCACATACTATTATAATGCAAATCGTCAATAAAAACAACAGTATATTTATTTTTTGTCGGGAAAAGCTATATCTCTTATGACTTTTGAAGCGATTATCAGTCCGACAACGGACGGCACACAGGCATAGCTTGCAGGTACAGCTTTGTTTGTTTCGGGAGCCGTCTGTTTAATAACAGGTATTACAGGCTGTTCCTTTGAATAGACTACGGAGAGTTTTCTGATACCTCTTGCTTTAAGCTCCTTGCGCATGACTCTTGCAAGAGGACAAACGGATGTTTTGTATATGTCCGATATTTCAAACATAGTAGGATCAAGCTTGTTTCCTGCGCCCATAGATGAAATTATCGGAACGCCTGCCTTGTCAGCCTGCATTACAAGCTCTATTTTTCCGCTTACTGTGTCGATAGCATCTATTACATAGTCGTATTTTGTAAAGTCAAATGCCGATGATGTTTCGGGGGTATAGAACATGTTGTACACATTCACGTTTATATCAGGATTGATGTCCTTTGCACGTTCGGCGGCGACTTCGGCTTTAGGTCTGCCGACAGTTGATGTGAGGGCGATTATCTGACGGTTTATGTTTGATATGCTTACAGTGTCCCTGTCTATAAGATCGAGTGTACCGATGCCGCTTCTTGCGAGAGCTTCAACGGCATAACCGCCCACACCGCCCACACCGAAAACTGCAACTCTTGCATTTTCAAGTCTTGCGGCGGCATCTTCTCCCATAAGCATTACAGTTCTTATTGTTCTTTCATTCATATCTCCGACTTCCTTTTTGTTCTTTAATCAGTTAAATCAAAAACAGCAGCCATGCCAAAAAGCACAGCTGCCATATAATTATGAATTACGCATTATGAATTATTAATTATTATATCACGTTCCAGTAGTTGTCGAGAGTAGCAAAGTAGTCATCGACAGTTTCCGCACGACGAATTTCTGCAACACTTCCGTCCTCTCTGAGAAGAAGTTCGGCGGATTTAAGTCTGCCGTTATAGTTGTAACCCATAGCAAAGCCGTGTGCACCTGCATCATGGATAACGATTATATCGCCTATATCTATCTTAGGGAGCTTGCGGTCTATTGCGAATTTATCGTTGTTTTCGCAAAGCGAGCCTGTAACGTCATAAACATGGTCGCAAGGCTCATTCTCCTTGCCGAGTACGGTTATATGATGATATGCACCGTACATTGCCGGACGCATAAGGTTTGCTGCACAAGCGTCTACTCCGATATACTCTTTATAGATATGCTTTTCGTGAACAACTTTTGTAACAAGATGTCCGTAGGGAGCGAGCATAAATCTGCCAAGCTCTGTATATATGCTTACATCGCCCATTCCTGCCGGTACGAGTATATCTTCAAAGGCAGCCTTTACGCCCTGACCGATAACAAATATGTCATTGGGTTCTTTGTCGGGTGTATAGGGTACGCCAACACCGCCGGAAAGATTTATAAAGCCGATATGTACGCCTGTTTCCTCTTTAAGCTCAACGGCAAGCTTGAATAATATACGGGCAAGAGTGGGATAATATTCATTGGAAACCGTATTGCTTGCAAGGAATGAATGGATACCGAAATTCTTTGCGCCAAGCTCTTTAAGGCGGATAAATGCCTTGCTTATCTGCTCTCTTGTCATGCCGTATTTTGCATCGCCGGGATTGTCCATTATATCTGTTGAGATAGAGAATGTTCCGCCGGGATTGAAACGGCAGCATATAGTTTCAGGAATACCGCATACCCTTTCGAGCATATCTATATGTGTTATATCATCAAGATTTATTATTGCGCCTATCTCTGACGCATACTTGAATTCCTCCTCAGGTGTATCGTTTGAGGAGAACATTATCTCAGGATTTACAAATCCGCACTTCTTGCTCATAAGAAGTTCTGCATAAGATGAACAGTCTGTTCCGCAGCCTTCCTCTTTAAGTATTTTGAGTATTGTCGGATTAGGTGTTGCTTTTACTGCAAAATACTCTTTGAAGCCTTTGTTCCATGCGAAAGCTTCTTTAAGTCTTCTTGCATTTTCCCGTATTCCCTTTTCATCGTATATATGAAACGGAGTAGGATATTTGTTTATTATTTCCTCTGCTTTTTCCTTTGTGATAAACGGTGTTTTCGACATTTTCAACACTCCTGTTTTTAAAAAAATACAAACTTATTGTACAACATTACATACCGGTTTGTCAATACTTTTCGGAAAGTGAGTATCACAAATGAAAAAAATATTTTCTCTGATGACCACACAAAATAAGTATGATCCTTACCTGATAGCCATTTACTGCCTTAATTTAGCGGATTATCTGTTCACGCTTGTGCTTTTATCGGGCGGAATGTTCATTGAAGCAAATCCCCTGCTGCAATACGGAATAAATAATTTGTCAGGCTTTGCTGTCAAGTGCATACTGCCGCTGTTCATGGTAATGTATGTTCACCTGAGAATGTGCATGAAGCCTCCTGTTCATCCGAAAATTGCAGGAATACTCCTCTCGGCTTGCATTTCCTTCTATCTGTTCGTTGACCTCATGCATATTTTCTGGCTTTTCTTCTATACCGCCGTGCTGCCGTGATTTGTGCTTGAAGTATCCGGTGTACTATGCTAAAATTAGTATATCAAATACTTTGGAGTGATATTATGTCAGATAAAAATACAGAGTTTGACGCTCTCAGACAGGAATGTCTTAAATGTACAGCATGTGGTCTTTGTGAAACGAGAACAAATGTTGTTTTCGGTACAGGTGTTGACAATGCAGAGGTAATGTTTATAGGCGAAGGTCCGGGAGAAAACGAGGATCTAACGGGAGAACCGTTTGTAGGAAGGGGCGGAAAGCTTCTTGACAAAATGCTGACTGCCGTTGACCTTGACCGCCACAAAAACATTTACATTGCAAACATTGTAAAATGCAGACCGCCGAAAAACCGTGATCCGCTGCCGGAAGAGCAGGAGCAGTGCATTAAATGGCTCAGAAAGCAGTTTGCTATATTAAAACCAAAAATAGTAGTATGTCTTGGAAGGATAGCCGCCGCAAAGATAATAAAGCCCGACATAAAGATAACTAAAGAACACGGCATATTTTTTGAAAAGAACGGAATACTTATGATGGCAATATATCATCCTGCCGCACTTCTCAGAAACCCGAACTATAAACCCGATGCTTTCAACGATCTTTTAAAACTTCAGGAAAAGATAAAAGAAATATGCAAACATACTTACGAGGAAAATGAATAATTATGCCCGACCTTTATCACAAACTCTGCTATAAGCAAAGAAATAAAGGTCGGGCATTTGTAAGCCTCCCTCACTGAGGGAGGTGGCACGAAGTGCCGGAGGGAGTTCTACACGCAGTTTCCCATCAAGCATAATTTCAGTTGAAAAATTCTGCAAACACCCTGTCATCCTGAGCGTAAGCGAAGGATCTTAAAAGATTCCTCACTGCGTTCGGAATGACAAGCTAAGTGTGTTTATTGTTCTCTTTCCGCTTCGCTGATTTTATCCTGACCGCAGGTTATAACTCCCTCAGTCAGCATAGCTGACAGCTCCCTCAACGAGGGAGCCTAAAAATTATTGTCGCTTTTATAACAGCTTATGATTTTGTCGAGCATCTGTTCGGGGGTTTCTCCCTTTTGAAGTCTTATCGCTATATACGGTTTTGCGCCTGCATTAAGCATTGCTCTGCCTTTGAATTTCCCTATTATGTCGGCTGCTGCCTGTGATTTCAGCTGCTTGATATAGACAAGCATATTGTCGGGCATCTGCTTTATCTCGTAAATGCCCATCTTTTCCGCTTTACTGCGTACTATGGCAATATTTATAAGTCCCAGAACTGCTTTCGGTACATCTCCGAATCTGTCTATAAGCTCATCTGTAACATCCCTTACGTCATAGTCTGTGCGTATATCGGCAATTCGTCTGTATATCTCAAGCCGCTGATTTATATTCGATATATAGCTTTCAGGGATATGCGCCTCCGTCTTTATATCTATCAGACAGTCAAGGTCGATATCAGAAGGTACTTCTCCCTTTGCACTGCTTACAGCCTCAGCAAGCAGCTTCATATACATATCATATCCGACATCAGACATATGACCGTGCTGTTTCGCTCCCAAAAGATTTCCCGCACCTCTCAATTCAAGGTCACGCATGGCTATTTTAAAGCCTGAACCGAACTCCGTGAACTCCTTTATAGCGTCAAGTCTTTTCTGTGACAGTTCACTTAATACTTTCTCCTGACGGAATGTAAGATATGCGTATGCCCGTCTTGATGAACGTCCGACACGTCCTCTTAACTGGTGGAGCTGTGAAAGTCCCATTCTGTCGGCGTTTTCTATTATGAGCGTGTTTGCATTCGGAATATCCACGCCCGTTTCGATTATCGTTGTTGAAACAAGCACGTTTATCTCCTGTTCAAGCATCTGCCGCCATACCTCAGAAAGCTGTGATTCAGTCATTTTTCCATGTCCGTAAGCAACCTTCGCTTCGGGTATATTATCGCTTATTTCTTTGGCTTTCTGCTCTATTCCCTCAACCGAGTTATACAAATAGAATACCTGACCGCCTCGCCTTAACTCACGTCTTATCGCTTCATTTATGACAGCCGTATCATATTCAAGAACATATGTCTGTACAGGGTGTCTGTCCTGCGGTGCTTCTTCAAGTGTTGACATATCCCTTATTCCTGACATCGACATATTAAGAGTTCTCGGTATAGGTGTAGCGGAAAGCGTCAGAACGTCAACATTCCTGCACATTTCCTTGAAACGTTCCTTCTGTGCGACACCGAAACGCTGTTCCTCGTCTATGATAACAAGTCCTAAGTCACGGAATGATATATCCTTTGAAACAAGTCTGTGCGTACCTATGACCATATCAATGTCGCCCTTTTTCAGCTTATTGATTATAGCGTCCTGCTGAGATGGTGTACGGAAACGGGAAAGCAGCTCTACCTTTACGGGAAAGCCTTCAAAACGTCTGAGTACAGTCTGATAGTGCTGCCATGCAAGTATAGTTGTCGGGCATAAAAGAGCGCACTGCTTTGAATCGGATACACACTTGAATGCGGCTCTGAGTGCTACCTCGGTTTTTCCGAAGCCTACATCACCGCAAAGAAGTCTGTCCATAGGCGTACTTCTTTCCATATCATTTTTTATCTCCTGTATGCTGCGTTTCTGGTCGTCCGTTTCTTCATACTCAAATCTTGCCTCAAAATCGTGCTGCCATTCATTATCTTCAGGGAAAGCGTGTCCTTTTGCCTGCATTCTCTGTGCATACAGTTTTATAAGCTCGTCTGCAATATCCTTTACGGCTGTACGCACACGGCTTTTTGCTCTCTGCCATTCAAGTCCGCCTAATTTATTCAGCTTTACGGTGCTTTCCTCACGGGGACCTATATATTTTGAAACAAGGTCAAGCTGTGTTACCGGAACATAAAGCATATCGCCCTTTGCATATTTCAGCTTGATATAGTCCTTTATTACCCCGTCTATCTCCATTTTGTGTATTCCCTCGAACTGTCCGACACCGTGTGCACTGTGTACAACATAATCTCCGTATGACAATTCCGCAAGGCTGAAAAGTGCCTTGCTTTTTGTTCGTTTGGGCTTTTTTCTTTCCGTACTGACAGCCGCCTGAGAATGAGTTATAAGTATAAAATTCGCTTCGGGATATTCAAAACCCGATGAAAGATTTCCGCTTGTTATATAAAGACCGTTGTTCTGTATAGTATAGTCATGGCCGATAAGCGTACAGCTGTAATTTCTGCTGCTCATATCGTGATACAGGTTTTCGGCGGATTTCTTCGTGCCTGCAAGCACAACGCATTTCTTACGCTTTATATCAAAGCTGTCTATATCGTCACACAAAACAGCCGCCGAACCGCTCCATGCTGAAAGCTGTTTTGCATTGAAATTGACAAGCATTTTAAGCGGCAGTTCACTCGTACCTCTTGTATAGTTATCAAGGAATATCGTCTTGCGCTTTTCGGCTTCTCTTAAAAACTCTGTCCAGTCACCCGAAAAGCTGTCAAGTCCCTTGCAGAGTATTCCTTCCGCAAGATAATCCTTTACGTCCTCGCTCCACTGTATAGCTGTACCTCTCAGTCTTTCTTTGAGCTTTGTCTGCTCGGAAAGGAACACAAAGTCGTTTTTGCCGATATATTCAAATACAGTTGCAGGCTTTTCATATATGAGAGAATAGAATTTATCGGCGCTTGCAAGTCTGCCGTCTGTTCTGAGTATTCCGGCTTCCTCTGCAAGCTGTTTCCTTGCAAGCGTTGCAGCCTTTCCTCTGAGAGTTTTTGCCTTTGCGTCTATTTTATCCGCAAGCTGTGCGGCATCGTTTATCAGTATTTCATTGGACGGTGTTACAACAAAACCGTCAAGCTTTTCTGTACGTCTTTGTGTTTCTATGTCAAATGCCGATACTGTATCGACTTCATCACCCCAGAATTCAACTCTACAGGGATGGTCTGACGAGGGCATAAAAAAGTCGAGGATACCTCCCCTTACAGCAAACTGACCTGTACCGTCAACCTGCTCTACCCTGACATATCCTCCTGCTATGAGCGATTCTTTTATTTTTTCGGGCGATACATTCGCTCCTTCACTGACTGTAAAGGATGCTTCTTCAAGCTTTTTGGGAGGCATTGTGTACTGCATGGCTGCATCTGCACAGCATATCAGTACATCTGCCTTTCCTGTCATAAATGAGTACAATGCTCCTATCCGCTGATGCTCGAACTCTCTCGAAACACCTGTGACTTCACGGAATGTAAAGTCACGCTGCGGATAGAATACCGCCGTTGTACCCATATTTTTTATATCCGAAAAAAGCTTCTGAGCTTCGGACTCGTCTGCTGCTATGACCAATGCACGTTTCCCTGTATGCGTACAGAGATAGTGTATAAGGTGTGCTTTATGGACTGCGGAAAGTCCTGTTGTCATAGTAGGGAACATATCCTCCGATACAGCCTTGTAAAGCTGTCTGTATTCGGTGATATCACTAAGAACGTTATTCAAAAATTTCATATAGCCGACCTCAGTTGTAAAGATTCATTGCCTTGTCGGTCTGTCCCGATATGATAAGCTCAGCCGCCGAACATGCTTTTCCTGCCGCTTCATCAAGAAGCTTTCTTTCATCAGTTGAAAACTCGGAAAGCACCCAGTCTGCAAGCTGCCATCTTTCGGGCTTTTTGCCGACACCTATTTTTATTCTCGGGAACATATCACTTCCCGAAAGATAAATTATATTTTTTATTCCGTTATGTCCTCCGTCACTGCCCTTGCGTCTTATCCTGAGCTTTCCTACATCAAGGGATATATCGTCAAATATGATAAGCGTCTTTTCGGGCGGTACTTTAAAGAAGCTCATGGCTTCTTTGACTGCAAGACCGCTGTTGTTCATATAGGTTGACGGTTTCATGATAAGTACCTTTTTATCGTTTATGGTACATGTAGTACAGAGTGACTTGAATTTTATCCTGTCAAGTCCAGTATCATATTTTTCTGCAAGCATATCTGCCGTTATAAAGCCTGCATTATGTCTTGTATTCTCGTATTTCCTGTCGGGATTGCCAAGCCCTGCAACGATGAACTCAACGCCCCCGAAGGATTCCTTTTTCCTGAAAAACATACATTTCCCTCCTGTCAGCCCATGAACGATACCGCAACGGCATTATATACCATATATCCGCTAAGAGCATATATTCCTATAACCGACGACAATACTATTGCTGTTATCTTTTTAGCCTTTGAGCCGCTGTTAAGAAAATCTCGTATAAGATATCCGAGCGACAAAGCGCCTATTACTATAAGCGGCACACCGTATCTTACATTCTGTGTGCATACATGCGGGAATGTTATGCAGAAAACATAGTACATGATAAGTATAAGGAAGTATGCCGAAGCAATGAATACCTTTACGGGCATCTTCATTTTATCGTCACGCTTTACTAGCATGTATATAAGTGCGGCAAAGCCTGCAAGTCCGAGTATGACTGATGACCAGAAAAGCACCTGATCGAAGCCTGCTATACCGTGAAAACGGCTGTATTTTATACCCTCGTCAAAATTTGCTGTCTTGAAAAAGCCTACAAGGGGATTGAATTCGTTATATGTGCCTTTATACATTGTGAACTGTTCAGCCATATCTTTGAACTGATAGGGACTGAAATCAAACAGTCTTGAGATTATCGGAATATTTCCCACATACTGACTTGATTTTTCGGAAAGCCTCTGTACAAATGTTATCGGCACGCTGAAACGGATAAGGTTCCTTATAGACCAGAAAAGTGCTATCGGTGCGCATACGGCAAGGAATACCGCATACTGGATGATATACTTTTTAATATTTTTGATGTCCTTGAAAAATACATATATGAATATGAAAGCAACAGGCGGTGCTGCCATCCATACGGAAAGCTTTGTCAGCATTCCGAGACCGATGCAGAGTGCTATACATATTATCCTGCCCATGCTCCTGCTTTTGTACCAGCACAATGTATTGTACAGTGCACCGAGCATGAGTGTTATTGAAAGTATGTCATTGTTTACACTGCCTGAAAGTATATAGAATGTCGGACAGAATGCTATAACAGCAGTTGCCGCTATAAGTCCCGATTTTCTTAAACCTGCACGTCTGAATATCTTATATGAAAGTATCATGCATACGGTTGAATAGAACAGTGTAAGGAGCTGTACGTTCTCATAAGCAGACTCTATTGTTACTCCGCAGAGAAGCTGTATCTTCATCCATAATGCCGCAAGAATATGATGAAACGGCGGATGATAGAACTGGTCGGTTTTCCTTACGTCAAAATCGGGAAGATGTCCGTTGTTAAGAAGATATTCGATATATGTTGTATGTCCGCCTTCGCTGCCGAGTCCGTAGGTATCATGCTGTATCATTGTTATAGGCATGTATATCACATACGAAAGACGCATTATAAAGCCTGCCGCAAACAAAAGCAGTATTACACGCTCGACTGTAAGTTTATTTTTGGCGGCAAGGCAGAGAAATATACTTCCAACAGCCGCAAGACCGCCGTTAAGTATGACCGAGCCGTAAAGTCCCTTTATATGTCCCCAGTAGCCGAACAGCAGAGCCGCCGCAAGACCGCATATGCCTATTATAATACTGAATTTAAAGCCGTCCTTATCCTTGTTATGACCGTAGTAATACACGGCTATTGCTCCGCCAAGTCCTGCCGTTCCGAGCATAAGACCTGATGTGCCTGTCAGTGACGCTCCGCCTGTAGATATACATGTACAGCACATACAAAGCCATGCGGCAGCTATTATAGGATGTCTGTAAATAAAATCAGCAAGCAGCTCTGTCTTTTCAAAAAGCCCGCCGTTTCTCTTTGATATCTTTGTCCGTTCCATTTTTTCACCCTGTCCTGTAAAATTACCGTAAACAGAAGAAGTCGGAGGTCATGCCTCCGAGCTTTTCGTTTCATGGTATTCTTTTTCCGTGTTGACATTCCAGATCTCTGTCCTGTCGGTATTGCCTTCTTTTATTGCCTGAGCCGCCCTGATAGCCGTAAGCATGGAATGGTCCATGTTATTATATCTGTGCTGACCGTTTCTGCCTACGCAGTAAAGATTGTCATAGCTGTCAAGGAATTCTATAAGAGAATCTATGTGTGCGTATGTATCGAAATATGCGGGATATGCTTTCTTTATCTTCTCACGGTGACTGTCGATAACATCCTCCGCATCAATAACGCCCATGCTTTCAAGCTCTTTTGTAGCAAGCTCTATGCACTCGTCATCACTGAGGTTCCAGAATTCATCGCCCTCCGCACAGAAATATTCAAGACCTATCCATACTGTATGTTCGGGATCCTTTACCATGTACGGCGACCAGTTGTTGAATATCTGTATTCTGCCGAGCTTTACATTTGTTTCCTGAACGTATATCCAGCAGTCGGGAACGATATTTCCGAGAGTTTTTATTTTTGTCTTGTTCTGAAGTGAGAGCTTGTTTACAAGAAGTCCTACTGTAACGAAGTCACGGTATGGCAGACCTTCCGCTATATCCGTCATCTCACGGGGAACTTCATCTCCTGTCATACCCAAAACAAGATCCTTTACAGGCATTGACGATATGAAAACATCGCCCTCGATTGTTTTATCACCGTCGGGAGTACTGCATACAACGGAGGTTATTTTTCCGTCATGGCAGACTATATTTTTTACGGAATGATTTTTGAGTATCTTTGCACCCTTTTCCTCAGCCTTTTCAGCGGCAAGCTCCCAGAGCTGACCGGGACCGTATTTCGGATACCAGAACTGTTCGATGAGTGAAGTTTCGACTTCACGCTTTTTCTTCTTACTGCTGAATACCTTTGAGAACATATCTTTAAGTACAGCCTTTATTGAAAGTCCCTTTACTCTCTGTGAACCCCAGTCGGCAGATATCTCACTGGGATGACGTCCCCAGAGCTTTTCTGTATAGCCCTCAAAGAACATACTATATAACTTTTTACCGAAACGGTTTATGTAGAAATTTTCAAGAGAGGTTTCCTTCTTCTTGAACATTGAAGCCTTTATATAGCTGAATCCTGCGGCTGTGGTAGTAAAGAAGCCCATATTTTTTATTGTTGACGCAGACATTCTTACGGGATAATCAAAGAAATGTTTTCTGTAGTATATTCTTGATACCCTGTCACGCACAAGCATTACGACATCATCTTTTTCGGGATCGGGACCGCCCTTTTCAAGCGGTTTTTCCCTGCCGAGCTTTTTATCGTCAAATGCGTCCTTTCCCTGTATAGGCATAAGCTCCTTCCACCAGTTCATTATCTCATCACTTTTCGAGAAAAATCTGTGTCCGCCTATATCCATACGGTTTCCGTTATATCTTACTGTCTGTGATATACCGCCTATAACCTTTGTTTCTTCAAGTATAACGACCTCAAATTCATCTTTGCTGTCTTTTAAGAACTCGTTTGCGGCAGTAAGTCCCGCCGGTCCTGCACCTATTATAACTATTTTTTTCATATTATCTACCCCGATATAGAAAATTTATTTTGTATCATCCTTTATTTCGACCTTGCGATAAAGTATGAATTTACGTGCAAAGAAGTTCCACATATATACAAGCACAACTGCTAAAATTTTACCTATTATATAGTACTTATCTGTCGGCAGAAGCGAACCGAAAATCTTATTGCTTACAAATATACCCGTACCGAACATTCCCTGAACGGCGAAAGGCTCAATTATAAGCTGGGTAAGTCCGAGACCTATAATTCCTATCACGGCAAAGCCGATAAAATCAAGCATACGGTTTTTGACTTTTGCTTTTGCAAAAACCCAGAATGTCGAAACTATGTAATTAACGGCAAGTCCTACTATAAATCCGAAAACGGCGGCAGCACCCTCAGGCATACCGAAAAGCTCTCTTAAAAATATAAGCACAGCCATATCTGCGACTGTTGCAATACCGCCGACAAAAAGACTTCTGAAAAACTGTATACCCGTATGGTTAGTTTCCTCGAAGAACAATTTTTTTATCGTCATTTTCCTTTCCCCTTTTTAAAGACAATTACACGTATCTCATTTTACCACAATACATTCTTAAAAGTCAACCGTCAAAAACAGTCTGGAGGTTTTTAACAAAAAATAAAGCCTCCATCATTGAGGGAGGTGGCACGAAGTGCCGGAGGGAGTTCTACACGCAGTTTCCCATCAAGCATAATTTCAGTTGAAAAATTCTGCAAACAGCCTGTCATCCTGAGCGTAAGCGAAGGATCTTAAAAGATTCCTCACTGCGTTCGGAATGACAAGCCAAGTGTGTTTACTGTTCTTTTTCCGCTTCGCTGTTATTATCCTGACCGCAGGTTATAACTCCCTCAGTCAGCATAGCTGACAGCTCCCTCAAGGAGGGAGCCATTCTTCAGATTTAAGTTATATTTGAGAACTGATGTGAATATAAATTGAGAGAAAAAACGATTGGAGAGGAATGCGGATATGGAATATCAGCTTAAAAAGGAGATCTGTCCCGTATGCGAGGCTGTATTCGAGGGCAGCTCGGAACAGCCTGTAGACCTTGACCTCAGCTTGCCGGATTACTGTCCGGATATCGAAAGAATACTGAAATGCAGGATATGCCCGTCAATAGCCGGAAAAAGCATAGCAGGCGACAGGCTTGAGATCGAAGGAAATGCACTTATAACTCTTTACTATCTTGACTCGAAAAAACAGGCTATACGTTCCTGTGAGCATAACAGCCCGTTCTCGTGCAGCTTCAAGATAAAGCCCGACCTTAAAGATCCTGTTTCTGTGGTGAAGCTCAGGACGGATTATCTCAATTGTCGTGCACTCAGTCCGAGAAGGGTGGATATACACGGAGCATTTACAGTCAGTACGATAGTATATGCAAAGACAGAACAGGAGATATGCAGCGGAATATCGGGTGACGATATACGTCAGAAAACCCATACCGAACATTACAGCCGTCTTTGCGGAACAGGTCAGCAGATGTTTTCAATAACAGAAACACTCGACATAGGACAGGGAAAAGGAATGCCCGAAAGCATAATAAGGTCGGAGCTTAGTGTTCGTAAGGACAGCGTAAAGGCTCTTTCTGATAAACTCATGCTGAACGGCGAGGCTGTTCTGAGGATACTGTATGTTACGGATATAGAAACAGGCTCGGCTGATACTATGACGTTCAATATACCGTTTACTCAGGTAATAGATGTACAGGGGATAAGCAGTGACAGCGTGAATGATATAACGCTTGAGGTTATGAGCTATGATGCGTCACTCAAATCCGAATATGACGAAAACAGTACGCTTGTGACGCTTGATGCAAGGATATGTGCGACTGTAACGGCAGCTGAGGACGGCGAAACGGAAATTGTTGATGATGCATATTCAACGATGTATGAATCCGAGCTTATCACAAAGCAGTGCAGGATAACAAGACTTCCGGTTATTACTGAAAAGGATATTTCCGTAAAGAGCGATGTCACAACGGGCGAGAACGGCATAACAAGGATAACTGATATGTGGTGCGATACAGTCAGCAGTATAACATCATTCGAGAATGATTGTATTACAGTAAAGGGAAAGCTTTTGTGCTGCATATTTGCCGCTGACGGTGATGGAGTACCGTTTTATGTGGAAAGACCTGTTGAATTTTCATACAGTCCCGAAATAACGGGAAATGTAAAGGATATGACGGTAAAGCTCAGTGTACAGCCGCTTTCACTGTCATTCAGGATAACGGGAGATAATACCGTTGAGATAAAAGCGGAGTTAAGGATATGTATATCGGCAGCGGAAAGCTGTGTATGCAGAGTCGTAACGTCAGCCGCATATAACGAGGAAAAGCCGAGAATAAAGGACAAAACGGCTGCACTCACACTTTACTATGCAGATGAGGGAGAAAATCTGTGGAGCATAGCAAGAAATTATTGTACGTCAGTCGAAGCGATAAGGCTTGAGAATGAGCTTGACGATGATACCGTACAGTCAAGAAATATGCTGCTTATACCGATGTGAGCAAGAGAGGAGAAAGGATAATGGAAGAAAGAGATATTTACGGTGATATTTCAAGGAGAACCAACGGTGACATTTATCTTGGTATAGTCGGACCTGTAAGAACGGGTAAATCCACGTTTATAAAAAGGTTCATGGATACTCTTGTCATACCGAATATAAGCAGTGAGGAAGAAAAGGAAAGGGCAACGGATGAATTGCCGCAGTCATCGGCAGGCAGGACTATAATGACTACCGAGCCGAAGTTCATACCCGAAAATGCGGTAAATATAATACTTGAGGGCAATACAGGCTTTCATGTAAGGATGATAGATTGTGTAGGATATATAGTACCGGCAGCTCTGGGCTACATAGAGGACGGAGCGCCGAGAATGGTAAAAACACCATGGTTCGATGAAGCTATCCCGTTTGATATGGCGGCAGAGATAGGAACAAAAAAGGTCATAACCGACCATTCCACAATAGGTCTTGTAATAACGACAGATGGTTCTATAAGTGATATAGACAGGTCTGAGTATGAAGAAGCGGAGCAGCGTGTTATAAATGAGCTTAAAGAGATAAACAAGCCGTTTATCGTGCTGCTGAATACAGTCGAGCCGGATTCACCGGAAGCAAAACAGCTTGCCGCTGAGATGAGCAGAAAATATTCTGTGCCGGTAGAGGCTGTAAGCTGTATGGAGCTTGACGAAAATGAGATAAAGCGCATACTTGCAAGGGTGCTGTTTGAATTTCCGGTGAAGGAAATAAAAGTTGATATGCCCAAGTGGGTAAGCTCACTTGAAAAAGAGCATTGGTTAAGGAGCGGTATATTTTCAGCTATACAGCAGAGTGCAGCTTCGGCTGTAAAGATAAGAGAGGTAAGCGATATTGCCGAAAGGATAGCGGGATGTGAATATATAAGCCGAGCCGAAACAAGTGCGGCGGATCTCGGTTCAGGCAGGGCAAGATTAAGGGTAGAGCTTGACGAATCGTTGTTCTATAAGGTGCTTGGTGAAAAGACCGGTATAGATATAGATGATGAGGGCGGACTTCTTGACGCTATGTCAGAGCTTTCGGATATAAGGAAGAAATATGACAAGCTGCGTCAGGCATATGAGGATGTAAACGAAACGGGTTACGGAATAGTAATGCCGTCTATGGAGGAGCTTACACTTGAAGATCCCGAAATAATAAAGCAGGGTGGAAGATACGGTGTAAGGCTGAGAGCAAATGCACCGTCCGTACACATGATGAAAACGACCATACGCACAGAGATAACGCCGATAGTAGGCTCGGAGCAGCAGTCAGAGGAGCTTGTGGAATATCTTCTGAGGGAGTTCCGTGAAGATCCGTCAAAGCTGTGGGAGTCGAATATTTTCGGAAAGTCGCTGCATGAGCTTGTCAACGAGGGACTTCACAACAAGCTTTACAGGATGCCTGCCGATGCACGAAACAAAATGAAGGAAACGACCGAGCGTATAATAAATGACGGCTGCAACGGGCTTATATGTATAATACTGTGACAGAAAAACAGCAGGCGGAGATATTGCCGTCTGCTGTTATTTCAAATTTTGGACTTGACCTTTTTATGAAATTGTGGTATAATGTGCAGGTACTGAAAATGCTGGAATAACTCAGTTGGTAGAGTACCTCACTCGTAATGAGGAAGTCGAGGGTTCAAGTCCCTTTTCCAGCTTTTATAAAACATTGAAAGAAGCGGTTGTTCTCTTATTTCAGAGGACAGCCGCTTTTGTATTACTCATTGTTAAGCATAGAGTCAGAGTGCCGTCTGTATCATATCTGTTGTAATCATTACAGCATATAATTTAGTACTGCATCAGATGATTAAAAATCATAAAATTTTCGAGAAATTCGACCTTTTGAGGTCGAATGACCGTTATTTCGGAGTGTAAAGTGAAAGGTGTTTTTAAAGTACTGAAAAACAAGGAGGCTGGTAACAGTGAACAATGAAGAAAAAATAATGCCGAAGTACTTTTATTTTAATCTGGAGTACTGCGAATATTTTGACGAACTGACTTTTGAGCAGGCAGGACAGGCAATAAAAGCTATATGCGATTATGTAAGGGATAAGCCGATAGATATATCCGAGCTTGATTCCGGTACAAAAATCGTTGTAAAAACAGTAAGGCAGGATATAGACAAAGCTTTCAGAAAATACCATGCCCAGTGTGAAAACGGTAAAAAGGGCGGAGCACCAAAAGGAAATAAGAATGCCGCAAAAGCAAAGAAGAAATATCCTTCATTTAATGAGGTCAGCGGCAATCTGGCATGGAAACTCAGTGAGTTTATTTATCCCGAAACAGCCAAAGACGGATTTGACATCAACAGTTATCTTACCAAATCACAGATTGCAGATATTGCCGTATGTTATGAGCTGTTGTACATGGATAGTTTCGATGATTATAATTTTGAGTATCCGACAATAAAGGAATATGTGTTCAATGAAAGTGCGTCAAAGCTGTGCAGCGAAATGAAAGCACAGGCGATATATGAATATGACAGTTCAAAACACGCCAACAAATCTTTTACAGAGTGTTTTGCAGATTACAAGGCCAAAGCTCTTGAGATTTTAAAGCTGTGTCCCGTGAAAGAAATGGGGAAATTTTCAGACATGTGCGATGCGATTTTTTATGAAGATTATTCCGAAAGTAAGTTAAAGGAAAAATTCACTGATTCCGAGCTTGCCTTAATACATGAGGAGAGAGCTAAAAACAACCCAAAATAACCCAAAACAACCAAATATTAAATTAAGTTAAATTGATATAAATATAATAGAATTAACTTAAATATAACTAATAAACTAAAGTTATATTTAAGTTAATATAAAAAAAGCAAGCTTTCAAATGCGCACACTCTGCGCCTTACGGCGAGTGATGCGATTTGAAGCTTGGGTCAAGGAGAAGAGCTTTGAAGCCAGAACAAATTCCACTTTCCACATTCCACATTGAAATAAACAAGTACTTGATTTGATATTGCGTTGATGGTATAATTATATAAAATCGTTAACGGATATAAGTGGTGTTTTATGGAAAATGCAGTATTGAATAATAAAGCTCCGTCACTGAAAACATTGGACGGAAAAATGTTTGCAAATATCATAAGGGGCGGTGCGTATTCCCTCAACGCAAACAGACATATAGTAAATGACCTTAATGTGTTTCCCATACCTGACGGTGATACGGGGGATAATATGTCAATGACAATGGATTCGGGTGTGGCTGCACTCTGCGGCAGTGACCGTATCGGTGAAACAGCATCATCGGCAGCAAGCGGTATGCTTTTAGGTGCAAGAGGTAATTCGGGTGTTATACTCTCAAGGATATTTGCAGGCATATCAAAAGGTCTTGAGAATGTTGACACGGCAGATGCAAGGGTACTCGGAAATGCTCTCAGGTGCGGTATCAGTGAAGCGTACAGCGCCGTTTCAAAGCCTGTTGAGGGTACGATACTTACAGTGTATAAGGATGCTGTTGAATATGCCTGCTCAAAGACAGAGGATGATACAACAATTTCAGAGTATTTCGACAGCTTTATAAAGGAGCTTAAACTTTCGCTCGAAAGAACACCGTCACTTTTAGATGTTCTGAAAAAAGCAGGTGTCGTTGACAGCGGCGGTGCAGGTCTTGTATATATAGCCGAGGGAATGAAAACGGCTCTCGGCGGAAATATCTCTTATGACGGCGGTAATAATGCACCGTCAGCAAAGCATCCTGATTTTTCGGCATTTGATGAGAACAGTGTTCTTGAATTCGGCTACTGTACGGAGTTCCTTCTCAGACTGCAAACATGCAAGGTCGATACTGAGAGCTTTGATATAGAGGAATTGAAGAATTTTCTTAACAGCATCGGTGATTCCGTTGTCACTTTCAAAGACGGAAGTATAGTAAAGGTACATGTACATACAAAGTGTCCCGGTGATATACTGAACCACTGTCAGCAGTTCGGAGAGTTCCTTACTTTGAAGATAGAAAACATGACCTTACAGCATAATGAAACGCTTGTTGCTGATGATTTTGAGGTGAAGTGCGATAAGCCCCGTAAAAAGTACGGCATAGTAAGTGTGGCGGCAGGCAAAGGCATAAAGGAACTGTTTGTATCACTTGGCTGTGATGCCGTTGTTGAGGGCGGACAAAGTATGAACCCATCGGCTGAGGAGCTTATAGATGCATTCCGTGAGGTCAATGCGGAAAAGATATTCGTATATCCCAACAACAGAAACATAATACTTACCGCTCAGCAGGCGGCGTCACTGTATGATGATGCGGAAATATGCATTATTCCGAGTAAGACGATAGGCGAGGGCTATGCGGCAATATCTATGCTCGATACGGAAAATGACTGTGTTGAGGATATAATCAGTGAGCAGAAAGGTATTATAAGTGAAGTCGTGACGGGAACTGTTTCTCAGGCTGTCAGAGATACGGAACAGAACGGTATATGTGTACATAAGGATGAATATATCGGTTTTGTAGATGGAACTATACTCAACGGTGCGGATAACAGAAATGATGCACTTTATGAGCTTTCCAAAAAGCTTGGTGCAGGGAAATATGATATCATAATAGTGATATGCGGAGAAAGCGTTACTCCGCAGGAAAGCGATGATATATACCAAAGGTTCAGGCTTGCATACAGCCGTTCAGATGTCATTATGATAGACGGCGGACAGCCTGTATATGATTATATTCTGGTTCTTGAATGAGGAGGATAAACATGCTGAAATTATTTACAGATACAGATACGGATATAACGCCTGAAATGGCGAAAAAATTCGGCTATCATCTTATAAGTATGCCGTACAGTATAGACGGTGTAACGACATATCCGTATGAGGATTTTGAAAAGTTTGATGCACATGAATTCTATCAGAGTCTGAGAGAGGGCGTTCTGCCGAATACGAGCGGTATAAGCGTAGAAAAATACAAGAGCTATTTTGAGCCGCATTTCAGAAACGGTGATGATATACTTTACGTTCATTTTTCAGCCGCCATGACATCAACATTTGAAGCTATGGACAAGGCTGTAGCCGAGCTTAAAGAGAAATATCCCGAAAGAAAGTTTTATTCGGTAGATACGAAGGGCATAACTATATGCAGTCTTAATATAGTCGAGGAGATAGGCGATCTTTACAAGGCAGGAAAGACAGCCGATGAGATATTGGAATGGGCGAAGGAAGAAACAGATCATTTTGCGGTATATTTCTTTGCCGATGATCTTAAATTTTTCAAACACAGCGGCAGAGTAAGCGGTCTTGCGGGAACGATGGGTACACTGCTCGGAATACGCCCAATAATACATATGAACAGTGAAGGAAAGATGGTGAGCGTAGGCAAGGAAAAGGGCAGGAGCAAGGCACTTGCAAGGCTGATAAGCTATGTTGAGGAGCTTGGAAGTGACATTGAAAAGCACCGTATTATTGTTGCACATACAGACGCACCCGAAATAGCAGATGAGCTTATAAGACTTCTTGAAGAAAAATTCGGCAACGGACTCAGAATTGAGCTTGTTGACGTAAATCCGACGGCAGGAAGTCACTGCGGACCGTCAACAGTCGGTCTGTGTTTCCATGCAATACATCGCTGATGTTTATAAGATTATAAAGAAAAACAGCCGCAGTCTTACAATCTGACTGCGGCTGTAATTTTTACGGACTTTCATTGTACATAAACATTTTCCTTTTTCTTTAGTGAATAGAGAAAAGAGAATAGTATTTGATAAAATCTAAAACTTGTAAACCTTGTCATTCAGAACGTAGTGAGGAATCTTTAAAGATCCTTCGCTTCGCTCAGGATGACATTAAAGTATCAGACTTAACAAAGCAATAGAGAATAATACAACCCGAAAATATACTGTTTTCGGGTATAATACAGAACGGCAGACAGCATTAACGCCGCCTGCCGTTTCGTGTGTTTAATTTTCTTTCCTTATTGACTTAGCAAGAACAATGATAAATGCTGCGGATACTGCGGTTACTGTGGCTATAGCAAAAACACCAGCTGTTGTTCCGCCTGTTTTTGCAGTATCAGAACTTTCTTGTCAGCTTGTCAATAAGAGAAACTGTAACTGAATTTATTATCCGTTTACATATTCAGGATTATGGGATGTATGTATCTGTCAGGTAACCGTAACATTAAAGTTCCTTTTTTATATGTTGCCCACACCGTCTTTTACCTTTACGCATATCGTATATTCACCGGTATGCTTTGGAGTTATATTAACGGACGTATTAGCAGAGAAGCTTTGTGCCTTCGTCCATTTTGTTTGGGTAGAATTCTTATACCAAACCTCATACTCCTTTGTACCTGCACCACCGGTAGAAGCACAAGTAACGGTGATACTGTTTCCTATCGTGATTTCAGTTACATCATTTTCAATGTAGGATTCATTAACGAGTTTCAGAGCTGTTTCTGCTGCTGTGAGCTTTGCAAGAGTGTCAGCTTCGATAAGCATCTTCTGCGCATCGGTAAGTGCTTCATAAGCAGTTCTTGCGGCTTCAATAGCGGCTTTGTCGTCAACTGTAACATCATTTGCTGTGGGAAGTGAATTGATCATCTCAACAACCGCTGCCACTTGCTTATCTGTGCTGTTGAAGATTGCCGTGTATTCCACGTCCGCAGTTGCTGCAACTACCTTGGGAGACCAGCCTGCGAATGTATAGGTGTACTGTGCGTCTGCATCCTTTGTGGGAGTTTCGCCGTCATAGGTGGGTATAGCACCGTACTCAACTTTTTCGTCAGTTTCGAGAACCGTGCCGTCATAGTTTTTCCAAGTAACTGTGTAGCCAAGAGCAGGAATGATCCATGATCCTTCAGCAATCTCGGTATAGGTATTATTGTTCCTGACATAGTACTTGCCGTCAGAGCCTGAGTAATACTCTGTATTACCTGTTGATGTATAGGTTGCCTCAACCGCTGCGTGGCGTGTCACGGAAACCTTCGGGATAGTAAAGTAGTCGAGAGTATGCTCATAATAATAGTCGAGGTACTTTTCATAGTATTTACCGTCTGAGCCGCTGTAATACTCTTTATTACCCGAGTTGTTGGGAGTAGCCGCAGCTGCTGAATGGAAGGTAACACTGACCTTCGGGATAATAAAGTAATCAAGAGGATACTCCCTATAATCGTTGTCGTACTTTTTATAGTACCTGCCGTCGGAACCAAGGTAAAACGCATTGTTGCCGGGTTCGGTTGCGGTGGGTTCCTTCGCCGGAATATACGTTACGGTAACAGCAGGGATCACCCATGAGCCTTCCTCAATCTCGACGTATCTGTCGTCTTGCTTAACATAATACTTGCCATCGGAGCCTATGAAATACTCGCTGTTGCCGGTCACGCCGGGGCGGGCAGGCTGTGCGGCTACATATTCATAACGAACGTAACTGGCAGGCAGGTCGCAGCCGCCGAGTGTGATCGTATCGCCGTTTATGGACATGACGAGTACGGCATCAGCGATCTCGCCGTTCCTCTTGGCAGGGAAATAGAGTGTGCCGCTGTCATAGTCGTACAGCTCACACAATTCATTGAACGTAATGCCCAGATCGGTGAATCCGGTGCTGTCGGCGGACACTACCGTAAATACGTCATCTTCTCTTGTGCCGTATCTGCCGCCCTTGAGGACGATTGTTTTACCGTCGCAGTAAAAGAACTCGATGCCTCGGCTGATGATATCGCCGACAGCAAGCTGACTTGCCCGGATAAAATCCTCATCGTAGATGGTGCCGGACAGCTCATCGGGTTTCGGAGCAGCGGTAAAGGTCGCCGTATAGGTCGCATTGCCGTTTACGGGAATGACCTCGGGAGTCCAGCCGGAGAAGGTATAAACATAATCATCGTCTGTGGGCTTTACCGGTGCTGCGCCGTCATAGGTCGGAGTTGTGCCTGTTTCCTGTTTTACATCGGTTTCAAGAACGGTGCCGTTATAGTTTTTCCATGTTACGGTATAGGTAGCAATAACGGGAATGATCCACGAGTTTGCAGCTATCTCGGTATAAGTATCGCCGTTCTTGACGTAATACTTACCGTTGGAACCGATATAATACTCGATGTTGCCGGCTTCGGTAAAGGTTGCCTCCTTTGCCTCGACCTTGGTATAGATGCGTTCAAACTTAGGAATAACGCTTGTGTGGGTAGCTTGGTGTGTGTAACCGTTTTCAAGTGGGGTTACCAGATTGTCACCCCCTGTTATCAAAAATCATTTAACTTCGGAGGCTGTCGAGTACGCAAAGGCAAACCGCATTGTGCTTGCTTTCCTCGATATTGAGATGGTAGATGTCAGCGGGCTGGATGTGTGTCGTGAGCTGCTCGAAGTCAATCCGCATACCAACGTCGTGTATCTGACCTCCTTGACGGGAGGCGAGGACTAATGAATAATAAAAAAACGAAAATCCCGCCACTTGCGTGACAGGATTTTCGTTTTCTATGGGTACTGAAAAAGATATTTTGTTCAGATATTGTCGGACTCGAACCAAATCAATTATTATTGAATAATGCAAAGAGAAAGTTGTTCTGACGGTTTTGGCTGTTGTCTGACCGACAGTTTTTCTTTTTAGAGAATAGAGAAAAGAAAATAGTGAATAGAGAATAATACAGAAACGCCCCTCGGAGCATCACTATAAACTATTCTCTATTCACTATTCGTTATTCTCTGAGCCCCGACACTTTAGTGTCGGGGCGTTTTCTGGAAGCGAGGGGAGTCGAACCCCTGTCCAAAAAGCACTTACAACGGTTTTCTCCGAGCGCAGTCACCGTTTTTACATTCCCTCCATACAGCGTCCGATGACAAACTCAGTATTTCAGTAGTCTTTGATTCATGACGGAGACCAAGACACTTCTCCGTTCACGTTCACCACTGATCGACGCCCTTAAAGGATCGTGGTACTTCCAATAAGAACGCTTGCGCTAATTAAGCAGCAAGGGCAACAGTATTTTTGTTGTCGTTTAATTTTAAGATCTGCGGATTTTATAGCGGTTCTGCAGTGCCGCTGCTCGCTTGCCGAAGCTCACACTCCCTGTCGAAACCTTTACGCCCCCGTATATAACCGATCTTTAAATAAAGTCGGTCGGTATGTGTATTATTGATTTCTGAGCTTTACAGCCCTTTCAATATCACGCTTTGCACTCTTTTCAGCCATGTCTGCACGTTTATCGTATATTTTCTTACCCTTGCATAAACCCAGCTGGAGTTTTACTCTTGAACCCTTGAAGTAAAGCGAGATAGGGATAAGAGAATAGCCGTCCTGTTTTACCTGACCGTAAAGACGCATTATTTCACGGCGGTGCATAAGCAGTTTGCGTACTCTCATAGGATCCTTGTTGAATATATTTCCCTGTTCATACGGACTTATGTGCATACCCTTGACGAATAATTCTCCGTTTTCGACTGTACACCATGAGTCTTTCATATTCACTCTGCCTTGTCTTATGGATTTTACCTCCGTACCGCAAAGCTCTATGCCTGCTTCAAAGCTTTCTATGACAAAGTATTCAAAGTGGACTTTTTTATTCTGAGCTATTGTTTTAAGCGATTCCTTTGCCACAGTCATTCTCCTTCCGTCAGGAATTTATCCGTACACATATAATTATATTCATCAGGCTGATAAAATATGACAGTCAATGCCCCGCAATTTACAGCGGAAGCATTGACTTCATTATTTTTGATTTTTGTTATATTTCACGTCTGCCGTCGATTGAGTATGACAATGTCATTTCATCGGCATATTCAAGGTCGCCGCCGACAGGTATGCCGTATGCAAGTCTTGTTGTTTTTATTCCGAGCGGTTTTACAAGCTTTGATATATACATAGCTGTAGCCTCGCCCTCTACTGTTGCATTTGTTGCGAGTATTATTTCCTTTACCTGACCATCACCAAGTCTTGCAAGCAGTTCTTTTATCCTCAGCATATCGGGTGTTATGCCGTTTACAGGGGATATAGCACCGTTGAGTACATGGTACATCATTTTTATGTTTGAAGTTTTTTCCAGTGCAAGCAGGGATTGTGTATCCTCGACAACACATATCAATGACTTGTTGCGTCCCTCGTCAGAGCATATTGTACAAACATCTTTATCGGTGTAGTTTCCGCATATTTTACAGCGGTGTATAAGCTTTCTGGCATTTTTTATTGCAGATGTGAATTTTTCCGCTTCCTCTTCGGGCATCTCAAGAAGATAATATGCTATTCTTTTAGCAGATTTACTTCCTATACCGGGCAGTCTTTTGAACTGCTCGGTGAGAACCTCGAAAGGTGCGAGGTTATATTCTGACATGATCAGAACAATCCGGGAACATTAAGACCGCCGGATATCTTATCCATTGTAGCAGCCTTTTCGTCACGAGCTTTTCTGATAGCCTCGTTTACTGCTGCGATAATGAGATCTGATAACATGTCTATATCTTCGGGATCAACAACATCCTTGCTTATCTCTATTGATTTTACTTCAAGCGCACCTGTTACAACAGCGTTTACTGCGCCGCCGCCTGCTGCTGCGGAATATTCCTTTATATCAAGCTCTTTTGTAGCCTCGTCCATTTCTTCCTGCATTTTCTGAGCCTGACGTGCAAGCTGCTGAATGTTTGTGTTGCTGCCTCCGTTGTTAAATCCTTTAGGTAATCTTGCTTTCATTTTATTGTCCTCCGTTATATTTATTTTTTGTTTATTTCCTCAACAGGTACTCCTGAAGAGCGCAGACCCGACACAAATTTTGAAAGGGCATCGTCGGAGCTGCTTTCATCGGGGTAGGAATATCTTCCGAGTTTGTATTCCTTTCCCGTTACCCTTTTGATAGAATCTCTCATTTTATCTCTTTGAGCAGGTTTTCTGAGAAGCTCAAAGCAGATATCGTTAGGTGAGTCCACAAGTACATATTTTCCGCTGATATAGGCGGTACTTCCCTCAAAGCCTGCCGCCACCGTTCTTGAATAATTTCTGATATCCTCTATTACCTCCTGCCACTGTGTCATAGGAACGGCATCACTTCTCAGCTTTTCCATTTCCTCTGCTGACGGTCGTTTTACGGGCGGTGATGAGGGAGAAGGCTTCGGCTTTGGCTGCATTACAGCCGATGTATCGGAACCTATTGCCGACACGATATTTTCAAGCCTTATTATTCTTTTTTCAAGCTCACTGTCGGTTTTTTCCGTATTGTCGGAACAAAGCTTTACGGCTGTCATTTCCATTTCTATACGTCTGTTAACTCCGTATCTCATACGGCCTGACGCAGACTGCAATATATCTATGGTGTTTACTATATCCGAAAGCCTGAGTTTTTCGGACTGAGCGCATGTTTTCTGATAGTCATTTTCTGCCATGACGAGTATATCTCTCGGCTGTTTCATTGTTTTTATGAGCATCATTGACCTGAAATGTTCTGTAAGCTCATCGCAAAGCCTTGACATATCCTTTGAGCTTTTATGAAGCTCGTCTATCATATTTACTGCGGCGGCTATATCGTGTGATATCAGTGCATCGGTAAGTGTGAGCAGGCTGCTTTTATCTGCAAGACCTGCGGTTTTACGGACAGTTTCCTCGGTGATGTGTGAAGAATGTCCCATGCACTGATCGAGGAGAGAAAGCGCATCTCTCATAGCGCCGTCTGCGATACCTGCAATAAGGAGTGCAGCATCACGGTCTATGGAAGCGTTTTCACAGCCGCATACATATTCAAGTCTGTCGGCTATATCCTGCGGTGATATCCTGTGGAAGTCAAAGCGCTGACATCTTGAAAGTATCGTTGCAGGAAGCTTGTGTACTTCGGTAGTCGCAAGTATGAAGATAACATGTTCGGGCGGTTCTTCAAGTGTTTTCAGAAGTGCGTTGAATGCACCTATTGAAAGCATGTGTACCTCGTCTATGATATATACTCTGTATTTAGTGTTTGCAGGTGTGAAGTCAGCCTCTTCACGAAGCATACGGATATCATCAACACCGTTGTTGCTTGCTGCATCTATTTCGGCAACATCCATAATACTGCCGTTGTCAAGACCTCTGCATATCTCACATTCTCCGCAGGGATCGCCGTCCTTGGGAGAGAGGCAGTTAACTGCTTTTGCGAGTATTTTTGAGCAGGTAGTTTTTCCTGTACCTCTTGAGCCTGTAAAAAGATAGGCATGAGCGAGCCTGTCGGATTTTATCTCGTTTTTAAGTGTATCAGTCACCTGCGGCTGACCTATAACATCGGCAAAGACACGGGGACGATATTTCCTGTATAATACTCTATACATTATTTACACGTCCTTTCGGGCTATGGCATCATAGTGCAAAGCTGTACATACTTTATTCACTGTACGACAAAAAACAGTGAATATGCACAATACAGCTAAAAAAACAAGACAGACCGTAAACGGTATCGTGCGCTTGGATATACGGACGAACAGACTGACTGCATCGCACAGTGCAAAACGCTTAATGCTGCTCGGTTCCCCGCCTGACATGGTTCACGGTGCCCCGTCGTACAGCGCCTGCCCGACCGCATATCCAAGAGTACGGCTCTGTCTTGTAAACTGCTGACAAAATCAACAAGCATATTATACTATATTGAAACAAAAAAATCAACCGTATTTTTTAATTTTTTACCTGTATATTTTTACAAATGCAGAGTTTTATCAAAAAACACGGCTGATAATTCTGAGAATTCATTGTTTAATACTCATTCTGTGGGAGCTACTACATTTAAATCGAAGTATTTTTTGGAAATACTGCCCTGACTGTCCTTAGCCTTGACGCAAATTCTGTAATGAGCACGGCTTTTGGGCTTGATGACAGCTTCGGGTTCATCGTTGTATCCGTGTACAGTCACCCATTTTTCGCTTTCTACCTTTTTGTAGAATACTGCGAATTTATACTCGCCGCTGCCGCCTTTAGCTGCTGAAATTACAGTTACGGTATTTCCGTGAACTATTTCATCAGCAGATATCATTGATATGTTCCTGAGCTTTTTAATGGTCTTTTCATCGCCGTCAGAGATGTTGAAGGGGATAGACATTATGCCTGTGAAGTTGCCCTGAAATGTAACTCTTGCCGTTGCCTTTCCGGGTTTGTCGTTGTTCTGATATTCGATTGTATAATCTGTACCCTCTTTGAGTGTAACATCACCGAACTTGACAACGAGCTTCATTTCACAGGGTTCACCGTCATATACGAACTCTGTATTTTCCGCAAAAAAGGCAAGCGCACGAGCAGGTGCAGGGATTATTTCAAAGGTCTTTTCCATAACGCCCTTGAATTTTCCTTTTCCTGTTATGGTAACGTGTGCTGTTCCGACATTTATATTATCGGTTATTTCCATATCGTAATCTATGTCCTTTTCGAGAACTTTATCACCGATATTTATATTGTATTTCGGATTTATAGGGTTTCCTGTATATACATATGAGCTGCCCATAAGTTTTATCCTCCCGATATTTTAACTTCGCTGTAAGACCGCAGGCTGTACTTTAATATTTCAGCCTATGTATTATAACACAGCCTGTCAATAAAGTCATGGTTTTTTATTTATGAAGTATTGTGCAATTTTAACATCACTTTTTGTTTAGTATTTACTTTATGTGATGAAAATATGACAATAAAGAAATAATATCAGATATTTTTCCTGATTTTACAGGTTTTGAAATAAATCGTCATAGCTGTTTTTTGTGCAAAACTACAGAATTTTGCATATGTACAAAAATTTCTGTATTTAAACAAATTCCACTTTCCACATTCCACATTAATATTTGCTTTCGAGAGCGAGTTCTATCATATCCCCGAAGGTAGTTTCTCTTTCATCGGCTGTACATTCTTCACCCGTGAACGGACAGTCGGATATTGTGCATATGCAGAGAGCTTTTCTGTCGAGCCTTGACGCTGTAAGATAAAGTGCATAGCTTTCCATTTCAACGGCAAGTACACCCATTTTTTTCCATTCGGCAAGGGAATTGGAATCATCATAGAAAGTGTCGGATGAAAAGATTGTTCCGACATGTACTTTTTTGCCGAGTTTCAATGCTGTGTCATAGGTCTGCCTGAGAAGTCCGAAATCCGCAGCCGCAGCCGGTATGCCGGGCAGACGGTACTGTGCGGCAAAGTTTGAGTTTGTCGCACACGCCGAAGCTATTACTATGTCACGCAGATGAAGTTTGTCGCTTATTGCTCCCGCACTTCCTATGCGGATTATATTCTTGACATCATAATATTTGTAAAGCTCATACGAGTATATTCCTATTGATGGCATACCCATGCCGCTTGCCATTATTGATACTGGCTTACCTTTATATAAGCCCGTATATGCGAGTGTTCCTCTTACGCTGTTTACGAGCTGAGCGTTTTCGAGAAAGTTTTTTGCAGCAAATTTTGCTCTCTGAGGATCTCCGGGCATTAATACGGTTTCGGCAATATCGCCTTTTTCTGCACTGTTATGAGGTGTCGGCATAATAAAATCACTCCTTGTATTTAGTGAGTTGCTAAGCCTCCCTCACTGAGGGAGGTGGCTGAAGTGCCGGAGGGAGTTCTACACGCAGTTTCCCATCAAGCATAATTTCAGTTGAAAAATTCTGCAAACAGCCTGTCATCCTGAGCGTAAGCGAAGGATCTTAAAAGATTCCTCACAGCGTTCGGAATGACAAGCCAAGTGTGTTTACTGTTCTTTTTCCGCTTCGCTGTTATTATCCTGACCGCAGGTTATAACTCCCTCAGTCAGCATAGCTGACAGCTCCCTCAAGGAGGGAGCCTTTGAGAGTGATTATCAATAGCCGAGTTCTTCACCAACGATTATGACCTTTATTCTGTCCTTGTTGCGCTGCTGGGCGGTAACTGTATAGTTGCAGCATATTCTCTGGGGACTCTTGCAGCCGTCACCGAATTTGCTGTTTTCGTTGTTGAGAGAAATACATTTTCCTGTCTTTGCACATGGTGTCGCACAGTTAAGACGTACTGTATTTTTAGGTGATGCTACAGTCCTGAGTCTTAAAAATGCTTCGTCAAGGTCGGCAACTATTTTATTATAGCCTGCAACAACTACAACGCTTGTCGGGCCGTACATTATTGCTGCAACACGGTTTGAGTTTCCGTCTGTATTGAAAAGAAGTCCGTTTTCGGTTATGGCGTTTGCACTTGTAAGATATACGTCGGCAAAGAATGCCTTTCTGTATATCTCCTGCTTCTGTTCGGCAGTAAGACCGGGTACTGTTCTGTCAAGATAGTTATAATCTCCGCATTTCAGAAGCTCTGTTATGCCGCACTGCTCAAGAGTTACAGAGCCGCCGTGTGTTACGGTGTCGCCCTCTTTCATAAGCTCCCGTACCTTTTCTCTTGCAGCATCTGCCGTTTCGCAGTAATATGCCTGCATATAGTTCTTTCTGAGAGCGTCCATTGTTTTTTCGATTCTGTTCATATCAAGCTTTTCCATTCTGATATCCTCCTGTATGTTTTTTGTTTATGAATGTATAAAAGTTTATTATCATGTCCATTATCATTACATCAAATAAAAGGAGTTGTTCTGATAATGGAAAATGTAAACGCCGAGCTTCTTTCGGGAATATACAAGCTTTCAAAGACGGGTATTGAGGCTATAAATACCGTTCTGCCGAAAGTAGAAAATACTGCCCTGCGTGAAGAGCTTACCGAGCAGTATAACGACTACAAAAAAGCGTCTGATGAAAGCGAAAGAGTGCTGATGTCATGCGGTGAAACGCCAAAGGATATAAATGCTTTTGCAAAGGCAATGATGTGGGGTTCGGTGCAGCTCCATACACTTGCTGACTCAAAGCCCGATAAGATAGCCGAAATAATGATAAACGGCACAACCAAGGGCATAATTGACCTTACAAAGCACATGACAACATGCAGTGATGCACTGCCCGAAAACCTTGTCTATGCCGACAGCTTCATAAAAAACGAGCAAAGGCATATTGACAATCTCAAGGCATTTTTATAACGCCTGCTGCAAAAAGCAAAGCGATTGCAGCGGCACATTCAAGAATGAATATGACAGGTATGCCGACCATGAATTTCGGGTGCAGGGTTTTATGATGTATGATGCGCATTGTTATGTACATCGAAATACAGCCGCTCAGAGCCGCCGTTATAAGAAGTGTTTTTTCTGGAACACGTCTGCGGCGGTGCTTTGCTGCGTTTTTGTCGTGTACCGTCATAACTATGGCTGTTATGTTCGATATAACTATATATGCCGCAAGTATAATATACAAATACGATGTCATTTTTTATCATCCTGTCATTTTTCTCATGCTTTTATTATATATTGCAGTAGAAATAAAATCAAGGTTGTGTTTGCATGAAATTTATAATTTCCGTTTTTTGTATAATCTTTTGTTTTATATTACAATGTATGAATGTACAGGCAAAGGATATGTCCGATAATATGAGGGCTGTATGGATACCGTGCATGTCTTTGCAGCTTTCAGAGAATGAAAGGTCGGAGGACGGTTTCCGCAAAAAAGCGGAGGATATAATAAACAGGTGTGCGGAAAATGATATCAATACCGTTATAGTTCAGGTAAGACCTTTCAGCGATGCACTCTACAAATCGGAATATTTTCCCGTTTCACATGTACTTGCCGGAGTGCAGGGCGGTGAGATTGATTTTGATGCACTTGAAATAATAACAGCTCTTGCACACGACAGGGGTATTTCTGTACATGCATGGATAAATCCGCTCAGGATAGGTATAGGAGCTGTACCCGACAGGCTTTCGGCGGATAATCCTTATATGAAATGGAAAAATGACGATATAACCGAAAATGACGGCTATACATTCACCTGTGACAACGGCTTGTATTACGATCCGTCATATCCCGAAGTACGCCGGCTGATAATAAACGGTGTCAGGGAGCTTGCGGAAAACTATGATATAGACGGTGTGCAGATAGATGATTACTTTTATCCCGATGACAATGATACTTCCGATACACAAAGCTATGCGGCATACAAAAGCAGTCTTGCTGACGGGTGCATACCGCTTTCACATCACGAGTGGAGGAAAAATAACATCAACATGCTTGTATCGGGTATGTATTCGGCTGTACATTCATGCGGTAAGGATATTGTTTTCGGCATATCTCCGCAGGGAAATTTTGACAATGACGAGATACTCTGTGCGGATATAAAAAGCTGGTGCAACTGCAGGGGATATGCGGATTATATATGTCCTCAGCTTTATGTGAGCAATGAGCATCCGGTGTTTCCGTTTGAAGCCCTTGCGGATAAGTGGAAAAGCTTTGTCGGGGAAAATGACATACGTCTGTATTACGGTCTTGCACTTTACAAGCTCGGTACTGACTCCGACAGCGGCACATGGCTCGGCAAACCCGATATGATAGACAAACAGAAAAAATACAGTGAAAATGCTGACGGCTATATGCTCTATTCTTATGAATACCTGTGATTCAATGTGGAATGTAGAATTGATTCATAATTATCATATGCCGGATTGTTTTACAAAAATTATGATGCCGTTTTGAATATATCCTACAATGTGATTTGAAATGTACGTTAATATCTACAAACCTGAAATTCTGAATTACTGTAAAGTGACCAAAATATTGTTCTGTATAAAAATGTGTAAAAAAAATCTCTTTGCATTAGGCTTTTTTGAATGATAAAATTAGGTAAAAGGGGCAGTAGCGGATATTGCACCAACAAAAATAAAAAGGAGAGTGAACTTTTATGAGCAGCAGAAAAACAAAGATTCGTCCGGTAAGAAAAGCAGCCGGTATCTTTCTTTCGCTGGCGACCGTTATGACGGCTTATGCAGGCTTTGGAATCGTGGACAACAGTCCTGTTTCCATGAATGTAAGTGCAGCATACGATTACGGTCTGATGGATACCTGTCAGGAGGTGATGTTTGCAATATCACTCCCGAATATTCTTCTATCTACGATGTACGCATAACGGCAAAGGACAGCAGAGGCGAGGAAGATATTAAATATCTTGAGCTTAAAGCTTCTTCACCCACAAACGATACCTTTGTAAATATTTCGGATAAGGTAGAAACAATAGTTCCTGTCGGAAATGAGCTTGTTGTTGTTTGTGAAAGCGAGGGTGGTCTGGGTACGGTTCAGTATGCCGCATATACCAGACAGTGTACAGACAAGGAAACTGGCAAATGGACAAAGAGCCGTGATTATTCAACAGACAAGACAGTAAAGATAAAGCCTTCAAGTGCTACTACATATGATGTGCTGTTAAAAGCTAAGGACAGTGCAGGCAATATCGCAGAGAAACTTCTTTTCTTCAAGGTTACTGCAAATGCATCAAGCAACCTTTCAAATCTCTCGGCAGTTTCGGATGCTTCCGTACCTTTCGGTTCAAAGATCAATGTTCTTTGTGCAAGCGATGGCGGCAGCGGTACAAAATATGCTGTATATTGCAGGCATACAAGTGATTCGACATGGAGCAAGTCACAGGATTTCTCGACAAATACCAATGTTTCGATAAAGCCTTCAAGTGCGACACCTTATTATGTACTTATAAAGGCAAAGGACAGTGCAGGCAATATCGCATCTGTAACAAAGAAGGTGATCGTTACAGCAAACGCAAACAGCGAACTGACGAATACATCAAATGTTTCCTCAAAGGTCGTTCCTATGGGTTCTGACATTACCGTTACCTGCGGCAGCTCAGGCAGCACAGGCGTTACCTATGAAGTAAGCTGCAAGTTCTCTTCTCTCAGCACATGGAGTACAATACAGGCATATTCCTCAAACAAGACAGTTAAAATAAAGCCTTCAAGTGCAACACCTTATGATATCCGCATAAGAGCAAAGGACAGTGCAGGCAATATTGCAACTGTTACAAAGAAGGTAACTGTTACTGCAAATGCAGACAGTACTCTTACAAATACTTCAACTGTTTCTTCAAGAACAGTTCCGCTTGGTTCAGATATTACTGTAAACTGCGCAAGCAAGAACGGCAGTGGCGTTACATACGCTGTACAGTGCAGACATACATCAAGCTCAACATGGAGCACTATACAGGATTATTCCACTAATAAGACCGTAACCATAAAGCCCACAAGTGCAACACCTTATTCAGTATGCATAAAGGCTAAGGACAGTGCAGGCAATATTGCAAGTGTTACAATAAAGGTAACTGTTACTGCAAATGAGAACAGCACCCTCACAAATACAAGTACACTTTCTGTAAAATCTGCTTCCGCAGGTGATAAAATAAAGGTAAAATGTGCTTCATCAGGCGGTACAGGTGCAAAGACATACGAAGTAAGCTATAAGCTCAGTACTGCAAGCAAATATACAAAGCTTCAGGATTATTCCTCAAACGCTTCTATTGATGTTACACTCAGCAAGGCAGGAAAATATACTGTATATGTTGCCGTAAAAGATGCAAGCGGTGCAGTTGCAAAGAAGTATATAAACATTACTGCTAAATAATTGACCTTTTACAGAGGACGCTCCGTAATAATCGGGGCGTTCTCGTTTTTGTTTTTAAAAATAAATACTTGCAAAAGTAAAAACGGTATGTTATAATTGATAACGTTGATGCCCCGTTCTCAGTTATGGGATCAAGCCCTGTATAAATCAGCGGCATTCTGCCGACCTTTTACTTAGAATGCGGGTTTAACGAATATTTTTTACAAAGGTGGATAAACATGCTTAAAACAGAGAAAGACGCTATTATCAAAGAGTATGCTACTCACGAGGGCGACACAGGTTCTCCCGAAGTACAGATCGCACTCCTCACAAAGAGGATCAACGACCTTACCGAGCATCTCAAAACTCACAAGAAGGATCACCATTCAAGAAGAGGCCTTTTCAAAATGATAGGTCAGAGAAGAAGCCTTCTCAGCTATCTTACAAAGGTTGACATCGAGCGTTACCGTTCGATCATCGCAAGACTTGGTATCCGTAAATAATCAAGGTGTTTCGGGGCAGTCTGTTTCTCTACAGACTGCCTTAATTCACATTATTTCCTTTATCAATAATTGAGGGTGTTTGTTCGGCTTTTAGCAGTGAAACGAGAAAATTTTTTCGGTAATTTGCCGTTTTGTAAATTTTCTGGTTTAATTGCTAAACCGACTGCCTCTCTTTTATAAATATATTTTAAAACCGGAGGATAATCTATGTTTGAGAATTTCAGAACATTTGAAACAGAATTTGCAGGCAGACCGCTTGTTATCGAAACAGGCAAGATGACACAGCTTGCTAACGGTGCATGCCTTGTACGCTACGGCGAAACAGTTGTTCATGTTGCCGTAACTGCCGCACCTAAGCCGAGAGAGGGCGTTGATTTCTTCCCACTTTCTGTTGACTTTGAAGAAAAACAGTATGCTATGGGCAAAATTCCCGGCGGCTTCGGAAAGAGAGAGGGCAGACCTTCCGAAAAGGCTATACTTGTATCAAGAGTTATTGACCGTCCTATACGTCCGCTTTTCCCGAAGGATATGAGAAATGACGTATCCATAGTTTGTACCGTTATGGCTTATGATCCCGATTGTATGCCCGAAGTTGCTGCTATGGTCGGAACTTCTGTTGCGCTCAGTATATCCGATGTACCGTGGAACGGCCCGATCTCAGCCGTTTCCGTTGGTCTTATAGACGGCGAATTTGTTATCAACCCTACAAAAGAACAGCGTGAAATATCAAAAATGGCTGTTACCGTTGCTTCTACCGACAGCCGTATCGCTATGATAGAAGCAGGTGCAGATATCGTTCCCGATGACGTTATGTATAACGGTATCATGGCAGGCCATGAGGCTAACCAGCCTATAATCGAGTTCATAAAGGGCATTCAGGCTGAAATAGGCAAGGCTAAGTTTGAATATCCAAGCAATGAGCCTGATCCCGAAATGCTTGAGGCTATAAAGGCTTTTGCTATTGATGATATCCGTGTCGCTCTCGATACAGACGATAAAAAAGTCCGTGACGAAAGACTTAAACCTATATATGATGCCGTTCACGAAAAGTTTGACGAGATATATCCCGATCAGGCTGAAAAGATTGATGACTGTCTTTACAAGACACAGAAATATATCGTCCGCCGCTGGCTCCTTGATGAGCAGAAGCGTGTTGACGGCAGAACTATGGATCAGATGCGTCCGCTCGCTTCCGAAGTAGGCATTCTTCCCAGAGTACACGGTTCAGGTCTTTTCACAAGAGGTCAGACACAGGTGCTTACTATAACCACTCTAGGCTCAATAAGCGACCAGCAGACACTTGACGGTATTGACGACCAGACAACAAAGAGATATATCCATCACTATAATTTCCCGTCCTATTCCGTAGGCGAAACAAAGCCTTCAAGAGGTCCCGGCAGACGTGAAATAGGTCACGGCGCACTCGCTGAACGTGCACTTGTTCCTGTAATTCCTTCGGCTGAGGAGTTCCCCTATACAATACGTCTTGTTTCCGAGATACTTTCTTCAAACGGCTCTACATCACAGGGCTCTATATGCGGTTCAACACTTTCACTCATGGATGCCGGTGTACCGATAAAGGCTCCCGTTGCAGGTATCTCATGCGGTCTTATAACAGAGGGTGACCGCTGGATGACAATGGTTGATATTCAGGGACTTGAAGATTTCTTCGGCGATATGGACTTCAAGGTTGCAGGTACACATGAGGGTATCACAGCTATTCAGATGGATCTTAAAATCAGCGGTCTTACTCCCGAAATGGTAAAAGAGGCTCTTTATAAGACACATAAAGCCCGTGATTATATCCTTGATGAAGTAATGCTCAAGGCTATCCCCGAACCGAGAAAGGAGCTTTCAAAGTATGCTCCGAAGATGCTTTCAACAGTTATTCCTGTTGATAAGATAAGAGAAGTTATCGGTTCAGGCGGTAAGGTAATACAGAAGATCTGTGCAGAATGTGATGTAAAGATAGACATTGAAGAGGACGGACATGTATATGTAAGCGGTCTTGACCTCGACAACTGCAACAGAGCTATGACAATAGTTGATACTATCGTAAGGGATCCCGAACCCGGTGCAATTTACAAGGGCAAGGTAACAAGACTTATGGATTTCGGTGCATTCGTTGAGATTGCTCCCGGAAAAGAAGGTCTTTGCCATATCTCACAGCTTGATGTAAAGCGTACAGAAAAGGTTACCGATGTTGTAAATGTTGATGATATCATCATCGTAAAGGTACTCGACATTGACGACAAGGGCAGACTTAACCTCTCACGCCGTGAAGCTCTCATCGAGGTCGAAGGTCTTACACCTGAAAATGACGTGGCTCCACGCCGTCCTTCAGGTCCGAGAAACAACTTCCGCAAGAACGACAGAAAATAATAAAGCCTCCCTCGCTGAGGGAGGTGGCTCGAAGTGCCGGAGGGAGTTCTCCATGCACTTGCTCAATAAAGCGTACTTTCAGTTGAAAAATTCTGCAAACAGCCTGTCATCCTGAGCGTAAGCGAAGGATCTTAAAAGATTCCTCACTGCGTTCGGAATGACAAGCAAAGTGCGTTTATTGTTCTCTTTCCGCTTCGCTGATTTTATCCTGACCGCAGGTTATAACTCCCTCAGTCAGCATAGCTGACAGCTCCCTCAATGAGGGAGCCTTTTTTATCATTTTTCGCTTGAATTGTCCGTTGTGATTTGTTAGAATATACTTAAAATATAACTTACGGAGGTACATTTTTATGAAAAAGAACTTGTCAAAAGGAATTATAACTCCCCTTCCTGTGCTTATAATTGCTACCTATAATGAGGACGGTACTGCTGACGCAATGAATGCGGCATGGGGCGGACAGTGCGGAGGAAAGCATATCGCTCTTAACCTTTCACCAAAGCATGTTACAACTGAAAATATCCTCAGAACAAACGCTTTTACAGTAAGCTTTGCAGACAAGAAAAATCTTGTCGCTTCCGATTATGTCGGACTTGTTTCCGCTAAGGATGAGAAAAACAAGCTTGAAAAAGCCGGTCTGCATACGGTAAAGAGTGAATTTGTCAATGCTCCCGTTATAGAGGAATATCCCCTTACTATAGAATGTAAGGTCGTTTCTGTAAGAGAGGAACTCGGCGAAGTAAGAATAGTAGGCGAGATTGTAAATACTCTTGCTGATGAAAGCATCATCGGTGATGACGGCGTTGTTGATATCGGTAAGATTGAGGCTCTTGTTTATGATTCTCCTGCCCATTTTTACCGTGTTGTAGGTGAAAAGGTCGGAAATGCCTTCAAAGACGGCATGGCTCTGAAATAATGTGCAATGTACAATGTACAATGTGCAATGTACAATGTGCAATGTGCAATGTGCAATGTGCAATGAATGGGGAGTGATAACATGACACTCAGTGATATTAATGAATTTGCGGAACAGGCGGCTGAATGTGAAAATACAGACGCTCTTGCACAGCTATTTGACGATGCAGGCGAGGATATAGAAACCGATAAGCTTGTTACAGCTCTGGAAAGATGTAAAAGTATTGAGGATATATTTGTCTGCGGTGATGAAAGTGCCGTTATACACGGCGTTACTCCCAAATGTACAAAGTGTGGCAATACTTCGCCAAATACACTTTTAGGAAGTGCGGCGGAAATTCTTTCGGGACAAAAAACTGTGCATCTCGGCTGCTGCGAATGCGGAACTCAGTTTACGGTATGACAGTATTATGAATATTGAAGCCTCTGTAATTTGCACAATTCAGGGGCTTTATTTTTGTTATACTTTATTTGAGTGATATTAACAATTATTTACATATATCTTTGTACAATATTTTAAACATTCCAAAAATAACGCTAATTCATTGACAAAAAACGTATAAAATTCTATAATAAAACAGAATAAAATTGCACATTGAACATTGAACATTGAACATTGCACATTGAACATTGTACATTGCTAATTGATAACGAACGGATGGGAATGGTTGTATGACGGTTTCACTTTGCATTATCGCATATAATGAAGAAAACGTGCTTGAAAGCCTTCTTTCTCAGGTAAAGGCTCAGACCTTTCCGCATGAACTGACTGAGCTTGTTCTTGTTGACAGCGGCTCGGATGACAATACAAAAAAGATATTTCTTGACTTTGCAGAAAAATATAAGAACGGATATATTGATATAAAGGTGCTTGACAATCCTAAAAGAAGTCAGGCGGCAGGCTGGAACACCGCTATAAAATCTGCTGTGGGTGACGTTATAATAAGGCTGGACGCTCATGCAGAGATACCTGTTGATTTTATAGAGAAAAATATGGAGCTTATCGGTACGGGTGAAGATGTATGCGGCGGTTCAAGACCTAACAGGATAGATCAGCCAACACCTTTGAAAGAAATGCTTTTCCTTGCGGAAAGCTCTATGTTCGGAAGCTCGATAGCAGGCTACAGACGTAAGACTGAGGAAAAGAAAAAGTATGTATCTTCGCTTTTTCACGGTGCATACAGACGTGAGGTATTTGCAAAGGTCGGCGGCTTTAATGAAGATCTCGGACGTACTGAGGACAATGAACTGCATTACAGAATACGTCAGGCAGGATATAAAATATGTCAGGGCAGCGATATCATTTCATATCAGCATATAAGAGGCGATCTTCCGTCTATGCTGAAACAGAAATACGGCAACGGTAAATGGATAGGGCTGACGCTCGGTGTCTGCCGTGAATGCCTTTCGGTTTTCCATTTTGTGCCGTTTGTGTTTGTCGCTATGCTCATAATGACGCTGACAATATTTTTTATAGGAATATTCATGGGGATAAAGATAATGCTTTTCCCGTTTATAATGCTTATCGGAGCATATATACTTGCCGACCTGCTTATGACTGTCGCTGCGGTTCTTACGGCTGAAAAGAAACATCCCATACAGATTTTACTGCCGTTTGTGTTTCTGCTGCTGCATTTGTCATACGGCTGGGGTACTATAGTAGGGATAGCAGAACTGCCGTTCTGGAAAAGCCGTCTTGACGGTTCGGCACAAAAAGAGATAGATAATGTAAGGGACTGTGTAATAAAAAATACATCTGAAAATGTACGGGGGGCAGACTGATGAACGGTTCGACTACTAACAGAGAAAAGAACGGTCTTTTCAAAAACAAGGTCTGGGATGCTATGGCGGCAATTCAGAGAGAACACAGGGGCTTTGGCAAACAGGTGTTCATGCTCGCTAAAAATGACCTTATCAAAACTTACAAGGGTGCTGTTATAGGTCCTTTCTGGGCTGTTATGAAACCGCTGTTCCAGCTTTTTGTATATTGGTTCGCTTTTTCTGTCGGACTTCGTGGCGGCTCTGACCGCCTTGAACATGGCATAGGTTTTTTTGTGTTTATAATGGTAGGCTTTCTGCCGTGGACATTTATGAGCGAGGCTATATCAAAGGGCTCAAAGTGCATAAGGAGCAACAAACAGTTTGTTAACAAGATTTCTTTTCCCGTTTCGGCAATAATGACATACACAACACTGTCAAAATTCTATGTACAGCTGTTCCTTTTCTCGCTTGTTTACTTCTATATTTCAATAACAGGCTTTACACCAAGCATTTACAATTTACAGATGCTGATATACATGCCGATGATGTTCGTCTTTTTCCTTGCGCTTGTATGGTCGCTCGCACCCATGAGCGCATTCAGCAAGGATTTTGAAAGTCTGATAAATACCATAATGTCGGGACTTTTCTGGCTTTCGGGCGTATGCTTCGATTCATATACCGTAGATAATGATGTTGTAAGATACATTCTTCTTTTCAACCCCATGACTTATTTCTGTAACGGTTACAGAAAAGCACTGCTTTATCATCAGTGGTATTTTGAGGGCTTTTACAGACCTGATTATGAAAACCTTATATTTGTAGCCGAGTTTGTGCTTGTTGTGCTTTTAGGCTTCTTTAACTATAATCGCCTTAAAAAGCGTCTGCCCGATGTACTGTGATGTTTTAATGGAGAGATAGTTTATGCAGGAAACTTTTTTTCAGAAGCTCCAGAGAGTAAAGATAGGCGATATAGGACATATATTCCTTTTCGGGCTTGCACTGCCTGTTTCTCTTGTGTACAGGCTTTTCCGAAGGGATATGTGGCTCATCTGTGACAATAAAAACGAAGCCCGTGACAACGGCTACCATTTTTACAGATATGTCTGTGAAAATCATCCCGAACAGGACGCTGTATATGCTATAAGCAAAAAGTCAAAGGACTTTGACAGAGTTAAAAATTTGGGAAAGACTGTGGATTACGGCTCTTTCAGGCATTGGGTGCTTTATCTTTCCGCAAAAAAGAATATAAGCTCACAAAAGGGCGGCAAGCCTAATGCGGCAGTATGCTATTTTTTAGAGGTAAAAAGAATACTCAGGAATACGAGGATATTTTTACAGCACGGGGTTATACATAACGATAATGAGTTCCTTCATTATAAGGAAACTATGATGAAAATGTTCGTTGTCAGTACGCAGAGGGAGTATGAATTTGTATGTAAGAAGTTCGGATATCCCGAAGGAGCTGTGAAAAAATTAGGGCTTTGCCGTTTTGATAAACTCCATGATATGAAGATAAAGCCGAAACAGGTTTTGCTCATGCCGACATGGAGAAGCTGGATTGCAACACCGACTTCCGCATCAGATGAAATAGAGGATGTTTCTGATTTCAGGAATACCGAGTATTTCAAAGCGTGGAGCAGTTTTCTTGAAAGCAGGGAGCTTTTTCGCATACTTGAAGAAAATGACCTTGAGCTTGTTTTCTATCCGCACCGTGATATGCAGAGCTTTTTAGGCAGTTTCAATATAAAAAACAGCCGTATAAGAACGGCGAAATTTCCAGAGTATGATGTTCAGGAGCTTTTAAAAGAGTCGGCTTATCTTATAACCGACTATTCAAGTATAGCTATGGACTTTGCATATATGAACAAAAGGCTGATGTATTATCAGTTCGACTATGATGATTTCCGTAAGGGACAGTACCCCGAGGGATATTTCAGCTATGAAAAAGACGGTTTCGGAAAGGTTTGTACATCTCTTGAAGATGCACTCAAAGAATTTGAGTCAGCCGTTAAGTGCGGCTTTGAAAATCCTGATATGTACCGCAAAAGACATGATGAGTTTTTTGACCTTTATGACGATAAGAACTGTGAGAGAAACTATAATGCTATAAAAGAATTATGATATCATTCGAGAGGTGAGTATATGGAAAAAATAGATTTTGTTATCATATGGGTAGACGGTAATGATAAGGAATGGCAGAAAGAAAAAGCTAAATATAAGCCGTCCGACATGCTCAACAGCGATACGCCCGTAAGATACAGGGACTGGGACAATTTACAGTACTGGTTCAGAGGTGTGGAAAAATTCACCCCTTGGGTAAACAAGATACATTTTGTTACATGGGGACATCTTCCTGCATGGCTTGATACCTCAAATCCAAAACTTAATATAGTGAATCACCGTGATTATATCCCCGAAAAATATCTTCCGACATTCAGCTCACACTGTATAGAGCTGAATCTCCACAGGATAAAGGGACTTTCTGACAGGTTCGTATATTTCAATGATGATATGTTCATCCTGAAACCGATGGAGCAGGAGGAGTTTTTTAAAAACGGTATGCCGTGCGATACATTCGGGCTTAACTGCGTGTATTTCGGACATGACAGCGCCGGACATTTCAACGGCTCGAATATGGAAGTAATAAACAGCGAATTTCAGCGTAAAAAAAGAGCTATACAAAAGCGTGATTTCTGCAAATGGTTCAGCTTGAAAAATGGGTTCAGAGTCAATCTTAAAACAGCCATGCTCAGTTTATGGGAATGGTTTCCGGGTTTCCATTACGACCATCTGCCGTCTGATTTCCTTAAACAGACTTTTGAAGAGGTCTGGGATAAGTATTATGATATTCTTGACAAGACATGCAGTGATAAATTCCGTCAGGAATCCAATGTAAATCAGTGGCTTATGAAATACTGGCAGCTTTGTACGGGTAATTATGCCGTGCGTCCGGCAAATACCGGAAATGCGTTCCATGTAAGTGAGGAAAACTTCAAGGAAGTATGCAGGGCTGTATATCATCAGCAGTATAAGCTTATATGTATAAACGATACGCCGAGAACGGTGGGTTTTGAACACAAAAAAGATGTGCTCAATGCCTGCTTCAAAAAGATACTTCCCGAAAAATCAGGCTTTGAACTTTAAGGCTCCCTCCGTGAGGGAGCTGTCAGCTATGCTGACTGAGGGAGTTATAACCTGCGGTCAGTATAAAATCAGCGAAGCGGAAAAAGAACGATAAACTTTCTTTTTTCACAAAAACCATAGCGTAAGCATTTATAAAATATGAACTTTGAATTTATTGGTTGAGTGAAAGTACACTTTGTGGGAAACTGCGTGGAGAACTCCCTCCGGCACTTCGTGCCACCTCCCTCAGTGAGGGAGGCTTATATCGGGATCACGTTGAATATATAAAAAATTCCTTATTATTGGAAAGGACGATATATCATGGATAATAAGGCTTGCTTTGTTTCATTCGTTATCTGGCTTTCTAACGAAAACTTCCGGACAACTATCGACAGTATTTTTAAGATCAATAATGATCAGGATGATGAAAATTCAAGGAGCATACAGATCGTTATTATGAAAAGTACGGCTGTAGCATGGTCTGCTGATGCCGAAGGGGATTTTTCGGAATTTCTGCCGGCAGGTATAGATATGACTGTTGCGGAAGGCGAATATGAAAATATGCCCGACGCATATCAGGCGGCATTAAAGTATGTAAAGGGAAAATATGTCTGCTTTACGGCGTGTGGTTCGTCTTACAAGAGCGGTATAATCACTGAGCTTGACAAGTCTGTACAGGAAAATCCGGATATGAAGCTCATGTGCGTTCTTTGTGACAAATCGGGAGGCAATCAGAATGCCAAGGATATAAACAAGGGTTTCAGCGGAAAATCCGGTCAGACGGATATCAACGAAAAGTACAATGTGCCGTTCATCTTCCTTTCAAACCTTTTTATAAATACAAGTCTTGAACTTTCCTTTGACAGCCGGCTTACTGTGCCCGAAGTATGCGAATGTGATTTTATTATGCGTGTTTTTGAGCAGTCGGAGATAGTTGACGTTATTCGTAACTCAGATGCCCGTATCATTCCATACATCGGCAGCAGATATGCACATAATATGTATGAGGATTTCAGGGATAATGAATATGCACTTAAAATGTTCTTTGATGTGTTCGTTAAGGAAAATATTGAGAGATGCAGGAATAAATTCGGATATATCCCTAAATATGTACAGTACAATATAATGCTGTTCCTGTGCTGGACTGTCACTGTACCCGGTGCAGAGGATATTTTTGCAAAGGTAATGTCTGTTGAAGAATATAAGAAATATTTCAGGGCTGTGCTTGCGGATATAGATGACAATGTTATAAACAACTGTAATCTTGCACTTGCATACAAGGCTGTTGTATTGGGCGTAAAATATGACGGAAAGCTCCGTTTCGTTACAGCGCCCAATTCTTCAAAGATATACTATGAAAATACAAAGCTCTGTGAGATGTCGGATAATCCCACTACTATCGAATTTGTCACGCTTACACACAAAACAGCCGTTATACACGGCAGAATAAAATATCTCGGCTGTAAAAGAGAAAATTTTGATGTTTTTGCACTCGTGAACGGTAAGGACAAGATTAAAGCCAAAGACCTTAAACACAGCTATGATACATTTGTATGGAAAGAAAATGTCTATGGCGGCATTGCATTTCAGATAACAATAGACCTTACAAAGTATGATAAATGCAGTATCGAGATATTCAGCGTCAATAACGGTTCTGTTATAAAGCGCAGGGGACTGCGTTTCGGAAAGTTCTCTCCGCTTGCTTCAAATGTTCCCGACTGCTATTATTATTCATGCGGTAAGGTAATGACCTATAACAAGAATGATTCCTCGATAGTTATACAGAATTTGTCAGGTTTCGGAAGGCTCAAAAAAGAGCTGAAATATCTCAAAAGTCTTAAAGACCTCCATAATGACTATGCAACACATGCATATCTTGCAAGAATACTTTACCATATCGGAAAGCCTTTCCATAAGCATATATGGCTCATCTCTGACAGAACAAACAGGGGTGATGACAACGGCGAGGCATTCTTCAAGTATATGCAGACTGTCAAAAACAAGAAAATAAAGTGCTATTTCGTCATAGACAAGGACTGTGATGAGGGTAAAAGACTTTCAAAAATAGGAAAGACTATCTCCACAAATTCCAAAAGACACAAGATGTATCATCTCTGGAGCAGTTATGTAATATCCTCACAGGGAAATAACCCCGTTGTAAATCCGCTTCTCGGCGGAAATATCTATTACCGTGACATACTCTGCAAAATGCGTTTCGTGTTTTTACAGCACGGTGTTACAAAGGACGATATAGCAGGATGGCTCAATCTTTACAACAGAAATATTTTCGGATTCATCGTTACCACAAATCCCGAATATCAGTCGATATTCGATTATGATTATTTCTATAAGCCTGAAAATGTCTGGCTTACGGGTATGCCGAGAAATGACCTGCTTTATCACGATGAGAAAAAGTATATAACCATAATGCCCACATGGAGAAAGTCGCTTATGACAAAGCCCGATCCGTCTACGGGTATATGGCTTATCCGTGACGACTTCAAGGACAGCAGATATTATCAGTTCTACAATTCTCTGCTTAACGATAAAAGACTTATCGAAGCCGCCGAAAAGTACGGCTATACAATATGCCACAAGCCGCACCCGAATATAGAACCGTATATTGATATGTTTGACCACAATGACCATGTAAAGTATTTTGCGGCTGACAAGACTTACAGAGAAATATTTGCCGAGTCTGACCTTATGCTTACCGATTATTCATCAGTAGCATTTGACTTTGCATATCTTGGAAAACCGATAGTATATGCACAGTTCGACAAGCAGGCATTTTTCAGCGGTGAACATTCCTACACCGCAGGTTATTTTGACTATGAGCGTGACGGCTTCGGTGATGTTACCTATGACCTTGAAAGTACTGTCGATTGTCTTATAGATTATATGAAAAATGACTGCAAGCCCAAAGAAAAGTATCTCGAAAGAATACACAACACCTTCGCTTTCCTTGATACAGACTGCTGTAAGCGTGTCTATGAAAAGCTTATGGAATATGAAAAGTTCTGAAAGCTTGGCTTATGCAACAGATATTTCATTTTTTTAATAATATTTTTTGTATATAAAAACGGCTTAACAAAAATGTAACATTTTAATGTTAAAAATTTCTTGCTATTGGTCGGTTTATGGAGTAAAATAAAGAAGTCTATTAAAGAAAAAGGAGAAAGGAAGAACAATTAATGGTTTTTGCAGATTTGTTTTTTCTGTATGGCTTTCTTCCGCTTTGTCTGATATCCTACTTTGTCAGCCGTAAGCTTAAAACGAAGAATCTGATACTGATAGTTTTCTCTTTGATTTTCTATGCATGGGGAGAACCGCTCTGGGTACTTCTGCTTGTGTTCAGTGCCGCATTCAACTGGTATATGGGCATTCAGATAGGGAAATATCGGGAGAAAAAAGGCGGAAAAATATTCCTTGCAGGTGCCGTTACGGTCGATATCCTGCTGCTTGTAATATTCAAGTACAGCGGATTCCTTGTCGAAAACCTTAACTTTATCCTGCCGTTCAAGCTGCCTGTCCCGCAGATTTCACTGCCGATAGGTATAAGCTTCTTTACATTTCAGGCTATATCTTATGTTATCGACTGTTACTGGGAAACAGTCAGGCCTCAGAAAACTTTCAGAAAATTCCTGCTCTATCTTTCACTGTTCCCACAGCTTATCGCAGGCCCGATTGTGCGTTACAGTGTCGTAGAAGAGGAAATCAACAAGCGCAGATCTACAGTAAACGATATAAGCGAGGGCGCTATGAGATTTATTGTCGGTCTTGCAAAAAAAGTTATAATCGCAAACAATCTCTATGCTGTTGTAAAACAGTTCTTCGGGGACGTAAACTTCCATCAGTATAATGATGTGTCGTCTATGTCTTTCCTCGGAACATGGTTCGTGATAATCGCTTATTCTCTCTATGTTTACTTCGATTTCAGCGGTTATTCCGATATGGCTATCGGTCTCGGACGTATGTTCGGCTTCCACTTTGACGAAAACTTCAAGTATCCGTTTATCTGTAAGAATATCAGTGAGTTCTGGCAGAGATGGCACATCTCCCTCAGCTCGTTCTTCAGGGATTATCTTTTCTATGCGCCTATATTCGGCAGACCGAGAAAGTATGTCAACCTCTTCCTTGTATGGTTCTGCACAGGTCTCTGGCATGGCGCTTCATGGAACTATATCTTCTGGGGACTGTATTTCGGTCTGTTCCTCCTGTTAGAGATAAAGATCGGCAAGAAACGCATGAAAAAATGGCCGCTTGTCCTTACCCATATATACAGCAAGCTCGTAATCGTTCTTGGATTCGGTATTTTCTGCTTCTCGGATATGGGACAGCTCGGAAACTTCTTTGCAAATGTCAGCGGTATAAGTATGCTCACTCACGGAAATGCTTTTGCCGATACGCTGACATGGAACGTGTTCCTTAAAAATATGTTCCTGCTTATTGTTGCTGTTGCGGTTTCTATGCCTGTACTTCCCAGACTCAAGAAATTCTTCTTCGAGTGGGGCAACAATTATGTTTATACAACCGGAAAAATTCTCGGTGCGGTAGGCTGTATCTATCTGCTTGTTGTTTCGAGCATACTTCTTGTAGATACTACCAACAATCCGTTCCTTTATTTCCGTTTCTGATCGATATAAAGAGGAGGGGAAACTATGGAAAATAAACCGGATAAGCCGAAAACATCCAAGGTCAGAAAGACCGAAAATGATGAACAGAATAATCCAAACAAAAAAGATTTCAATTCCTATAAAAGATCTTCCGTGAGCAGATTTTCCTCGATGATATCAATATTTATAATGCTTCCTGCTTTTGCATTGCTTACGATTTTCATGTGGCTCGTTCCGAAATCTCAGAAGTCGGAGATAGAAAAAAGAAACCTTGCTTCTTTTCCGACTTTCTCCGCCGAATCTTACTTTTCGGGCGAATTTACAAGAGGCGTTAACAACTGGTTTACCGATACAACACCTTTCCGTGACGATATGAAAAACATGGGCAACAGCTTCAAGGGTGCTTTCGGTATATCTACCGAGGATACTGTAAATGTTGTAGGCAATATCAAGAAGGTAAACAAGAAAAAGACTGAAAGCAGTAAAACAGAGGAAAGCAAAACCGAGGACAGCAAGCCTGAAGAAAGCAAGCCTGAAGAAAGCAAGGCTGAAGAAAGCAAGGCTGAAAGTCAGGCTTCCGAGGAGTCAAAGGCTGAGGAAAGCAGTCAGTCATCAAGAGATTATACTCAGGAGGATGCTGACTACACCGTTGAGAACGGCGTTATAGTCGTTAAACAGGACGGACATTACAGAGGTCTTGAACTGTTCGGCGGCGGTACAGGAAATTCTTATGTTGAGGCTCTTAATACTCTCAGAGGCAAGCTTGATGACAAAGTAAAGATGTATTCAATGATAGCTCCGCTTGCGAGCGAATATTATACACCTGCAAATTACAGCGACTTTACGCTCAATCAGAAGGAATATTTTGATGATATTGCGTCAAGACTTGATAAGGGCATAACAAGCATTGATATAGATACTGTACTTGCAGGACATGTTGAAGAACCTATATATTGCCGTACCGACCATCACTGGATGTCTTTGGGAGCATATTATGCTTGTCAGGAGTTCGCAAAGACGGCAGGAGTTGACTTCAAGGATCTCAGCACCTACAAGGCTGAAAAGATAGAGGGCTTTGTCGGAACAATGTATGCATTCTCCGGCGGTGATATCAATATCAAGAACGATCCTGAGGATTTCATCTACTACGTTCCCGATAACTATTCATCTGTCAAGACTGATTTCTATGATACCTCGTTCAACTATGACTATACCGGCTCATACTTCAAGCAGGTAGGCGATCCGCAGAGCAATGCTTATCTTACATTCTTCGGCGGTGATGAACAGGTCGTAAAGATAAGAACCAATGTAAAGAACGGCAGAAAGCTTATTGTTATCAAGGACAGCTACGGTAATGCCGAACCCGGATTTTACATGAACAGCTTTGAGGAAATATATATTGTCGATATGCGTTACTTCAATGTAAATCTTGTTGATTTTATTAATCAGATGGGTATAACTGATGTGCTTTTCACAATGGTAACGTACTCCGCATTCGGCGGCAACGCTGACAATATTATGAATCTTATTACTCAGAATCCCGGTCAGAATATAGTTGACAACTATGATCCCGAAGCATAATTTTATAAGCTGATTATCGGCAGGCGAAAGTCTGCCGATTGAATTATACAGAAAAAGGAGCGGTATAATGAAAGAGCTGGAATATCCCTTTGACAGCGAATATATCATCAAAAAGCGTAAATCCATCAAACGTACACTTCTTGCAGACGGAACCAAAAGACTTAAAAAGAAAATTGCCGTTTTCGGCGGTTCTACAACTAACGATATAGTTGTATATCTTGACCTCTTTCTGCTGAACAACGGTATCGAGGCAGAATTCTATCAGTCCGAATATGCTCAGTACTGGCAGGACGCTATGTTCCCGAGCGAAGAGCTTCTTAACTTCAAGCCCGATCTTGTATTTATCCATACCACAAACAGAAATGTAATTTCATATCCCGACACTTCAATGTCAAAAGACGATGTAAACTCTATGCTCACAAATGAATATAACAAATTCGAGCAGATGTGGCAGAAAATAGCCGACACATATCATTGTCCGATAATACAGAATAACTTTGAAATGCCTTTCTACCGCATAATGGGCAACAAGGACTGCAGTGACTACAGGGGACGTTCAAATTATCTTACAAGACTTAATGATAAATTCTATGACTATGCCGACAAAACTCAGGGTTTCTATATAAACGATATCAACTTCATAGCCGCTTCATACGGTCTTAAAGCATGGAGTGATCCTTCATACTGGAATATGTATAAATATGCTATGTGCGTTGACGCTATACCCGAATTTTCATTCAACCTTGCAAATATCGTTAAATCCGTTTTCGGAAAAAATAAAAAGGCTCTCGCACTCGACCTTGACAATACACTCTGGGGCGGTGTTGTGGGTGATGACGGCGTTGACGGCATACAGATAGGTCAGGAAACCGGTGTAGCACAGTCTTACTATGAATTTCAGAGCTATATAAAATCTCTCAAATCTCTCGGCATAATCCTTACTGTATGCTCAAAGAATGACCACGAAAACGCTATAGCAGGTCTTGAGCATCCCGAAGGCGCTCTCAAACCTGATGATTTCATAATCATAAAGGCTAACTGGGAGAATAAGGACAGAAATATTATCGAAACTGCAAATGAGCTGAATATACTTCCCGATTCTATCGTATTTGTTGACGATAATCCTGCCGAAAGAGCTATAGTACAGGCTCAGATACCGGGTGTGAGTGCGCCTGTAATGGACAGCGTTGAGAATTATATCTCAACGATAGACAGAAACGGATATTTTGAAGTTACGAATTTCAGCGAGGACGATCTTAAACGAAACGAGATGTACAAGGCTAATGCACAGAGAGCCGCTCAGCAGGCTACATTTACGGACTACAACGATTATCTCCGCAGTCTTGAAATGACGGCTGTTATTGATGATTTCATACCCGTATATCTCCAGCGCATAACTCAGCTTACAAACAAGAGCAATCAGTTCAACGTTACTACAAAGCGTTATACCGCTACCGAAATGGAAGAAGTATTCAACAGCGGCGAATATATCCGCCTTTACGGAAAGCTTATTGATAAATTCGGTGATAACGGCGTTGTATCCGTTGTTATCGGCAAAAAGGATAATGACATACTCAATATGGAGTTATGGATAATGAGCTGCCGTGTGCTTAAAAGGGATATGGAGCTTGCCATGCTTGACAGGCTTGTTGAACGCTGTAAGGAACAGGGCATAAAGACTATCAGGGGGTATTATTATCCCACAGCAAAGAACAATATGGTAAGAGAGCTGTATAAATTCTTCGGATTTGAAAAGATAAGCGAGGATGAAACAGGCAATACCGTATGGGAGATGTCCGTTGACACTTACGAGCAGAGAAATCATGTTATAAATGTTGAGGGTAACAACTCAATTCAACAATAAATAAAAATCAAAGGAGCAGAACAAAATGGATACAAAGGTAATTTATCAGAGACTCAACAAGGTTTTCCGTGACGTATTTGATGACGATTCAATAACGGTTAACCCCAAGACAACAGCAGATGACATTGACGACTGGGACAGCCTTGAGCATATCACACTTATCAATGCTGTTGAGCGTGAATTCAAGATGAAATTCAAAATGGGCGAGATATCTTCCATGAAGAATGTCGGAGAGATGGCATCTATCATAGCCGCAAGAGCGAAGGCTTGATTCTGATGGGGCAGTTACATGTGGAAAACCCTTTTTCAGCGAAAAAAGGGTTATTCCCCATACCCCTTTCCTGAAAACGCTTATTAAAAATGCATGGCAGACCTGTTAAATCAGGCTTGCCATGCATTTTATTGTTATATTTGATTTAGCTGAAATTATTTTGCATTATTGTTTATTACAGTCAGAACTTTTTCAATAGAAATTTCAAGGTCATCTGAGATCTCTTCGGGTGACTTTCCTTTTTTATACATTTTAGTTATTATTTCGGCTTCTTTTTTTTCTTCTCCTTTAGCCAGACCGATAACTTCACCTTCTGCTTTTCCTTCCGCTCTGCCTTCCGCTATCCCTTCACGTCTTGCATTTCCCAATGCAGAGGCTTCATCATGCAGAAGCTTTTCACGATAATATGCTTCCTGACGAACTTGCTGATCGGCACTGAGATGTCTGAGCATTACGATAGTATCCTGTACTTCGGGAATTGTTGTTGCTTCCTGTATTGCCATAAGGTCACCCTCCGTTTCTGCATTTATGCGTTTGAGGCGGCAAATTGTGAGTTGTAGAGGTTTGTGTAAAAGCCGTTTTTCGCCATTAGCTGTGAATGACTGCCCTGTTCGATTACGTTTCCGTCCTTCATTACAAGTATTACGTCAGCTTCCTTGATAGTCGAAAGCCGGTGTGCAACGATAAAGCTTGTCCGTCCTTTCATCATGTTGTTGAATGCCCTTTGAATGCGTATCTCGGTTCGTGTATCTATACTGCTTGTTGCTTCATCAAGTATCAGCATCGGCGGATCACAAAGCATTACTCTTGCTATACACATAAGCTGTTTCTGTCCCTGTGAAAGATTTGAGCCGTCCTCGGTTATTATCGTGTCGTATCCGTTCGGCATACGTTCTATGAAATGGTCTATGAATGCGCTTTTTGCTGCCGCCTTTACCTCGTCAAGTGTTGCATCGGGCTTTCCGTAGGCTATGTTCTCACTGACTGTTGCATTGTACAGCCAGCTTTCCTGAAGCACCATGCCGTACATTGAACGCAGGCCGTCACGCTTCAGTTTATATATACTCGTTCCGTCTATGCTTATATCGCCGCTGTTTACGTCATAGAAACGCATGAGCAGATTTATAAGCGTTGTCTTTCCGCATCCTGTCGGTCCGACTATGGCTATTTTACTGCCGGGGGCAACATGAAGGTTAAAGTTTGTGATAAGCTTTTTGTCGGGTGAATATGAAAAGCTTACCTTGTCTATATCTATTTTGCCCTTGCAGACTTCGGGGGAAACGGCATTTTCGGGATCGGGTATCTGGTCGGGTTCGTCAAGGAGTGTGAATACCCTTTCCGCACCTGCAAGTGCTGTCTGTAACTGCGGTATAACCCCCGTTACTTCGTTGAAAGGCTTTGTATACTGGTTTGCATAGGTTATGAATGCGGATATCTGTCCGACTGTCAGAGAACCGTTTATAACGCTTACTGCGCCTGTTATACATACGGCTGTCGTTACTATGCCGTTTACAAATCTTGTGCTGGGATTTGCAAGTGATGAATAGAACTGCGATTTCTTTCCGCATACATACAGCCTTTGATTTATTTCCTCAAAATTTTCCTGTGCCTCGTCCTCATAGCCGAAAGCTTTTACAAGTTTTTGCTGACCGACATATTCATTTATGTATGCGCTGATTTCGCCCTGTGTTTCCGACTGGAGCTTGAATTGCTTCTGTGAGAGCCTTGTTATGAATGCCGCAACAAACATCGAAAGCGGTGTTATGATAACAACAACTATTGCTATGAAAAAGTTCATTGCTATCATAAATGCAAGTGTACACACTATCATTATGATACCTGAAAAAAGCTGTGTTATGCCCTGTAAAAGACCGTCGCCGACGGAATCGGTATCGTTTATTATCCTGCTTATAAGGTCACCGTGAGGATGGGAGTCAATGTATTTCAGCGGTACGGAATTGAATTTTGCGAATACCTCACGCCGTATATCCCTTACTGTAAGATAGCTTACAGTGTTTATACAAAGTCCCATGAGCCACTGGAAAACAGCACCTGCAAGGACTGTTACAGCCGTCATCAAAAGAAACTGCCAGACTTCATTGAAGTTTACATTTCCTTTTTCTACTGCCCTGTCTATTGCAAGACCTATCAGAACGGGAGCGGTGAGATTCAGTATGACATAAAAGAGCGCAAATATCATGGCAAATATTATGCTTTTGCGGTAAGGGGAAGCATATTTTAGTATTCTTTTTATGACCTGTTTTCTGCTTTGCTTCATTTGTTCCTTACCTCCTCTTCCTTGAGCTGTGACAGGCATATCTCTCTATATACACTGCATGTATCGAAAAGCTCGTTGTGAGTGCCTGCGCCTGCAAGCTCGCCCTTATCAAGAACGAGTATCTTGTCTGCATAACGTACCGTTCCTACTCGCTGTGATACCATAAGTACTGTCATACCCTTTGTTTCTTCGTTGAGGGCTTTTCTGAGTGCGGCATCCGTTGCAAAATCGAGTGCGCTTGCACTGTCGTCAAGTATGAGTATATCGGGCTGTGAAACAAGCGCTCTTGCGATAGTAAGCCGCTGACGCTGACCTCCTGAAAGATTCTTTCCTCCTGCGGATATCATCTTTTCTGTCTTTTCGGGGAGCTTGCTTACAAATTCATACGACTGCGATATTTTCAGAGCCTTTTCGATTTCTTCATCTGTCGCATCCTTTTTGCCCCATCTCATATTATCCTTTATCGTACCCGAAAACAGAGCCGCTGTCTGAGGTACTATGCCGATTTTTCCTCTTAGTTCCTTGAATTTATAGTCCTTTACGTCAGCACCGTTTACAAGTACTTCACCCTCGGAAACATCATAGAATCTCGGTATAAGATTGACGAGTGTACTTTTGCCCGAACCTGTACCGCCGATTATTCCGACTGTCGAACCTTTTTCGGCTGTAAAGCTTATGTTTCTGAGCGCATAGCCGCTTCCCTCATAGCCGAAGGATACGTTCCTGAACTCTATGCAGGGAGCGTTTTCGTTTTCAACAGCGTCCTTTTCGTTTTCCGTTACGGACGGCTTTGTGTCGAATACTTCATTTACTCTTACGGCTGAGGCTGAGGCTTTTGTAAAAATTACTACTAAGTTTGATACTACTATCATAGCAAGAAGTATCTGCGTCATATAGTTAACAAGGGCGATTATCTGTCCCTGTAAAAGCTCACCGCTGTAAACTAATTGAGAGCCGAACCATACAATAGCGATTATTGCCGCCTGAGCGATTATGTATGTAAGAGGATTGAGAAGTGCGGAAAGTCTGCCGACAGTTACGGCTGTATGGGAAAGCTCATTGTTCTTTTCTGCAAAGCGTTCTTCATCGTGTTCCTGTCTGCTGAATGCACGGATAACTCTGTTTCCCGAAAGATTTTCTCTTGATATCAGCGAGATATTATCGAGATTTTTCTGTATTTTCTTGAAGAAGGGGATAGAGCGTGTCATAACTATGAATAATACAAGACCTATCAGCAGAGCCGCCGCAAAGAATATCAGCGACAGTTTAAGGTCTATCATCATAGCCATTATCAGTGCGCCTATAACGAGGAACGGCGCACGGATTACAAGTCTTATAAGCATTGCGACTGCAAGCTGTAGCTGGTTGACATCATTCGTCATTCTTGTTATTAGCGAGGGTGTGCCGATTTTGTCAAGCTCGCTGTGTGAAAATGTGTTTATGTGTCTGAACATGGCATTCCGTACCTTTGTACCGAAGCCCTGTGAGGCTATCGAGGCTGATTTCTGACACACAAGCGCACTGCACAGTCCGAGCACACCCAAAAGTATCATAAGACCGCCTTTTTGCAGAACGTAGCCGACATCATTGTTTTTTACTCCGTTGTCGATTATATCCGCAGTTATCAGCGGTATAAAAAGCTCGAATATCGCCTCTATGAGCTTACACAGAGGTCCGATAGTAAGCTGGAGTTTGTAGTCCTTTAAAAATCTTCGCAGTCTGAACATCTCATCATCTCTCTTGCAAATTGTTTTTAATGTTATTTTATTACATTCACATATAAACGTCAACCATTCAAAAGAAAACAGGGTGAAATTTTGAAAAAGGGTTTATTTCTGAAAAACGGTATCATAATGGCTGTGTCGGCACTGATAATAAGGTGCATGGCTATGGCTTTCAGGGTGTTCCTGTCCGATACGGCAGGCGCAGAGGGAATGGGGCTTTATCAGCTTGTTATGAGTGTTTATCTTTTCTTTGCGGCTGTTTCAACATCGGGCATAATGCTTTGTGCCACAAGGCTTTTCGGTGAAATGTCTGCTAAAGGAGATTTCGGGCAGGCAAAATATACCGTTGAACGCTGTATTATTATTGCACTGGCGTTTGGCGGAATAATAGGCTGTATTATGTTTGTATCGTCAGAGCCTTGTGCGGAGTTTATACTGCACGAAAAGGCTTCTGCACCTGCACTCAGACTGCTTGCGCCGAGTCTGCCGTTTATGGCGGCATCTGCATGTATAAGAGGATATTTCTGCGCAAGGAGAAAAACCTTGCAGACTTCCGTTGAACAGCTCCTTGAACAGATAATTGAATTTGGCACGTTTGCACTTGTGTTTGCGCTTTTTCCGCCTGTCAGTACAGAGGGAATATGCTGTAATGCCGTCATAGGCACGAGTGCGGCTGAGCTTGTGTCGTTTGTTTATTCCGTGATATGCTACAGGATGGATATAAAGAGTTTCGGATGTGTGAATGAGCGTGTTGCGTCACTTGGGAGAAAACTTCTGCCTATTGCACTTCCTGTTACTGCCAATGCCTGTCTTAGGAGCGGTCTTTCGGCGGCTGAAAACTCGCTTATACCGTCCGGACTGAGAAAATACGGAAACAGTTCGTCCGAAGCCCTTGCACAGTACGGTATCATAAGCGGTATGTCAATGACGGTGCTTGTGTTCCCGTCAGTGTTTATAATACCGTTTGCGGTGCTTGTCGTGCCTGAGATTGCCGAAGCCGTTGTACTCGGACACAACAGGACTGTAAAGCGTATAGCAGAAAAAATGATAAGTCTTACGTTACTGTATTCTCTGCCCGTGACAGTGATATTTATTTTTTATGCGGTGCCGCTTTGCAGGCTTATTTTCGGGAATGAACAGGCAGGAGAGTATCTTGCACTTCTTGCACCTGTTGTACCGCTGATGTATCTTGATTCTGTCGTTGACGGGATATTAAAGGGACTTAACGAGCAGACAAGCTACCTTATATTCAATACTCTTGATTCGGTGATAAGAGTTATACTCACATATACGCTTTTACCCATATACGGAACAGGCGGCGTTATAGCCGTTATAATAATAAGCGAACTGCTTAACACGTTCCTCAGCCTTGCAAGGCTCATAAAACTTACAAAAATAGAACTGCGTCTTTTCGACAATGTTTTCATACCGCTGTGCTGTATAATAATACCATGTCTTTTAACAAGACTTACCCCCTTTATATCCGTGCTTTTCAAAATAGTTATTTCTGTCGGGTTCTATGTATCTGCTATTCTCATAACAAAGCACACGCCGGACTGTTGAGTGCAGTCCGGCAGGATATTATTTCCTTATAACTATTATCTGGTCGGGATATATACAGTCGGGTTCTGTAAGGCGGTTGAGGTTGATGAGATATGCAACGCTCACGCCGTATTTTTTTGCTATCTGCCACAGGGTATCGCCGCTTTTTACGGTGTATTCAAGTCTGCCCTCGTTATTGTCCGGTATTTCATCGGCTGGCTTTAAAGATACGCATGAAAGCGGTATTTTCAATACCTGACCTTCCTTTATCATATCCGGTGATTCGAGGTTATTAAGCTCGGATATGCCTTCAATGGACGCATTGTATTTTTGTGCTATCGTAAAAAGCGAGTCGCCGGCTTTTACGATATAGTCTGTCGTTGCCTGTCTGTTGTACTTATCCATGCACTTTGGTATATCCGAAACAGGTATCCGCAGAAGCTGTCCTTCGGATATGACATCAGGATCGGGTATGCCGTTATAACGTGCTATCATATTTACTGTTGTCCCGAAGTTTTTGGCTATCTGAAAAAGCGTGTCGCCCTTACGGACGGTATATATCAGTGTTTCCATAGTTTCCCCTCCGGTATATTATATGCATCATAAAATTTATTGTTTGTAATCGGACTGGTTTTATGGTAATATTATATCGGTGATATTTATGGCATTACAAAGGATAGACAAAATACTTTCCTCACAGAATATTGCAAGCCGAAGTGAGATAAAGGATATGATAAAAGCCGGCAGGATATCGGCAGACGGAAAGACTGTAAAACGTCCGGAGGAAAAGTTTGATCCGGAAATATCGGAATTTATCATAGACGGCGAAAAGCTGACTTTCAGAAGATTCCTGTACATAATGATGAACAAGCCGCAGGGCGTTCTTTCGGCAAGCAACGACAGAAATGCACAGACAGTCATAGACCTTCTTCCGCCGGAGCTTTACAGAAAGGATCTTTTTCCGGCAGGCAGACTTGACAAGAACACCGAGGGATTTATACTTATAACAAATGACGGTGAGCTTGCACATAAAATGCTTTCGCCGAAAAGTCATGTCTATAAGCTCTATGAAGCCGAGGTTGACAGACCGCTTGACGAAAAGGATGTAAAGGCATTTGCTGACGGGATAAAGTGCGGAGATATTCAGTTCATGCCGGCAGGTATGAAAATAATCGGGGAAAACAGGGCACTCGTGGAAATATGTGAGGGGAAATTTCATCAGGTGAAGAAAATGTTTCATGCACTCGGCACAGAGGTCACGGCACTCAAAAGACTTCGTATAGGCGGCGTTTTTCTTGATGAAAAACTTACTCCCGGAGAATGTCGTGAGCTGACAAAAAACGAAATAAATGATATTATCAGCTTAACACATGGGATTTGAGTGCTAAATTTATGTGCAAATTGTACAATTTCAACAGGTCAGATTTGTATTATGTGAATTATACCTAAACAAATACCTTAGATTTTAGTAAAAAAAAGTATTTTATTTTTGGAAAAAATCTGTTATAGTATTAGTGTTGAATATTGATTTTCAAATACGCTTTTTATATAGCGAACTCAGGAGGATAATTATGGCAAGTGTATCATTAAAAAATGTGTATAAGATCTATGACGGCAACGTTGTCGCAGTTAGTGACTTTAACCTTGAGATCGAAGATAAAGAGTTTATTATCTTCGTCGGACCTTCAGGATGCGGTAAGTCAACAACCCTCCGTATGATAGCAGGTCTTGAAGATATTTCCAAGGGCGAACTCCATATCGGTGACGTTCTTGCTAACGATGTTTCACCTAAAGACAGAGATATCGCAATGGTTTTCCAGAACTACGCTCTTTATCCCCATATGACAGTTTTCGATAATATGGCATTCGGTCTTAAACTTCGTAAAACTCCCCCAGAGGAGATAAGAAGACGTGTTGAAGAAGCTGCAAGATCTCTTGATATAGCTCACCTTCTTGAGCGTAAACCTAAGGCTCTCTCCGGTGGTCAGAGACAGCGTGTTGCACTCGGCCGTGCAATCGTTCGTGATCCTAAGGTATTCCTTCTCGACGAGCCTCTTTCAAACCTCGACGCTAAGCTCAGAACTGCCATGAGAACTGAGATTTCCAAGCTCCACAAGAGACTCGGTACAACATTTATCTACGTTACCCATGACCAGACAGAGGCTATGACAATGGCTGACCGTATCGTTGTTATGAAGGACGGCTTCATTCAGCAGGTTGATACTCCTCAGAACCTCTATGAAAGACCTTGTAACCAGTTCGTTGCAGGATTCATGGGCACACCTCAGATGAACTTCATCGACGCTACTATCGTAAGATCAGGCGATGATTACGGTATCCAGTTCGGCAGATATACAATTCCCCTTCCTGAGTCAAAGAACAAGAAGAACATTCTTTCACACTTTGTCGGCAAAGAGGTTATTCTCGGCATACGTCCTGAGGATGTACATGATGAGCCTGAATTCCTTGAGAGATCAGAAGAAAGCATCATCGAAGCACAGGTTGAAATCACTGAGCTTATGGGTAATGAAATCTATCTCTATCTTAACATCGAGGGCACATCTGCTGTTGCTCGTGTTGATCCTTCATCTACCGCTGAATCAGGCGAGATCGTTGAGATCGCATTCGACGTTGAGAAGATCCACATCTTCGATAAGGAAACAGAAAGAACTATCACTAACTGATATTCTGAAAAAATCAATGCACGGTATTCTTCGGAATTACCGTGCATTTTTATTTGTAATTATTTGTACCAAGATAAAAAAGCAGGCACAGCTTACTTTTAAAAAGTTGCTGTGCCTGCTTTCATGTATTGTAAAATAGAAGGTGAGAACGAATAGAAAACGAATTATTTGATGACCTTTATCCAGCCTTCGGGAGCTTCGATTCTGCCCATCTGGATGCCTGTAAGTGTTTCATAGAGTTTCTGTGTTACAGGGCCCATCTTTTCCATACCGCTCGGGAAGCATATTTCTTTGCCGTGATCGTTTATCTTGCCAACAGGGGAGATAACTGCTGCTGTGCCGCAAAGACCGCATTCTGCAAAGTCCTTTACCTCGTCAAAGAATACTTCACGCTCTTCAACCTCAAGTCCGAGATATTCCTTTGCTACATACATCAGTGAACGTCTTGTGATAGAGGGGAGAATGCTGTTTGACTTAGGTGTTACTACCTTGTTGTCCTTTGTAACGAACAGGAAGTTTGCACCGCCTGTTTCCTCAACCTTTGTTCTTGTTGCAGCGTCAAGATACATATTCTCGTCAAAGCCTTCCTTATGAGCTGTAACGATAGCATGAAGGCTCATTGCATAGTTAAGACCTGCTTTGATGTAGCCTGTGCCGTGAGGAGCAGCTCTGTCAAGGTCAGAAACCTTTATTGTTATAGGCTTAGCACCGCCCTTGAAGTAAGGACCAACGGGAGTTGCAAAAATTCTGAACTGGAACTCATCAGCCGGCTTAACACCGATAACGGGGTTGATACCGAACATGAAGGGACGCAGATAGAGAGTTGCACCTGTGCCGTAAGGCGGAACGAATGCTTTGTTAGCACTTACAACCTGCTCAACAGCCTCGATGAATTTATCCTCGGGGAAAACAGGCATTTCCATTCTCTGTGCTGAGCTTGCCATACGTGATGCGTTGAGGTCGGGACGGAAAACAACTGTTTCGCCATTTTCTGTTGTATAAGCTTTAAGACCTTCAAATACGCTCTGTGAGTACTGGAGAACGCAGGCACATTCGCTCATTGTTATCATATCATCATCAATGAGAGCGCCCTCGTCCCATGCACCGTCTTTATAGGTCGATACATATCTCTTGTCAGTCTTTATGTAACCGAAGCCTAAATTTGACCAGTCGATATTTTTCTTATCCATTTGTAAGGACTTCCTTTCGATAAAATTATAATAACTATTATATTACCATTTTCCGCCGCTGTCAATGATTTTGCAAGTTTAGCGGCGGAAAATTTCATAATATATGATTTTTTAGAATTTGTTTTTTATCTTATCTGCAAGCATACTGAAAAATTTCATCTGATACGGCTTTTTGAATCTTACTCCCTTTATTCTTGAAACAGCACCTCTGCCGATAGCAGATGTTGTGTTGTATAACGAATCAACAAGTTCTGTCATGTGGTCATTGATACTGTCATCAAGTTTCAGAACTCTTTGAAGAATATTTGTAAGAGAAGATACAGTCAAAGATATATCAACGAAAAAGAATGCAGAAAATACAAGTGCGACTATTTCTGTTATTTCGGGAGCTATAAAAGAACTAAGATGTTCAAAGTATGGGTATACCACAAAAACGACCAGAAGTCCTGCTCCTGCAAATGTACATGAAGCAATAAGGCACACTCTGCCGTGAATATTCAGCGGAATGTTGCTGTAATCCCACCAATATGCGTGGAACAGCTTTTCAAGAGCATATGAGGTAGTATATTCTAAAATTGTACAGCCGAAAAATCCTATAAGCAAGACCTGAATCCAGTTAAGAGGCGGATATCCGTTAAGTTTAAGGATATCTACAAGGGCGAAGCCGCCCATAGCGCCTACTCCGTATATAGGACATATCGGCCCGAACAGGAAACCCCTTCTTTCCCATTTTTTGTTTGTTACAGTGCATAATACACTTTCCCATATCCATCCGAAAAAACTGAAAATGATAAATTCAATAAAATATCTGCAAACCCACATATTATCTCCTTGAGAATAAAGTTTCTTTAAGCGCACAGTATTTATCTGCAATACATAATATCCATGCTTCACGGCTTGTCGGAAGCTTTGTTATGTTAAGCGGCCACATGTGGCTTAATATAGCTTTGTATTCCTTATTTCCAACTTTGAAATATTTACGGGCGTTTTCGGCTGCTGTTTTTGAATGTCTGAAACCATGAAGCCTGTGTTCTTTGGAGCTTTCATGCCAGTCATACAAATAAAAATCATGGAGTATGGCAGCGGTCACCATTGATTTTTCATCAACGCCTGCCCTGAGTCTTCTGTTGATTATAAAGCTTGTTTCTGCAACTTTTATGCAGTGGTCAAGTGTGGAAATATTGCCATGCTGAGTATATTTTTTCATCTGCATGACATAAGAGTTGTTTAAATAAATATCTACCAGTTTGATGAACTCATCTTTTTCGTTGTTTCTGAATTTCATACTGATCTTACCTTGAATCAGAATGCTATCTTTTGATTTATGTACTCGACAAGCTTATCAATAGCTACTCTTTCCTGAGCCATTGTGTCACGGTTACGGACTGTTACACAGCCGTCTTCAAGACTGTCAAAGTCGTAGGTTATGCAGAACGGTGTACCGATCTCGTCCTGACGGCGGTAACGCTTACCGATAGAGCCTGCATCGTCAAAGTCCGTCATAAAGTTCTTTGAGAGCATTGTATATACCTCGTCAGCCTTTTCCGAGAGCTTCTTTGAAAGCGGAAGTACAGCAGCCTTGAAAGGTGCGAGTGCAGGGTGGAAGTGAAGAACCACACGGCTGTCTTTCTCGTCAAGCTGTTCCTCGTCATAAGCTTCGACCATGATTGCAAGGAAAAGACGCTCAACGCCGAGTGAAGGCTCGATAACATAAGGAATATATTTTTCGTTTGTCTGAGGATCGAAGTATTCGAGTGCCTTACCGCTTGTGTTGATGTGCTGAGTAAGGTCATAGTCTGTTCTGTCTGCAACGCCCCAAAGCTCGCCCCAGCCAAACGGGAAGAGATACTCGAAGTCTGTTGTAGCCTTTGAATAGAAGCAAAGCTCCTCGGGATCGTGGTCACGGAGTCTGAGGTTTTCTTCCTTGATGTTGAGTGAATAGAGCCAGTCACGGCAGAAGCCTCTCCAGTATGTGAACCATTCAAGGTCTGTACCGGGCTTGCAGAAAAATTCAAGCTCCATCTGCTCGAACTCACGCACACGGAATATGAAGTTGCCGGGAGTTATTTCGTTACGGAAGGATTTACCTATCTGTGCAACACCGAAGGGTACTTTTTTACGGCTTGTTCTCTGGATATTTGCAAAGTTTACGAAAATACCCTGAGCTGTTTCCGGACGGAGATAAAGCTCGTTTTTGCTGTCCTCGGTAACGCCCTGAAATGTCTTGAACATAAGGTTGAACTGACGGATATCCGTAAAGTTATGCTTGCCGCAGTTCGGGCAGGGAATCTGCTTTTCCTTGATGTATTCAGTCATTTTTTCGTTTGACCAGCCGGCAACGTTTGTGCCGTCAAAGTCCTCGATAAGATTGTCTGCACGGTGACGTGTCTTACATTCCTTACAGTCCATAAGCGGATCGGAGAAACCGCCGAGGTGACCGGAAGCAACCCATGTCTGAGGATTCATAAGTATAGCAGCGTCAAGACCTACGTTGTACTTGTTTTCCTGAACGAACTTTTTAAGCCATGCAGCCTTGATGTTATTCTTTAGAGCCATGCCGAGAGGGCCGTAGTCCCATGTGTTTGCAAGACCGCCGTATATTTCCGAGCCGGGATATACGAAGCCTCTGCCCTTACAAAGAGCAACTATCTTTTCCATTGTTTTTTCAGTGTTTTTCATTATTTTTCCTCCCTTTAAAATCGGATAACACTATTCTACCACGATTTGAAAAATACTTCAATAGGACTTTTTTAAAATTTGGAATGTGGAAAGTGGAAAGTGGAATTAATTTCAAACTGGAAAGTGAAAAGTGTTTTTGCATAAAAATATACATTTAAAATATTTCCTTTATGATGTTCAGAACGTTGACAAAAGATAGTGTTTGGGTTAAAATAATAACAGTAGATTGTACTCTGAAGCAGCATTATTTTTGTGTATCAATATTCACGCTTGTGATGATATGTTTACAGCGGATGAGTACATTTTATTATGTCATCAAGTATCAAAATATTTTGTGAGGGTGGATATAATGTCAGAAAACAAAAAATATGATGTCGGTATACTTGGCGTTTGGATGGGCTGCAACTATGGCAGCATAATGACTTATTATGCTCTTGAGCAGACATTTGAATCTTTGGGATATTCTGTGCTTATGATAGATAAGCTCCGTACAGGCAACGCAAAGGATGTAGAACTTGAAATGACTCATTCAAGGCGTTTTGGCAAAGAGCATTACAACATCAGTCCCTCGTTTACCTCTGATGAATACAGCAAGCTCAATGCGCTTTGCGATACATTTGTTGTAGGTTCTGATCAGGTATGGAACTATGGTATAAGCAAGCATACGGGAAAGAAATTCTATCTTGATTTTGCGGAGGATTCCAAGAGAAAAATAGCTTATGCGACTTCTTTCGGTCATTCCGTTGACTTCGCACCCGATGACGAAAGAAAAGTTATCTCTGCGCTTATGAAAAGATTTGACGCTATATCCATGCGTGAGGACGACGGTGTTAATATATGCAGGGATATATACGGCGTTGAGGCTACTCAGGTGCTTGATCCTGTGTTTATGGTTGATCCCGAAAAAGTCTATAAGCCCCTTGCAGAAAAATCATCTCACCGTGAGGAAGAACCATTTATTGCGGCTTATATACTTGATCCTACACCTGAAAAGAGAGAGGCTCTTCTCCATGTTTCAAAGAAACTCGGCGGTATAAAGATAATCAATCTGCTTGACGGTCTGCCATGGCTCTTTGAGGAAAACAAGAAAAAAATGGACCTTGATAACTGCATAGAAAATCTTCAGGTCGAGGACTGGCTCTATTATCTCAGCCATGCACAGTTTGTAGTTACGGATTCTTGCCACGGTGCAAGCTTTGCTATGATATTCAAAAAGAATTTTATATCTATTACAAACAAAAGACGTGGATTTTCAAGATTCAAGTCCCTTTCAAATCTCTTCGGTTTCAGGGACAGACTTGTTACCGACGTGCCGAGAATACTTACTGATGATTCTCTCTTTGAACCTGTTGATTACAACAAGATAGATGCGATAATGGAAAGGGAAAGAAAGAGAAGCTTTGAGTGGCTGAAAAATGCCATGACATTACCACATAATGCTAATAAAGTGGAAGCACCTGCAATAACTCCCGAACCTGCTAATGTTATAACCTCCGATGATGTTGACTTTGAGAACTGCAAGATAGTTGCGTCTATGCTCAAGGAATACGGTATATCTCATGTTGTTCTTTCATCGGGTACAAGACATGTTCAGCTTGTGAAATTCTTCGAGAACAATGCTTATTTCCATACTTACAATGTTCTTGACGAGAGAAGTGCGGGCTTCTTTGCAATAGGTCTTGCAACAAGACTTAATCAGCCTGTTGCTGTATGCTGTACTTCGGGTACTGCATCTTCAAACTATCTTACATCCGTTTCTGAGGCTTATTATCAGCGTGTGCCTGTTGTCTACATAACAGCCGACAGATATCCTGCATATCTTAATCAGAAGGAAGCTCAGATGGTTCCTCAGCCGAATATGTATGAGGGTGTCTGCCGCAAGTCTGTTACTTTGCCTGTTGTTCCGAATGCGACGAACAAATTCGTATCAAGAAGACTTGTATGCGATGCACTTATATCAATGACAAAGGGTGTTAAAGGTCCTGTTCATATTGATGTACCGCTCCAGTTTATCTCAAGGAGAGAGCCTGCCGCATACAGACTTAAAAATGAATACAAGAAGATAGATTATGTTGACTACAGAACAGATGATATCAAGTGGGTTGACATAATAAAGAAAATGCGTGATTCTAAAATAGCTGTAATCTACGGTCAGAACCCCGTTGTATCAAAGGAGTTCGTTGAAAAATTAAATACATTTGCAGACCGTTTCAACTGCGTTATCGCAAAGGAGCATATTTCAAATATCAACTGTAAGAAATCAGTAAACATGTTCAATATGCTCAAAGCAAAGAACCTTAACCATGATATGATAATGGCTATCAAGCCTAACATAGTTATCACTGTAAATGCAGGTACGGCAACAATCACCCGTGACTTTGTACAGCGTTATAAATACAATATCGAGCATTGGGATATTATCGAAAACGGCAATGTAGAGGATCCGTACAGAAAGCTTACAAAAGTTTTTGCTTACGACTTCAACAGCTTTATCGACAAGATACTTTCAATTACCGAAGATATGCCTACAGAGGATTCTATGTTCAGGGCATGGAAAAAGTATGAATCAGCATTCGATGTAAAAACAACTGATTACAGACAGTCCTATGCTATAGGAAAGCTTATGGAAAAAATTCCGAAAAATTCCGTTCTTCATATCGCAAACAGCAATACTATAAGAATGGCATCAAGCAGACCTATAGCTCCCGGCATAAAAGTTTACTGCAACAGAGGTACTAACGGTATTGACGGTTCGGCATCAACTTTCATGGGACAGTGTGCTGTAAGTAAAGAGCCTTGCTTCCTTATGATAGGCGACCTCAGCTTCTTCTATGATATGAACTCCGTATGGAACAAGAAACTTAACGGAAATGTAAGGATAATGCTGTTCAATAATAACGGTGCAGGTCTTCTTAAATTCCACAAGAGTCCGGCTATAGCTTATGTTCATAACGCAATAGCTGAGGGTTGGGTAAAAGACCTTGGATTCAAGTATTTCTCATCAAGAAACAAAGAGGAATTTGATGCCGCTATAGACGAATTTACAAATCCCGATTCCGATAAGGCTATGTTCTTTGAAGTTTTCTGCTGATTTATGCAGGATAAAAATTAGTGATATATTATTGCTTGTAAGTTCTTTTGATATGTGATATCATCTATATATGTATGATTAATTAATTAACTGATTGGGAGTGAAGTGTTTTGGGAAGATCCAATTCAAGAAACAGTTCTAAAATCAATGCAAAACAGCCTGTAAAACAGACAGAAACAGTAAAAACTGCTTCTGATGCCGTTAACGTAACGGAAAAGGATGTTAAGACAGAAAAAATTGTGTATACCGGACCTATACTCGAAAAAAGAGAGTCAGAAGACAAGCCTCTTGCTTTGCTGGAGACACTCTGGTTCAGCGAGGATTATGGCAGCATTATCGACGCTTATGCACTTGATAAAGCTGTTAAGTCTTTCGGCTGGGATACAGCTCTGATGAATAAGCCGTGTGAGCTTTGCAGTGAAGATGATGAAGTAACAGAGGCTGAAAAGGTATCTGAAAAATTCATAGAAAAGTACTGCACACTTGCTAAGAAGGCTTCAGCAAAGAAACAGCTTGACGAGGCTGCAAATAGTGCCGATGCCGTTATCGTAGGTACAGGTGATGTATGGAGCTATGAAAAGATAACAAAGGACACCGGAAACCGTTATTATCTTGACTATGTTCACGAGGGCAAAAAGAAGCTCAGCTACGGCAGCTCTTTCGGCTATACATATACAGGTCCTTTTGGTGAGGCAATAAAATCAAGTGCAAGAAATCTCAGACGTTTTGATGCAATATCCGTAAATAATTTTGATAATGTTGAAATGGCAAGAGATTATTTCGGTATGGACGCAGATGTCGTTGCAGATCCGATATTTATATGTGGAAATGAGTGCTTTGAAGCTATAGCTGCAAATTCTTCCTGCAAGGCTCAGGAGGAGGACGGCGATACATTTATAGTAAGCTATATCAGGAATCCCGATCCGAGAAAGGCACAGCTTGTATTCAAGGGTAACGAAATACTTACTCCGAATAACTACAGCCCTTTGCGTAATCTTGCAGATATAAAGACAGTTTCTGAGCTTACAGCAGAAAAAGTCAAGGATGAGAAAAAGACGATCCTTAAAGCTGTTTCAGATATGATAGAAGGATATGTCGAGGATAAAAAGGAAAAGAAAGAGGAAGACACACGCTTTGGTCTTACTCCTGTAAAGAGCAGTGCAGTTGAGGACTGGCTCTACTATATCCTTAACAGTGAGTTCCTTATAACAGATGATTACTATGCAGTTTGTCTTGCTCTCAGCTTCAATAAGCCGTTTGTTTTTGTTGAGTCTAAAAACTACGAGGAAATGCAGAATGTGCAGGCTCTCCTTTCACAGCTAGGTCTTGAAGAAAGAATTGTATGCACAGAGGATGACTTCAAGAGCAAGGAATATCTTTTCAGAATGCCGATAAGATATAACAAGGTCAACAAGGTACTCGACACCATTAAAAAGCAGTCATATGAATGGCTCGGTGCACAGCTTGAAGTTAAGTCAGATAAATCAGACGTTGAAGAGTGAGGTAAGAAAATGGGCAGTGTCAAATTTAAGCTTCAGAATATAATTATTGAAAACAGAAGAAATCTTGACGAGCATTGGTGGATGATGTACAGAGGCGACCGTTTCGGTTATGACAATATAGAATCCGCTCATACTCTCCGTGTAAGAAACTTCGTTGAGTTCTTTACATACTTTAACTCATTTTCACTCGGTAAGTGGCAGAAATATACCAATATCGGTAATGTATCACTTAACCTGAATGTAAAGGGACATTTCAGCATAAGACTTTTCGGTCACTACATGGAAGGCAGTGAGATCGAAAAGGAAATGTTTGAGCCGAAGGAATTTTATTTCACAGAAAAGACTGAAATAAGCCTTCCCATACCGAAAGGCATAAAGAGTACTGTTATCGGCTTCCAGATAGATATACTCGATTTTCAGGACGGTGAGGACAGACCAGCTTTCTATCTCTATGACGGAAACTGGTCAACCGTTATTGACAGCAGTCTTATCAATGACATAAGAATTGCTCTTACAACAGTTACCTTCAAGAAAGAGGACTTCATCACAAGAAATATGGGCATACTCGAAAGAGAGCTTTTCTATACTGATGAGCCTGCAAAGAATCATATAAAGGTAAGAATAATAGACAACGGCAGAACTCTTGATCCCGAAGATTTTGAGTGTGACTACATAGAGCTTGTACAGAATGACAACACAGGCGGCAGCGGTGGTTATACAAGAGGTATCATCGAGGCTATCAATGATACAAATTATAATCCTACCCATGTTCTTCTCATGGATGATGACGTTATGGTTCTTCCCGAAAGCTTTATCAGAACATATACTCTCCTTGCAGTTCTTAAAAAGGAATATGACGACAGATATGTCAGCGGTGCTATGCTGTTCTATGAGCAGATGAACATTCAGCATGAGGACGTAGGTTTTGTACATGATGACGGCGCATACGGCCCGAACAAGCCCGGTATGGCTATGCATATATGGGATTCCGTTCTCAGAAACGATCAGGATATCACATATCACAAGAATTCCTATGCCGGCTGGTGGTACTGCTGTGTTCCGGTAAAGAAGATAGACAGAGAACATCTTCCGCTCCCGCTGTTCATCAGAGGTGATGACGTTGAATTCAGCCTTGCAAACAATGCAGAGTTCATCTCACTTAACGGTATCTGTATCTGGCATAAGGGCTTTACTACAAAGTTCAATGCCGCACTTGAACTGTATCAGGTACACAGAAACAGCCTTATAATACAGTCAACAAGCGGTATATGCAAGGATATAAACTTCATCGGCAGAATTGACGGTTTCTTCTGGAAAGAGCTTTGCCGTCTTGCATACAATAACTGTGAACTCCTTCTTGACGCTATTGAGGAGTACTGCAAAGGCCCTGCATTCCTTTATGAGCCTGACGGCGAAAGACTTATGAAGGAGCATTTCAAGAAGAATGAAGTAATGCTTCCGGCAGAGCAGGCTTATCCTGAAATACATATCGACTATGATTCTATCTACAGGATGAACGATGTACCGCTCACAACAACAAAGGCAAGATTCTACAGATATACATGTAACGGTCAGACATTGCCGGATGTATGCCTGAAGAATACAGTAGCTGTTATAGCTTATGACTGGTTTGACGATCCTGCAAAGCAGTTCCTTGCAAAAGAGATACTTGCAGTAAATCCGTTTGACCATACGGCATATCTAAGAAAGAGAGATAAGGCACGTTTCAAAGAGCTTGTTAAAAGACATAACTATATAATGAACTATTACAAGCAGAACAAAGAGAATATCGAACGCAGATATGCAGAGAGTGCAAAGACACTCAAATCCGAAGCATTCTGGCGCAAATATCTCAAGATGGACGAGAATAAATAAGATAAAACAAAATGCACAGCAGACCTTTATAAAAGGCTTGCTGTGCATATATTTTTTCAGATGTTTGCTGACGGTAGCTCTATTATAAATGTACTTCCTTTTCCTGCCTGACTTATGACGGAGCATTTTCCGCCGTGCATTTCGGTTATCTGCTTTACTATCGCAAGTCCAAGCCCCGAAACGCCCTTTCCTTTTCTCTTTCGTGAAGTATAGTACCTGTCCCATATAAGTTCAAGCTCGGTTTCGGGTATGCCGTTTCCGAAGTCTGTTACTTCCGCTTTTACATTTCCACCGCTGACCGAAAGCTTTAAAATTATTTTTTTGCTTTCGCCTGTATGACGGAATGCATTATCCATAAGGTTATAAAGCGCACGTTCAAGGCGGCTGCTGTTGCCGTTTACCATAATGTTTTCCGCTATGTCGGTTTCAACGGTTATTCCCTCATGTTTATAAAGCTGTCTGAAACTGTCGGCTGTCTTTTCGGCTATACGGCTGATATTTACGGGAACAAGTTCTTCTTTTATATCGTTCGTTTTAAGCTCGGAGTATTCCATTATTTCATTAACGAGTGCCGTGAGCCTGTCGGCCTCTTTTATGACTATCGCAAGATCCTGACTGCTTTGCTCCTTGTCCTCCCATGATATATCCCTTATCATTTCGGCATAACCTTTTATCATGGTTATAGGAGTTCTGAGATCGTGCGATACGTTTGCTAAAAGCTCCATCTGGAAATCCCTTGACTGATAGAGTTTTATGTTGGTTTTGTCAAGTGTGTCGCTCAGCTCGTCAAGCTCGGAGCAGAATCCCTTTGTGAAATCTTCCGTATATTCGTTTTCGCCTAAAAGCCTTGCTTTTTCTGAAAGTCTGTCAACGGGAGCCGCAAAACGTCTTGCGATGAACCATGACAGTATGAATCCGACAATGACAGATAGAATTGTTACCCAAACAAGCTGCATACTGATTATGTTTACGGATGAACCGACAGCGTCTATTGATGCGCTTACATAAAGCACGGCTTTTTCATCCGAGCCATAATAGTCTATGTACGAACCACAGATATAAATGCTTCCTGTTTTATATTCAGCCGTTCCGCCTCCGGCAGATTTCAGTATATCCAGAAATTCTCCGTAGGTTTCGGGCAGTATGCGGTAGCCGCCTTTGTGCTTTTGTTTTAATTCAGTGAACTGTTCATCAAAATCTTCCTTTTCGTCCCTTTCGTTTTTGAAAGGTTTCATATCCTTGCCGTGCATACCGTTGAAGGCATCGGAGCTGTATAATATAGTACCGTTCTCGTTTGTGATGAAAACTAAAAGCGAATTGTCCCTTGTCAGTTCGTCTATCTTCTCCTGTATATCGCTGCTTCCGCTTTGTGAGGCAATCTGTGCGGCGACTTTTTTTGTATTGCTTATGACCATTGCATCATAAAAGCTTTGCAGAAATACTGTCTGAAGCAGCCACAATACAATGAATATCATAGCCGTGAAAAGTACGAAGTACATCCACAGCTTGAATTTGAAGCTTTTAACGTTGATCTTCAAACTTGTATCCCGCCCCTCTTATAGTATGTACAGCGTCACGGTATTTTCCTAATTTTCCTCTGAGCAGCTTTATCTGCCAGTCAACAGTCCTGTCATCACCGAAATAGTCATATCCCCATACTTCATTGAGTATCTGATCTCTTGAAAGGACTATGCCCTTGTTTTTGACAAGATAGAGAAGTATGCCGTATTCCTTGGCTGTAAGGTCGGTTTTTTCACCGTCAACATATACCGTATGACCGGGAATGTCTATTTCGATACCGCCGGCTTTGATGATATTGTCGTTTTTCTTTTCGGATGTTACGGCATGACGCTTTATTATGACCTTTATTCTTGCCATAAGCTCTTTGGGGGAGAACGGTTTTGTAACATAGTCGTCAATACCGACTTCAAAGCCGAAAAGCTTGTCATATTCCGTACCCCTTGCAGAAAGCATTATAACGGGAATATCCTTTGTTTCACGTATTTTTCTGCACGCTGTAAAACCGTCCGTATCGGGCATCATAACATCCATTATTATAATGTCGAAATCCTCTTTTTTACATATCTCTATCGCATCGCTGCCGTCCTCGACGCTTGTTACTTCAAAACCTTCACGTTCTGCATATCTTTTTATCAGCATAGAGATATCTGTTTCGTCATCTGCTATAAGTATTTTTGGCATAAGAACCACCCCGATGTAAAATATTATGGATATATTATACACCCGAAAGAGAGTTTTTCATAGTACAAAAAAATCTTTTACAAAATACGTCACAGAATGACCGGCATTCTGTGACGTGTGCGTTTTCAGGAGTTTTGTTTTTGCAGACCTTTTCTTTTAATTACTTTTTCCTTTTAAGAGCTTTTTACAAGCCTTTTTATTACATTGATGCTGTATCAGCATCTGCCGCTTTTTCGGTTGTTTCACTGCTGCCGTTTTCTGCCGATGGTTTCATGTGCTTTCTGCGGCGTTCAGGCTTTGCTGTACCGTCTGTTGTGCCGTCAGCGGAAGTATCTTTCCCGAATTTTTTGTGCCTGCGTCTTTCAGGTTTTACAGTTCCGTCTTCGGTTGTGCTTTCGCTGCCGTCAGTAGTGCTTTCGGTAGTGCTGTCGGCTTTCTTGTGTCTGTGCGGTCTTTTGAACTGCTTTTCACCGTCTGCGCTTTCTGCCGCTCCGTCTTGTGTCTGACCTTCCGTCAGGTTCTTTTTCTGTCTTTTAAGCTTGCGTTGCTTTGTGCCGTTTTCTGTGGTGCTGCCGTTATCCTGTGCATCATTCTGCTGTTCGGATATGCTTGTACCGTTCTGCGGCTCTGCTGCTGATGTTCCCTCAGCCGCTGCGACTGTTGCACCGCCTGCGATAACAAGAGCTGAAATTATACACGCAGCTATAAGACTTTTTTTGTGCTTCATGGCTATCATTCCTTTCTGTAGATTTTATATACTGAATCTTATTTCTAAGAGTCAGACTATTTTATTATTTGCACGTCAGGGCTGTTATCAGAACTGAGCCATACCTCCGAATCTGCCGCCCATGCCGCCCATGCCGCCTCTGCCGCCCATCATGGACTGCGGAATGGAGTCTACCTGTGTACCGTTGATTATGATAGTGCCGCCTGTGTAGGTTGCTGTGCCGTCACAGTCGAAGGACTCGGATGGTCCCTGAGTCGGGTAATTTACACTTACCGTACCGCCTGATACAATTATGTTTCCGTTGGAGTCGATACAGTCAACGTCGTTGCCGCTCATTGTGACGGTAAGACTGCCGCCTGTTACTTCTACTGTCGGTGTACCGTAGCTTCTGCTCTTTTGTGAGGCATTAACGCCGTCATCTGATGCATTTATATTTATTGTGCCGCCGTTTATCTGTATATATGTGCTTTCGATACCCTCTGATGATGTTATATTTATTGTGCCGCCGTCTATCTGGGTAACAGTTGTTCCCTGTATTCCGTCACTTGCGGCCTTGATGTTGAATGTACCGTCCTTGATGTATATCCAGCCGGTTGTATCGTCGTCATCATCTTCGCTGTGGAATGCGTCCTTTGCTGAGTTTATCTCAAAGTTTCCGTCATATACGGATATGGAATCATTGGCTTCAATGCTGTCCTTTACGGATGTTATGTTATATGTTCCGCCTGTGATCTTTATATCATCCTTGCAGGAGATACCGTTGTTTGATGAGCTTATAACAAGTGTTCCTGTACCGTTGAGTACGAGATCATCTTTGGAGAAGATAACTGCATCTGTATTTGTATCGCCGTCAGATGTGAACGTGCCTGTGACTGTGAGTGTGTTTGTGCTGTCGGTCGTTGTTACAAAGCACTTGTCAGCCGATACTACATATATAACAGGGAAGTTATCGTTTGTGACTGTAAGCCCGTCAAGAACAAGCTGTATCTTTGCTTCCTTGTCAGCCTCGACCTTTACTGTGAAGTTGCTTGCACTGCCTGTTATGACATATACGCCTTCTTCTGTTATTGTTTCAGTTTTGTTATTGCTTGCCTGTATAGTCTTTGCGTCCGAAAGATCAGCCGATTGTCTGAGGTCACGCTCAGAGAATATATCGGATGTGTCTATCTTGCTGTCTGATACTGATGTTATGGCTACCTTTGAGCCTGAATCGCTGTCTGATGTTGTATCAGACTCTGAGCTTTGGGTTGACTGGGAATTTTGTGTACTCTGTGAGTTCTGTGTTGACTGCGAATTCTGAGTGTTCTGTGAGCTTTGCTCATTCTGTGTATTGTTCATAACATTTGAGTTTGTTTCTGTCTTTTTGGACTTCTTATTGTTTGAAGTCTGTGAGGAATTGTCGCTGCTGGGTAATGAGAAATTATTGCTTGTGCTGCTTTCTGATGAATCTGCTATGCTTGCAGCACTTTCATTTGATACTGATGTCTGTGAGCTTGCGGTACTTGCTGATGATGTACCTGATGTATTGTTTGAACTGCACGCTGCGAGTGAGCATATAAGCATTGCGGAAATTATGATAGCGATAGTTTTTTTCATATTGAAAACCTCCTTGGATTTATGTCATTTTGTGTTTTTGTTGTTTCTGTAACTGTATTATATTATGTCTTTTTGGAACTGATAAGGAATATATTAGGAATTTATGTGGAATATAAATTTTGTATATTTTACAACAAAAAATACAGACATGACAACCCATAAAGCTGTCATGTCTGTTTTGCTATTCAATACTATTTATCAAAGATTGAGAATATCAGATTCCTGAAGGAGAGTTATGCCGTTTTCGACAAGTATCTTCTCGGCAGCTTCATTGTCGGCAACACGGAGAACAACAGATGCATTTTTCTTGGAAACTGCAATAAATGCATACATGTATTCAATGTTTATGTTGTACCTCGCCAGAATTTTTACTACCTTTGCAAGTGAACCCGGCTCATCGGGAATTGAAACACCTACTACCTGTGTTATTGAAACAAAGCAGCCTGATGATTCAAGAGCTTCCTTTGCCTTGTCGGGATCTGTAACGATAAGTCTGAAAATACCGAAATCCTGAGTATCTGCAACGCTCATTGCTCTTATGTCAATACCTGCTGTTGCTATGGCATCGGTTATCGTTACCAGCTTGCCTTCCTTGTTCTCTACGAAAATTGAGATCTGCCTTACTGCCATGATAATGTCCTCCTTTTATATTGTTTTTTTAAATCAGATGGTTATGCCTAAACGCTTACGGTTATCAATGATTCTTACAGCCTTACCTTCGGAACGTGTTATGCTCTTAGGTGCAAGAAGATGTATTTTCGGGCTTATTCCGAGCATTGTCTTCATAGCAGACTGAAGCTTCTTTTCCTTGTCGGTTATTACCTTCGGAGTATCGGAGAAATCATCGGGATTCATTTCAACATTGATGTCGAATGTATCGGAGTTGTTAACTCTGTCAACGATTATCTGATAGTTAGGTGCATAGCCGCAGTTGAGAAGTACTGTTTCGATCTGGCTCGGGAATACGTTTACACCTCTTATTATCATCATATCATCAGAACGTCCGAGAGGCTTTGTCATTCTGATAAACGTTCTGCCGCAGGAGCATTTTTCACGGGAAAGGATACAGATATCTCTTGTACGGTAACGAAGGAGCGGGAATGCTTCCTTATCAAGAGAGGTGAATACAAGCTCACCCTTTGAGCCTACGGGAAGTACCTCGCCTGTATTCGGATCTATTATCTCAGCTATGAAATGATCCTCGTTGATGTGCATTCCCTTCTGTTCCTCACATTCAAATGCTACACCCGGACCGCTGAGCTCTGTAAGACCGTAAATATCATATGCCTTGATACCAAGATTTTTCTCGATATCCCTTCTCATTTCTTCTGTCCACGGCTCTGCGCCGAAAATACCTGCTTTGAGCTTGTTATCTTCGGGCTTATATCCCTTTTCTTTGAGTGTTTCGCCTATATATGCAGCATATGAGGGTGTGCAGCAAAGTACGGTGGAATTAAGGTCCATCATAAACTGTATCTGTCTGTCGGTGTTGCCGCTGGACATAGGAAGTGTAAGACTTCCGACTTTATGCGAACCGCCGTGAAGACCTGCGCCGCCTGTAAAAAGTCCGTAGCCGTAGCATACCTGACAGACATCATCATCAGTCACTCCTGCCGCTGTAAGTGCACGGGCACAGCAGTCCTCCCAGAGATCAACATCGTGCTGTGTATAGAATGCAACAACACGCTTTCCTGTTGTACCCGAAGTTGACTGTATGCGTACACAGTTCTTGATATCTGTTGCAAGAAGTCCGTAGGGATATGCTTCTCTAAGATCGTCTTTTTTCAGGAACGGCAGCTTGTGGAGATCGTCAACACCCTTGATATCTTCAGGCTTAATGCCCTTTTTATCCATAAGTTCACGGTAATATGCAACGTTTTCGTAAACATATTTTACCTGCTTTACAAGCTTTTCGTCCTGTAACTTCTTGATGTCCTCAACGGGCATTGTTTCATATTCCGGCTGAAAGTACTTTTTTTCCTTTGTTTCCATTTTTACCACCCTTATTTAATTGTTGTATCCTAAACTGAATGCCTTCTTGTTTATTTCTATGAAAGTAGGTTTAACTATCTTTTCAATTGCTGCTTCCCACTTCTCATACGGGATATCAAAATATTTTGCAAGTCTGCCCATGAGAACTATATTACAAGCCTTTGCCGAGCCTGCCTGTGATGCAAGTGTAAGAGCGTCTATATCATCAACGTGAACACCCTTTGACTTCATTTCATCAAGTACGCTTTCGGGATATGTTTCATTACCGATGATAACGGGCATAGGATCTATCTGCTGAGTGTTTACTATAACAGTACCGTCCTTTTTGAGATCCTTTATATATCTTGCAGCTTCAAGCTTTTCAAAGCTTACGATAAAATCAGCCTCGCCCTCCTCGATTATCGGAGAATAGACATTTTCACCGAATTTAACGTATGTTACAACAGAACCGCCTCTCTGGCTCATTCCGTGTACCTCACTTACTTTAACGTCAAAGCCCTCATCAACAAGAAGTCTGCCGAGAAGCTTTGAAGCAAGCAGAGAACCCTGACCGCCAACGCCTACGATCATAATATTTTTAGTTGCCATATTACTCTACCTCACTTTCAAACGCATCAAACGGACAAAGACCTGCACATACACCGCATCCGATACAAAGTGTATTGTCAACAACTGCGTGACCGTCCCTGAAAGATATTGCAGGACAGCCGAACTTCATGCAGCGCTTGCATCCACGGCATTTTTCGGTATTAACGTGAAGCGGCTTTTTCGGCTTTACATATTTAAGAAGTACGCAAGGTCTGCGTGAGATGATAACGGAAGGCTCATTCTTTGCAAGCTCCTCTTTTACGACCTTTTCGCATTCCTCAAGGTTATACGGATCTACAACTCTAACTGAGTTTATGCCTACTGATCTGCAAAGGCTTTCAAGATCGACTTTACCTGCGGGATCGCCCTTTATGTTAAGACCTGTTGTGGGGTTCTGCTGATGACCTGTCATACCTGTTATTGAGTTGTCAAGTATGATAACGGTAGAATTTGACTGGTTGTAAGCGATGTTTATAAGACCTGTAACGCCCGAATGCATAAAGGTAGAATCACCGATAACACATACAGTTTTATTTTCTGTTTCGCCCTGACCGGCTTTGTTATAGCCGTGAAGTCCGGAAACAGATGCACCCATGCAAAGTGTCATGTCAAGAGCATTGAGCGGCGGCATTGAGCCGAGTGTATAACAGCCGATATCACCGAGTACTGTTATTTTGTTCTTTGCAAGAACATAGTACATACCTCTGTGAGGACAGCCGGCACACATCATAGGCGGTCTTACGGGGATGTTTGTTTCAAGGGATACATTCTCCTTATCTGCAAGACCGAAAGCCTTGGCGATAGTTTTCTGTGAGAACTCACCGAGAATAGAGAACATTTCCTTGCCGACAACATCAACGCCTATCATCTTGCAGTGTGTTTCGATTATCGGATCAAGCTCTTCGATAACATATACCTTGCCGACCTTTGCGGCAAAATCCTGTATGAGCTTTACGGGCAGCGGATTTACCATACCGAGCTTGAGTACTGAAACGGTATCGCCGAATACCTCTTTTACATACTGATATGATGTAGATGAAGTTATGATACCGAAATCCCTGCTTCCGTCGCCGTCCTCTATTCTGTTGAGCGGAGATGTTTCGGCATAATCTGTGAGTTTCTTTGTTCTCTCCTCAACGAAAGGATGACGGGCAATAGCATTTGCCGGAGCCATTATATATTTTCTTGGGTTCTTTACATATTCCTTTGTTACTTCTGTTCTTTCGCCCTTTTCGACTATGCTCTGGGAATGTGCAACTCTTGTGCACATCTTTATGAAAACAGGTGTGTCAAATTCTTCGGATATCTCATAAGCTGTCTTTGCAAAATCAAGTGCTTCCTGAGAGTTTGACGGTTCGAGCATAGGAACTTTTGCAGCTACGGCATAATGACGTGAATCCTGCTCGTTCTGGGATGAGTGCATACCGGGATCGTCTGCAACACATATTACCATACCGGCATTAACGCCTGTATATGACATTGTAAAGAGCGGATCGGCAGCAACATTAAGACCGACATGCTTCATACAGCAGGCTGAACGCTTGCCTCTGAGAGATGCGCCGAAAGCTGATTCCATAGCTACCTTTTCATTAGGTGCCCACTCACAGTAAGCGTCATTGAATTTAGCAAATTCTTCGGTTATTTCAGTACTCGGAGTACCGGGATAACTTGAAATAACAGCACAGCCGGCCTCATAAAGACCTCTTGCAAGTGCGGCATTTCCTATCAAAAGTTCTTTCATTTTTCTACCACCTTAAATAAATATAATCGGATATTACTGGTTTCTGAGATCAACTATACGCTTTGCCTTACCCTGAAAACGCTCTATTGTCTTGGGCGCAACAAGCGTTACTTTTGTACGCAGACCGAGTATTGACTGCATCTTTGCCTCGATATGTGCTTTGAGTGCGCTGAGGCTCTGATAGTTGTCAAGAAGCTCTGCATTCTGAAGCTCTACCTTTATTTCAAGGCTGTCCTTATAATGCTCTCTTGTTATTATGAGCATATAGTGCGGTGCAATATCCTTTATGTTGATAAGAATGTTTTCTATCTGTGTCGGGAATACGTTTACACCCTTGATTATCATCATATCATCTGTTCTGCCCATTGTCTTTGCCATTCTTGCGTGTGTTCTTCCGCATGAGCAGGGTTCATAGCTGATCTTTGTTATATCCTTTGTCCTGTATCTGAGTACGGGCATTCCACGCCTTGTAAGAGTTGTTATAACAAGCTCGCCTACTTCACCTTCACCAAGCTTTTTGCCTGTGTCATGGTCGATTATTTCAGGCAGGAAGTGATCCTCTGCAAAGTGCATACCGTTTCTTGCCTCACAGTCACCCGAAACACCCGGACCGCCAAGTTCTGTCATACCGTAGTTATCTGATACACGGATATTGAAGTTTGATTCTATCTGAGATCTCATAGCCGGTGTACAAGGCTCTGAGCCGAGTATTCCAAGACGGAGTTTATAATCCGAAAGCGGATAGCCTGCTTCCTTCACAGCCTCTGAAAGATAGAGTGCATATGACGGTGTAGCAACAAGACCTGTAACGCCGTAGTCACGCATCATCATAAGCTGTTTTTCTGTATTGCCCGATGATGCCGGTATTACAGTAGCACCTATATTTTCCATACCGTAATGAAGTCCGAGCGCACCTGTAAAGAGTCCGTAGCCGAAGCTTATCTGTATAACGTCATCAGCAGTAACGCCGCCGGCAACTGCAACTCTTGCAACGATATCAGACCATATTTTTATATCCTCTTTGGTATATACACCGACTGTCGGCTTGCCTGTTGTACCCGATGAAGCGTGTATTCGTACAATGTCCTTCATAGGAACAGCCATAAGTCCGAAAGGATAATTGTCACGGAAATCGTCCTTTGTTGTAAATGGGATATACTCGATGTCGGAGAGAGTCTTTATCTTTGAGCCGTCGCCGACACCTGCGTCTGTCAGTCTTTTGTGATACAGCGGTACATTGTCATAACAGTACTTGACTGTTTCTTTCAGTCTTTCGAGCTGTATCTTTTCGATTTCTGCTCTTGGGAGAGTTTCAATGTCCTTCTGAAACATCATTGTGATCATTTCCTTTTTTTATTATTTTTATTTTTTTAGAATTGCCGCTGCTATTTTTAGCTGCCTTTACGGGTTCAACATTGGGCAGCTCCTCGGATGCTTCCTCAACGATAGATTTCTTTGAGGAAACCATTATCTTTTTGTTGTAGCATGAGAATATGCTTTCAAGTCTGTCTTTGTCCTTTGCGGGAGCAATGAGAGTTATTATCGGGGTAAGAACTATGCCGAGCAGCATTGCAAGCATACCTGCATTTATGGGTGATCTGAAATATTCAAGCACAGCATTGTCGAACTTTATGCCGCCGATATTGCATATAAATGAAGCAAGAGATATTCCGATACCTAAAACGAAGTTTATCCATACCGCACACTTAGGCACACGTTTCATATAAAGACCGTACATGAACGGTGCAAGGAAAGCACCTGCAAGTGCGCCCCATGAAACGCCCATCATCTGAGATATGAACATAACAGGTGAGCTTGCCTGTACTATTGCGATTATAGCAGATATTGCGATAAAGAAAACTATAAGGACTCTTATCCAGAGAAGCTTTGTTTTTTCCTGCATTTTCTTCTTTGAGCAGAAAACAGGATCAATAAAGTCGATAGTAAGAACCGAGCTTGATGTAAGAACAAGGCTTGAAAGGGTACTCATTGATGCTGAAAGCACAAGTATTACAACGATACCTATAATCATAGGTGAAAGTTTTTCAAGCATTGTGGGTATAACCGAGTCATAACCGCCTACAGGCTTACCGTCAGGACCTGCCGTACCGAAAAGTCTGCCGAAGCCGCCGAGGAAGTAACAGCCGCCAGCTACTATTATAGCAAATACAGTTGAAACTATAGTTCCCGTACTGATAGATTTTTCGGATTTGATAGCATAGAATTTCTGAACCATCTGAGGAAGTCCCCATGTACCGAGTGAAGTAAGTATAACAACGCCGATAAGGGCAAATATATCAGGACCGAAGAAGGATGTATAAACACCCTGAAATTCATTTCCGCCTGCTGTTGTAACACTCTGCTGAGAGAGCTTTGCGATAGTTTCCGTAAGACCGCCGTTCACCTGCATTACCGCAACGATTACCGCAACGATACCTGCAAGCATTACTATACCTTGTATAAAGTCATTTATAGCGGTAGCCATATATCCGCCGAGAACAACATAAACGCCTGTCAGTACAGCCATTGCAATAACGCAGTAAACATACGGGATACCGAATGCCATTTCAAAAAGTCTTGAAAGACCGTTGTAGAGTGATGCTGTATAAGGGATAAGGAATATAAAGATGATTATTGATGCTGCAATTTTGAGTGCCTTTGAATCATATCTTTTTGCAAAGAAATCGGGCATTGTTGCAGAATCAAGGTGCTGAGTCATAACTCTTGTACGTCTGCCGAGTACGTTCCATGCAAGAAGTGAGCCTATAAAGGCATTTCCCAGACCTATCCATGTTGAAGCAAGACCGAATCTCCATCCGAACTGTCCTGCATAGCCTACAAATATTACGGCTGAAAAGTATGAAGTACCGAATGCAAAAGCTGTGAGCCACGGACCTACGGAACGGTTTCCGAGTACAAAGCTGTTTACATTTGTTGCCTGTTTCCGACAGTATATGCCGACACCTATCATGACCGCAAAAAATACGACCAGAAACAGTATCTTGATAAACATATCCATTTTATTATCTCTCCTTTATTTTCTTTAATGGAAATATTTTCTCAATAATATATGCTATATTTTATCTTGCTGATTTTGCAAATAACACAGCAATATTATTAAAAGACGTTATCAAGAGAGGAATAAACATGATAATAGATTTTCATACACATATTTACCCCGACAAAATAGCCGAGCGCACAATAAATGCACTCGTAAACTCTGCAAAGAATGTCCTTGCACACACAAACGGTACACTTTCGGGACTTATAGAAAGTATGGACAAAGCAGGTATTGACAAATCGGTCATACTTCCCGTAGCGACACGCAAGGGACAGTTTGACACTATAAATAATTTTGCACTGAATATAAACAAAACGCATAAAAGGCTTGTTTCCTTCGGCGGCATACACCCCGATGATGATGACATTCCCGAAAAGATAGGATATCTCAAAGAAAACGGCTTCAGGGGAATAAAGATACATCCCGACTATACAGGCACATTCATTGACGATGAAAGATACATAAAAATAATAAGTGAATGTGCAGGGCTTGGACTCAAAGTCATAACACACGCCGGTGTTGATCCTGCATTTGACGTTATACACTGTCCGCCCGAAAAAGCAAGATCTGTTGTTGAAAAGATAAGCCGTGAAACAGGCATAAACGAACCGTTTATGATATTTGCACATCTTGGCGGTATGCTCATGCACAATGATGTAATGAAATATCTTGCCGGAACAAACTGCTATATTGAGATAAGCTGTTCATTTCACGGACTGACACATTTCTGTGATACAACAGATGAAGATGTAATACAAACTATAAAAATACATGGAGCGGATAAAATTCTTTTCGGCACAGACAGCCCCTGGAATGACCAGAAATCATACGTTGAGCATTTCAAAAAGCTTGACGGAATAAGTGACAAAGAGAAAGATATGATACTTCATACCAATGCCGAAAAGATACTTTCAGGCTGCTAATTGCCTGTTCGTAAAAAGCACTTATACATTATAGCACTTTACAGTGTTAAAGTCAATTCCGATTTACTCTATAGCATTAAACACAACCTACAAACTTTGAATAAACATTTTATGCAAAACCACAGAACCGCTGATTCATAATAATAAAATGTTAACAGCCGCTTTCCTAAAGTACTGAGGATTATCCG
>Ga0310695_10000252_pt1 | contig 143360 bp, 181 predicted proteins | sample RumenRJG_04DNA_FD_203882 | JGI IMG/M metagenome (GOLD analysis project Ga0310695, IMG submission 203882) | Bovine rumen microbial communities from Lethbridge, Alberta, Canada - RJG_04 (v2) (version 2) | ecosystem: Host-associated > Mammals > Digestive system > Stomach > Rumen | place: Canada...
GGTAAGGAGGGCGGCATATGTTTGATATTTAGGCTATTACCTCGCCGAAGCCTACTGATTGCGGCGCAACATGCCTGAAAATGTTGCTTGCTTACTATGGTGTAGATGTTCCGCTGGCTCAGCTAGTCAAAGATTGCAACACTCGCATTTCTGGTTGCACGGCAAAAGACATTCTCGTCGCTGGCCGTTTGCATGGCCTGAACGACATGATCGCGTTCAAAATGGACGCCGATGAGCTTATTCGTCAAGATCGTCCGGCGATTATCTGGTGGCGCTTTAATCACTGGGTTGTTTTTGACGGTGTAGACGACGAAGGCAAAGTCGTCATTTGCAATCCAGACAAGGGACGCTATCGCATGAGTAAAGGTACATTTACCAGCTTTTATACTGACATTAGTCTCTGGAATGGGGAGCCGCACGATATTGATGAGGTAGAAACGGCATGAAATTCGACGGCTCTAATTTAGAAGCTGTAGTTGATGAACATCTTCGCTGGCTTAATGAAGAGGCCAATGATGATGGCGAAATCCTCGACGATTGGCGCGCAGATTTTTCTGGAGCTGATTTACATGGCTGTGTTTTAGCCAATATCCCATTGTATGGCGCACTTTTTTGCGATGCAAATTTACGCTACGCTGATTTAACCGGCGCGGATTTATCACGGGCTGATTTTTCGCGAGCGAACATGTGTGGCGCACGGCTCGAATGGGCCAATCTGCATCAGGCTAAAAATCTTCCTTTTGTGCCTATGGCGTGTCCTGATACAGGAAGTTTTATCGGCTGGAAACAGGCGCTATACAGATATGCCGATGGGACGCTTGGCGGAAGAGTTATCTTAAAGCTACTCATTCCAGAAGATGCAGAAAGAACATGCGATACAAAGCGCGAATGCAGGGCGACGAAGGTAAAGGTTTTAGAAATACAAACTATTCAAGGTGATGTTCTGATTGATTCACCATCGGATGACTGCGCTGTCTCAATCAAGAACCATACAACGGAATATCATGTTGGTGAAATTATAACAGTTCCAGATATTAGCGCCGATGACGGATTCTTTCGTTGGAATGGTGTATGGCATTATGAAAGAGGCCTCTTCTTTTTTGTGAACCGAAAAGAAGCCGTCTTCTATTTATCTGCTGGCGAAGATGGAGATGGAAATCCAATAGACGCGCATCGAGAGTTTATCAGAATAATAAAAGAGAAATCTGAAATGGCTGGCATAGAGGCATATAAAGATACGGAGCAAGATAAAGCAATGCAGATTTGGCAGGGTAAAGCATGAGTGATATTCCTATATTTGATATTTCTGAAAAATGCAAACAGTGTCCTCAGTTGAACAATGCATCAGTAAGCGTATTTTGCGACGTAAAATTTGACCCAAATAAAAGCGGCATTGATAGGTGTGTCTTGCCAGAGCTAGAGGAGCTTTGGAAAAAAGGAATTGAAACAACGTGCTCATGTTGCGGCCACGGTGAACCAGATACGGCATGGATTGTGGTCAAAACAAATTATCGCCAGAAAATGATCGATCTCGGCTATGAAGAACGTCATCCAAAATACTACGACTGCTCATGCGGGACATTCTTTCGCGCAAAACTCAGAGGTGCTGTCTGAGCCGAAACAATATTATTCATGGAGGCGCTTTAATGGAAATAAACATTCAAGTTGAAGGTCAACGGTTACGGATCGAATCAAATTATAAAAGATTAGTATATGGCACTCGAAAATTTATCAAGTTCATTTTTGACTTCAGTGATGACTGGGATGGGCTAACTATATTTGCCCAGTTTGTTCAAGATGGCGAAGATCGTAATGTCTTTTTAGATGCTGATGGAAGTGTATATTTGCCGTCAGACATTAAACCCGGCAGATGCGACATGATTTTATATGGTACGGGCAATGGCGATATTATTGCAACATCAAATTCACTTGCATTTTTAATTGATGATAACCATGTGATTATTGATGAAAGTAGTATAGGCATTACTCCATCTCTATATGAACAACTTGTTGCAAAGGTCAACGAAGTTACTAATAGCGTTGCGACCGTTGCTGAAGTCAAGTCGTTTTTAGAGATATAAAATGGAGGGGCTTATGGCTGAACTAGAAAAGAAATTAATAGATTTGGAAGGTCTTAAAGTCCTTCACGAATATGCCGAAAAGACATATGCAACCGGCGCGGAAGTTGTTACACTAAACAATCGCGTCGACTCAATTATTGCGTTACCTGATGGAAGCACTACCGCAGACGCAGAGCTGGTTGATATGCGTGTAGGCATCAATGGCACAACATATCAAAGCGCCGGAGATGCTGTCAGGGCGAATGCGACGGCGATTGAATCATTGATGGATGAAACGTACATCCATAAGACGAATATAGATGATTTTTACTGGCGGCCCAAAGTGCGGGTAAACTCCGCCGGGGCCTACGCCACCAATCAGGCCCATTACACGGGCATCTACGCGGATTCAAGCCAGAATCTGCTGTACGTGTACCCGGGGAGCACCGTGATGGCAAACGCCGGCTATGTCATGGACTACTCGATCAAATCCGAGAGCGGCGCGACGCTGGAGAAGCAGCAGGGGGTAGCGGCGGAAACGGTGGTCACCATCAGCCACTACGGCGCGCTGCGCCTGTCTGTGACGGATGTGGACGGCACGGCGGACACCGGCACCGCCGAGAGCGCCGCCGCCGTGGCGAAGGCGGGGTTGACCATCGACCTGGCGACAGAGCCGATCAAGGACACGGTGGCGCGGAACGCGACCGACATCGCCGAGCTGCAGAGCGCCGTCTCAGCGGACGCGGCGGCGGTCGCGGGGCTGACGAACGCCATCTACATACACGACGAGATCACGCCGGAGCTGGAGCAGGGCTCCATCACCACATCAAACGGCCAAAATTCAGTGGCGGACAATCGCGTCAGGACTGGCTTTTACACCTACGCGGCCCCTGTGTCCGTGACCATCGGCAGCGCATACAAGTACTCCTGGCGGCGGTATCAGGCGGACGGGACATATATCGACAGCTCCGACTGGATCCCCGAGAGCAGCACGCTGGAGTTTGCCGTGGGCCAGAAATTCCGGCTTGTTGTCGCGTATCAGGAGAGCGGCTCGATCACGCCCAGCGATGTAACAGAGCTCTCGCTCTCCATGTCCGCAATCACCGACACACTGCTGACCAAGCCGGGCAAGGCGGCGGACGCGAAGGCCACGGGCGACATGATCCGGCAGATCGCCCGGTATGAGCACAGCGTTTCGCCTACGAGTGCGCTTGTCGGCAATGTAAGCATACGAGCGGCGAAGACGATCAATTTCAGCGACGGCACGCCGCCCATGCACGAGTGGTATCTGCTGCAGAGCACGAGCAACGCCTTTTACAGATCGAAAGACCTGTCGAATAAAGAATATTTGTTCACATTCACCCCTCCGAGCGGCAATGTGGCCGACTGGTCTGCGGGCATTACCGCCTCGAACGACGTGCTTTTTGTCGCCGACGCCGCTGGGCTATCCTATGATGTCAACGGACGACTGAGTGACGATAACAGAATTAACCCAGTGGTTTTCTTAGCATCGGAGAATTACTCTGTTATGCACACGATTGATTTTGGGAGTGCTCTTAAACCTTGCGGTTGGCTGGAAAATGTCGGTTACTGCTTGCTCCCGAGCGGCGACATTGTTTTTTGCGAGTACACGCGGGGCACGGTCAAAACCGCCAACGTCTGGCGCGTGTCCGGCGATGTAACGGACGCAGAAAACTGGACGGTAACCTGGTCGCACGACATCATTGACGCGATGCAGACCGGGCCTGATGGCATAAAGCATTGCCACGAGATGCAGTATGATTTCTATACCGGTATCGTTTATTTTGGAACAGGAGACAGCGAGACTGGTTCACAGAATTACTATAGCACAGACAATGGCATGACATGGACGCGAATCTACGGTTCCGGCACAGATCAGAAAAACCGATGCAGACGATTGACGTATGTGTTTACAAAAGATCATGTGTACTGGGCCAGCGACTCCTATCAGTCAGAAAATCATCATTTCTTTATTGCCCAGCGCGACAGTGACGGTGTTGTTGACATTGCGAATGCTACACAGATTGATTTGCCGAGTACGAATAACCAGGCGTGTTATGGTTGCGTGTACCTTCAAGCGCTCAACACAGTGGTTATGATGGATAGAATCGACAATGTAGGCGGTAGCGTATTTTACTGGTATTGCTATGACATCGACGCGCAAGCGGTGAAACTGATCGGGACGTTTAATTCTGTTGGCTCAATTACAAATGCACATCTTGGGTTTAGATGCAAATTCGTAGACTGGTATCCGAAGTTAAACGCGATATTAACTGGTTTCAATCCGCGCAGCGGATCGTATAACCCGGACACCAATGTCAACGCTTTATGCGGCAATCGCGGTGGAGAGACTGGAACAGGTGACAATAGGATCAATAACCTAATCATGTATGTTTACAAATCCGGCTCGGAATACTCATTCAGAGCTGATACGATGTGGATTTAAGGATTAAGGATGAACGTCGGAAAGATATTTGAAAACGACTTCAAAAAATCAATGCCAGACAATATATTGCTTTTCCGCCTTCCAGATGCCGCACAAGCATTTGGGGGCGGAAATCTACGATTTAGCAGGAAAAATCCATTTGACTATTTACTATTCAATTCAGATCGTGGCACACTATTTGCCTTAGAGCTAAAAACCGTAAAAAGCAAAACCATCTCTTTCGAGCGTAGTTACAACGATCATGGAGATATACATTATCATCAGATTGTTGGATTGAACATGTACAAGGATTTTGCTAATGTGACATGCGGTTTCATAATTGAATTTAGAGAAATTGAACTGACAATATTCCTAGATATAAATGAGTTCAACCGTCTTCTTGACATAATTCCCAAGAAGAGCTTTAATGTAAACGATCTGTCCAAATATGAAATCAAATATACTGTCATACCCCAACGTCTGGTAAGAACCAGATACAGGTATGACATTAATAATATAATTGGCGATGTTAGCTAAGTTCGTCAATAGGCATGGAGGAATTGTAGTTTTATGAAGTATAACGTAGAAGTTGATACACGGCTTAGTCTTTCAGATTATTTCAATGTGGTTGATGATCTCGTCCTGAGCTATTTTGACGTTGATGGCAAGTATCAGCCACAGATGGGATTTATCAATTCAATCAAGGTGTTCTATAATTACTGCGTAAAGCACAGTGCGCTTGATGGAATTGTAGAGCATGACTTTTCAAATCTTGTCGATGTTGAAATCATCATGGAGCATGACGAGATTATGCGGGAGTATTTTAAGGCAACATTTATAGATTATGAGTGTTCGTATGTCGATTTTGCGCGGGCTTATCGGGACGCGCTTGACATTGTGGAGCACAAAAAGTCATCTGTTGGCAATTTGACAGAGCAGTTTGGCGCGGCGCTTGAAAAGATCGTTACGCGGATTAATGAGGTTGTCAACCGCGAAGACCTTGATAAAATGGCTAAAATTTCAAAATACTTCGCTGAATATGGCGTTGATGTCGATGCGATTATGAAAGCCTATGGCAAATCTGAAAAGTTCAACGGCGATCTCGTCAACCTAGAAGAGCGTCGGAAGCAGAAACAGGAAGAACAGAAAGAATGATGTAAATGGAATTTACGAATGCACAACAGCTTTATGCTGAATTGCAAAGACGCCAGCGACAAGCTATGGATCGCATGAGGCAAGAGGCGCTCAATGCGATGCGCGCGGAGACTTCGGCTTATTATGATGGGTCATCGCCAAGAATATATAGGCGAACTTACATGTTGCTGAAAAGCCCTCGCACATCTGCCCCGACGACAAGCGGCGATATTATGTCATTTGATGCCTATTTGGATCAGAAATACAGATACCCGTCAATCCAGTATGGGCATCAGCGCCCGAGCAAAGCCCCAACCATGACAGATGTCCTGAATCTGACAAATTATCAAACCTCCGCCAATTCGAGCGTTGGTTATCTCCATCCGGCTATTGGTCGCCCGCATTATTGGGAAAGAGCGAATGATAGAATGAGAAACATCGCACAGAACACTTTAGGCTCATTCTTTCCGAGGTAAGGGGTGGTCGCATGAAATCTCAAATAGACGGAAGAAGCACTGTATACAATGCAATCACATCGGATGAGAAGTTGAGTCGGATTCATAAAGAGAATAAAGAATTAGAACGTGACTTCCTAGAATATCTGTCTTCTACAAATAAATCCAAAGAAACGATCAAGCAGTATCGCGCGAATCTGCATGTTTTCTGGTGCTGGAATCTGGAATACAATGACAATAAGCGTTTTACAAAGATTACAAAGAGAGAACTTGTTCGCTTCCAGAAACATGCACTTGACGAGTGGGGCTGGTCTCCACGGAGAATGCGGACGGTAAGGGCTACGATCTCATCATTGAGCAAGTATATTGAAAACATCCTTGATGACGAGTACGAAGATTACAAAGCTATTATTGGGAAAATTGAACCACCGCCCGATTCTGAGGCAAGGACAAAAACGGTGTTCAAGGAAGAGGAACTAAATGCGCTTCTGGATTACCTCGTAGAGAAGAAGGATTACATGAAGGCGTGTGCGCTCTCACTGGCTATAAACAGTGGGCGCAGAAAGGCGGAACTCCCCCGCTTCAAGGTCGGATATTTCAGGCCGGAATTTACAATTTGTAGCGGGGCGTTATACAAGACGCCAGAGATGGTGCAGACAAAAGGACGCGGCGAAGATGGGAAGCCGCTTTTTTTATACACTCTTACTGCCCCATTCAATCCATATCTCGATCTTTGGCTTAAAGAGCGGGAACGCTTGGGTATTGTCAGCCAATGGCTATTCCCAAAGCGTAAGCATGGCGCATGGCTCGACGAACCAATCGAAATCAGTACACTTGATTCTTGGGCGAGAACTTTCAGCAAGTTGCTTGGCAAGGCTTTTTATTGGCACAGCATCCGGCATTTCTTCACTACGAAGCTGGTCTCATATGGTATTCCGGCTGCGGTGATACAGGATGTTGTCGGATGGGAGTCTGCCGACATGGTAAATCGATATGATGATACTGACAAAGACGACCGTTTTGAAAAATACTTCGGAGCTGAAGGCATCCGAAAAGTCGAAGCGGGATCGCTGGAAAAAATCTAAAATACGCAATCTACATGGCGGCATTGCGGCCACTCGCGGATTGCAGAAAGGATGATGTAAGTGGCAAGCGCTAATGACTTTGTAACCAGAATAGCGACTAGACTTGATACAACTGGTTTTGACCAGGCAATGAGAACACTTGTCAATACCAACCATCAAGTGGATGTTTCGCTTAATATGGCTACAATAAACCGCCAGATTACAGATTTGGAGCACAGGCTTCTTAACCTGAACAATCTGTTCAACAACGCTGGCGGTGGTGCTGGTGGCGGTGGTGGCGGTCGAGGACGTGGCCGTGGCAACAATGTATTTGACCTAATGTATCGCGAAGCTGTCGATACAGCACGGGAAATCAGCCAAATCCGAATATCGCTTCCGCAAATTGATACGCGCACAAACGCGCGGCAAATCAATGAAGCGATGGGTCAGCTTAACGCGCTGGAGGCTAGATACCGTCAGCTTATGCAGACGCTCAATGGCAACCTCACCGCGAACCAGGCATATACGCTTAACCATATTCTCGATACGCGCGGCAGACGAGTTGACCTTGCGACTGCGATTGTTGGCGACACGAACCAAATCAATGAAGCGCGAAGAGCATACGAACAACTGTTCTCATTGGCTCAGAGAATTGGTTCTATGCAAACACAGATCGCCGGATTGGACGCGAGTAAAAACGGCGGTCAGATTGCCACGCTGACTAATCAGCTTAATCAGTTCCGACAGGAGTATGCCAATGTTTTGCAGAGCGTTACGACACTCAGCCGCGAACAGCAGGATAATATTCTTGGTGTTTTTGAAAACACGGGGAATCAGCTAGATGTTATTGCGGCAAAATTAGCAGACGCCAGACAGCGGCTCGCCGAATCAATCGGACAAAAGATTGACAATGGTGAATTGGAATCGAGCATTTCAAGACTCAGTGCCGGTTATGAGCGGTTAGGAAGCGTTGGTGGAGAAAAGGTAAAAGCGCTCAAAACAGATATTGATGAATTAAAGCAAATTCAGTCTGACCTATCTCAAACACACGATGTTGACCAGATCATATCAATGTATGAGCGGTTCAAAGATACGGCGGCGCGCGCGAAAAATACAATATCAGAATTATCTGTTGAGCAAAAACGCTTTGCGTCGGCCTCACAGGTTAATGCGTTTGACAAACAGCTATCAAGCTGGCTTGAACGCAACCGGAAGTCCGCTGGTGAATTTGGAGTATCTGTTGAGCAGGTTCAGCAGAAGCTACGCGAATTGGCCGCGAGCGGCAAAGTGCCGATAACTGTACTGAATCAGCTACAAAAAGAGTTTGCTGAAACAGATATGGAGGCGCGAAAGGCTGGTGCAACGACCAGTGCTCTCCAGTCTACAATGCAGAGCCTCGGCGACCAGTTGAAGAGATACCTGTCGTTCGCTGCGGTCGTCAATCTGTTTAAGCAGATGGCGAAGGAAGTTCTTGCGGTTGATACAGCCATGACGGGCTTGTATCGAGTGACAAATCTTTCTGCAAGTCAATATAAACAACTATATTCGCAGATGGTTCAATCTGCAAAGCAATATGGTTCTACGCTGACAGACATTATTGACGCGACGACCGGCTGGGTTAAGCTGGGATTTGCGCCAGATGTCGCACAACAACTTGCAAACATCACGGCAACCTATCAGCACGTTACGGATTTGGATTCTGGAACGGCGGTTAAAAACCTTGTTACAGCCTACAAGGGTTTTGAAAAACAGCTTTTGGAGGCAAATAACGGTAATACTGCTGCGGCCATAACTCAAATCACCGACATATATGATAAGCTCGGTAACGAGTTTGCTGAAAGCGCGGCAGACTTAGGCGATGGCTTGTCGAAATCCGCTTCCGTTCTGGCAACAGGTGGCGCTTCAATTCAACAAGCGGCTGGCCTATTTACAGGCATACAAGAAACGATTCAAGATAGTTCTGTCGCTGGTCAGACGCTAAAGATTTTAACTTTGCGTATTCGCGGCATGAAGGGTGAGCTGGAAGAGCTTGGCGAAGAGGTTGATGATGATGTCGATTCTCTGTCCAAGGTACAGACGCAAATTCTGAATCTTACACACGGGAAAGTCAACATCTTTGACGATCAGCAGAATTTCAGAAATATCTATGAAGTCCTTCGTGATATTGCCGGAGTTTATGGCGAATTGAATGATGCCGATTCTGCTGCATTGCTTGAAGTCATTGCAGGTAAGAACCGCGCAAACGCAGTTCAGGCATTGCTTAATCAGTGGGATCAGGTTGAAAAGGCTACTGAGGCCGCATACAATTCTGCTGGCACCGCTGCCGCAGAACAGGAAAAGTACATGCAGTCTTTGCAGGGTCGTCTTGATTCATTCAAGGCTTCCTGGCAAGCTCTGGCAAATGATGTTATTGATTCAGACCTACTTAAATCTGGCGTCGATTTCGGCGCTCGTATACTAGACACAATAGACGCGCTCATCAATCGCATTGGCGTTCTTATTCCGCTCGCCACGGCATTGACAGCGGCGTTGAGCTTCAAATCTAAAACCGGTGAACTAATTATCAGTTCCGATGCAGACTACACTATGCACCGAGTGCGCCGGAAAGCTACTAATGGTAACATGAACGATGTCGCGTGATAATTCGCTTCGCGGCAAAGAGGGCTTTAAGAATCGTCGTTAATTGGTATGGGTGGCTCCGTACCCGAAGAGACTGGGACGAACTGTGCGTGAACCTACATACGACGCATGGAACTATCAGCAGCTATATCCCTATGCGAAGAAGGGAAAGTTCAGAGGCTACCAACGCGCACGGAAGCGATTGGCTTTCGTGAAGGTATAGTCCAAACTGGGATCGGCAGTAGGATAAAGCCGATTCAAAAAGCCAAGCCAGTGCGCTAACTGGCGTGTAGAAAATAGCGGGGTGGCACTCCCCTATCATGCGTGAGATAAAATGTGCGTTTAATCAATGAGGCATAGCTCGTTCGGTGAGTGATTGTGGAGGTTTGACATGGGGTTGGCGTTTAGCCGTTGTCCGAATAGGGTTTCCGAAAAAGAAAAACGCAGTAACTTCTAAAAGGTGATTGCCATATGGTTCGCCGCAGTGTATAATAATAGGAAGAAATAGAGGTGATTATGTGGAAAACTTCATACTGTTAATGCTCTTTACTTATCCTGGCGCGATTTCATACTGGGTATATACTAGATGCGCAAGCGACAAAACGTTTTACGTCGAACCAGATTCTTTTAGCAGGACTGCAATTTCTTGTTTTTGCAGTATTGTTGTGACTTTATTGACGTTGTTAATTTCATCGTTGTTCTATCATATACCAAGCATCAGCGGCCTCACAAAATTCCTAACAGAAACTAATAATATATGGTTTTATGTTCTTGCCTCATTAGGTGTTAGCGTTTTTGTTGGGTTTTTATGGTATGCCATTTATTATATTCAATATGAAATAGACAATAAGCGCAAGAAGGAATCAAAGAAGTCGCCAGCAGGATTATATAAGTCCGTTTGGGTGCAATTATTGAAGGAGTACGAAATCGGCGGCTGTATTGTGATTATTCGGCGCAAAGGCCGCATTGTAAGAATGGGATTCCCACAGATCATCCCCGATGAAATAACATCTGATTGTGGCATCGTCCTTTCTTACTGCGGCGAAGTTGAGAACGAATACGCAAAAGAAAACCACGGCCTCATTCAGGAGCGCGTATATAGTTATTACGATATGCACAATGACGTTGAGCTTGAATTTCTCAATGCAAAAGCTCTAGCAAAAGCCATATCGAAAAAGAAACTCTAAAAACTAGATTCCTATCTACGCTTAGGCTTCTTTCGCGGCTTTCGCGTTTCGGGTTTGGGGCGCGGTTTAGGCACTATCCCAATGGATGGCTCATGCGAGTGCGCTATTTTTCTGGCGATAAGTTTTTGCCTTCTGCGCCCTATTACCCTGATATGACGAGCGATTTTTGAGCTTCTCATTCATAAACCTCCTTACCACTTATATCCGCAGTTGTTACACTTAAACTGTGCCCGCGCCGTAGGATTCGCTACGCCGAACGCGGTTTGAGCCAAATCCCTGCGGATGCCGGAAACGGGAACGATGTCCGTGCTACCACAGGTCGGGCATTTGGGAACGAGGCCGAGGGCCTGTTTGATGTATGGATCGTCGGTGCGGATTGTGCCAGTGGTTATGAGCTGGTGGGCATAGTCGTCAAATTTGGCTTCGGTTTCACGAATGAGATTTTGCTTGTGTTTCTTCCAATGCTTAACCGTATTTTTCCAATCGTGTGTAGTTGAATAATATCTATATATTGCACCAATTAAGCCTATAATGGTCAGAACAAAGCAAATCAATATGGCAAAGTTGGTGACGCTCCTATCTACGCCATATAGGTTTGAAAATACAATGATTCCAACAACCCCTACTACGAGCACCTTAAGATAATTTCCAGAAGTATAAGTAAACCGTGGTTTAGGAGGTTTCTTCATTGCAATAATATCTTCGATTGCATTGGTTTTAATTTTGTCAAGGGATTGAATATCAAGCATAATCTTTTACCTCGAGGCCGATCACAACGAACTTCAATTAACATTATATCAGTATACCATTTGTTTGTCAACCTTATTTTGCTGGCAATTCACGCACGCAAGCAAATAGTTTGGCGCTCTTCGTTGACATAACAAAAGGTGCAGCAAAAGCAACGGCCTCTATGAAGGCGCTTAACATTGCAGCAAACGCTGCCATTATAGGTGTTGCTGCATTTGGAGTTCAATTAATAGCTCAAAGGATAAACGCCCAACGTGTACTTGCAAATCAAGTAGACGATATTGTAAGTACATACAAGCAGAGTATTTCACAATTCGATTCAAATAAAGGCGAATTTGATAGCCTAGCAAAACGATATGTAGAATTAGGAAATGGCGTTGATGAGCTAGGCAAGAATATATCCCTAACTACAGAAGAGTATTCTGAATATCAAGAAATTACAAATAAAATAGCTACTTATGTACCAAGCCTCGTTAGAGGTTTTGATGATACTGGTACTGCCATTCTAAATGTTAAGGGTAATGTTGAAGAGTTGATTGCGGCATATGGTGCGATGGGTGATGCCGCAAATAATTCTATACTTGAGAACGCTTTTAACATATTCGCAGATTTTAAGAATAAACGAGATGCAAGAGCCGCAGGGAAAATGGACGATGTTATTTCTACGGCCCTTGATATTGTTGGCATACATCCAACGCGAAATGATTATGAAATGCCGAAGTATGCTTATGATGTATTACAACGCGCTGTTAATACCAATGATATAGATTCTTTCGTTAATCAATGGGGCCGGTCAAATTTCAATGGCCGCACGCAACTATTCGATCTATTAAAAGAGATTGCACCATCAATTTGGTCTAAACAGCTTGAAGCATACAATATGCACCAAAAATCATATTTGGATGCGGAAATTGATTTCCTTAGAAACGCACTACAAGATACATCAACACATTTTGCCCTAGAGAACGTAGTTTCTGCATACGATCAGCAAAGTAGAGAAATGATTACTGGGCTGTCTACTGTCGCAAATGCCTATCTTAAAAATAAATTTAGCACTGACATGGCTGATATGCCAGATTCATTAAAAAATATAGTGCATGGATGGGTTGATAGCAGAGACTATTCATTCTATGAATCTATTAAAAGTGAAACTGAGATATACGATGCGATAAATGGTATTATTGATATAGTATCTCAGCTACAAAATTATACCGTAAAAATGCCTGACACCGCTGGCAATGTCAACCTTAAAAACAGAAAAGTAATTGACGCAGCAAAACTTGCAATGGCTGGATGGGATGACGCTGGCGAAGGCATTGCCACTCTATTCTCTTCAACTTACAGCGCTGGCAATAAGGAACAGGGATATGATTATGAGTACGGCAAAAATGTCGTGATTAATTGTACCCCAATTCTACCAGATGGTTCCGTATTAAGCCCGCAGGAACTTGAAGACTATTTATATGATATTATTTCTAGCGGCCGAGACCTTCTAGAAGCCGACAAACCAGAAAATGGTGGTTTAGGTTTATTACTAGGCATTGATGATGTTAAAGGTACACTTGAAGATGCCTACGAGGAAGCCGAGCGGCAAACTGAACGTCTACATGTTCTTCAAGATTATTACTACAATAATCGAAACGCTGGCGAACCGATCATCGCAGCATTCGATATAAGCACTAAGTTTAATGGCAATGAGTGCTCTATTGATGAGTATCTTTCTGCGATGGCAGAAGCACAGGATGCGTTTTCAGTCCTTGACCCGGAGACACAAGCCATTATTGCACCAGAGCTAGACCTCAACACTGAAAAGCTCGAACAGCAATACGAGAACATGGTCAATCGCCTCACCAATGCTTTTGGCGGCGACAAGAGGGGGCTTATTGAAGAGCTGCTCGGTTCGTTGACCGGCGAAGAGTTTGCAAACCTCTACTCCTTCGACGGCGAGTTCCTAGACATGTCTTGGGATGAATTGCAGAATATCATCACCGGCGTTCAGGAATTGACAGAAGCCGCAAAGGAATTTACCTTTACGCTGGACGATGAGAGCGCGGCGCTGGATAAGGTCACAGAATCTATCAGTGCTTCCGCGACGGCTACCGGTCTGAGCGCCGAACAAATCGGGCTTCTCGTTGATCGTTACAGCGAGCTAGACGGTTATGATCCTTCTAAACTATTCGAGCGTACAGAGCACGGCATCCACCTAAATGTCGATGCGTTGGAAGAGCTGGAGGCTCAGTACAGGAAGATCAAATTCGACGGCCTCAATAAACAGCTTGACGAACAGATTGACAAGTATAACGAGCTGACAAAAGAGATCAATAACTGCAACGATGCGTTCGAGCTTGACAATTTGCGCAAGGAGCAATCTGCTGTTCTGGCGCAAATTAACAGCACGGCAAATCTTATCGCCCAATACAAGGGCTTGACTTCAGCGTATAACGAATGGCAAAAAGCCCTTAGCACACCGAATGAGGGCGACGCTTACGATAAGATTACTTCTGGTATTGAGTCTACTTTGGAGCTTCGCAAGAAGGGGCTTATTGGTACAGACGATTTCCAGAAATTCGCTCAATTATTCTCGTATAACGATTTAACAGGACAATCTGCAAGCGAATACGCTAAGGTATTTGATACTCAATACCCAAAAATGAAAGCCTATTTCACGGATGGTTATGAAGGTTGCGAGGCGTTTCTTCAGAAAGTTCATGAGCTAAACGCTGAGTGGGCCTCACTCGACGATAACGGTAATTGGCAGTTTGATTTTAATAGTGACGAACTTGCACAAGAACTGGATATTAGTGTCGAAGCGGTTCAAACAATTCTTGACAAGCTCAAGGATTACGGTTTTGACGTACATATCAATTCAAATACCGAAGAAATTGAGTCACAGCTTGAACCTGTTAAAAATACCATCGAAAATGAGCTTGGCGACGCGAACGCAAATCCGACGATCACTTGGCAAAACAAGACGGACGCTGTTGACGCTTTCAAGCGTAAGACACATTTAGCTTACGGTGAGATTATTTGGAAGAATATTACCACAACGGTAAATACTTCCACAAAGACTGTCACCACAAAAACTACATCAACAACCGGTGGTAGTAGTGGTGGTAGTACAGGTGGCACTAAAAAGACACCTCCGAATGGAGCTACCTTTACGCCAACTTATACCGGTACAGCCTATGCCAGCGGGGATTGGGGAACCAAAAAATCTGGTACGGCCCTGGGCGGAGAATTGGGCACAGAACTATTGGTGCGCGGCGGACGTTTTGTAACCATTGGAGATCATGGCGCAGAACTTTTCAACTACAAGCGCGGCGACATTATCTTTAATGCCGCTCAAACCAAGGAGATATTTGAAAAAGGTAGAGCTATTTCCAACGGCGGCAGAGGCAGAGCGCTTGTTACAGGTACGGCGTTTGATTATGGTTCGGGCGGATGGAACTTGTATGATCCAAGCACCGGCATATCAACCGCCACGACAAGCACAAAGACAACCACTTCCAGCAGCTCTTCATCATCCTCTTCATCTTATTCCTCATCGTCCTCTTCTTCCGATTCAGATACTTCTATATTTGATTGGATTGAGGTCGCGGTTGAGCGCATCGAGCTATTAATCAGCAGATTAGGCCGCACAGCCCAAAGCACCTTCCGCAATTTGACCAGGCGTTTGTCTGCTACATATGACGAAATCTCTAAGGTTGGCGGAGAAATCCAAATCCAGCAGCAGGCGTACTATCGTTACCTGCAACAAGCAGAATCCGTTGCCCTTGACGAGAATCTGAAGCGCGCCGTTCGCAACGGCGTGATTGACATTCGGGAATATGATAGCGCTACCCAAGAGCTGATCGATTCATACTCCGAATGGTACAGCAAGGCGCTTTCGGCGGCAGACGCGGTCGAAGAATTAAATGAAACTCTTGGCGAGTTGTATCAGTCTCGTTTCGAGGCAATTCAAACCAATTTTGAAAATAGCCTTGCCTTGTTCGATCACATGACAACTTCATATGGCAACGCTCTCAATATGATTGAAGAACGTGGTTATATGGGCGGCGCTTCTCTTTACAGAGAAATGCAGAATGTTGAGCGGGAAAACATCGTCACTCGACAAAATGAGCTTAAACAACTGACACAAGCAATGTCCGACGCTGTTAATTCTGGCGCGATTGAGCTGTATTCTGAATCGTGGTACGAGATGCAGCAAAATATCAATGCTGTAAAAGAGGGCATCCAAGAATCAGAAATTGCGCTTGTCAAGTATGGCAATGCGATTCGCCAGATTGATTGGGATGTTTTTGATTACATGCAGAACCGGATTGGCAACATCACCTCGGAGTCTGAGTTCTTAATCAAGCTACTGGGCAACTCCGAGTTGTTTAAGGAGAACGGCCAGCTTAACGAAAAAGGGCAAGCGCAAATGGGCTTGTATGCCATGAACTATAATGTTTATATGGCACAGGCTGACAAATATGCGGCTGAAGTAAAACGCATCAATGCGGAGATTGCGCGCGATCCAGCCAATAAGACACTGATTGAGCGCCGCGAAACCCTGCTGAACTTACAGCGTCAGTCTATCGAGGCGGCAGAAGATGAGAAGAAGGCTGTTCGAGACCTCGTTGAAAACGGGATCAAGATTGAGCTTGATGCGCTAAAAGAACTGATAGACGCATATGAGGATTCCATTGACAGCGCTAAAGATTTGCACGATTACCAAAAGCGCATTGACAAACAGGCTGGCGAGGTTGCCTCAATCCAGAAGCAACTTGCAGCGTATGCCAACGACACGTCCGAAGAAAACCGGGCAAGGCTTCAGAAATTGCGGACAGACCTGTCTGAGGCAATGGAAGAGCTGAACGAGACGCAGTACGATCAGTTTATCAAAGATCAGAAGAAACTACTCGATGATCTATATGCTGATTATGAAAGCCTGTTAAATCAGCGGCTTGATGATACAAATGCGCTTATGGGCGACATGATTGATGCGACGAATCAAAGCGCGGCATTAATCAGCGATACCATTATTGAGCAAGCAACACAAGTCGGATATACCTTGTCTGATAGTATGATGACAGCGTGGGAGAATAGTGCGACTTTCGATGTCGTAACCAGATATGGCGCTAGTTTTGATTCTCAGCTAACGACCGTAAACGCAATGCTCTCACGAATTGCGGCCAGCGTTGCCGATGTAGTGCGCTACGGCGATATGATCTCCAGCAGTACAATCAGTAGCACAACATCAACAACATCTACCGTGTCATCGCCTGGACTTCCTACTGCTTCGCATACTGCGCTTTCTGCTTCGGAAGTCCCATATACTCCCCCAGCGCCTACATCATCAAGTAGCGGTTCCTCTTCCGGCTCATCTGGTTCTGGATCGGGCTCCGGTAAGAGGGTTAAGGTTGGCGCGGGAACATGGTGGATAAGGTCTGCGCCGAGTATGTCCGGCACGCAATTAGGCGTTGCGAAAGAAGGCGACAAATTCACTTATACCGGCACGACAAAAAATAATTTCAATGGTATTATTTATAAGGGACAAAATGCCTGGATAAGCGCATCAGGAAGCAGCATCATTGGTTATAAGACAGGCGGTATCATTGCGGATATGCAGAAGGTGGCAATGCGCAATGGTGATGATATGATAACTGTCAATACCTTGAAAAAGGGCGAAGGCATCATGTCAGTTTCTCAAACAGAAGCGTTTAGAAAGATGGTTGAGCACTTACCGGCGCTGGAGGGCATCGTAAGCGTCTCCGGCTCTCTTTCCAAATTCAGAAATGGTGCTCATAGTGCGGGCACAGCCAATACCTTTGAAATCAACATTCCCATTGAGCATGTGCAGGATTATAACGATTTTGTTATGCAGTTAAGGAATGACGGCAGGTTTGAGAAGTTTATCCAATCAATTACTGTCGATACGGCAGTTGGTGGTAGCAGACTCGCCAAAAATAAATTTCAATGGTGATTGCAATGTGGCGGGGTGTGAATTTTCACGCCTCGCCCTTGCAAATATACAATGGGAGGAATCTATTTGATTTTATTTTCTCGTTTTGCGAATGAGACAATCGACCGCCTTACTAGAGAAAAAATAGAACTGGTGGAAGAGAAATCCAAATTAATGGCAGACGTAAAAAGACTAAATGAAAGGCTTGGTATTGCGTTGAAGAAAGAGGCAACCGTTGACCAGCTCATGAAGCAATACCAAACCGAAATTAAAAATGCAAGAAAGCTACAGCAAGAATACAAAGAACTCATAGATAAAACCATAATTGAAAAAGAAAAGTATGAGTCTGAAATGAACGATTTGCTTGGCAGATTAAAGAATGAACACTAATACATGAGGGGAGGATGGGCGATGTATGTTTGCATTGGATTTTGAATATGATGGCCGCTATCTGAGCGACTATGGTTTTATTATTTGTGATTTCAATGGCACTTCTGGTGCCGAAGAGATTACTGCTGGGTCTAGGATAACATTCAACAAAGTTCAGACTCACTCTGGTTTGAAATATAATCTAACAAGTATAAATTATGGAGAGTGTTTGACTACAACATTCGATATATGTAAAGACCCTGAATTATTCGATGATTTACTGATTACCAATCCCGAATTAAGAGATTTGATGCGCTGGTTGAACAGAAAACAATTTCTGGAATTTAGCGTGAGATATGATGACTTTGAAAAAAACACTTGCACATACAATGCGAGTTTTAATATTAGCAAAATCTGTGTCGCCGAAAAACTGTACGGCTTGCGTCTGACACTCGAAACGGATTCGCCGTTTGGCCACGCGAAAAAGGAGACATTGGAGTGGCACTCTACTCCTTCAATCGAGGAAGAAATAGAAAATAAGTCTGACGAGTTGGGCGACTTGTTCCCGATTTTGACAATTACCTGCCGCGAAAGCGGAGATTTTTCTATCAGTAATAGTGCCAACAATCACTCAATGGAGATAACTGATTGCGTCGAGAATGAAGTGCTTTCAATCGATTGTGAAAATCAAATATTAATCTCGTCTGAGCAACGGAATCTTCTGGCAAATTTTAACTTTGACTTTTTTAGGCTTTCAAACACATTGGAAGATAATAAAAACAGAATCACCACCTCTTTAGAATGCGACATCAAACTCGAATACTACCCAATCTATAAAGGTGGATTATAATACGAAATGGAGATAATGTAATGGCTGTTAAAATTCCATTTGATAGCGCTATGTTACCTATTATGCCCACCTTTGTTTTGGCAACACGAAGCGGTGAAAAGTTAGGCACATTGCCGGTGTCACATCTTCACTTTGCAGACGAGTTTGCATCAAAGTCTGATCTTCAATTTGTTGTATACAAGTACAATAATGATGTTGAGCTTGCTATATGGGATCAGATTGCAGATTTCAAGTTGGTTTGGTGCCCAGAGTGGGATATATGGTATGAAATAAGCGTAGAAATCAATGAGACGAATACCATTCTCAAAAATGTTTCATGTTCAACTCTTGGTGTTGCAGAACTATCTCAGATTATGATCTATAACACTGAGATTAACACAGAAGACGATATTGCACGAGATGATTATGTTCCGACTACTCTATATAATGGTTTTAATCCGAACGCTTCCCTTTTGCATCGAATCTTAGAAAAAGCTCCGCATTATACGATTGAGCATGTCGATAGTACAATAGCAAGAATACAACGAACGTTTTCATTCGATAACAAGAGCATCTGTGATGTATTTAAGGAAATTGCAGAAGAAGTCGGATGCCTCTTCGTCTATAACTCTGGCACAAAAAATGGTGTGATTGAAAGAAGCATCTCAGTATATGACCTAGAATCTAACTGTATAGAATGTGGATTTCGCGGCGAATTTGATGATGTGTGCCCGAATTGCGGCAGCACATCAATTCAGGCTGGCTATGGCGAAGACACAAATATCCTTGCTACAATAGACAATATAGCCAGCGAAATTGGCTATTCTTCTGACACTGGTTCTGTCAAAAATTGTTTCAGGCTGGTGGCCGGTGACGATCTGATGACCGCGACTATCGCGAACTGCAATCCAAACGGCAGCTCTTACATATGGCATATCACAGATGAGACCATGAGCGACATGTCCGATGTGCTTAGAGCCAAGATAAAGGCGTACAATGTTTTATATGAGCACTTCCGAAATGAGAACGAAGCTGTCATTGATTCTGGCCTTCTGACTTCATATAATTCCCTTGTCGCTAAATATCAAACTTACAGGCCGGAGCTACGGCCTTTGCCGCAGAGCTTTGTAGGCTACGCAAGCCTGATGGATGCCTATTACGATACCATCGACTTTAATCTGTTCTTGCAAAGTCAACTAATGCCTTCGCCGTATATAGCCGAAACATCAGCAGCACTAGAGGCTAGTAAACTAACAACGACCAACCTCTCCCCCATTGGCGTTACAAATATTGCCACATGTTCTAATGCGACGGCGACGAGCGCGGTGCTTGCGATTGCAAAAACGCTTGTTGACCCACGTTATCAAGTCAGGGTCGCAAGCAGCTCTTATCAAAACCGTGTGTGGAGCGGCGTCTTTAATGTTGTGAGTTACGCCGACGAAACCGATACTGCATCAACCGGCACAATATACATTGTTATCACGGGTGATTATGAGACATATGTAAGACAGCGAATTGAAAAGTTACTTAATCAAGGTTCTGATTATGTCACCGATATATCTGATCTATTTAAGCTGAATAACTCAAATTTCGCTGGAGCTATTAGGAGATATTGTCTTAATAGTCTTGTCTCCTTTCAGAGCGCCTGTCAAGGCTGCATTGACATCCTTGTAGAACAAGGAATTGCCAATGATGAAACATGGGCTTCGGAAGAAAACAATCTATACAGAAATCTCTATATGCCTTATTATCAGAAGTTACAAATTCTCGAAGCAGAAATCGCGCTTCGCGAATATGAAATTTCAATTATCGCGGGCATACGAGATGTCAATGATGAATTGATCGAAGATGGCGTACAAACATTAATAATGTACCAAGTTCGCCAGATTCAGTCGGCTTTGGATTTTGAAAAGTTTCTTGGAGAAACATTGTGGAAGGAGTTTGCCGCATATCGTCGTGAAGATACTTATCAAAACGATAACTTCATTTCTGATGGATTGTCCACAGCGGAGCTTTTTGAAAACGCCAGGGAATATATAAATGTCGCGTCGAATGAATTATTCAAAGCGTCTACATTACAGCACTCAATTTCGTCAAAGCTCAAAAACTTGCTTGTTATCGATAGCTTCAAGCCCATCATCAATAATTTCAAGATCGGAAATTGGATTCGTATTGGGGTTGACGGCAAGATTTGCAAGCTAAGGCTTATTCGTTATGAGATCGATTTCGATAATCTCTCGAATATTGATGTCAGCTTCTCCGATGTCAAGCAAGTCAGGAATGGACTTACTGATCTTCAAAGTATTCTGAACAATGCCTCATCGATGTCATCATCTTATGAAGCGACGATACGGCAAGTCACACAAAATAAAAAGGCTAAACAGATTGTTAATGACTGGGTAAACAAAGGGCTTGATATGACGCAAGCCAAAATCGTCAGTAATGCCACAGACCAAAGCATAACATGGGATGAACATGGTATTCTTTGCAGACAGTATGATTCCATATCTGATAGTTATGACGACAGACAGCTAAAAATCATAAATCGCGGCCTATATGTTACGGATAATAACTGGCTTACATCAAAGGCCGGTATCGGCGACTTTATCTTCTACAATCCTGAGACTGGTCAAATGGAAGAAGCCTACGGCGTGATTGCTGATACGCTTGTTGGCAATTTGATTCTTTCGCAGAAAGTTGGCATATATAATGAAGGCAACACCATTAAACTAGATGAAAATGGCATCACTCTTGTTTCAGATGTCATAGGTAGAAATACAGACGTTTTCAAAATTCAGAGAAAATACCTTGATAGCGACAACAATGAGGTAGTTGAAAATGTCATCTATTTTGATAATGAGGGAAACGCTAACTTCATCGGTCAAATTACCGCGACAAGCCTTAGAATTGTGACGGACGGCAGCACAAGCGTTCCAATATCTGAGTATGTCGATGATAGGTTTGGCGACGCGCTCGATTCAACGGTGAGCAATGTTGAAATTGAGTATGGAGTTTCTGCGTCAAGTTCAACGCCCCCCAGCAGTTGGTCAACAAGCGCCCCCGCATGGTCAGCAAACCAGTACATATGGTCTCGGACAAAGATCACGAAGGGCGACGACTCAATCTATTATAAGCCTAGCGAGGATGGCGTTTGTATTGAGGGACAGGATGGCCTTAGTATAGATAATATTGAAGAACAGTATTATCTGTCTACTTCTCAAAGCACGCAAACGGGTGGAAGTTGGCTAGATGCTTGCCCAAGTTTCGTTTTAGGGAAATACTACTGGACAAGAAGTAAGATTACATGGAACGACACAAGTGTAACATATACTACTCCGATACTGGCAACTGGACTTAATGACGCAAATCTTACCGCGACGGCTGCTCACACTTTAGCCTATAATATTACGACAGGCGACAACAAAATAGATTTCCATATCAATAATACTAATGCCAGAGTTGAGATTGATAACACGAGCGGATTAAAGATTACAGGGCTTTCGGGCAATTACTTCCAAGTCACAGATTCTCAGATGGGATTTTTCGCGAGCAATGGCGAACCGCAGTTGGCGTTTAGCAATGGCGATTTGGCAATAAGCGGTGTTTTAACAGCCTTGACAAGCTCAAATATTGCAGGATGGTATACTACTAGCGATGCTATTTATCGTGGGTCAAGCGCATTTGATGCATCTAACGGTATTTATTTTGGTTCTAGCGGTCTTAGCTTGGGTAACGCTTTCAAGGTTAGTGTTACTAATACCAACAACACATATTCCTTTTCTGAGTTTACGCTTGGCTCACCGACAAATGGCTTATATCCACTATCATACAAATTTGATTCAGATGAAGGAAAATACGTACTTTCTCTGAACAGCGTAGAATTTGATGACAGTTTTATAAGTACAGTATCTTCCATATCCGCTTCAACTGTCAACGCATATAATTCGATATATCGCACGACAATTATTGATGGCACAACGCCTATCTTTCCAAGCGGAGCGTCCGATGGTGATATTGGTGTACTGTATGATGTAACAGCATCGTCTTCGTCTAATAATTTTAGCTTCACAGCACAAAGCATCAGTGTATACGGAAGCAATCAGCAATCATATCTATACGGTTTCTATGATACAGTTGGCGGTTTGAATATGTTGGTTAATTCACAATACGCCACGGACGGCTCCAATATAAGCTCATCTTTTGCAAATTATTGTCGAGCCGGTAGATCACAGGGCACAACCGGAAATCATATGCCCGGCCTCGCGTATAGAAACTTTGTGATAAGTGGATCGGCTTCATCTGGAAGTCAGGTAAAAATCAGTTTTACATATTCGACATGGGTTTATACTGGTACATCTGGAAACTATGAGATGGAAGCTGGCAAGAGCCGGTCAACTCTTCCGATATACCTATATGATGTAACGGCTGGTCGTCGTGTTGGTGTTTGTACGTCTTTTATTGGACATTCAGGGAATACCACCGAAAAATGCACAGAGTCTTATACGATAACTCTTACAAATTCCATTGCAAGCGGCAATATAGTTGCCGTCGTATTCTATTCTGATACGACAAAGACCTTAGTCCACATCGATCTATCTTCAATTACGCTGTTGAATACTGTCTCCAATTCCACTTCAACAACAACAACAACACGGGCGATCTATATAAGAGATAACGGCGCGTGGGTGATGATGGCAGATGGTAGTTCTAGCGGTAGTGGTGGCGGCTCGTACAATTTGCCTGTTGCTAATTCAAGTACACTTGGCGGCATAAAAGTTGGTAGTGGATTATCGATTGCTACGGATGGCACACTTTCTGTCATTGGGGCATCTGTAAGCGAACCTCTTTATTATGTGAACAATACCATGTATTTGTTTTACACAAACAAATTTCAGGTAGTTACCCATAATGGTTCTCGTTGCTTAGATTTGAAACTCGGGACAGGCTTAGCTGAAAACACCAATGGCGAAATTTATGTCACGTCATCCGGAGGGGTATCAATAAGTTATACTGCGCCATCCGCAGGGCAATCGGGCTCTACACAAAAAACAGCGGCAAACATTTACTATCGTGCGGGGACAAGTGGTACATGGCAGTATACTTCGGGTGACTTTGTGGCGTCTGACTGTGGTACTATTAATTCCACATCAATTTATTGTAACACACAAATTCTCTTCTTTTCATTCATGTATGCTTCAATGCAAGGTACACAGTTTCAACTTCTTGTTCCAGGTTATTCGGGTTGTTATGCAACTCACTTTTCGATAGAGGTTGAGACAGATTATGTAAATGACACAATGATAACCGGGTTCTGCAATCATGCCAATCTTGAGGCTTGGATGTTCACTGTACCAGATAGCGGACGACAATATATACAAATCAATTCTATCTCTGGAAGAGAAGAGAACATAATAGTAAAGCGGCTGTACATATATTACAACTAATTAGATATTGTAGTTTGATTAAATAAAGGAGAATAGAAATGAAACAAACAAAAATAAACGGCGCTTATCAATTTCTTCAGGATATACGGCAGACAAGGATTAACGGAAATTCTGCTCGACAAATTTACTTTCTCAAAAAGGCATTGGAGCCACACTTTCAATTCTACATCGAGGAAACAAGAAAGTTAATTGAAGAGTGTGGCGGAACTGTTGCGGAGAATGGCCGAATCAACTTCACCAATAAGGAAAAGGCTCAGGAGTACATGAAGGCTCAGGCAGAGCTTGATAATGCCGAGGTTGAGCTGAATGTTCCTGTTGTGCAAATCTCTCTAGGGCAGAATCCCAACTTAGCCCTTTCTGAGGAAGATATTGAAAACGCCGAAGGCTTTATCGAATTTGTTGAATAGAAAGGAGCTTTATGATGAATGTTTTGACTGGACTAAATACCTTCTTAGCATTTATTAATAACAACTGGACAACAATCGCTGTGACAATCGGCCTTGTCGTTGGAATCGTTGCGAAAATCAGAGATTACTTTTCTAAGGACACCGACGAAAAGGTGGCTATCGCAAAGACCGCAATCAAGGAATATATGCTGAAGCTCGTCAGTGACGCAGAGATGGATTACGAGGATTGGAAACATGCCGGTAGCATTAAGCGCGCGCAGGTCATTGGTCAAATCTACACCGACTATCCAATCCTGTACAAGGTTGTAGATCAGGAAGAGCTTATCAAATGGATCGACAACACCATTGATGAAGCTCTGGTAACTCTCAGAACCGTTATTTCTACGAATAACGGTTAAAACATATGGACACAAAAACTGTGTGGGAGATACTTGCCGCAATACCCATTGGTACATTTGTTGCCTGGGTGGTTGTCATTGCAGCAATCATCTCTTCAATCGTCGGAGCCACAATAAAGGTATACAAGCTGTTTGAGAGGCATCATAAGATCATTGAAGAAAACGAGCAGCAAAAGAAGCTATTGACAGAATATGGCGAAGCGATCAAAAAAATCAATTCGTCACTAGACGATGTGAAGAAATCCCTGAGCGAACAACGCGACGTAAACCTGAAACAAATCAGACACGAGATTGTGCGGACATGCGACGAAGCCCTGCAATCCGGCAATATCACGGCCAGCGCCTTTAAGTCACTCGAAGAGCTTTATGACGAATACAAAAATGTATTTGGCGGAAATGGATATGTGAAGTCGTTGGTCGCAAAGGTCAGACAGTTGCCGATTACAGGAAGTATCGAAGAATAGTGTGATGTTATATGGCACATGCAAAACGCAAGAAAATAGAATTTTCAAAAATACTTGTTGCCTGGGCGCTACTTGTTACGACAATTAGCGCCCTCGCTTCTTATTTGCTTGCCCTGCTGGATCACGCGCCATGCGAGGAAATTACGATAGCGATTGCCGAAGCGTGTATTGCAATCGCCGTCGCCTATGAAGCAAAATCCTACGGCGAGAAAAACAGCAGAAACAAGTACGGCATAGACGCGCTCGGCAACAGGATTGATTCAGAGACCAGCTTTGATGGTTAAACAAGGAAGATAAACAATGGCGAAAAAGATAGCTGACATCTCGCGCAATCAAGGCGACATTGACTGGGGCCTGGCGCGAAAAGAATTAGATTTCGTTATATTCCGGGCAAGCAAGGGCGATTATGCTGACAATAGATACCTCGAATACACCAGCCAATGTGGCGTCCCTTATGCCGCCTATCATTATGTTAAAGCCGCCACAGCTTCAGATGCGCGAACAGAGGCCCGATTTTTTGTCGAGTGTGCCAACAAGGCACACCCACTTTTTTATATAGGCGATGTGGAGTATGAGGCTCAGACAGAGACGACTACAGAGCCGGTCTGTGTGGCTTTTCTCGATGAACTGAGAAAGCTCGGTTGTAAGCGAATCGGGCTTTACATCAACCGCAAATATGATTGGGCTGGCAAGGCCATTGGAATGTGCGACATCATGTGGATTCCACATTGGGGCGCGAATGATGGCACACTACCGGCCAGCGAATATGAGCCGAAACATCCATTTGATTTATGGCAGTACACAAGCCGTGGCCGCGTGGCCGGTATAGACGGAAATGTGGATTTAAGCATTTTGCGGAACAGGACACTTGATTGGCTCATTTCGGGCGAAAGCGATCAAAAAGAAAGTGTGAATAAGAAAATGAAATACAACAACACAAACAAACCCATCATATGTATGCAAAGCCAAAGCACCTGCTACAGAGGCACTAAGCCAATGGATGTTTGGGGTGTTCTTTGGCATAGCACGGGGGCAAACAATCCCAATCTCTCGCGCTACATTCAGCCGTCAGATTCTTTGGCTGGACGTTCGGCGGACACATACAAAGATAGAAATGAAGCATTGGCCGTCATAGGCGTAAATAAGTATGGTAACGACATCAATCATAAAGAGCGGAATATGGGGATGAACGGCTGGATCGGCAAGCTGGCAAATGGTGAGGTTGCGGCTGTCCAGACCATGCCCTGGAATTGGGCACCTTGGGGCTGCGGCGCTGGAAGCAAAGGTTCCTGCAATAGCCACTGGATTCAATTTGAAATTTGTGAAGACAATCTCCAGAACCCGGATTATGCTATGCAGGTATACAAAGAGGCGTGTGAGCTAACCGCCTACCTCTGCAAGATGTTTAACATCAATCCATTTGCTACTGTCCAGTTTAAGGGTGTAACCGTTCCGACGATTATTGACCACAAGACAAGCCATGCGCTTGGCCTGGGAAACAATCACGGCGACATTGAGCATTGGTTCCCGAAGATTATCGGAAAGACGCTGGAAGACATTCGAGAAAATGTCGCCGCCCTGATGAACGCGAGCGGAGATATTGTCATTGAGCCGCCTGTCACCCCGCCGACTGGAACGACCACAACCGGAGTCGCTTTCGGGAGCCGCACAATTAAGCGCGGCGTCAAGGGAAGTGATGTGAAGGAGCTTCAGGAGAAGTTGATGGCGCTTGGCTACAAGCTACCGAAATACGGTGCTGATTCGGATTGCGGCGGCGAAACCGTCAATGCAATCATCGCATTCCAGAAGGACAATGGCCTGACGGCAGATGGAATATTCGGTGCAAAATCCTTTGCGAAGCTAAATGAACTACTGGCATCGAAGCCCGGAAACGATGGAACAACTAATGGCACTATAAAGCTGGTCGTGACCGGCAATGCTGTGAATGTCCGTAATGCTCCTTCAACGACGACGGGTAAAATTATGTATGTCGTGAAGAAAAACGATATGCTCAATGCGGTTGCCATTGATGCCGCGACACAGTGGTACAAGCTCGATGATGGTAATTACATTAGCAACCTCTACGTTTCAACATACCGATAAATGAACAGTTCCTCCTACGCCTATTTTGAATGCGCACCACGGGAGGACTTATGATAGCATGTGGTGTTCCGCCGCCATGAAGTGCGGACGATATATTTTAAGGGACTGCAAGACAAAATCTTGTAGTCCCTTACTTTTTGCGCTCAGTTGTCTAACATGCTGAGAATATCGTCAATGGTCTTCCCGCTTTCTGCCAGCTTCGCCATGAGAGCGTCGCGCTTTTCCTTCTCGACTTTACGAGCGGCGCGGGCCTTGGCGAGTGATTCCTTACGATGCTCCGCCCTTTCTTCTGGTGTGAGCTTCGGGCGATTCACTTTGTTTTCGGCCTTGGCTTTATTCTCAATGATACGAGCTTTCTTTTCCTGAAGCGCGGCGAGTTCATCTTTGGCATGTTCAAGCGCGGCAATTCGTTCATCCAGCTTCTTCTTCGTTTCAGCCACCAATATTTCACGAGAGGCAATCAGTTTGGTAACGCTTTCCGTCTTTGCCTCGATGGCGGCAATACGCTCATCATATGTCGGGTAAGGTTTTCTTTGCTTCTTTGAGCTAGTCATCAATATGCCCCTCTCTTAATTCGCTTGTGCCTATATTATACCAGATATGTCTAGCCTTTTCTAGTCATTTGCAAAAATATTTCTCCAACAACGAAAAAAGAAAAAGCACAGGGCAAGCATCATACGATTTTTCCCTATGCTTTATAGCGAAATTGTGTCATATCGAGGATAAATTCTCCCTTTTGAATTGGTGTAGAAGTGGTGTCAAATCGCACACATCACACCCGAAATCCATTGATTCCGTTGACTTTTTCGCCGAGTCTTCTGTTAAGTTGTCATTAGAAAAACGTAGCATTTCCACTTATCGGCATAAGTCGGCATAAGCCTGAAAAGCTAGGTATTTCAACATGTTTCGCATTTGGCTCGAATGCCAATTCCCGGCATATCTCGGCATAAGTCTGGTGTCGATTGGTGTACGATTGGTGTCAAAAATCCTTTGGTCAGACATTTTTTTTGACCTTCAGTTCGGTGTCATCCGGCATATCCACAAGCCGCCCCATCTGCTCCACAACGCTTTCGACATCTGAATGTGCATAAGCGTTGAGGGTAAACGCCACATCGGAATGCCCCATTATGTACTGTAGCGTTTTGGGCTGCATTCCCGCATTTGCCATATTGGTGCAAAACGTATGCCTGAACACATGTGGTGTGATATTCGGCATGACATAATCTGGATGGCGCTTATGGAACTTTATATTCGCGTTGCGCAATGTCACCTGGATGTTCTGTGACGTTTTCGGATTCCCGTAGGCGTTGAGTAGGATAAATCCACTCTTCCCGTCGATTATACGCTCAATCTTCGGTGCTTTCCTGTTCGATAAGATGCGTTTCAAACTTGCGTATACATCGGCGGACATCGGAATATACCGCTCTCCACTTTTCGATTTTGGCCCGACAACGCAAAGGGTTCCATCGGCTTTCTTGTACAACTGATGGTCAACGCGAATTAGGTGGCTATCAAAATCAATGTCTGATTTTGTCAGCCCGCAAAACTCACTGACACGCAAACCAGTTCCAAGCAAAACGACGTATTCGTCATAGCTCGTGTAGAAGAAATCGTCGGTTTTAATGAAGTCCATCCAAATCTTTTGTTGTTCCAATGTCAAAGCTGGTTTTGGTTGCCTGTTATCTTGTATGACACTCTTCAAGCGAAAACCAAATGGATTTCTGCCCACCAAATCATCGTCACACGCAACCTCAAATGCCCGCCAAAGCAGAAAGCGCACGATTTCTATGACGCTATACGACTTTCCTGATGCAGATAATTCCTTTATCCACAGTTGTGCGTCAATCTTCTTCATTTTGTCTATCGGCATATTTGCCTGTGGACATTTCAAAATCAGATCGACACCATAAGTATAGCTTCGTAGAGTGCTGTCACGCTCCGGCTTATACAACTCCAAGCATTTTTGTACTAATTGTCCAACGGTTGTTTTGCCAGAAGTCCCAGATAATCCATTTAGCAATCGTTTAGTTACTTCTTCCTCCTTCTCTCTGAGTTCTTCTAATGTCTTACCATAAATAGTCTTTCTGACACCATTCGATTCTGTAAAACGATATTGATACCGCCCATCCTTTCTCTGGCTTTCACCTTCCTTCAATATGCGTTTTTTACTATCACGCCTTTTATCCATGCGATGCTCCTTTCCTGCTAGAGAAAATAGAGCCTCGATATGACGTAATTATTATATCACATCGAAGCTCTATTTGTGAGTCTTATTTGTTAAATGGAGTATTGTGATTCAATATATTTGTCAAATTGTTTGCGCTTTATCAGCCTTTTATTCCCAACCAATATCACAAAGTTACAGGTTTTCTCGTTTGTGATTTGTCTCAGTTTTTTGGTGCCAATGTTACTATATGCCGCAGCCTCTTCCAGGGTTAGGTTGCTCTTTTCCCAAATTGGAATTTCGATCTTGCCCACAACGCGCCTCCATCTTTAGGCGATTTCTACTTTGTCCCGGTTGAACCAAAGCCGCCACGGTCTTCTCCTTCGAGATGGTCAACCTCTATAAATTCTACCGGTTCCATTCTCTTGGTGATGCGGAATTGGCAAATCCTATCGCCTTCGTGGATAACAGTGTGGCGCATTGCCAGCGCAGGAAATCCCCAAATATCATTGTCGCCAGAGTAGCTATTGTCAATGACACCGTAAGAATTTGTCTGGAGGATTCCCCACTTCTTGAACGTCGAGCTGCGCGGGACGATGTTTGCCTCATACCCATCTGGCAACTTCATCGAGACGCCCAAAGAGATGATCCTGAACTCTCCTTCATCCATTTCACAAGTCTCAGCGGCGCGCAGGTCAATCCAGTCTCCTTCGGCGATCTTCTGAATCTTTTCGATGTTTTTATTGTGGTATTTGATCTGAATGGTTTTCATCTTTTATTCTCCTTATATGGCTACATGTTTGAAAATCTCTGGTTCTTCCGCTTCCCAAAAACCGTCTTTTGCTTCGTTCCATACGAAATACATTCTCATATCATCGCCAGCGCTATTGTACAGGCCGGGGAATTTGCACAGAATGAAAGCCGCATTAAAGACGCCGCCATCTCGTATGTCAAGCGCGTTTTCATGTAAGGCGTTCACAGCAGATTCCAGCTCATAGTAAAAGCCAACAGAGTCGCCAGAAGTATCAGGCCAACCGGTCGGTTTTCCATTTGGAAGTATATACTCTTTTGCCGCTTCATTCATAAGATATATTTCGTAGATCGGCGGTTGACCGCCTCTGGTTTCGGATAGGTGTTCAAATAGTTCTTTATCAATCATCCTTACCCACCACCATACAAACAATTATTGAACCGATTGCATTCCCAATCGACACACAAATAATCTGTGCGATTGCCGCGAATGAAAATATGCGAGCCGCCGCGAAGAAAAACATATCTGCGATGCTATGCTCAAATCCACACAGCAGGAATGTTGGAATACCCAGCAGAATACCGGCAATCGTTTTATCTTGCTTGAACGCATCAACCGCCACATACATCAACATGCCGCACAGCATGGAAAGCGCGAGTGTTTGCGCCGCGTTCTGCGCCAGTCTGTTTTCAACAATCTTACCGGCCAGGTCTACGATGTGTTTATTTGCTGTGGAGGCAATAGCCGCAAGAAGCATTGCCCCAATCAAATTGCCAAGCCATGTAAGCGCCAGTTGTTTGATAAACACCTTATTTCGGAGAGTGACTAAATAACCTATCTTCCCGGTAAATAGCCACAAGCTATTTCTGCAAATGGTGAACAAGCCGATGCAGAATAGAAGAGAGCCGACGTATTTGCTTTCGCATATAAGCCATGCGATGCCGCCAACGCCGATGAACATACCGGCGAGTATGGCGCGGTAAAGTATGGAGAATACATCAAACCCTGGTGCGTTTGTATTATTGTTTTGTGATTCCATCTATTTACTTCCTTGTTTTGCACGACTGAACACGGTCGATTGTAGTATCTGAAAATACTTTTTGTCCACAACTAAAGCAGAACTTCATATCCTTTTTTAGGTGCTCACCGCAGATTGGGCAATGGTAAATCGTCTGTGTTCTGGTGTCATATTCGTATTTGTGGCAGTACATCCGAAGCGGATCATCCATTGTCCTTCCCTTTCGGACAATGGGTGTGGCGGTCTCAAGCCTGAACTCGCAAGCCTCCCAGTCAATTCCCATTCCCGCGCTGGATATTGGAATGCCCATCCTGCCGCCAACCGAAGGCTCGTCAAGCGTCACAACGACTTCCGCGTGCGCATGATCTCTATTGAGTGCCAATTCGACGCGCCTTTTCAATTCAATTAGTTGCATTGTCAACACCTTTTATCCCTGTATTTATCACTGTTCCAATGTGCAATCGCCGCCTTGACTGACGTAAAATCGTCGGAGCAGTCAAGGCAGTCTTCGCACATAATATACCAAACATTCTGCGGGTCAAATATGGTTCTTCCCGTGCAGATATTCAGATTGTTGCCGCCACAGTACCGACACGGCAGGAGCTTACTGCGATATTTTGCCGTATATTTTAGCGCGTCGTCGAATCTTTTTGCCAAGGGAACTCCTGCTTGAAATCGTCGCCCATGATTTCTCTGAGCGATTCTTTCATAAAGATCGGCGTGCGCGTTCTGGCGCATGAGTTGACAAGCTCCATTATCCACTCCTTTTCGGGAACTACCTTTCCCTTTCTGTTCCCGGTTTCCGCGCCGACAATAATCCAGTTCACAAAAGCATCGTCATCGCCCAGCCCAGTAAACGGCTCCATAATCGGCTCAATGCTCAAAAATGTATTGAACATCAGATGACTCCAGAATTGGCTGCGCTTGTAAGGAGTTGTAGAGCCGAACCAGAAATTGGGCTTGCATGGCAGTATTCCTTTGCCCAGCAGGTCTAAATACCGCGTCGGGTTCTTTGTGAGGAACAAATAGGTGTGCTGAGGGGCATTTCCGCACGAATAAAATATCTGTTTTATCCACTCGTCAGGAACCCAATTTCCGAACAAATCTGCCATAGAACAGACGAAAATTGACCTTCCACGCCCTATTTTTGCCGGTTCATCGAGCTTATATCGGTAAAAAGTGGGTTCAAATCCATATGGATATGGTGATATAACCAATTTCCCATCTTTTTGATATTTGTAGGCCGGAGAATCTAAAACATGAATGTGCTCGTCGTCTGCGCCGTCGCCAGCAAACCTTTTGGCAATGCCTCGTGCATAACAGTATGGGCAGTCATGATAGCAGCCCGATACTGGGTTCCACGAATCATCACACCAATCTATCTTCGTGTTTAATCCCACTTGCACCACCCCTTATATCAACGCGGTAATTTTGAAATCCTTGGCGAAGTCTTCGGGAGAGACAACCTTGTCGTCACTTCCGTCATCGGCTCCATAGAAAACCGCAACCTTTCCGTTGCAGGTGTTCGCCACACCGGTTTTGCCGGTCGCTAGTTCAACAACCTCTATGGTGTGGCAACGCGGTTCGTTCATAACCAATTTGGCGTATTCGTTCATGCTGTCTCTCCCCCTATTGCCGCATCGTCGTTGATCCTGTTTGTCTCTGAGCTTGGCTCTATTATACACCATTTTAGCTTCATTGTCAATATATTATGGCAATTATTCTAAATCATTTCAACGACTTGCCCTGTAATAATTGTTCTGTTGACATCAATAATGCGCTGGTTCCTGCTTCCGCGAAACGGCAGCGATAGACACTTTTGCTTAATATCAAAAGCTCCGTCAACTATTACGTCGCAGATGGCGGCAAATTCAATTTGCGCATCTGTTTCAAATAGATCGTCATAACTGTAACCGGTGTAAACCCACAGTTTCTTTTCTGGATGATAGAGCTTAAATCTGCCACCGACATATGTAGTAAACGGGATGTTTGCTTCGGCAAACGGTTCCCCGCCTGATATTGTCAGCCTGACAATGTTTGGATCGTCCAAACATCTAAATAGCTTTTCGTCGGTTTCCTTTGTATAAGGCATTCCGCCAAACCAGTTCCATGTCTGCGGATTGTGACAGCCTGGACAATGGCGGGCGCAACCCTGTACAAACAGAGTCGCGCCAACGCCAAGGCCATTGTTAATGTCATATGTTTCAATTCCTGCGTATCGCCACATAGTATTACCTCGTATGCTTTACACGCATCTCGACTTCTTGCTGCTTGCCTTCGTTAAAGGCGGTCTTGTAATCTCCTGTTAAATCACATTTGTGGACTGTTCCTTACCCCGTGAGGTAGTCGTGTCCAGTCTCTGCATTCCGAAAAATACGTCATAATCTTTGATATGAGATCGCCGTGTTTTTAGTCTGAATCTCATTGATTCAAAACTCGCGCCATATTCCTTTGCCAAAAACCGCGCACAATCCGCGTAGGAGCAAAAGCTAATCGTGTTGCCATCTTTTATTAAATCAACAGGCTTCATTCGTAGTGCCCTGGCAATCGCCAGATTGTTGGTTCCCCTTATTGATATGTTTGAATGATCCCGATTCTTCATCTGCTCGCTTCTTGTGACATACCTTAGATTTGTATATGAGTTGTTGTGCGTGTTTCTATCAATGTGGTCAACTTCATATCCATCCGGTTTGTCTCCAAGCCAACACTCAGCAACGGCAACATGGATCATTACTCTTTTTGTGATTGCATTTTTGCTTCTCCCGCCAAGATGGACAAATGTGACATAATACCCATCTTTAGAATGGTGGTAATCGAGTTTGATTTTGCTTTGCTTTTTTGATTTTACATTTCTGAATATTGTGCCATTACTATTGATCTCATATAGATAATTCAAAGACTTTATCTTCCGAAACTCAAGATTTGAGTTTTCACCCATCCCTTGATACCCCCTTAACCATTATTTGATTTCTGTCCCTTATTAGGGAACCAGTTAAAGGAACGCCATATCCAATAGCTTTACGACATTTGAGGGGCATTTCCACAGGAGGATAACCCCGTTACTCTGCGGAGACGGCTGATATTTGTGCTTCCGCATACCGGGCACTCATTGCCGATCTCGTCCGTATAACCGCAATTATTGCAAGTGTCATTGGGGACGTTCACGGCGAAATACGGAATGTCCTTATCCATCGCATAATTGACGATTTGTTCAAGCGCGTCGATGTTGTTCTTCGCGCCGGAGTTCAGTTCGACATAGGTGATGCAACCAGCATTTGAGTAGCCCGTCAACTGCGATTCAATGTCGATCTTCTCAAACGGATTGACATTTCGCCAGACAGGGACGTGAATTGAGTTTGTAAAGATCTTCCGGTCTGAGACATTAGGAATCTCGCCGTACTTTTCCTTAAACCGCTTCATCGCAGTAAAGCAAAGATTCTCGGCGGGTGTGAAGTACACACCGAAATTCAAGTGGTACTGCTGTTTGAACTCTGCGCAACGATCCTTGAAAAGCTGCTCGATTCGCTTCGCCAGTTCCATGCCGCGATCTTCGGTGTGGTCACAGCCAATTAGGATTTGCAGCGTTTCGGCAAGGCCAAGCTGACCGATGACCAGCGTACCGTGCTTCATGGCTGATTCAACGGTTTTGCCGTCATACCCGGCCATTGTGTTGTTCTCGTACATAAACTTCGCACTCTCCGGCGACTGAGAACAGATGTAATGGTAGCGTTCCAGGAGCATGTCCTTGGCCTCGTGAATCTTCTGGTCAAGCAACTGCATAAATGAATCGACGACACCATTCTGCTGTTCGGCATCGGTGAACAAATTTCCCTTGGCAGGGAATCCCTCTTTGGTCTCCATTGCCAGTGTCGGCATGATAACCGTCACGGGGCATATATTGCCGCGACCATCTTTGAGCTGGCCGAAGCCGTTGATGTCTAGGCCGTTCGCCGTCCTACAGCCCATTGTACTGAAGTATGTGCGCGGATCGTTGATGTCGTAACCGGCGTTGTTTGACCAATCAACATTTGCGTAGTTCGGATAAAGCCGACGAGCCGTTGACTTCAATGCTAAGCGGAACAGATCGTAATTCGGTTCGCCCTGTTTGCGGTTTACACCCTTCATGCACTGGAAGATTCCGCAGGGGAAAATTGGCGTCTTGTGCAGACGGCCAATGCCTGAGATGGACACATCCAGCAAGCACTTCGTGACAAGACGGCCTTCTTCAAGGGTGCATGTGCCGTAATTAATTGACGTGAATGGCAACTGATTGCCAGACCGGCTTTGGAGTGTATTTAGATTATGGTACATTCCCTCCACAGCTTGTTTCGTCTCAATGATTGTGTCATACAAAGCGCTCTGATAATACTTGCGGTTCAAATCCGCATTGCCAAGTTTGAAATCGGATTCTGCCCCGCCCGTTTTCTCGAAGAACCGTTCTTTGTTCTTGTCAATCCAATCATCCAGTTTATTGCGAACAACTCTGACAGTTCCGGTATCCTCTTCGTATGAATCGAAAAGCAAATCCATGAGATCAAGTTCGCCAAAATCTGGATTATCCTTGAGCCATGCGACGATATAGTGCTTCATGAAGCTCTTGCGGACATACGGAACCATCGTCCAATCCAGGTGTGTGGCGCTGACGCCGCCGAACTGCTGCAAGCTCTGAAGCTGGAATAGCACAGCCACAAGCTGAAACGCCGTGTTCACAGACTGCGCCGGGCGAACATCTGTCTGCCTGGTATTGAAACCCTTGGAAAGCAGATCATCAAACGGAATTGAAAGACAGTTATGGTCTCCAATCGCGTAATGATTCAGGTCATGAACATAGATTTCGTTGTTTAGGTGGTTGTTTCGCGCCATCTCAGACATACAGTTATTCAGCGCATACTGTTTCATAATCTCGTCTGACGCTGCGCCAATGCGACCGCCGAAAGAGCGCTCGTCAACATTGGCGTTCTGGTTGTCAATCTTCTGCGCACCCAGCTTTTCACCGAACTTCTGAATTAATTCGCTGTTGTTTTCGCGAACGCGATTCCGGTCATTTCGATAGATGATATAGGCGCGCGCAACATCTTTACGGTCACTTGCCATCAGCTTCTCTTCGACCAAATTCTGAATGTCCTCGACACCCAAATCCTGATCGAGCGCTTCGATGTAGTCTGCAATACTGTTCGCCGTGTCAATGGCATAGGCGCTGATCTTGCCGTCCGTCTCTACGAACGCCTTTTGAATGGCGGCGATGATCTTGCCCTTTTGGAAAACAACTTCTCTGCCATCTCGTTTTGTGACTTTTCTCATTAGCATTCCTCCATATCAAATAAAGTAACCCTTGATGTATTCCGCCGTGTCAGCTACGTTCTTTTCGCGCCTGAATAGCGAATCCTCGATCCAAGGATGGACTTCATTTTCGCCAAAGCCAATCACGTAGATATGTTTGCCGCCAAATGAGTTGACGGCATTCACGTAGCCAAGCTCCATGTGTGTTCCGATGCTACTCTCAATATTTGCCAGGTTGACAACCATCACATCGCATTGCCTGAGCTGGTTCAACTCAAACTCCTTGACTTCCCGCTCTGACTTGTGGAGATTCTGCTCATAATTGTAGAACTCAGGCGGGTGAAAGAATTTGTATATTGTATCGCCATTTGACAGATACCATTGCAGTCGCTTTCGCCATCCGTAGTATTCATCAAACGTTAGTCCCTTCATTGCGCCAGCCGTATAAATCTTGATCTCACTCATCACCATACTCCGTTTGAACCTCTTTGACGGCTTCGGTAATATGATCGCGAAGGTCATCAATGGTCTTGGCAATCTTTTCGTTGTGTTCTTCAATCGCCTTATCCAAGGCTTCAACCTCTTGTTCTGGCGTCAGTTGGAAGCGTTCATTGACCAAACAAATATCTACTTCCTTTTCAACGCCGTCAAACTGTCCGACATCTGAAAGGCTGCGCCGGTAGGCTTCCTCAATGTCATCACCACGGTTCAGCATGGAAACCAAGCGCGACCGCCTATCAACATAGAGATATACAATGATTGGGCTATTGTCACTGAACATGTTGTATGTTCTTAAAGCGCGGAATCCAGCGGGCGTCAGCACGACGATTGCCTTATCCAGCTCGCAATCTTCACGCGCCGTACCATAGCGCCAGTTTCGATACATGTTCTCTTCAACAAAAAAATCTCTTTTTGAAAACTCGTCAAAGGCTGCTTCGGACAGGAAATGGTAGTCTACACCATCCTGCTCGCCTTCGCGCGGCGGGCGCGTCGTGTAGGTGACAATTCGCCTGTATTCCGGGTGTTTTTTGACATACTCTTTGACAAGGGTTGTCTTGCCGCTTGCCGATTCGCCAACAACAACGATCATATTACATCGCCTCCTAAATCTAATGCTTCTGCTTTTTCGAGTAGTGATAAGCTGTTCCACGCTTCTTCAACATATTCGCTCGCGTGCTTTTTGCAGTAATCGTGATAATCTATTCGATATTCTGCGGGATTGCCGCAGACATCACAAACGACAACTTCAACATTCGCCAAAGGGCAAAAACTTCCAATGCACGGCAACTGGCAATCAACACATTGATTCTCGTGGACTGTCATTGCAGCTCCCTCTTCGGCCTCCTACCGCAGCCACGCTTCTCGGGGCAATAGCCCAGCATATCGCACCACGGCATCATGTACTTCTCGACGATGAGCTTCCATTCGTCCGAAATGCCTTTGAGCGCCGCTAAGACATCCGCGAACATCTCGCGGAACTCCCAATAGGCGCGAGTACACATGCGCGGATGCGACATGTCAATCAGATTGCGCAGATTGCGCTTGTCTACAACGCGAGTCTCCATGCCGAGCGGGAGAAGCATCCCTGCATCCTCGCGCGAAACGCCGATCTCTTCAAGCTGCTGAACGGCCTTAGAGATCGAATCCATGACACTGTTGTAGATATTGGTAGCCTGGTCATTTGCGGCAATCGTTTTAGGGGACACGTAGGGGAAATCGGCATAATTAATGTATCGCGTGCTGGCCTGAAGTCTCGTTGGCGCGCCACCAATATGCGTATACCATTCGCGGATTACACGCGCGGAGTAGCCATCGAGCACCATTTCAACATTGACAAATTCAAGCGTTCGCCCATGATTGGATTCAAGGCAGTCAAGACCGCGCTTGTAATTTTTCTTTTCATCTGAGATGTCTGCGCCCCAACAGACACCAGCCCGCCGACCAATCAGACTGATTGGGTCTTTTGTCGTTTCGGGAAGAATCGTAATTGTTCCCATTAGTTTTCACCGCCATCCTTTGCTTCTCTGTGTTTCTCATCATCGACAAGGGCGTTCCACAGATTGTCAATCGTTGCCATCGGAATATCTGTGCCGTCTGGCATTGTAACCATACCGGGCTTCCATTTTCTGCCGCAGTCAAGCTCAAATAGATAGTAGCCGATGTTGTCATGCTGATCGTGTGTTGCGTCCTGCAGAAGCTCAATGACATCCTCAACAAGCGTCGGGAACATCAGTTCACATTCAAAGCGCGTGCCGTATGTCCCGCGCGTTATATCGTCAAACTTACTCTGCATGTCCAACAGCTTTACGATATGCTCAATGTGAACCTTGAACTTATCCTTCTCAATCGTAATCAATCCGTCACCCTCTTTACAAGTTGTCGATTAGTTTGTACTTCGTAAGCCAACGCTCATATTCGCCCGGAATATCCTCGAACTGGCCGTCCTCTGTACGCCGTTTCTTTGGCTTTGGCACTTCGCCCATGACGCGGATTATGTCGCCCTTTGAAAACTTTTCCTTGCTAAAAACTTTCTTTTCAACTTTCCGCTCCAGGATTGTGCCGTTTTTCAGGGAATACAGTTTGGCGCGCGGGGAGAATTTGGTATTCAGATCGAGTACAAAAGCCATTCCCTTGTACTCATCCCCCACCACATCAATGTAGCCGAGGCAATCAAATTGCGCTTTTGTTCGCTCTTTCAGCGTCCGTTTGGGCGGGTTTAGCCGCCTTGCAGCGTCAACCATGAACCGCCTCATGTCAATTCCGGTCAACATCTTCTCAGTTTCCTTCTGCGTGTATGGCAAAATGAGTTCCAGCGGAACGCCCATTTCTTCAAGTTTATCTTTTCGGATTTGCTTTCGGCCATCAAGCATCTGGAGCATATCAAAGCATGACATTAGATAGTTCGCGTCTCCAAACTCAGAAAAGAAATCCAGATTGATGAGGATTTGAATTTGCCGCGCATCGGCTGATGTGCAATCCACAATGTCATAGAGGACTTCCATGAAGCTGGAATACTGATTGCCGCGAAGCGCATACAATTCATCGGCGACGCGGGCGTTCATATACTTGATTGAAGAGATCCCTTTGTAAATCACGCCCTGGTCTTTGTCGAAATTGTATTGAGCCGTCGAATGCCGGAAACGAATGGGTAGAATTTTGATTCCCTGCCGTTTAGCGTAGTCGATAATTGCGAGGCTCTTTTCTTCTTTGCCCTCAAAGATGTTCAGTGCGGTTGTGATAAATTCAAGCGGGTAGTGATAGCGCAGGTAGCCGCAGATGTAGCCGATCCACGAGTACGGGTCTGCGTGATTTTTGGAGAACAAATAGTCGCTGGCATCCTGAATGACCTGCAAGAAGTTGACAATAATCTTCTCCGCATCCTCTCGCTCAACACCGTATTCATCCTTCATCGTCTGCATGAAACCTTTGATGTAATGCCCTGTCTTTTCATTGAGCACGCCGCCATCCTTGATGATGGGAATATCCGTTTCCGTGCCGGTCTTTTTGCTGAAATGTCTGCGTACAATATCCGCCTCGCCCATCGTAAATCCACAGAATTTATGAAGGAACTCAATAATCTGTTCTTGGTACACGAGGTAGCCAAGTGTTGGCGCGAGGAATTGATTCAGCGCGTCGTTGCCATTGTCGCGGTAGATGCCGCGAGACAGTAGGTCACGATACGATTCACCGGCTGGCCGGATTGCGCCATTACCAATCGAGAGCAAATCCATATAGGAGAAATCAGGGTTCTTTTCCTTGATTTTTGCGATTGTCTGATCGCTGAAAAGTTGCCGCAGGTAAGCCGTGGCCGACGCGGACTCCCACTGAAAAATCATCGTTGTGTCGTCCTTGATGCTGTTCCAAACGTCCATATCGTCTGGCGGTGTATTGTCTGGCGTCAGGAATTGGATTCCCGCCGCATCACACGTCTTATAGATCAGACCGATGTTGTCAAGCCCTAGAATGTCCAGCTTGACGAAATTCAGTGAATCTATCTCCTTCATGTTGAGAAGCGACACCGGATATTGGTCTGTTGATGTGGTGAATGTCCCGAACCATTCATCGACAGGGAACGGCGACACAACACAGCCCGCAGGGTGATTGCCGACAGAGACGACGCAGCCATTCACCAAATCGACATATTCAAAAATCTCAGGATATTTTTCACGCGCAGATTGTTCATCCGCTTCCGCCATGTCGTTCAGCTTATTGGAGAAATCAAGGTAATTATACGGAACATCCTTGTGGATGCTGTGCCTTTTGTATTCCTTCTCCAGCTCTGGCGGTAGCTCCTTATCGTCCTCGTTTGCGGATTGCCTCTGCTTTACCCACTGATCTATTTTCTCTTTTGTGTCGGTTGGCAGGTTGTCCAAGTTGTCATTGCGCATACCACGGCATACATCATTGACCGCACCTTTCAGGGCGATGGTGTTAAATGTGACAATATCGCAGCAGTAAAGCCCGCGTTTTGTGTAAAGGTAATTCTTGACGATTTCGCGGTCTTCCGAAAGCCAGTCTGTATCCACGTCGGCAAGGCTTACTCGCTCACGATTCATAAAGCGTTCAAAATTCAGATCGTATTTTACGCTGTCAACCTCTGTAATTCCTAGCAGATAAGCAATGACGCTCCCGCTGACCGACCCACGACTATATCCAAACCGCACATTCCTTCGCCGCATTTCGGACTTATAGTCCTCTTCCAACAGCATGAAGTCGATGGCCTTGTTGTACTTATATGTTTCAAACTCTTCATGGATTCTATCGACGTATTCCTGATAGTTTGGATAATTCATGATTCCGCGCCGCACAACACCCTCGTTGATCTTCTGCTTGAAGACCTCTTCCGAATTGCCGTACAGCTTCGGATATTTCGCGCTGTAATCCAGCACGAACGGCTCAACCATATCGGCCAGGCGGTTTGTGTTTTCAATGGCTTCCAGCACAACATCCATCGGCAGGGAGCCTTGCTTCTCATACGCGGCCACAAGCTCGTTATAGCTCTTAAACGTCAAATCCCATTCGTCCTCATTGGCGAAGTGAACACCTTTGGCCTTTTGCAGAATCGCGCGGCCTCTCATATGCGTTTCGTTCAGCGCGTGAGTATCGGTTCCGGCAATTAGCGGCGCACCGATTTCCTGACTGACCGCGTAGAGCATTTTGTTGTACTCTATCTGGTCTGCGCAATTATGATGCTGGATTTCTAGGAAGCACCGATGGGCGTTTTTGCGCAGGAAATTTAGCATCCGCTCTTTGCAAGCCGAAGTGCCATTATGGAGTACGCCGCCCAAACAAGCTGTCGTGACAATGATGTTATCACTCGTCGCAAACAGTTCGTCAAACGTCATGCGCGGCGCGTAGTAGAAATGGCCGTCGTCCCGATTGAAAGATTTTGACACCAATTTGTTCAGCTCGTGGAACCCATCATAGTTTCTGGCAATGAGAACGCAGTGGTAATTATCCCTGATCTTCTCCCCCGTCGTCTCTGTAAGATAGACCTCGATGGCGTGCAGATATTTCATTCCGGCTTTTTCGATGGCTTCCTTTTTGTGTAGCCATTCAAAGAGAGACCCGTGTTCAGATAGCCCCAGCGCGGCCATACCAAGTGCTTTTGCCCTGTTGACATACTCGCGGAAATTCGTAATACTGTCGATATTGGTTACGCCATTGCTTAACATGCTGTGAAGATGATAGACGGTGTAATTACCCAACTACTCACCCTCTTCCCCATATTGCACGTATTCGCACGACGACCTGAAATCACATAGATTGTGGCAATAGAAATAGTCGTAGGTTTCAGGGAAGTCGTCTTCGTGCGCAATATTTCCGATGGTCTCGACGAACCAGTGAATTGTTGAAAGATACTCTTCCATGTTGAATGGGATGTCAACAATATCCTGTCCCTTGAAATGATTCCATACAATGTGCTTCGGAAACTCGCCGTATTCCTGTTTGATCGCGTGACAGTAAAGATACATCTGCTTTTTGTATGACTCAAAGCTGGCTTCATGCGACTTCAACACTTTGCCGGTCTTCTTTGATAATGGGTATTTTGCCGACTTGTGGTCAATGAGGATTATATCGCCCGTCTCTTTATTGCGAACAAGCAGGTCAATGAACCCCGTGAATTTGTAGCCGCCGATCTCATCCTTGACTTCCTTCTCGACGCCCAGCACATCAAAGTGATTCAGCCAGTCAAAGCCGACATCGCAGAAGTAGTTCGCGCACGCTTCAAATGTGTTTTCCTCAATGACTGGCTTTGTGTGATAGAACACATTGTCATCAAAGTGGTCAACAAAATATCGCGCTGCATCTTCAACGGCCAGCTCTTTGCGGAAGATCATCGCCAGAATCTCATGCACATATGAGCCAACTTCCGCGTAATAATTGCCCTCTGGATAATACATATCATTATCCTGAACAATGTACTTCAAATAGAACTGGTATTTACACTGGGCGAATGTTGTAATTCTGGAATACGACCATACCATATCTTCTATTTTTTCTGAATACTCACTCAGCTCTCACACCACCTTTCGTTTCCTGGCATAAAGCTCTTCCCATACCTCCTGCCCGCAATCAGCCGGGGAATTTTTAGCAATTTCGCCGCCTAATAGTTTATACGGATCATTGATGACATAGACATTGGTTATAAACTTCAATTTGTCAATATCTTTTTTGACATCTGGCTGATTATAATTTATGTCAGAGTCATAGGCAAACACGATGTTCGCATGAAGTCTGGCAAGCAAAGTTACCTGTTCTGGCGTCAGTGTGTGTTTTTCGGCTGAGACACAATTCCTGTAACCCCAGCCGTAAGCCTTCATCACACTTTTAACGGATTCAAAGATAATGACCTCGTTCTTCTCTTTTACTGCTGGCAGCGCCATATCAAGGCTTTGAAAGTAATCCATCACACCAACCTCGTGATAATTGATATACTTTGGAATGCGTAAATCCTTGAAGTTCTTGTATCGCGTCCGCGCCTTGATGTTGATAAGCCGTCCTTTAATATCCCTGACCGGATAAACAATTCTGTTCGATGATTCATCGACCCGTATATCAAACACATCCAGCGCCTTTTGCTGAATCCCTTCATCAAGCCATTCAGGAATCTCTTCCTTTATATATTGCGCGTATTCTGCCTCTGGAAGGATGGGATGCTCAAACGGCTCATGCTTGTCCTGTGACCATCTTTTCAGCCTTTTCAAAAACATGACCGTTTCGGATTGGCACATGGTTGAAAGATCAACATTCGCCAACTTCGCGGCCTGTTCTATTGCCTCGTCGAATCGTCTGCCCTCATACTCTTTGAGGTAATTGATAATCCCGCCGCCGCGTCCGCAGCCAAAGCAGAAGAACTTGTTTTTATCGGGCGTCACACTGAAGGATGGTGTCTTGTCTGTGTGGAGCGGGCAATGTCCGAAGAAGTCATTGCCCTGTCGTTTCAGAGGGATTTCACGCTCAATATAGGATAACAGGTCAACGTTTTCTTCAATCTGCTGGAGCATATCATCATCGTATTTTTGATAGCCCATAATAATATGCCCTCCACTTCGTTAATTGAATCCGCCCTGCCGCTCATGTTGAACCGCTTCTACGATTGTCATGTTATCTCCCGAGAAGGTAAAGTCGATGTACTCGTCTTCGTCATCCTCCTGCATCTGCGGCCCCAGGCGGTTGACGTAGATTTTCGCAAAGGCGTTTCCGCATTGCATTCCGTCTTTAGCAATCTGCTCCTGTGATTTATAACCCCATTTGATGCCCACCGACAAATAGCGGTTGATCTTGTCGCTGTCCGCCACTTCGTGTTGACGATTGAGCTGACAAGCCGCGAGAACCGGCAAATCCAATTCCCCAGCGATTTTATTTTTTAGGAAGTCGCACATTTGACCGAGTATGTTATAGTTCATGCCCGTGTCCTTCTCGTTGCTTTTCAGGTAGTCGTAAACCACAAAACCAAGATTCATTTTGCGCTTCAGGATTTTGCAGATTGAGTACAGCTTTGAGAGCGTCATGTTGGGATCGTATTTATGGATGAGCGGCTGTGCCTTCAACCACTTTCGCCACTTGGCAACCTCAGCCTCTTCCTCCTGGCTCATCATACCGCCCTTGATGCGCTTCATCTCTATGCCAGACAGGTGAGATAAAAGGCGCTCCACGTACAACCTGTCGGGCATCTCACTGTCAATCACAAGCACGGATTCACCGCACTTTAGTTTGTGAACCGCCTCGTTCATGAGCAGGACAGACTTACCTTCCTTATATCTGGCTTGGACTATGACAAGTTCGCCAGGCTCATAGGTGAAATATTCTGAAAATGCTTCGTATTTTGATGGGAGACCGAACAGACCATTACTCGTTCGGCGGCTGACGATTTCGTCCCATATCCCATCAATCTGGTCGCCAAGTGTTTGTAGCTCATCCTGAACAACATATTGCTGAGTCAGATTGTCAAGCGTGCCGTATACCTCATTACTCAGGGCTTCGAGGTCGGTCTTATTCGCAAGGCAATCTTTCTGCATTAAATCGAGCTTCTTAGCCAGATCGCGCTTGAATGCCAGTGTAATCACGTTGTTCATGAAGAACTTATATTCTTCTACTGTATTGCGCGCGGCCTCAGAATACAAGTCGATCATGTCTTTGACATTGGGAAGATTGTACTTATCAAGCTCATGCTGAACGCCATCGTGCCCCTGCAGGACTTTTGACAGGTTGAAAGCGTCTATGTTGTTTACGCCGCTCTCAATGAGCTGACGAATGCCCCAATAGTAGCAAGCGTTCTCCTTGCTTGAAAAATAGCCCGGCAGGAGGTTGTCTGATATGGCCGCGAAATCCGGGTGTAGGATCAGCGATCCAATAACTCCACTCTCAGACTGTACATCTGATAGCTCTGATGTATCGACCAAACAATCAACCTCCCGTCAATATTCTTTCAAATCCTCCGGTTTTTCGCGGCGCTGGAGGTTTAATTTCAGCTTCCGCTGTGTCATGATGCTCCTGCGCCTTGAACTCGTTCATCGATACGAACTTGCGATTCTTCTTTTCGTACTCTGCTTTTATATCCTTATCATTCACGTAATAGCGAAAGCCGCCCGGATAATTCAGCTTGCAATGGTTTTTCACAACGTACTGCATGACAAAAACGAGGTAGTCAGAAGCTATACCGCGATTTAGTAAATCATACAACACTTTGTTCAGCTCTGCAAAAATGACCGTCTGGCTGATATTTTTCACCCACATACTGCGGATGAGCGCCATGTCAGCGGTTTGTTGCTTCTTTTTCTCATCCTCAGCCACTTTGAGCTTATAGCAATCCGCGTGAAAGTAAGACCTGCCCTCACTGACATACTCGTCTTTGCCAATCAGAATTATCTTTCCGTCATGGGCGCAATTTGGATAGCGGCAGGATTTGACCTCAACCTTCGGCATTACTCTTCATCCTCCAGGAGATATGTAGCCTCCAAGTCGGCCTCGTTAATGGCAATGATCGCGGGATACTTCCTGATCGCATCGCCGATGGTTGAGTATGATTCCTTCGGTTCCGTGAAAAGCATATGCCAGCGAATCATCATCCGCTCGACAGGCTTTAGTCTTACAAACTCTTCGATCATCATGACGGATTTCTCGCCATGCCCGTATGGGATTTTGTCTTCAACCTTCCAGCCTGGGACAGAGACCCAATCAAACCGCCCGTTGCCATCGCTCTTTGTACCTGTTTCGCTGTACACCTTTCGATTGCGGTACTCGGGCACGTACAGATAGGTCTTACAAATGTCATGGAGCAGGGCGGTGATGATTATTGATTCATCATCCACCCCTTCCAGAACAGCGTTCCACGGCCAAGTGCGCTTCTTCTCCTTTAGACACAAATAAACATTGTAGCTGTGCAGGAGAAGCCCGCCCTCATTGTGGGAATGAAACCTTGTGCTGGCGGGAGCCGTGTAGAAATCGGACTTGCGGATAAACTCAAGTAGCTTGTCAATGCCTTCGCGCTTTACGGACAGAAGCAATTCCTCAAACTTTTCTCGCAGTTCGTTATTCTCCATGTTTCTACCTCTTAAAATGGCAATTTGTTATCGTCGTCTTCTTCCGCCTGTTTCGGGGCTGACTTCGGCTTACTGGCTGTCTCGCCCGATGCTCCGCCACTGTTGTAGGTATCGAAGTCAAAAATGGTATAGTTTGTGAACATTTTGTCGTTGTTGCCCTTCCTGACGCGAACTTCGCAATTCAAAATAATGATGGGAACGCCGCTCTTCGGAATATCCATCCTCTTTGCCTTGACATATGCGTCGCCAACGAATGACACGAAGCCATCCTGAAAATCCGTCTCCCACGGGCTTTCGCGGTCTTTGCGTGTTGAAGTCGCAATCTGACCGGAACCAAACTTGCCCTTATCCTCAAACTTAAACAGCCTTGCAAAACCGCCCTGCCGCGCATCCTTCATGGCCTTTACGACGGCCTCTTTGTTCGTGCCGAGCGATTCGGCCATCTTCTCGATATTGTAACTTGCACTTCTAAATCCCATTGTCAATCTCCTTACTTTCTCACACCGAGTAGGCGCTTCTTCAACTTTTCGAGGATGTCGGCATCATCAATATTTTTCGGATCGCCGCGCACCATGTCTTCTTCCAGATCGGGGTTGGCTTCCTTCTCCGCAGTCTTGCACAGCTTACCGACCTCAGATTTTGCCTTGTCCGACAGGGCGCATTTCTTTGTGATGAGCTCCATGACTTCATCCTGCAATTCAAGGGTTTTGCTGATTTCCTCCGGCAATTCCTCGCCCATGAAAATGTGAATTGCCAAACCCTGTTCGGCCAGCGCCTTGACCAGGCAGCGCTTCAGGCTTTTGTTTGCGTCTACGCTGGTAATCTGGTCTGCCGGAATGCTCTTATTCTTGAAATCCATGATTGCCAGGGTTTCAACAACCTCTTCTCCAAGAATAGTTACGCCGACCTCAACCCAGCCGGTATGCCCATCGTCGTGCCAGAAGCGCGTGTTGCCGTAGCCATCAAGAATTTGCTCATAAATCTTGAATGTCGCGTCCGGGTAAATCTTTTTTACTTCAGACCAAGCCGCCGCCCAAGGCAGGTAGCTCAGTCCGTTCTTTTCCTTGATCTTATCTGTTACATTCAGCGCGCTCAAAACGCTGAATACGCTCTTTCCCTGATTCGTTTCTGTCATGCGTTGCCCTCCGATTAAACTTTCCTCGCTGGTACTCTTTGACTTCGTTATGGTCTGATTCCCTCGCCCATTCAATCACGTTTTGGTTGATGTATTTCTTGCCGTCCGGCTTAACCCTTTCAACGGTGCTTGGCATAAAAAACTCAATATCGCTTGAACGATAAACAACTTGCGTCCCATCGTGATACTTAATCGTCAAATACTGGTCGTCCATCTTGCCTCTCCCCTATCAGTGCGCAGCAACGTCCGCCTCGTGAAGAAGGATGATGTCGCGGTATAGTTCATCGCCAATCATGCGCCTATCTCGCTCCAAAGCCTTTTCTGACTGCTTCCATCCCATGAATGGGTGCATGTGGAAATAGATCATGTTGATAATATCAACCTTTTCCTCGATGGAATAGTCAAGCGGTGCAAGATAGAACACGGCCATATACGCGCCTACGCATTGATGCTGGTAATAGTGGCAGTCGCCATCCTCTTCGCCCTTCGCATTGACATAGCTCTTCGTTGCCAGCTTGCCGATGTCGTGCATAAACGCGGCGGCAAAAACCGTTTTGTGTGTCGGCGCTTTCTCCATGACATATTTCTGCGCAGCGAGACAATGTTGCCCAAGTGTCAGGCTGTGATGCCTGTTGCCTTGATTGAAATCCTTCATTTTCTCATACAATGACGACAGCTCATATTCCGGCGCGCTGTAATAATCATAGCTGGAGAAATAAAAGTAAATCTGATTGAAGCCCTCATGGTAATGCGGCGGTTGCCAGTTCTTATACATCCGTTCAATCGCCCGTTCTGGAACCTTCCGTTCCCGTTCGCTGTTTCTGGTGAGGCAATCTTCAAAGGTTGTCATTACACAGATACAAACTTTCTCACATACGATACCGGCAATCTCATTGAGAAACGCCATGCGCTGTTTCTTGTTGATATTTGTCGCGTCGTAAATGACGTGCTTGCCATCCAACAGATCGCGCTTGATGCGCCGATGTAGCTCCGCGAAAAGCTGATTATTGTGGCGGTTGTCCTCTTCGCTTCCATATAGTTCAAGGCGCAGGGCATCGGATGAATGGATAACCGGGCGCGGATAAAACGCTTCGTCGGTTGCAATGATCTCGCCATCCTCAATGGCAAGCTGTTTCGCAAGGGATGTTTTGCCGCTGGCTGGCAAGCCTACGAGCATAATCAAAAAAGGCCAGTTCTTTTCCATATTCAAAAACCTCTTTAATCATAGCGAATGTAGACCGTTGGCGATGAACACTCGGTTGTTGTAAATGATAAAAGCGCCACAACTTCTACGATATTTGAGCCACAACCTTCAATGCCATCTTCCTTATAGCAAACTTCTACATCTGCATCTTTGTTTAATTTACCTAAAATATCAATCAGCTCGCTCACCTTCATCGGTTGCATCCTCACTTTCTTCAATAGCGGGTTTTCTCAGCGGGATATATGTTGCGCTGTGCTCTGCGCCTGGGAGCCATACGCACCACATCACATCCATCAGCGGCGATCCCTTGCCACGCGACTTAAATAGGAAATCCGGCCTCCATGTCAGCGGGAGAATGTACGCGGGCGGATGCTCATAATACAAACCAAACCGCTTTTTCGCGTGCCAGAATTGAGATTTAAGCAAGAGCGCGAAGGGCACATTGTGCTCCAAACTGCGCCTGATGAACTCTTCGGCCAGGGAGAACGGCGGATTTGTAATAATCCAATTCACGCCATCCGGCTTTTCTGTTGCGAGGTAATCTTCGCCGGTCAGGATGTCAGTCGCCGTGACCAAGAATCCGTTGTTTTGCAAAACGCTGACCATGTGGCCGTCGCCACAGGCCGGTTCCCAAATGTGATCGCCATCGTGGAGTATATCGCCGATTTTCAGCGCATCAATCAAGGCTTGCGTCGCTTCGGGCGGCGTGGGATAATAGTCTGATTCAACGCGCTTATAAGCGGTATTGCCTCCGGCGATCCTGCTTCCAAGCAAATTATCCGAGATCGTACATCACTCCCTCCTTTGTGAACCCCTTATTCAGCGAAGATGCGTTGATGTCCATGACAAATTCCTCGACGCGCTTCATATCTGGATGGGGCGGCAAGTCGGTATGCTTCTTCGCGTAATCGAGTTCTACCTCCAAGTCCTCAATGCGGTCGAAGAACTCCTGCTGATAGGTTCCATCCTCATTTTGGTATAGGCCATTTCGGATGTTCAACAGCATTTCACGCTCTGCGTCGCTCCGGTAGGTCTTGATTTCCTCGTTCTCCAGAATGTCAATGCACATGAGGTAGAGCCGGACAAGGTGCATCGCGTGCTTATTCAGATGGGCATCGTCTTTCTTGTGGTTTCTATGGCCTGTCTTTTCGTAGTCGCGGATGACGGCAGACAAAGTATTAATCATGGTCTGGAAGTCCCGCGCAGGATATTTGTTGATGTTCACATCACAAAACAGCTCATAATCCAAATCATCGCGGCTGCTCTTGTCCACATACAGCTTCATGCCGCCTTCGCCAAGGGGAACATGCTTGACCTCAAAGGCCGCGACTGCGTTTTTCGCGGAATGCAGGATGTGTTGCTCGGCCTTGCCCTGCGGCAGTTTGTCCCGCGCCAGCGCGTTTTCCAAGCGCTTTAGCTGCTGTGTGGCATAACCGCCAAATGAATAGGCCGCACGCTGCGACAGGAACATCTTTCGGTTCGCAATCAGCGCCTTGCCAGCCTCATTCATCATAAGATAGTGATCTGGCTTGCAGCCAAGCAGTTCAATGGTGTTTGGGTTGCAGTTCAGGAGCAGATTGACCAGCTTATTAAAGCCGTAGACCGTCGTGTCTGTCGCATTATTGATGAACTGCTCGAAATTTGAAAGGCCGATGAGGTCGCTTCGACTGTTGAAGGCGCAGCCGCGAATATCCAAGTCGGAAGTCTCCACGTTTGTTCCATAGGCATGACTTCCGGCCACGGTCAGAAACATGATGTTGTCACCCAGGCGCGGTTCCTTACGCAGGAAGTCATAATCTGGACTCTGGATTGTCGCCCGAATTTGCTCAATGGTCATTTTTTCATGTCCTCCAGCGCTTGCAGGTCGTCCAGCATGGTTACATCGAGGTATCGGCGCAGAATTGGCAACGCGCCATCGAGATACAGCTTGTAATACTCGCCAGCAAAACAACCACCGATTGCGCCCAGCGTGTCAGTGTCGCCTAACATGCTGATTGTCTTTCGCAGGAAATCTTCAAAGCTCTCGCTTTCATAGAAGCAACGAATTGCGACGGGCACACAATCTTGACAGGTTGCGTTCCAGCGATATTTTTCACGGATGACATCGAGCGGCTGAGAGCAGGAGTATTTGTAATCCTCTGGCGGATATTGCTTCGTACCGTATTCGAGGATTTCGTTTTTGCTGGCTCCATTTCGCGCCATCCAGCCGCAAACGGCGGTAACAACCGCGCCATTGATACCCTCCGGGTGATTATGTGTAACAACTGCGGACTGCGCGGCCAGCTTAATAACCTCTTCTTTGCTGTCTGCGAAGTCAATGACCGGCGAAACGCGCATGGCAGAACCATTGCCAAAGCTGTTATATGGCGCTAGGTCGTCGCTGTTCAGCCACTCCTTGAACATGTTGCCATAGCCACGATCATAGTAAGCCCTCCCGTAGGAGTAGTAGGCGTCCTGAAACGACGCTTTGTCCTTCAGCGCATGTAGCGTCGCCATCGTGAGAACGGTGTCGTCTGTGAAATGGTTCTTTGCGGTGAAAAGCTCTACGTGCTCATAGTCAACCGGCTTGTGATTGAACTCGAAAGGCTGACCGGCAATGTCACCGAGGATTGCACCAATGACGCTCATGCTTTACACCGCCTCTTCTTTGACAAATTCCTCCGCCTCTTCCATATCTGGCGCATCGGACATGTCCTTGACAATCCCTTCAAGACATTTGAAGGCGAACCCCTTATGCTTGTAAGCCGTGAAAGACTCCCTATTGTCAATGCGCACAACGACACCCTCACGAATGTGCGTTTTACCAATCGGATCGGGGCCTTCGTAGTATTTTTCTACGCGCGCCATGAGGTCTTCCCAAGTTGTATAAGTGAACTTCTCGAAAATCTTGACAAACTTGACGCCCATCTTTTCGCAAAGTAGCTTAACTTCCTCTGTCGGCATTTCTACGACAAAACCATCTTCATTGGTGAGCGTCATGCGATATACATAGCAGTCGTTTTCACCGGGCGCACAACCGTAATTAAAAACGGTCTCGTCTCCATAGAGTTTTGAAAACTCCTTATCCTTAATCAGGCTGTTCTTGCATCGCCCCATGATTGGCGTGGTTTCGCTCACCCAGCCGACGATCTCGTAGAAAACCTCTACGCCTTTAGGCAGACGCCCTGCGAAGAAATCGTGCCACTTTTTGCGGAAGTCATTGTCGCCGTAATAGCCGCCCGGCTCGAAATTGCGAAGCGTCGTTCGCCGCGTGCCACTTACCATGCGATAAGTTCTCGTTTCGCCTGGATTAAGATGAAACACGCGCTGGAAGATGTTCTGCTTCTTCTTTGCAACAGAGATCGCATTGGCCGTGCGCGCGCTGGTGCCGTGCATCTTCAGCGTGATGTAGCAGGTATCGCCCGGCCTGAACGCCTTTTCATTGTAGGCGAGCTGCTCTGTGTCGATATGTTCAATGAAAAATGGGAACTTTTCTTTTGATTCTGGTTTTGCAGACTTCGCCTTGTTGTGAGGCCCGTGCTGGATCGGCGTTGAACTGCGCGGGATGTACTTCCGGCAAATCTCATGGCCGTCAATCTCCGTGATCTGCGTGCCGTCCGCCAGTTTTTCAATATCGGTATATTTTGCAAGGACTTCAATGGGAAGCACCAGGCCGTCAGACTTTTCGCCGCGCAGTTTGATCGCGGTGATATTACGCTTGTTTGGGTCAAGATAGCCGCCGACGTTGTTGCCGTTCTCGTCGAGCTTCCTGACGAGGTTGTTATCGGCGCAAAACTCTTCGCTCAGTTGGCCGTCAACCGGGAAATAGACGATTCTCTGGCCTTCATGATAGCTCAGGTCAACGATGGTGTCGTTTCCGAAGATTGTCGCCACCTGAAGCCGGTCGGCGTTTCCGTGCTTTCTGATTTGCCTTATCGTTGTTACATATCCGCAGTACATTTACTTCCTTCTTTCTAATACCTGTTTGAAATGAATTTTGACGAAAAGCAAAAGGTTTCTTCTTTGTCTCCATCCAACAAGCGTGGCAGCGATAAAATTCCTTACACTTGCCACCCTCAAAACTCAATACGTGGACTACCGGTTTCCCGCATCTTTGACAATACATTGTTCGGCGCTCCTTTCTCATGAGAATATTATAGCACCTTTTAATTTAATTGTCAATAGGTTTTAGTATTCTTTTTTAAGGATTTTCTGCTCGTCGATGAACTCAATGCCGCATTGCGGACAGTATGCCGCGTTGATTAGATCAAACTGGCCTTCAGGCTCACCGGCCTTCGTCGCATACAGATGACAACCACACTCGCCGCAACGGATTGTGACATTATCGCCGAACCTGGCGAACACCTTAAAGCCCTTATGCTCAATCAATCCCTTTTCGGCCAAATGCGAATACAGTCTTTTAATTTCGCCGGTACTCGTTACCCATCGGTTAAATTTCCCGCAACTCGCACAATAGATTGCCGTGCGATTTCTAACGACGCGCAGTTCTAAATGCTCACTGCCGCACAGCCTACACCTTTCATCCAGCACGGCTTATCACCTGGTATAGCAGGAATTGGTCTGCTTCTGGTAGACATCTTCGTACAACTCGCCTTTGTCACCGTTGAAGGTGTATTCGGCGTAGATACCATCGCCGCTGACATTGGTTGAAACAAGGCATTTGTAATTCTGCAGGGTTTTGCAGCTCCAAACGATGAAGGTATCTTCAAGGTTTATCTGTAAATAAGGCCAATTCTCTTTGTACCAATCGACCAGCTTTTCGCGGCACAGCGTTTGAAAATGATCCATTCCATTAATTATCATTGCACATCATCCTTTTTCGTTCTCATATTTTATAGGCAATAGAACAGTTGTCCTTTCAATCATCCACGGTTTGTCTGGCGGCGCAAAGTCTTTATCGTACTCGTTCAGCACAACAAAATTGCCCACGGTGTACTTTACGTGAGATTTGTGAGGCCCCTTCCTCGAATCATATGTTTGTGCTAGTCCAACCTTCATGATACAATCCGACACGGCGTTTGTGACAAATAAAAGCGTACCGTCATGAATTAAAGAACTACAAACAAAATAATCAAAATCGGCATCCTCGTCAAACTCAATATCCACATGGAGGGCTTTAGGTTCATCACAATCGTTCTCTTGAATCATGATGTCATAGCTCTGTATGCCGCCAAGATAAGGCTCAAAAAAGTATTCGGAATCAAGCTCTTTGGCTTTGCTCCAATCCCGGTTTGAGACATTAGACCGATTCGGATCGGACGCCGCAGTTTGGCAGAAGGTAAGCGATTTACTCATACGGCTATTTCCTCTTCGCAAATTTCAGGCAGGTTTGCGCGAACCAATGCAGCAGGAATAGGTGGGCAAACAGCATTGCCACAACGCGCTACCTGTTCAGATTTCGGATATGGTTTGCCATCTGCGTCCACGTCGATAATGTAGTCGTCCGGGAAGCCCTGGGCATCGAAAAGCTCTCGCGGCGTCAGCATCCGCAAGCCAATATCTATGATCTGGTAATCCTGACCGTGAACTGTGACCAATCCCATTCTGTCTTTGGAGGTAATTGTCGGCGCGGGGCCTTCACAGGAGACGGCGTTATCACCACTTCCATAATACTTCACCAAGAATGCGCATACTTCTCCAAAATGATTGGTCTGCGCCGTCATGGTATTGAGCGGCTGTGTTACTTCCTGCCCGATTGAATTGTTGTTAAACTGCGTTACCGCAACCGCGCACACAGCGTTATGATCGACGGCTGTAATGGTTGGCAACGGCTTATCTGTCCCGCTCGCTATGTCATCGCCATTGTAATACTTACTGATAAACGTAGACACAAGGCCGTAACGATTGGAAGAATCAACCGTCATGAGCGGCTGGTCGATATGCTGGCCGCGCACATCATCTGTCTGCTCACTGTGATACTGTATCAGGTTTTCGGCCTGGGCTTCGGTATCGCTTGTCTTTACGATGAAGGGATTCGGATTATCTATGACAAATTTCTGAATGCCTCGCGCAATTCGTTTGAGCGTCGCGTCGGCAAGAGGACGCACCGCACGTATGCCATATTGCGCCATGATTTCATCGCTACTGGCAAAAATTGAAGGACAAGGAATCGAAAAATCCAACACGTCTGCCACGGGAACCCAAGGTTTTTTCAAACCAGCCTGAACTTCAAGGCTATCAGGCGCAGCGTGCGTCGGCTCAGGCCAGACGATGGGCTTCCCATCACTTCTGGCAATCAGGAAAAAGCGCTTGCGGATTGTCGGCGCACCGTAATCACAAGCCTTCAGTTCACGATATGACACTTTATAATGCAGACCGTTCAACAGGCGCTTGGCGTCATATCCATCACGCGAGATATTCAGGAACTCGCAAGCCTCATGGAATGCCGGGGCGGTTGGCTCAATGCCGTCCGTCAGCATTTGAATGAAACCCTTGAATGTCTCACCTGTGTGTGCCGGATCGGGAACAAATTTGCCTTGCTCGATCTCAATCAGCGGCCCCCAAGTCTGGATTTCTTCAACGTTCTCCATCATCATGACGCGCGGGCGAACGAGCATTGCCCAACGGAGAATAACCCAGGAAAGGCCACGAATATGTTTGCTGACCGGCTTGCCACCCTTCGCTTTGGAAAAGTGTTTGCAATCCGGGGAGAACCAAGCGAGCGCGACGGGCTTTCCTCCGCATACTTCAACGGGGTCAACATCCCAAACATCTTCGGCATAATGTTTCGTGGTTGGATGGTTTGCTCTGTGCATGGCTATCGCGGCGGGGTCATGGTTGATTGCCACATCAACGCTGCGGCCAATCGCCATTTCAATGCCTGTTGAAGCACCACCGCCTCCCGCAAAGTTATCGACGACAATTTCCTGGAAATTCGACATTCATATTCCCCCTACTTTAGAGACTTACTTTTTCAATAAAACTGACTTTTTATCCATTATTCCACTTCGCATCGTTCGGACTGCCAAGTTTTCGGATTTCCCATGTTCCATTCGCGTGAACGTCCATTTCATAGTGACCACAGTTCAAATGATTGAGCATTTCCTCTGCCGTCCTCTCCACCTTTTCAAACCAACACGTTTTAATAAACGCATAGTGCAGGATGACAGTGCCGCCGCATAAAGTATTTTCGCAATTCCCGTCCGGCGTCCAACAGTTCTTCAAACAACCCTGCGCAAGGCTTCCATACACATGATCGTCTGGATCGTGATAAAACATTGTCCCGGCCTTTAGCATCCCGAAATCCTTAGTCAGCCTGTAATAATCATAGTTCGGGTTTGAAAAAGCGCGAACTGAATCTACTGCCATATTGTCATTCACTCCTTTGGTCGTTCTTCATAGACGAGAACCATCTTTTCGATGTTCACACGCGGCGTCGTTGAAAAAATGCAGATAATCTGATCTCATGTAATCCCATGCTCGTTGATGAATGTTTCAAGTTGTCGTTCAACGCTTACATCTCCCATACATTCATGTGTGAAAGCCTCAACTTTTATCATGCCTGCCTTTATCACGCCTTATTCTCTCCAATCGATCTGTAAGTTTTGTTATGATATTTGATAGATCATCTACATCCATCTGTTGAATCACTATGTCGTTTGGAAACAATAGAACATCGTTGTTTGGAAATGCAGATTTAATTTGATTATGTATTTCCATCATTTCTCTATAAGTGCGCGGTTCGCCATAACTGGCTACAATAATATCCCATGGATTACACTTCAGTGTTGATAGATTAATGTTCTTCATAAACACCCCATCAGTAATCGAAATCTACCTGCGCAGCCATTTCCTTCGCATCAGCGTCAAGCATCTCAGAATCTGGTGAACGTGCTTCGACATATTCACCCACATCGTCGAAATAATCAATTATATCATCGTAGCACCAACCATCCCATTCACTGGTTTCCTCATTAAGAACTTCGAAATTGCCCGAATTGCAATAGTCGCCGCGAACATTGTTGTTGTAGAGGAAGCAATCATAGAAAGCCAGGACATCCATGATCTTCTTCGCCTCTTCAACGGAATGAACAGGAATATGGAACCAATTTGAACTACCCACCTGCGGACACCAAGATACACGCATTATCTGATTATCCATAATTACTCTCCCTCTCATTATTAAAAGCTAAATGAATTTTCGTTTTCTTGATCTTCAGCGTAGAAATTTGGATCGTCAAACACGTTACCCACAATAACCGTTGTCATCCTTCCCATAATGATAGCCTCCGCAGCAATTTCTCCAAGCTCTATATAGTCCCAAGCGCTTTGTGGACATTTACGGAAGAACTCCTTGCTTTTCCTGGCTTGCCATTGGAACGCTTCGCCGTTCCAGAACACAGCTACGGTATGTGCGCCAAATTGCAGAATGTCGCCGTCAAAAATGCGATTACCGTCAGCGTCATCCAGCCCCGTATACTGGCAAACCGTGAGTGGTTCAACCTTGACGGCAACACACATAGCGGTTTCGTCTATTGGCGTTGAAGCGGCTATGCTGGTACAAATAAATGGTTCGTCATTCGGTGCCATAAATAATGCGCCAACAACCCATTCTCCACCGGAGCAACTTTTCCCGCGAAAAATCGCTTCTTTTATTGGTTTCACCCCCTTGCCCATTGGAATTTGCGGCAGGATTTGCACCTGCGAAGCCTTCATGACAAATGTCTGTCGGCGCGGGCGCTTGCCAGATGGCCGCGCTCCCACGGGGTTTGGCTACTTCCCGCTTACGCAAATAAGTTTAAGTCTCAATAGCAGACAGCTTAGTATACAGATTGTACGCCTCGCGCATGTTACCTCCGCAGTAAAGCCAATCGTCGCCCTTCCATACGTGATAGACTGGCGCGCGGCCAAACATATCTTCATTCAGATTCTGGATCGGCTTTTCTTTGGTCACATATAGCGCCAAATCCAGCGCTTCATTGTATTCGAGACGCCATACCTCTTTGGGCGGCTGAAAAGACGCCGCCCATTTGTCACGCAATCTACTCATACATCCCTTGCAATCTCTGCCACCGACATGTTCCACTTCGCTTCGAGTTCATCAACATCGTACTTCAGGCTCAGCCACACACAATGGTGATAATCATATCTGTATCGCCCCTTCTTTGTTGGAATGATGACGCCAATCTCTTCATCCAAATAAATAATGGCATCTTCAGAAAGGTCGCGCACGATTTTGACATAGGCGCATTGATTGACCGCGTGTTCAAAGTCCGCTTCAAAATCGTCTTTATTGATGGCGTTCTTCCATTTGCCAATAAGGTTTCTGTCATCGGTTATAAATTCCACCTTGTTCTTTAATTCGCCAATAACGCTTTTGTCTCTGTTCTCATACGCTTGGCATTCTTCCCGCGTATCAAACATTGTGCCGTCAGACGCGACATACTTTGTGACCTCTAAAATCGTCTTCATCACCCCATCCCCTTACGCTACACCCGCAAGCAAGAGTTGCTTACCAACATCAATCAGATACTCGTCGGAATGCGCCATAACCTGATCGTAAGCCTCGCGGCCCTGGAACTCATCGACGACACGACGGCTTTCTTCGTCCATCTCGCTATACCGCACCTTGCCATAAGACGGCGGGAGCCATGCTTTGCTGCGGCCAACATAGATATTGAGCTTGTCCACAATCTTCTGATTGTGGAACTTGATGTGGCATGTTCCCTTTTTGAAGAAGGTTACGTCGAAATACTTACACTGAATGTTACGGCTCCGGTCGGCATCCTTCGCGGCTTCAAGCGCGAAGAGCATGTTCACATCTGATGTCTCGCCATTGTCCAGATAGTTCAGCGCCTTTTCCAGATCGGACAGGATATGGAAGCAACCGTTCGGCGCGATGGTCGTTTCAACCTGTTTGAGGCCGCCGCGCTTGTCCTGTCGATACTCCGTCGCAAAACAACCCCAAGTCGGGATGATGCAGCGATTGTTGACATAGTGCGCCTTGTTGGTCTTCCAGCCGTTGTAGTAATGGATGTTTTCATTTTCGATGTCCTGATGGTAGGCGTGCTCATTGGAGAGCTTTTCAAAGCATTTCACAATCGCCGCCTCGACGCCCACGGTAAGCTGCCCCATGATGCGCTCAAGAACCTGCTGGATATTGAAGCGGGAGAACTCATAGTCGCACATCTCGCCAATCAAACCACTATACTGCTTCTGCATGTCCGTTGTCATCTTGTCATGCAGAACAGGCAGGTCGAAGAGCTTCTGCCAGTAATACGCGCGAACAGATCGCAGGAAAGCATTCACATGTTTTGCTTCGCACTTCTCGACATGATTGTCCCTACCGATTCCGAGCGTGATAAACGGATAGGCTGCGCCTTCCGTCGTCAAATGCGGCGCAACACCATTGTAACAACGCATGAGGGAGATACCAGCCTCGCACATGATGTCATGCTCCCTGATAAGCCGCTCAATGTTATCGGACGGAGCGATGTCGTTTGCTTCGCCGTCGCCGTCAAGACTATCGGTTTCCCTCGCCTTTTTCAGATTCTCCCAAAGCGTATCGTCTACAAAGCTGACGGGGATGTCAATATTGATGAGCGCCACATCAACCCTGGCCTTGCGCTCCGCCTTGGCAAAAGCATCATCCACAAAACGAATGGACGCGCCAACCTCTTTCAGCTTCTTCGCTAACACGCGGCGGGAATTGGTGCATGGATTGCGAATGGTTTCAGCATTCAGGATACAAGCAATCTGTCCGCCATTCTGCGCCAGATCAATGGCACGCAACAGGTGAAGATCGCCCTCGGAGAAAGGCGGGTTCATCAGGATCAAATCGTAGCGCTTTCTAGTTGTGAATGTAAGGAAATCATCGTGGACAACACGGAAGCCCTTGCTGTGAAGAATGGCCTGAAGGTTTGTGTCCAGCTCAATGCAGTCGATGTCAAGCTCTTCACGGTCATTGTAATAGTATTCGCCGCCATAGCGATACCTGCGCTTGCGCTGGCTGACACATTCAAGCAGATCACCCTTGCCCGCGCTGGGTTCCAGAATTGTCTTGACGGCATTGATGTTGACGCCTTCAAGGAGTTTTCCTGCCAGCTCAGAAGGAGTAGGATAAAACTGATAATCGGAAGACGGCAGGTAGGCGACGGGTGTTTTTCTGATTTTCTCGCCCTTGAGATACTCGAGGTATTTGAGCGCCTTTTCTGTCATGCCCACCTTGGCCGCGTAAAGGCTGTTGTACTCGCCGCATCGGGTTAAGCGCCGCCCGTAGTAATCACGCGGCTCCTCGCGGTCGTAGACATACGCCTCGTAGTCACCATGATTCCACTGGCGATTCGGATTGTATTCAATCTTTCCAACGGGTTCGCCGTTCAGCGTACAATTCCATCTGGTAAAAGGCTGCTTGATCTTCGATGATTCCGGGGCGATGTTCAGTTGGATAAATCCATTCTGGTTGTTTTCCTTCACAGTGTTGGTAAGCATTGACGGCATGATAATTACTCTCCTTTTCTTTCACCTTTTGACAATGTTTTTATTGCTAAATAGAGAAACAGGACGACAAGAAGAGACAAACAGAGCTTTGCGAAAATGCGCAAGTAAATGATTAAATACCATACAATAACCGCTAGGTTTTCAATCATAAAATCGCCGTTCATCTTCGCATTCCCTCCGTTCGTCTCTGCTTTATGTGAGCATTATAACTCGGTCATGCTTTATTGTCAATACTTTTTTGAAATTTTTTATTCGGTTTTTTCGCCGCCAGCCAGATACTGACCGATGATGTCGGTTAAATTTGCGAAGGTGACACCATTCCCACCGCCAAAGGACGGGATCAGCTTGCCATCCCACCGCGCGATAAACTCCTGTTGGATAACGTATTCGTTCAACCCTGCGGCCTTGGCTTCCAATTCTGCCTTTTCCGCTTCGGCCACGGCCAGACGCGCGTCACGCTCTGCCTCCGCCTTTGTTCGCGTCACATACGCGCTGTTCTCAGCATTAATCTTGTCTGTCTCAGCCTGGGCATTGGCCTTCTGAATGGCAATGGCATTGGCGTTCTCAGCTTCAATACGCTTGATCTCCGCGTTTCGCTCCGCCTCCTTGATCGCAATGGCATTTGCGTTCTCCGTGGCAATGCGCTTTGTTTCAGCCTCACGCTCCGCATTCTTGACGGAAACTTCGTACTGCGTTTGCGCGGCGATGGTTTCATTCTGTTGCTGCAAGCGGTTGTTTTCAAGCTGGGCATTCAACAGGGCGCGTTCTTCCAAGATCGCGGTGTATTCCGGCGAGAAGTCATATGTTACCATATTGACGCGGACAATATTGATCCCGTGCGGCTCAGTCGCTCCGGCCAGCTTATCACGGATAATCGCCGGGATTTCACTCTTTGAGGTAACGATTTCCTCCGCATTGAACTGCGCGAAGGTTTCCTTGATGAATTGAAGCGCATTGGAATTGATAAGCGTCTTTGTATAGTCTGTGCCGTAATTACTGTAAACAATATAGGACATTTCGGCATTGAGCTGGTATTGAATCTCAAATTCAAACACCGGCACGAGCTGCTGATCCTTGGTCTCCGCCGTATCGCTTGTTGTCGCGTTGGCAACACCAGATGCGATGCGCATAGTCTGGATGCGGTTGTCCATAACGACGATGCGCTGCCAAGGCAGTTTGAAGTGCATACCGGGCGACAGCGCCGTGTCCTCTACCCTGCCATATGTAGTCATGATTCCCGTTGAACCAGCCGGAACGGATGTCATGATCGAGACACCTGGCGGCAAAATGCCAAGAAGCAGCAGCACAACGAGAGCGCCCGCGACGATTGTCGCTATTTGTTTGCCTTCCATTATAAAATCCTCCTGATGTCGGTATACAAAATTTCGTATTTGCCAAAAACGCTGCGGTCAAGATGATAATGACCGCAGAACCAGCGGTCAAACGACAACCCCTCATATAGAAGCGTATTGAAATAGATCGTGAGCAAATCTGGCTTATAAAAGCCCATCGAGACAGCCGACGCTATTTCCTGGGGCAGACAATGGGCGATGACAAAATCAACATGATAATTCCTGCCAATCAGGTTTGATTTGCCGCGCGTCATTTCCTCTTCGGACGGTAACTCTTCCGGCCACCAGCTCGCGCCTTTCACGCGGAACATCTTGCCAGCCAAGCGCCAGGAATTGAGCGTTTTCAAAAACTCCCGATGATCGACAAAATGAGATTCATCAAGAATGCCGTCATCAATGTCATGGCTGGACGCGCCGCCAAAGGCGAAGAATGATTTCCCCTCCAGGTCAAAGGCATAGCCTCGCATCAAATGGAAGATGCTGTCCCTGATTTTGTGCGCTTGTCCGCCGTGGAAGTCAACCTGCTCAAACTCGCTGGAATTGAGGCGATCAAAGTTTTCGTGATTTCCGTCCACAAAGAGTGTCGTGAATGGTTTGTCATTCAGCCAGTCAAGCCAATAGCGCTCTTCATGGGAATCACACCATACGCCGCCAAAGTCACCGCAGACGATGACGAAATCATCCTTCGTCAGTTCCTTCTGCTCAGGAAAATCCCGTGTTGAAAAACGCCTGAAATCAGCGTGTGTATCGCCTGTGACGTAGATCAAAGAAATACTCCTTTCATCGGAATAATGTGCATCCCCCCTCCTTATACAGGGCGACCATATCGGCCAGCGCATCTTCTGAAGTCTCCAGCTCCTCCAGGAGACAAGGGAGACAGAAGAAGCAGTCCATATTGCGCATGAACAGCTTGCGCTGAACGCCGATTACCTCTGCAAACGATAGAGCTGTTCCCCGCTCAACGAGGTTCCCGCATTCTCGGCATCGAAGATCGCCTTCCTTAATTTGATTTCGCCCCATAGAGTTTCCTTTCTCCAAAGCCAGCCGCGACAATGGTTGGTGTATGACTTCAAGCAATATGCCCGGTAATAATCCGCAAATGGCACATCATATTCCCGAATGATTTGTTCGTAGAGCGCGTCATCAGCATGGAACAGTTGGTGTTTCAGCTCATCAAAATGTGATTTGACATAATCATAAGCTGTCTCAAAACCGATAGAAATGCTGAACAAATCTTCGCCATTCAGCAAATGAGCCAATGTGTCGTCAACACAATAAATAGACGAGATGCGCATATGGTTTTCACACCACCGCCGCGCGAAAAGCTGAAACTCTATCAACGTGTCATCTTTGAGCCGGATTCCAAACAGCTTTTTGAGAAGACGCACAAAATCACGTTGGGCCGTTGACAAGCGAAAGAGTGCGCAGCTCCGCCGACGATGCGCCGCCATGACAAACTCTTTTGTGATTGTCGCAAGATCATTTGGCGTAACCGGGAAATAGGTAACACCTACAAACATGAAATAGTTACCGCTCGTGTATCTGGAAAATGCAGCGCCCAGCATGGCATTATACCAGTTTGAGTAATAGTAACCATATGGAGGCGCTGAAAAATGCTTCTGCAAATCCACAATGTCGATCATGCCATTGTCGATCAGGGCACGATTGGCATATTCATATACATCAGACGCAAACCTGAGCGCAATGCCGTTTGGTGGCATGACTTCGCGGAAAGTGACGCGCGTGTTCCCGTGTTTTACCGACCGCGTGCGCCCTACAATACACCGCCAGATGGCGTTTTCATCTATGCCTGTCTGCCCACTTGCTTCCCTCTTATCCCTGTATGACGCGACGGGCGCTTCACTTTGACGCTTTACATCAAACATTTCAAGCGCGCACTTCGGTTTTGATGGAACATCGCCGGGATCGAGATTGAAAACGGGCTTTCCAGACATCGCATCTTGACACAAAGCGGCGGCTTTTGTTTGACCATACGGCTTCCCGGACGGAGACGCCGCCTCAACACCAAGGGGATATATTTCCTTTGCGATTTCAAACAGAGCGTCGTCGTGCGTTTCCATGCTGGATGCAATTACTCCGGTGTGGCAGCCGACAGCCGTCAATCCCTCGCTCCACTCCGCCATGAATCGCTCGAAAAGTGCCGCTCTGTCGTGAACCGCATCCAAAAATCCTTCGTCATGCTCAATGAATGACGCGACATCTTCCTCTGAAACCACATGGTTCGCAACAGCCGCCCTATTGCGTTCCAGCATCGCCTTTACCCTGGCAATATCTCTCTCGTCATCCCAATGACGCCCAATATTTTCGTTGAGTTTGAGGGTGTGGAGGGCGTCATCGATGGAATTAATCAAAGAATTATTTGGTTTGCCAATCAAAACAAGCAGATTGCCTGGTTGGTCTTTCAGATACTTTTCGACCTTATCCAAATCTGCATCTCCAACAAGGTAAAGGCAACAAATAATATTTGGCGCTGACAGGCTCGCGGCATAATTGATCGCTGCCCTGTATTTCTTTGCGATGCTCCAGAAGAATAAGAATCTGTTTTTGACGGGCTGGCTGTAAGAATAGCGCGGCGTATACAAGAAGGTGTTTGTGTCTTTGTATTCCGGCGCTGGCTTTTCACGCTTCTGCGCCACTACTTCAAATCATCCTCAATCTCGCCCATTGCAGACGGCGCATTGAGGCATATCGTTGTGAAATTGTTGCTAAAAAACGAAGGGTAAAGCTCCTTCATAGCGCGAACATAGGCTTCCTTGCGGATGTTGATTTCATCCTCGCGCTTAGCTTCCGCCCGCTTCAACTGGCGATTGCGCTTCTTTTCAGCTTCCTTCTTGGCGCGCGTTGCTTTCTGCTCTTCGTCCATCTCAGCTTCGAGCTTTGCGTAAAAACCGTTGTCGTAAATCTTGACGGCGCGCTTAATGATCTTGTTGAAAATGGACTGACCAGCGCCAGGTAGCTTTATGTCGATCAGCTTTTTGGCAATGCAGATTGTGATGCCGGATTCGAGATCGCAGAAATCATCCCGCGAGCAGACGGCTTTTGTGCTCGTGTTGTCGGCGAAATCGACCTTCACCGCGAGGAAATAACTGTCGTAAACATCCTTGCCATCCTCATCATAGGTGTGCACCGCCACGATGTCGGGCATGATACCGTTCGCGTTGATGAGTTTCTGATTGGCGTACCTGCTGGCGCGCAACCTGCCATTTTCGCTTATCAAAATGGTCTTTGCTTCTGGCGGGACTGTCGCCGCTTCATTCTGCAGCCTAATCCTATCCGATTCGATTGCATTAATTATATCAGATGTGATAGTGTCTCCCAAACTTATCGTTTCGTCTGTCACGACATTCCTTATCGTTTCGTCTGTCACGACATTCGTATTTGATAAACCACCTGTACCAAACGGAAGTTTATAATCGGTAATTCTTCTCATTCCATCCTCCTATCGTTCAGCGCACTCCATCGACGCCCCATTCCAGGAATAGCGCTTATCCTTATACAGCTTTGATATTTCCTTGCTGGCCTCCGCCTCCGTTGCGAAGCGAATGACCTTACCGCCCTCTCCGGTCAACTCTCCGGACACGCCATCGGCATGTTTGATGATGATGACGTATCTTCCGTTCTCTTCCTCTTTCACTTTTCGCGCCATGTAATACTCTCCTTTCACGCGCATAAAAAATGGCGGCGGCGGGATTTGAACCCGCAGATAAGTAAGGTTTGAGCTTACCGCGTCTGCCGAATTGCGCCACGCCGCCAAATAATAAAGCCAGCACAGGGACTTGAACCCTGAACCCCGCGCTTACAAGGCGCGTGCTCTGCCATTGAGCTATGCTGGCAAAATATCGGCTGATCTCTCCTATCTCACGCTACCTGCGGCCTGAACACCATTGGTTGGTTCGCCGTTGCCTCTCCTGCGGCATTTCCTTTGCGCCGCTTGCCACGCCTCGCGCTGTTGAACCAGATTGACCAGCCGATAAATCGAGGTTGATTTTCAAACGATGCGCGCGTCATCCACGTCGCCAACCTCTTCCGCCTATTCACACTCGTCTGTGCAAGACCAATCCTCCGCGAAACTCCGCGCGAAGAATGGCTCTATAATAATAAGTCTTGGCATTAATAGGCATTAAGCCGAGCGCGACTCTGATGACTGAGCCGCACTTCCCTATTGGAGTTTGGGCTTAAAATACGGACTAAGCCGCTGGTCGAGATGACATGATTTGCACATGCGGCCTCACGCTCCCAAAGCGTGCGCTCTGCTGACTGAGCTACATCTCGCCGTTGATTTTGTTCCACCGCTGCGCCGCCAGGAGTGGCAAAGGCGCAATGTAAGTCATGGGCTTTACGGGGCATCTCTTCGATGAACGATTGCACCGCACAAAATAACCATCTATACCATAGTCCTGATAGTGGCTGATCTTCTTGGGAACCTTACCGCAGCCCTTGCATGGGCGAAGAACAATGCCGATTGATGCCGGTTTGACAGCCACAATCATTCCTCCTTCGGAGTGAATATGTCCGAATCCAGTTTTGGTTCTGGTACTGATTCAATTCCCTTGACCATCTTGTAATACTTCAAATACTCTCGATCCACGAGCTGCATGTCGTTTATCATATCCTCGACAACGGCGCGGTTCCGCAAATTATCTCCAAAGGTTTGTTGGATTGCGTTCAGCTTCGCGCTGTATTCATTGGCGGTCAAGCCTTTCGCAAAATACTTATCCAGCACCACGTCTTTGCGGTGTTTACAGAAAATGCAGACATACGGTTCGATGATGCTGATGCTACACTTGTATCTGTCGCCGTAGTATTGCATATCCCGTTCTGTTGACACTTCAAGATACCAGGGGAAATCAATATACTTGTGCTCGCATTCTTTCGGAGGCGCGATTTTGACAGGCGCGGCTTCTTTTCTTTTCCTTCTCCCGAACCCAAACATAATCAAACCTCCTAAAAAGTCGCTGCCGGTCGGAGTTGCACCGCCCTCCCCCACTGTTTAGCCAGGGTGTACCACTGTTATACGAGACAGCTAACCGGGCGACCAACCCGGAATTATGTTAGTTTCTGCGCGCCGACTTACGACTCACTGGTTGCTGGCGCGGGTCTGGTGGTAGCGGCAGCGGGAGTTGAACCCGCACGGGTGAAGCCCAGTAGATTTTAAGTCTACTGCGTACTGCCAATTTCGCCATGCCGCCATAGTCTACGCCAATTTGATACTGTACAGGCCGGACTTTACGGATTCTGATTTCCTGCCTTCCAGATGTGCGCATCATCTGACGCCATCCGGCCTGTAAGCCGCGCTCTTTCTGGCGGGTTAAGCGCGGGAGCCAACATTAATATTGAATGAAACCGGAGAAAAATGCAGGAATCATGTCGTTTACCTCGCTTTGTTACTGATCGGGAACCTGGGACTCGAACCCAGGCAAAAACACGGCTTATTGGTGACGCTGGCGGGTCTTGCACCCGCATACCCAAACTTGTTGAATGGCGCGCCAACGCTTTACTTTTGAAGCTACAGCGTCAAGGCCGCTGCTCTAACCGACTGAGCTAGTTCCCGAAATGGAGCACTGGACGGGAGTTGAACCCGCCACATCAGATCGGAGGTCTGATATGTTACCAAATACACCACCAGTGCGAATCCGGTCTCTAAACAGCAAAACTTGACCGGCGCGCGAGAGCAGATGCCGCACTCTCAACACAGTTTTTCGAGGGGCGTCCAGTTGGCACTTTGGTAGGACGTGATTACGCCGGGGTTACACCGACAACCTCTATTGCAGACCCCATGTGACACTCGCGACGTGATGATAACCTATCCGCGCCGCGAGCGCCTGTTTCACGAGCTGGCCTACCCGACCGCATTGGCATTCCGGCCTTCTGACCGGCGCTGTTTGCGGTGAAGTATAGAGCAGACAACGGGGATTGAACCCGCATTTCCGGCTTGGGAAGCCGGGGTGCTACCGATTACACCATACCTGCATCCGGGGCGGTTTGCGTTGCGTCATGCTGCGCGCCGCAATGCGCAACGCCGATTCTCTGCGGCATTTTGGGACGCACACCGCCAGCTTTCCCACAATACTATTTGGTGCCGCATATGGTGGAGCGTGCGGGTTCTGCCCCCGCAACCTTCGGCTTGCAAAGCCGACGCGCTACTGTTGCGCCAACGCCCCATTTACGTGTTCCAGATGCGGTGTGATATGTGTCTTTGGCTTATGGCCGTTCAGACCAAGGCGTCTGTTGTACACCATCCGCTTACCATATCTCCTTGCATCTGGCATTGTCATTCTCTCTGAGGCATTACGTATGCTCTCAGATCATCCAGGCCGCTACCCGACTTCTGGCACTTTGGATAAGAATTGAACTCATACCTATGACCACAAGGTCATCGTGCTATCCTTTACACCACCAAAGTATAGTCCGCATAGCTCATCGCTGTAAGCCTTAATGCGGATGATGCGGGCGACTGGATTTGAACCAGCAAAGGCCAATTAAGACCAGTCGGCTTCTAAGGCCGATGCGTGTGCCAATTTCGCCACGCCCGCAAGATCGGCGGAAATCGAACGCTCTACCCAAAGAAATGCTAGATAGAAGGATGAACGTTCCAGCCGCCTTTGAAGGAAATCGGAAATTTGAAGCTCTTTCTTTCACTTTGCTCTACCAACTGAGCTACATCGCCGGTAACGGCGATGGCTGGAGTCGAACCAGCGACACAAGCCTTGGCATAGAAGAAGGATGAGCTTCACAGCCGATCACCTTTCAACTGTACTTATTATAACACCGTTAATCTATTTTGTCAATACCTTTTGACAATTTTTCTTGAAATATTTTTTTAGAGCAGTTCGCCCATGAAATAATCCACATCATACGGCGTGATGACGGGAATCTGCGTCTCTTCCCCATCGAGACCAACGCGGTAAACGGGCGTATTGTCCGGGCTGAAGATAATGTCTGCATCCTGCTTGTCGGCCACATGGAGACCCCGCGCGGCCATATTGAGCGCAATCAGATCATACATGTTCGGCTTGGCAATGTCCGTAAAGGCTTCGCAGATTACCTTGACGCGGTTGTAGTTTGTCGCCGCATTGTTCGGCCTACATACCGTATATCTTGATTCATACAGATCAAGATTCATGTCCATCCAGATAAAGCGCTTTTCAACGCAGTCGAACAGAACGGGGACGCTTGTTGTGCTGTTTGTCTGCAGTTTGATCGCCATTTCGACCGTGGACGGCTCGAAGATTTCTCCGTCGTCCAGGCCGCTCCGCTCCATCCAGCCAAACCGACAATTCGGCAAATTGCAAAACGGAATGCGCGTGAAGGCATAGACCTGATACGCGATATATCGCCCGCCGTTTCTGGTAACACTGTCGATGTCAACATCCAGAAACTCCGCGACGCCATCGCCGTCAACGGAGCCTCCGTCTACAATGTCACCGGAATGGTAGCCCTTAAACTTATCATCGCGCATGTTATAGTAGGCAACTTCACCCATTCGGTTGAAGTCTTTATCCAGGACTGTCGCGGAAAGGTCAATGTCAACACGGTTATATTCCGTATTCGTCCACCAGATGAAGCCGCGCACGACCTTGGCGTCGCTGCCAATCGGAACCTTACTGCCCCTAGTCAGCGTCTTGTTTCCGCTGGACGCGCTACGCTGGCTGAAAGGCACAATGTAGTCCTTCATGGCTTCGTCGATGTATACGCAGCCCATGTTGTCGCGCTTTGCGTAGTTGATCTTCAGCGCTCGCTCACAGATATTGACCACCGTGTGACAAATCCCGTCAGTCATTTCCGGCAATTCATTTGGAATAATAATTGCCTTGGCGACATTGCCCTTCGGGAAGAATACCCTTGTTTCGCGCTTCTTTCCGCGCTCAATGAAAGACTGACGAACCTGCAGGAGAACAGATGTTGAAACCTTGTCGGCAATCATGGCGAAATGATTGATAACCGTGTTGACTTCGGCACGATCCTTTGCATCGCGGATGAGCTTGTCAAGCCGTCGCGCAAATTCGCCCGGCCTCTTCATCAATAGCTCAGATACTTCAACGACATTATGCTTCTCCAGTCCGGTTTCAACCTGACCACCGAAATAGAGCGGCTTCTTTTCCTCGCGCAACATGTGGAAACAGTCGCGCACATTCTGATATTGACCACCCATAAACTCCGCAGGATGGATGATCTCGCCAATGCGCAACCATTCGTCACGATAACGGAACAGGTCTTCGTCGATCCTGCCCAGCTTCGCTAGGAGCTTCATGATGAACCGGCGCTCAGGGCGACGCATGTGCTTGAACCTCGTCTCACTGGCAAGGCTCAAATCGCCATCAGACATGGCGACAATCAGGCGAAGAACGTCTGTGGCCGTGTTCATATACTTGCTGACAGCCTCGAAATTCCCTTCTGGGTTATTCTTCATCAGGAGATTGGCAATATAGGCCGCATTCTCCTTCATGGGAATCACGTCGGGCAGACGCTCAATCAGCGCGGGATATGAGGCAAAGATCGTCTTGATGTCCTCCAAATCCTGCTTGGACAAGGATGTCTTTGAGGCACATAGATTGACGAGAATTTCACCCAAATCATTCTCATTGCCGATGCTCAGGACTGTCTTTTTGCCCGCGTTCAGAAGAGGCATACGAGGCTCAGACTTATACTCCGGCATCCATTGTCCAGCCGTGAAGTAGTGGAGAATTGCGTTGACAAACAGCTCCGCGTCGGACGCCTCCGCCACCTGCTGTGGGAAATTCGGGTACATGGGCTTATAGGTCACGTCAGCACCGCGCAACGCCTTGAGCATGGGAAGGAGTGCTTCATGAAGCCCGATGAGCGCCGGGCGGGTGTATGTCATGAGAACCTTCAGCACGTCGAAATCAAAAGTATAGCCCAGCGCCTCAACGTTGTTTGTTACGGCGACGACATAGCGGGCAATCTCTGTCTGCGCGCCTTCAACCTGGTCGAAGTGCGTGTCCATCGGCTGGATGGTCAGCTTGTTCTTTCGGCGCAAGAGGATTTCGCTGATGTTGAACTCCATTGTATCAATCCTTTCAAAATAAAAGTAGGAAATCATGGCGGCTGAATTGTGGTCATGGGCGACAACCCATGTAATTTCAAAGAAGGAAGCCGCCGTATAGCCTAAACCATATCCACCGGAAATTGAGGCATCAAGTTACATCCAAAAATAACAGAAGGATGACGCCTCATAGCCGGATGGGCGATTGATTATCTTACGGCCATTCGCCCAGCGGACACGCGGCCTTCTGCGTGCCGTACAGCGCTCCCGTCTCCTCGGGGAGATCGGTGCAGAAGAACACGCCTTCCATCACGCCGAACAGATTGTGGGCGATATTTTCGTAGAGCGTGCTGCACTGTCCGTAGATGTCGCCAAGGTCATCATTAAAATACTGAACGACCTTATTCTTGAACACGACATAGGTCAGATCATTTGTGAAAATGCCCCTGATGCGCTTCACAAACGAGAACGCATCGTTCCCCTTGAACGCGGTCTGGAACACGTCAGCCATAGCGGTGGGCACACCGACAAAACCATTGGCCGGAACCACATTGACATACAGCGTGACGTTGCCAAATTCCTTCTGGTCTGGAAGGAGCTGGGACAGCGCCTCCGCCTTTGCACCGCTATCGACATACAGCGTCAGCCGATAATTTTCATCGTCAAAGACGACATGCACTTCGGGATCGTGACGGAACATCTCTGCCGTTTCTTTTGCGAAAGTGACCCACGGTGGGGCGAGTTTAATCTTTGCCATTTATCTTTTCTCCTTTTCTGTTCGTGTCGTTTGGAAAATGCGGAAATCGGGCGATCAAACAATATCGTCTATTAAAAGGAAGAAGGATGACCGCCCATAGCCGCAAAGTGACTGTGCTCCCTTCGGAAATCAAAGCGCCAGAACATCAATAATTACCACTTATTTGTTAATAGAAGGATGACGCTTTCAGCCGAAGGCCGACGAGCTGGTGGCCTGACCGGGAGTCGAACCCGGCATATGCACATTAAAAGTGTGCTGCCATACCGCTTGGCTACCAGGCCAGATAGTGTCGGTCTCTCCCGACTGCCAATCCTCTTTGTTCATTTGAAATGTTGCTTTTGAGGATTCAGCGCACCTTTCATTTGGCGACGGCGGCTGGATTTGAACCAGCGGAGGCGCGAGCCTCGGCGGTTTTCAAGACCGCTGCAATAAGCCACTCTGCCACGCCGCCGCATTATTCCCAGCCTAAAAACTCATACATCCTTTTGAGATCGTCTGGATCGTCAAGGCGGAATGAATAGCTTTCATTGCCACTATACAATGTTATCACATAGATGCTACCATCTCGTGTGTCAAACTTGAAACTGACATACTTAAACATACGCCGCCCTTCATGGTTCACATCGGCCATATTCGCCCAGCTATTCATGAACATGATGTTGTCATATATCTTGCTGACTTCCTGAATCGTCATCAGACAACCTCCATGGTTTATGATCGGGCGTGGATTTGCACCACGCATGTATGTTGCCATACCGTTTATTAGGCTACATGGAAGGACATTACATCTTCGTGCTCCCACTTAACTGGTGGGCGCTACTGATTCTCGCTACACACAACCAACGCCTGTCTACCTTATTCCAGCACCGATCAGACTGTTACCACAATTCATTCTGCAGGTCATAGTGCTTCCGATAGGCATTGCCATCTGAAACATCTTCGCTGTGCCTGACACGGCGATTCGACTGCTGCTTCAAAAACCGCTTGCGCTCACTGCTGCTGTTCTCCTTGACGTGGTTTCCGGTGACAATCCACCTTCCATCCACATACTCTTCCTTCACCCAGCCGACAAACGGCAGATACCGACCGGCCACAATTTCCAGCAGACGCCTCCGCGCCTTGCGCTGTACCTTACGGCGATAACCACGATCCCTGTTCCTGGCGATTCTCTCTTCCATTTATCATCCCTCCTGATAAATTGGCTGAGGCTGTGAGGGTCGAACTCACATTGCGGGAGTCAAAGTCCCGTGTCCTACCGTTTGAACGAAACCTCATTGTGCCGGAATTATCCGGCCTTGCGAGACTGATACCATTCGTTCCACTTGTTGATCACCGCTCTCTGTTGCGGCGTGACATCATTGTTATAGGCTTGCTTCGCATGGACGATCTTTCCGCCGACAACTTCCAGCGTAACGAGGGAGTGCTCCAAATTGTCTTTGTTTCTCATGAAAAGGATGTCGCACTCTCCGTCTATCACCTTGTCGATATATGAGGCAACGCAATTATTCTGCTGGACGGCTTCATCCTTAATACTCTGCGTCGTTCGAGGATAAATAAAGGCATACGCGCCGATTGTTTGCTCCATTTCCTTCTTTACGCGCCTGGCGAACATCTCTTCATTAAACTCTTTCTTCATGCGTTGATAATTTCGCATGACAATATCGTGGGTCGTTCTCAGGTAGCGCGGGTAGCGGTCAAACTTCGGGCTGATTGCGCTCATCATGGAGCATGTATCCCGCAAATTTCTGAAAGCATCCCAAGGGTCAAGGGCTTCATAGGTGGCAAGCCTGTCAAGGTATAGCATCAAAGACTTCATCGTGTAGCCATACTGCTTGATAAACTCCGAAACATACATGCGCCTTTGGCCGTTATAGAAATACTGCGTCAGAAGTTTATAGACATCGTTCGGCCCGAGCGTCACATAGGGTAAGCTGAAAGCCAGCGTATAACCGTTTGGGTCTTCCTTGTACCCATCAATGAGAGGCGCAGTCAACATCAAGTCGTGTTTGCGACAAATGCGGATGAGGTTTGTCGGCACATCGGCGAAATTGTAGCATCCAATGTTTGTAGAGACTTTCTTTAACCCCGCCGAGAAATACTGCTCAAACTTGCTGTATTCCGGCACATGCAACAGGATGGTTCCAATGTTGCTGATGCGGACGCCGCATGACATTTGCGCGTTCATGATAAACTTGATAAAGTTTCCGTAGCGCTCGTCCTCGCATCCGTCGATCATATCCTGAACGCTGAAGCTGGCAAGCTGACGCCTGATGTCCTTAACCGGCTGGCCGTTCAGACCGTATGCCGTCTTTGTGGCAAAATCATAGGAGATCGTTCCGCCTTGGATTACCCGCTCGAAGACCAGCAAAGGCCCATCCTTATGCACCCTCAAATAATCCTTCACGCTTCCGTTTGCCTCCTTTCAACTTACGGGACTATTATAACTCGGGTTTTCGCTATTGTCAATAGGTTTTTGAAATTTTTTTCAAAGAAAATTTTTACCGCTCCCCGCCTCTTCGATCCGGCGTTTTGCAATATCGAAATACTTTGGTTCAAGCTCGAAGCCAACGTACTTCCTGCCGCAATCCATCGCCGCCACGCAGGTGCTCCCCGACCCCATACAGCTATCCAGCACCACTTCGCCAGGCTCCGTATAGGATTTAATGAGCCATTCCAGAAGCTCAACGGGTTTTTGCGATGGATGAAGAAATTCCTTGTGTTCAGGCTGGATGTCGATGACTGATTTCGGGAATTTCTCGTCTGAGATGACGGACTGAACCTCGATGAAGCTCCCATAGCAATTATTGTTTGTCCGCCCAGCCAGATTGCCGCGCCCATGATTGCGCTGGTGCGGCTCGCACTTCACCATCTGCGGATGAAATGTGGGCAGCTTCTTATAGAATACGGCGATGTCCTCGTGGTTTCTTAATGGCATTCGGTTTGCATTCAGAAAACCGGACACGCGCTCGCCTTTCTTCCAGATGAGGTTGTAGCGCCACATCTTCCGATTGGACAACATCAAATCGGCTGTAAATAGACCTGAACCGAAGAGCACGATTGCGCCGTTGTCCTTTATGACGCGGTTGTAGGAAGCCCACAGCGCGTCGAATGGAATGACGGAATCCCACTTGGCGTTCGCGTTGCCCTTATTAAGCACGCCATATGGCAGATCACAGAGAATCATGTCGATGGATTTATCCGGCAACTCCTTCATCAATTCCAGACAATCGCCTTGGTTAATGTAGCTCTCCATCATATCCCCTCGGCGTTCTCCAGCATATGTTGATTCACACGATCCAAAAAATCCGCAAACTTCTTTGCGCGCTCATCGGTCAGCCGGAATCGATAATCCTTGTTCATCCAGTTGCTGAACACCGAGAATTGAATCATGTCTGGGCTGTAATCCCACTTTGGACGCCTCCGCCCGCGCTGGAACTCAATCTCCCATATGGAACCTTCCTGCCCCGGCGAATAGAGACATGACCTGCTGTTGTGCGCCAGAACATAGCGAATGGATTCACTCAAATCCGTCAGCGCCGAGCACTCATCGCAGCCGATGCGGAACAGAACCCGCGTTGGTTCAGACTGATATTTGTGGATGATCGCCCAAGAATAGTAAACCTTATAGACGGCGTTGAACGACTTAGGCGGCTTATCCTCTTCAAAGCCGTGCATGTGCGAGCTTTTCGGGTAAAAGCGAAAAACGATGTCGTTATCTTCGTCATCCCATATATCGTGCCCGATGACGAAATCCATACGCCGTTCCTTACTCATTGCGCGTTCCTCCCAAATGTAGCTCTGTAATATCCATGAATGCACCGCAACAGGGACAAGCGCTTCGCGTTGCCTTGGCCATAGCGCCGCAAATGGAACAGGTAAAGTGATCTCCGCCATTGCCTATCGCTATCCACCGCCCGTGAATCAGGCCGTCCGTATGCTCAAATTTCATATCCTGCCGCATTTGCTCAACGACACGATTAAACCGCGCTTCAAAATCTTCATGGCTGATTTCCTGATACTCGCTTGACAGTTTCTCGTATGGATCTTGCGCATCGCACGACTTTGAATAGAGCGTATCCTCATCGAATGGGATAAACCCATCGAGTGGATAGACGGCTTCGCTGGCTTCCTCATCATGAGCCACGCCAGGAATATAGAGCACGGGATATTGATATGGATTAAAGTCGTAATGGATGCCTATCAGACGTGGGCGCGGCACATCCAGAATTTTCACGAAGCCATTTTTACCCGGATGGTTGAATGTGTCGGCCACAAAGCAGCGCCCCACATTGACGTCAAGCCGATTGATGATAAGCTCTCGCCTTCGACCTTCCAGCTCCCGCAGTCTGCCATTGAGCGGCGTTATCTGGTTATTGAGATTGCGCCGCTCTTCATCGATCAGGCGAAGTAATTCATAGGTGTCACTCATACTTTACTCCCATCCTTTCCAACACATTCTGCAGACCAAGCCCACCTTCACTCCACGGCTTCATGCAATAGCGCCATAGCTGAGGATGCGTCTGCTTTAGCTTTTGAAATCTGTTTGGCTCCTGCTCGACGTGACAGCCGTACATGCAGAATACACAGCCTGTTCTGTCGCAGCCAGTCGTATGATATTTGCCGCTCTCATCCTTGACAATATCGCCATAGACCGGTGCATAAGCCAGACCGAAGCGATCTATATACTGAAGCACATCCTGTTCCGTCCAGAAGGACATAGGCTTTGACATGGGGCGCTTGGCGTCGAAAGCGTTACAGCCCGTTTTTAACCATTCGGATTTTCTGAGCAGACTTTCAGACGCCATTGTCGCCACAATCGGATGAAGACCGCTTGCCTTTTCAAAGTGCTTTGCCGGATTCTTCTTCATCACCTGGCAACACTTATGACTGATGGGAATGTTGCTGTCCCGCAGCCACTTCCACTTCGCCATTGAGAACCGGCCATTATACTTTTTGTTGTACTCGCTGTTCTCATCAAATCGAGCCGCCGTGTAACCGTCTGGCTTCTGGCGATATTCATATATTTTCTGAGAAACTTCTTTGCTGACGAGCGGATAACCGTATGTTTCAATAACTTTCCTGAAATTCATTTCAGGCTTCAGCCATGTCACATTTGGAACTGTCTTGACGAACTGCCTGATCTCCGGGTATTCAAGCCCTGTGTCAACGAAAACGGCCAACATATCAGGGCAAACACGGCGGGCGAGGTCAAGAAGCACCGTGCTGTCCTTTCCGCCGCTGAATGAAATGTAGGTTTTATTGTCAAATTGGAGGCAAAATTCGATGATTTTTGCCTGAGTTACCTGTATTTTTCGTTCCAGAGGCCACGCTTGCATTGTTTGCGGTAAAATGGAACTGTAGCAAAGGGGCACCAAAAAGTGAGCGGGCAATCGGGCAAAAAAAATGAGCCATTGCCAACACCGTGAAGAACCGTTACCCTTTAGTTTGACGAGAACTGAAGGGGGTAACAGAAAGGTGTTGAATATGGCTCAGATCCATTATATCAAAGATCTCTACGAAAATGAAGACCTAAGCCTGAGAGAAATTGCCCGGCGCACGGAGCATTCCTTTGCTACGGTACAGAAATACGCATACCAGGAAGATTGGAGCGAGGATACGCTTCCCAACGTGGCACCGGAAGATTACCCGATTCTTGGAGCGTATATTCCGTACATCAATGAGTGGATGGAAGCAGACCGTAAGGTTCCTCGGAAACAGCGGCACACTGCCAGACGGATATATGACCGCTTGTGTAAGGAAAAAGGCTATACGGGCAGCTATTCCAGCGTGAAACGGTATGTGCGCAAGAAGCGCTTTGTCATGAGAACCAGCCAGACGGGGTTCCTGCCCATTGACCATCCGGCAGGATGGGGTCAGGTGGACTTTGGAGAGTTCATGTACTACGACCGGGACGCTGTGGAACATACCGGGTATGCGTTGACCATCTCCTTTCCGTATTCCAACAAGGGGTTCACACAGGCGTTTCCATCCCAGAATCAGGAGTGCCTGCTGGAAGGAATGAAGCGGATATTTGAACACATCGGTGGAGTCCCGCCTCGCCTTCGCTTCGACAACATGACCACGGCTGTGGCGCAAGTTCTGAAAGATGGCGAAAGGACGCTGACTGACGGATTCAACCGCTTTATGCTGCATTACCGTTTCCAGGCTGACTTCTGCAATCCAGCATCCGGGAATGAGAAGGGCAACGTGGAGAACAAGGTTGGCTACAGCCGCCGCAACTTCTTTGTGCCCGTTCCCACGATTACTTCCTTTGAGGAATTCAACCAGGAGCTTTGGAAGAAGTGTGAGGAAGACGGCAACAGGCCGCACTACATGAAGAAGTCCCTGATTAACGATCTGTGGGCGGATGACACTGCGGAATTGCTGGAACTGCCCGCATATCCCTTCCAGGTATTCCGGTATGCTGCGCTGGCGGTGAACAAGAACGGCTTTGCCACCGTTGACACCAATCGTTACAGCCTGTCTCCGGCGCTGCATGGTGAAACCGTCCAGGCCAAGGTGTTCTTTGACCACATTGAGTTTTACCATGACCACCAGTTCATTGCCCGGTTCCGGCGTTGCTATGGTACCAGGGAAGAAATCTACGACTGGACGCAATATGTTTCCACTCTTGTCAGGAAACCCGGCGCTGTGGAGCATACTCGTTTCTTCCAGCATATCCCAGCGCAATGGCGTTCCTTTCTGGAAGGAAGTCAGGGCAAGGAGAGGAAAAACGCCTTGCAGCTCCTGGAAGAGATGGTGAAGGACGGGAATGTTGCCCTCTGCGACGACGCCTTGCAGCTTGCCATGGAGAACGGGAGGACGGATACCGACAGTGTGCGCCAATGCTACTACCTGATTGCCAGGAAGGAATACCGTCCCGAACCGCTGGTGCTGCACAATCCGCCCGTGATGAACTACAATCCCAACCTGACGGCTTATGACAGCCTGATGGGAGGTGAGCAGCATGGTTGAGTCGATTGAGCAGGCCATGAGGACGCTGAAGCTGGGCGGCATGGCGAAGGAGTGGCGGTCTGTTGCCTATGAAAACAACGAGCAGTACGTCACCGATCTTCTCCAACTGGAACTGAAGGAGCGTGAGGCCAACCGGATTAACCGCATGGTGAAGACAGCAGGCTTTCGTGTCATTAAGACCCTGGACGATTTCGTCTGGAACGGGGCCATTGAGCTTCCCGCCGATCTGACGAGGGAATACATGGAGGACTTGTCCTTCCTGCCGGGCAAGGAAAACCTGATTTTCATGGGCAGTGTCGGCACGGGGAAAACCCACTTGGCCACAGCTATTGCGCTGAAAGCCTGCCAGGAAGGACGGAAGGTGCGCTTCTACACCGCCGCTTCCCTGGGTAACATCCTGCTGGAAAAGAACAACAAGGGCACCCTGAACACTTACCTGGGGACATTGAAGAAGGTGGAACTGATTGTGGTGGACGAGATTGGCTTCGTTCCGCTGCACAAGGATGCCGCTGAATTGCTGTTCCAGGTGATCTCCGACTGCTACGAGCGCAAAAGCCTGATTATTACGTCCAATCTGGAGTTCTCCCAATGGAACACGGTCTTTGGTGATAACAGACTGACCGCTGCGCTGGTTGACCGGCTGATCCACCATTCCCACATCGTGATCTTCTCCGGCGAAAGCTACCGGCTGTCCCAGTCCATTCGGCGGCAGCGGGCCTCACCCTGAAAAGGGGCTCCAAAAAGTGAGCGTTGGGGCTCCAAAAGGGGCTTCAAAATGTGAGCGTTGGAGCTCCAAAATGTGAGCGAAAGGGCGCGACCCTGGGGCTCCAAAATGTGAGCAAAAGGGCTTCGCTGTTTTTCCCCTGCCGACGGCCTGAAAATTTAATCCACGGTTCCCTTGACATGGGGCCCTCCGTGGGGCGGTTTTCAGGTCAATGGGCCAACCCCGCGCTTCGCTGGATTGACCTGGCAAACAGCCTAACCGCCCCACGCCCATGTCAAGGGACTTTCGCGGATTAAGTTTTCAGGCCTGAGCTCTGTATCCCCACGACTCTACTGCGGTGTTGGCAGGTGCTCACTTTTTGGGAGCCCTTTTGCTACACTTTTACGTTGACAAACACACGCTTGCATGACCTTTAGGTCTTCGTTTGTATATTTCACACCGACCACAAACCGTATGCCGGTCAGCGGTCAACTATTATCTCTTCCCATGCTACTTGCCCAACGGCTTTCACGCTACAACCAATAATTTTGCGCCATGCTTAACAAGCTCATGACAACCCGGCTTCACCGGGATAGGTGTTACTCCTTCCTGAAAATCATCATATTGAAAAATACCTTCTTGTTGGTTTGTTCGTTCATGAGTTATGTCTTCGCGTGAACCTCAACACGAACCTTAGCCCACCCGAAATTCAGAAGATGCTTTTCAAGCTCTTCCGCATCCTTGTAGGCCGCTTCCTCGCAGAAATAGTCGCCGCACTCCTTTGTCTCTGACGGCTCCGCGTCATACTTATTTTCCTTCCAGATCATGACCTTCAGATAGTACCTCATTCAGTTTCCTCCGATATTTCAAAACGGTTCTTCTTGAGCAATTCATCCACCATGCTATCAAGGCTGGCAATCAGGCGCTTACAGTTCCCGTGGCTCAGGTGGTTTTTCATTGAGCTATATATCACATCGAACTCATCCACGCTCATTTCGCCATTCTGAGCTTTTGCAATCAGCTTGCGAATCTTTTTCTTCATGCCGCGCTTCTTTGCGCCATTGAGAAGGCGAATGACTTTGCCATCGTCCGTCACGTAGAAATGAAAGCCCAGGAATTTGATTCCCTTCCGCAGCGGGACGATCTCTGTTTTCTCATTCAGCGTCAAATCCAGGCTTGCCAATAGCTTTTTAATGTCATCAAGCAGAGCTTTCAGCGCTTCGCGGCCTTCTGAAATGACATAGAAATCGTCCATGTATCTTCCGTACCTGCTGAACCCTCTTTCGGTTGTTATCATTTCGTCCAAGCGCATCAAATACATCAGGGCGAAAACCTGGCTTGCCTGATTGCCCAACGGGAGGCCGATGCCCTCCGTGCTGTCAATTAAAAGATTACAAATCCACCTGATCCTCTCGTCGTCAAAGTGCTGCTCGACGACGCGCTTCATTTTCTCATGATTGATTGAATAGAAGAACTTCCTTATATCGCATTTCAGAATATAACCGTTTAGTCCGTGCTCCGCATAGAAACCGGACAGATGATCGGACAGCGTGTTCAGCCCGAAATCCGTTCCCTTGCCCACCTGCCCGGCAAAATTGGTCGAAATGAAGCTGTCTTTCAGCTTCGGCAAAAGGACATAATCACATAGGCAATGCTGAAGAACTTTGTCGCGGAACGAACCGACCATGATGACGCGACGCTTTGGCTCAGTCACAATCAGCTCATGGTATGGCGCTACTTTATATGTTCCATCCACGAGTTGCCGCTTCATTAATTGAATATTCTCCAAGGCATAGCGCTTAAATTCCTGCGCTTCCGCGCTGCGCCTTCTTCCGAGAAGCGACCGCTTCATAGACCGATAAAGGTTCCCGAAGTCGGTCAGCTTCTCAAAATCAGATAATGACTTTTGTATTTATCCCACCCTCTTTCGGCGAGAAAGGCTATACGCTCTTTTGATGTGGCGCTCTCCTTTGAGCTTCAACAGAAACCTAATCGCTCTCACAATCCACCAGAACGGGCGGACACCGTTGCAATAGTCAGAGTCGTTCCAATTCAGGACGCCATTGGAGTTGACGTTGCAGACGTTGCCAGCTACAGCGTATAGCCCATAACGGTTTTGCTATAGTTTTGATCTTGCAGAAAGCGTCATATACTTTATGTCTGCAACGAGGGAAGACCAGGAATTGCACGTAACCTCGCTTATTAGCTTGGCATGAAGGCTGTATTCAGCCAGCTTCAAGAACTTGTTGCAGCATGATATGACACTCGTTTGCATATCGAATCGCGCGTCTTTCCGCTTCTGAGTGTCTGTTTTGATACTGTTCGCGTCCTCTGAAAGACAATATATGTCGATAGCGCAGCCTTGTAACTTGTCGGAAAGCCTACGGAATCTGACAGGATAATGGCTTTTGCTCGTGGTGATGTCAAGCACACTTGTCATTAATTCACTGGCCTTTTCTCCGATGATAAATCTCTTCTCTGGCATTAAGATTTAAGATTCGACAACCTCAAAATTCGAGATGGAAGAGTTCAAAATGCAAAACGGGCGGACACCGAGGCAACAGCCAGAGCCGCCCCAATCCAGGACGCCATCGGAGTCGACGCGGCAGACGAAGCCAGCATAATCTTTGTGATCGCTGACGGGCGTAGCCAGCCACCACCACTTGCCATAGGCAGGAAGATACTGACGATAGCGGCGGTAAAGCTCAGTTGTGAGCAAACTCACATGGTCGCGGCAGCACTTGCCGACGTTGGTTCCATCGTCTGCGGTCAGATTGACATTGTGCATGATGACATTCTGTCGGCCAACCGCGTCGGCCAAGCTGTCGAAGAAGGGGCCGTTCAGGTAATCGCGCACTTTGCTTGCCTTGTAGTTGTTATCTTTGCCGAACTCCATTTCCTTGACAAAATCCTTTGTAATCAGCGCCGTCGTCTCCGCGCTGTGACCGAGTACGATATATTTGACATCGCCAATCTTGACCACTTTGCCACACTCGACATCGCCCAGCGGCACGCTGTTCTTGTTGATCTCATCAACATACAGCGTGATGGATTTGCCGTCGTCAGACTTTTCTACCTTCACATTGATACCAGTATTGTTGACAACATTGATCTTCATATCGTTATCCCTCTCTTTTCTATTATCGTTTGGAAATCAGCGCATTTCCGCATGTGATCCTGTCGCTATCCTCTTCCAGGCTTGGCACAAAAACGATGACATCCCATCCCAAGTCAAGGAGTGGCTGCTCGAATTGCCGATATACGTCATAGTCTGTGTAGCTGGAACCAACATCAAAGCCATTGGCAACGGCGGAATTGGTCTGGTGAATGGGCGTAATCTTGACGATAAACTTTTCCCTGTCAAACATGCTGTCCAGCTTTGCAGCGTCCAGAATTGTATCTTTGGTAATGGCGAAATTCAGCGTATATTTTCTGCCCTTTGGCATGGGAAGGTCATCAGCCAATTTTGCAATCTCGCGCAGACTTAAACTGTGCCATGCGAACTGTTCGTCGCGCTGAATATCATCCGTCGAGTTAATGCTGAACTGCAATCCGGCCTCGCCGTTGTATACATCATTCTTGACCGTACACCACAGATGGATAAAATCTGACAGGTAATGGTTTGTTCGCGGCAACATCGTCGAGATGACCGGGTGGATTGTATCGGCACGAATGTAATCCCTGACCAGATGTCGCAATCGCTCGAACGCGAACGTAATCACCATACCGTTATACGTCGGCTCTCCCATTCTTGCAAAGTGGACGTTAAAGCGCTCTGTGTGCTCAACATCCGGCTCGTTTTGCAATATGGTTTCAATCTGGTATATCAGATCGTCCATTGATGCGTTGCCATAGAATCCATATTTCGGGCAGTCGCAAAAAGTACAGCGCTGGAAGCACCCTCGTTGTGTGCTAATCGTGGCAACCCATTTCTTACTCAGATCTACAGCCGTGTTTGCGACGCCGTGGATTTCCTTTGTGAGGCCGAGAAAATTGGCCTTGATGTTGTTCTCTTTGCCATAGTCTCCAACGGTGAGAAATTCCAGACGGCGCTCGCGGTCTACATAAATTTTGCCCGTGTGCGTGTTGACGACTTCAAGCATAGGCATCACCAATCCTTTCAAACAGTACCGAATTAAACGAGGCTTCCGGCACTTCCAAGAGCCAAATTTCCGTGCGGCTTCTGCCGACATGGATTTCATCGACGGTATAGGTCGCGCCGAAAGTCAGATAGTCCTTAGCCTTTTCTTTATCACATTCCATACCGTTATACGGATAGGAAAACCGCACCTTGTCGCCGTGCTTGCAGAAGATCGCCTCGCGCGGGTCGCCGGAACACTGGCCGCACCTCCAGCCATTCGCGGGCATGTAGTCCAGAAATACACCATCCAGCTTGCAATCGCACTTACTGCATCTCATTCAAATCCTCCCTTTCGTACTTCTCCGCCTGGCGCTCCATCGCATCATCCTCACGACTGGCGACAATCAGACTGGCATAAGCCGTAATCATAATGAGGACGAGAAAAATTAAACCAAGAATTAGCCAGTCTTTCATCGAGCGCCTCCGCCATACAGCTTAATGACCCTGCCGCCATCGGCCTTATAGCGGTGTACGTCCAACAGTCTGCACATTGATCGCTTCTCCATGTCTTCATAGAACACATCGAAAATTCCGTCCACAAAATAGGCGGGCTGATTGTCGAAGCAGACCATCGCAACGCCGTCTGAATCGGAATAGATGATGGTGGTGTGTTGCTTGGTCATCGCCTGGCCGTACATATAGCCGGACTCCGCGAAGCCTCCGCCCGTGTTCGGGAACCATTGCGGGAACACATCGACGGACGTGTCGTCCAGATACGGCGCGCCTTCCTCATGGCACTCAATCCGGTGCTTATTGAACACGCGGACAAGCCATTCAAGATCGGGGTATTTTGCGTTTGGGTTGATTTCGTGCATGGTTTCCTCCTTACGCGGCTTTGTCGGCCTTGATTTGTTCCTCAATGATGTAATCAATGTCGCGGATAGCGATATTCCGCGCGGCGTTGAAGTCGGCGTTTTTCTTATAGCCGCAGCGCTGACACTGGAACACAGCCTGAATCTTGCGATTATTCTTATCTATATGGTGCGAACTTGGCCGCGTTTTCATGGGCGCTTGACGTTCGCACCGCGCGGATTCAATCTGAATTATCCGCGACTTCTTCCGGCTTCCCGCCGTATTTCTCCACGAACTTCTCCATTATCAGGCCAGTCGCCAATCGCTTGATGGCCTCCCGGTTTGCCCGGCATTGCTTCTTGCAATAGGGCTGGCGGCGGCACTCCGAACACTTACCCGTGTCCTGCCATGCTTCCCTGCTCATGCGCTTCCCTCCGTTTCTTCCTGGTCTGCGATTCTCGTTCGATACTTCCTGCCCGCCATGCCGTCAATGCTCTTTGAAAGCTGGTTCACGCCGTCCTCGTTCAGGCGCATCCTGCCCACATAGCCGATGATCTCCATTTCGTTCTTGATTCGGCGACGATTTCTCAGTGCACCCTGAAGCCTCTTGCAATACATATAGCCTTGACAGGCATTGAAGGAAGTCAATTCGATGTTGTGATAGATGTCGCTGATCTCCTTATCCGCCCGGCTTAATTCGGCTATAAGGTCTGCGCTCCGTTCGCCCAATCCGGAAACAATGTCAATCAATGAATCAACCATGTCAGCGGTCGTGCGCTTTTCCTCTGGCGCTTCTGGCGAGGCCGCGCCGAACGGGATCAACTCGCCCATCTTTTCCGGTTTCGTCAATGTGACGCGCTCAACGGTGATTGCCTGAACGGAATAACGCTCTCTGAGCTTCTGAGCCAATGAGCTGCGATACACATTGTTCGCCTTGTCCAGATCGTCCCACACCGTGGCGTATCTCTGGCCGGTGATCTCGACATACTTCCCGTTATCCTGACGGATAAAACGCCCTTCCCCATCCGCCAACACATACCGAATCATGATTTACACTCCTTATCTATTTCTTGTACCTGTTGACAATGTAATTTGACTGTTTTATATTGGCCGCGCGTTTGACGCGGCCATTTTATTGGGTCATGCCGCTGTGTTCTCCAAGGCAAGCATTTCCTCAAACAACGTCAGCATTTTATCCCGAATGGCGTTCCGCTGGGGCCAACTCAGGTTTTCCGCATGGAACAGGCGGAACTCTCGCTCGTTGATCTCGAAAAAGACATCAAGCACCATGCCATTTTCGAGCCTCACGCGCGATTCATACCAAGAGAACAATTCTCCATCAAACCGTTCGACACTCACAACAGTCATCTTCAATCTCAAACACCTTCCTTCATCTCACAATCGAACGTTTGTTCTTTTTGGGCGGTGAGATCATTATACCTTATTTGGCAGGTCTTGTCAATACCAATCACTAAAATTATTTCTCTGTACCTGTTTGAAATTAAATTTATCTCCAATGAAAAGGGCTTTGTGCCCTGTTTCATTTATTGGTGAATGTAGCTGACGATCTTGTTCCTGAACTGTTGAATATCGTCTACAATGCCGTATTTCTGCGCCGCCGCGCGGAAATCGTCAGCTTTGCCAGAATCCCTCTGCGCGTTCAGAATGGCATTTGCTCTTTCCGCACCGTAAGTTTTAACCAGCGTATCATAGAAGCCAAGGTGGTACAGGACTATATAGCTGACATCCTTGCCGAAACCAATATCCTTTGCCGCCGTCTTGATGCAGTTGTGAAAATAGGCACAGGCAATGGTCGGCTGTTTGTCGTTGATTTTGTCAACCTGCGAAGCCCTGGTGGGCAGCGTGAAATAGCTGTCGTGATAGGGCGTCATAATCAGATTCCCACGCATGAACGGAATGACCTTCATTTCGTGAACGCGCTGCGCGAGGTTGAACGTCTTTTCGTCCAGTGTGATCGTCCTGAAATCTGCCAGCCTGATCGTGCGCGTCTTGGGTGATATATCCTCTTCCTTTACCGCGATGATTTCCGTCGATTTGGAAAAGCCGCTGTAGAAAAGACGGATCATTAGCTCGATAAAGTCTGCCCGCTCCGCATCATAGTATCTGCGGACGCCGGAAATTAAATCCTCCATATCCTGCGTGGTGAATACATCGGTTTCATCCGCCAGGGCCATACTCAGATTATGCGCTGAAAACTGCTTCGCGTTGAACGGATTGTATACCGACGCATGATAAGTCTCATTATACCACTCAATCATATTGCGATAGCAATTTGCGACGATGTAAACGGTGGAGAACGGAGCGCGTCTGCCGGATTTGCTGACGATCTTGTTCTTCAGAAAGTACATGATTTCGTCCGCGTTCATCTCGATCAACTGCTTGCCGATTTCCTCTTCGTATTCATAGAGTTCTTTCCGGTCAATCATCGTGATAAACTTTTCAGGCGTTTTCATATTTGTCTTTGAAGCTGTATACTTATCTATCATTTCCCGTGTCGTCATATGCTCTGCCATTCCGCTCTCTCCTTTCCTTTTACTTCGTCATCTTATCACAAAAATCCGATTATGTCAATACCTGTTTGAAATATTTTTATTCTCTTTTTCCCTGCCGCCGAACGCCGAACGTCCAGCCCGGCAGAATATAGATGAGCGTGCCGCCATGCTTATCCTGATAGCCGATATAGGGCTTTTCTTCCGGGTTGCCATGATGGAGCAGGTTATACTGCATGGCCTCCATGAGCGCCGCCGCAATTTCATTCGTCATGGCCTTTGATTTGGACGTGATTATTTCCTTGCCCTTTTCATCCTTCCTGACGAACGCCAGGAACACGCCCTGCTGATACGTCTTGGGATGGATGTTCTTCCATGTAATCCCCATGTCGTCGCCTCACTTCTTCATGGATTCGGCCAGCTCTTCCAGCTCCGCGAAGGCGTTTATATGCGTCTGCGGGTCTGCGTTCGCATTCTCCATGCCCATAGAATAAGCCAGCCTCAAAAGCTCACGTAGGTCGGCGCTCTCCAGATGGACAACGGGAGAATCCGCATGGGGGGCGGCTGACTTCCCCTCGATGCAATCCCTGAAAAAGTTTCCGAAATCGTCGTAGTATTTGTGTTGCTTTTCCCGCGTCAAGCCGATGTATGAACGGGTCGTGTTCGCGCTGGAATGGTTATAAATCCCCTGCAAAACCTCCATCGAATTGACATCGCCCGCGTGTAGCTCGCGGGAGTATTTGCCGAAGGTCTTCCTGGCGCTGTGGGAGCCGACATTGTACTCAATGCCAAGCTCCTGCGCCGCGCGCTTCAAGGCTTTAAGATAGCCGCTGTAGGACAGGACGCGGCCTTTATAATTTCCCGAAAGCTGGAGGAACACCGGTGCGGAGAAATCATCCTTCGGGACACAGCCGGTCTTGTCGCAATAGAACCAGATCGCGTTTCTCACTTCCTGATTGATGCGGGGCGCGGCCAGCTTGCCGGTCTTTTCCTCAGAGATGGAGGCCAGTTCCTCGCGGAAGTTTTCGCGGGCGTCGAAGAAATTCTCCCACTTCAGGGCTAGAATATCGCCAACGCGACGCGCCATGTTGCAGCTCAATTCCAGCGCAAGGCGGGGAAGCCACATCTCATGGCTGGTGAAATAATCCACCATGCGGCGCATGTCGTCCATCGAGAAGGCGTAAACCTCAGACTTGACGCCAGCCTTTTTGTTGCACACCGTCTGCTTGACGGTTCCATCCTTTTTTAGGTGCTGGGGAACGATGCGGATCACGTTCCCCTCTTCCCTGGTGGTGTACTTCACGGCGGCTTCTGACATGTTCATTCCCTCCTTGCGCTGTTGATGGCTGAAGTATAACTCGGTAATCTTCATTTGTCAACATGTTTTTGAAATTTTCCTTCAGTTAATTTTTTGAGTCCTTATCAAATGGCGGCTGGTATGTGTTGATAATGGGTTTATGATCCAGTTTGGCATAATACGCCAGAACATCGTCATACCACGCGCGGTCAAAGGAGCTATGGCGCATCCGGCGCATGACAACACCGTCATTTTCGCTGACCATTTCCCAAATCAGATTATCCGGGATGTCGCCAAGCCAGCCGTCGAAGATCAGATAGTCGTTGCGAAGCCAAATTCTCCGCTGCTGCTTGCCGCGAGACGGCACATAGTCAAGCTGCACCGCATCGCTGTACTGTGCATAGGTTGTTTTCTTCCAGCTTTTCACCGTGAGACGGATCATTTCTAGCCCACCGAAATCATACATCTTAATGATGGTGAGACGCTGACCGGGCTGTGGATTCACCCTTGCAAACTGCTCCTGCGTGCTGTTCATCTCCACCGCCAGCTTGTACATGGCGATCTTGAGCCTTTCCATATTTTCCGGCAGGGCGCGGATGACGCTTGCGCCAAATCGGATTCCCGGCTTTCCGTTTTCGCCGTAGATTTTCCGCTTCATTGCCTCTTTGTAGATGTCGAAATTATCCGTATCCCAGGAGGCAATAAGACCATTTGATTCGATGACTTCCACGCTGGTGTCTTCCAGAGTGTCGGCAGCAAATTTATTGTCATTAAGCTGTTCCTCGGTCATGACCTGCTCGCCCTTGTATTCATTGACGACGCGGGTCTCTTCGCCGACCAGATAGACATAGCGGCAATAATTGTAGCCCTCCGGGTTGACGATCAGCTTCATCTCGCCATCGCAGAAGACAGCGACGCACTCATTCTCGAACCATTCCACCGTCTCGCGCTCTTCGGCGGTCATGTTGTCATAGTCGGTCATGGAGTTGACGCGCCAATCGTCGGTCGCGCTCCCACCCATTCCGGCGACGAAGCTCCAATCATCGAGAAGCTGAGACGTGAAGATGTCATAAAGCCCCTTTGTGAGATGGACTTCCCGCGTCACGCGGCAAACGCGGCTCTCGTTCGTCCCCTCTTCTTCAATGGAGCGCTCGTATAGGGAAAGAATATTGCACTTGCAATCCTTCGGGAACACGGCATTCTCGACGAAGTATTCAACATCGCGCGTCACGGCGGCGGCTTCAACTTCGTTGCGCTGCGCCTCTTCAATCTGACGGCGGCGCTCATACTCCGCGTGTTCGGCCTCGCGCTTGGCGCACATTTCAGCCCATTCGCGCTGCTTCCGCTCTTCCTCTTCACGCTCAAACTCAACCTTGGACGCCTGGAAGCGCTGGATCATGTCTGCGATTTCATCGGTCTGCGCCGTCTCGACATAATCATAATGCGCAGAACAATAACCACCGTAGAAATTGTGCCAATGATAATCAGCGTAGGGGTCGCTGTCGCCATACTGGAAGCTGTGAGTGTAAGCGGTAATGTAGTCTATGATCGCCTTCAGCTCTTCGCTGTCCTTGGCAAAGGGCGCGGCCTTGACCTCGCTCCAGAAATCATTGTGGTCATGGACGGTGAAGGACAGACGGCACATCGGGAACCGCTCTTTGATGTGCTTACGGATGATCGCGGCGATTTCTTTCGGCTGAAGCTCCTTATCGACGTTGTTCCCGATCCCGTCCGTTCGCGTCATCTTCCAAAGGTCGTAAGGCTCGGCAGGATTAACAGGCTCAGACGCGACATCCTCCACCATCTGGCCGGAAACCTGGCTGGCGATGTAGCGGGTCTTGTCCGACTGGCGGGCGTACCACATCTTTTGCTTGCCACTCCAGCGGAAGCCGCCCAGCTTCATCATGTCGATCACGGACGTTTCCGGCTTGCTCTCAAAATACAGTTCAATCCCATTCTTCGCGGTGTTGTAGACGACGCTCACATTAGTCATTGTTTTATCCTCCGTTCTTTATTCTGCGGGGTTCCTCCCCTGACTTCGCTTGTATTGTAACTCGGCTATCCGTTATTGTCAATAGGTTTTTGAAATTTTTTTAGATTTTTTCGACCGCTTACTGCGCCAGAAAAACCGCGTTCTTAAAAACGTAAAGTGATTGCAGCGCCCAGCCAGAAAATTCCCATTCTTAAAAACGGTGTCTCAATGTCACGGGCAGGGCAATCCGTTTTCAAATACCCGAAAATTCTGTACAGGGCATAAAAAAAAAGAAGCGGCTGTTCGCCGCCTCAGTATTCGTCGTATTCCGGTGGACTGACAAGCCCCAAATCATCGTCATATTCACAGGGAACAACGATGTTCTTTCCGTCCGGCATGAAGCGATAGCCATTTGCCAGCACCAGCTTTACGGGCATGGGCACCAGATAATCACCGACATTCCCCCGCGCCTCCGCCTCGAAGCGCTCAGGAACGGCCAGGATCGTGTGCCCCGCGTCCGCCACATAGGTATAAAGATGCTCGATTTCCTGCGGAATATGGCCGGGATAACGGCTCGTCGCCTGGAATACGCGCATGGTTGTGGTATCATTCTCACCCGCCGTATAACGCCCGGCGGGGCTTGCCAGCGCCGCCAACTCGTCAATGGAGAATTGATACATTCTTCGTAGCGATCCTTCATAGGCCGCGCGGCTAAACGGACGTGCCTCAATGTCGTGAACAATGGCGTAAATCTCCATCGACATAGCGCCGGACAAACCGACGCGCCGGATATTGAGCAGTTTCCCGCGCTCGTCGAACAAATAGATCGTGACAGGATAGCCAGCGCCCTCCAGTGGCAGGGCGTCAAGCCCATGCGCCGCGCCGATATGGGGCGTATAGCTCATATCGAAGGAAATATCGCCAAAGAATGCGGTCATGACAAGCAAGTCGTCAAAGCGCGCAGCCGTGAGTTTCAAAGGCGCGCCGGACTTGAAGAGATTGATTTCATCATCGGCGGGGTCAATCAGATTGCAGACAATCATAATCTCGCCGCCAGCAATGCCGAGTCTCGCTTGGTCATTCATTGCCGCGAAATTCGGATAGGTACTTCCGACAGAAAAGGCTTGCATTGTCGCACCGCTCCCTTCAGTTTTTGCCCCATGCGTCCAGAATTTTGAACTGATTGGACGCCAATTTGCCCTCTTCATCGGCTGGAGCCGAGAATAAAATCAGAGTTTCATCGTCTTCCAATTTCTTGGATAAATCCTCCGCGTCGCGCCGAGCGGCTTCAATGGTCTTGTATACAACCAGCTTGTGCTTGCCGCTCTTGGTTCCGGCCAGCTCATAACCATAGCATTCTCTCATTGTATCATTCTCCTTATCCAATATTTGATCTTCTATTGACCAAAGCTCATGCTTGACTCTTTCCCGCTCTGAATCATTGAACCACGAACCATCATTCCCCAGGAAGTTTTCAAGCGGAATATTCAGCCTGTCGGCAATCTTTGACAGATGGGCAAGCGGCATTTTTATATCGCGCTTTTCCGTGAACCATGCCTCAACCGTTGAGCGCGTGACGCCGGTTATCGCCATGACGATACCGTGCTTATTGCCGTAGCGCTGACGGATATTTGACATATACGGTTCAAAAATCAAATCCACATTGCCTATGATCGTGCTTCTATCCGTGTCGTCGTAGCGCTTGGCAAGGGCAAGAAAAGCTGGGATGAACTTTTCTGCCCCGTCGAAGCGCCGCAAAAACGCCGCCAGCTCTTCCGCCGTCATCTCATACTTACGCAATCAATGACACCACCTTCTCGCTGTATTCAATTTATTCTAGCATATCAGGCGGGAATTTGCAATGTTTCCCGCATGGGCTTCATAAATTCCAACATGCCGTCTACGTTCAACTCATTGGCACCGCCGTCGTTGACCCGGATTGGCAGCAATAGAGCGGTCGTTTTCTCCGTGGTAAACGTGGCGGGAGAAACGATACTATTAAACGTGACGCGCATTTTGTCCTCATCCATCGCGTTCAATACATCCAGCATATACTTGATGTTGTGGGCAAAGAGGAACAGAGAGTCGTCATAGTCCACATTCACGGCGCTCACGGCGCAACACTCCAGCTTGTCGGCCAGATAACCAGAGTCAGTAACCAGAGACATCGTAGTAATGCCGCTTCCAATGGCAAGAAACTCGACGTTCCTCCTGTTCCCTCTGTATTTTGAGTATTCCTTCGCGACGCCGAGCATCTCTTTTGCGCTTGCCTCAATTCCCAGCTTATAGGTCTTGGGAATGATCTGCTCATACTTGATAAACTCGCCCGCAATCGGGACGATCTCATAGGTGAAATCATCACAGGACAGCTTGACGCACTTCTCGCAGCACTCAATGGACACATCGCCGTCCTTCTTGTTGACGATCAGGTTTTTCATGTCGGCATAGGTTTCGCCGGGCAGCAGGAGATTGCCGTCGTGCGCCGCGTCCTGAACCTTGACCTTGCGCAGAACTAGATGGAAGCCGTCAAGCGTGACCATTTCCCTTGTGTTCAGACAGAAAGCCGTCAGAACGGCGCGGGTTTCGTCGTCGCTCCTGGCACCATCCGTCACCTTGAAAGCGTCCATCAATTCAGGGGTGGCGATGGAGCCAAAGGGCTTGAAAGCATAGTCTTCCCAGTCTCGAATGATTCCCAAATCGCGCAGACCGGTGGAACGGCGCTTTTTCTGATTGGCGGCGGTCAGCTTTTTGCCGTCGTCCTCATAGGTCACATCATGATCCAGGCCGCAAATCAGGCTAACGTCGTCCACATTCACAGCCACAACGCCGGGATCGACCACAAAGGCCGGGACGTGGACAGAAACGCGCTTGTTCGGCTGGACGGCAGTCAGGAACACGGATTCCTCAGCCGCTTCAAACTTGATGATGGGCGGGATCACCGAACGCTTCGGGAAAGTGGCCGCAACGCGCTTGATCGCAATCGTCATTTCATCGCCATTCACAACAAATTTCATTGAATTATCCTCCCTTTATCTATGTTACGCGATTTCGCGCAGTTTCCGCTGTTGTTCCTTGAACTCTGACACATTCACTTCGTGCTCTTCGCTTGCCCAGGTCAGCGTTCCGTAATTCTTACAGGCCGGGCAGTTTTCCGTGCCCCGACTGACCAGCATTTCCTTGCCACACATGCAGCACCGCACATGATCGGCTCTTTCCTCGTGCTTCTTGGTGTAAATCTTGACGCTCATGTCTTTTCTCCTTTGTTTATCGCCGTACCTCGTTTACGGTTATATCTTAGCACATGCCATCCTCAATGTCAATACCTTTTGACAATGTTTTTTCAATTATTTTTTTGCCTGTTTTCAGAAATGCGGTTTCCCCGGCGACATAATTTAGCGGTGTTTCAAAATGAAGGTTTTCTGGCGCGCATGTCAGAAAAAATGCGTATTTGAAAACGAAAAACCATCGGCATAGAAAAAGGCGGGATCATTGCCCGCCTTACTTTGAATGGATGGGAAGCGCCTCGCACCAATCCAGAAGATTCGCCAGCGCCTTTTCCTTTGCGGCGGCGTGTTCTTCCTCCGTGATGCCCGTTGGATAGGCACAATAAATCGCGTGCTTGCCCTTCATATAGCGATAGCCCAGCGGCAAATTGTCTATGATTTCAGGATAATTCGCCATGAAACAGATGTGTGTCCATGAGCCGGGCATGTCGAAATGAGCTTCACAACAACCGGTGGTGACATAGCCCTTTTCATTCAGGATGCGCACTTGATCCTGAATGTGCTCATCGATGAAAATGAGCTGCCAAGGTGGGAAATACTCGCATGTACACTGATTGAGCCGATGGAAGCACTTCGGACAAACGAAATTATTATACGCCTGTTTGTTCCTCCGCATGGGATGCGCCGCCTTTCTCAAATATTGTCTTCCATGAGCTGATCGAAATAGTCAAATATGTCATCGTCGCTGTCGTTGTAGAAGATGTTGTCATCCTCTCCCTCTTCTTCTGACGCAAAATCATCCAGGTCGTCAACGATATTCCCCCATCGCGCATTATCCAGCGCGTCATAGAGATATTCTACATCAATTCCGTTTTCTTCGCAACCCTGCCGGATGATTTCAAAATAATATTCTTCTGGCTCCCGCAGAGAATTTCCGCGAATATCAGTCATGACATAGACAACTGCGTCGAAGGTCTCGCCGGTTTCGTCCAGGGTGACAGGGATCGTCTTGCGGATATAATAGGCGGGATAACCCTCATAGCGGTCAAGACGCGGCCAATCTTCTGGTGCAATATCCCACACCAGAACGGGCAGAACGTGCCCCTCAGACGGGACAATATCGGCATGATACTTGAAGACAATATCCCAATCTTTGATCTTTCCGGTTCCGATGCGCTTTGAACGGGGACAACGATTCGCCATCTGTCCAATATTCATATTTGATCCATACGCGATATAATACATGCTCATTCTCCTTTCACGCTTGCCCTTTTCGCGTTCAGTATAACTCGGTTTTGCTACATTGTCAACTACTGTTTGAAATTAAATTCAGGCTCTTTTTACGGCCTTCCTCCATGAGAAATGCTTTCCATCCACATTGGCGGGCGTGGTGACAAACTCAAAGTCTGAAACCTGACGGAACAATGTAGACAAAATGCCAAGGATAGACGCCGCAGCGGTAGCGCTACACCGATAGGCTTCTCTGTCGTCGTCCTTCCAGTATGCGGCAGCAGCCGCGTTTTTGTTGTATTCTGAAATCAGCTCGTCAATTACCCGATGCGCGGGAATGGTTTGAGAATGATTAACCATGTTGCCCCCTCCTTAAATAATATCCGGCGCGCTCCAGCGCTTGTTTTTGAAATACTTCCACTCGAATGTTCCGTTGGCGACGCGCGTTTCCACGTTCTCCAAATCTTTGAGCGCCATCATCCAGCCGCGTAGCTTCTCCTTTTCCTGTTCAGTCTTGCCAAAGAAGAATGCCCAGCGGTCAATGTCGTGCTCGATCTGCTCCACAGACCATTCCAAATCAGTCAATTCTGACTGACGCTTCAACTCCGCTTCCTCCGCCTCCACAATAGCCTTTGCGCCCGCGTAGGTGTCGTGCGCGTCACGCCAGGGCAGAGATACAAAGGGCTGATAATACTCATTGTACTGCTTTACAATGCGATAGCCATAGCGGTTATCTATTTCCGAATTAAGCGTACAATGGTCGTTGTCTTGAACGTTGACCAAATAGCCATCCTTGTACAATTCCAAAATATTATCTGGATTTTCGACGCTCAGATTCTTCGGATTTTCAATGCCATCATCCAAGAAAATGTTATTGCTTCCAGTCCATTGGGGCACAAGGTTTGTCTTCCATGACCAGCCTTTCGGCAGCTTGCGCCATTCCGACGCGGCGGGATAATCCTTGATGGGCACACCGTCGATCTTCCGGGTGTCCTTCGGCTCGATCATCTGGAGAATGATGCCGTCCGTGTAGTTTTCTACGACGATGCCATACAGCACGGTCTTGCGGCACTTCGTATACCAGGGCGTCCTGGCAAGCCCGGCAAAGTAAACCACGCTTCCCGGCGCATAAATGACGCGCGGACGGTTCAAATAATCCTCCGAATGAAAATCAAATCGGTTTGAAATGGATGATTCCGGGTTACTGCGGGGCATGATAATCACTCCAATCTTTCTTCGGTCGCTCATCGTAAATCAGGGTGTAGCCGTTCATGTACTGCGTGAAGCTCTCGCGCTGGCGCTTGTCGCACCAGTTGATGGTCTCCGTTACACCATCATTCATCCTCAAGTCCGCCATGACAGCATAGCCGACATCATAAATCCTGACAGCAATCACATACTTATCAAACATCAATTCCCCTCCCCTTATTGCGCGCGACAAACGTAGCGGCCAGCTCACATTCAAGTTCTTCAATCCTCCGCGTGGTCGCGCCCTGGCAAATCGTCAGGATTTCCAAGGCTTCATCGCGCGTCAAAGTGTCCTTCATGACGGCGCTGACAAAAGCGTCAATCATCTTCCGCTTGCACTCATAATCCATATGCCTTCTTTCCTTTCTTTCCGCTCGTTGAATTTTCCTTTGATGGTGCTAGTATAACTCGGCACTTCTTAATTGTCAATATCTTTTTGAAATCTTTTATAAATTTCTTTTCTTGCGTTTTTAACAATTCCATTTTTCTGGATCGGCCTTAAAAAAGATGTGTTTTCCAAAATGATGTTTTCCTGGCACACTGGATTCATAAACGACCTGTTTTCAAGAACGGGATTTTTCTGGCAAACGAAAAAGAACGCGCAGCCCCAGCAGGATTACGCATTCAATCAGCCGTCACGCGGCCATGCTTCGCATAAGCTCTTCGGGCATTTTCCCTTCCGCCTTATCCACCAGGAAACCGCCCAGCGAAAACAGCGACAGTTTATCGAACTTCCAGTCGTAATAGGCGCGAAGACCCACAGGCGGCATGTAAACGTCTTCTTCCGACAGGCTGTAGACATTGACCTGATAGCTTGCTTTTTCCTCATAGGCGCGCCGCATTAACCGGCGAATGCCAAAGGCATTGAAAACCGCCGAATGAACTTTTCCGCTCTCCTTCCATCTCACCAGATACCTTTTCACGCTATCCCCTCCAATTTTTCCATGATGAATGCCGCGCGGCCTGTCTCGCTGGAATAGCGATCTGAAATCCTCCGCGCCTGATTTTCCGAAAAGCTCATGCCCGCGCTGAAAGACTTTGCGGGCGTGAAATCCTCCGCCATGAGAAACACAAAACCATCTTCATCAAAGCCATAGACGCCGAACATCACGCTTCAACCTCCCTCATATAAGCGTCATATTCTCCACGGCTCAAAAGACTAGACTCCTTATGGAAATTAATGTCGGTCAGGCGATACTCGATTTTTTCCATTGCGCGAATATCGTCCTTCTTGCGGGCGTTGGCGTGCTTTTTTCCAAGCTCGCGTAGCTCGTCGTAAGTGATACCCCATTCTTTCCGCGCGTTGAGACGGCTCATCTTTTCCGCGTCGCCGTAGGTCATGGCCAAGTGTCCGGGATAAACGTCGCTCTTGTTATAACTCTGATTGAACATGGTTTTACGCTCCTTTGCTCGCTATTCGTTTTGATTAAAACTTCTTCGCCACAAGCGTCATTAACTCGCAGCCAGCCGTTAAAATGCTGTCGCCGGTCACGTTGACGACATACAGCAAATCCGGCGCGTTTATGTCTACCTCGTCCCAAATGGTGAATACTTCTTCGCCGGGCAACAGACCATGATAACGGCGCTGGAAGTCGGTAAACCGGGCGATACTCTCATGGGTCAATACCTGATAGGTGACTACAATGCGCCGCCGCTGCTCTCTGTTGCCGCCATAAGAATGGATCATCGCTTCAATGTCGTCGGCGACACACTGCATATGAAACTCACGCATTTGCTAATCCTCCTTCCACTGCGTGTAAACCTCGATGGACTCACCGCTCGCGCGGATATAGCGGGCGTTGGGAATGGCGGCGGCGATCTGCCGCGCCTGTTCGATCAGTGACAAGTCCGGGTCGCGCTTGATGAAAGTAATACTCATTTTGATTGCCTCGCTTCCTATTTATATTTCGTCCAAATTGTGATGCAATCATCCTTCACCGCGAAGAAATCAACCTTCAATTTCTTCATGTACTCAATAAACTCGGAATATCCTTCAAATACATCATTGTGAACCTCATAGCTATCTTCAAATGATAGCAACCCTATGTCTGATTCATAGGTGTAATGTTTTGTGCAGTCCTGAATCTTAACCGTCTGGTTGTTATTTAGTGCAATAGCCTTGAACATCTGATTAACTGTCATTGTCTCCGTCTCCTCTTTGTCATCAGGTGGGGCGGTTTAGCCGCCGCCCTTCGGCCTCTCTTCCTATTAGAACGCCGCAGCCAATTCCACGCGGGCGTCCAGCTCGATGCGCTCGCAGCCGTACTTCATACGAATCTGATTGAGCGACTTCCTACCATGAGAAACCACGCTATCCTCGGGCGCGTGCCAGTACCACGCCTTTTTCTTGCTGGCGTAGTGATAACCAGCGGCCTTCAGCACTTCGCGGTGCTCGTAGGTATGGCCGGTGATCCAAATCCAGTTGCCCACCAGCTCGATCACAAGGCCCTTGCAGGTCGCCACGGCCTGAACCGCAGCCATGAACTCGGCGGGAACTTCCTTCGCGGCCTTCGCCTGTTCGGCCTGTTCGCCGTGAACGCGGATGAACTCGACGGCCTTTTCATACTGGTTGTTAATGGCCTTCATGGTCGCCTCGTCGCCGCCCAGGTCGGGATGGTTGGCCTTGACCAAGCGCTTGTACTCGACGCGAAGGGCCTGCATGGTTCGGATTCCCTCGAAGAAGTTTTTCATGGTGTGCGCTCCTTTCAGCTCGTCGGCTTGTTGTTTCCCTTGATCTGGCTGTAGTATAACTCGGCCTTATTCCATTGTCAATAGCTTTATGAAATTTTATTTGTAAAGAATCTGAGTCCATCCCGGCGCGTTTCCTCCTGGCGCACGGCCAGAAAATCCCCATTCTTAAAAACAATACTTCTCGGCAAAAACGGCGAAAATTGCCGAAACATATTCCAGAAAATTCCCATTCTTAAAAACGAATCACAAATGTGAAGCGGCTTACTTCGGATTTGTTACGCCTGAAAACGCGCGTGTTTGAAAATCATATTTTTCTGGCTGGGCTGGAGGGGAAGTCTCGCGGCCTCCCCTCCTGTCAGCTCTTACGCGGCGCGGTCGATGATTTCCGCCATCATGCAGATTAACGTCGCCTTGTCTTCCGGCGTGTTCTCCCGCCAGGAAAAGTCATTCGCCAGCACCGCGAAACAGAAACTTTCCTCTCCGGTGTAGGGCTTTTCACGGGGCAGATACTTTGCCAGGATGATCTCTTGCGCGGTGTCATGCTCGTTCAGGTCGGTCAGAAAAGCGTCATTCTCCATCAGGTTGGCAATCTTCGCGGCGGTCTCCGCTTTGTACTCCAGTCCGTTAAACATGATCCTTTCTCCCTTCGCTTATTTGATCGTCTTTTTGTTCTCGCTGGTGAGCAGCTTTCCCGTATTGATTCCGGCCTCTTCACACAATGCCGTCATGATCTTGACAGCTTGCGGCCATTCGTCCGGGTGAATGAAGTCAAGCAGCGGTCTTGCCTTGCCATTCGCGCGCGTCCTGCGGGATTCTAGGTTGATATGTCCCTTATACAACAGTCGGTCATAAAACACTTTCCAGCCCGCGCCGGTCATGCCGCCGTACCTTTTGCCAGCATAGGCCCGCGCCAGGCGATTCAAAACCATGCGCGGCTCCCAAGTGTTCGCCTCGGCGGCTAAGGCGGCGTTTGTGCTCGTCAGCTCCTTGACGCGCGTCTGTTCGTTTACCAAGGCTTGCAGCAGCTCGATCACGCTTTCCGGCCTCGTGAGCGTTTCGGTGAGCTTGTCGGGCGTCATGTACGCGCCGTGCTTTCGGATGGATGGGATCACGTCGTGTACAATCCAGCGCTTAAAGGCTTTCGCCTCCGGCTTGCGGGAACCCAGCACCAAGGAATAAAGGCCAGGTTCGCTAACAATGATTAATTCTTGATCTCCGCCAAGGGTGTGAATTAAATTCACTCCCTTTTCGTCGTCGTCCAATCGTTCGCACGCGCGGCCAGCTTGATTGATCTCCAACGCCCTGCAAACATCCACGGCCACAAACCACGGTTCGCCGTCTCTCTCCAACGTGCGGACACTTCCGAACGATGGATTTTCAAAGATTCTTAGCTCATCCATTTTTCAATCCCTCCATTTGTTGGTCGGTTTCCTTTGGTTCATGGCCGAATTGTACTTCAATTTTTGAAGTATGTCAACCCGGTAATATGCAACAATATTTGAAGCATATTTTAGGCAAAATATGCACTTGCTTTTGAATCATATCTATAGTATAATACAGTCAGAAGGAGGTGATGAAAAATGCCGATTAAATACAAAATTGATGTGATTGCTGCGCTAAAGGATGCCGGTTATACGTCCTACAAAATCAGAAAAGAAGGTGTAATCAATCAAATAGCGCTGCAAAAGCTCCGGGAAGGCAAACTCATTTCATGGGAACAGCTCGACAGGATTTGCGTGATCCTCCACTGTCAGCCCGGCGATCTGGTTGAACACATCGACGATCTACCGGAACGGCCTTAACTGGCCGTTTCTTTTTGCGCCCTCAGTTTCTCCGCGTTTTCAGAAATCAGAATTTCCTGGCAGGCGATCTCCAGAATTATTCTGTTTTAAGAATGGGAATTTTCTGGCATACAACCATCAGCGTTTTCAAAAATCAAGATTTTTTGGCGCGCATTATCCGCAGAAATCGCGTTTTTAAGAATGCGCTTTTTCTGGAAGGGCAAAAGAAAACCGCCCCAGGAAGGGCGGCTAATTGATTCGTATGATTATGGCTCATCCGGCAGCAAATCGGCGCTCAATTTTACTTTTGCAATGCCTCCCATATATGGATCATCTGGATCGATTTTTATATAGTCGATTCGTTCGATACGGCGCAATCCAAGCGCATATACACTCACATGCCCCGTGGTTCCTCGCCATCCGTGATACCGCTTAATTTGGCTATTCATGTTTCCGGGAACGCCTTCGCCGTTATCCTTTCTCAAACGGTAAATCGAATCCCCTGTGTTGATGTCGCATCGCTCCACAAGAATATATTTGTCGCCAACCTTGATAGTATTCAAATCAACTCCATATCCAAACGGCTCCTCGGTGATCTTATAAATGGTTTTCATAGTGTAACGCTCCTTTCTAGCCCTCATACCTCAGATACTTCTTCACGCGCTGGATCACTTCGTCATACGTTCCGCCCTCGTGCAGCTTCCGGGCGATCATGAAATGCTTTCCAGTCAGCACCGCGCGGATAAAATCAACAGACGCGCGGCCTGTTCCGATGTACCAGGACAGCGGCGCAATATCTTGCGCGGCCTGATCTACCCCGTAACGCTCCATCAAATAGCGCTGGATGTGCCAAAGTCCGGTTTCAATGGACACGCGATTGACTGAAATGTCCATGGTTTAATCCTCCTTGAATTTCAGAAAAATTACCCTGTCAATGGCGGCTTGCGCGGCCTTTACGGCGTCTCGATACTGTTTCACCAGCTCCGCGTGCGCCGCGTCGTCTTCCTCCGGGATGTTCCGCGCCGTGTACGCGATGGTTCCCAGGTCGTGCGCCATCAATGAGCACATGTTCTGAATCTCGATCTTGCACCGACGCTTTTCCTTCACACTCTCCGGCGCGTTTACTTCTTCCTCAAATGACATGGGCTTCAGTCCGTAAAAATCCGTCATGGTTTCGCCCTCCTTGCTTGTCGTTCATTCCTTCGATCTGCCTGTAGTGTAACTCGGTTAATTTATATTGTCAATACCTGTTAGAAATTTTCTTAGTTAAGAAAATGAGTCCACTCAACACCAAGCCTGGAGGCACAAATCTATTCTGTTTTTGGAAATCGAATTTTCCTGGCCGACTTTTCCGGCGCTTATGTGTTTTTAGAAATGACTTTTTCTTGGCGGGCTTCACATTTTCCAGACGTTTTTGAAAACTGGTTTTTCCGGCGACACCCTGCCGGATTCAACGGATTTTTAGAAACGCAAATTTTCTGGAGGCGCTGGAGAAAGCCCGCGTTTTTTCCGCGCGGGCGTTGATGGTCACTGATAGGCGTATTCCAACAGCTCCAAATTATCCAGGGATTTTGCCCAGGTCGTGCCGTGATGAATCGCGCTGCAAATGCAGATGAAACGCGCGACATTTACCGGATTGCCAGATTTTAGCAATTTCCGAAAATCGTGGATTGTATAGCGCTCTTTTTTCGGCAGGATTAAACCGTTGTTGATAACTTCACGCATGGTCATAGCTTATCCCTCCCCTACTGATACCGCACAGTCACGCGCACCGCGTGCCAGGCGCACGCCTTGCGGACGCGACGACAGGCCAACGCGCGGGAAATACTCTTGACAACCTCTTCAGCCACAGCGCCCAGCGCCAACAGCGAACACAGAAACAACAGCGCGATCATGATATAACCTCCCTTTACTCGAAAACTGTCCAGCCCTCAGCGGTCGGACTCGGCGTCTTGATAGCTTGCGCGATCTGCGCCTCGGTGAACCTTGTAGCCCTTCGCAGCCATTCAGCCGCGCCATTGTAGGAATCAAAAATCATGATCTGATTGAAACGGTTCCCCGTATATACGACAAACATTTCAGCGCCTCCCGTCAAAACGTCAGCCGCGCAAAGATATTCAGCGCGCGCAATGCCTTTTCCCTGTTCGCCTCGCTGATCCGCCGCCTCAAATACTTTTCAGTCTCGGCGTAGTTACCGCAGCCGGAACGCATGGCAAACTTCTTGATGAAAGCCCTGTCGCGGTCGTCGTCCACTCGAATGGCCTTCAGCTTGTCCATCTGAACGCTGAACGTACCGGAATAGCAGACGCACAGCGCCAGGAAATTTTCATGGCCTCGAATCGGCGGAACCTGCCAAATCCTGTAGCCCTCCGGGATTTTGTCTACAATCTCGAACACGTCTTCGCGGCCATAGTCGCGGTCAATGATGATCTTATCCATTTTCAAATCCTCCTTTCAGCACCATGCGATTAACTTGTTCAGGTTGAACCGGTTGGAAGATTCCAGCGTCTTTTCCTCCAGCGTCTTGATAACTGCCCATTTACCGGCGTTCTTCTCGCGCTCGAAGGTCTCCGCGATGTACTCGCCGGTGCCGTCGTAGTGCTTCATGTAGTAAACCCGGCGATATGTGGCGGTCGTTTCGGTCTCGCCGATCTTCTTCATGAACGCGGGATAGTCGTAACCATAAACAGGATTGTAAAGATAATTGGCAACGTCGAATTTGTAGCCGTTCTCGGTGGTGATCTTCAGCAGCTTGTTGATATACACCGGTTTAACATTGCGTGTCATTGTTAGCGCTCCTTTCGGCTGGTCGGTTTGTTCCGTTCCCTTGATCTGGCTGTAGTGTAACTCGGTTTTTCTCCATTGTCAACACCTTTTTGAAATTTTCTTTTGTAAAGAATGTGAGTCCTTCGCCCCTCATTCCAGGGATCAATAATTCAATATTTTCAGAAATTGAAAAAAGCTGGAGGCAGTGCGTCAACTTTTCAGCGTATTTGAAAACGGGCGTTTCTGAATCACATTTCGGCTATTTTTGAAAACGTTTGTTTTCTGGTTCTGCAGACTTTTTCCGTTTTTGAAAATGCGGATTTTCTGGAATGGACAAAAGAAAAGCCCGACTTTTCGCCGGGCTTGTCGGTCAATACAATGCGTTAAACGCCTCGATGATTTCCGCTCGGCGTGGTTCCAGGTGCTCAGGAATGCGGAAATACATGTCGCCGGTTCTGCCAAGATAAACATCAAAATCCGCTTGCTCTCCGTCCTTCAACTCCACACGCATGTAAATGTGATTCCCGTAGGTGTGCTCGGTGATTTTCCTCATTGTCAAGCCCTCCCATACTCCATAATTTCCCACAGGTCGCCGACTCCCTCGATCTTGATTCCCAGGCTCTCAGCCGCAGCGCGCGCGGCCTCTTCGCTCTTGTAGCTCTTGCCGTCTGTCGGATTTGTGCCGGTGGCGATAACCTCAACGATACCATAGCGGCGGCGATTGCCATAGCCGTTAATCATGATGGCGTACTTTTTCATGTGTCTCGGCCTCCTTCGTTTGATCTGGTTTGATTGTAACTCGGCTTTTTTCTTTTGTCAATAGGTTTTTGAAATTTATTTTTGTGATTTTTTTTGCGCCATTGTTTCCCTGTTTTCCGAAATGAGCTTTTCCTGGCGTGAGGCCCAGGAGACATGTGTGTTTGAAAATGCGCGTTTTCTGGTTGCCCCATGCCAATTTTCCGCAATTTTGAAAAACGATCCTTTGTTGTCGTTGCCGGACAAAAAGCGCGCGTGTTTAGAAACGGGAATTTCCTGGACGGACAAAAAAAGACGCAGCGCCCAGCCGCGTCTTAACTTTGTTTCCGGTCTATAACTTTGTTTGTGTTATGCTACATCTTCCAGCGCGCCCATACTTTCCAGCGCGAACATAAACGCAGCCGCTTCTCGGTCGCTTGAAATAATGTCGCCGCGAAATTTGACAAACTCGCCGACAAACGCGGCGAATTTTTCGTTTTTACAGGCTTCATCAAACGCCTTGACAGCTTCATCATAACCGGCGACTCGGTCGTAGTTGTCATAAAGAAATTCGTATTCCTGATTGAATTTCTCGGCGAACTCCTGGATATTGACGTTAATAGCTTTCATTGTTGCGCCCTCCTTATTTCATGATCGCGTCATTTTGCGCTTGCATGTCCTGCCAAATCTCGTTGGCCTCTTTGTCTAAATCCTTATAGGCGATTTCCCCGCGCCTATACAGGTCGATGGCAAGATTCACCGCGTCAGCATAAGTCCACATGGTCAACGCTCCTTTCGGTCGCCGGTCGTTGTTGTTCCCTGTTGATGGCTGTAGTGTAACTCGGTTTACTTAACTTGTCAATAGCTATTTGAAATTTTGTTATGTTAATTCGATGAGTCATCCCCTGGTTCCTGGCGCGATCAGGAAGCGCACGTTTTCAGAAATGGCGTTTTTCTGGTTCTGCCTTAAACCGGACGCGCCAATAATTTCTCGTTGTTAAAACGTCCTTTTATTGAAAAAGTAATGCCCTATAATAGGGGAAATATGAATGGCGGATTTTGCCCCAGCAGCCAAGAGTCGCACGTTTTTCAAAATTCGGTTTTCCTGGAGGCGAAGACTCCGCGTTTTTGAATATGGGATTTTTCTGCGCGGACAAAAAGAAAAGCCGGATTGCTCCGGCTCAGTAAATCCAAATTTCATGCTGATAGGTTTCCCCGTCCAGGTCGATATTTATGATCCAATCTCCTTTTTCGTCTTCCGGCTCTACATACTCATTTAACCAAATTTCAGATGTTGTTATTGCGTGGTTGATCCCTCCATGCCAACCAATAGCCCAGGCGGACACCAGCGCGGCGACGATCAGTAAAGCGGCGGCAGCTCTTTTCATTGTTTTATCCTCCCTTAATCCATATAGTTTTCTTGACGCTCCAAGATTCGGCCCTCCCAGTAGTCGGCCTCGGCGTTAAAGGGGCGACGTTCCAGGGGCGCGACGCGCAGCAGCTTGATACCATCCACCAGCAAGACGCCATTGTCAATCGTCCAGGCGTGGCGCGTGGGCGGCGTCTGATTCTTCCGGCAATAGTCCATGATCCCGTTGTATACATCCATCACATTAACCGGTGAATTAAAGGGAATTTCCATCTTCTCAATGATTCTTTCAATGTCTCGGCGTGCCATTGTGTTTTCCTCCCTCGCTTGATCTGTTTGAATTGTAACTCGGTTTAATCAGCTTGTCAATACCTTTTTGAAATTTTTCTTGAATTATTTATCTCTCTTCTTTCGTGCCAGGGATTGAACATTTTCCGAAACACGGTTTTTCCATCGGCATTTACACAAATTTCCGCAGTTTTTCAATATTGCGGAATTTTGTAAAAGTGTCCGCAGTTTTTCCGGTTTTGCGGATGATTTTCCAAAGCCGGGCGCACAACTTTTCCGCGTTTTGAAATACGGGAATTTTCTGGATCGCCTCGCCAATTTTTCTTGATTTTGAAAAACGCAGACTTTCCGGCACCAGGCTCGGCGCGTTTTCCAATACGCAAATTTTCTGACGCGCACAAAAAAGGCGGGCACGCGGCCCGCGCTTTTTCCTCTACTCTTCGGTGTTTATGATCTCGCTAATCTCAATGGGCGTTTCCCTCAGAACGTCATGATTCAGCTTTTCCGCGTTCACCATGGCCATTGCTTCGCGCACTGTTTCCGCCTCGAATGATCTGTTAATGATGTTTCCTGTCGGTCTCAGCGTTTCCGGGTTTCGCTTGAAACATATTGTTTTAATAATATACACTCTTATTCACTCCGATCAATCAATATAGCAGTTAATCACGTTGACATTGTTTGCCTTGCACTTTTCCACAAGCTCGAGCCGCGTGTTGTAGCGCTCAATATCTCCGGCAAAAGCTCCGGCCAGGTCTTCACGTTCCGCCAGTCGTTTATAATAATCCATCGTTCGCAGGTCGTTAAAGTATATAATTTTTCCGTCGCAGATAATAACGCGGTTCATGGTTCCGTCGATTGTGCAGCCCCACAAACCAGCCGCGCGAACAGTCCTAGAATAGTCAATTTGTCTGTTTGGTTGCAGGTCGCAGAATTTCCAGGCGTTGCGGATTATTCCGCAAGTTTTCCCGTCGTCGTCTCGAACGGTGATTGAAGTTTTCCCGATCTTGACATGCTTTCCTTCAGCTCCGAAAATATCCATTGCGGTTTCTCCTTTACCTGTAGTCGCCGTCGTTCATTTCTTCCGCCATCGCTTCACATTCTCCGCGCCAGGGGCAGCAGCCGCAGCCGGTTTCGTGCATCCCTTCCAGCGCAATGTGCAAATCACTCCAGCCGCTATAAAGGTCGTAGTCACGATTCACCGCGCGGGCGAATTTCTCCATCATTTCCGGCGTAACATCTCCGGTGTTGATTCCCGGCATTGTGAGTCCGACAACCTCGCCTTCGCAGATTGCCAGCGCATAATCTCCGCTGTCGTCGGTATAGGGCCTGCACCAGCTCAGATTTTCCCCGTCGTGATTCTCCATGTACTCCAGATACTTCATTTTCTCCGCGCCTCCGATCAATTCAAATTTTCCTTTGGGATTGACTGAAGTGTAACTCGGTTTATTTTTCTTGTCAATAGATTTTTGCAATTATCCTTTGTAAAGATTCCGAGTCCTATTCGGCAGAATTTCCGGCAGAATTTCCCGCGCCAGGTTATCCATATTTTCTAATATCGCTTTTTCCTGCCAGGCGTGACAGTCTTCCGGCGTTTTCCAATATCGGCTTTTCCTGTTTCCGGTGCCAGAATTTCCATGTATTGCAAAACGATTCTTTCCGGCGATCCAGATTATCCGCGTATTTGAAAATGACTTTTTCCCGCGCGCGTCACGCCAGATTTTCCCGTTATTGAAAAACAATAATTTCCTGCGGATGATCGCCAGGAATGAAACGTTTTTGAAAATGGGTTTTTCCTGTCGGCGCGCCTCCAGAATTTCCATGTTTTGAAAAACGCATTTCTTCCGGCAGCGCGGCCAGGATGAAACGCGCGTCATTTCTTCCGGTCAAAAAGACATTTTCCATTATTGGGATTTTCCCGCATATGTTTTTCAATTTTTCCCGGTTTTTGAAAATTTCCATTCCGGCGCTTCAGAATTTCCGTGTATTCAAAAACGCCATTTCTTCCACGCATGATGCCAGATTTTCCCGATTTTCCAAAACGGAATTTTCCTGACAGGCAAAAAGAAAAGGCCGGGTTTTTCCCGGCCAGGTTTTCCTCGGTCATTCGTCCTTGTATTCCGCGTCTACGAAAACGATGTTTTTTTCCTCGGATTCAAGCATAATGCTTTCCTGATTGAGCGCGGCGCGAAGCTCTCGAACCAGGGGCAGGATCTCAGCGCGCGTCACGCCAGCAACGTTAAACCGGATTGAAGGCTCACAGATTCGCGTGCCGTCCATGTGCTGATAGATGCCGTAGATGCCCTCGGTCTCCAGCGTGGCGCAGAAGTGATGCCGGTTAATGGCGTCAATCACGGTTTCGATGTAGTAGCTTTTGTCGTGCTCCTGCTTGTGTGTGTCCTGATCGAACAGGCCAACAGTGATAATGTGGTTCATCATGGTATTTCGCTCCTCTCGTTTCTCTCGATCTGTCTGGATTGTAACTCGGTCTAGCTCGATTGTCAACAGGTTTTAGAAAATTTATTTCGTTAAGAATTTGAGTCGGTCTGTCATGCCAGGATTCAAGCGTTTTTGAAAACCGGGATTTTTTGGCCGGAAGCACGGCGGGGGATTAGATCCCCGCGTACTTCTTGAAGATTTTCACGATCTTCTCGGCGGCAACCTGCGCTTTGTGCAGCCGGTAGTCTCGGATCGTCGGATAGCGCCGGGCGTCTTTCGGCTCATCGTTGAAGTGCTCAACGAAGTTATTAACGACGGCCTCGGTTATCGCCTTGCAGCAGCGCACAGCGTTCATATACTGGTCAGCGTTTACGAATTTGACAAGCCTAAACTCCAGCGTGTTGTTGTGCTGTACGTTGATGAAATTGACGTGTTCGGTGGCGTAGGTTTCCATGTTAATCGGGGAGGCGTAGTAGGTAAAGCCGCGTCCGAACAGGCGCTCGGTGGCTTCCGGGTTCCGCTCCATTGCCTCGGACAGTGGGACGAATAGCGAGTTATAAAAGCGCCTGATGTAACCGATTGTCTCGGCGTTAATCATGTTTTTATGGCCGATGTGTGTATGTGTGCCGCATTCATCGCCGATTTTCAGCTCTCCAGCGTCAATCAAGCGGCCAAAAGTGACGGCGTGTTTGGTCAATGCGTTCATGCCCTGATAGATGGGGCTTTTGTACTCCACATTAACCGTACAGTCAGAGGTGGGCAGGTATCCGTCCAGCAGGATCTCGGCGCGCGCCTTCTCGGTGGAAAAGCTGGTCTCCAGCTCCACGCCATAGGTGAACGGGTTCACCTTCTCGGTGCCATGGCGGAAGTCGTTCTCGGTGGAATAACCCAACAGCCTATTGGCGTGAAAATCGCACATATACACGGCGCGCTCACCACGACGGGCGGCGGTGGTCTTCACGGTTCCCATGTTCAGGCAGTTTTTGCAAGCGCAACGGATCATCATTTTCAGGCCCTCCATTCATTTTGTCGGTTTGGCTCGGCGCTCATCGCCGTAACCGGTTTATGGCTGTATCTTAACTCGGCGACGCGCCATTGTCAACAGGTTTTTGCCAGATTTTTTCGATTTTACAAAACCTTTACAATTCGGTTCCTGGTGGGCCTGGACTGTCACGGGCGGATTTTTTCGCCTATAATAGTAGATATTCCCTCGGCAGCTTGCGCCTTTTTGCGCGATATATGGAAGGGATTTTTGCGCCGAGTTTAATCAATGGCGCACAACAGGACGACAGGACACAAAAAGCGCCGACAACAGGACGACAGGAAAACAGGACAGCAGGACGACAGCAGGGCAGGACGACAGCGCGCGCCGACAGGACGACGGAAACCGGAAGCGGAATTATGTTTCATGACGTGAAATATTGTCAATGTGGACGAAAACAGGGAAAAAGCGCGAAAAAACGAGGAAAAAAGACGTTTTTTGAGAATTTGCAGGATAAAATGGGAAAAATGCAGGAAATCTTGCAGGATTGAAACAGCAGGATCAGAATTATCGTTTTTCGATATGAGCAGGGACGACAGCAACAAAAAACCGTTTTCAAAAATCGTGAAAAATTGGATCACGTTTTTCAAAACGCCATTTTTTTGTAGTGTTTAGCTGTATCATGTGATACTACTCAAGTCCATATTATGTACTATTATGGACATAGGGGATATATTAACCCTACAATAGAGGGGATATATTTACATCTTAGAGGTATTCTGTATATACTCTACTTCGTATAAGGTGTTCCCCTTCACTCTCAAAAAATTTAATCCCCCTTCTTTCTCAAATTTCTTCACTCTGAATAAAAAAGACTCGCATCCCTCTACGACATATTTCCCCTACTTTAGGCGAATATCGAAACACAATGACCGCGAATTAAATATCCCCTATTCTAGGCGAAATTTATATCCCCTCGAAAGCACCTTCTCGAAAAATTTTGCAACCTTCTATTTTAGGGAAAATATGTATTTCCGTTTCGAGAGAATATCGAAGGGAAAATCGCGCAAAAAATCGACTCAAAATCCTTTATATTCGGTATGATTTATAATTTCTCTACAATACGCAAAATATGAATCATGCAGGAAAGTAAATAAAAAAAATGCTACATATCAACACGGAGTGTCAACGAAGGGTTGATATGTAGCATTATAATTGATAACACACAAATTTGTCCTATGGTACTTAGAATATATGGAGTTCACTTGTCACCGGATTACCACCAGGGAATCCGGTGACAAACGACAAGCAATAGTTATTGCGCAGTCGTAACCAGAAGGATTTAACTGAGACAACAGCCATATAGTAATTGTAATATGCGCTTCGTCGTACAAATCAGCCAAGGCTGAATTGAACTCCTAGCGTCACACTTCGCGTGAGTGATCTTTCTTTGATTTATGGTTTTCTAGCCTGGTACTTTTCATTGGTTTACGCCACGATTTTTCTTAAAAGAAAAAGTCGTGTCTAAAAAATCTTAAATACTATACGTATTTAAGATTTTTTGTGTAACTATATATATTTATAAGAATATCTTAAAAGACTATAATCCTTTAAGGAAGCCTATAAGAATTATAGTCTATAATGATCTTTATAAGCCATTAGTAAATACGTATAGTCCTATACGAGAGTCAGTCCTATATTATATATAGTCTTTATATACTATAACGCGCGTGCGCGCGATATAGTACTATATATATAATATAGGGAACGCCGCTCAAACCTGGCGGGAGATGCCAGAATTTCTCATTTGTTTCATGTCCATGCGCTCACCCCTACCATCTACCGCCTATTATTTTTTTCTAAAACCTATTGACAATTTAATTTACCCGTGTTATAATGTCCTTGGTCAATGAGAAAGGCAGAAAGGGTGATGGAAATAGCGAAGTACAATCCAACCCGCGCGGAAACAGAAACGACCATCCGCTGGGACGCGGAAGAAAAGATCGCGCACATCTACACAGCCGACCCAATCTCAACTCGCAAACTGGACAAGCTCTGCGCAGAGAGACCGGACACATACAGGCTGGTGAGACGTGATGCGAATGGCGCATGGTACGAAGCCCCGGCGAAGATGATTAAGTTCGGAAAGCCAGCGAGTGAAGCGCGCAGAGAGGCCGGGCGCAGGAATGCCATTAATTTGCGAAATTTGCACGGATAATACCGAGAAAATTTTGAACGTTACGGTTTGGATGAGTAACCGGAAGGGTAAAAGATTAAACAGAAAAAATCACGGCAAATACCGTGAGCTGAAATGAAACATTAGCGCCCGACAAAAATGAGAAAGCTGAAAGGAGTGTAACCATGAAAATCGTCGGAAACATCAACAAGGGAATTGAACTCATGAACAAGGTCGCGCCTGTACCGGAGCTGCCGAAGCTGAGAGGCTGCACTTGCGCGATGGCAAGCAGTTACTTTAAGGTGTCGCCGGTCGTTGTCAGCAGTTTTGTCAAGAGGCACGCAAAGAATCTGGAACGCCTTGGGCTTTACAAGATTGAACCCTCCGCCCTATTCGAGGTCGGCTACATCTACCTCCGCCCCGGCAAGTGGGATTATGACGGCGACCCTTACTATCTCTATGCTGGCTATGAGCGCGAAAAGCGCGTCAGTTATATCCTGCCGCCTGAATGTTTGCTCTATATGGCGCATTACATGAGTTACAGCGAAACTGCCCTGGAAATCTGTGCCGCCACTCAGGAAATTATCTCGTTTGTTGATGCGCCGAAGGGAGTTTCTTCCTCTTATATAGGGGAAAAATGCAACGCTGAAAGCGCGTTCGTGACCGGCCTTTCCGTGAGTTCGCCCGTTTGGTCACACAACGGCATTGACTATCTGGAAATCAACGGTGTCGTGCTGTTCAATTCGCGGAGCATCCTCAATCTTCTATGGGAAGATGCCAAGCCGCAGGGCATCGAGCAGTTGGCGAAATTCCTCATGGAGAACACTCGCGCCGAACAGATAGGAAACGACGTTTTCATCGACCTTGCCGCCGTTACCATGCTGGTCATTCGTGCAATCGATAAGGACGCGGCGAAGAAGCTGATCGACGACATCGCCATGAACATCATGCCAGAGATGTACGCGAGAATCGCCCAGAAGAGGAAGGAAGAAACCGCGCCAGCCATTACAACCGCGACAGTCGGGTCTCCTATGGAGATCAAGATGAACATAGCATAACCACCCAAAGACAAACGTCAGGAGGCGTTAAGCATGGACGGAAGTCACAGCGTTGAGGAAATTATTGAAGCCTTGAATTGTTTCAAGACGCGCCAGCCAAAGTGCGACGAATGTAAATTCAACCCCGTCCCTGGTCATCACTGGCCGTATGGCTGCATTCGCGGGCAAGGTGAAATTGCGGAGGAAGCTCAGAAGATTTTAAGGGGTGTCGCAGATGGCATACAAGACGCACAAACTGAATCCGCTTAGTATAGAGTTCGGGCAGTGCCTAGACGGCCATTACATCAACGAGTGGTGCAAAGACCAGATCGAGAACGAAGGCTCTCACATTAAAGAGGCAAAGCGTCTGCTCTCGAAGGGATATAAGGATGACAAGACATATATCAAAGCTCGCGGCGAGTGGAACGAAATTTGCTTCATGCGGGCTGACAAGAAGACGGTTGTTCCGGTCAGATGTCATGAGTGTAAGCACAGGCCATGCTACATAAAGATCGGGAAACGATGGTGTTTATATGGCCCAGGCTATAACGAGGAAACAATGGAAGAAGACAAGACATGCCCGTTCCTGTGCAGTGATTCATTCTATAATCGGCGACCGGCAGACAGTTTCTATTGCGCATACGGTGAAAGAGGTAATTCTGATGAACAAACGCGACCTTGTGATTGATTCTCTGGAACAATGCTTGCAGACACCCAGGTGTCAGGATTGCGGCTGGATAGAATGCGAATCGTTCGAGTGCCAGCAGTCCCCATTCCCCATCAACCTGATTTATGCCGCGCTTGACTTCTTGAAGGAACAGAGCTGGATTAGCGTTGAAGATGAGATGCCGGAAGAACACGAAACAATCTTTGCGAAGTTGCGCGGAACGGACAAGTGGAACGGCAATATGTGCATGAGAATGTCCGATGATGTCCGTGTGTTGGTTGAGTATGATAACGGACACCGTGCAATTCGCCACGATAATACGGTAGATGGAAAGTGGAAGCTCGAAAATCCTACTCACTATCCGCATTGTCGTGTTCTGTACTGGATGAAGAATCCGACGTTTATGCCAGAGGAATGAGGTGGCAAGATATGGCTGACAGAGAAAACGCCATCAAGCGACTAAAGTATCTGCATGACGTGGAGCATGGACATTGGATATACAAAAAGAGTGGAAGAGCTGAATGTTCCGTGTGTCGCCATGATTTCGTTGGCGTATATGATTTGGATAATTCGGATAATTTCTGCAGACATTGCGGCGCGAAGATGGATGGAAGCGAAGCAAGCGGAATGAATAACAGGATGTCTACAAAAGAGATCGTCAAAGTTCTCGATTGTCTCATTGGCGACACAGAGCCAACGGGTGAAAGCGAAAGTGACGAGAGAACCCTTTATGCTCTGAAAACCCTTATTGATATAACAAACTGGTGTCTCGATGGGGTTGAGCGAAGCGCACATTTCAGGCACGATCTGGCATCAAGCGTTCGCGAGAATGGTGAAACAGCCTTCTCTGCGATGTGTGAATGGGAAGAATGGTTAAAAACCAACACGGAGGAAATGTGACCGCAAGCATTGGAGTGAAAAACCGACATGAGAATAAATGAACCGGGTGAAACGCGATGACATATCAACTGAAAGATACTGACTGGCATGTATATCACTATAATTTAGCCAAATTAAAAACCAGCGCTGATGTCAACCGATACGCCAAATACTACAATCGCTGCCTAGATATATATATAACCGGTGTTGGAACATGGCCTCCGTCCATTATCGCCGTATATGGCAGCGATGATATTAAACGCGAGGACGTGCGCGCCCTCGAATATGCTACCACAGACGCCATACAGGATATAACGATAACTGCGAGAGATACCCATCCAAGGCACACGGACTTTATCCTCGGAAGCGATATAAACCGATCAACAGAGGCGGCTAGGATTTGGAAAGAAGAATCAGAGGAAAACGGATGGCCTGATTTGCTCGAACAACTCAGAATTATGACGTAACAGCTATAGCATCTGCGCTTGATGCAGGCGAACAATCAAACAATCAGGCATATTACGAAACGCATAGGAAGGCGGTAAATTTGGATGACAGGTCTGGAGAAGGTTATCAAAGGGCTGGAGTGTTGCCACCAAATCAACCAAACGGAATGCTTCAAGTGCCCATATGCGCGAGGAAATGGATGTACGCATGCTTTAATGGGCGACCTCTTGGCCATGCTGAAAGCGCAGGAGCCTATCGAGGAGCGGTTGCATCTGTGCGAAAGCTGCGCAAATGAATATCCAGAATGTGATGCTACAGTAGACGGCATTGAGTTTGGCAGCGGCGTTGGCAACGACAATGTAATCGGGTGCATGGCGTATGTGAATCGGTGGAAAGCCCAGCAGCCGCGCGTGATGACGCCGGATGAACTGGATGATTTGCGCGGGCTGGGACAGGCAGTCTACTACGAGGATCGCGATGTGACCGCGAGATGCCAGTACGTGTTTTTTATTGCATCGGTCGGTGAATACGCATATATCAAGTGTGAAGTATACACATTGGCAAAAAAAGTAGACGAGTACGGTATAACTTGGCGCTGCTGGACGGCAAAGCCTGATGAGAAAACGAGAGTGGAAACGCCGTGGAAAGATTAACATATCGTGATAACGACGGACGAGCACGTTTTACTCCATTGGGTACAAATCCAAACTATTGCTGGTTTTGCGTGAGAAAGGTGAAGTGGGAATGATATTCACGGAAGAAATGCGAGCCGAAGATGAAAAGCGATGGCACGCGCGAGACGTTGTTACTGAACTCGGTTATTGTGGGAAGTATATACGAGACCGCAAAGATATGACGAACCTCGACATTCGGTTCTACGCCTACATCATGCGGAAGGCGCATGAGATGCTGAAAGAGCAGCAAAAGGCCATAAAATACCAGTCTGATAGGCTGGATGAATTACTAGCACCGCAGAGGCCGCGCTTACTGACAGTGGATGACTTCAAGAATAATTCAGATGTTGATATATGCGGCTACCTTCCCTGTTGGGTTGAACCGAATCCTCATAATGATGCCGCGACAGAAAAGCCAGGTTGGGGCTTGGTATCAGTCGGACAAATCGGCGGTGTCTATCATAGATATTGGACTGGGAAACCCACGCAAGAACAAATGGAGGCGATGAAGTGGGATGGCTGAAAAATGTTTTCTTTATGATGGTTGTAGTCATAAAACCGGTTGGTGCCTCGTAACACAGCCATCCAGCGAAGAGTGCCCCGTTTATTGCTGGTTCAAGCAACGCATGAAATATGGTGCAAATGAATATATCTACTGCGCCATTGACGAAAATGACCAGATCGTTTGGGTAAAAGGTTCATCCTCAAAAACCAGGTATTTCAAAACGCGGCATTATTTAGATAAGGCCGTGGAGTACCACAACAAGTGCAATCCAGATGACCCTTGGCGTATAGCTCGATTTGCCTTAATAGAGGAAGTATCATGACAGAAACGATTATTTCATATTACGACAACAAGGCGCTCCGCAAACGCGCCTGTATCAACTGCGGATTGCGCGACCTATGGGGCGCTGGGGGCCGATGTGGTAAGGACGGGCATTACATCGGCTATGTAGATACCTGGGATGATTGGTGTAAGCATTGGCGAAAAGACAGGAGGCCACCTGGAACAATCGGAGTTTATCAGGATGGGATTACAAAAACATGACTGAGTATTGCGTATGTTGTGGCCGCGAGATTCCCGAGGGGCGGCAGGTCTGTCCAATCTGTGAACGGAAGGCAGACGGACAAAAGCGGAACGAAACTGAAATGGGACTCATCATTGCAGAAGAAAACGCGAAGTCGCAAAGAGAGAAAGATATAATCCATCTAAAGCAAATGGCGTTAAGCATTAAGCCTTATTCCAGATGGTGGCGATATGGATATTTAGGCTCGTTGCGGCGCGCAATCAAAGTGATGGAGGACACGGCTGAATGATTGGAGGAAACAAAATGACTACTTATACCTTTGGAACTGCATTAGAAGCAGTGAAACAAGGCCGGAAGGCAAAGCGCGTTAATTGGAATGGGAAAGATCAGTATATCGAATTGGCAACCTGTATTTCATACAAAAATCCAGATGGCGAGATCATTAATCCAGAGCATGTCTCAATGGACAATCAGGCCATTGTGTTTGTTGGCACGCAGGGTATTCAGATTGGTTGGCTGGCCTCGCAGTCTGATATGCTATCCGATGATTGGATTATTTTCTGATGACAATGGATGAATTTAATTTAGAACCTTGCCCGGTCTGCCAGAGCAAGGCCAAATGGACACTCAGCCCGGCAGGGACAAGACGCCGATCAAGAATGGAGTATGGCATACTATGCTCTAATGGTAAATGTTCGTGGTCTTATGCGTGTGTGACCTATCGTTCGCGCGACGAAGCAGCCAACAGATGGAATAAGAAATGCCAAGAGCGAAAAATACTCGATATGGAATCTGAGCGCCTGAACCCTTGCACATGTGGCGGAAAAGCAAGGCTGATATATGAACGCTGGGGCGGCGCTGAAGGTTGGTTTGTCCGATGTGAAACATGCGGCAAACTATTGTCAGCCGCAAAATACAGAGAGGCAATCATCAAGGCGTGGAACAGAGAGAATGGTGAAGAGAATGGCGCTCAATCCAATTAACGATCCACTTAAAGGTAATGCTATTATCCCACAAAAGTACATTGTCGTTTTGGAACGGCGAGGATGGGTTAAACCAATTCGCTGCCGCGAATGTAAATATGCGAATGAAGGAGGAGCATTCGGTAAGTATTGTGACCTACATACCGTTTGGGCTGGTGCTGAAGTAGAATCTCTCTTTACCGTCCATGATGATTACTTTTGTGCGGATGGTGAAAGGTGGATGGGCGATCAAAGTGGCGAATGAAGTTCATGGCGAACTTGTTTTAGACTTGGAGGAAACAATAGACTTTGTTTATCATATGCTCCATCCCGACGCTGAAGCAATGCGGCGAAGGGATGATTTCATGCGTGGCCTAGACGGTATGAAACTGAACTACACCAATGGTGAAATCACACTAGATGCACCTGATATTGATTTGCCATGCGAGAAAAATGAAGGGGTGATTGGTTGAAACAAAAAGCATGTCACCGGCTCATATACAAGCTACACACCAAACAACTGAAAAAGGCAAACTGGAATTTGACACTTGACTTAAATACCGCACTACGGGATTATCCTGAATGTGTGGTAGCCCTGAACGACAGTCAAGTCATGCGCTGGATTGATGAGATCAACGGCGTCGAGAATGTCAGCGATGCCGTCAATGGTCTCATGCGGAAGATTAGAAGCGACAAGAAGCTACCAAGGGGACGCGAGGTTACATTCAGGATCAAGGAATACTACTCGCGCATGTACTCGCTTCAATTTCAGCGTGATTACATTTGCGTTATCATGGATAGCAATTCAGACTATGACCGCGCCAACAAAGGATTCAAGGTCAACGGGATTGAGTACCGAAGGTTCCTTGGCACGAATGGCGGAATCAAAAACTCAATCATCGTATATGTCAATGCTCAGATATATCCAGAATTAAAACGGAGATTGGATAATGGACGTGCTATGGATGTCCCGCTCGTTCCGGCGAAGCTGGAAGCATACCAAGCCCTTGTGTGCTCCGGCTCCACTCCCCTACCTCCGCCTCGCAATATCATTGTAGTCAAAGACTGTATTACGCACTTCAAAGAATCTGTCATCCAAATCACAGATGAGGCGGACGGTGAACCCGTTCTTTCGCATCTTGACAATTTTGATATTGAGCACAATGATTCCGATGGATATGGTCTCATGACGCCTGATTACTCGCGGCGCGTGAATGAGTATTTATCTGGCGACGGCGAACATGAAATTTCTGGCATGAACACCCGGTACTCCTGGACAAAAGGCATGTTGTACACGTTCGACTTTGTTGACTTCGCCGAAAAGGTGGCCGGAACCTATGAGATCGTGGATGCCTGGGGCGACAAGCGTGACGTGCGTGATGCCGACATCATCCTGACCGTCTCGATGTTGAAGCTGTGGGATTTGTACAAGAGCTGGGAAGATTACCACGAGAACTGCGAGAAGAACCATTATCAATTCTCTGTGGCGAAAACCACGCCCGATGAGTTGGAGCCTGTTCGGACGACAAATTATCAGTTCCTGCAGAACTACGTCCTATCAGACGACGACCTGAACGAATTGTGTGAGCCAACCGTCAACGAAATCAAAGACGTGCTCGGTCTGGATTATAGAAAGACGCTGGCCTACTTGCTTGGCTGTGGGATGAATGAGCGCAAGGCGGCGGCGGTTGAAGACAATTATATCAAAGCGCTGATGATTGAACCAGCAATGATAAACGACCCGTATGTGCGAAAAAGCGTTTATAGCATGATTAAGAAGCAAATTGAGTGCGCCAAGAAGGGAACCATTCGCGTTGATGCAAATTATGCTATGATTTCTGGCGATCCTTACGCATTATGCCAGTCGATGTTTGGACTGGAAGTTACCGGGCTTCTTCGGGCTGGCGAGGTCTATCATAAATACTGGATTGACAAGGGCGCAGATGAGATTGTTTGCTTCCGTGCGCCAATGAGTGTAGCCAATAACATCCGGCGAATGAAGCTGTGCAAGTCCAGCGATGCCGAATACTGGTATCAGTACATAAAGACAGCATTGATTTACAACGCATGGGATTCCGCGTGTGAAGCGATGAATGGCGCTGATAAAGACGGTGACACGAACATGTGTACGGATAATCCGGTGCTCGTTAAAAACACCATTAACCAGCCGACGATTATCTGCGTACAACGAAAAGCAGAAAAGAAGATCGTTAGCGAAGAGGATATTATCACCGCGAACAAGCTGGCATTCAATGATGATATTGGAGTTGTAACAAATCATGTGACTGCAATGATCGAACGTCAGGCCGGATATAGTAAGTCCAGCAAAGAGTATGACGTTTTGCAGTACAGAATTATGTGCGGCCAGTTACTCCAGCAGAATACCATAGATCGCGCGAAAGGCATCATTGCAAAATCAATGCCTGAAAGCTGGTACAGCTTCTCTGCTAACAGAATAAAGGATGATGACAGCGAGGCAGAAAAAGAGCGCAAGCTATTCTATCAGGAAATAGTAGCTTCTCACAAGCCGTATTTCATGACCTATGTTTACCCTGCATTTATGAATCAAGTGGCACAATATGAGAGTTGTAATGATGAAGACGCGATGCGGAAGTTTTTCGATCTCGACGTACATACCGTCGAGGAATTGAAGGCATTTCGCGGCCAGAGCGAAGAAATCGATGCTTTCTTGGACTTCTATGAAGATCAGAAACCCTATGGCGATAATTTGTGTGTTATTAACAGAATATGTCGCTATTACGAGGCGGCATTCCCTTCTTACGCGAAAATGTTTGGCGATAATCCACCGTTCGATTATTCCATCCTCAAATCTGATCGGCAATACAGTAAAACAAATTACAGCCTGATTTCTGGCCTTTTTGCAAAGTATAAGCGTGAGTATGATGTCGAAATGCGCGACTATAAACAGCGCGTTTCCTCTGGCGATGTGGGCACAGAATACGATTACAACCACGATGAGTTTATCTCCCGTTTCCGGCGCGAGGCTTCTGAGCTTTGCACTAACAAATATGAATTGTGCGATATTGTGGTTGACATGTGCTATACACGCGAAGGAACAAAGCGGTTTGCCTGGGAAATTGCGGGCGACGTTATTGTAGAAAACCTTCTGGCGAAGAACGGCAATAGAATCTCATATCCAGAACGGGGCGGGGATGAATTTACATTTAACGGCCAGTGGTTCACGATGAGGTCATTAATCTTGGAGGAAACTGAGAATGATAATATTGAATGAGCGTGAGTACGCCGAGAAATGGCTTTCATCTGAGCGCATTGAAGAACAGCCATATCTGGTTCTTGGCATCCTCGCAAAATACTTTTACGCGCAAGGGCACAAGAAAAAGCAAATCTCTTCTATGCTCTTCGATTTCTTTTGTAATCATTTCACCGTTACAAAGAAACTACAATGGGAAGAGACGTGTGACCAGCTTGCGGCCAAGGCGGACAAATACCCGCTATATGAATTTGATGGCGTTTCTATCACACGTTCAGAACTTGAAAAAATCGCAACGGCGGATGGCGACAAAGAAAGGCGCTTGCTTTTCACGATGCTGTGCTTGGCAAAATTGGGAAACTTAAAAAGACCAAAGAATAACGGGTGGGTTAATACTGACACGAAGGAACTATTCAAGATGGCGCGCATCGACTGTCGCGTCTATCAGCGGTTTTACATGATCGGTAAGCTGGGGAGGCAAGGGTTTCTTGAGTTCCCTAAAAAGAATGGAAACCTTGCGAACAGGGTTACGTTTATTGATGACGAAAGCGAAATGGTTTTACTTGTGTCGGACTTCCGGGAGCTAGGCTACGAATATATGAAATACTGCGGAGAGGACATAATCAGATGTCGTGAATGTGGCATCCTAACGCGGGGGAACAAGAACGGCACGAAGCAGTATTGCTCAAAGTGCGCAGGGTATACACCCATGGGTACAAAACCAGTGACGTGTATTGACTGCGGAAAAGTGTTTGAGGTTGACGCAAACAATCATAGAACAAATAGGTGCGATGATTGCTATAAGGTTTACAGGAACAATGCAGCAAAGAACAGAATGCGCAGAAGTAGAGAATGTTCGCAGAACCATTAAAAGATGAAGTAGCCCGAAATCCCTTATAATACAATGGATTTGGGCACATTGCACAAATTTTCATAAATGGGTATATAGAAGATATACCATGTTCTCATTTCTATCTTTCTCTTTTCCTTGCTGGTGGGCGCTGGCGTATGTCAGCGCCATTCTCTGAAAGATGTCACGCGGCTGTGAAGATCATCCTTCTGTGTTAATTGGTAAAAAGTATTATGTTTTTGATTTTCAGATTTCCGCGTTTATCGGTTCGCAAATCCTTACAAAATTGCATTAATGTACGGTTAGCTCAGTTGGTAGAGCACGCGCCTGTTAAGCGCGGCGTCACAGGATCGTTCCCTGTACCGTGCGCCACAAAGCCCGTCCACTCACGGGCTGTTTTTATATTATATGAAAGATGGTGTTTACCATAAAGACAATCACGAAGAGAGAAATGGAACTGTTGCTCGAAAAGAAGATTCTTTTCAATACAAGAAATGGGATCGTGGATAAGGACGGAAATCCTTCTGGTTACTATATCACCAAAAATAAGACTAGGTATATTGAAGAGAAGTATGCCGATATTGCCAAGAAACTAGCCATCGTGTGAGGTGGCTTATATGGCGAAGAAGAAGATCAACCGTGACAGCATACAGTTTACCGGAGAATCAGCCAACGATGTGACCGGTTCGCAATACTACTTGCAATTTGGTAAGTACAAGTGTTTGCTGGAATGTGGATTGCATCAGTCTTCCAGCAACAGCTATCTTGATTCATATAAAATCAATTCAGAGAAATTTAAGTTTAAGCCCACTGAATTGGATTTTGTTTTCGTTGCCCATCCACATATAGATCACTGTGGTCTCATTCCGCGCCTCGTCAAAGAAGGCTTCAACGGAAGGATCATTGCGACGAAGAATACCTATCTGGTTATGAAGTCGCTACTGCGAAACTCCTGCTATATCATTCAGGAGGAAGCGTCTATTCTCTCAAAGCGATATAAGAGAGAGTACAAGCCGTTATACAGCGAAGAGGATGTAGAAAAAGCGCTACGCATGGTGCGGGTGTATAACGATTACAATTTGGTTTATCGACTGAACGACGAAATTAAATTTCAGTGGCTTAAAAATTCTCATTGTGTCGGCGCGGCTCAATTACAGCTTATCCTTTCGGACGGTATCAAGACAAAGAAAATACTGTACTCGTCTGATATTGGTGCGCTGAAAACGAAAAATCATTATGTGGAAAACACGGAAATTCCAAACATGTACAACGATGTTGTCATCATGGAATCCACATATGGTAGCAATCCAAAGAATAAGAACATAAAACGAGAATTTGATTTGGAGCATTTGAAAGCCGCCATTGAAACCACATTTGAGCGCGGCGGCAGCGTTGTTATGCCCTGTTTTAGTTTCAGCAGAACGCAGGAGCTTTTGACTGCCCTTTATGATTTGTACGGCAATGACGAAACATTTGAAAATGAAGTCGTCATTGATTCAATGCTGAGTTGCGAGATTACAGCCCTATATGGCGAGATGTTAGAGGGCGACGATCTAGCAAAATGGGAATCAGTTTTAAGCTGGAAAAATCTGAGGCTGATTTCCGACAAGGATTTATCTCAGGCTTGTCTTGCCGACAGTAGCCCGAAGATCGTGTTATCTTCTTCCGGCTTCTGCACTAACGGCAGGATTATAAACTATCTGAAGAAATACTTGCGGGATTCAAACAGCATGATTATCTTTTCAGGGTTTACCGGGGATAATGAATCATACCTATCATATCGAATTAAGAACTATCGGAAACGGAAGTTTATTAGCATAAACAAAGAACAAATTCCCAACCGCGCGGACTGCATTACTCTATCATCTTTCAGCAGCCACGCAAATCAGAATGACTTGATTGAGTATGGAAGCTCATTGAGCACAAACAAGTTGATTCTGGTTCACGGCTCAGAGGAAAGCAAAAAACAACTTTCCGAGAGACTGTCGGAAGAAATCTCAAAGAAGGGCAAAACATATCGTGTCGTTTGTTCTACAAAAGGCATGGTTGTTTACCTGTAGGAGGGAAATCATGGAAGGTGAAGCAGTAGTCGGTTCCTTTAACTATACGTTTGATGACCTTTTCGCGCTGGAGGATTTAGAGACAAGACATCTATACCTCTGCGGCGAAATTGATAAAAGGGCCATTGATGAAGTAGTCTATGACATTATGCGGTGGAATCTGATTGACAAAGATGTACACAAAAAGGATCGTCTTCCAATCAAGCTGTATATCAATTCGCCTGGCGGTGACATATCCGTTGGTTTTAGCTTGATTGACGCAATCATTACAAGCAAGACACCTGTCTATACAATCAATTTGGGAGAATGTTGTTCAATGGCCTTTTTGGTTTTCATTGCCGGGGCAAAGCGGTACTCCATGCCCCACTCGCAGTTCTTGCTACATGATGGTGAAATCATGCTTGGCAACAGTATGTCAAAAGCCAAGGACGCCTTTAATTTTCTATATGGACAAGTAGAAAAAAATATCCAGGATTTCGTTGTTGAACATACTAACATTGATCCTGAGCTATATGCGAAGAACAGCAGATTAGAGTGGTACTTTCTCCCGGAGGAAGCGAAATCGCATGGCATTGTTGATTACATTGTCGGCAGCGATTGTAAAATAGATTCTATACTATAAGAGGTAATACGCTTGGATTTGAAAAGATTAGAAAATGAGAATGAAGAACAATACCTTTGGCGTATAGGAAACGCAAAGGATAAAGGACTAATTGATATTGGCTGGGATGAAATCGCGGATATAATGAACCGTGAGTTCAGAGCTGATGAATCTGAATACAGGACTGAAGCGTCTTATCGCAAACCGTATCAGCAAGCAAAACGCTTTGCTGATGCGGGCGTTTTTTGTAATATGACGGAGGATTCATACCTGCGCGAACTTCGTTTCCTGCGGCAGGATGTTCAGAAGGAAAAACAAAAGCTCTTTGATGAGCGGGTTGCGCTGAATAAAACCCTGCGTGAGCAAAGCCGCATTGACTCCATGTATGACATGGTTAAGCGTGCCATTGATGATTATAAGCCAATTCGGTTTGAGTATTTCCCGAATAATCATGGAGATAGTAATAACGATCTGATTATTCACCTTACAGACTTGCATTGTGGCGTTAATATAAAATCGCCGCTTAATGAGTTTAACGCCGAGATCCTATCTGGGCGGCTTAAAAAATATCTCAATGAAATTCGAGACATTTGTGAAATACATTACCCCGAATCTGCCTACGTCATACTTGGCGGCGACATGATTCAAGGTTTAATTCATACAAACGCTCGCATTGAATCCAAGGAAAACGTTGTGCTCCAGATCATGACAGTTTCTGATCTAATAAGCAATTTCGTCTTTGAATTGAGCAAGATGTTCAAGGGTGTAGAGGTTCACACAACGGCTGGCAATCACTCGCGTGCAGTTGCCTCAAAAGAAGAAGCGGCACATGGTGAAAACTTTGACCTGCTTATCCCATATGTCTGCAAGAAAGATTTGAAAAATGTCGAGAACGTTGTGTTCATCGACAACTATCTGGATTCTGATATTGCCACTTTTTCAGTGCGCGGTCATATGGTTTACGCAACACATGGAGACAAGGACACAGCGGCGAATGTAGTTTATCACATGACGCAGTTCGCCCGTCGAACCGGCCTTCCCCTCCCCGACCTTTGTTATTTGGGCCATAGGCATTGTAATGGCCTAACAACGGTTGACGGAGTGAAAGTCATTGAAAGTGGTTGTGTTGACGGATCAGATACTTACGCGATTGAAAAGCGTCTACTTAACTCTCCTGAGCAAACCGTAACGGTTGTGACAAAAAACCACAGGATCAAGGCGCTTTATGATATTCAACTTGATTAATTAAATATTGGAAGTAGAGAAAGAAAATGAGGAAATCAAAGCTCGTTAGTCTGGTTGTGAAAGATACCGGACTAACCAAAGAACAGTGCGACATTTTTTTGGATGCTCTTACCTATGAAATAACCCAGGCTTTAGCAAGGGGCGAAAAGGTTTGCATATCCAATTTTATGAGCCTGGAGGTTTCGGAACGCGGAGAGAGATACGCACGCAATCCAGCGACCGGAATTGTAGCACTTAATCCGGCGATGAAGACGGTGCGGTGCAGAATCAGCCAGAGGGTTAAAGATACCATAAATGGCAGAGAGGTAGAATAATGGAAAGAATATATTTTGAGAACGCGCTAGATTTAGCCAAGCTGATGCTATATGACATCAATAATGACAAAGATTCTTCTGCCGTGCTTTTTTACGACGATGCAGTGGAACTTATTGCAGAGCTTCAGCTAATCGGCGATGCGCACCCAATTTCGCTTGATATTTCCCATCCTGATTATAGTGGGTATAATGGCGTGTATTATGTAGACATGACGCCTGTTTCCGAAAATGGATTTGAACTCTTCGTTTGCCCCGCCAAAGAAGCTGACAACACCGAATATAGCTATAATACGGCTGATGTTATCTATGTGGATGGCGACGCAGATTCTTGTATTTTGAAAAACATCGAGGCTCCTGCAATTTATGAGATTGACATTGAGCATGAGGTTTACGATGAAGATGATGAAGAATGCGATTTGAATTGCGATGATTGTCCGTTTTCTGACATTGAAGACGATGACGACTTCGACGAAATTGAGGAAGAGCCTGATGATGCAGATTATTTTGAGCCGTTACTCGATCTTGTTCATGACATAATTGATGGGCTGTGCGGTTTTCTGCGGGAACACGAGAAGTATACAAGTGAGGAAATTATTGACTTCATCCATCGTAGGTTTGGCCCATTTGATGAGAATAGCGATTGGATGACTTGCAACTGTTTTTGGTTTGCGCAAATCCTGAATGATCGTTTTCCGGGCGGACGGCTATACTATGACGTTGTGGTCGGTCATTTTGTCTTTGAGTACGACGGCATATATTACGATTATTCTGGTATTGTCACACCAAACGATGACCTCGTTGCGTGGGATGAGTTTGATAAATACGACGCATATCAGAAAGAGCGCATCATTAGAGATTGCATTCGGTAAAATAAATCTGATGGAGTCCTGGTAATGGCAAAAGAGAAAACAAAGATAGACGGTCATGTGTGTTGCAGATGTGGCTCTTTACTGCCAACGACTTCTTTTTATAAAACGATAAGTGATACATTTGGCGGTATAGGTCATCTGCCAATCTGCAAAACGTGTTTGAATGACCTGTACAAAAAATACAAAATTCAATATATGAATCCGGTACGGGCAATTTGGCGTATTTGTATGACGTTCGATCTATATTTTGACGAACGTATTGCGCAGTCCTGTACCAATAACGATCAGGCCGTTATTGGCGATTACTACAAAAAGCTCAATCTCGGCCAATGTCGAGGCAAGACATTTGATACAAATATTGAAGAAGGAATTTTCGAGCGTGCAGAGCAAGCCACCGAAAAACCCGATGATATTCCACCAGAAATACCGGCACAGATTATTGACCCACAGCTCGTTGAAAAATGGGGCGAGGGCTTACAATACATCGATTATCTGGAATTGGAAAAGCATTACAAATATTTGAAGTCGGCAAATCCGAATGGCGATAATAACCAAGAGATTTTCATTATCGACTTATGCTACACGAAGATGCAGCAAATGAAAGCTGTCCGTGAAGGCCGTGTCGATGATTATAACAAACTCACTGAATCCTATCGTAAATCGTTCCAGCAAGCAGGGCTGAAAACTGTCCGCGATCCAAACATGACAGAAGGATTCCTGCTTGGTGTCAATGCGGAAACGATTGAGAAATATACCCCGGCAGAGTATTACAAAAACAAGGCGCTCTATAAGGATTATGACGGAATTGGCGATTACATCGACCGCTTCATGCTTCGTCCGCTCAGAAATCTCATGCACGGGACTACAGATAGAGACACTGAGTTTTATGTGAAAGACGAGGCTGAATCCGATGAGTACAGCGACGACGAATAAAGGCGTTGCGCGGAAGCCATATAAAAACCGCGACGCGGATGATCGGCAAGCTCAACTTTATTCGATGTTCCCGTCAGACACATTCCTTGGTGACGATGTGCGTGTTGACCATCTGATACAGTGGATCACTTTTTTCAGAAGGAATCTACACCGCTGCGCAATGGATTATCTTGGGATAAAGTTACATCTTTATCAGATAATCATGCTTTATCTGATGGGTATTTGCAATTTCATTGTGACGATTGCAAGCCGCGCGGCAGCAAAATCATTTATCATTGCGCTCTATGCTTGTTGTAGATGTATATTGTACCCTCATTCAATGATTGTGTTGTCGTCGAGTACGAAGGGTCAATCAAAGCTACTTGTCTCAGAGAAAATAGAGAAAGAGCTTATGAACTTGTCACCTGTGCTACGAAAAGAGATTCTAAAAATAAAGGATAATCAAAACGAGGTAATCGTTTATTTCAGGAACCACAGTACAATTACAGTTGTTCCTGCCAGTGAAAACGGGCGTGGTTATCGCTCAAATGTTATTGTCAGAGAAGAGTTCAGACAAATTAAGAAGAGTATAGATGATAGTATTCTTTCTCCATTCCAAATTGTCAGACAGACTCCCTATATGACAAATGACTATTATGCGATTATTGATGATCTGCAAGAAGAGCCGGTTGACATTTACATTAGTTCAAGCTGGTATGATGATGGGAAACACTGGATGTGGAAAATCGTCGATCAGACCTATGCTGATATGATGGCAGGAAAACCGTCTTGCCTATTGGCATTTGACGAATCCATCGCTTTGAAGCATAAAATCAAAACCATGCGCTATTTCCAGACGGAAAAGCGGAAGCAAGACCCGTTGACCTGGCGGCTCGAATTTATGAATGAGCGCTTGAAAGAAAACACCGCAGCGTTCTTTACTTTGGGGATGCTGACACAAAATCAGCGGGCGAAGAAGCCGTTCTATCCGAGGACGCTGATTGATTTCAAAATGGGCAAGAAGAACCCATATGATATTCCGAAGCAAAACGGCGAAGTGCGAATTGTTTCCTGCGATATGGCTTTTGTTGAGAATAAGAATAATGATAATTCCATCTTTTCGTGTATTCGTTTGCTACCTGAATGCAAAACATACAATCGAGGCGACAATGATGAACTTGTTGTTGATAATGGCTACCGTCGAATTGTTGCCTATATGATGCCAATACAAGGCGGAGATGTTGTAAATCAGTCTACAAAAATACGTGAATTGTACGAGGATTTTAATGCTGATTATATCGTACTCGACTGCCGAAACGCCGGTATCTCATGCTATGACATGCTTGCAAGAGTTATGTATGATGAAGAACGTGGTGTAGAATACGCTCCGCTATCCTGCATGAATGATGATTCAATCGCAAATCGAATCAAAATTGATGGCGCAAAACCATGTATATTTGCCATTAATGCAAGTCAAAAGCTAAATAGTGATATAGCGCTGGACTTCAGAAGAGTCCTTGAAGATAAGAAAATTGACTTCCTTATCAATTTTGAACAAGCAAATGAGGAAGTCCTTCCATCCATCAAGGAGTATATGGCTACTCCGAGTGCAGATGAACAATACTTCTACGAATCCCCGTTCTTTGAGACGCAATCGTTTATCAGTGAAACAACTGGGCTGGTCTATGAAAAGAAGCCAGATACGGGCGTTATTGTTGTCAGAGAACAAGGAAACAATCGTAAGGATAGATATACAAGCGTAAGCTATGGTTCTTACTTTGCATCGCTTCTCGAAAAAGATTTGGTGTCTCATAATGAGGATTATGAGTTCACCACATTTATAAACTGAAAGGAGGACGAGAATGGAAAAAGAAAAATCCTCTAACACCACACACAAGGGGAATCGTCCTCCGAAAAATGTGGTTTTTGAAAACAATAGCCAAGCACAACAAGCTCCAAAGAATGAGTTTTGTAGCCTGTATAGTTATAGTAGCTTGAATAGATGTAATTACTATTTTGGTATGAACATTTTCGATTTATATAAACCGGAAGAGCTTACCGAATTAGTAAGGAATCCAATGCTAAATAACAAACAGTTACGCGACTTATCATTGATGCTTTATGGTACGAATGGTAGCTATACTAATGTAGTTGACTATATGACATCCATGCCGACATTAAGCAATATAATCGTTCCACATGGCGAAAGCGAAAAGAAGAAAGCACGGAACAAGAAGCTAATGTCAGCTACGCTAAAGGCAATCAAAGATAAAGAGCTTATACGTGATGCTTTGTTCAAAGGAATGGTCGAAGGACTTGCGTTCTATTATTTTGAAACAACAGCAATGCCGAACTCCCAGCGGAGATTTTTAGACGACTTCGATGTAAACTCGCTGTGGGAGATCAACGATGTTGGGATTAATGCGAGTGTTATCCCATTACCCGTTGACTATACGCGAATTGTCGGTCGTAAAAACTCATGTTATGTCATTGCCTTCAACCTCGATTATTTCACCATCGATTCTGTTGAACCCGTTGAGCGCAGGTTAAAGAAATTCCCGAAGGAAATCCGTGATGCTTACGCAAAATACAGTAACGGGAAGCAAAGCGCTAAAGATACTGGGAATTGGGTTATCTTGGATTCAAGTAAGACGATTGTTCACAAAATACGCTCGAAAATGGATGAACCATTTGGTAGACCGCTTGTCTTGGCGGCAATCGCTGACATTTTATACAGGGACTACTTTGTCGATACCAAACGCGGCGTTCTGGACGATCTTAATAATCGAATCGTCTACCAGACTTTCCCGGAGGGTAAAGACAAGGGAACATCCGCTCTAACGCAAAAGCAACAGGAAACTCAGCATAATGCTGTCAAGAAGGCTGTCATTAACAAGAATAATCGTGGCGGCATTTCTTTCTTCTCCGTGGCGGCGGGCACGAAAATCAATGCGCTCGATACGACCAACACAGATATTTTCGACGAGAAGAATGAATCCAATCTCGACGACAAGATTTCTTTGGCCCTTGGCTTTGCAGGGAATGCACTCTCTGGCACGGGTAGTGGTAGTTATGCTGCGCAGGAATCCAACCTCGAACTTGTTACCTCACAAATCTTTCAATGGGTTGAGCAGATTGAGAATGAAATCAATAAGTGCATCAACGAAAACATCATTAAGGATAGAAAGAATCCTGTAGAGGTTAAGTATCTGCCGATTACTCATCTCAATAAGAAGAGTATGGTCGGCTATGCCAAAGAGCTATACCTTCAGGGTTGTGGTAGCCTATCATTGTGGATTGCGGCCACTGGTGTATCGCTAGAAGCGTACTATGCTCTACTTGATGAAGAGATTGACGCCGGTATATACGATAAGTATAAGCCACATGCCACATCATTTAATACATCTGGCAAAGAGGCTGGCAGACCAACCACAGATGAGCCGTCTGAAAAGACAATAGCTAGTCGAAGTAATAGGGGTAATGATCTCCCAAGCCCTTCTGATAACTAATTGGCTATGCTATATAAAAGGGTAATAAGAAGATAGCTTCTTTTACAAAAAATCTTGCTGGAAAGGTGGTGGTAACATGAAAACATTTGAACTGTCTGAGCGTAAAAATAAAAACGGTCGAAGGAAATTCAAGATGGTTCTACATGAGATTTATCCAGACTCTTGCGTAAATGATGTAGAACAAAAAGGTGAGCAGTATAACACCAATGGTATTACATGGATTCGACAGTATTGTGAAAATGCAGAAGAAACCATAAAAGACATGAGTTTGCGTGCTGAATTTTTGGACGACGACAAAACTGAAATATGTGGACACGGAGAAACAGGCCAAATCGATGGGCTTCCTCTTTTTGAAGATGCTGAAGTTATTGGACACTTCACCAACGGCTATGTCGATACAATCAAAGACGATGATGAAGTTGAACATACAGTCATGGTTGGCGAAGGCTACATCGATGAAATGTGTTATAAAAACCTCGTTGACAAACTTGAAAGCGATATTGCAAATGGCGAACCGCCTTTCGGTAGCGTAGAAATTTATCGAGCAGAGAATAACGATGGAATAGTATATAAATATGGCTATATCCCGCAGGGCAGAATCCCGACCGAATTTATATATAGCGGATATGCTTTGTTAGGTGTTACTCCCGCTGATCGCCAGGCAAAAATACTAGAACTAAATGAAAGTAAGGAGGACGTGTGCGAAATGAATGAGACTGAAATCATGGCTCTTGTGACAAAGGTTGTTGAAGAGCATGATGCACATATCAATGAAATAAATAAGTGCAAGGAAGAGTGCGCTGCTCAGGTTGCGGAAGTCAATGCTGAGAAGGAAGCGGTTATCGCTGAAAAGAATGAAATCCAGGCTAATTCTGCCAAGATTCAGGAAGCCCTAGACGGTGCGCGTGCTGAACTCGAACAGAAGTACCAGGAGATTGATGCGCTACATGAAGAGATTTGTACTCTGCGTGATGCCCTTGGCGAAGCAAAGGCTAAGGAGCGCCTGGGCGAAATGAATGCCGCTATCGCCAATTTCACAGATGAAGAGCGTGAGTATGCGAAGGATGAAATCGCGGCTTTCGAGGCCGATCCTGTCAATTCCGAAATCAACTCTATCGTTGATAAGATTTGGAAGGGCATTGGCATGAAGTCAAAGGCTGAGGCTGCTATCATTTCTGAGCAGAATGATGCGCATGAGACCCCGGAGGATATTTTCTCTGGCGTTGAAATCGTTGACAATGACAAGGAAGATACAAACATCTTTTAATTAAAGAAAGGAAGTAAACAAAAATGATTAAGTGTGAAACCGTTGGCATGTTTGAAATTGCCAAGCTGAATCCCGTTCTTACCTCTGAGAATGCTGTTGCTAATTATGACTTTTTGACTAAGAATGACATCACCTATCTGATCTGCAACACCACTCTTGGTGACGATGCCTACCGCGATGATGTTACCTTCGCCGCTGGCGAATATCTGAATGGCTATCAGGTCGATGTTTGGGCGGGTCAGAAGCTCGTTATCGACGAGAAGCATATCGCCTATGGTTCCGGCGAGGATTATGACGACATTACCGCTGGTACTACCCTGCTGACCATCAACGCCGCTGGCAAGCTGGCTATTGCCGAAGCGGCTCCCGAAACCGGCGTCTATTTCAAGGTTACTGACAAGACCACTCTGACTGGCAAGGCTGTAAAGGCTATGGTCATGGTCGCCTAATTACAATTCTGACGAAAGGAAGTAAAAAATATGAATACTTTTGAGCTTAACAACATCCGTAAGGATAGCGATAACTTCTCTGGCAAATTCAACAAGACTTCCCCTGTGGTTGAAATCTTCTCCGCAATGGTTAATGGCGAGGAACTCTCTAAGTTCGGCGCTAAGGCTGATGAGGCCGTTAAGTACATCAAGTCTCTTGGCGAGCGCGCCGAGAATGGCGACACTGTTGCCGTCTCTGAGCTGAACACCCTGCGTCGCTTTGTGATTGAGCAGCCCGTCATGGAAGAGATCAAGATGCTGGGCATCTTTGGCACCTACACTCCTATGGGCTATGACGAGACCATCGAGCGCGAAGTTTATATCGAGGCTGGCGAACACTCTCGTGTTCAGGCGGCTCGCGGCGATGTCGTGTTCCCCGCTCTGACCAAGATCACATATCCTGTGCCGACATTCACTGTGGCTGGCGGCTACGAGGTTGACTATCGTCGTGTGGCCCTAGGCGACATGTCCAAGGAAAATATCGGCATGGCTAACGTGCGCACCAGCATCATGAACCAGGCCAAGCTGGAGATCATCAAGCGTGTTTACAACGCTGTTAAGAATGCGACTGGCGTTAAGTACGTTCTGGAGGCTGCTACTCTGACCAAGCCCGACGTTGACGCTATCCTGACCAAGGTTCGTCGCAATGGCCGTCCTACCGTCGCTGGCGATTACGCTGTGCTGTCTCAGTTCACTCCGTGGGCTGGCTACGTTGGCTCCATCAACAGCAACACTATTACCGGTGTTTCTGAGCGTGTCATGAACGAGCTTCAGGCTAATGGCGCTCTGAGCATGTACAACGGCGCTGTGCTGGCTGAGATCGAGAATCCCTACAACCTGTATGAGCTGAATGCTGATGGCACCAATTATCAGACCCTGCTGCCCGCTGGCCTGGCTTTCGTGATCCCGGCCGGCGTCAAGTCTCCTATCGCAACTTATACTCGCGGCGGTCTGACTTCTCTGACCGGCACCGACGTTAAGACCGGCAAGTATCTTACTCGCTTTGATCTGGAAGTCGGCTGCGATGTTGCCAAGACCCACGAGCATGAGATCGGCATGATCTACGACACCACCATCGGTGGACTTTAATCTAAAGTAATTCCATAGCATGGGCTATCACAACTTGGTAGCCCATGCGGTTTATATAGATAGAATTGAGAATATTTTGCGAGGTATCATATGGCTAAAACAACTAATGAGAATACCAAGAAGGAACTTAACCTTGACACAAAGGTCACTGTGCGCAGCATCAGTACATGGCCGATTACTTTTCCGCGCAGAGCAGATGGAGCCGGTACAAATGTTGGGGTAAGTATTCCTCCCCTTGGCGCAACACGGATTTCGCGCAATGAAATTATTATGCAGATTCAGTCTGGTAACAAGTTGCTTGGCGGAATTGACGGCCAGGGTAATCATGCCTCATTAATCATTGAAGATACTCCAACTAGGGTTGAAGTTGGTTTTGAAAGTGAAGATGGGGCGCATAAAGCATTTGTCCTAACAAATGATATTGTTAAAGAGCTGTTCGATATTCGTAGCCAGCAGGAATTTGAGAACAAAGTGAAAGACAGTATTATTACGCGAGATGAGAAGGATTATATTATTCAGGCCATCCGCGATTTAGGTCTAAATGACTATAATAAAATTCGATACATTGAAAAATACGTCGAACGCGAAGTCATGTAACAATTTAGTAAGGAGGATGATGTAACATGGCGACAGAAATAGCGGGTGTTATCGACAGCTTTGAGTCATCCTTCCGCGATAAAGCAAGAATACCATTAGAGCTAGAAATCGTATGGCTCAAAAAGGCCATTGCGCGATATAGTATTGAACTTAGTGAGCTTCACTATGATGAAGATAAAGCTATAATCGAAGAGGACATAGATCAATATGTGATTGATACTCTTGCGGCATTTATGAAGCAAATGTATCAAGAGCGCGAGTTGTCAAAAGTGAACAAGCGCGTTTCTATTGTAAGCAAAGATATTAGCATCAATGGTAATGGTGCCATATATTCTGCGGCAAGAAATGAACTTGACTATGTGACAAGCAAAGCAGAATACATGATAGAACATCAAATGCCAACGGCATACACATAAGGTGGTGCTATAATGGCAGAAGAATGGTATCTATTATCTGGAAAACATGATATTGTGAGTGGCTTTGAAGCTGAAGCCCTATTCGACTACGGCCCGGAATCATTTCTCGAATTGCTCGATTCAGACATTGCAGACGATGTTGTTATATGCAATTATGATCTGTCCATTTGTGTTAAGCGTAAAGCAATCATACAGAACAATCTGCAAGATACAAAATTAAAGACATTATCGCGTGCAATGCTTGTGCCGATTGGCAGTTGCAAGGCTGGTATGTACGTTAAGTATAAAGAAAAGTATTGGCTGATTGTGGGTCTTGTGGACGATAATAAAGTATATGAAAAGGCCATCATGCACATCTGCAATTATAGACTAGATTGGATAGGTCGTGATGGAAATCCAGTTAGCCGTTGGGCGCATGTTGAATCAGCTTCACAGTATAATAACGGTGAAACAAATGTCAAGAATTACTTCATCAGGACAGACCAACTAATGATCCATATACCAGATGATGATGAAAGCCTTATGATTAATTCTGGGACAAGATTCATCATAGATCGGCGTTGTCAGATTTATGAAAGAAAATTTGCAAAGAATATCATTTTTGACACAAGTAATCCAGTAGTATGTTATGATGTCACACGAACAGACAGCGTATTGTATAACTATCAAGGCAGCGGCTACTTTCAATTACTTGCTACTCAAGATGAACAACGTGAAGACGATGGCTATTATATGATTGATGGTGTTGGATATTGGCTTTGTCAAAAACCAGTACCACAAACAGAAGTTATACTACCATCTGCCAAAATCGAATATGAATCCAATGTAATTTATGTTGGCATGGATGCAAGTGTGTTTGTTGGAAAATTCTACAACGATGCTGGTGAAGAAATCTCAGCCACTCCGATTTGGACAATCGCTCCAGATATGGGCGATAAATTAGAAGTTCAATATGTGGATGATTCAATACTATTGTACACAAATGATGAATCGCTGGCAAGCAAGTCATTCACGCTAACGCTATCATCCGATGGGGTAAACCCTGTCAGCATTGTAGTAAGCATTAGATTATTTATCTAAGAGGCAAAGGAAATGGCAAGAAAGAAAACATTGAGAGAACGCGGCCAATTTAAGAAAGAAATACACTCAGCATTATATAAGAGTGCGGATATAAGAGAGTTGTTGCTGGGTGATACCTCTGAAATGAGTGCTGTCCAAACAATGGAAGCGTTTAAGAATCATGTGAAATCACACTTGTTTATTGATGACACGATTACCGACGCAACCACTTATATCTTCTATGATGTCATTATGCCTGAACTTCGGGCACAGACAAAACATTGTCAAGTTATCATGTATTTGATATGTCATAGAGATATTCTTGATAACTATGAAAAAGAGGGGTATATTGGTGATAGAATTGATATACTTTCTCAGATGGTTGAAGACGCGCTCATTAACGATGATGATAGAGTCAATAAGTTTGGCATTGGTAATCTGGATATAACAGATGTTGGTTTTTATAACGCCTCTCGCTTTTATGGGTGTATAATTACATTCGAGGTTACATCGTTTAGATGATACTAGATTATGGCGATCTGCTTAGTCCAGAACCTATTCAAACATCTATTGGCAAAATCAAAAAGCATACTCTAAGAGAAATTTCACGCCTCACTTTTGATCGATTTGGGCTGTATGAAACCTTATTAAAAGCCACTCCAGAAGACATATATTCAAAATTCTTCGAGGAAGATAAAAAGGCTATATGGGATTCTCTTGACAATGAAACAAAAGATGGCATGAGTTTGTTCGACATAATAACAAATGAAGAATCTATTAGGTCATTGTATTGTACTGTGTTAGACTTCTTTTTTGTAGAACACGTTTCGTTCTTTGATGGGGCTTTTATTATTACAAAGATCCCATTTTCTGAGAATAAAGAATTATCTGAAGACGACATTGTTGGTTTCATTACAAGAAATCAGTTTCAAGAAGTTGTCGAAATAATACAGCAGGTTTGCTGTATATATGCCAAGAAGCAAGCACATGTTGAGCAGAAGTTTAAGAATGAAGTCGCACGTAAGATGTTTGAGAAGATGCAAAAAGCAAAAGAAGAAGAGGAAGCTCGAAAATCAAAGAAACTTCAAAAAGAATATTCTATTCCAAACATCATATCATCAATATCCAATAAGCACCCATCGATTAATCCAATTAATGTATGGGACATGACGCTATTTGAATTGATAGATTCGTTCAACCGCACTCAGATTAATGCTGTTTATGATATAGAGTCGACCCGCGTTTCAGTGTGGGGCGATGAGAAGAACGCCTTTGATGAAACGCTATGGTTTAAGTATAACCATGATAAATAAAATAGGAGGAATTGAAAATGCCTGAACTCAACAAAGCTAATCGAATGGTTTGTGACGTTGATATTCGCGATTTGAAAACAAAGACCCCTTTCCTGAATTTCGACACCGCAAACACCACAACTGCTGGCATCACTGGTGATAGTGTTTACGCACGCGCCAAGGGTGTTAATCGTATTCCCTTCCCGAATCCCATTCAGGGCACAATGACAATCGAGGCTCAAGTTTATCCCTTCAAGCTGTTCGCTCTGTTCTCCGATGGCACTCTGGAGACCACTGCCGCACAGCCTGTGCATACAACCGTCAAATGCACTGCCGCTGGCAAACTGCCGCTGGCAATTACTGGTGGCACTCTTGTTGAAGGTACGCTTTTCGTGTTTAAGAAAGGCGAGTATGGCGATGAGGACAAGGTGATTAAGGGCACTTATGCAACAAACGAATTTACCGCCACCACCGAGGCAGACATCGAAGTAAACAATGAGTATGAAGTTGGCTTTATTGTGACCCGTAATGCCGGTGTGAAGCGCGTCGCATTCAACAATAAGAAGATCCCGCGTGACTACTTTATCACCATGTCCACACTGGATAAGGACGAGGAAGGCACGCTGACTCCTTTCCTGATGACCGCTTACAAGGCATATGTCCAGCGCACATTCGAGCTGTCTTTCTCTTCTGACGGGGATCCTGCTACTGTCACCATGAACTTTGACCTGATGGAGGACAAAGACGGCAATTTCTTCGATATGACTGAGATTACTGAAGAACTTGCCATTAATGCTGGTGCCTAATATCTAAGTTAATTGTGGCGCAAGTCGTTTATAACTTGCGCCACTTTTTGTATTAGATGACGGAGGGTTAGACATGGTGAAGAAATGTCCGGTTCTTCTGAATAACAGCGCTGTTACTGTTTTCAAGTATGACGACATTACAGTACAGGCCCCTAGCATCAATCGAGACGCAAATTATGTCAATGTCTTGTTTGATAAGGATCATTTCTACACAATAGTTGATGACAATTACGAAGAAGAATCCAGAACAGAAGAATTAGCTACTGCTAAGAAAAAGAAATCTGAAAAGAAAACAACAAAAGAAGAAGTCGAAACCGAGGCTAGTGTACATAAGAGCGCGGAGTATAGCGAGTAATTTTCGGGTTGTTATTGTATTTTATTTTGGGGAGATAACACCTTTGAAAACGAAAGTGTTGTCTCCCCTATTTTTTACGCATTTAGGGAGATAAATAGAAATGAATCAAATTCAGTTCAAATGTCTTGATGAAGCAATCGAGTGTTATGGACGAGAGAATTTAATAGCAATAGATAATATAAAGCAAATCATTTTCTATACATCGCATGGGTGTCAACCTAAGTTTGTTTGGGAAAAAGAAAATGCGCCTGGCAAACTTACATGTTGGTTTCACAAAGGCGAGACCAAATATATCTATGCGAAATGGATGAGCAATCGTCCTAAAGCACAAAAAGAGTCAATGGAATAAAGGAGACAAATGAAATGTATAGAGTCGTTGGTTATACCCGTGAAGGGAAACCTTTCAACTATATGGAGTTTCAATGTGACACCGAAGATGATGTTAAGGATTTACCGCATTTCGCTAATGGCGGATGCGCAATAGGCTCAAAGGCATTTATTGAATCCACAAAGCACACATGGAATCTTGGCAATGATGACGAGTGGAAAGATATTGGAGAGTCTGGATCAGGCGGTGGCGGCGGTGACGGTTCTGCGCTATATATTGCGACCGCCGCAGAGACGAAAGAGTTCCTGGGAATTTGAGGTACGAATATGGCAGAAAATAAAAATAAACTCGCAAATCTTGAAGATTTGAAAATTGTTCACGATTATCAGGAACAAAAAAGTAAGTACAGAATTACTGCACTGGCAAACTCGGAAGTCGCCAATGAGAGTATTATCGAAGCTGTCGGCATTCCGATTTATTTGAATGATTTTACTGATTATTCAGCATATGGGCTAAGTGAGGCTGGATGGTATGTTTTTGGCAGAGTAAACGCACGCCCAGGTGATGCTGTAACGGCAGAGACCACTGTCGAAGGTGCTGCCGGGTACATTTCCGAAGTCGGCGAAACGCATATTGATCTCGCAATTAGGTTTGGTGTCACGGCGGCATCTCAAAGGGTGACAATTAGTTGGGGTAATTCTATTGATACCTATGTATTCAAAGCAACAGATTTAGCGATCCGTAATCTTGATTATAGGACGACGTTCTATATTTATGACGCGGCTCCATATGTCACTTGGACATATGCTCTGGAGACAAGTGCGACCTTTGAGTCTGGCATACATTACTACACTAAAAATGGCGACGTGTATTCTCAGGCCGATGTTCCTCAGGGCAATGCCGGTGCCGATGCTAACGTGCCAGCCTATTACATACTCGTGGATGAGACCTATACCCAGGCCACCGGCGTATTTGAGAGTGGCGTCACCTATTACACAAAGGTCAATAATGACTATGCAGAAGCTGAAGTTACAGTTGGAGACCCTATTCCAGCCTATTACAAGCATTCAAAAGTTACAATCTCTGGACTGGCTCGGAATATCACTTATCGACTAAACGATTTGATAGACTGCCCAATGGAGTTTATTTTGCCAAACATTGAAGATGAAACCCATGGCTGTTGGTTTGAAATCCGTTGTCGTCACGCTGGCGAGTATAGTATGACTTTAGTTCCACCTTCAAGTGATGTGAAAGTGGCAACAGAACACACTCAAAAGGAAACCGCTGGCATCAATGTTATCGACCTGCATTACACAAGCATTGACGGAGTAAAACTGTGGCGTTTCCTAAATACGCATTCCAGTATTCCGACAACTTAATGGGGGTGAATCAATATGGCCGATAGAAATTGGAGCTACGAAAAAATGGGAGAGGATATGGACATCATTACATGTCCTATAGATGATAAAGACGGCAGTGTAACAGGCAAAATAATTCTTAATGTTCCCGCTTATTTTGATGAAAACCCACAAGAAAGAATCCGTCTTGGTTGGACTAAACATATATTTCATAATACAGATGATATTGATTACAACAGGCAGACGCAGTTTCTCGTAAAAACCACAAAACAGATAGATGACTTTACCATTGAGGACGAATATCATATCCTTAATAAGATGTTATTGCTCCCGTAGCCTGTCACAGAACTGCTCTATCGGCCTGACATGAAACTGCTCCGCAAGCTGTCACAGGCTGGAAATCCGGAAGGGGCCAGGCAGAGCGAGGCCCCATCACGGTCAGTGAGCGATTTCATGTTCAAGAACAAAGTTCACCATGTAGTCATCAACCAGCTTGCGCTGAAGCTGGAAAGCGTACATTAGGCTTTTCTCGCAAATCCTGTTAATCACGCGGGGGATTCCGGCAGATTCCTTGGCAATGACATCCAGGGCCTTCATGGTGAAAATCTCGGTCGGGCCTTCGGCGTACTCCAGATGTGAACGGACATAGCGCTCGGTTTCAGCACGGTCCAGGTGCGGGATCACGCAATTCACATCAATACGCTGCCGTATGGCGGCATAACGCTGGAGACGGAGCTTCTCGGCCCACAATTCCGTCTGTCCCACAAGAATCAGCGCCATGGGACTCGTGGAATCGAATTCAAAGTTCAGCAGGAACCGAAATTCTTCCAGAGTTTCCTTGTCAAGCAGATGCGCCTCGTCCAGGACACAGACGATTTTCTTCTTGTCGTTTGCCCGAATCCTCCTGATTTCATTCTGCAACTGGTCTTTTGCTTCGCTGCGGTAGAATTTCGGTTCCAGGCCCAACTGCCGGAGCATCCCCTTGTAAAGCCAGCTTGGGGTGAGCTTGGAATCGGAAAGGTACAGCAGGATGTACTCGTCCCGGCTCAGACTGTCGGCAAACTTGCGGATCATGGTGGATTTCCCGCATCCGGCATCCGACGTGAGCACGGCGAAAAGCTGCCGGTCCGCCACATAGCCGAGCCGTCCAAGAATGTTCGCGGTGGATGCGGATTCATACAGCCTCTCTGGCGGCACGTTCCTGGTGAATGGCGTATGCTTCATGCCGAAGAAGTCTTCAAACATCCGTCTCACCGCCCTTCGGAGCATCTTTGCGGAAGCTGCTGAACGAGATGGCGTTTGCCTGAACCTGCTGCCGGGCGTTGTGCTTCTTTTCCAGCACATCCAGCATGCGGGACGTCTGCGGCTCAACCGGCAGCATGGAAACGGGCACGGCCGGTTTCGGGTCGCAATACTCGCCAATGGTGAGCTGCCTGGCCTGAACCGGCTCAATCCCGGGGTAACGAACGGTTACAGTGTCCAGGCACATCGGGTTGTAGGAGACCTCAACCTTTGCGCCAATGAGCGCGGCGCTGACTTCAAACTGCCGCCCTTCCAGGCTAATGCAGCCGCCTTTGTCCACGTTGCGCATGACGTGGTGGAGAAAGGCTTCCGCAACAACGGCCGTGTCGAGAAAGGTAAGGCGGCGGGAGTCCCGGTTCCACTCCTGCAGCGGAGAGATACCGCCCTGGGGCACTTCCCATCCCTGGCTGCGGTAGTATTCCGCCAACCCGCCATGGGGTCTGTTGTGGTAGTATTCGTCTACCCACAGATGCCACATACGGTTCATCTCTTCCAAGGTGGTAATCTTCTTGGCCTTGGCTTCCCGCAGGAAAGCGTCCACGAAGCTGTTATAGGCTTCAATCTTTCCCTTGGACTGCGCGGAATAGGGCTGACAGTGGAGGATGCGGATGCTGAGCCGCCCCAGAGCGTCCTTGAGATCCTTGGAAATGTACTGCGTACCGTTATCCAGGTAGAAAGCGTCCGGCTTGCCGAACTGGAGAATGGCCTTGTGAAAAGTATCCTCCACAATCTGAGCTTCCTGGTTGTCGTACCAGTCCGAGGAAAGAATCCTGCGGCTATGGTCGTCAATGAGGGCAGAAAGATAGGTCTGGATTTTCTTCCCGCCGGGGCCAACAGGCAGCACAGGGCCAAACTTAATGTCCCCTTGGACAAGCATCATCCTGTGCGGCTTGCAGAAACGCTTGGACGATGAGTACTTCACCTCACTGTACTTCTTCATCTGCTTCTTGCCGTATCCGGCATTGTACAGATACCGCTGCAGCGTAGAGCGCTTCAGTTCTCCATGTCCGACCCACCCCTCGCCCTCCAGGATGTAGATGATCTGCTCCACCGAGCGCAGTGGCACCTCGCGCTTCAGCAGGATCGCTTGCTGAAGCACTTCGCTGAAGTTCTTCGGCAGCTTTGCGGAACGGCGCTGCGCGCGATTCGCAGGTTTCAGCGCTGAAAAACCGCCCGCAGTATGCAGCTTTTCCCAACGGTACAGGGTGCGGATGGAAATGTCCTTGTCCTGGGCAATTTGTTGGCGCAATGTATTCTTCTTCTTGGCGTCCAGTTCCGTGTCCAGCAGCGGTGAAATCATCTGGAACCGGAACAAAGCCTGTTCGTCCTGCCATTTCTGGGAATTTGGAATGTCGCTCATGGCATTAGCCCCCTTTCGGGACTAATGATACACATTTTCCCCTTTGACAGCGAAACAAAGTAGGTGCATGCCCCTTAAGGGGCAGATGGCGGCCAGGGCTCCAGGGAAGCGCCGGTATTGTACACCAGACGATTGATGATGGTAAGCCAGTGGTTTTCCCGGTCACGGAACTTATCCCGCAGGTAATCCAACATACTTTCCTGGGCTTTCAGGAACTCCACTCCCAGCTTCAGCAACCGGAAACCAACGGAGCGGACATATCCCTCTATGAATGGGCGATTATGTTCGATCCATAGCTTCCAGCGTTCCATGGTTCTCGCACAGGGATAATCCTCGCTCTCCAAATCGTCCTGCGTGATGACCCCATCCACGACGCCCTCAATGACTTCGACCTCATAGTGCTTGTGGGGACTTAAATTGGTAGGAAGTTCATTGTGCAGCCTATGGCAATTCTTGCAAAACAGGCGGCGGATACGGCCCCACAGCTTCACTCCGCCTTCCCGCCGGATATGACGCAGGCGAGTATCCCGGTACTTCATGGGAGCCTGGCACTCAGGGCAAACCGGAAATTCGTCTCCACGGCATTTCCATTCGCCTAAAAGGTTGAAATCTGCCTCGCAATTTGATATAATACACATGGCACATGCCATGAGGTCATTGCGAAGCAGGTCCGCCAAGACACGCAGCTCGCAATGACCTTTCCTTTCGTCGCTTTTTGTCATTATAGCGAGCAATTCCCTGTCAGTCAAGCAGAGCAGTTTTCGGACGGCCTATGCGGGCAGAAACAATAAGAGTGAAGACCAACTGCTATTTGAAGATATGCTGGATGTCGCAATGAGCGGAAGCGGCGGATTTATGTTTTTCTGAGAATTAGGAGGCAATGAAAAATGGAAAGAGATTTGAATATTATGGACACTATTCAGCAAGAAAAAGCTCGTGAAATCCAAGAACAGGAGCTTCAACCTCTCGATGCTGAAGGTCGGAAGATGGCCGAATACAAGCGTTTTACTTTTGATGTGATCGATATTCCTACCGATCCACTTCGGTAAGGAGGGCGGCATATGTTTGATATTGAGGCTATTACCTCGCCGAAGCCTACTGATTGCGGCGCAACATGCCTGAAAATGTTGCTTGCTTACTATGGTGTAGATGTTCCGCTGGCTCAGCTAGTCAAAGATTGCAACACTCGCATTTCTGGTT
>Ga0310695_10000253_pt1 | contig 142850 bp, 91 predicted proteins | sample RumenRJG_04DNA_FD_203882 | JGI IMG/M metagenome (GOLD analysis project Ga0310695, IMG submission 203882) | Bovine rumen microbial communities from Lethbridge, Alberta, Canada - RJG_04 (v2) (version 2) | ecosystem: Host-associated > Mammals > Digestive system > Stomach > Rumen | place: Canada...
CTGCTGGAGGTCAACCCAAATCCTATCGGAAAAGTAAAATCTGTGGTACCCCTAAAACCGCCTCAAAAAAAATCGCCTCCTGAGAAACAGGGAGTTACGTAGCTAAAAGCTGCAATGTGGGTTAAGAACTTTTTCTTTGAAAGAAATTATCGTAATGCGCAGATATTTTCATATGTGGGTGGGGGGCGCGCTGCGCGCTGAAATCTGGAGCGTGCGCCGGGCGGCGCACTAATTCTTCGGCACGCTTCGCGTGGAAAGTATTCAAAAATTAAAATCAAAAATTTATCGCGCTGCGCGCTGAAATTGGGGAGTCGCCTGAACGGCGAGAAAGATAGTGCAAACCGAACGCAATCAAGCTTGCTTGAATGGCTGAGGTGCAGCCTATCTTATGTAAATCTTTCAAAAATCTGGTTTAAAATCATACAGAATCGGCACGCTTCGCGTGGAAATAAAACAAAATTAAATCAAAATTAAACAGATGTTTTTGGATAATTTTGAGAATAATTTTGAATAATTTCCGCCCGCATGGGCGCTGAATTAAGGTGTGTTCTATTAATTCTGTTTGACATTAAAGGCAGTATTCCATAGAATTTGTTTCGGTCGCTTTTTGTTTTTATTCGGTGCATAGCGTCAAGTCTCATCGGTCGTATAGCCCGCTATACTCCCTCTTCAACTTACACTCTGCACACGACTAAAAATCAAAAATCGCCTCGACATAATTAATAGAACCCACCTTAATAAGATTGGCATGGTTATACATGATGAAGGCGCGGCACCGGGTGGTGCCACGCCTTCGGGCTTAACAAAAGTACTAACCAAATTAATACTCACTTACCTTCACATCGCTGACGGTGACGGAGCCACCGTAGTTGTTGACGCTCCAGCAGTTTTTCTGTATGCCATAGATGCGGTTGGTGTAGCAGACATTGTCGTTGATGTACATCACCATGACCGAATTGTCGGTGTAGATGTCAATGTGGTAGACATTGTCGGACGGACGCTCGAACCAATAGCCGTCGATACCGTCGACGAAGCCCTGGCCGGTGGGTCCCTCCTGCTCGAAGTTGACCTTGCGGTGGTTCTCGTCCTCCGGATTGACCACCACGGTGTAGTACTTCTCAGAATCGGTACCGCGCACGAAGGAGATGCCGAACTTGTCCCAGTTGTTGGACGTCTTGACGGTCATGCTGATGTGGTTGTGAGCACCGAGGCGGCTGAAGAGCGCATAGGCGCCGTCGCCGGAGAGTGTGCCGTTGTTGTAGCCGCTGCTGGCCATGACATTGACGGGCATGCTCTTGTTGTACTTGGAGGCCATGGCGGGCACGGCACCCAGGGTAAGTGTGCCGTCGGCATGCTGGATAAGCTTGTGGCACACCAGCGCGCCCGACCAGTTGGGCTCGTTGCCGTCGCCGCCGCCCACATTCACATTCATCTCATGGATAGAGCCGCCGGAGCGGAAGGGGCACCAGCCCCAGATGTAACGGTCGGTACCGTTGCCTGCGGTCTTGCCTGCATAGAAGGCGCGGCTGTCGAGCACACCCTCGTGGCCGTCGGCCGGCCAGCGCGGCGAACCACCGAGGCAAGCCTTCAGGTCGTCGTAGGACGAAGCCACCATGTACTTCACCTTGCGGCTCCAGGAGGTGCGCACCGACTCGCTGTAGACGAGGTACCAGTACTGACCCATCTTGAAGATGTCGGGGCACTCGAGCATACGGTCCCAGATCATGGGGAAGCGGCCTGCGTGCTGCCATGTCTTCAGGTCGGAAGAGGTGAACTCGGCAAAGACCGGGTCGCCGCCCGACACCGGTTTGGTGGCGATGACCATGTGGTAGAGACCGTCCTCAGCCTCGAAGACCTGCGGGTCGCGGAAGTCGACGCTTGAATAGCCGAACTCCGGTCCGTTGAGCTGCCAGAGGTTGTCCTTGGTCCAAGTCTTGAAGTCGGGCGATGTGGCGCGCATCACGGCCTCGGTATACTTGCTGTTGGGGTTGTGGCCCGTATAGTAGACATAGTAGAGGCCCTCTTTCTCGCTGTAATAGCAGCATCCGGTACCGAGAGCGGCATCCTGCTGATAGTCGTTTGAGCCCACGGGCAGCACCTCGCCGAGCGGCTCATAGTTGCAACCATCGGTGGTCTGCACGGCCCAGATGGGATGGTAGCGGTAAGCCATGTTGTTGGTGAACTCCTGCAGGTAGAGCACTTTGAAGTTGCCCTCTTTCTTGTCGAAGAACGGCATGGGATCGCCCACACGTCCCACGGCCGGCGTATAGTAGGTGGAGAAGCCCGCCTCGTCGGTAGGGATGAACAGCTCGGTGGTACCTTCCCAGTTTCTTGCGGGGTCGCCGGTCACATCATCGTCACTGCAGGCCGTCAGAGCGGCAGCCGAGAACAGGAGGGCGAATGAGGCATATATCATAGTCTTCATAATTGTTCGGATTTAATTATTTGGTTAAGTAATCGATAGCATTGAGCATAATCTTGCCCATATTCTCGTGATAGAGCGGTGTATAAGGCGTGGGCGAGTTCCAGTCGAAGAGTCCGGAGCCGAAGCAGATGATACCGCCCTTGCCGAACTGGCCGTTGTAAGCCTTGAGCTCCCACGACGAGACGCTGTTGTCGCCACCGAGGGCCCGTCCGCCGGTATTGGCCTCGAAGGCATCCTTTCCGCCCTCGTAGTTGCCCCAGAATCCGTACTGCGACGTGGTGTTGCAGATGGTGTAGCCCGCATCGAGCGTGTAGATGGCATTCTCAGGAGCGCCGGGATAGGTGGTGAGACCCTTCCACAGCGGGTGAGCCGGGTCGTAAGCGAAGAAGTGCCAGGGATCGTCGCCCATGAGGTCGGAGCCCTCACCGCCTCCGCCGCCCCAAACATTGTTGGGATAAGCATCCTCGGGCATAGCGCCCAGTGCGATGGCGAAGTTGACGGCCGAACGGCCCAGCACGAAGGCACCACCCTGCTGCCAGAACTCTCTCATGCGCGGCAGTGCAGCCATGGCACCGGTCTCGGCATCGGCAAATCCGTTGTAAGTGCCGAACGACGGGCAGTGGCGGTGGAAGAAGATGAGTTTGCAGCGCTCGAGCGAGATATTGCCGCTGGCCACATCGCTCCACGAAGCGTAGGCAGCGCCCTCCACATTGCCGGTGAGCCACTTGGCAGCCGCTTTCTCCTCGTCGTTGAGCATCTCCACGTTCTCGGCCTCGCCCACGAAGAGCGCCACCGGGTTCTCAATCATCGTCACATAGACGGTGTAGGTGGTGGTGGCCGTATTGTCGGTCAGGGTGATAAGGAAAGGCTCGGTGAAATTGCCTCTGGTGCCGCTGGCCGGACTGCACACGGCGTCCTCGCTGCACTCCACCTCGAAGGTGGCGTTGGCCAGGTCGATGCCGCTGTTGGCCATGACCGACACGGTGACCGTCTTGTCGTCCTGGTTGATGGCGCCCTTGACGCCCTCGAGCAGGAAGAGCTTCATGATGGCCTCATCGTTGCGCACAGCCACCTGATAGTCCATCTCCAGGTCGCCGTTGGTGATATGCAAGGTCTTGTCGGCCTCCAGATTGATGCGGTCGCCCACATGGATATTGGAGGTAGCGCCCGGCGAGAGGGTGAGTGCGGTGACCTGCATGGACCCCTTCTCATCGAAGGAAGCAGGCACCTTCACCTTGACGAGCCGTTTCTCCGTATTGATAGTGGCCGTGTACTGGCCGTTGAGTTCGAACTGCTCCACCAGGCATGCACCGCTTACATCGATGCTGCCCGTATTGTCGTCGCTGCATGAAGCGAGCACGGCCGCCAAAGCGCAGCCCAGCACGCCAGCAAGGAATATTTGTTTGATTTTGGTAATCATAGCTTTTCTACTTAATGCCGTTAAAATTCAGTTTTCCGATTCATATTACCAGTTGCCACAATTCTGTGTGTAGTTGCCGTTAGAGGCAGCCATCTGCTCATAAGGAATGGGCAGGTACTCATTCTTGTTGGCCGTGAAGGAGGCACCCTGCAGGAAGTTCATGGTGCGGCTCTCGTCGGTGAAATACTTGTTGAGCACGGTGGCGGCATCGCCCCAGCGCACGAGGTCGAAGAAGCGCTCTGCCTCCATGGCCAGTTCGAGGCGGCGCTCCATCTTGACGATGCGCATGGTCTGGTCTTTGGAGTAAGTGCCGTTGTAGCGTCCCACGGCGTAACGAACGCCATACTTGTTGGGATAGCCGCTCACCACGCTGCTGGTAATCATGCCGGCGGCGCGCTGGCGCACCTGGTTGACGAGCGAAATGGCCTCGGTGGTCTGTCCGAGCTGAGCGAGCGCCTCGGCGCGCATGAGGAGCACGTCGGCATAGCGGAACACGATGCGGTTCATGGACGAAGCCCACTGGTTGTCGCAGTCGAAGAGATAGCTGTTGGTGAGGGCCGGGTCGACATTCTGCTTGAGCGACACGAAGTAGCCATAGGTGCCACCTCCGCGGCTCCAGGTGTTGGTCTCGGCCATCATGAAGTCAGTATTGAACATATACGGAGTGCCGGGCACGCCCACGGTGACGAAGAGGCGCGGGTCGACGGTCTGGTTGGAGCCCACGGTATAGTCGGTGGCTGCGAAGTCATCGAGCATGGGCAGTCCGTCGGCGTTGGTGCGGTAAGCATCCACGAGATTGTGCGACGGTTTGTAGAAGTCGTTACCGGAATCGTGCACCTTGGGAATGCAAGGCACGATGAGTCGGTTGGAGAAGTTGAGGTTGCCATAGACGGTACCGTCGTTTCTGGAGTACTGGATGGCCCAGATGCTCTCCTTGCCGTTCTCATACTGCTCTTCGGGGCGGAAGTTGTTGTGGAGGTCGGGCTCGAGTCCGTAGCCGGCCGAAGTATAGATAGAAGGCTGTGTATACTCCACCACCTTCTGCAGGTCGGCCTCGTTGATGCCGGTCACCTCGTTGGTGGCTGCGTTGTCCTGGCGGTAAGCCTTGTAGAGGTACACCTTGGCCAGGAAGGCGGCACAGGCAGCCTTGGTGGGACGTCCCTTCTCGGCCTGCACGGTGGGCAGCACCTTATAAGCATCCTCCAAGTCGTTGATAATCTGCTGCCAACCCTCGTCGTTGGTAAACTCGGTGTTGGAGAGGTTGTTGTAGTCGTCTTCCTCCATATTGGGCTTGAGCACGAACGGAATCTTCTTGAAAAGCCGCTTGAGCTGGAAGTGACCATAGGCGCGGAGGAACTTCATCTCGGCGGTGCGCTGCTGGATGACGGCGTTGTCCTGGTCGGCGGAGCGGAGCACATCGAGCGAGAGGGAGACGCGCGAGAGATAGTTGTAGAAGCGGGTCCAGATGGAAGAGAAGGGCCAGTCGGTGGTCATGACGCCGGTGCCGAGTTCGAGCCGGTGGAAGGGTTCGCCGTCGGAGAAGTCGGATCCGCCCACATAAGCATCGTCGGAGCGAGTGTCATAGTTCCAGAGAGAGAACGAGGCGTTCATGTCTTCGATGGTGACGAGTCCGGCATAGGCAGAGATGAGCACATTGTCGATATACTTGGGATCCTTCACCTCGTCTTGTGTGAGCGTGGCCTGCGGCACCTGCTCGTCGAGGAAGTCGGAGCAAGAAGAGAGGCCCAGGGCAGCAGCACAGATGATATAGAATATCTTGGTTTTCATATTGTCGACAGATTTAGAATGAAACATTTAAGCCGAAAGTAAGGTTAAGCGGTATGGGATAGTTGAAGCCCGGGTTCTCAGGATCGGCTCCGGAGAAGTTGGCGCTCTTGATGGTGATGAGGTTCTGCGCCGAGAGGTAGAGGCGAATGCGCTCCAACTTGAGCTTGGCCGCGAAGGCGTCGGGCACGTTGTAGCCCAACTGCACGGTGCGGAGCTTGGCATAGGAACCGTTCTCGATATAGTAAGACGACACGCGTCCCTCGTTGTTGGTATCCGATGTGGTGAGAGCCGGAATGCTGCTGCCCGGATTGGAGAGGCTCCATGCGTCGAGCACGCGCACACCCTTGTTGAGGTAAGGCACATTGATGTTGGAGTTGGCCCAGAAGTCGGTCTGCGACTTATAGCCACGGCAGTCGACATCGACACCCTGCACACCCTGCCAGAACATAGTGAAGTCGAAGTTTTTGTACTGCAGGTAGATGTTGAGACCCCAGGTGAAGTCGGGTGTCGGGTCATAGATCCAAGTCTGGTCCTCCTCGTTGACACGTCCGTCGTTGTTGAGGTCCTTGTAGCGGATGCGTCCCAGTCCGGCACCCTCTTGTGTGGCATGGTTGTAGATTTCCTCCTGGCTCTTGAAGATGCCGTCGGCCACATAGCCCACCTGAGCACCCATGGGATGTCCCACTACGCTCTTCACGCCGTTTCCACCGAAAGTACCTTTGGCAGCCACTGTCTCAGGCAGTTTGGTGATTTCGTTCTTATACTGTGCGATATTGCCGTTGATATCCCAGGAGAGTCCGTAGGAAGTGCGGTGGCGGTAGCCCACGGCGAGTTCCCAACCCGTGTTTTTCATCTCACCGGCGTTGATCCACTTCGATGCACCCTCGCCCATGGCTGCGATACCGTCCATGGGCAGAAGGATATCGGAGGTAAGTTTATAGAACCAGTCGAAGGAGCCGTAGATTTCGTTGCGAATCAGTCCGAAGTCGAAACCGATGTTGTGCTGTGTGGTGGTCTCCCATTTGATGTCGTCGTTGCCGCGCTGCGAGCGCACATAGCCATTATCGAGCGCATAGCCGCCGTTGCTGCCGGCGATGTCGTAGGAGGAGCCGGCCTGTCCGCTGCCCCAGAGGCCTGTGGAGACCACAGCCTGGTAGAGGGTGTAGCGAGCGGTGTTGGAGATTTCCTGGTTACCGGTCTGTCCCCAAGAATAGCGCAGCTTGAGGTTGTCGAGCCAGCTGGCGGTAGACTCCATGAACTTCTCCTGCGAGATGCGCCAACCTGCGGAGACCGAGGGGAAGGTACCATACTGCTTGTTGGAGCCGAAGCGGCTGGAACCGTCGTGACGCACGGTGACGGATGCGAGATACTTGTCGGCATAGGTATAGTTGGCCTTTCCGAAGAAGGATACGAGCGAGAATCCGTCGCCCGAGCCCTGGGCCAGTTGTCGTCCGGAACCAGCCGACGGCCACATATAATCCGTATTGAGGATGGCCAGGTCGTAGCGTTTTGCGCTCATCCACTTATAGTCGTGACGGTTGATCTCGACACCCAGCATGACATCGCCGCGGTGGTCGCCGCTCTCGAAGTTGTAGGTGGCGATGGCGTTCCACATCCAACGCATCCAGTGCTCCTGCTTGCTCTCGGCAGCGGTGTCGGTGCGCATCATCTTACCATTGGCGATGGGATAGGTGAAGAAGCGCTGCTCCTTCTGCGAGTAGTCCATACCGAGGGTGGTGCGGACCATGAAATTCTTGAACGGATTGATGCTGAGATGAATGTCGCCGAAGGAGCGCCACTGCGTGTATTTGTTGTCCTTATTATTAAAGAGCAGGCTGAGCGGGTTCTCACGCTCGGAGTAGGCGCCCAGAGCCTGTGCATACTCACCGTTCTCGGCGTAGATGGGGAAGTTGGGGTTGAACTCGAGTGCATTCTCGAGGATGCCGCCGGGGGCATCGACACCCTGTGTGCGGTTGATGGTGAAGTTCTCGCCGATGGTCACCTTACCGTCGAAGAGTTTGTAGTCGCTGTTGGCACGTGCCGAGAGGCGGTTGAACTGGCTCTCCTTGATGGTACCGAGGTTGTCGTAATAGCCCACGGAGAAGAAGGAGCTGCCCTTTTCGGAGCCATTGCTCACCGAGAGGTTGTACTGCTGCACCACGCCCGTGCGTGTGATTTCGTCGAACCAGTCGGTATCGCCTGTGCGCACGGTAGCGTTCTCATCGAGGAACATGTTCATGGTGAGTCCCTTCAACACAGGACGACCGGCAGCGTCGTAGCTCCAGTCGAAATTATAGCCGAGCGTATTGTTGTTAGGGTTGACGCCATCGTTGACCGAAGCCTGCCAGAAGGCCCTACCCCACTCGCTTGCGTTCATCGTCTCAATCTTATTGGTATAGAGCGATGCGGCCACCGAAGCGTCGAAGTTGACCTTCACCTTGCCATCCTTACCTTTCTTCGTAGTGATGATGATGACACCATTGGCAGCGCGGCTACCATAGATACTGGCCGAGGCCGCATCCTTGAGCACCTGGATTGACTCGATATCGTTGCCATTGAGCTCGTGCATGCCCGCCTTGGTGGGTACACCGTCGATGATGTAGAGCGGGTCGTTGTCGTTGAGCGTACCGATACCACGGATACGAACGGTGGCGGCACCCGAGGGATTACCGTCGGCCGAGATGTTCATGCCCGGCACGCGTCCCTGGAGCGCCTTCATGGGGTTGTTCTCATTCTGCTTGGCCAGTTCGCTCACGCTCACCGTAGAAACGGCTCCGGTGAGGTCGGCCTTACGCTGCGAGGTGTAGCCAGTGACGACCACCTCCTCGAGTGCGAGGGCATCGGTCTGAAGAGTGATGTGCATACCGTCCTGGGCCGGCACTTCCTGCGTGAGGAAGCCGATGTAGGAAATGACCAGCGTCTTGCCGGGCTCGACCGTCAGCACGAAGTTGCCGTCGAGGTCGGTCACGGTTCCGTTGGACGTTCCCTGCTCCATGATGGTGGCACCGATAACGGTCTCACCTGTCGGGTCGACCACGGTGCCTCTGATCTCTGACTGGGCATACAATAAAGTAGCCGTCAGCAAGAGTGCGAAGCTTAGTAACGCTTTTTTCAGCTGTTCCATTGTAGTTTTTGTTAAAGAGGTTAGTACGTTAGAATAAATGATTTGTTGCAAAATTACCACTGCAGATGCAACAAAAGTGGAAAAAAACGTTCAACGACTAACAAAAATGATGCATTGTAACAAATGATACCTAATGAGTAGAAATCATTTATCAAAAAAAAGAAAAGAGGACAGACCGTCAGTCTGCCCTCAACTCAGTGGGATACAATCCGAACTGCTTCTTGAAGCAGTTGGAGAAGTAGCTTGGCGTGTTGAAGCCCACCTCGAAGGCCACCTCGGCCACGCTCTTGGTGGTGGTCCGGATGAGCGTGTGGGCCCGCTGGAGGCGCATCTCGCGTAGCAGTTCGACGGGTGAGATGCCCGTAAGCGCCTTCACCTTGCGGTAGAGCTGCACCCGGCTCATGCCCAGTTCGTCGCCCAACTGGTCCATTTTGAGTTCCGGATTGGCCATATTGCGCAGGAAGGCCTCTTTGAGCGCATCGGCGAATATCTTGTCCTGCGAGCTAAGTTGCGGAGCCGGTTGCGTAGCCTGCTGTGCGCCCTCGGCATCGGGCACGAGGCGCAGCAGCTGCCGGCTCTTGAGCAGGTTGTAGATGCGTGCCACGAGCAGTTGGGCATTGAACGGCTTGGTGAGATAAGCGTCGGCTCCATGCTCATAGCCCTCCATCTGCTGTTCGTCGGAGCCCCTTGCGGTGAGCAGGATGACCGGTATGTGCGAAGTGACGCCATCCTCCTTGAGATGTCGGCAGAACTGGAGTCCGTCCATGACCGGCATCATGACATCGCTCACCACGATATCTGGCACATTCTCGCGGGCCAGACGCAGTCCGCTCTGCCCGTCGGGCGCCTCGATGACATAGAACTTGTCGGCGAGCAGTGTGCGCAAGTATCGCCGCATATCATCGTTGTCATCGACGATGAGCACAGAGGCCAGTTCCTCGGTATCGTCCTGCTTCATCTGCGCCAGCCTGTTCTCCTTCATCTTCTCGGCCGCCATCTGGTGAGCCGTCGCATCGTCGACCACCGGCTGCGCAGCCCCCATCTTGAATTCGAGCACACTGGAAACCACCTTCTCCAGGTTGTCGACATTGCGCGCCACGATATCGATGAGTTCACGCCACTCGCCCTTCAGCACATTGGCCTCCTGCAGTTTCCTGACCGGTCCGGCCACCAAGGTGAGCGGTGTGCGGAGCTGGTGTCGGGCATTGGTGTAGAAAGCCGTCTGCTCCTGGTTCATGGCCGTGATGCGGCGGTTGGCCAGCCGCGTCTTGCGTCTTGCCCATGCGATGAGGATGATGCCCACCACGAGGAGCGCCATGGCGAAGATGCAGGCAGCGATGACCTTGCCCTGTACATTGTAGAGGCCGAAGAGGTGCTCCAACTTGTTCTGGATGGTGATGAGGTTTTTGTTCTGTTTGAGCAGTTCGCCCTCGGTGGCGGCAACAGACATCACATTATCGGGTGTTACGAGCAGGCCCTGCAAGGTATTGTCGCGCTTGTATTCCTTGCCCGTGAGGATGTCGAGTGCCAGTCGGACAATCTCGTCGCCCTTGGTGGGATAGACATACGTGCCAATCTGATGGCCCAGTTTCACATATTCGAGGCCCTCGAGCGGCATGCCGTCGATACCCAGGATTTTTATCTTCCCCTCGGTCTTGGTCTCCACCGCCGCCTTGTAGGCCCCGGTGGCCATGCCGTCGTTGTGACAGAAGACGATATCGGGCAGGCGGCCCGACTTGATTTGCTCCGTCACGATGCGGCAAGCCCCGTCGGACGTCCAGTCGCCTTTGCGGGAGACATACTCCAGTTCGCCGTGGCCGCTCATGGCATCGGCGAATCCCTGGTGACGCTCCTGCGCCGGCGAGGTGCTCATGGCGCCCGTGACCTCGAGTACGAAAGGCTTGCGACCGGGAGCGGCCATCTGGCGGGCTACGGAGAGCGCATAAAGGCCGATGACACGGCCTGCCTCCACATTATTACCGCCGATGAAAGCCGTATAATCGTCGGTTTCCGCCTTTCGGTCGAAGAAAACCACGGGAATGCCTTTCGCCCTGACCTTGGAGATAGCCGCAGAGATGGGAGCCGCCTCATTGGGCGCCACCACGAGCAGGTCGATGTCCTCATTGGCGAGGCTGTCAATCTGGCGTATCTGCAGTTGGGTATCATCATAGGCATTGGCGATGCACACCTTTACATCGTGCTCGTAGAGGTGCTGCGCGGCCAGCATCTCATTGTTCACCTTATCGCGCCACTGCCCTTTCGAGCACTGTGACACACCTATTTTGTAAGGTTTTCCAGTGTTGGTGCAGGCTGTGAGCAGGAGCAGGCCGACCGCCATTATCATCAAAGTACAGATATGTAATCGTTTCATGGTTGATTCAGTTGCGTAGACATCTGCAAAATTATAAAAAAAAGGACAAAGCCATGCAGAAAGGAGAAAAACTGTCGTATCTCTCCTTTATTTTAACTCATGACTCTGCTTGTGCTTTTTGCTCATTCCAAAGAAACGGCGTATTTTTTCCCAAGGTGTCAGATGCCAGGAGTGTGCACATAGGTGAATGGCATAGCTGTTCTTAGTGACTTCATGCTTATTACCTGCAAAAATCTCTGAAGGATAAATATGTATTCTGGATGGCAGCTGCTGGTCGATATCTTTATAAACAAACCCTCTGGTCTCAGCCACCCTTGCATAAATATAAGGTGAGAGCACGTCAGTGCGTAAAGAACCGTCTTCTTTCACAAAATGTTTCCCCTGATACCAATCAAGCACTTCCTTCACGAACGGACATCCTTTTTCTGCGCCCATCACAGCCGCTTGAATCTGTATGCCCTGAATGAAAACATCCTCCGTGCGATGCCCTTCAGCATCTAAATAGCGCATAGAGCCACACTTCTCTACTTGTGTGGGATGATACTCCATACTCGAGAAGAAGGAATTGTCAAGAAAATCATCAAATCTCTTCAGCAATATAACATCTGAATCTAAATAGATACCCCCCATTGTGTAAAGAGCATACATACGGATATAGTCGGCAGCAAAAGCCCATTTATGTGCTTCATAGGCCTCTTTGACGTACGGAACTGAATGAATATCGAAGTTCTTGGTACTCCATCTGATGATTTCATAGTCGGGATGTGTCTTGCGCCAAGTGTCCATGCATTTCCGAATCTTTGGTGGAAATGGATCGTCGCTCAACCAGCAATAGTGTATTATCTTTGGAATCATCTTATTGTATTTTTTAATTTTACAAAGATAATGAAACAATAAGAATCTACAAAAAAAAAAGTATAATTCGGCGATAAAATTAACCCTAATCGGTCATTAGGCCGACATTCTTTATGTTCTTATGGATTTTCTGTCTAATGAATGCCATTTCTGCATTTCTTTTGACACCTTGCACACATCAATATCTCGACGTAGCCCGCTACGCCTTCGATATCGATGTGCACAATCTGTCTAAAACAAATACAGAACTGACATCATTCCTAATGACCGATTAGGGTTAACAATTCAGGACTTAGAACTGCACCAGAAAATATTAGAAAAAACCCGCCGGCCTCACGGTCGGCGGGTGTGCAATCTGAATCCGTTTAAAATTTCAATGGAAATCTGTTAAGTTTAGGTGTGTTCTATTAATTCTGTTTGATATTAAAGGCAGTATTCCATAGAATTTGTTTCGGTCGCTTTTTGTTTTTATTCGTGTGCATAGCGTCAAGTCTCATCGGTCGTATAGCCCGCTATACTCCCTCTTCAACTTACACTCTGCACACGACTAAAAATCAAAAATCGCCTCGACATAATTAATAGAACCCACCTTTATTTAGTCTGGTCTTTGAGTTCGGCGGGGACAGTGGGCATGGCACCATTCTGGGTGCACACGAAGGCACTGACCTGCACGGCGAGCCTATGAGCCTCGGCCACGGGCTTGCCACTGAGGATGGCGGCGCAGAAAGAACCTGTGAACGAGTCGCCGGCGCCTACGGTGTCGGCCACCTCCACCTTCGGTGTCTCCTGGAACGACATCTGGCCCGGTGTGAACACATAAGAGCCGTTGGTGCCGCAAGTGAGCACGAGCATATCGAGGTTGTACTTGCCCAGGATGAGCCAGCACTTGTTTTCCATATCGAGTCCGGGATATCCGAACATGCGGCCTATGAGGACGAGTTCCTCATCATTGATTTTCAGTACATTGCAACGACGCATGGACTCCTGGATGACCTCCGGGGTATAGAAGTTCTGGCGCAGGTTGATGTCGAAGATCTTCATGCAGTCGGCAGGTGTGGCATCAAGGAACTTCTGAATGGTGGCACGCGACACGACATTGCGCTGAGCGAGCGAACCGAAGCATACGGCGCGGCAGTTGGCCGCCACCCGCTGGATTTCATCACTGAAGGGGATATTGTCCCAAGCCACATTCTCCTTGATATCGTAGGTAGGGATGCCCTGCTCGTCGAGGGTCACCTGCACGGTGCCGGTGGGATAAGGCACGCGCGGCATGAGGTAGTTGAGTCCGTGCTCACGAAGCGATTCGATGGTTTCCTCTGCGAGCCGGTCCTCGCCCAGTGCGCTGACTGCCACAGTATTATCGCTGCCGAGGAACTGTCCGGCATGGTAAGCGAAATTGGCGGGCGCGCCACCCAGTTTTTTACCTTCGGGAAGAACATCCCAGAGAGCCTCACCGAGGCCAACAATCAATCTTTTATTTTCCATGGTGCATATTTATTTTTTGATGTTTCTGATATAAGTGAAGAGATAGAGCACGCCCACTGCCATGATGGCCACAGCACCGGCCTGTCCGACAGCATCGCTGGCGAAGCCCATGAGGAGGGGGAACACAGTGCCGCCGAAGAGACCCATAATCATGAGGCCCGACACCTCATTCTGCTTCTCAGGCACAGAAAGGAGCGCCTCGGCGAAAGCCATGGAGAAGATGTTGGAATTGCCATAGCCCACGAGCGCGATAGCCGTGTAGAGGACCGCCTTGGACTGTCCGCCAAACATGAGCGCCATGCTCACCGCCATGAGCACCACGCTGATGATGAAGAACCAGCGCGTCTTCATGATGCGGAGGAAGAAGGAGCCCGTGAGGGCACCGATGGTACGGAAGATAAAATAGAGTGAGGTGGCGAAGGCGGCATCATTGAGCGACATGCCCACGCGCTCGATGAGCAGTTTGGGAGCCGTGGTGTTGGTGCCCACATCGATACCCACATGGCACATGATGGCCAGGAAGGAAAGGAGCACGATGGGCTTGCCCAGAAGGCGGAGACAGTCGACGAACGACGACGACTTGCCCTCGGTCATCTCCTCATGAATAGGTGTGACCCAGAGGAGAGCCGAAGCCAGTACACCCACGACGAAATAGATGAGGAAGAGCACCCGCCAGTCGTAGCCGAAAGACGGTATGACCTGTGTGGCCCCCCACATGGCCAGGTAAGGAGCGAGGAAAGAGGCGATAGCCTTGACAAACTGTCCGAAGGTGAGTGTGGAAGCCAGGTTCTTGTCGCCGATGATGAGCATGGCAAGCGGGTTGATACTGGTCTGCATGAAAGCGTTTCCTATGCCGAGCAGCGAGAACGCCACGAGCATGAAGCCGAAGCTATGGCCGATGAGCGGTATGATGAGCGACACCACCGTGATGATGAGGGAGAGGAGCACGGTCTTCTTTCGTCCAATCTTGTTCATGAGCATGCCCGTGGGCACGGAGAAGATGAGGAACCAGAAGAAGACGAGCGACGGGAAGATGTTGGCCACGGAGTCGCTGAGGTTGAGGTCTTCCTTGACATAGTTGGATGCGATGCCCACGAGATCGACGAATCCCATGCAGAAGAAGCACAGCATCACCGGGATGAGGTAGATAGATTTGTTTTTGTTTGCCATGATATAGGAATGTTATTTGATTGCGTAAACGGTAGCCTTAGCCTTGTTGGTGACCTTGAGGGTGTTGTAGGGCTCAGTGGGGAACACGAGGTTGGTCATGGCCATACGTCCCTCTGCATCGAAAGCCTCGATGCTGCAGCGGTCGACGAAGATGCGGAGCTGACGGATGTCGCCATGCACGGGCGCCACGGTCTTAGCGGGGAAAGCCTCGCTGAAGTTGCTCACGCCGGCCTTGTTGCGGTCCATGGAGAAGGTGTTGGCAGCAGCGTCGTAGGCGAGCACCAACTGCTCACCCTTGGTGTTGGAGAGTGTGATGGTGGAAGAGCCCTTGAGGTCGACCACAATCTCACAAGTCTGCTCGGGGCGCTTAATCTTTTTGCCGCGGAGCTGGTCGAGCTCGCGTGAGGGAGTCACACCACAGTAGTACTGTCCCTCATGCTCGAAGAGGTCGAGGTCGCGGGGCACCGAGTTGGCGCTGCGGAACTGCATGGTGGGCACTTGGTTGGCATACTGCCAGTTGCTCATCCAAGCCAGTGCGATATGACGTCCGTCGGGTGCATTGTCGAAGGTGACGGTGGCATAGTGGTCCTTGCCATAGTCCATCCAGCGTGTGTCTTTCTGGTCGCAGGTGAAGCGGTGACCGTCGAAGTCGCCCACGAAATACTGTGTGGCCGAGCCTCCGAAGGGTCCACCGGGGTTGATGTTGCAGATGAGCATCCACTTCTGCTTGTCGGTGCCGCGCACCTGAAGCTTCATGAGGTCGGGGCACTCCCAGACACCTTCATGGCATCCGAAGCCCTTGCCGAAGCTGCTCTCATAAGTCCAGTCCTTGAGGTTGGGCGAGGAATAGATGCGCATCTCCTGACCGACGGCCAGGATGAGGTTCCACTTCTGAATCTCTGGATTCCAGAAAGCCTTGGGGTCGCGGAAGTCGGGCTCATTGCTGGTGATGATAGGGTTGGCAGCCCATTTGCGGAAAGTCATGCCATTGTCGGTGGAGACAGCCATCGACTGTGTCTGGTTCTGATGAGCCGAGGTATAGAAGGCCACGACAGCATTCTGTCCGAATCCGGCCGTATTCTTCTTATCGACCACGCAGGAGCCGCTGAAGATGGTGCCCAGGGCATCGGCCTCGATGGCATTGGGCTGCGGTGTCCAGTGAATGAGGTCGGTAGAGGTAGAGTGGCCCCAAGTCATATTCTCCCACTGCGAGCCGTAGGGATTGAGCTGGAAGAAGAGGTGGTAGACCCCATCCTTATAGAACATACCGTTGGGGTCGTTCATCCATCCGTAGGCCGGTGTGTGGTGATAGGCGGGACGGAATTTCTCTCTATTGGCCGTATCGAAGACATCCGTCTGCTTCATTTCCTTCCAGCAGAGGAAGTCCTTGATGGAGCCTGTGGAGCGGCGGTCGCCGTGGAAGTTGATATCAAGGAGCACATTCTTGCCTCCAAAGCGCTGTATGTCGAGGGGCACGAAATAGTCGATTTTGTCGGCGGCCAGTTTCACATTGAACGTCTGTGCGACATTGTTGTCGACGATGACCCTGACGTTGGCAATCTCCTCCCGCTCCTGTACCGGGAGCAGCAAGTAGCGGTTGGAAACATCGACACGCAGCATGGCATGATTGTCGCTCAGCATCTGAGGCGACTGTGCCAAAGCAGTAGTGGCCATGATCACTACCACCAGCGAGGCAAGAATACGTTGTAGTTTCATATAAAATGTCATAGTTATTAGACGAAAATCGTTGTTCCGATGCAAAATTGCAAAAAAAAGGCAAAAGACACTATCAATTTTGATACAAAAGATGAAAAAATCCGTTCAGCAGCACAAAATGTATCAATATTTGCCTATTTTATGATGACATCGAGGGTAATATGCAGCGTGACCTCCCTGCCCTGTACACGGGTGGTGACAGGATAGCTGATGTGCTGCAGGCCCGTCTTGGCATCGGCAGCCGGTGAGAAGACCACCGGTATTCGTTCCTGGCGGTTGTCCTCGTCGCGGTGCAGCACCACCACCTGCAGTTCGCGTTTGGCTCCCCGCTGCATGATGCCCAAATCGAAGCGGTCGGTGGAGAGACGCAGCTGGTCGCAGACCCTGACCGGGAACTGGCGAAGGAGGGGAATAGGTATAAGGCCGGAATTAACAATTCGACCAGATACCTGTCCCCATGATTCATGAAAGGGAAATAATAAAGGTCAGGACTTTCTCATATCGCCCGGCACCACGCCATACTCATCCTTGAAACATTTGGTGAAATAAGACGGCGAGGTGAATCCCACCTTATAGGCAATCTCGCTGACGGTGAGATCAGAGGCGAGGAGGATTTGCTTTGCCTTTGCCAGGCGTGCCTTCCGGAGCCAGTCGACGGGCGTGGTGCCGGTGAGCGCTTTCACCTTGCGGTAGAGCTGCACCCTGCTTAGTCCGAGCTGCTGTCCGATAACTTCGACACTGAGGTCGCTGTCGGCAAGATTCTGCTCGACCACATTTTTGAACCGTTCGATGAAAGTATCGTCGATATTAGCGCTATTCGGCTCGGGTGCCGGTTCAGGTTTGGATAAGTTGTCGGTGGGAGCGGCGGGTTGGGTAGCGGGCGTTTCGGCACCCCACAGATTTTTGAGTTGTCTACGGCTCTTGAGCAAGTTGTCGATACGCGCGAGCAGGAGTTCGGCCGAGAAAGGTTTGGTGATATAGGCATCGGCCCCACTCTCAAAGCCCTCAATCTGTTGATTGTCCATGGCCCGGGCCGTGAGCAATATGACCGGTATATGGCTGGTAATGAAATCGCTCTTGATGTGCTGGCAGAACTGCAGTCCGTTCATGACCGGCATCATGACATCCGACACGATGAGGTCGGGCACCTCACGTCTGGCCACATCGAGGCCCTGCTGTCCGTCGGCCGCTTCCATCAGGTCGTACCGATTCTGCAAGATGGTACGCAGATAAGCCCTGATGTCGGCATTGTCGTCGACGATGAGAAGAGAGGGTTTCGCAGCATCGGAGGAGACGCTTGTGGATTCCAACTGAGAGGCAGATGGAACAGGCTGGCTTGCTGTGATGGCGTCAATCTGCTGAGCGGAAAGGTCATCGCCCGGCTTCATGGTCTGCGCATTGAGCAGCTTATTGACCAAATTGGTGAGCTGGTGCGTGTTTCGCTGCACGATATCGAAGAGGCCGGCGGTGGCAGGAGCAGCCCGGCGGATATCGTCGGTCTGAGCCAGTTGCTCGAGCGGTCCCTCGATAAGGGTGAGCGGCGTGCGCAGTTCGTGACTGATCTGGGTGTAGAAGTCGAGTTGGGCGCGCTCCATGAGCCGGCGTTCACGATTGAGACGCGCTTTCTGTCTACGGTAGAAGCTGAATCCCGCCACCAGTGCGAGAAGCAGGAGAATGAAGCCCACCGCCAGAAGATTGATGACACGCTGATTGGAGAGCCGATTCATGTAATCAGTGGCTTTGAGATTAAGCTGGTCGAGTCGGTCCGACTGCCGGGCAAGTTCCTCGTCTTGCATGTAAAGCACATTGGCATTGTCGCGTGTGACGAGTGCCGACATGAGGTGAATTTCCTTTTCATAAGGATTGCCCTCGAGTATGTCGACCGCCAGTTGGAGGAGTTGGTCGCCATGGGTAGGATAAATATAGGAAGCCTCGAGCAACGAGTCGCGCACCAGCTGGATGCCCCCTTCGGCACCGGGCAGTCCATCAATGCCGCAGAAGAGCGGCAGACGAGCCCTGTCGATTCCGTTCTGCAGCAGTGCCCTTCGGGCACCCATGGCCATACGGTCGTTCTGTCCGAAGACGAAGTCGACCGACGCATCCTTATTATTTTTGCGGAACTGCGACATGGCCTCGAAAGCGCTCTCCTCTGTCCAGTCGCCCTGCAGCGTGTCGACCACCGTGATGCCCGGGAACTGCCCCATGGCATCCATGAATCCATTGTGGCGTTCGATGGCCGGTGAAGAGCCTTTCAGGCCCTTGATTTCAATCACCCTTCCCTTTCCTTTCAGGCAGGAAGCGATGTACTGTCCCATGACGCGCCCCATCTCATAGTTGTCGGCGCCCATATAGGCTGTATACTTCTGCGAATTCGTTTTTCTTTCGAACACGATGACCGGAATTCCCCGGTCGAACGCCCTGTCGATGGCCGGTGTGATGGTGGCCACCTGATTGGGTGCCACGATGAGGAGGTCGATGCCCGTTTCGACGAGGCTGTCGATTTGCTGAATCTGCCTTTGGTCGCTGTCGTAGGCGGCCGCGAAGCAGAGTTCCACATTGTCGTGGAAATAGGTGCCCATTCTGAGTTCGGCGTTCTGTTTCTCCCGCCAGATGTCCTCAGAGCACTGTGAGACGCCCACTTTGTACTTGCGTCCCCCCTGGGAACAGGCCACAAAAAGCGCCACAAAGAGTATAAGAATAGGATATATATACCTTTTCATTGGTGTACGGATTCAGAATACAGAAAATATGCCGCAAAGTTACTATTTTATCACGAAAAAAGCAAAAAAATGCAAACTGATAGTTGTCTATTGTTTACAAAATAAATATTATAGGTATTAAGGAGAAAAGGCCCCTACCCCCACAACGAGTAAATCAAGGAGATGAAAAACGCCCCATCACATTGCCATAATGGCAAAAAAAAGCGACAAAAAAGGATAAAAACAGTGCATTGGCACACGTTTTGAAATAAAAACCGTAGAATTGCACAATACTACAGCCAACAATCAACAGAGCACTATTTTTAACTCTTATATCTTATACTTACATTCATAAACCAAAAGATAAACAAAACAGGATACAGAAGAATGAGACAACTGAAAATTTCGAACTCAATTACCAGCCGTTCAGAAGAAGCCATTGCCAAATACCTGGCCGAGATAAGTCGTTTTCCGCTTCTCAGTCAGGACGAGGAAGTAGCCCTTGCCCAGGCTGTGGCCCGCGGTGGCGAGGAAGGCGAGAAAGCCAAGGAAAAGATGGTGAACAGCAATCTGCGCTTCGTGGTGAGCGTGGCCAAGCAGTACCAGCATCACGGTGTGGGTCTGACCGACCTTATCAACGAGGGCAATATCGGTCTGCTGAAAGCTGTGGAACGCTATGATGTGACCCGCGGTTTCAAGTTCATCTCCTATGCCGTGTGGTGGATACGCCAGAGCATCATGCAGTGCATCGGTGAGAACAGCCGCATGATACGTCTGCCGCAGAACGCCAACGGTCTGCTGAGCAAGATTTACCAAGCCTCGGCCCAATTTGAGCAGGAGCACCACCGCAGACCTTCGGTGGAAGAGTTGTCGGAACTGACCAAAATAGAAGAGTCAAAAATACAAGAAGTGCTGAAAGGCGACCTGAACTCCATCAGCATAGACACTCCGATGGCCGATGACGACGACAGCAACACCCTGCTCGATGTGCTGAGCAGTGAAGACAGCCCTACCGACCGCGGTGTGGACAAGGAATCGCTCACCTACGATCTGGAGGTGGTGATGGCCAAAGTGCTGAGTTATCGTGAGATGCAGATACTGAAGGCATTCTACGGCATAGACGGTCCGGCCAAGGGTCTGGACGAGATAGGCACTGAGATGGCCCTCACCCATGAGCGTGTGCGCCAAATACGCGAGAAAGGCATCGCCAAGCTCCGCGACAGCGCCTACAGCAAGAAATTGGCAAAATATCTGGGATAAGAGCGGCGGCAGCGGATGCTATTTTATGTATTTTAAAGGCTATTATTGTCTAATAGCAGACGAATATCGAAAAAAAAGCGTACTTTTGTAATCGAAACAGAGAATCGACATGCAAAATCAGACGAAGGCAGGCATGGCCTTGTTTGTAACTATCATCGCCCTGCTCACCTATACCTATATAGCCTTTATGGGCACAGAATACATGGTGGAAGGCGATCATGCCAAAGCGATAGGCCTGAGCCTGCTCTTTGCCCTTCTACTGACGTGGGGCATTCGCACGATGTGCAAGAGCAAAGCCTCACGCAACAAGCGCCGCGGTCTGCCGCTTGAGATAGCCGCCATCGGTGTCACCTTTGCCACCCTGCTGGCCGGCAGCATCCCCTTCAACCATTTTCTGTATGTAGCCGACCATCAGGAAGCCGTTCAGTCATCGATACAGACCATTACGCGCTGTGTGGGTGAGACCGACAGCCTGTATGCCGACTATGCCGACACCCGGCTTCGCCGCTACAACCAGTTGCTCTACAAAGAGAAGTACAAAGCCAAGAAGCGCAAGGCCATGACCCAGAGTCTGCGCCGCCATCTGCTGCCCGAGGGCATAGACAGTGTGCGCGAGGAGCGCCAGGAGTGGCTCAGCACGGTGAAGAGCGGCAGTGTGTGGAATGTGTCGACCCCCCGCAATGTGCACTACATCACGAAAGCCGGCGAGGACTGGACCAAACAATACGAGACCATCTCCAGCCTGATGTACAAAGGCGAGCAGTGCGAGCCATTCAGCGCCGAGACCGCCACGTCATCCGCTTCCGTAGCTGCGGAGCTGGCCCATCTGAGCCAGCCCTCTCTTCATCCCGATGACCGCAGTGTGACCGTGACCCTGCTCTGCTGCCTGCTGGTGCTGACCACCTATTTACATATTCGTCGCCCGAAGAGCAAATTCTCGGGCAGTCACCGTTAAATCCATTCCTCCGTCATGACTCAGAAAGCACTGTTGGATATTGTCTTCTCCCCCCAAGGCTACACGCTGAAGGAGATTCAGGCCCTGGTGAAGACCGGCACGATGGAAGAAGGCCAGTTGGCCGCCATCTTCGACAGCGAGACGGCCCGGCAGTTGCTGTCGATGGCCGCCGCCTCCGACTTGCCGGCCACGAGCTATCCCGCCACCCCCGACGAGTGCAACCATATAGTGTTTTGGGGCGTTGAAGGCTCCGGCAAGACCACCGTGATAGGCACGCTGCTTGCGCTGCCCGGTTTCAAGGCCGCCCATCCGAAGCGAGAGCCCGCCGACGAGCGCACCCTGCAACTGCAGGCCCTGTTCCAGAACAGGCAGACGCTTCAGGTGCTGCCCGCCAGTTCCACCCAGGAAGGCGTGGTTCGCTACCCCACCCTGTACCGCAAATACCTGCTGGGCAAACGCTATCCCATCCAGTTGACCGAAGCCCTTCCCGACACCCCCCTGTGGGCAGTGGTGGACAAAGAAGCCGAGCAGGTGCACGTGCTGTGCATAGACTGCCGCCAGGACCTGCCCAGTCAGATAGAGCAGCTTGAACAGCTGGTGGACCGTCTGGCTGCCGAGGGCTATCTTGACCACACCAACGGCATCTACCTGCTGGTGACGAAGAGCGACCTGATGCAAGCCCCCCGCCACTACCGTGAGAACGCCGCCCAGGCCCTGGTGACGAGCAACATGCCCACCCTGTGGCGCAAGGTGCAGAACATCTGCTTCGCCAAGCAGATATACAATACGATGCCCATCGCCTACAGTGCCGGCGACTTTCTGCTGAAAGACGTTGCCGTGCTGAACAGCGACGACAACGAATGCCTGATGCGCGAAGCCCTTCTGCCCAAATGCCAGCCCCGCCGCACCCTGCTGGGCCGTCTGCTCTCGAAGGGGAAACGGCATCACGCCGTGCTGGCAGCCTTCATAGCCGCGGCGGCAGCAGGCTACGGTGCCTACAAGGCCTACGAAGCCATTGAAGCGCCTCCCACCACCCCACTGCGCCCGTTCAACTACCGCTCATACTTCAACGGCCGGGTTCAAGGCATGTCGACCATGAGCTTTGAAGAATGTCGTACCCTCTATGGCGAACTGGGCGAAGACCTGGCAGCCGAACACTCGCTGCACACCACACAGGGTGCCCTCGTCCTGTCCACATCCGACTACCACTATTGCGAGAGCCAGCTCACCAACCACTTTGCCAAAACGGTGGCCAAGGAGTGTGCCCATGTGTTCAGCACGGAAGACTGGAGCCAACACGAGCAGCGTCTGCACTCGCTGCAGAACCAGATAGAAGAGCTGAAGAGCCATGAAAGTCTGAACAACAGCGACCTTGAGGAGCACGCCACCTATCTGGCCGACTACTTCACAGAAGTAAAGCCCCTGCTGGCAAAGAGCGAGCACTGCAGCAGCCTGGACGACGTGAACTACGTGACCGAGAACTGCGAGCAGTGGAAGAAATACCCCTACGAGAACGACACGCTGCTGTACAGCCGCCTGCAGGAAGCCCCCGCCGCCGCCTACGCCAGTCTGGCCAAGAGTTATGAAAACCGCGCCCAAAGCAAACTGGACCAGATGATGGAACGTATGGGCTGGGTACGCGACAATCCCTATACCACCGGCGTGCAGCAATACATAAACCGGGTGCGCGGCTGGTTCAGCGACGAGACGAGCGACCTGATAGACTCCATCGACGAGCTGCTGGAAGACCTTGACAGCAAGAGCGGCTACGACGAGGTAAAACGCAAGTTGGAGCGCACCCGCCGCAGTCTACAAAACGGATACGAAGAAACCCCATAACCCTCTAAAAATGAAACTGATAAGTCAACTACTGAACAAGCTTAGCCTTGTGAGCTATAAAGACTCGAGCGGTCGCACCGCCACACTGGTAGCGTTGGTGCTGACTGTCGTCGTACTGGTGCTATGCTGCTTCATGGTGCTGCGTATAGACAAGAAGCTCGTGTTCACCATCGATGCGGTGGAGCTGGGCGACACCCACACTGTGACGGTGGGCGAGAACAGCGGTGTGAGCATGCAAGGCGTACCCCACGACTACCTGAAGATCAGCTACGCCGACGGCACCTACACCTGGGAAGTGAATGAGCAATACCACGACTCGCTGCAATACTTCAAGATAAACAACGACAACCCCAACAAGCATACCATCCGCGACGACGAATCGCAGCTGATACAACTGCGGTTGCCGCTCGGCGAAGGCCAGACAAAGCAGTTCACCTTCACCGGTGCAGACATCTGGAAAGACTGGCAGCAGTTCAAGCGGCAGAAGGACGTGCTGCTGCGGCATTTCGCCGTGCGCCACCAACTGCAGACAGACAGTGTGAGCCATGCCGACAGTCTGTTGCTCATGGCCCAGTTGCAGAAACACGATGTGCGCTCCTTCCTTGAGAACAACGACGGCAGCATCGTGCTCGTGATATTGGACGAGCTGACCCAGCTGACCGACGGCGACTCCACCTACCATTACGCCCGCCGCGGCACAGCCAGCCATGACGGCGCTCACTCCGGTCACTGCAAGGTGCAATTTTTCGGTGTGGCCGACAACTGCTACATGGACAGCGGCGGCGAGAGCGGCTACTTCGAAATAGGCGGTGTGAACTATGTGATGAAACCCACAGTGAAGCTGACCAGCTGGGGCGCCGGCCATGTGATGCTCAGCCACGACAAAGGCAACCTGACGCTCCGTTTCCCCCGTCCGGTGACCTATGTAGGCTCCGTGGACTCACTACGCAAGAAGAGCGAGTCGTCGAGCGGCATCATCACGCTGAAGCAAGACAACCGGTCGTATCCCACCAAGAGCGACCTCTATCTGCCCGCCTTCTCCGGCGCCATCAACTTCGACCTGTGCAACATCGAGCTCTTTCACGACGGCGACAGCATCGTGCTGAGCGACAACAACCGTCACACCACCCTGGTGCGAAACGGCAAGACCGCTTTCCTTCCCACCGCCCTCGTGCCCACCCTGCAACGCACCACGCTGCAATCAGGCTCGGACCGTCTGCACTGCCGCTCCGGCTACATCAACGGTGGCTATGTGTTCAGCTATCTATGGCTCAGCCTGCTCACCTTCGGTGTGCTTCTCCTTCTGATATGGATTCCCGGCAGTCCGCTGCGCGTGTCGGGCCGCCAGGTACGCACCCTCTACAACCAGAAGCAAGTGAGCCACTACCCCGCCTATCTGTCGATGCTCCTAACGGCCGGCATGTGCTACTGTGTGTGCAAGACCCTCATCACCCTGAAGCTGAGCTACACCTACCCCTACTTTGAAAAGCTCACCGGCATCACCCCCGTGGCGTCGGCACTTATGCTGCTGCTCTTCTTCAGTCTGGCGATGCTCATCAACAGCCCCCTGCTCCACATACACAGCAAGCCCACCCGCAGCACCGGCCGCTGGATACTGTGGACCGTATGCACCCTGCTGTGCGGCGGTCTGGCCGGCGCTTTCTTCAGTCTGCTCGACCCCGCCGTGAGTCAGCATACACTGCTCTCCTACTTCGAAGGCGAAGTGTACAGCCCCTGGCCCTGGAAGTGGCTCGATGCCTACGGCATCAACGACACCCACCGCAGCGTGGTCTATGCCCTGCTCTTCACCGAGGTGGGCGTGCTTTTGGTATGGGCCGTGCTGAATGTGGGCTGGCATCCCATCTCCAAACACTTTGACCAGCTCTTCGCAAAATGGGGCCGCTGGTCGGAGAAAGTGAGCGGCAAAGTGGGCCGTTTCTGGCACCGCCATGCCCAGCTGCCTACCCCCAAGGAGCTTGCTGTGAAGCCATCGGACAACAAGGTGTTGCGCTACCTAAAGGGTTGTCTGCGCCGTGTGCCCTTGGCCCTGCTGCTCCTTGTCGGAGCCTTCCTTGCCCTGGCCATCATCGGTTGGAGCAAGGTAGTGATGGTGATGGCCCTGGCTTTGGCACTTGTGGTGGTGCTGTTCGACTTTGTGCACGACGCCCTTACAGGCGCTCTGAAGATACTCTTCCCCGGACACATGCTGCTGCTCGTCGTACTGGCCTTGATTGGCAACCGTTTCGGCAACTTCGGCACCGCCTTCATCACCCTCTTGGTGATACTGGGCATGACCCATGCTCTCTCACAGGTGAAGATAGAAAAAGACGGCAAGTCACGCCACACCCTGTTCAGCGAGATGTTCTTCATCACCGGCGCCTACATCTGCGGTGCCATGGTGGGCGACAACGGCTACATGACCAACTATCTGGGCTTTGTGATGTGCCTGGTGAGTTTCTACTTCCTGCTGGAGCGTCCGCGCGCCTTTTCGGGCGATGTGAAGCGCGAAGCGAGCAGAGAGAGGAAGTGGGTGAACCGCCTGCTCATCTTCGTGGCCGCCATGGTGCTGACCCTGCCCCTGTTGTGCAGCATGATTTTCAGTCCTGACAAGGTGGACTACAACCGTCTGACCCGCCGTGTGCTGCTCTACTCGAACTTTGAAGACCTGGAACGCAACGGCTACCGCTACAACGAAAGCGACGCCGAGTTTATGGTCATCATGAGCCACTATATGCAGGAACGTTCTACCGACGACCCGCTGTCGAACGACATACACTTCCTGCACCCCTCCATCAGCACGGGCCAATCGCCCGTGGTGCTCAACGACCTGAGTGCCCCCGCCGCCTTCTTCGGCGCCTACGGCACTATACCCACCACGCTTGTCTTCTTCCTGCTGCTTTTCCTGCTCATCTGGCTGGTGATGCAATACAGTCTGTCGTATGTAGACAGTCTGCGTCCCCAGCTCACCAAAGCCATGCAATGGCGCCTACTGGCCATGTTTATGTGGGTAGGCACCAGTTTCTACATCTACCTCTCCTATATCGACGGTCTGCCCTACACGGGGCGTCTGAATCCCGGCCTGGGTGTAGACGCTGTAGGCGAAGCCCTTGAGAGCGCCATCCTTCTGGCCTTCATGGCAGCGATGACCTGCCGCAAGAAACAATCATTCAGCTTATAGGTATTTCCTATTAAAATCAAACGCATATGAATCCAATCAGCAAACTGCAGTATCTCTTCTCGTCGACCCACCTGCGCCGTATGCGCCAAGTGCTAAAAGCCAAGCTTCACGGGATGGCCCGCAAGCGCATCCGTCTGGCCGTTGTAGGCACCACCTCGAGCGGTAAGAGTTTTCTGCTTCGCGACATACTGAAGACCCTCACGAGCATGTCGGGGGTGTTCTACCCCCTGGACACCGAGCTCCAGAGCTATAAGAACTTTGCCAACTACTCTCCCGACGAGACCGGCGGTCACGGCGGTACCCCTCTTTACGCCTGCCGTCCTAACAACCACTACGGCGCCCATGTGGTTCACAAGAACGAGAGCGGCGACAAATACGACCTGAGTTTTCTGAACATCCCCGGTGAGATTTTCGCCAAGCCCCATCAGAACCGTAGTTCCCGTCTGCAGGTCTACCTGATTCTGAAGGACCAGATCAGTCAGCTTCGCAGTCCCTTCGTGGTGAGCACCTGGCACACCGACGCCGGCGACATACGCTACATTGTGGAGCCTGCGAAAGCCAGCACCGCCACCGACGAGGACCGCGCCTCAACCGCAGTGACCAATGAGAAGAATCTGAAGTTGCGATACATGCAGTGGAATGAGATATTCGCCGAGCTGACGAGCGGCGGTTATGTGCGCTGTGCAGGTTCGGAGCGCCGCATCAGCGGCAAGAAGCTTCTGAAGAACTTTTTCGAGTATGACACCGACTCGGTGATACGCAGCATCCGCGACCTGATAGAGAAGAACCAGCTGAAAGGCATCGACTTCGACTCCACCGACTTTGAAGCCCTCGGCTACGACCGCAGTTTCACCTTCCTTCACTACTGCTCTCAAGCCACCGACATTGTGATGTGCGACCGTATCTTCATTAAGAAAGAGACGAAGACGGCCAATGACGAGATGCTCTTCGGCGACCTGGCCGAAGGTCTCGACTCCTTCCTTGAAGAGAGCGACAACCGCCATCAGGTAAACGTCTACCTGGCCTTCCGGAATGTAGACTTCCTGCTATTACAGAAAGAGCAGACATTCAAGCAGCTGTACAATGAGCTGCAGGCCGGCATGAACGACGAGCAGCGCCGCAACGCCATCTACTCGCTCTTCAACTACTCGCTGCTTCACTACCTGGACAGCAGCCTTGTGATACCAGACGAAGAGTTCAACGACTGGATAGGACTGCCCGAGGGGAAGCGTAGCGAGCTGATACAGAGCGATGTAGAGAAGCTGAAGAACGCCCTGATAGACTTTGATGGCAGCGACGGACAGATATACATGGGCAGCGACCTGCGCCAGCACATCAACTCCCGTTTGGGCAGCCAGGGTCAATCGTTCCGCCGCATCCTGCTGAAGACCGGCTACATAGCCAGCAGCGGCAGCACCGCCCGCGACAAGATAGTGCCCCACGTGTACTATACCTGCACCCCCATCACCGAAGATTTCGACATCTACGAGAACTATATCATCGGCAACGATCTGGCCCCCGACTTCCGCCGGGTAGCCGACGGCCAGACCCGCCTTTTCTACGAGCAGTTCAGCCACGCCTGCTTCGGCAGCTACCAGCTGTGCATGGACCTGCTGACCCAGCACAAGTTGGGCGACTTCAACATGGGCTCGCTGCTGACGATACTTGAAGACCAAGCATAGAGAACGATGGTGAAACGCATACGCATAGCCGTTATAGGCGCCCGCTCGAGCGGCAAGAGCTACCTGCTCTACGACATGATCCACGCCTTCGAGCTTTTGGGCTATCACCCTGAGGAGTTGCCGCTGAGCTACCCCCACAGCAGTTTCGGTGCCTATTTCTACGACACCTTCAACAACGCCACGGGCGGCATGCGCGGCACGGAGCGCTATGCCTGCCGTCCCGAGAGCCACTATGGCGCCCACCTGCGCCACGGTCGCTTCGGCTGCCGGCTGGCCGTAGACTTTCTGAACATCCCCGGCGAGGTTTTCGACCTGAGCAACACCCATCTTCGCGACTATTTCGAGTTGAAGCGCCACATAGAGCGCAAGGGGAAAGGCCTTTTCTGGCTGCAAGAATGGCGTTCGCCCTCCGGTCACCTGTTGCGTCTCATCGTGCCCCCCGGTTTCGACATCACCCAGCACACCCCTGTGAAGGCCCTGGCGCGCCACCGCCACGGCAACTATCTGCAGTGGGAGAACATAGCATCGGAGCTTCAGGAAGGCCAGTACACCCTTCAACGCCAAAAGACGGTAAGCGGCCGGTATCTGCTGCACCACCTTACCGAATTATACACCGACTCGGTGCTTCTCACCCTGGAGCAGTGCTGGAGTATGATTACACAGCAAGGCCATCTGGACCTTGACGACTACAAGGCCAACCAAGTGCTTCATTACTTCTACCCCCTCCACTTCTGCGAGGAAGCCACCGACATCATCATCTGCGACAAGCTGACCGACCCCCACAGTGCCGGCAGTCTGACGGAAGCCGTGGCCAGTTACATGGACCTGACCAAGCGCCACAACCCAAACGTATACCTGGCCTTCCGCGGCGCCGACCTGCTGCTGGGCAGCTACGCCCCCTTCAGTGACCGCAGCCTAGCCCCCCAACTGGCCCGCAGGCCCTCACTGCGCAACACCCTGTACTCTGACGTGGTAAGCCTTCTGGCCCCACTGCTGCGCACCAGTCAGCCAGCGCCCGAAGGCCTCTATCTGCCCGACGAATGGCGCCGCCACATCCTCCAGTCGACCGGTACCGGCATCGGCAACGCCTTCTGGCATCTGCTCAACGCCTCGGTGAGCCACAACTGGCTGGGACGCCAGTTTCACCAGCTGCGAGGCACAAAGAGCGTGTTTGAGCTGAGCAGTGCTCCCGACTCTTACCTTCCCCCCCACGTCTACCTCACCTCGACCCCCATCGACAGCCATCTGCGCATATACACGAGCGACCCCGACGACGTGACCCGCTTCTACTGCACAGAAGGCAGCCATATACAATCGTTCACCCAGACCATCCGTCTGGGCAACAGCCAGCACCTTTGCTTCGGCAGCTACCAGCTGCTCACCGACGTGCTGCTTCAGAACGGCCTCTACCCCTCCGGCCTGAGGAACAGGCCCCCACTTCTGAAATACGCCCAAAGCAAGTTGTAAAAGAAAACACCTATCCCTATGAGAAAAAAGATAGACATAGCCCAATTCGCCTCAGGTTCCTGGCCCGACAACATCGGCGACACCACCCTGTTCTACTCGGCCGGCTACAGCCGTCACGCCAACGATGTGAGCGGCCTGTTTCTGGACAATCCCCCGGTGCTGTCGCCCCGCTACGCCAGTGTAGCCTGGCTGTACCACGCCGATGTGGACAAATACCTCTTCATGCATGTGCAAGGCTCTCATGTGGTGAATGTGGCATTGGGCCGCAACTACCCCTTCCGCGCCGGCTATGAAGTGAGCCGCGACGACATGAACCAAATCAACTACAGCCTGCGTGCGCTTCTTGGCGAGATGCCGCGCATCCAAGGCATGGCATCGGGCCGTGTGGAGAGCACCCACTACGTCGACGTGCCCCCGCAGAGCAGCAGTGCCGAAGCCATCTGCCTGATGGAACACATAGAGAAAGCGATGATAACCGGCCGGTCGCTCTACCTGCCCCTGCCCGTGGAAGGCGACACCTACCGCTGCGACGGCGTGCTGGAAAGCCCCGAACTGCAGCTGCTTCTCACGGCCATCGAACAGTTGCCCCTTCACCTGCGCCGTTATGCCACCTTCGCCTTCAGTGTAGACGAGCACTACAGCGCCGTGCTGAACGAAGCCCTTGTGGTGGTGTATGTGAGCGACAGCAAGCTTGAGGTGCCCTCCGACGCCCTTCATCTGCCCTGGCGCGACGCCATCAGCAGCCATGCCCCCCTGTCGAGGGAAGAACTCGCCACCCTCGGCGCCATCCAGTTGCCCGGCGCCGATGGCAAACTGCTCAGCTACGGCGAGATGAAGCGTTCGTTCAGCATTTACAACAAGCGCGCCGACGAGCTGCAGGCCGATGAATGGCACATCTGGCTGACGCTGGGCCACCGACTCGGCGACCTGCACACCGACGGCTGGGACACCCTGCGCCGCTACGCCCAGCAGATGGACGACGATACCCGCCGACAATATTTTGACCTGCTGCGCAGCGCCTCGCTGCAATGGCCCATTGAGACCCTCGACGAGCAACTCTACACCCAGATGGGGTACAACGACGAGGAGCGATACCTGCTGCAGGGCAAGGCCCTGAAAGACTACCTGCTGAGCGAGGGACGCCACTACGGCTACCTCTTCGACGCCGGCGGTCTGAACGAAGAGCAGAAGACACTGCTCACGGGCCAGTTTGTGGAACGGCTACACCTGACCGACCGCGGCAGCATAGAGCGCTGGCACACCATTTTCGAAGCCCAGGGCCGCATGAACAACACCGGTGTGCGCAAAGCCTTCGCCCGTCTCTACGAGACCCATGTGGTTCCCGACCTAAAGACAATGGGCGACATTGTGAGCTGCATGCGCCACTGCCCCTTTGTGAACGCTTCCGCCTTTAAGAAACCCGACCGTATCGTGAAGCCCGAAGGCCTGTCCAACCTGAGCGAAGAGCACCAGGCCCTGATAGCCCACTGGGTGGACGAAGCCGTAGGCTCCATCCGTTTCAAGCATATCGACGAGGTGCTCCATGTGCTGCATACCGAGCGAGACAGGGCCCGCCGCGAGAAAAAGAAGTCAGAAGGCGGCAAGAGCCTTGAAGCCGAGTCGCTGCAACGCCTGACAGCCGACGAACTGCGCCCCCTACTGCAGCGTGGCAGCGGCGGCGATGAAGGCGTATTCGAGCGCTGCGATCTATTGCTAAGCGCATGCAAGGATTTGCCCACCACCTGGGATGACTTCGTCATAAACAGTGTCATCAAAGCCTGCAACCAAGTGCTTTTCGGCGGCAAGAACATCCCGCGCGACGAAGTCCGCTGGCCCTCAGACCAAGTGCACGACATAGCCAACTGGCCCAAGTTGGGCAAGTTCTACGCCCGCTACCCCCATGCAGCCGTGCTGATTGCGAAACGCATTGAGCACATAGGAAGTCACGATACCGCCGACACCACCGCCCGAAAGCTGAAGGATACCTTCTCACGGCCCACGAAAAAAAGCGCCAAAAGCGAAGACACCGAAGCAGAGCGCACCCCCTATAAGAAGGCCGAAGACGCCTACCCCATCATCAAATCATTCCTCACCACCTACAAAAAACAGAACCGCAAAATGACAAAAGAGATAGAACAGATATTCAAGAACCTGAAAAGCGCCAAGAGCGACAAAAAGCGTCGCCTCCACGCCTGGCTGTACCCGGTTATCGGCCTCGCAGTCGGCCTTATAGTAGGTGCCGGCGGCATGCTGGCCTACCACCTGATGCAACGGCCCGAGAAGGTAGCCGAACCCGCCACCCAACTGGTACTGACCGACGACCAGCAGGAGAACCTGCTGCTGCGTATAGCCGACCTTGGCAGTTGGGAAACTATCAGCAAGGTGGTCATCGACACGACCACCGTGAAAGACGTGAATCTGAACGACGTCCACTCACTCAATAGCCTTAGCGAAGCCTACTACAAGAATCCCCCTATCGAGATACAACCCGCCAAAGCCGTGGTACACGACACCACCGCCAAGGAAGGCACAGCGAAAGGCGACACACTGAACATCAACGCCCAAGCCCCCCTCTTGCGGCAAGTACTGGACAAGCCCCTCCAGATAGACCAGGTATTGGTGAACGACAGTGTGAAAGTGACAGTTCCCGCCAAAGAGTTGTTCGGCGACGAAGCCTCCAAGCTGACCTCGCAGGACGCCCGCTACTATCTGCGTGTGATAAAATACCTGCGCAGCAAGTTGCCCGAAACCATCAACATAGCCTATTAAAACCATCCACCCCATGCCAGAACCCAAGATAGAACCCCATCTGCATAAAGACCGGCAGATAGCCATCCGCCCCTTCCTGGTGGGCGGTGTACCACTGTTTGTGCTGCTGCTTGCCCTGCTGCTCACCTGCTTCAAGAAATGCACCGCCCTGGGCGAAGCCGGCCGCGCCACGCTCTACGACCCCACGGCCACCCTTGCGGCCGACGAAGGCTTCGTAGGCAAGGCCAACCAGTTGCTGAACGACCTTCTGCTTCAGGTATCGCCCGAGACGCAAGGCACCTGTCTGGACAGTCTGAACAAGCGCTACAAGGCCCTTGAGTTTGCCCTTCCCTACGGTGAGGAGCACAAGGCCTACATCGAAGCCTCCGACCTACGGCTGGTGGCCATCCACCCCGAATACATCGAAGACGCCAAGATGCGCGAGTTTTACTATAACAGCCGTCTGCCCCAACTGCTTCAGCGGCAGAACGACCAGTTGTCGGAGACCTACTTCCGTTTCACCTGCCATGCCGACCAAAAGCGGGTAGACGGCATCCGCCCCCTGGAGGTGACCTCAATCAAGGTGATACCCTCGATGTTCAAAGTAGCGCTGAGCAAAAATCCCTGGAGCGGTTCCATCCTGGGCACCAGCAACTGTCTGTTTTCCGACAGCGGCACCATCTATATGACCTACGGCAGCACTGTACTGCCCCTGCGCGACGAACGACGACTGAACCGCGTCAATTCCGTCGACATCCAAGCCATCATGCAGGAAGGCATTCTCTTGTACGGTAAGCAGAAGATAGACTACTACGACTACTACAAGAAGGTGTTCGACACGCCTGAGACTCGTGCCATCTGCATCAGCATGCACGACCGCAGAGACAGTCCCGATGCCGCCCGCTTCACCATCGGCTATTCTCACGACACACTGATAATCGCCCACAATGCCCCCATCACCGTGATAGGCGGCGGCAAGACCCACCAATATGAAGGCCAGACCAAAGGTGCTGACCTATCGGAGACGATTGCCTTCCACGACGGCATGAAAGTGCTCGTCTACGACGCCGACTCGCGCAAGCTTGGCGAGTTCGTATTCCAGCGCGAAGACCCCTCTCGGGTGCTGTCCTGCCTGGTGCAGTCGAGCAAGGGCGCCAGCCGCTTCACCATTTCTCCCACTCAGACCGACCTCTTCACGCAACAGCTGCTGAGCGGTCTGTCTCGCCACCTCTCCAACCGCGACAATGTGGCGCGTGTGGAGCTGACAGTGGATCCCCTGCTCTCCCGCGAGTTTGAGACCGAAATACAACGCTATCTGCAGCGGTTGCGCCAATCAATCAACAACGACCCCCAAAAGCCCAAGAGCCAGAAGAAGGAGCAATACGACATGTCGGTGACCATCATGGACCTGCACACCGGCGAGGTGCTCGCCACCCCCTTCTACACCGACCTCTTCGACCATGCCGACTATCCCGAAGCCCTGCGCATGACCATCCGCAACCCATCGCTCTCGCGCCGTTCCATCGGCAGTACGTTCAAGCCCATGGTGGCCCTGGCCGCTGTGGAAGCCTCGCCCACACTGCTCAATATGAACACCGCCAGTCCGGCCCGCTATCATGCCGACTTTAAAGCCAAGCCTGCCACTGCCCAGTTCTTCGGCCGTCGCACCCATCCTTGGGCAGAGAAGACTAAGAATCACTGGGGCGGTTGCGACTTCACCACCTTCCTGTATCGTTCCGACGATGTCTATCCTGTAGCCCTGGCCGCGCTGGCCATGACCGGCGAGCGCATAGACGGCGCCACAGTGACCCGCCTACCCCTGAGCGGCAGCCAGAACTTCTTCGAGGTAGGGCGCGACAGTCTGCTCAAGTTCAAGGACTCCCGTAAGGACGGCAGCATCGACCTACTCAGCCATCCCTTCACCAACTGGCTCTCCTATCTGTACAACACCAACTACGAGAAGGAGTACACCACCGACCTGAACCTCTTCTCCCAACTCTTTGCCGGCAGCGAGCTCAACACTGACGAGAAGAGCTTCGGTCTGGAGGAGATCAGTCCGGAGTTGACCAGTCTGCGTCTGGACCGTTTTCTCGACGGTGACGACTTCAAACAGCGCCTTGTGCCCTGGGTGCTCGGCCAGGGCGACAACATGTGGAACCCCATCAAGGTGGCAGAAGCGTGGTGCCGGATGATAGGCAAATACGATGTATCGGGCACCTTCATCAAGCCCCGCTCCACCACCTTCCATTCCCTGATACAAGAAGGTCCCGAATATCCCGCCTCGGTGTTGGGACAACGCACCGTCGCTCAGAACAACACCACGTGGAACGACTTCCTGGACCGCCTGCAGGCCGCCCAAAGCAGAGGCAGCCTGCTCGCGCCCATGCACACCAAGATGAGCCATCTGACCACCCCCGGACACACGCTGACCCTCTTCTCGAAGACCGGCACCCCCGATGCCTACAGCCGCTACGAGTTTCCCCTTCTGGGCGGCAACAACCGCTATGTAGATGTGGGTATGTACGCATTCGGCCTGGTGGATCAAAGTTCGCTTACCAACATTCTTTCGAACCGTCAGGGCAAAGGCATCGTATGCGTAGTGCGAATCACCCGCTCGTATGAATGCCAGAAATGCCGTCCCGGCCATCAGTGCAACGCCTGCGCCAATTATTGGGGCATCAAATCGGAACATGCCCACAAATTTTTCTCCGACGGCAGCAACCGTCTGCAGAAGCTGTACGACATGACCCGCAATTACTACTAAAAATGTGATTAATTCTTTCTGACAAGAAAAGAAGAATGGCAACCAACACTACGAAGAAGCCCCGCCGCAAGCGTAGCGGCAAGAGGAAGAAGAAGACATCGGGCAGCCTACGCGCCTGGTGGCTCAAGACATGGCGCAAGAGCCGTCCTTGGGTCATCGGCGCATTTGTGCTGCTCGTGTGTTACCTTCTGGTGCCCTACGTGCAAGACATCTTCTTCGCCGGCCACAGCAGCAATGCCCAATACGACGGCATCGACGTGTCCAAGCACAATGGCAACATCAACTGGCAGCAGGTAGCCGAGGACAAGAACATCAAATTCGTGTACATCAAGGCCACCGAAGGTTTCTCGATAGTGGACTCCAAATACAAGAAGAACCTGCGTGAAGCCCGTGCCGCCGGCCTGAAGGTGGGCAGCTACCATTTTTTCAGAGGTTACAGAACCGCCGAAGAGCAATTTGCCATCTTCAGCCAGAACGTAGACAAGAGCCAGCAAGACCTGGTGCCCATGGTAGATGTTGAGCAGACCGGCAACAGCTTGGTGAAACGTGACCTCTTGCAAGCCCGTCTTCAGAAATTCATGGAACTTGTCAAAGAGCATTACGGCAAGTATCCCCTGCTGTACAGCCAGCACCACTTTTACAACGAGCGTTTGGCTCCGGAGTTCAATAAATACTTTATCTTCATGGCCCGCTACAGCAAGAAGGAGCCCGAGCTGAAAGGCGGCGGCAAGTATAACATCTGGCAGTATAGCGAGAAGGGGCATATCAAAGGCATCCACGGTAACGTAGACCTGGACCGTTTCGGTCCTGGCACCCGTCTGAGCGACATTGAGCTATGAAGAAGAAAATGTGTCTGAGTGAGATTACAAATTAATCGTAAGACATGAGATTGTTCAAAAAAACCATTAACTTTGCAATCTTATTATGAAGTTGACAGACTTCAGACACACTTTTTGAAACGCTACCGATTGAACTATGAGATTGTATACCGAAACCAACTACGACATTCGCGACCTACAGCTGAAGTTGATGGGCAACATGCGTGCCATTGACCAAGTGTGCCGCGAACATCACCTGCGTTACTATCTGTGGGCAGGTACCATGTTAGGTGCAGTGCGCCACAAAGGTTTCATCCCTTGGGACGATGACATGGACATCTGCATGCCGCGCCCCGACTACGAGCAACTAATGGCCCACTGGCGCGAATGGCTGCCAGCGCCCTACGAGGTTATCAGCCACGAGACCGACCCCACCTATCCCTATCCATTTGCCAAGATAGAGGATGCAAGCACTACGTTGCTGGAGCGTCCCGACTTTAAGTTTCTCGAAGGTATATACATCGATGTATTCCCCATTGATGGTGTTCCTACCAGCGAATGTCGGCGGAGGTTGCACTTCAGGCGCTACAAGCTGTGGCGCCATCTGCTGTTTCTGCGCGGCCGCGATCCTTTCAAGCACGGATATGGACCACGTTCATGGTTCCCATGGTTGCTCCACAAGACGTTTTCGCTTGCCTGGATGCAGAACAAGGTGCGCAGCTACATGTTGAAGTACGACTATGACGAAAGCCAATATGTATGTGACTACGACGACAACCTACGCGGGTGCATGGAAAAGCGCATTCTGGGCACACCACAGTGGTACGTTTTCGAGGACCAGCAGTTCCTTGGTGTTGAGCACTTCGATGAGTACCTTAGCAACAAATACGGTGACTACATGCAGTTGCCGCCCAAGGAGAAGCAGGTTCAGCACCACTTTTTCCGCCTGGACCTGAACCGTCCTTACAAAGGCACCTCAATTGAAGATCTTCTATGAAAATACTGTCATTCATTTCCGGCTGATGGGTGACCGGCAGCTATGAGGAGGCAGGACTTTTATGTAAAAGGTCATTAAAATCCCGTTAAATTTGCGGTATGAGGGTATAATTAGAGAAATATATGCTATTTTTGCAGCGAAAAGAACCACCAACCCCATCAACTATGAAAGGCCGCCTCTGCTATATATCGCGCAACTACCGTGGAGTGGAAAGTTCGGGCAACAAAGCCAAGACCGACAATGAAGACACCCTTGAAGAGATGGGTGCCGTGAATCTTGGTTTACGCCGCACCTTCTACAACAACAAACTGCTGAAATTCTTTCTTGACCTGGCCGGCATTCTGCTATTCTGCGTGCTGGTGCGTAAAGGCGACATCATCGTGCTGCAGTATCCTGTCAAGAAATACTTCAGTTTCATCTGCCGCGTGGCCCATCTCCGCGGCGCCCACGTGATAGCCCTGATACACGACCTGGGCTCCATGCGCAGGAAGAAGCTCACCCCCAAGCAAGAGATAGCCCGGCTGATGCATGCCGACTATGTGATAGCCTCGAACGAAGTGATGAAACAATGGCTCAAGGACCACGGCTACGAAAACCAGTTGGGCGCCCTGGGCCTTTTCGACTACCGCTCCACTGCGGTGCACCATGAAGACGATGCTGCGATGTCAGGTACCCCCACGCTGGTATACGCCGGGGCGCTGGCCATGCGCAAGAACGCCTTTCTGCTGCAGATGCCCGACGAGATAAAGAACTACCGTCTGCACATCTACGGCAACCGTTCCGGTCTTCCCACGCTGAAAGACAGTCCTCATATCGTGTTTCACGACTTCATGCCCGCCGAGCAGTTTATCGAGAGCGTGCAGGGCGAGTTTGGTTTTGTCTGGGACGGCGACTCCCTGGACAGCTGTACGGGCAATTTCGGTGAGTATCTCCGCTACAACAGTCCCCACAAAGTATCCTTCTATCTTCGCGCCGGCATGCCCGTGATTATCTGGTCGGAGGCCGCCTTGGCCGGTTTGATCAAAGAAGAAGGCATCGGTCTGTGCATCAGCAGCATAGAGGAACTGAACACCCTTTTGAAGGGCATCACCGCCGAGAAGCTGAGCGCCATGCACGACCGTGTGCGCGAAGTGAGCGACCGTCTGCGTCACGGCGACTACTTCAGACACGCACTGGGACGCGCCCTATCAGAGATGCATTTTTTATAAGCTGCGCACCTCATTGACATCGTATTGAGCCATATTACAATTTTTTAATCAATCTTTTAAGCGCCGAGGCCCTGTACTCTCTCTGCACCTGCGGAAGGATTTGCAGATAGCTCTTCTCTGTGTCGAAAATCAGTTGTCCATGGTAGCTTGGGTCCTGCCTTGGTGTCATATAGTCATCACCGAACTGTGTGCGCAGGAACAAGTCGTATCCGGCGGGCACCGGCACGGAGATATTCTCGAATGGCATCCACAGCGTGTGGTCGAAGATCTGTTTGGGAAACATAATATCATCGCCGCTGAAAGCCAGTTCGGCCCAACAGCCACATTTATCCGGGTCGACCCCTCTGAGCCGGTCTTCCATTTCCCTGTAAATGGTTTGCCATCCGCGCTTTTTCACCTCGCGCCGGCATTTCATTTTCCGGAATATGAGTCCCAGTCGTCCTGATGCGATGATGTGCGTGTTTTTCGCCTTTAGGAAGCGTTGCGTTTTTCTGCAGCAGCGAGCCAACTCCTTTCTTTCCGCCTCATCATCGGGTGCCTCGTCGAGCACGAAGATATCGATGAAAATGCCCTGGTTGAAAGGCTGAAAGGCGTCAGAAGGCCTTATGGCAGCCGTGAGGCTGTTCCGCAATTGCGCATGGCCGTGGAAATAATCCTTGTCCGAGTAAGCCGTCTGCAGGAAATAAGGATGCGTGAAGAGCCTGTCGCCATTGGCCACGAGCCGGTCGTAGTCGGCTCTGGGCATGCACACATCCACGTCATCGTCCCAAGGTATGAATCCATGGTGCCGGATGGTGCCGAGCAGAGAGCCGCCATCGACCCAGAAGCGCAGTTTTTCTTTTCTGCACACCTCGGTGAAGACCGCCAGCAAGTCGGTTTCCACCTGCCACACCTTTTTCATCTGCGCAGAGACACGGAACCCGTCTCTCACCTCCTCTTGAAGATTGAAGTCGATCATTTGTATCAGAAGAGTTCGGCCGGAATGAGTTGCTTGGCACTGTTGAAATCCTCGACGGTATCGAGTTCGATGGAGAAGAAATCGGTAGTATCCACGATATGGAAGCAATGCTGCTGCGGGATGAGTCTTTCGAAGGCTTTTTCGTAGAACACATTGACCATTTTTTCCTCCACAATCATCTTGTCGAGTTCGGCAAAAAGTGCTTCGCTGTATTCTGCATCCATTTTCTCAATGCCAACACTCTCGCCCACGGCGTCGGCGATGGAGCACACCTTGCTGATTTCGACCACCCGGTTTTGTTCATCGACGATGACTTTTATCTCTTCGTCGCCCAGTTCATGGCGGTTGAGTGCGAGTGCCGTGCCCGGTTCCTGCACCATGCGCGTGATGATTTTCGGGTCGAAGAGGATATCGCTGTCGAGCAGGATAAACTCCTTGCCCCGCACGATATCGCGTGTCATCCAAAGTGAGAAGATATTATTGTTGTTTTGAAAATCCGCATTATGCAGGAAGTGGAAAGTGAGATTTGCGTCGGCATACTGCTTATCGAGGAAATGGCGAATCATCTCCCCCCGGTAGCCCGTCACCACCACAAACTCCTTGATTCCGGCTGCGATGAGCGCATCGAACGTACGCTGCAAGAGTGTGCGCGATCCTACAGTGAGCAGGCACTTCGGCCGGTCGTTGGTAAGCGGTCTGAGGCGCGATGCCATACCAGCCGCCAAAACTACTCCTATCATGTGAAAAGATTAAAAATTAAAAATGAAAAATTAAAAATTAAAATGGGAATATGGGGAAATTAAAGATTAAAGATTAAAGATTAAAAATGAAAAATTAAAGATTAAGATGAAAATCAGATTTCCATTTCCATCACTTTTTCGAGGATGGGCGCCATGTCGTAATACTTATACTCAGCCAGTCGGCCACCGAAGATGATATTGGGCTGCTGCTTTGCGAGTGCGAGATACTGCTGATAGAGCGCGCTGTTTCGCTCGTCGTTGACAGGATAGTAAGGTTCCATACCCGGTTTCCACTCCATGCTGTACTCACGCGACACGACCGTTTTGGGCAGTTCGTAGACCCTCTGTCCGAAGCATTCGAAATGCTTATGTTCGATGATACGCGTATACGGCACCTCCACGTCGGTGTAGTTGACCACTGCATTGCCTTGGAAGTTGGGCATATCGAGCGTCTGCTGTTCGAATCTGACCGTACGGTATTCAAGATGTCCGAGTGAGAAATGGAAGAACTCGTCGATCATGCCGGAGAAAACGATTTTGGAGCAAAGGATCTCCCCTTCGGGCATGGCGACACGGAAAGCCTTCCGTTTCTCGTCCCAAGTCCTGGGCAGCTGCAGGAAATCGATGTCCGTCCTGACGTCGGTGCCTTCGAGCAGCCCGTCGATCAGCTTGTTATATCCCCCAATGGGAATACCCTGATAGGCATCATTGAAGTAATTGTTGTCGAACACCATTCTCACGGGCAGCCGCCTAATGATGAAAGGCGGCAGCAGGGTGCACTTTCTGCCCCACTGCTTTTCGGTATAGCCTTTGATGAGGCGTTCGTAGATATCCCGTCCGATGAGCATGAGCGCCTGCTCCTCGAGGTTACGTGGCTGGAGCACCCCTTGGCTGCGCATCATCTGCACAGTTTCTTCCCGCTGTTCCTCAATGATTTGCTGAGCCTGCTGCGGTGTGGTGACACCCCACATCTGGTAGAAGGTATTCATGTTGAAGGGCAGGTTGTAGAGTTTTCCTTTGTAAGAAGCCACCGGTGAGTTGGTATAGCGGTTGAACTCCACAATGCTGTTGACCATCTGCCACACCCTTTTATTATTGGTATGGAAGATGTGCGCCCCATATTTGTGCACCTGTATGCCCTCCACCTGCTCGCAATATAGATTGCCGCCGGTGTGAGGCCTTTTGTCGATGACGAGACAGGAGTGCCCCCTTTGCTGTGCCCTCCATGCGAAGGCAGCCCCGAAGAGTCCGGCCCCCACTATGAGATAATCAACCTGTTGCATTGAGACAAGGAATTAAAGACATATCTTCGGCCTTGAGCCGTTGTACGGATGCAAAGGTAATGAATAATAACGGAGAAAATGCGAGAAATTGGATATTATTGTCTACTTTTGCAGCACCTTTTTGGAAAGGAACATATTACTCACACAAAAAAAGACACAAAAAATGAAGAAAATCGTTTTCATTGCCCTGGCCCTTCTGGCCTGCGGACAGATGAAGGCCGACGGAGTGAAGACCACCGGCGACGGTACAACCTACAGTTTTGAGAAATTATCGCAGACCGCTGGATCGAGCGTGACGAAAGAAGGCGACATCTATATTGTTACAGGCTGTGACACCATTTCCGCCGGCGACCACTTCAAGATAGACGAAGGCGTGGAAGTGCGTTTCGGCGATGACGGCGAATTGCTGCTGCAAGGCACCGCCGATCTACAGTCCACCGCGGCCCGCACGCTGCTGACCCGCTCCGGTGAGAGCGAGACCTGCTTCGGCATAACGGTACAGAATGAGGAGAGCGTGACTCTTGTTTCCGGTCTGGACTTCCAATATGTAGGCCTTCGCAACTACTCCGGCAAGGGCATGGAAGTGAGCGACTGCACCTTTCAGAAGCACAACGGCACGCAGTCGGCCGCCTTATTCCTGGGCACCGACGGCGCTGAGTTTATGATTAGCGAATGCCGTTTCGACAGTTGCATGAAAGCCGCTATCGGCGGAGCCGCCAACTTTATGTGTCCTGTAGTGATAGACCACTGCCAGTTTTACCACAACTCTCAGGCCAACGGCAACATACCCCAGCTAAACCTCACCGCATCGAGCGATGTGAGCATTGTGGACTGCACGCTGGAGGGTGACTCGACGAAATACATGTCGGGCGGCATAGCCGTGGCCAACTGGTACGGTGTGGACGGTCTGACCACCACCATAGCCAACTGCGAAGTGCGCAACAGTCGCTACGGCCTGACCACGATGGGTGTGATGGACGTATACATCACCGACAACCAGCTCATCAACAACCGCTTTGAGCAGAACCCGATGAACGGCGGCAGCGCCATCAGCCTCTACGACCCCTATTACAAGCAGAAAGTATACATCAGCGGCAACCGTCTGGAGAAGAGCCTTTGGGGCATCACCGTGATAGGCTGCGGCGATGTGAACATCGGCAAGACCGAAGTGGGTGAAGATGCCGAAGACTACAATCCCGGCGGCAACGTGTTTGTGGACAACGGTTTCGACGGCAATCTGTACGACCTTTACAACAACAGCGTAAACACCGTCTGGGCCCAGGGCAACACCTGGAATGTGGCCACGCAAGACAGTACCAGCATAGAAGGCGTGATATTCCATAAGAACGACGACGCCAGTCTGGGCGAGGTGATTTTCATGCCCGCCGCCACTGAGAGCGGCATCCAAGCACATCCCCTCCTGTCCACTCCCCAGCCAGGCCTCTACACCATAGGCGGCGTGCGCATGGAGAGCGGCCGTCTGCCCAAAGGCATCTACATAGAAGATGGCAAGAAGAAAGTGGTCAGATAAAGCACTGCTGTTGGGTGCCCTTATGCTGCTGAGCGGCTGCCGGAGTGTGCACAGCCTACGCAGCTTAGAGTCGCTGCGCGATGGCGACCTGCTCTTCCATGTTGTGGAGGGCAGCAATGCCATCACCGCCGTGACCCATGGCATCCAGGCCCTTGCGATAGACCACGTGGCCATCTACTACACCGGCGAGGACGGCACCCCGCAGGTGGTGCAAGCCATCTACGATGGCGTAGTGACCACCCCCCTTGACACCCTGCTCAGCGAGCCCGGCTACTATGTGGCCGGGCGTGTGAGCGGTGCTGACCCATCGGTCAGTGTGCGCCAGGCGCTCCGCCACGTGGGCAAGCCCTATGATTTCGTTTTTTCTCCCACCGACAGCGAAGTCTACTGCAGCGAACTCGTGCTGCTTTCGTATGTAGACCGGGAAGGCCATTCCCTTTTCGCTCCCACCGGCATGACCTTCCGCGATGAGACCGGCGACATACCCGCCTATTGGCAATCCTTTTACGGCCAGCGCAACCTGAGCGTGCCCGAGGGGGCCCCCGGCAGCAATCCCGGTGAGCTGTCGCGCCGGCCGGAAGTGAAAATAAAATACGATTTGCGCGATTTTGCAAAGCGAAGATATCAACGCGGCCCATCATATTGAAAAATACCTTAAAAATGAGGTCTGTAGTGATGGTAAAAGCTAAAAAATAATTATTTTTGCATCAGCGTAAAAAGATAGTAAGAAAGAATTCTTTCACACATAGTATAACATATCAATTTATGAAAATCAACGATTTCAATTTTGCTGGTAAGAAAGCAATCGTCCGCGTTGACTTCAACGTGCCCCTTGATGAAAATGGTAAGATAACCGACGACACCCGTATCCGTGGTGCTCTCCCCACTCTGAAGAAGATTCTGTCCGACGGCGGCGCCCTGATTATCATGTCGCACATGGGCAAGCCCAAAGGCAAGGTGAATATGAAGTTCTCTCTGGGCCAGATTGTCGACGCCGTGTCGGCCGCTCTCGGCACCCCTGTGAAGTTTGCTCCCGACTGCGCCAAGGCCAAGGAGGCCGCCGACGCTCTGAAAGCCGGTGAGGTGCTGCTTCTTGAGAACCTCCGCTTCTATCCCGAGGAGGAAGGCAAGCCCGTGGGTATCGACAAGGAAGACCCCGCTTACGACGAGGCCAAGAAAGCCATGAAGGCCAGCCAGAAGGAGTTTGCCAAGACCCTTGCCAGCTATGCCGACTGCTATGTGATGGATGCCTTCGGCACCGCTCATCGCAAGCACGCCTCTACTGCTGTAATCGACGAGTACTTCGACAAGGACCACAAGATGCTGGGTTACCTGATGGAGAAGGAAGTGACCGCCGTGGACAATGTGCTGGGCAACATCAAGCGTCCGTTCACCGCCATCATGGGTGGTTCGAAAGTATCGACCAAGATCGGCATCATTGAGAATCTGCTGGGCAAGGTAGACAATCTGATTCTTTGCGGCGGTATGACCTACACCTTCGCCAAGGCTCAGGGCGGCCATATCGGCAACTCCATCTGCGAGGACGACAAGCTTGACGTGGCTCTGAACGTGATAGCCAAGGCCAAGGAGAACGGTGTGAACCTTGTTCTGGGTACCGACTGCATAGCCGCCGACAAATTTGCCAACGACGCCAACACCCAGGTATGCCCCGCCAACGCCATTCCCGAGGGTTGGGAAGGTCTGGACGCCGGTCCTGAGACCCGCAAGCTGTTTGCCGATGCCATCCGCAACGCCAAGACCATTCTGTGGAACGGTCCTGCCGGTGTGTTTGAGTTCGACAACTTCATCGGAGGTTCGAAAGCCATTGCCGACGCCATTGCCGAGGCAACAGCCAACGGCGCCTTCTCGCTGATAGGCGGTGGCGACTCTGTGGCCTGCATCAACAAGTTCGGCATGGCCGACCAGGTATCGTACATCTCCACCGGCGGTGGTGCTCTTCTGGAGGCCATCGAGGGCAAGGTGCTTCCCGGTGTGGCAGCCATTGAGGCATAAGACAATCGCCATACAACTCTATAAAAGTGGGCGGCTCAATAGTTGAGTCGCCCACTTTTATTCGTTACGGGTGAAAGATTACCTGCCCGAGGCTTTCTGCGGAGAGAGGTGCTGCTTATAGGATACAGGCGGCAATCCTTCCGTTTTGAGCAGGCGTGCGAACTGCTGCGGTCTGACGGTGACCGGTCCCTTCATAAACTCCGGAATGTTGTAGCATTTCATGAACAGCCGGTGATAGGCAGGGTCGGCCTGAGGCAGTTCGAAAGGCTTTCCGCAATGCCCTGACTTGTCGAAATGGGCGATGAAAGGGCGCGTATACTGACCATCGTCACGGCGGCTGCTGAAGATGACCCACCTGCCATTGCTCGACCAGGAATGATAGCTCTCCGTATTGTCCGAATTGAGCCGCCTCACATCGTGCTGCTCGCCCGTTTGGAGGTCAATCATATGCAGGTCGGCATCGCGGTGCCAGATATGAAACACCCCATATTGCGCCATGGTGAAGAGCAGGTAACGTCCGTCGGGCGAGATGCGCGGCAGTGTGGCACTTTTGTCAACAGCAGCCGCATCGAACACCAGTTCACGCGGTCCGAACGCCATCGTAGCCGGATTGAAGCTCTTACGGTAGAGGTTATACTTCACATCATAGGCACGGCTTATCACCTCGGTGTTCCGTTCCTTCTCTCCAAGGCTGTCGGGCACCTCATGCACGAAGTGCGCACTGCAGTAGTAGAGCCACTTGCCGTCGGGCGACCAAGCCGGGTAGCATTCAAACTCATCAGGGTCGTTCTCGATATTGGTCACCTCGTTGCGCTGCACATCATAGGCGATGAGGTCACTTTCCGAGTCGAAGACCTCGATTTTGTTAAGATCGTTGACATGGAAACTCTGGTGCGTCTTGTTGGTAGAGTAGACAATGAACTGCAGCCACGGGTGCCATGCCGGGTAGACCCCCGCCGAAAGGATGGAGTCGTTTTTCATATTCACCTTGCTGAGGGTGCCGTCGTAGGCGATGACCGTGCCGCCATGGAACTGCCGTGCATGAAACTGCATGCGCTGCGGGTTGTACATCTGGTAGTTGTGGCAATTGATGCACTGTCCGCTTTCCTCTGTTCCGCAGAGCATGTTGTCGTAGACGACACTTTCGTCGTAGTTTTCCAGACACCGCTGATTAATGGTCAGTTCCTCGTAGGTGACGTAGGAAGGCGAGATGAGACGGTAGCTGATATAAGGGTCGATGGAATCGGATGAGACATGGATAGAGAACGGTTTGAAGCGCGTCCACTTCCCGCCGTTTTTGGCATACACCTCCACCTGAATAGCCTTATCCACCGCCGCATCGACCAGTTGCCTCCACTCATTGTGTTCAGGCAGGATTTTATGATTACCACACACTACCTCGACGCCGGATGCTGAGAATCGGGCCACCACCTCATCGGCCGGTTCATCGAGCATGAAGGTAAGCGGAGCGATGTTTACGGGCACCGTCACATCTACATAATCCGGATAGATTTTGGGTGTTCTGTCGGTCTGCCCATACTGCTTCGGCACCTCCGGTCCACAAGAAGAAAGCAGCACTGCGGCAACAGTGACGAAAAGGAAAAGACACTTCTTCATAGCCTTACATATAGGTGATATCATTCATCAGATAGAAATCAAAGAAATAAGTATGTCCGAACTCCGGATAGAGCAAAGCCCAAACCTGCCGTTTCGGCATGTTCTGACACTGCGAGAACTTCTGCATAAAAGCGTTGAAAGTCTGCTTTACCTGCGGGTTGAAGGGAATCTGCTCCGCCTCCGGCCTGTCGAGCATTTTGGCCGAAAGGTAAGCCGCCTCTTGGTAATGGATAGGTATTCGCTCATGCGGATGCAGTTGGGCATAATGCACGAATCTTGGCCAGAAAGCCTCCGGATTCCGGCACCACATGGCCGCTGCGAGCGTCTGCTCCTGAAAGACCGGGTCGTCGCTGTCCATCTGTGCCAGATACCTCATGAGATACTCCTCCACCCTGCCATAATCGGCCCCGAGCGCATTCTCATAGTGCATCATGTGCATGACCGGTCCGAGCGACTGCGCTTTCTCCATCAAATCCGGATGTCCGATGAGCGGTTCCACCATTTCGGCCCACCGGTCATAATACCTTGTCTGTTTGAGCAAGCCGGTGTACTTGCGTACCGCCTGATCCTCACCGTTGAGCAAGGCACAACGCGTGAGATACTTAAGATGCTCCGTGCGCCATCCGAACTCCACACCCTCTTCCAGGCACATGCGATGACACTCGTTGAGCATGCCGTAGTTGAAATAGACGAGTCGGCCCACCACATGCATGAGATACACCTCGAAGGGCGCATTGCTCTTTTGGGACCCCGGCAGATAAGCATACATCAAGTCGCCGAGCTTACCGATACGGCTCAGCGCCAGATTCCGCATCATGACAACAGCCCTTGTGGGCTCACACTGCTGCGTCTCGGCCTCGTGCAGCACTCCCACCCAGTCTTGCCGGTCGATGAGATGCTGCATTTTAAGCTCATGGTGGAAGTTCTCATCTTTGAACCAAGCCGCCCACACCCCTCCGGCCAAGACCAGCAATATCAGGCCGTTGAGCGCGGCTGCCAGCCATCCACGCATCGGCTTACCTTTTGCCTCAGCCCTGCGGTAGCCAAGCGACATGACGAGGAAGAAAGCCACCAGGAGGAAGTAAGGGATGTAATACAACCTGTAAGCCTTTCCCATAAAGAAGAGCGGCAACTCCACCCAGTAGATGTGCGAGATATGCGTCTGATAGTAGACGAAATGATAGTAAAAGAGCGGCACCCCCACCACAGCCACGAGCGAGACGACAGTGGGCAGCACCTTAGCCCCTACAGTGCCGTGAAGACTCCAGGAGAACACCCCCATAAGCAATGCCGCAGCGAGCGCATAGACCCCCATGAGCGGATATCCCACGGCCACCACCAGCAGCAGGAAGAGCGTACGCAGCCATCCTCTGGCCGGCAGTGAGCGGTAAGCCCAGAGCAAAGCGGTGACCGCCGTTGTGCCCAGTGTGGCCACGAAGAAATATCCCCGCAGCTTTTCCACATAAAGCCAGTAGCCCATCTCCATATCGGTCGCCAACAGCAGGGCCACGGGGACGAGCGCCAGAACATTCCACCTATGGCTGATACGGAAAGTGCGCTTTACGAGCCAGGCGAGCAACGCCCACCAGACACAGAGCAGCGCTGTGCCCAGCCACGGTTGGAAAAAGAATTGTGTGAAATACGTGCCCAGATAGGTGAGCAATCCCCCCGGCACCACCATCTGCTGTTTGAAGAACAAGGGAGAATAGAGAAACAGGTTCATCTCCTGCACTTTCCACAGGAGGTGGTTTTCAAGCACCGGCAGCAGCACAAAAACAGCCAGCGGCGCCAGTGCCCAGGTAATGTAAGGAGCACATCTGCTCAGTATAGACTTGACTTTCATTGGCATGGTATAAGACAACCTCAGGCGAAAAGACCCGCCCGGGTAAAAGAACACACTGCAAAAGTAGGAAAAAAGAGCGACACAACGCCCACTTTTGACAAGAAAACCTCACACATTGCCCAGATACACCCATCGCATGCCCGCCTCGAGCGCAATCTGCCTTGCCCTCTTCAGTGTCTCAACGGGTGTGGGCTGCAGATGACTCATGCGGTAGCGCGGAAAGAACCGACTGAAATGCAGCGGAGCATCGGCGAATCCATTTTCGACGAGCCATCGGCACATACGCTCTATCATCAGGCTGTCGTCGTTGACGCCCGGAATGACGAGATTGGTAATCTCCACCCATACACCGGCATTGCGCATGGCCAAAAGTGTGTCGAGCACGACATGAAGTTGCCCGCCGCACACTTTCCGGTAGACATCGTCGTCGAATGCTTTGAGGTCGATGTTGGCCGCATCGAGCACCGGCAACAGTTCGCGCAGCGGCTCCTGGCACACGAATCCCGCAGAGACCAAGATATTCCAGAGGCCCTTTTCGTGGGCCACACGCGCCGTATCCGTGACATACTCGATATACGTGAGCGGTTCGGTATAAGTATAGGCGATGCCCGGACAATGATGTTTGATGGTAAGCGCCACCACCTCGTCAGGCGAGAGCCTGTAGGCATCCACTTCATCGGGCGCCACCTGCGAGATATCATGGTTCTGACAGTTGAGGCACCGGAAGTTGCACCCCGTGCAGGCGAAGGAGAGACACTTAGAGCCAGGATGGAAATGATAGAGCGGTTTTTTCTCCACCGGATCGACAGCCAGCGCACAAGGCCGTCCATACACCTCGCTGACGAGCACCCCACCCCGGTTTCTCCGGCTACGGCACCGCCCCGTCTGTCCCTCCGCCATGCGGCAGTGGTGCGGACAGAGCAGGCACTCCACCCTGCCCTCCACACTACGGAAATATCGGGCCACCATTCCTTCCATCAGAACACGATCGCTTCGTAGACATACAATTCGGCGTCGCGCCATCCGTCCCATCCCAGATGCGCCTTGTCTTGCGCGCAATGTCCAAAGAACTCCTCCTTGGTCCAGTCCACCTCATCGGCCACCTGAGGCAGGAAGGTGCCGCTGCGGTATCCCTTCCGCATATAGATGCCATGCCGGTGGAGCTGAAACTCGTCGAGGCTGTAGATACGCCTCATGGGCGTGAGCACAGATATCTCGATATCCACCTCCTCCAGTTCGGCTCGGCGCAGGGGTTGGAACCGCGGGTCTTCGAAGGCAGCCGCCCTGGCCATCTCGGCCACAATCTCATGGAGCGGAGTATCCTCGCCGAAATGACCTATGCAGCCTCTGAGGCGTCCCCGCTTGTGGAGCGACACAAACGCCCCGCACTTACGGTGCAGCGTGGCCGACAATTCGGGCACCGGCTGCTCACTGTCTCCAAGTGCAGCCGAAATGCTGTTTCGGGCGATGGTCTTGAGCGCCGCCTTGTCGGCATCCGACAGCACAAAGCCATCGGTCTGCTCAGTAGCAGCGGGCGCATCGGCAGGATTCCTATAGACCACGAAGGCATGATATCCCACCACACGACTGGGGTCGTGCTGATCGATATCGCCCGAATTCTGGTAAAGCAAATGCACCATCTCATCGCCGGCACCGAGCATGGACAGCAGCACCGCTATGGGCGCCGCTCCACAGGCGCTGGTGGAGAGTCCCGGTATGTCTAACTGGGCATTGTCGTGCAGCGTGTCGATAAACTTGTCGACATCGCCACTCAGCACCGCCTTTTTCGTACGTTCATCCACCTTGTAAGCATCCTCATAGGACGGATAGTGAGAAAAATCGCTGCTGATGATGAAGAGGTTATCATCGGTGAAATACGGCTGCAGCGCACGAGCTATCTTCTGCAATTTGTCGAGTCGGTTGGTGCCCACGATGATGGGCACGATAGGCGGCACCTCCTTGAACGAGCGCTGCAGGAACGGCAGCTGCACCTCGAGGCAATGCTCGCGGTCGTGGGCTGCCGGGAGGTATTGGAAAACACTGTCGGCCGCCACCAACTTAGCCCCCATATCACCATCCACCGGTACCCATCCCAAGGGAGTGGCATAATAATCGGCGGAGAAGTTGACCGAAGCCCCGTCGACCCACTCGTAGTGAGAAGGTCCGATGAGGAAGATACGCTTATAAGGGCGGTCAGTACTGACGGTCTTATAAGCCGCAGCCGCCACATTGCCGGAGAAATAGTAACCTGCGTGTGGCACGATGACGGCCGCCACCCTACGTGTATCCTGCGGGGCTGCATGCCGCTGCAGGAAATCGTCCACCTCGCCGGCCAGCCGCCGTGGGTCGCTTTCATAGAACCGTCCGGCCTGCGTGGCAGGTCTTACGACTGTATCCTTCTGTTCTACGTTTTGTTTTTTCATGGTTTTTCGGTTTGATATTTGCGTTTTGGCCAATTGGAAAGAGCATCCCATTGCAACCACGAGTAGTAACCATTTGAAGACCGACTTTTTCATGACATCAATCATTGGTGGCTGTAAATGGAGGATAATGCGATACTACCGAGGCGGCAAGCCGTCTCAATGCTGGATGATTAGCATGGAGAAATAAGGGATGTCCCTCTCCAGAATGGTTTGGGGAGAATCCGCGTAGAACTGTTCGGGAGTACCCACATTCTCAAAATAGTGGTAAGAGAAATCAGGATGCCGCTCTATGAACGCCTTGATATCCTGTGCACACTGCGACAATTTCATCACCACCACATTGTGCCCGGTCTCCATCAGCAGCATGAGCTCTTCCTCCTCAGCCCTGCCGGGCAGCACCGAGAGGCTCTGGCTGTGCTCGATGAGGGAGAGTTGGGCGCTGGCCGCCGCCGCGATAAACGACGTGATGCCCGGAAGCTGCTCGGTAGGGATGTACAAGGCGTTCAGCATCTCCAGCACATAGTGAATGGAAGCATAGATGCTCACATCGCCTTCTACAGCAATGACCACATTCTTTTCCTGTTGGTAGAGATTGAGCACCCTTGCCGCCATTTTCTCATACTCGAGCCATGCCTTGACCAGATTGTGCTGCATCGGGATGACATAGCGCTGCACCTTGTCATCGAGTTGCCAGTGGGCAATGATATCAGCGGCCCGTGAAGATGTCTCCCCACGGGTTTCGCCGTCCCCCGACTTTGCCGTGGCGGGAACGATGATGACATCCGCCTGGCGGAGGCGGTTGAGCGCTTTTACGGTGATGAGTTCCGGGTCGCCCGGACCAAGTGAGACGAAAGAGACAGGTTGCTGCATGATATGACTTTGATGAATATGCTGCGAAGATAGAAAACTTTTGGCGAAAAAGCAAGAGAAAAGAAGATATTATGTGCGAGGGGTCGGAGGAATCGGAGTAATCAGAATAATCGGAGTAATCAGAATAATCAGAATAATTGGAGGGGGCAGAAGGGTGAGCGGTGGCTTAAAAATAGGAGCAAGGGCGCGACCGGTGCGAAAATGGCTTTCGCATGATCACGCCCTTAAGGGTCCTAACGAATCAGGCATATATTGAATCTATGGTCTTATCTGCGGCGGGGAGAGGGACGGTTGCGACCGCTATTGTGACCGGCAGGGCCGTGGCCTTGGCCATGAGAAGAGCCGATGGCACCGTGGTTATGACTGCCATGACCATTGTGGGCGGCGGGACCGTGACCATGGTTTCCAGCGGGGCCGTGTCCGTGGTGGATGGCGGGGCCGTGTCCGTGGTGATGTCCGGGAGCCACAGCCGGGCGGTGGATGTTACGGCCGGCGTAGTAACCAGCATGCATGCGGTTGTAGCCACCCCTGTACGACAGGAACACTGCGGGACGCGGTCTGTAATAGAACGCCCGGTTGGCATAGCGGTTGTGGATGTGGAACACCCATGCTCCGGCGTGCCACGACACGGGGCGGTAGAAATAGTTGAGGCGGAGGAACCTGTCGTACTGCCAGGCGGCGAGTACATGGCGAAGGTCAGCGTTGCGGCGGTCCCACCAAGGTCCGTTGATATCGTAGTGGCTGTTCACGCTCATGAGGTAGTCGAGGTTGATTTCGTAGACAGCCTCATACTGTGCCTCGGTGAGGTCGAGCTCGTACGCCATTTTATCGGAAAGGAAGAGGGCTTCGGAGCGCGCCTCGTTGTATGTCATTGCTGCGGCCGAGATGGCTATCGTCATCATCACTGCCAGGATCATCATCTTCTTCATGACTGTATATTTTTAAAGGTGATACTAACTTTATTTCTTATCTCTGGTGCAAAGATAGGGCAAAAGTATTGGCGGCGAAAGGGAATAAGCCTAAAGAGCGGAGAGGAAAGTCCTACTGTTGCGTAGGGATTTTCCCCCTCTGGCAGCAAAAAGCGCGTTTTTCCGATTGGAAAGACGCGCTTTTACAGTTGGGTTTCCGTCAAGTGGAATAAGTGTCTACTCCTCGTCCATGGGATAGCGTACGCCCCATTCCCGGCGCAGGCTGTCCATGAATTGCATGATATAGAGTGTCTCCTGATGCGGCATCTGGAGCGGTTCGAGTAGGCCCTGTGCGATGGCCTCCTTGCAAGCTACAAACTGATACTCATAGCCCGTAATCTGCTGTGGCACCTTTATCTCACGCACGAAGACACGGTCGCGTCCATGAATGCGCACTGTCTGCGGATTGTTGATATTGTCGATGATGATATGTCCCTCCGTACCGGCGATGACCCCGATATTGTCGCCCACACAAGCCGCCGACGACTGCACATTGGCCAGCACGCCATTGGAGAGCGTCATGGTGATGGCATTGGTCAGATCCATGCCCGACTCCGACTTTACACACTGCGAGGACACCTTTGTGATATCGGCATCGCAGAACATACGCACAAAATTAATGGCATAGACTCCGAGGTCGAGCAGCGCTCCGCCACAGAGGTCAGGCCGCATGATTCGCGGTTTGTCGCCCATACTGTATCCCAGTGTGGCCGTGATGAGCCGCGGGGTGCCGATGGTGCCCTGTGCGATAAGTTGGCGCACGGTCTGCACGACCGGTTGGTAGCGCGTCCAGATGGCTTCGGCCAGGAACACCTTACGCTCGTGCGCCAAGTCGATGACAGCGCGGCTCTGCCGGTAGTTGGCCATAAATGCCTTCTCCACGAGGCACGGTTTGCCCTGACGCAGTGCCTGACAGGTGACATCGAAATGGTGTGAATGCGGTGTAGCCACATAGACGAGGTCGACCGACGGATCGCTGATGAGTTCGTCATACGAGCCATACGCCTTGGTTACCCCCCACTGCCGTGCGAAGTCCTGTGCCTTGGAAAGCGTGCGCGATGCGATGGCATAGCACTCAATGCCATCGAGGTCTTTCAATGTGACGGCCGCCTTCTGCGCAATCCATCCGGCACCGACTATTCCTACTTTAAAATTTTCAGCCATATAGAAATGATTAGATTAGATGGCACAAAAATAGTAAAAAAAGGCGGAGAAAGCGAATAATGCAAAAACATACGCTACGAATGCCGGATTATAACGTAAAAAACAGTAAATTTGCATCATCAAAAAAGACGCGAAATGGCAAAGAAAGGCACTCAAACACGCCCCACGATAGAAGGCATAGCCAACCCCGTGATACAGACCATGGCCTGCACGATGTACGACTACAGCTACATGGGCATACGGGAGATTTACGAAGACTACAACTTAGCGGTGACACCGATAGAGAAGAACGTGCTCCACTGGCAAGAGGATAATGTGCTTACGGGCCAGAGGATAACCCGTTACGGTTATTCGGCCGATGTACATGTGAACTTCGACAAATGGGTTGATGTGATGCGCACGATAGACCCCGACACCCATGCAAGGCTGTGCCGCCACGACACCTTCAAGTCAGAAGGACCCATCGCAGATTCTATTTTTCACTTCAGCACCGCCTTTATCAAATATCAGAACGGGCAGCCCTACGAAGAAGAGTTGGAAAAAATCGTGCCAGCAGATTTCGTAAGCACAAGAAACGGGATTGACCTGTTGCATACCTTGGTAAAAGAGCCAAAGGCAACAGCATTCGTTCAGCGGCTGAACAGAGAACTGCTTATCTCCGTATTCAACAGGAGAATCTTCTGGGACTGGTTTCGGCTTGCCCCCATTCGAGACCTTGAGCCCATACGCCAGGTATTCATGGACAATCCCTGTCTTCCCGACTCCTTGCGCCACCAATTCCGCGACGCCTATCTCTATCAGGTAGAGTTTCTCCAAAGCGGCAAGATAGACGAAGTGATAAAGAAGATGGTGCCTGGAAGCCTGTTTCACCGGCAGCTCACAGCCATCAAGCTGCTGCATGAGGGGAAGGCGACAGCAGCCTATGAGATGCTGGCAGCCATTCTGAAAGAAGAGAAAGAAGACTATTTCTACGACGGCCTTATCAACTTCACCTATGGTCTGGCGCTCATCAAGACAGGCACCCCCAAGGCCCGCAAGACCATCGAGAAGTTGCTGAAAAGCCGTAAGGCGAACATCTTACAAGAATGTATCCCCATGCTGTTGGTGCTGCACCACCACCAGCTGAACGATGCCCGAAACTTCTATTTAAGAGTTCATATGGAGGCTTGTAAAGACCGTATGAGCCAGGTCTTGTCCACCCTTTTTATGACCCACTACCAACTGCTGGAGAAAGAGCCCGATGTGATGGCGAAGACCAAAGACTGGGTGATAGCCTCCGGCTACAACTATCTGCGGTTGCTTTTTGCCGACGACATTGATGCTCTTCGGCCGATAGCCGAGAAATTGTGTAAAGACACCGGTCTGAAAAAACCGTTGCTGCCCAAGGTGAAGCGACTGGAGATATGGGAGAAAGTGATAGAGCAGGTGAGCAGGATGAGCAGCACCCGCGCCCTGAAAGCAGAAGGAAAGAATTTGGAAAAAGAACGCGTGGCCTACGTGGTGGACCTCCAAAATCTTGACGTACAACCCAAGCTGCAAAAGTCGAAAGACAACGGTGTGACCTGGAGCAAAGGCCGCAACATATCGCTCAGCAAGTTTGCCGTGGGAGATGTGGCTTGTATGACACCACAGGACCACAAGGTGAGCAAGTTGGTAGAGAGCTACAGCTACGGATGGTATAAAACCGTGGAATATGAGCTCGGTGGAGAGAAGGTGATAGCCGCCCTGAAAGGCCATCCGGCTGTCTACTCTGCCAAAAATGGCCTGCGGATAGACATTGTGGACGAGCCGCTTCAACTGACTGTTAGTCCCCGGGGTAACAAATACGTCGTGCTGACCAATGTCAACTTAAAAAAGACAGACGCAGCTGGCGGAATAAACATAACGAAGAGCGGTGACAAGCAAGTGAGCGTGACAGAGATAAGCTCCACCCAGAAGAAGATGCTTGACATGCTGACGGAAGCCAGTCCCTTTCCGAAGGAAAGCGAGAAGCAGTTGTCGAAATTATTGCAACAACTGAGCAAAGACTTCATGGTAATGAGCCCCCTGCTGAAGAACTCCACCACCCTGAAGCACGTGGAGGCCAGTTCGCTCATAGCCGTACAGATAGCCCCTATGGAGAATCTGCAGTTCAGCATCTCACTGGCCGTAAAGCCCTTCGGTAGCCATCCGCCCTACCAGCAGCCCGGTAAAGGTATGGAGATAGTGAGCGCCACGATTGACGGAGAGCAAGTGCAGGCCGAACGCGACCTGCAGGCCGAGCGCTCCAACCGCACGACCCTCCGCAAGCACATGGGCGCCTTTTCAAAAGAAGAGACCGACACCGACCACTGGACGCTCGACACTGCGCAGTGTCTGGAGTTGCTCGAGATGCTTCGCACCCTTCAGGAAATAGCCTATGTGGAATGGCCTCAAGGCGAGCGCATGCGTGTGGTTCGGCCCATGATTACCCCCGACCGTCTGCGACTGAAGATCAGTTCGGCCAGTCAGTGGTTTGAGTTGGAGGGCAATGTGAACATCGGCGAGAAAGAAAAAATCAAGATGGCTGAGCTGCTGGAACGGCTGCACGAGGGACGAGGCAACTTCATCCGTCTGGGAGACAACGAATACGTGGCACTGAGCGAGCAGCTGCGCAAGCAACTGGAAGCCATCGACAAGATGCTCATCGGACGCGGCAAGAAGCTGAAGATAGCCACCATGAACGGCATGCAACTGACCCAACTGGAAGAGATAGGCGCCGTGGTGAAAGCCGACGAGCAGTTTGCCACGCTCATGCAGCGCATCAAGGAATCGGGCAGTCTTACCTATCCCCTGCCCGATGGTCTGAACGCCACGCTTCGGCCCTATCAGCAAGAAGGCTACACCTGGATGAGCCGTCTGGCCCACTGGGGTGCCGGTGCCTGCCTGGCCGACGACATGGGTCTGGGCAAGACCCTTCAAAGCATAGCCCTGCTGCTACAGCGCGCTCCCCAGGGCGCCCAGCTTGTGCTGATGCCCACCTCGGTGTTGCACAACTGGCAACAAGAGTTGCAGCGATTTGCCCCCACACTAAAATTGCGCTTGCTCAACCAAGCCGGCACAGCCCGAGAGAAGATAGTGAACGAGGCAGGAGCCGGCGATGTGGTGCTCTCCACCTACGGACTGCTGGTGACCGAGGGTGAACTGCTGAGCGGCCGCACATGGACCAGCATCGTGCTCGACGAAGCGCACACCATCAAGAACCGCGACACCCAGACCTCCAAGAACGCCATGACCCTTCAGGGCAACTTCCGCCTGCTGCTGACCGGCACCCCCCTTCAGAACCATCTCAGTGAGATATGGAACCTCTTCCAGTTTGCCAACCCCGGACTTCTGGGCAGCTACCAGCAGTTTGCCGACCGCTTTATCCTGCCCATAGAGCGCGACCACGACATGGCCCGCCAGCAACTGCTGCGCAAGATACTCTCCCCCTTCCTCCTGCGCCGTACGAAAGACGATGTGCTGAACGAGCTGCCTGAGAAGACAGAGATAACGGTGCGTGTGGAACTGAGCGCTGAGGAGCAAGCTCTCTACGACAACCTGCGCCAACAAGCCATCGCCAATTTGGAAGAAGGCACGAAGAGCGCCCTCCAGACACTGGCCGAGATTACCAAGCTCCGTCAAGCCGCCTGCCATCCGCGATTGGTGAACAAGAAACTAAAGATAGCCTCGAGCAAGACCCAAGCCTTTCTTGAGCTCGTAGCCGAACTGCGCCAGGGTGGTCACCGTGCCCTTGTGTTCAGTCAGTTCACCAGTCATTTGGCCCTGATACGCGAGGCGCTCGACAAAGAGCAAGGCCCATCCGACGGCACCCCACTCTACTACTATCTCGACGGCAGCACCAATGCCCAAGAGCGCACCCGGCTCGTACAGAAATTCCAAACCAGCGATGTGCCCCTGTTCCTGATCAGCCTCAAGGCCGGCGGTCTGGGTTTGAACCTGACCGGTGCCGACTACGTGGTGCATCTTGACCCATGGTGGAATCCCGCCATAGAAGACCAAGCCAGCGACCGCGCCTACCGCATAGGCCAGGAACGTCCTGTGACGGTTTACCGTCTGATAGCTGCGAACACCATCGAGGAAAAGATCATCCGCCTACACCAGCACAAGCGGTCGCTGGCCGATGCGCTGCTGCAAGATGCCGACCTTTACGCCCAGATATCGGCCGAAGACGTGATACGTCTTCTGAAAGAAAGTGTCGATGAGATAAAATAGCGGTTATTTTTTGAATCGTATAGGGTAAGAGAGCACAAGCTGCGTGTAATCGGCCTTGAGGAAATGCGCCTTCACATCAAATCCGAGTGAAAGGTTGCCCAATGCGGGAATGGAGTAGCGAAGGCCCACCGTCTCGTAATAACGCTTCTCGACCGACTTGGCGCGGTGTCCCATCTCCCTGTGGAGGTAATAGCCCAGCGAGACCCTCATGGAGATATTGTGGTAGAAGACCTGATGCTTGGCCGACAAGCCCAAAGACCACGGGCTGTGTTTGTCGGTATAGCCCTTCTCCTTGTCGCGCTCCTCGATGCGCGAGGCATACTCCCCATAATTGACGTCCACGCCGAAGCCGGTGGCCCATCGGCGCGCATAACGGTACATGATATCGGCCTGTGCCGAATAAGCCATATAAAGATGGAAATGCTCCGTCTGAAAGCGCGAATCATCAGGAGAGAGTTCATTCTGCGTCATGTTCCAGTCCTCCTCCAGTGTCTTGGCCCCTACGCCCGCCGTCACCTCCGCATACCAATAGCGGTTGAAAGGTTCCTTAATCTTCCGACTCTTGTTCTGTGCCAGCGGCTCATAATAAGGCATGTAGGCAAGTCCGATGGAAGGCCCCAGGAAATTGACCCCTTTGTTGGGCCGGTTGAGCGCTCCGTTACTGAGGTGCCAGAACTCCAGTCCCCCTTTCAGGGCGAAATCAGGTGCGAACCGGTACGACAAATGCAGTCCCGCTCCGAAATAGATGAGCCATCGTGCGCCGATGAGTTCATTGTCCACATTATTGTGCTTGTCGTACTTGGTGTGGCTGTAAGCCGTACCTGCATTGACAGTAAGGTCGGCCATCCAGTGTTTGGTGCGCAGGAGCGGTCTTGTGAAGAATCCGTAGAATGCCCATGAATTGCCCACATACGAATCGTAATCGACAGTTCCGCCGTCGGGCCATTCATAATCATCGTGCCGCGAGAAGCGTATGCTATTGTTGACGGCATATTTCAGCCCCACGCCATAAGTCGGGTAATTGTAGTCGGAAGCGAAGGCGTCGCTGTCGGAAGGCAGCGGCGAATACCCTATCTCAGCTGCGAAAGCCCGGTTTTTGCGATGCGGCACATCATAGCGGTCGGTATAATGGTGCATATTGAGCACATTGCCCGGGTTGAAGACTACCGTTCCTCCCCAATGGCGCACCGCCACAGAATCCTGCGCGGCACCATTGAGCGCTGCAAGAGAAAAGATGGCAAGGAAGCAAAACGACCTACTATTCATGGGGTAAGAGAAATTTGTTGCAAAAATAGCAAAAAAAAGTAAAAAAGCGAAAAAATGTTCTCGCTTTAGGTCAAAAGGCATAAAGATTTGTACCTTTGTTGACAAAGCGAACAACCACAGAGCAAATAAACGATGGAATCGAAGAAAAGAGTGGCAGTGATAGGCGGCGGAGCGGCAGGTTTTTTCTGCGCCATCAATCTGAAGGAACTTAGCCCGCAAGCAGAAGTAAGCATACTGGAACGCGGTCCACGTGTTCTGACCAAAGTAGAAATATCCGGCGGCGGCCGCTGCAACTGCACCAACACCTTTGAGGGCGTGACCGACCTAAGCAGTGTATACCCCCGCGGGCACCGTCTTCTGAAACGACTCTTCCACCAGTTTGACTATCAAGACGCCTACGTCTGGTTCGAGCGGCACGGCGTGCCGTTGACGAGACAAGACGACCACTGCGTGTTTCCGAAGGCCCAAGACTCCCATGCCATCATCGACTGTTTTCTGGAGCATGCCCGCCGCTACGGCATCCGCATCGAGACACGGCATGGTGTGAGCAGTGTGGACTCGCTTGCCGGCTATGATGCCGTATGCGTAGCCACAGGCGGTTCGCCCACGGGAAAAGGCCTTTCGTGGCTCCGCGACATGGGCCATGAGATAGAAGAGCCCGTGCCCTCCCTCTTCTCCCTGAGCATCAAGGACGGCGGTCTGCGCGACCTGATGGGCATAGTGGCCGAGCAAGCCATTGCCTACCTGCCCGGCACCAAGCTGCGCACGCAAGGTCCACTCCTCATCACCCACTGGGGTCTGAGCGGTCCTGCCATTCTGAAGCTGTCGAGCCACGGTGCCCGTCTGCTCCACCAGAACGGCTACCGCATGCCCCTTGGCATCAACTGGACCGGCGAGAACGAGGGTGCCGTGCGCGCTTGTCTGGAAAAGGCTGTCTCTGAGCACCCTCAGCGACAGCTCTGCACCACCCCACCCCTTCGACTTCAGCAACGCCTGTGGAGCTATCTGGCCGGCAAGAGCACTGATGGCCGCCCCGGTCTGCGCTGGTGCGACATCGGCAAGCGCGACATGAACCGCCTGGTGAGCGTGCTGTGCAGCGACACCTATGAGACCTCCGGCCGCGCCCCCTTCAAAGACGAGTTTGTGACCTGCGGCGGTGTATCGCTCCGCAGCATCCATCCCAACACGATGGAGAGCCGTGTGTATCCAGGGCTGTACTTCGCCGGCGAGGTGCTCGACATTGACGGTGTGACCGGCGGTTTCAATTTCCAAGCCGCCTGGACCACCGGCTATGTGGCGGCCAAAAACATCGCCGAGCGATAGTTTTTCGCCACATTATTTGGAGGAAGGCTGAAAAATGTTTAACTTCGCAACAAATCAAACCCATAAGACCATGAAATCAATCCACCTTTTATCTACAGCGGCCCTTATGATGCTGCTGATGTGCTGCTCCAACAAGCCTGCCCCCGCGCAGCAAGCCGCCAGTGAGAACAAAGCCTCAGTTGCAGAAACCATGGACGAAGATACCCCCACCGACGTGCGCAGTTTCGGCATGGCGGGCAAGGTGAAGGAAGTACGGCTCTGCGTGGCCGACCTCTCCGCCGACAGCGAGGGCGACCCCTGGGTGGAGGACAATAAGCTGGAGATGAGTTTCGACGAGCAAGGCCGTGTGACGCTCGACTTCTACGACAACCGCTACGAATATGACGCCAGCGGCAAATTTGTGAAAGGCAATCACGACTACACGAAGATGGAGCGCGACGCGCAGGGCCGCGTTATCAGTTACGGTGAGGCCCAAGACGAGGAAGACGACATGATGTTCCACTACGACTTCACCTATGACGACAAGGGCCGTTTCGCCAAAGTAGAGCTGTCGCTTTGGGAGCAGTTTTATACCGAGGAACTGACCTACACCGGCAACCATCCCTATCCCGACAAGATAACGTCAGAGGGAGATGACGAAGGCGAGCACTACAGCACTGTGACCGAATACGAATACACGAAGGTGGACGAGCACGGCAACTGGACCGAGCGCTACTGCACGCAGAAGACGACGACCACCGACGAGGGGGGCAAGGTGATAGGCACCGAGAACCGTAAGACCAAGCAGACAAGGGTGATTACCTATTATTAGGAGTTTTGGAGTAGAGGAGTGTAGACGTATGCTTCTTTAGGAGATTAAAAGAGGGTGCCAAGTCTTGGAACAAAGACCTGGCACCCATTGGTTTCGATATTATTTCAGGAGGCCGCACTTCTCGCCGAAGCCTGTCATAAAGACCAATTGCCGTGCTCTTGTAATAGCCACATATAGCAAAGACCGTTTTGCTGAAAGGAATTCTTTCTGTGCCACTTTGTCCATCCCAGAGAACGGATAGCCTTCTTTTACTTTGGATGGGACGTTACGTTCATTCACCCCCATCAGAATAATGACACGATATTCCAAACCTTTTAACGAATGGAATGTACACAAGTCGACCCCTTCGGTGCATCCCTGCTTCTGTGCCCCCTTTAGGACTCGGAATCCCGTACCATCATGATGTAGCCTGGTCTGCAGAGCTTTGAGCAACTGCATACTTGGAGCAGCGACACAGATTTCCGACAATTTAATCTCATTGTCAAGACATTCTTTCAGCCATTCAATAACCTGTTCAACTTCAGCATTGGCATCGGCTACCAACTTATACAGAGGAGCCACGCCATTATGAATAAGCGAGACATATCCATTGGTAGATTCCTTACCTCCGTCCATATCATCATAATCCACTCCCTTTATAACACCAACGGCCACACGTCTGATAGGTTCCGTAGTACGGTAATTGATTTTGAGTTTGCGGCTTCTCACCCCCCTAACGTTGATGCCAGCCGCTCCGAAATTCATTTTACGTCCCGTATAGATTCTCTGAATGGGGTCGCCTACAAGGAACAGGTCATTTCTGCCTTCAGCCACCAAAGCGCGAAGGAACTTCAATTCAGGATTTGAAAAGTCCTGGAACTCATCAGCTATGACATTCGTATATGGGTGGATGTTATTCTCATTGAGGAAAGTCGTTGTCTCGTTGAAGAGTTCCAACCTGTCAACGACCCTTCTCTCCTGCTTAAGCGCAATGTATTTCTCTACAAGTTTCCATATTTCAACACGTTGTTTCCGGCTCAAGGCTTTGGTACGTCCCACACGAGGCTGCAACATGTATTGCTTTACATCTTTATTTCCGAAATACACAATGACATCGATGTACTCGTTGTACAGGAACTGTTCATCAAATTCTGTCACCTCTGTTTCCAGAACCTCACGCCAAAGTTTAAGAGATTCGTCATCGCCACTATAATCAAGCACCTTGTAGCCATCTTTTACTTTAAAGGTCTGAGCTACGTCCAGCAAGACCTTATCAATATTACTCAACGTATATCTTTGCATAGGCACATCCAACTTGGCAATGGAATCGGCCAAATTGATACAGAGTGTTTTGGTATATGTTGTAAAGAGCACATTAGCATTAGGATTTTGGCAGAGATGTTTCAGACGATGCAAAGCCGCTATAGTTTTGCCTGTTCCTGCCCCTCCACTTACTTTCATTGTACCTTTGTATTCAGCATCAACAAGTTTTCTTTGTGAGGGATGCAGGAAAATCTGCCATTTATCCATACCCTGTTCGATAATCCGTTGCAAAGCATCATCATCTGTAATTTCGACAAACCTGCGTTTATTATTATCGCTAAGCAATTTGTCCTGATTCTCGCGAGCCTGCCCCTCCTCAATGGCAGCGATGACCGTATCTATATGCTCACCATCCATAATATTGAAGATATTCTCGTAGGCATCAATGGGAAGAATTGGCTCCAATGCATCAAGGTCGTCAAGCGACCTGATGGCCATTACCCTTTCTACGGTTTCTTGCGGCACTCCTATTTTGAGAATTTTCTCCTTCGGCACACCCTCAAAGAAAGCCGGAGTGGCTGGAACGGTGTGGGGAGTCACTCTTTTTTCCTCTGTTTCCTCAACATTAATAAGCTGGCAAGCCTGCGTATGTTCGTTCCATACAAAACGCTTGTTCGTTCCCCATCGGTAAGCTTCTTCATGACTTGCTACATACAGCAAGGAATAGTTATCTCCATTAAGCACTCCGACCACTACTCGATAATTGTCGTCGACCCTAGCCGTTCTCAGCGTAGAGTTCTTAAACTCTTTGATCGGTTCGAGATGAATTCCTGGCGACGTTGGGTTCTCACGGAACTTTTTTTGAAAAGCCACGACTTTGTCTTGGGTCTTCTTTGGCAATTTGAAAACTGCATCGAAGAACGTTTCTGATATAAATAGTCTCATAATATACGAAATTTACGAAATATACAAAAAAATTATTTTACAAACAGATTGAGAGAGAATTCTGACTGTGATATAGTTTTGTATCCCTTTTCCTCAAAGACAGCCTTGTGGCTCTCATCGAAAGGATCGATGGCAATTTTAGGGTTGTCGATAATCATGGCTGCAGAAGCGATAACAGCATCGTCGTTGTCAGTCAATTCAACCACCCCCTCATGGCTGAACGGGATGTTATTGTCTATCAGGATATCAACAATATCCTCCATGCCTGGATATAGATCTTTTATTTCATCGCGGTCAAGGACAGTTTCACAGGTGGGTACTTCGTCATTCTTTTGATTTCCGGAAAAGAACTGAATGAGATTATATCTTCTCCAAAACGCCACCCATTCATCCTTGTCGAGATTTCTTAACCCCTTATGAATATGAAGTTCAAATTGCACACCTCTGTCGTACGCCATCTCCACCTCTTCATCAGACGAATCGTCAGTAAGATGATTCAACCATGACTCATCAAAGAATATAGAGCCACTATAAAGAGCACCAACACTTGGGAAGAAATCCGTCTGATCGTTCATACACCAGAAACAAGTTTCTTTGATGGAGCCCAACAGAGGAGATTCAAGCAACTGAGCAAGCCGGGTGACAGAGTTGAGCCCAAGTTCATCTTCTTTATCCTGTTCAAAAAGCAGGATATCCTCCCAAGTGATTGTCCATGAGAACATCCGCTGTGGCATAGCCTGTTTGATGCCCCGGCGTTTTTCCCAATCGCTGTAGAATCTCATATTAGGCTCACAAGCATGATACTTGTATCCATCCAAATAGACTGCCCACCAAGGAATAGTTTGCAAATCATCAATCTCCATGCCATTTATTTTGGCGTAGGAACACATTATTTGGAAATCAGGAATAGTAGTATGCTTCACGCCATAAGCCACAGTCAGTTCAAACTGAGGTTTGATATTGTATATTAGCTCGGAGTCGTTATTATCATCGTTTATTTTCAGTTCATAATGATAAGCATCATCATCCGGCACTTTTTCAAAAATCCATTTTTTTGTTTTAGCCAATGTCTGCATTGCTCTGACGAATTTCAGTTCAAGTTCACTGTCTTCGGCCGCCCCATTTTGTGAAATGGTTCCTACAGAGCCATTGATTCTCTCCCAAGACCTAGTTCCACCTACCAGCTTTCCGAACAATATTTCTGCTTGTTCTCTACTGAAGAAATCGCGGTTATATTGATTCCCATATGTAAGGATACAATGATAGCACGCGTCTTTTCCTTCTAACTGACAATCGCAATCTCTGATTTTTTCATAAGCCTTTTGTAATAACGAAGAAAATTCCTCCGTATTATAAAGCTTTGCCAGATAGCCAGTTCCGCCAGGAATTGTGTCATACATCACCAAGTAATAATCTTTCTGTCCTGTGGCCAGATTCTCCTCCATATAATCATCGATGCGAATATGTTCAGGCGAAGAACGGTAGTAATCCTTCATTCCTAGTTCTATTCCCGCCTTAAACATTTCCACTGCAGCTTTTGCGTCCATGATTTGAACAGGCAGCAGGATTTTTATGGCTTCCGTTTGTATATGCCGATAAAGATACAGCTGTTCAAACACCTCGCCATTACTATCTTCAGCAAAGTTGACATCTCTATGATTACAGAATTTAAAGTGTTGTTCAACAGGCAGATGCTCTTTGTTCAATTTGGAGAGCAACGGAGTAGATTTTCCACAAAACCGGCAAGTCACGAAACCATTATCAGGTATGCCGCCATCTTTATTAACTTCCACTTTAGGTCCCGACTGCATCTGCATGCCATAATTAGTTTCATAGAGATCCATATTGTTGCAGAACTCAATACCGAAGCCAATATTCTTCATAGCGTATGAAGAGACCAATCCCTTATGATGGAACATAAAATGTTTCTTCACGATAAACTGTTCCTTCACTCTTTCCTCATTGGAATCATCCAGTACGGCGTCCACCTTAAACATTACACTTCGCGCATTGGTGAATTTCAGGTACTGATGCTGATTCACGCCCCATGAAGGGTCACCACATTTAGGACAAGCAACAGTAGCGAACTCAGGAGTTCCTTTCTCAGCCAAAGCGTCACACTTAGAGCAATATCTCATTGCATTGAGATTGTCCTTCCAATCAAAAGTCGGTATACCACTGACTTCCAGTTTGTATTTCTGGGTATAGAATTTATTTCCAGGCGCCAGTTCCTTAATTCCCTGCGACGCAGATCGGGTCAATTCTATAACAGCAGGCTCAGCAACATTATTCTTATCATCCTCTTTTTCACGCGTAGAATACACGCTAGCCTCCAGTTTAACCCCCGTTTCCGGAAAAGCATAGTTAGGCAGCAATCCGCTGTTAGTCATGAATTCGATAAGGTTTTCTCCCTGTATCTTGGCATATTGCTTCTTACAAGCCTTTATCAGGTCCCTTATAGCTGCTTTAGCGGGGTCATTATGCTGCAACCGTTCCTCCTCTATCTTATACTTATTCAACTCCTCAATGAGCGCATAGAGTCTGTCTGTCAATGCTTGAAACTCTTTGATAACAATTTGGAAGAACGACTCATCATCCAAAGATCCACTCAATCTGTCCAACGAGGGCAGCACCTTTTCTTCATATTGTTCTCTGAACCTTGTGATCAACGACTTTTTATTGGCTTTAATATAAGCGATAATACGGTTGATGACAAAGTCATCTGAAGCCATACTGTCGGCAGTCAATTTCAAATCCCTTACATTCGCTGGTAGTACATTGTCTGCACTTTCACTGACCCATGAATCAATGCAATAAGCAAAGAAGTGCCTTCGGAGAATATCTTTCGCTTCCAGGAAGCAGCCTGGTGTATTAACCTCACCTTCCATCATCTCATTAGGGTAATTGAAATAATACATGTCGTGGGGTTCTCCTGCATGAGCATAGTTCAGCACCAAAGCAGAACCTTCCTTTCGTCCGGCACGGCCTACACGTTGGAGGAAATTGCTTGTTTTGGGTGGAACATTTGCATTACCCATCACATTCAGGTCGCCAATGTCAATACCCATTTCAAGCGTCGAAGTAGCCGTAAGCACATTCACGGAATTCGAATGAGGATGCTGTTTGAAATCCCTTTCCAGTTTTTCCCGTTCTCCCCTTTCCAGCAATCCTGTATGTTCACATGCATAGACACGCGGTGAGACACTACGGTTATAAACCTGTTGGTAGTAGTTCAATTCCGGGTTGATTTCTTCTGAATAAGAGCCGCTACAATTATAGTCAAGGCAAGGAGAGTCTTCTGCCAGTTCATCATTCTTGGCTACATACAAAGTAGACTGGCAGTTACTGCACTTGATATGCTTTACGTTCTTGCTCACCCAGATATGGTCAGGGCAGATGACATAGTTTCCCCCGCCCTCACTTCCTTTCTTGACGAGTCCTACCCCTTCCATTGTAGAGAAGAGAGTACGCATGAAATCATTGAAAAGTGTGGGGTTCCTCTCTATGGGCCAATTGAAATTAAGCGAGAAATAATGAGTGTACCAATTCGGTTTCTCTCTTCTAAGCACGGCCATATCCAGCATATCATCGTTATTCCCCTGATAATAAACACCTATCAACTTTGGGAAGCGCACATTACCTCCAAATTTCCTATTCAGGAAATGTCGGTTATCAAACTGCCAGTTTAATGCATAAGATGTCAGTTTTTCATTTCTATACTTCTCGAGGAAAGGATGGTCAACGGCCCCATGTTGTCTCATTCGCTGCAAAATGCCGTACACAAAATGGCAGAAAGCGTCTTTATCATCGGCTACATATCCAAGATTGTTCTCGACGAGGAAATCCCTCATCAACTCATACACCTTTTGTATATCATTTATGCTGATGAATGTAGCCGAGGAACCCGTTTTTTCCAATGTACGTCCCAGTTGAGAAGTCAGTCCGAACTCACTTACAATTTCCCAATCCACCCGAAGGTCAAATTCGTTTTTAAATTTCTGCATGAATCCGCTTCCTTCCCGGTAATTACGTCTTAAGTCTATATGAGAAGCCAGGTCGGCAGGTAGGAAACGGTTATAATAGTCTTCCTCCGACAGTTTTTGTTTCCAATACACCTTAAACCCATTCTGCAGCTCAACGATATTGACAGGTTTTTGCAATGTATTGATATACTGCTGCATAGACTGTCTGAACAGAAATCTGAAAGTTCTTGCCTCATAGAATCCAGCCTGATGAGCAGCATCCTGCACACTATTATTGAAAACGAGAATTTTCCTTTCTTTCTCATCAGCATGGTCAAAATCACTAGACAGCACCTGACTGATTGCCACACTCGACAGCGTGGATGTTCTTCCTCCTATTTGGCAGATGGAATCACTGTTGCATTCAGGGCAAAAAGTGGCAAAACGCTGATTTCCCCCCTGTGTAGAAGTAGTCTTCCTGCAAACCCGTACCTTCAGGGTGTCGCTGCCGCTTTCATCCACCTCACACAGGTCATTCAATCGCACATATTGAGAATCATTCAAGGCATTTCCATTGTCATATTCATCGATGGCGACATGTTTTTTTGAATCGATATTGAGTAGCACCACCTCTTTATCCCGATTCATGAACGCCTTGTTGATGATTGAAATATCCAAGCAATAGCGGTCATCGGTTGCCAACCTTCGGGTGAGCCATCCACTAGCGCCACACTCCCTGCAGTAGTACATAGGAAGCGCTATTCGGTCATTGTCTTTTCTCAAGCTATGCCTCCACACGAACTCAGGCTCTTTCTGTAAATAGCGCAAGATGCCGCTTAGTTCGCGCTGCCACAACTGCACTTGCAGATACAGCATAGGAATATGCGATATATGCGAGGTGCCATGTGAAACGAACGAAAATTCCCTCTTTGCGTATGCAACAAGCGCCAACAGATTTTCTATGGCGATTTGGCAGACACGCTCACCGTCTTGAAGATACAACCTGCGGAAATTTGCATCCTTGTCTATCAGTTTCTTTTGTATGTCATCGAGTGAGAGAATGCCTGTACTAAGAATCTCCAGCAAAGATTTCACGACCCCCATGGAGCGAAGAGACGTGCCTGCGTCGACAGGTGTTATATCAGAATTCTTCAGCCACACCTTGCATAGATGCTTCAAATAACTGTCCACCGTATCATTGGCACCGAACTCACAACTTTTAATGAGTTTAGCATCCGGCAAGTTGTTGCTCACGACCTCCACATATTCCTCGACGGGAATACGATGCTCCTCTATGACGTTTTCCTCCTTGAATGTTTCTCCGAACACATCAGAGGCATATTCACATAGCCGTTTTTTGCTGTCCGGACCATTCCCGATAGTGGCAGAAGTACCAATCGGGCAAAGATGGCCTTTCTTCAAGTTCAACTTCAGTTTCAAGCGACGAATCAGATTAGCCACGTCGGTACCTTGAGCGCCATCATAAGTATGCAATTCATCCAACACGATGAATTTCAGAGCCTTGTCATCCGTATCGATATTTCCCCTCCACAAGCAACTGAATCGCTGCCTCATCAAGCCATAGTCCAGCATTTTGAAGTTGGTGAGCAGGATGTCAGGCACAGTGTCGAGGATGGCATCTCTGTTCTCAATGATATGGTGTTCAGCCATATCACGAGGATAATCCTTTGGGTCTGTTCCCTCTCCGACAAACAGTCCGGCCGTCACCCTACCCTTCAGACGTTCATCATTCCAAATGGTCTCAGCAAGACGTTTTGCCTGGTCACTGGCAAGAGCATTCATCGGATACATGATGATGACCTTAACGCCAACCTGCCGCTCATACTTGTTACAGTTATAGCAATAGTCAAGTACAGGATAAAGGAAGCACTCCGTTTTACCTGAGCCTGTTCCTGTGGTGAGCAGCGTAGGTTCAGGCTGGTGACCATTCTTCATGGTCAGTTGGCTGAACGCTTGCAACTGATGCTTATAGGGAGGAAAGTTGGGAGCAATATCCAGAGGGATATTCTTGCTTTCCTCCTCTGTTGCTGAGACAAAGGGTGTTTTCAAAGAAATATATGGCCCTTTGAAAAGTCCATCCCCTTTATCCTCGATAAAGCGGTAGAAAGCATCGCTTACATCCTTCTCCTTAAACTTGAAGGTTGCCTTGATATATTCTATGATAGAGTCACGTACCTCACGTGCTTGCTGGAGTGGTAGCATATTTGTTTTCTTTTATATTGGTAAACGATAATCGCAAATGAAATTGCAGATAAAAACGCACACGAAATCACACATGAAGCGCTAGTGTTCCGTTTAAATCAAGGAGTATCAGCATATTTATTCTTTTGTCATTTCATCATAAAGTGCAAGACCTTTTACTGTCAGCAAATATTTCTGCCTTGGGTGACGGGGCTTATCTGGGTATAACAACCGGACATAGCCTTCGGATATAGCAGGAGTGAGATGATACTCCAGAAAGTTTTTCCTGTCCTTCAACCCAACACCCTCCAACATTTCTTTCATGCCGCATTGGTTGTTCCCAATGACTCTTACCAGATTCCGGATCAAGAGATTGTCCGTCTGGAGCAAGTCCAGAGTCGAACTTACGGGGGTGCTTGTGGGGGTACTTGTGGGGGTACTTGTGGGGGTATCCTTCCACTCTTCAGGAGCATTAATCAGCATATAGCGGTTTTTCAGCGAATTGTTCTCGCCCAACAGTAGGTTACGGAAGAAGCGAATCAGAAATATCGGTTCCAGTTCTATACCCTTGGTCACATTACGATAGTTGGCACGTACCAGTGCATTGCGGAAATACCAAGAGTGATGGGCAAACAACTCGTTGTTCACGTTGAATCCCAACATTCGTAGGTATTTGATAGTAAAAATACCCGTTGTGCGAGTGTTGCCCTCTCGGAACGGATGTATCTGCCACAATCCAGACACAAACCTTGCAATATGTTCAATCATCTGATCCTTGCTCAGTCCAATATATGAGAACAGCCGTTCTTGCTCAAGATCATATTCGATAGCCATACGCAAATCCTGCCAACGTCCATAGAGTACCGAGTCTCCTCGCAGAACCCACTCCTTTTTAGAAATGTCATAGTCTCGAAAACTGCCGGCATGTTTGAACACGCCTTCAAATATGGCACGATGGATGGCTGCCAATCCTGCTGCACTATAGGTAAAAGCATCGGTCTGAAGAAGTTTTGATATGTTACTCGAGACTCTGTCAGCCTCTTCCTTATCCTCGTCACCTGCGTCATGAGCAGTCTTCTTGATATAGTATTCCTTCACCAATTCACGTGCTTCGTCGATGGTGATTTCCCCCTCGATATTCCTTTGGGCCGTTTGTTGAAGATATTCTGAGGTCTTCAGTCCATCCACTGCCTGCAAGCCGATAGCTACACGCCAAGCATCGGCCTTTTCTTTCTTCTGAGGCTCACCTTGACGGATGTATTCGTCGAAGTTAATATACAGCTCTTTGCCTTTTGATTCGTCCATATTCGTATAATGCTTCTTCTTTCTTTTGTTTTGTTAGGGTAAAAGCAACAGCCTATCTTCTTTATCCTAGATAAAGCGGTAGAAAACATCGCTTACATCCTTCTCCTTGAACTTGAAGGTTGCCTTGATATATTCTATGATAGAGTCACTAACTTCACGTGTTTGCTGGAGTGATAACATATATCTATTATTTTAAACGGTCAATACTAAATTCATCAGAGGAAATAACTTGGTATCCAGCTCGTTCAAAGATTTGCTTTGAATCCTCATCAACAGGGTCAATGGCAACCTTGTATTTGTCCAATAACAAACCAGCTGTCGCAATCACGATTCCATCGTGGTCTAACAAATCAACATCACCATCGAAACTGAATTCGATATTGTTATCCAATAACACATCCACTAAAGGTTCTAGCCCAGGATAAAATAATTTAATCTCATTTCTGTCAATATCCACATGATTATCAAGATTCACAGATTTACAATTCTTTAGGAATTGTTTCACTTTTACAGACTTAATAAGAATGCTATCAATAGGCATATCTGTAATAAGTAACGTTGTACTTCTAGACCTACTTGTTGCCACGTTGAATAGATTATCAGAGAAAGCAAAATCATAATACCTTAGCGGTATATAAAAAATGGTATAGTCAACAGTCTCACCTTGTATTCGATTGATAGTTTCTACCAATAAATCTAACTTTTGGTCATCACCACAGAATTCAGCCTGAAGATAATCCGTGGTCTTAACAAATGGTGAAAGTATCGCAAGCCTACGTTTTGGATAATAGGCATTGAATATTCCTACTATTTTTCGAATTATCTCCAAAGCACCTTTTGAGCAAATTGCGCTGCTGCTTCCTTCTGAATTATATATGATGGTACCTCCTTCTTCTGGGAAAAAGGGTGACATTTCAGCTGGCACATTGAAAAAGGTCTTCTTTTTTTGAACGCTCGTAAAGTTTCCATCATAGAAATACTTTGACTGGTTGGTGCTTGCAGACGTCAATCTAAATGACGTCGTCATTCTAAAGCTTGGTACTTCCTTAGAGCAAACGAATGTCTCCATTCCATAAATTTGTGTATCTAAATCAATCCCTTCATAGTCAGATTCATTTTTTATTTCAACAACGGGCGGCAGCTGCATGGGGTCGCCAACTATCAGACATTGTTTGCCCAATTTCATAAATGCAGCAATTACCGTTAAAAATGCTTGTGATGCCTCTTCGATGACAATCAGGTCGTAAATCGGCCTATCATATTTGTTAATAATACGGGAAAGAGAATAGTAAGTTGTACATAGTAAACTACCTTTTGCTACCGACAAATCTAGATTAGCCGGCATAAGGAACGGATGTTTTTTCTTTTCATCAGTAGTTAAAACGGTTTTACTAATGGTTCCACTGCTTCCAATCAATGGCTGCATTGTATCTTGCGAGATCAAAGAGATCAAGCTTGCATTACTTTGGGTTGTAACACAAACACTTTTATTCTCAGCCGTTATTTTGCTGATAATATCAGCCAATGCATAACTTTTACCAGTTCCCGGAGGCCCTTGTAGAACACAAATGCCTTTATCTCTTAGTTGACATATCACTTTATGAGGCACATTATCAGTGCTTCTTAATTGGACTGGTTTCCATTCATCATACTTTATTTTTGGTTTCAAGAGCAAATTACTATCAGAAGGATGCATGTCAATATAATCTGCTAAATTCAAAAGCAACTCTGTAGGCGGCATATTTTCCAACATAATAAAATACAAAGTCATCCCTCGCTCTAGAGCTGTCTTAATAGCTCTAAGCACTTCCATTTGAATCTTCCCACAGCCTATAGTTTTCCTATCTTTATAAAAATAGATTGGAAGGACATCAGAAAAGCTAGTATGGTATGATTCATTCTCACGGAACTGAAAGCTTGAACAGCTCCAATTTTGAATTGCTTTACCATAAATATCAAATGCTTTAGGATTGACTATACAAAATGACTTTGGCACTTTCAGACGCGGTGTTTTTTTTGTATGAAACTTCAATAAAAGATTGTCTTGTCCAGTAACACCAGCAATCGTACCATAAAAAGCCTTGTCTCCTGCAAATAGAATATTTAGGGCTGTTTTTGCATACTGTTCAAACTCCCTATCTTGATCTCTCTTTAGAAGTTTAAAAAACTTCTTGTAGCTTTGTAACGTATTCATGATTCCCAATTTATGTCATAATTATTATGTTCACGGCGCTGGTATTCGTCAAACATGCTATTTAATACTGGCTCTGTCGTTGGATGAACTAATAGCATAAGATGAACATCCCGATTACTATATATAGTTTCAAAAATAATATTATCATCAAAAACAACTTGATTTGGAGATAATACGCTCTTAATAGTATCCATGATGTTCATACTCTTTGTAGGGGTTAAACGCATAAAGACATTCTTGGTACTTTCTGCGATAACTTTTATGTCGTCTTCATCTTTAATAAGCAGAAAGTCATTTTCACCATTACCTGTACACAGACATGCATAATTGCCATTTTCCACTATGTCGTTCCAAATGACCGGAGAAAGATGCCAAATACCAAATTTAGCACTCTGGATGTTGATATGTTTACCATCTGATAATGGAATTGGCGCATATCCATCGGTTCTTATATATCCTTTTTCATCAAATTCTGGCTTTAGAGTGAACGCATCAAGTTTTTTTATATACATAAGAGCCCGATAACGAGAAATGATGTGTTCTGATTTCACTCTATCCAATGGCATTGTAAAATCACCTCCCATGAACTCCTTTATTCTTGCAGAGTATTCGTTCCAATATTCATTACTCACATGCTCTTTATCTTCATGTTGCTCTTTTTGTGATTCCGTAAAGCGTTTTATCAATTCTTCATATTTCCTTATCTGTTCATCTTTTTCTTTAATTTGCTCGTCTTTTTGACGTTGTTCTTCATAAGAATCAAAACAGACAGAAATATAATCTTCGTAAGAGAAAGGGACAGAACGATCAGGATAAACCTGGGCTAATGAGCTGGCTATTTCTGACTCTTCTTGTCCTTTTATATATAAATGCTTGGTAACAAAATATTTATAATCACCATAATTAATATCACAAAGGACATTACTTTCATCATTATTATATATTATACGACATGGCATTTCAGAGTCGATTGTATAAATCCTAATACCATCCGCTTTATGCCAGGAGATATATTTGGAAGTTTTCAATTCTTCGGCTTTTTTGTAGTCAACAGTCTCGTCAAAACTGATTCTCAAAATCCTTGGATTAACTTTATTATTTTGGCACAATGATAGCAATAGTTTCTTCTGATTCTCCCCATTAAAAGGCTTAATTGAATTAAGCCAAGCAAGAAATGAAGAAGGAGTAGAAGTTAATTCCGTATCCCATACAGGCATGACGTTATTGGCAAACGCTTTTCTGCGCTTGATCTCTGCACCATCATCGAAATGCATATCAAGAGAGAGAAGGGCTTTCTTTTTTTCCAAATCTGCACCACACCAATCCTCAATTGTTTTATCAGCACGTTCGGTTTCAACAGTATAATCTTTTGAAAACAAATACTTTCCTCTTACATAAGACGAGAATGGACTTGCTGTCTTATAAGCTGTAAGGATTGGCATAAGCCCATTTTCATAACAATAGCCGATAATGCCTGTAATTTGATTGTAATTGACCAATCTTATGCAAGATTGCCAATTACTAAGACTTGAAAAATTATAAATTGCTTTTGTTAAAAGAATAAATGCATATTGAGCCGGTGTAATTAAAACACCATCTGGAGTTAATTTTGCACGTAAGCGTTGACTTACATTACCTATATTACTACTATCAGCCGAGAAAATGGATTTGTAATTTGAGATTAATGAGAATTTCGAAACAATCATTCCATAAATAGCACATTGAGTATCATCTGGTAATACATCACTGAGTTTAATACGATAGACTGTCTCTTTATTATCCTTATTAACCTTAAAAGACAAGATATCACTAGACGCAAACTCCGTCAGGCAAATTCCATTGACTTTAATTTTTGACCTTATCAAAGTTGCCCCAACTTTTGCAGCTATTTGAATACAACGATACTCGAAAGAATCTGTAGTATAATTGCAAGAAGTCAACAATGAAAGAGAATTTATTTTTTTTATAAAAGATTCTACAGAATTTTTATCAGAGGTTTTCTCTATCAACGATAAAACTTCTTCTGTAGCTCCATATTTATTTATTAACTTTATTGTTAAAGTGGAATCCCAAGGATGACCCGTCTTACGATAGAAGGAATACATTTCATCAATTGTAGTTTCGCCATCAAAGATGTCATTATATTCCGCACCAATTATATCTTGATACATATTCTCGTCAGAGACCAAATATTTTTGAATATCTGAAAAATTTTCTTGATTACAAATCATATATGATTTTTGCCAACTTTCAGCATTTGAATTGTATGCTGTTAGTTTGCTTAAGCAACAATAATCGCCGTTGCAATTTTTGAATATCTTTAACTGTTTGATAGAACTTTCCGTTACATTCTCAAATTTACTTAAAACTGTAACGAGTTCCAGTTTGTCTGAAGCTATCAATTTATCTGCGTTCCTCTCTATTACAGTTTTGATATTAGCAAAGAGCACTCTCTCGTTTTGAGCAGTAAGTAGAGCTGATAGGGGATGATTCTCAATAGTAACATCAGTACATTTCATCCCGACTTTCTCTAAGACAAATTTAATTCCTCCATTTTTATTAGTTGAGATTACATAATTATCATCTTCATCTATCTCTACTCGGGATTTTCGCTCGTTCCCTATTTTATATAATTTTATTTGAGGTAATAACGCTTTTGCTTCGTTAGAAGTCGTTGTCGATTTGATTTCATTAATGAAGGCCTCAAAGACTTCTTCCGAACAAGCATTAAGCCATGCGTTAAGTTGTTTTTTATCAGCATTAACAACAATAGAATTTATATTCCATTCTTCAATGCCCAATTTATCCGTTTTTACAACTTCTGCTAATAGCTCTTTATTGTTATCTCCATTCCAAGCAAACCATTGTTTGTCAGAATGACCAATTTGGTCTAAAGGTATTTCTATATTTAGCTTTTTTATTTTTACCTTTGACAAATCATTAGATGTACCTGATTTTGTAGGAATGCAGGACTTTAAAGCTCCATATAATTTATCATAAAATACAGGAAGCATCCATGATTTTTCCTGAGATGTTGGCTTGTCCGTCAATAAAATTGAAGCATAAAGCTGCAGATATTTTGTTCTGTTTGTCGATTGATAACCATTCAGTGTATTTATTATAAAAGAAGCAATTTCAGGAAGTAGTTTTCTATTAGTATGATGGTTAGTAAGTTTTCGTCTGTTTGCTTCTATTTGAAAACTATCGCTATGAACAAATAAAGCCATATTATCAACTTCATCCCCCATTGGGAAATATTTATAGAAATTGGGGGACTGACGTAATTGAGAAACTGCTTGATAATAATCCTTTGTAGAGAAATTTAGAGGCAAATATCCAAACGAATACAGGATATCATAATCTTTGTATTGAGGATCTATTTCCTTAAACTTTTCAGTGTTCTTTTCTATAGATGCCTCATTAATAACCAACTGTTTCTTCATAATGGTCTCACCATTAAAACAGATATTGCTTAACTGCTTAAGGGTGTTCATTGAATACTCTATACCATTTTTAAGCGTATCCAAATCTGCATCCAGTAATTCCCTTTTATTTTCACCCAGTTTAATAAAAAAGAGTGTTCCCTGATTAAAAGATAACGGGGCTTCAGCATATAATACGCCTAAGCACTGAGAGACATAACTCCTCAGTTCTTCTAATTCAGAATAAGGAAATAATATTGTATCATTATAGTTGATGTCTTTTACAGATTCTTCAGCATTAGTTGGAAAGTTTGTTATGGCGATTTTAAACAAATAAGGATTTTCATCCAAGCCCTCATAAGAAATAGTCTCAGATGACATCAAGGATGCCAGCTGTTCTTGTTTATCCCAACTGAACATGATAGGTCCTTTGTTACTATGAACCAACTCATAAGTTCCATTGCCTTTGCCTACAAGTCTGTGTGCCAATTTAAAACCAATACCCAATCTTCCAATACTGGAAGATGTAGTTTTAGTTGACTGAGCAATATTAAGAATAGATGATATACCCTCCAAGCTAAACTTAGTTCCATTATTCACTGCCATAAAATACCGGTCGTTGTAAAAAGCCCAAAAGTGAGTGGCGCCACAATCAACAGCATTCTGTAAGAATTCATAAATAGCTTGATTGTCCTCTGCTATATCTAACAGAGAGGGAAGATATTTTTCAATATCGTCTTTTTTCCCATGAAATAAATTGAAGAAACCTTTAATCTTTCTTCCATTCTTTTCGAAACTGCATCCAATAAAGTCTTCATCTACTTCTCGACGATCCTCTTGGATTTTAATCCATTTTCTATATTCTTTTGCTGAATTAACTATCATAGCATTAATAATTTAAGCTTAGTGAATAAAATAGACTATCTAACTCTAAGTAAATCAATTTTATCTGTAATATCACTTATGCTTGCCCAACGTGAAATATGTGTTGTCGCATATTTTAATCCTTCTTGTAATTTGACCTTGTCAATAATGTTACATTTTAGATTAACTTGGGGTGTTTTGACAGACGGCAGTACACCATCTTCATATACCATGCTATTCAACTGATTATAGGCATATAATAATGAAGCAATAGCATATAAGAAAGAATGGTGGTCAATGCTGAAAGTGTTATCTGTTGTGAGAAGTTGGTGTGGAAATACACTTTCAAAACGCATTATCAATTCTTGTAACTTCAATCGATGATATTTTATATCACAATATAAATCGTATTCACAAATTTTCAGATAGCATAACAAGAATAACATATCCATCTCAGCTAGTTCGCTGCCATTTACTTCTGTGGCAACCAACCGACATAGGACAAACATCTTATCTATGGTACGGAGTTCTATTTTTTTGTGTTTGCATAGTTTTATAACCATGCTTTTAAATAATTCGTTACCATCTCGAACATGATGGTTTCCTTTGTCTTGTTTTTCCTTAAAGAACACGTTGAATCTATAATGTTCATACAACAATTGATAAAATGATTCATAATCTGGTTCAGGCAGTTCGAATTCCAAATCGATAAAACGACGAAGATAGTTCTTAGCATCAATTCTATCACTACCATAATATCCTTGAATAGAATATTCAAGTTGTTTCTTACTAATAGGGAGTACGAAGATAATATTAGGAATATCAAATAAGTGTTTTATCCGTTCAAAAACTTTCACGGCAAATCTAGGATTGCATCTATCCAGTTCGTCAATGATGAAAATCACGGGTAATTGTTCATCTTCATCCACATCAGCGACATATTCTACTAATGCTCTTTTAAATTCATTTAATGTTGTCTTTTGTAAAGAATACGCGTCTATTTGCTTTTTTACATCATCCGCAAGATCGTCAATATCAACTCCTGCCTTGTTTTTGATGAAAGATTTTCCCATAGAAAGCAATATACATCCTATGGAACTGCTAACTTTCTTGAATTGTTCATCATCACCAATGAGGCTTTTTAATTCACCAAGTAAGGATATGAGTGGATCTTCAATATAATCTGTTTCCCAGGCATTATAGTATATGGTGCGGTATTTATGCTGCATGAGATATGCTTGCCACATTTTAATAAAAGTGGTTTTTCCTGTTCCCCATTCACCATTTACAGATAAAACACAACCTGTTACAGAATACGCATTAACAATATTTGCTAAAGCTACTGCATATTGTGCCCTCCCGAGTCGATCCCCTTTAAAAGGCTCATTGTAATCAATTTCTATCTCAGGGAGTCTATTTGATAATGCATCAACCATATTCCTATTTGTTAAATAATTTTTCAAAATGCGCCCAAGCAGTGCGGTAGTCGGCGATGCGGTCGCAACGGGTGTAGGGGGCGACGAAGGTCTGTTGCTGGCCTCCGTAGAGTTCGCTCTTGGTGGGATCGATAGTGTGAGTGTGGGTGGGAGCGGTGCCGGCGTAAGTGTTTTCATCTATCTGCTCACCACGAATGTCTTCCCAACCGAGCATACCGGTTTTGTTATTGCGTTTGCGGTCAAGACCAACACCTGTGAGACCTTTGGAACAGGTGAAGACAATCTTTCCTTCGGCATCATACCATGTGTCGTTCTCGTTCTGCTGAAGTACTGGGAACTGGATGGTATAAATCATCTCCAAGTCCTGAATGCTTAATCCAAGAGCTATAGCTGCAATCACATCTATCTCCACCAATGCTTGACGTCGTTCGAAATAGTTACGAAGTGGAATATCCCATGCCCAGCCATTATGCAACTGGTCGAAGGGCTTCAAGCGGCAGTCCATCTTACTCCAATTCTCACTCTTGTATGCTCCGTCCCACGTCTCTTGCCAAAGATCGGCATAGGCTGTGGTGAGGCAGTTCAACAAGAGGGTACGAGCGAAAAGGGCTGGCTTGTATTTATCAGCTATGCCAAGAGGAAAAGAATTAACTCTTGTTCTATTAATGTTTTGTGCACCTATTGTCTTCATGTAAAAATCTAGGACCAGAGAACAAGATAGAGATGCAAGCTCTAATAATTCTGATTTGTCTTGAAATGTAATTGTTACTGCACCATTTATATGGGATGACTTAGCTGGTAAAATACATGTTGTCAATGTACGTTCACCTTGTTGGTTTTGCATTTTTCTATAAGCAATCTTATAGTAATCTATCCAATGATCATACCTTACATTACCATCAGCATTTTTACCGACCGGAAAACCGTTTATTAAATTTATAAAGTCTTCTTTACAGAGTAGTCTTTTATAATTTGATTTTTGAACATAAGCATCTTCTATAGAGCTGAGATTTATTGTATCATAATCTCCGTTGCTATTACAATTATTACGTGGTGTCTTGTAACAAGGATTGGCAACATAAAAATGAGGACCACTGTAAATCATTTCATAGTTGTCAATATTTACGTCACAAGTTAATCGTGTCATAATCCCATCATCGACTGCATTTGCTTCATGAAGACCTTCTGTAAGTGAATATGAGTAATCTCTCACATGTTTGGGGCTTAAGGACAACGTTTTTAACACATTAATTATAGGCTGTGCATGGATAGAAGACATTTTAACAGTTGTCCAATCTGCGCCATCTTCAAACGCATCACTTAAAACACGAAGTTCTTTCTCGGAAAAGTAAACTAAACGTTCCTTATGTGCAGTCGTATTCCAATTCCCGTTTTCATCTTTGATGCCTCCGCATAATCCCATACCATTATGAACAAAACATCCATCTATAGTGCTAGGATGAAAAACGTTATTCATGTTTACAAAAGATATTATGTCTTTCATGCCATGATAAACATTTGTTCCAAAACGCATTCGTCCGTGGTCATTTGTTCCGGTGAACAGATTTAATTCATTCTCATATTGAAAGTGATACTTCAAACGAGGATACACTTCTTTTCTTAAAGGTTGACCTTTTGGATCGTCATAGATTGTTTCGGGATGTAATAATCCCATGAATCCTTTATTTGACATCATAGTGAAACCATTCTCTAACACACACTTGTAGAGGTTTGTTTGCTGACCAACAAGCAATGGATAATTACAGTATGCGTTCATGAATGTAGAACTACATGCTGTTTCTATTTCTTCCGAACGATAGAGTCCTTCTGATGAAGGAATATGAAGGAACATCCTATCGCGCATCTTACGAGCTTCAGGTGCAGATACCTTACGAATAGCCACTTCTGGATACTTCTCAGAAAGAATACCCTGTTCATCAAACTCCAACTTAATCCATGGTGGATTACCACAAATAATATCAAATCCGTCACGAAGCCAGAATACTTCGATAAACTCTAACATCGGGTGGAAGAAGCGGTACCTCTTCGCCAGACAGTCGGCTATCTTCAGACGGAGCGGCTCATCCTCAGCAAACAAGGTCAATGAGCCATGTGATTCTGTCAGCAGTTCCTCCTGCGTCTTGGTGACAATCTCAGATTCCTCTTCAGTCATGCGAGTGCCATACTCAGGCATGTCTTCCGCTGCATAGTCTGAGCCTGCTCGCTCCAAAGCCTGACGGGTACGTTTATCCAGTTTGTCATTATCCACATCAAGCAATGCCTCTATGTCTGCCCAATACTCCTGACGAGTAGGCAGGTCATTGGCATCATCATATTCCCAGAACCACAAGGCACACCAATAGTCCATCGCCAGCTTCAACTTGCGATAAGCATTGTCACGACGGTAGCGGGTATCAAAGAGCTGCTGCTTCTTGGCATACGATTCAGCCTGAAATTCTTCTTTGAAAAGCGAACCGGTGTCAGCATGGTCGATACCATCCCAAACCTCATTGCGGTTGTTGGTATATTTGTCTATTGAGAGTTGGTCGGTATAATATTCCTTCAAGAGCAGGTCGATTTTGCCAGACAACCGCTGAAGCGTCTTGAAGTCATACTCTGAGATAGGAGCGGTCCAATCTTTCATGATGGTGGTCATGCGGGTGAATTCTGCAGGATGAGCCTTTTTCTGCTCCTTGATACTGCGCACCCCCAGCATATTAGCATCGGGCAAAAGGAAGTGATAGACATCGTTCACCGAGCGGTTCACGCGGTTAGCGTAGAACTTGATTTTATGAGGCGCTTTCTCCCACCATTTGTTGGGTTTCAACGTCCGGCTCGACCTCTCAGCAATGCCACGGACATTCTCTTTGCTATAGACCTTCAGCCAAGCACCAATCACGGCATTGCCCACTGCCAGGCGGTTGGCAAAGAATGGCGTCTCCATGTCCTTGTGAATCACATTCAGCCACAAGGAAAGTTTTCCCAACTCAATGGCAGTCGGGTTCAAGTCTACGCCATAGACATTGTGCGTTGCTATGAAGGCTTTCACCTTCTGTAGTTCATCACGATACTTGTCTGGCTGTATGCGCCAGTTCTTCAATCCGCGCTCACGCTGCTGCTGTTGCTGGTAAGTGAGATAGGCTTCAGCCAGTTGATTGATGACCTCATTCTGGAAGGCAGCAGCTCCCATAGCCGGCTCCAAGATTTTCAGTTCAAGGAGTTCGGTAGCCTTGCGCTTGCCCGCTGCCACATCATCGATGATAGCCTTTAAGGTGTATTTCACGGTGCTGCGTGTCAACACCTCAGGTGTATAATAGCTGGCCGACTTCTGACGATCACGACCATTCAGACGATAGACGAATGTACCTTTGGGAAGAATAATCGGTTCGCCCGTTTCCTGGTTGCAAAGTACCTCAGAAATATCGAAATCGCCCATACGACTGTAGGGAACGAGGAATGTTCCATCAGAAGGATCATTTGCTTTATGCACCTCTATATAGTCTTCCTCTGCATAGAATCCACGGAAGGCCAACAGACTTTCGTAAACGCTACCCAACTGGTTTACGCCTAAGTTGGCATAGCTGATACGACCACAATAGTTTTTCTTCTTGGAGAGTGACAGCGCCTTGATGATTTCCTGCCACTTGATGTTACGAATGCGTACCTCACCCAAATGGTGAAGATTCTTGTCGTTGAACAGCGGCGAATCGATAGGACGCACACGGAAACTTTTGTAATATCCAGACAGAGCCGCATTGTGTCCATCGGACAACAGATGGAACAGATGCCGGATGCTGGTGTCGAAGAAATATCCATCGCGACCCTCCTGAGAGTTAAGGCGTACCATCTCCAAATCACGCAGCGATTCGAGTGAGTAGCCACGCTTATAGACTTCATCGCCTACAGGCAGGATTTCCAGTTCCTCACGACTTTCTGCATAGAACAGGAACAACAAGCGGTAAATGATGGTAAGGCAGTCGTCCTTAACCTCTGCCTCAAAATCATCATCCGTCTCATCATATGTATCTGTCTCCTTGTCATATTTACCAAAAGGACGTTTAGCCACTTCCTTCATATAGTAAAGGGCTTCGTTGGCCAAAGTTTCAACCGCAAAGATGACACCTTCTTTCAGGTCTTTCGTAACCTCGTAGGCATTCTTGTAGCTCTCCTCGATAATGGTGTCCATCAATACCATTTCCCCATCAGCAGCTAAGGTCTGCTTACTGACAAGCATGTGGAAAAGAGCATAATAGTTACGGAATGCTGAAACGCGGGCTTGTGCAAACAGTTCGTCGAGGGAGAACTGCAAATAACTTCCTTTTGCCCATTTGTCCTTGTCGAAGAGGAAGACCACATTTCCTGCCAACATCAAGATGAAGTGCGGACGGCGCTCTTCCGGCAACAGAAAAATCTGCGTTACAGCCTTGTTGATGATGGCTGGAGAAATTTTATATTTTTCCTTGTCAAGTTCGAAGACAAATCGCCATTGACGAGCCGAATACTTCTGTTGCTTGGTGTTGCGGTCTGGCTCACTTTCATACTGCTGTTCAAACAGTCCAGCAGGCTCCTGATCGTTGACAGATATCAGATTCTGCATTTCCATGACAAACATCTTCACCTGCTGGCCTTGGCGAAGGATGTAACGGACCGGTATCATCTCTATGGGTTCAGAATCCTCATTGACGATACAATGTTCCTGATAGGGATGGTCTGTTTCATAGCCGAGAATTTTCAGCAGCTGGGTATTGAAATCGTGCGTCTTCTTAATAGCATCCTCTACACGCGGATTTTGATTGATAATGAAATTCTTGTATTCATCATAGTCGTGCTGAAGGCGAACAAAGGGTGCACAAAGGTTTTTAATATCCTCATTGGATAAGCCAGCGCATTTCTGCACTTTTTCCAAAAAGTCCTCACTGAAATAGCCGGAGGGGAAATAATCGCCTACATTCTGGATGAATCTATATTTGATGTTATCTGCCATGTTTTCAACTAATTAATCGCCTAAAAATTATAAAAGACAGCAAGCAACCGCATATAAGGTTCGGCCTTATCGAGCGAGAACATATCCTGATAGAAACGGCTCGACTTGTCCTTAATGGTGCGTATCTCCTCTATTTGCCGGTCATGATTCCGACGGGTAACGACCACCTCCTCGCCGACGAAGAAAGAAAGTTGGTTTTCCGCATCATTGGCCCATTTTTCCAATTTTCTCTTATATTCGTTGAGTTGCGTCTCCATTGTCAAGGCAACTTCAAACTGTTTCTCCATCATATACAACTCATTGCCATGAGTAATGGCACTGGGCAGATTGCGCTGCAGGATTTCGACATCAGCCTCCTGCACCCCCTGCAGAAAACCATCGGTGATGTGGTATCTGCTCAAGAACTCATCGAGCGACACCGGTTTTTCTCTTATGGCGCCATCGCTGTCGAGAGGTACGACAAAGAACTTGCTAACCAGCGTCTGTCCCAACTCATTTGCATGACTGCCATAGAAGAGGTAATAGCTCATTCCCTTAGGCAGCTGCTCACCTTTAACCACGAAGGCTTGGTTCTTGGGCACAGATGCAGTGAACTTGGTCAATAGATATTGAATAATAGGATGAAGGTCGTAAAGCGGTAGGAACTTGCTCCAACCTCCCTCCTTGCTCTTACGGGAAGCCGCTATCGACTTGTTTAAGACTGGCTTGTCGGCACAAAGCCGGAAGATATTATCAGAAGGCACAGCTTCGCGGGGGATATCAAACAACACATCTTTCAGCTCTTCGTTGTTCTTTACCTCCACATAGGGCACATTGCCCTCTTGCCAGACCACATCGCCATGCAGGATGGAACCGATGGCCTCCAGTTCGCTGAAGAGGTCGCGGTAGAAAGTTTCATCTGATTTATAAAGGGATAGCTTCGGTTCGAAAATCCTTTCCGGCAAATGCTCTTTTGCAGGAGTAGCTGGCACGATGTCAATACGATGGAATCCACCATGCTTTCGCCTCCGGCTCGGTTGCAAGAACTCTTCGTCGCCGGTTTTCAGCGCTTCGGCCACCTCGTCTTCCTCCTTCTTGCTGCTGTATAGTTCCATCACACTCATGGCATCGCCGAGGGTGTCGTGCACCTCCTGCTCCTTATCGCGCAACTTGTCGATGATGCGGAAATCGGTACGTAGGTCTTCGTCCTGCCCCTGGGCCACGAGGTAATAAATAATGGGTGTACGCTTCTGCCCATAGCGGTCGATACGGCCATTGCGCTGCTCGAGGGTGATAAGACTCCAAGGAATATCATAGTTGAACATAATATGGCAGAAGTAATGCAGGTTGACACCCTGTGAGCCCGAATCGCTGGAGATGAACACACGTATTTTGCTGTCTTCCTTGGCGAAGTCGTTCACCATCTCCTCCTGTTCGGTATCGGTAAGAGAGCCATCAAAACATTTCACCTGTTCATCATTGAGACGGAACTCCCTCTTGATGCTGTCTTCAAGGAACTTCATCGTAGCGATGCGTTCTGTAAAGACGACTACACGCTCTCCAGAATTTTTCTTCCATACATCCTTCAGCTTTTCGCGGAAAGCAGCATAGCGGGAATCAATGTTCAAATTGATATTGCTGCTCACAAGGTCGAGCAAGTCTTGCACCACAGGGCTGTCATCCTTCTTTCGCCGTTCCACCAATGAAGCCTGTGCGGCATAAGGCGAAGACAAATAGCTTTTAAACAATGACAGCGCAAAAAGCGGGTCTGTGCCATCAGCCTTGGTGACGGAGCGAAACTTGGTGTGCTGAACTTTCAGGAACTTTTCCTCCTCAGGATGCAGATTGACAGGGATGCTGATGACCCGTCGGTCCTGGAATTGTCCACGAATCTGCGCATCGTCGATATCTTTCTTGAAACGCCGCACATAATAGGGTTTGACATCCTCCTGTGTGTATTCTCCATTGCGGGGAATGGCAATCGGGTCGAGCATCCGCATGAGATTGGCAAACGACTCAGCACTTCCGTTATGCGGGGTTGCTGAAGTAAGAATCATCGAGTCGCATTTCTGGGCCAAGAACTGCGCCAAGTCGCCACGTAGGCTATCCTCGTTGGCCACTTTATGACATTCGTCGATGACGACAATATCCCAGCGTGTTTTTTCGAGCCACGCACGGAAGCGGCCATTGTTTTTCAAGGTATCGATGGATATGATGGTCTTGTCATAATAGTCGAACGGATTCTTGTTCATGGGAATCTCACTTTGAATCTTGGCTACTCCGACACTGTCGAGGCGTACGAGAGGGATGGCAAACCGATTCCAAATTTCCTCCTGAAACTGAGCCAGTATGCTCTTCAAGGCACACACAAGAATGCGCTTGCCACGGCCACGACGAATCATCTCGCTGAGGAAGATACCCACCTCGATGGTTTTACCAAGGCCGACGCCATCGGCTATGAGGAGACGAGGGCGAGGCAACTCCATGGCCTTCAAAGTAGGTTCCATCTGGTATTCAGCTATATCGAATGCACCACCCTGCGCCACCGTAATCTTATGCGAGAAAAAAGCATTACTTCGTATTGCAGTCTCTATGAGGAGTCGGGTTTTACGCCAACGCGGATCTTTGTCGGGCACCAGCAAAGTGTTAGCAGGACTGACGATTTCGATATCGGTATCTATACTGGTATCAAAAATGAAGTGGTGATTTTTCACCAGTTCGCTGATACCCGTGACATGTAACAGATACACCTCGTTGATGTCTCTTTCGACATTGGTGATGAGAAAATCCTCACCACGGACTGTGATTCTCTGACCGGTTGCGTAGTTCGACATGATATTATGTTATTATATAAATAAGGAACGCCTGCGCGAATCCAATTTACAAAAATAGCAATAATATCTGTGAAAAGGAAACAAAGAAGTGGAAAAAAACTCAGCACATAAAAAAACGTCGGCAGTTCTGTGGAGCTGCCGACGTAAATGTTTTGTGGTGCGGGGTGAGGGTTACTTGTCGAAGTAGCGCTTGAGGAGTCCGGCGAAGCCGGCGCCGTGGCGTGCCTCATCCTTAGCCATCTCGTGTACGGTGTCGTGGATGGCATCGAATCCTGCAGCTTTTGCATTCTTTGCGATGCGGAACTTATCCTCGCAGGCACCGGCCTCGGCGGCGGCGCGCTTCTCGAGATTGGTCTTGGTGTCCCACACGCACTCACCGAGGAGCTCGGCAAACTTGGCAGCATGCTCAGCCTCTTCGAAAGCGTAGCGCTTGAAGGCCTCGGCAATCTCGGGATATCCCTCGCGGTCGGCCTGACGGCTCATGGCCAGGTACATGCCCACCTCACCGCACTCGCCGTTGAAATGGTTGCGGAGGTCCTGTATCATCTCCTCGCTCACGCCTTCGGGTTTGCCGTCGCCGATTTTGTGAACGGTGGCATAGGTCATTTCCTCGTCGGTTATCTCCTTGAACTTGGAAGCGGGAACCTTACATACGGGGCATCTCTCAGGGGGTTCGGGACCTTCGTGAATATATCCACAAACGGTGCAAATAAATTTTTTCTTCATAATGTTCTTGTAGTATCAGTTAATAATAAAGGATTCAGTTAAAAAAACTCACTCTGCAAATATAGCACAAAAAAGCGGTATTTCCAAATTTTGAAAAGAAAAAATAAGAAAGTGTCACTCTACGGATGCATTGCAAGACACACTTAGCTTGACCCGCTTGCCCTTCGGTACGACAGGCTTTTTCCATTCGCCGTGGAGCACGCGTACCACCGCCTTCTGCCCCGCGGGCACAGCATCGACCGCCTCCTGTAGCGTCATGAAGTTGCCCCTGCCCTCGTCGGACACAATATAGTCGTAGTGGCGCACATATTTCTTGAGAGCGGGCACCTGGCGTGCTATCTCATCGACGAGTAGTCCTGCCACGACATGAGCGCCATAGACGCTGTAGTGCGTATTGTCCTGCCGGCCTTTGGGATGCGAGGGCACCTGTCCCGGGAGGAGCCACAGGTGAAGGTCTTTCGACTTCTCGGCGCCGAGCGACTGCTCCAGATTGTGCGTGATGGCATTGGCATCGACGAAGGGCACATGTAGCCGTTCGGCCACCCTTTTGGGGGCCTTGGCATACTCGCCATGCGTATCGATGAGCACATCGCCCACATTGGTCTCCCCCTCGTAGACGCTGTTGCGCAGTTTCTCGTCGTCGTCGCCCAGTTTGGCCTCCGACTGGAAGTTGCGTCTCACCACACAGTTGAAGAGCACCGGTATGCCACCCAGCTCCCTTGTCTCCCTGACGAACCGCTCGAGGTTGGCATCGAAGGTGGAGCCCACATCCGTGTGCCGGTCAGGCTGCGGTTTCTCATCATTGTGACCGAACTGGATAAAGACATAGTCGCCCTTTTTCATTTTTGCGAGCACGGTATCCCACCGTCCCTCGTCGATGAAACTTTTCGAGGAGCGTCCGTTCACCGCATGATTGTCCACCAGCACGCGGTCGGTGAAGAAGCCCTGAAGCACCATGCCCCACCCCCTCTCGATATTGCCGTTGGCGATAGACTTGTTGGCCATGGTGGAGTCGCCAATCATGAAGATGGTGAGTGCCGGCCGTTTTCCGGCCGTGCACAGCACCAAGACCACTGTGAAGAGGAGAGCCGTGCGCAGTGTTCGGAGAATGTACCTATGCATACTACTCACCAGCGACGATATCAATCAGTTCCTCGGGAGCGACGAGTTTTTGCTCACCGCTCACCATATTCTTGAGCATGAGTTTTCCCTCGGCCAGTTCGCTTTCGCCCACGATGGCCACGAAAGGCACATTCTGCGCATTGGCATAGCTCATCTGCTTTTTCATCTTGGCCTTGTCGGGATACACCTCGCACCTTACGCCCCTGGCGCGGCATGCCGCCGCCACCGGCAGGCAAGCCTCCAGCTCAGCCTGTCCCATATTGACGAAGAGCAGCTGTGTGCCGTTGAACGACTCCTCGGGATAGAGGTCGAGTGCGTTGAGCACATCGTAGATGCGGTCGGCACCGAAGGAGATGCCCACACCGCTGAGTCCCGGCATGCCGAAGATGCCCGTGAGGTTGTCGTAGCGTCCGCCTCCGGTGATGCTTCCCATGGGCGTGTCGAGCGCCTTCACTTCGAAGATAGCGCCTGTGTAGTAGTTGAGGCCACGTGCCAGGGTGAGGTCCAGTTCCATAGCATTGGTCATGGGGCACTTCTTGAGCGTGTCGAGAATGAAGCGCGACTCCTCGACGCCCTTCAGTCCCACCTCGGAAGCCGCCAGCACCTGTGCGATAGTGGCCAGTTTCTCATCGTTGGAGCCCGTCATGGCCAGGATAGGCTGCAGACGGGCGATATTGTCTTCGGTGAGACCGTCCTGGCGCAGTTCGTCGTTGACGGCATCGATACCGATTTTATCGAGTTTGTCGATGGCCACTGTGATATCGACCATTTTCTCGGGAGCGCCGATTACCTCGGCGATGCCCTGCAGGATTTTCCTGTTGTTGAGTTTGATGGCCACCCTGACACCGAGGCGTGCGAACACGGTGTCGACAATCTGCATCAGTTCCACCTCATTGAGGAGCGAGTCGCTTCCCACGACATCGGCGTCGCACTGGTAGAACTCGCGATAGCGTCCTTTCTGCGGCCGGTCGGCGCGCCATACGGGCTGAATCTGATAGCGCTTGAAAGGGAGCTGCAGTTCCTCGCGGTGCATGACGACGAAGCGTGCGAACGGCACGGTAAGGTCGTAGCGCAGTCCTTTCTCGCAGATGCGTGCCGCCAGGTGCAGGTGGTTGCGCTGTAGCAGTTCCTCGTCGGTCACTTTCTGTGTGAACTCGCCCGAGTTGAGAATTTTGTAGACCAGTTTGTCGCCCTCCTCACCATATTTTCCCATGAGTGTGGAAAGGTTTTCGAGGGCGGGAGTCTCAATTTGTTTGAATCCATAGAGCGAGAAGACCTCGCGAATGGTGTTGAAGATATAGTTGCGCTTGGCCATCTCTACGGGAGAGAAGTCGCGCGTGCCTTTTGGGCGTGACGGTTTTTGAATCATTATTGGCGTACGATAGTTTGTGCCCTGTCCGGGCCGATTGAAATGATGGTGATAGGAGTCTCGAGTTGTTTTTCGAGGAAGCGGATGTAGGCAGAGAACTGTTCAGGGAACTGCTCTTCGGAGGTGAGTCCTGACAGCGGAGTCATCCATCCCGGCAGTTCCTCGTACACCGGCTCGATGCCCTGGTTGATGTCGTAGGGGAAATAGTCGATGAGTTTACCATTCTGCCTATAAGCCACACAAGCCTTGATGGTCTTGAAGGAGTCGAGCACATCGCTCTTCATCATGATGAGCCTTGTGACGCCGTTGACCATGATGGAATAGCGGAGTGCCACGAGGTCAATCCATCCGCAGCGGCGTTCACGTCCGGTGACGGCTCCATATTCATGTCCGATTCGGCGTATCTCGGCACCGGTCTCATCGAAGAGTTCTGTGGGGAAAGGTCCTGCGCCCACTCTGGTGCAGTAAGCCTTCATGATGCCGTAGACCTCGCCGATGCGGTTGGGTCCGATGCCCAGTCCGGTGCAGGCACCCGCGCAGATGGTATTGGAAGAAGTGACAAAGGGATAGCTGCCGAAGTCTATATCGAGCATGGTGCCCTGTGCTCCCTCGCAGAGCACGCTTTTGCCCTGTCGGAGCAGGTTATTGATTTCGTGCTCGCTGTCGACGATGGTGAACTGCTTGAGGTATTCGACACCCTCCATCCAGGTTTTCTCCACCTCGGTGAGGTCATAATCAGTATAGCCCAACTGTCGGAGAGTCTCCTCATGGCGTGCCTTGTGTTCGGCATAGCGCTCCTCGAAATGGTCGAAGAGGTCGCCCACGCGGAGTCCAGTGCGCGACACCTTGTCGGTATAGGCCGGTCCGATACCCTTTCCGGTCGTGCCCACTTTACCTTTTCCCTTTGAAGCCTCGATGGCCGCATCGAGCAGTCGGTGCGTGGGCATGATGAGATGTGCCTTTCTGGAGATATGGAGACGTCCGTGCAGGTCGTGTCCGCTTTTGGCCAGTTCCTTGGCCTCGTTCATAAACAAGTCGGGTGCGAGCACCACGCCATTGCCAATGATGTTGACTTTATCGCCCTGGAAGATACCTGACGGTATACTTCTGAGCACATATTTCTGACCTTCGAACTCGAGCGTGTGTCCGGCATTCGGTCCGCCTTGGAATCTTGCCACCACATCATAATGCGGTGTGAGCACATCTACGACTTTTCCTTTGCCCTCATCGCCCCACTGCAGTCCCAGCAGGACATCAACTTTTCCTTTATTCATTTTACGGGTTTATTATTGTTGTTTGATTTTGCTTTGCTTTTTTCACTGGCGGGTATTTTACCGCCGACAGTTTTTTGGGCAGATTTTGCTTCGGCCTCCTTGATTTTTTTCCGTTTTCTGTTCAGCTTGGCATTGCATGTGCTGCAGATGCCATAGATGTCGAGTGTGAAGCTTTCCTTGTGAAACCTCTTCATCTTCATGGTTTCGATGACCGTTTCGACCTGCTGTGTGCCCAGTTCGGTCACCTTTCCGCATATTTTGCAGATTTGGTGACAGTGGTTGGGTCTGAGGAAGGAAGACTCGTAGACGGTGTGCTGCGAGAAGCTGTGGCTCACCACGAGCGGCACCTTGAGGAGCAGCTCCATGGTATTGTAGAGTGTGGCCCTGCTCACCCTGAAATACTGTTCCTCCATTCGTTCGCTGAGTTGCTGCAGCGAGAAATGGCCTGTAAAGGAGCAGACGGCATCGAGAATGGCATAACGTTCGGGAGTTTTCCTCAGTTTATGCTCATTGAGATACGCGGTCAGGACATTGTGGGCGTTATTGCTGTTATCTTCCATATCCACACAACTTGACTGCGGCTCAGGGCCGTGTGGCACCGAAGTCGCAGCAAATAAGTGATGCAAAGGTAACTAAATAATTACGAAAAGGAGCAGGATTATAGAAGATTAACGAAAAAAAGGCCTTAAAGTTTAGAATCCCGCCTTTTTAAGTGCGCTGTCGACCGCCTGCTGGTAGAGAGCCCCCGCATCAGCGAGTTTGTTGAGGCACGCCATGGCCGCTTTTCTCACCGGGAGCGACTCGTCGTGCAGTGCCACGACGGCCTGGTCGACCACCTCGTTTACCCCCCGGGTGTCGGGCAGTGTGCCGGCGGTGAAGAGCCGTGCCAGTGTCATGAATCCGCACACCTGCCGCAGTTTGTCGTCGGATGCGAGCCATTTGAATGCGAGCGAGGGCGCGTAGTCGAGATACTGGAAGAGGAAGAAAGGCGCCATTTCGGCCATTTCAGCGGTCTGCAGCGTCTCTGCCCACAATTCGGCTATCTCAGGCAGCATTTTCTCCGGCGGCATGATCATCAGTGCCAACAATCGGCACTCCCTCACATTCTCTTTCCAAAGCTCTATGGCGAGCGGATAGTCCTTTCCCAGTTCCTTCGCCATATTCTGAAGGTCAGTGATTTTGGCGCCCCAGTTAAGGTGATAGTTTAATCCTTTATCGCGCATGGAGGCAGCAGCCACTCCGTCCATGATAAGGCGGAACGACTGCTTTACCTCTTTCAGTTTTTGGCGTGTTTCTTCGGTCATGATGACGGTATGTAATAAATAACATGAAAGCCCCAACTTAGAGGAAGCCATACTGCTGAGAGTAGCGCATCATCTGATGTTCGTAAGTCTCGGTATAATCGATGCAGACATCGGCGACCTCGCCTTCAGGACCGTAGACCAGTGAGAGACGTGGGTTGATGAATCCCTTATAGGGAGCGAGATTCAGCCTGCGGTACCGTTCGAGCACCTCGGCATGGAGTTGCGCCTCCACCTTCACGCCATAGTCTTCTACGAGATGCCGGGCCGCCTCGAAGTCGCCCTCGCTTTTGATGCGCTGCACCTCGGCCAGGAGCCGGGCGAAGAGCTCGCGCAGGGCACCGAAGTCGCGGATATGCAGGAAGGTTTTTCCCTCTTTCCGGCAGAGGCACACATTTCCGTCGGAGTGGCTCATCACCCATCGAGCGATGAGCGCCCTGTTGCGCATGTGCGCCTCCTCTATCTGATGCCCCTCGCGAATGCGTGTGAGCTGTGTAAGAAGTCCGTTGAGCAGGTAACAATAATACTGCGCCTTATACGCCTCGCCGTCGGGTAGCAGTCCAAGCTGGACCAGTTTCTCGTCGGCGATGTAATAAAGTCCGAAGAGGTCGGCTCTTGCCTCCTCGATGGTGCTTCCGTAGGCTTTTAGTGCATCGGGGTCGGTATCCGGCAGGAGTTGTCCGCTTCCGTGTCCGAGACATTCGTGCAAGTCAGTATGCAGGTCGTCGCACAAGTCGTCGTATTTTTCAATCAGGCTGAGCACCACATCATCATCGATAAACTCCTCTCTGAATCCGTTGCCGTGCGCCGCCTTGTTGTAAGCCTCGGTGAGGTTGCCTATGGTAACGCTCTTGCTGCCGTGTGTTGCCCTTATCCAGTCGGCATTGGGCAGGTTGATACCGATGGCCGAGCTGGGATACTCCTCGCCGCCGAGCATGGCCGCGCACACCACGTGTGCCACTACCCCTTTGACCACCTTTTTCCTGAATTTCGGGTCGACGGGCGAGTGGTCTTCAAACCACTGCGCGTTGTCGCTGATGAGGCGGGTTCGTCGTGTGGCCTCAATATCTTTGTAATGCACGATGCCCTCCCATGTACCTTTCAGTCCGAGAGGATCACCATACACCTCGATAAAACCATTGATGAAGTCGACCACGCCCTCCGTTTCCTTGAGCCATTCGATGGAATAGCGGTCAAAAATGTGCAAGTCGCCCTCTTGGTAATACTTTATGAGCAGTTCTATTGTTAACTTCTGTTGTTCATTCTCGGCCACGCCTGCCGCTTTCTCCAGCCACTCTACGACATGCCTTATGGGTTCGCCGTACAAGCCCTGTGCCGTCCACGTCTCCTCGACGAGCCGTCCATTCTTTTTCACGAGCCGGCTGTTGAGTCCCCATGAAGCGCCGTCGCCGGGATGTGCAGCCTTCATTTCGGCATAATACTGTTCGGCCTCCTGCTGTGACACCCCCTCATAAAGGTTGCATGCCGAGGAGCTCACGAGGTCCTCGCCTTCGGCCTGGTTCACCCTTTTCGGGCAGACGGCCGGGTCGAAAATAACGGGACATATCACCTCAAGAAGCGTTTCGACCTTCTCCTCCTCGCCGAGCGGAAGCAGTTGGCCGGGTGTGTTTCTCACCAGGTTTCGGAAGAATTCTTCGGAGAAGCCCGGTTCGAATTTCTCGCATCCATAGTGATGATGAATACCATTGGAGAACCACACCCTCTTGAGGTAGACATAGAGTGCGTCCATGTCGTCATCGTGGCCTATGAGGCAACGGTGCGCCACCACTACCGCCTCAAGCGTTTTTCTTATGAGGAGGTTGTATTTACCGTATTGGTCGAACGTGATGTCTCTTCCCGCGAGCGTAGCTTCGGAGAGGTAATAGACGAAAAGTTTTTGGCGTAAAGTGAGATTTTCGAATCCATTGAGCCGGTAGCGCAGCATCTGAATGTCGGCGAACCGTTCGTTGGCGTATTGAAATGGTGTGCTGTCAGGCGATTGCATTATGCTTGAGTTTGCTTAGCCTTTTTGGCTGATTTTTTCTCTTTCATGGACGGGTGCTGAGCGAGATGTTTCATTTTGTACTCTCTCGGTGTGATGCCGTTGATTTTGTAGAAAGAGGCGTAGAACGACTGTCTGTTGGAGAATCCCACCATGTTGCTGATATCCTCCATGTTAAGATCCTGGTACCGTTTGTCGACGAGCAGCGTCATGGCCTCATCGATGCGGTATTTGTTGACGAAGGAAGTGTAATTCATGTGGAATCTGACATTGACCACAGCCGAGATGTATCGGGTATTGGTGCCCAGTTCTTCGGCCAGTTTTTTTGCGGAATAGGTTTTGTCCTTGTACTTTTTCTGAATGAGGATAATCTCCAGGATTCTCTCCTTCAGCTCATCCATGAGCTTAGGACTCACCAAGCTGCGGTAAGCGGCTTCTTTTTCCTTTTTTTCGGTGATGTTATACTTTGCCATATCTATTAGAAAAGGTTTATGAAGTGATTGCCATTTATTGTCAGCTACAAAAATAACAAAAAAGTATTATAATCGCAAAAATTCATGCAGATTTTTATAAAAAAAAAGTTTAACTTTGCAGAAAAGTTCCGAAATGATAAATTTTTTTACTATATTAAGCAAATTTTTCGGCTATTCAACCTTTCGTGAACATCAGTTGGAGGTGATAGAGCGCTTGACGTCGGGCGGCGATTGTTTGGTTCTGATGCCCACCGGTGGCGGCAAGAGCCTATGCTATCAAGTGCCCGCCTTGGCCATGGACGGCACAGCAATAGTAGTATCACCGCTCATCAGTCTGATGAAGGACCAGGTGGAAGCCCTCTGCGCCAACGGTATTCCTGCCGAGACCTACAACAGCGCGCTGAGCATGGAGGAGCAATACGAAGTGCGCCGTCGTTGCCTATCCGGCGAATTGAAATTGATTTACGTTTCTCCAGAAAAACTTTTGTCAGAAATAGACAGTTTTTTCTCCCATCTGCAACTCTCATTTTTTGCCATCGACGAGGCCCACTGCATCAGCCAATGGGGCCATGATTTCCGCGAGGAATACACCCAGCTACACGTACTGCATGAGAAGTTTTCGCATGTACCTATTATAGCCCTCACCGCCACAGCCGACAAGATAACGCGTAAAGACATTGTGGCGCAGTTGCGTCTCAACGTGGAAGAAGGTAGCGGCATCTTCATCAGTTCGTTCGACCGTCCCAACCTGCGCCTGAGTGTCATCAAAGGGTATACAAAATCGAAGAAAGATTCTTACATCGTGAACTTCATACGCCGCCGGCCCGGCTCGCCCGGCATCGTATACTGTCTGAGTCGCCAGTCGACCGAAGTTTTGGCCCGGCATCTGCACCGCTACGGCATCAGCGCCCTCCCCTACCACGCCGGTTTGAAACCGGAAGAACGCAGCCACACCCAAGACCTGTTCCGCAACGACGAGGTGCAGGTGGTTTGCGCCACGATAGCCTTCGGCATGGGCATCGACAAGAGCAACATCCGCTGGATTATCCACTACAACCTGCCCAAAAGCATAGAAAGTTTCTACCAGGAGATAGGCCGTTCGGGCCGAGACGGCGCCCCCGCCGAGACCGTGCTTTTCTACTCACTGCAAGACATGGTACAGCTTACCAATCTCATCAACGGCGGCAGCGATGAGAACCAGCGCCGTGTGAACCTGGACAAGCTTCGGCGCATGCAGCAATATGCCGAGTCGACGGTGTGCCGCCGCCGCATTCTGCTGAACTACTTCAACGAGCTATCGCCTCACGACTGCCACAACTGCGACATCTGCTTCCATCCCCCCGTGCGCCGCGACGGCACCATTGAGGCCCAGAAGCTGCTGAGCGCCGCGGTTCGCACGGAGAGCTGCGCTTCCGCCCGCACAATAGTCGACATACTGACCGGCAGCCACAGCGCCACCATCCGCACCAACGGCTACGACCATCTGAAAACCTACGGTGTGGGCAAGGAGCATCCGCCCCACGTGTGGAACGACTATCTACTCCAGTTGCTCCAGATGGGCTACATCGAGATAGAATATGACCGGTGGAATGCCGTGAGCGTCACTCCTTTAGGCTGGGAAGTGCTGCGCGGCGGCCGCCGTGTGGAGTTGTGCGACAGCCGTAGCGACGACGCCCCCACCAACGCAGGCCGCAAGAAACGCGAGCTCCATGTGGAGATACCCTTCCTGAGCACCGACGAGGCAAGAGACCGCCGTTTGACGGAAGAGCTCCGGAAGTTGCGTCAGGTCATTGCCAAGAGCGAGCATGTGCCAGCCTATGTGGTTTTCAGCGACAAGGTGCTCCAGTTGCTTGTGATGCACAAGCCTACCACCGTGGAGCAGTTTGGCGAGATTCCCGGTATCGGTGAGCATAAGCGCGAGCGCTACGGCGCCACCTTTGCCAAGGCTATCAAGAGTTTTCTTGAAGGGGAGATGAAGGGGAGTTAAAGGGACATTTAAAAGGAAGTTAAAGGGAAGTTAAAAGGGAGTTAAAGGGAAGTTAAAGGGACATTTGTGGGTGATTGAAGGGAAGTTGAAGGGAAGTTGAAGGGACATTTGTGGGTGATTGAAGGGAAGTTGAAGGGAAGTTGAAGGGAAGGCAAAAGGAAGTTAAAGGAAGTTAAAAGGAAGTTAAAGGGACATTTGTGGGTGTATTAAATGGGGAGATAAAGGGAAGGTAAAGGGACTTATGCTCTTTAATTGATGGTATTTTGGGGCTGTTATTCGCTACTGAAAGAGCCTATAAGTATGCAAGAAACTTACGGCAGGAGGCAGCTGTAAGAAAAAACAAGGCGGGAGAGGCGTGTTTTTCATTTAGAATGTGGTGAGATACGAAAAAAATGTTTAACTTTGCTGCCTGTTAGCAGGAGAACGCATCATAAAGAGACAGTAAAATGAGTATCAGCATAGTGAAATACAATGCAGGCAACGTATTCTCGGTGGAGAGTGCGCTCCACCGTTTGGGAGCCGAAGCCATTGTGACCGACGACCCCCTCGTGCTGAGCAAGAGCGAGAAAGTGATATTTCCCGGTCAGGGAGAGGCGAGCCATGCCATGGCCTATCTCCGCTCTCACGGTCTGGACGAGGTGATCCGCAGTCTTCGCCAGCCGGTGCTGGGCATCTGCATCGGTCAGCAACTGCTCTGCAAGCATAGTGAGGAAGGCGACACCGACTGTCTCGGCATCATCGACGCCCCCGTGTTGCGTTTCCGTGCGTCGCGTCATGAAGACAAGATACCCTGCATGGGGTGGAACGACCTGTACGACCTGCGTTCGCCCCTTTTCGACGGACTTGGCCCATCGCCCTACGTCTATTTCGTTCACAGCTATTATGTTCCCCTCTGTGCCGCCACGATAGCGAAAGCCGATTACACCCTACCCTATAGTGCCGCCCTGCATCAGGACAATTTCTACGCCACCCAGTTCCACCCCGAGAAAAGCGGCAGTGTGGGTGAACAGATATTACGCAATTTTCTCACCCTCTGAACCCGACGAGCAGTATGACGAGAAGACCCATCGAAGCGATACCCGCTATAGACCTCATAGACGGCCAGTGTGTGAGGCTGATGCAAGGCGACTACAGCCGGAAGACCGTATACGGCGCCCATCCCGAGGAGACCGCACAGGAGCTGGAAGCCGCCGGTTTCGAGCGTCTGCATGTAGTAGACCTTGACGGAGCCCGTGCGGGCCACTGTGTGAATCTCGACGTGCTTCGCCGCATCACCACGTCGACGCGTCTGAAAGTGGATTTCGGCGGCGGTGTGAAGAGCGAGAGCGATGTGGAGGCCATATTAGAAGCCGGTGCCCGCCAGGTGACCATCGGTTCGCTGGCCGTGAATGAGCCCGAGCTTGTGACCGGTTGGGCCGCCCACTACGGTGCCGACCGTCTGATTATCGGTGCCGACGTGCGCGACGGCCACATATCCATCCACGGATGGCAGGAAGACAGTGCCACCACGCTCGACGAGCTGCTGACCTACTACACCCAGCGCGGCATCCGCCACTTTTTGTGCACCGACATCAGCCGCGACGGCATGCTCCAAGGTCCTGCCACCCCATTGTACGAAGAAATCATGCGCAAGTATCCGTCAATCCACCTGATAGCGAGCGGCGGCATATCCTGCACAGAAGACATACTGACGCTGGAATCGGCCGGCATCCCTGCTGTCGTTTTCGGCAAGGCCTATTATGAAGGCCGCATAGACCCGGAGAAGATACTGAAACGATGAGTTTAGCCAAGAGAATCATACCCTGCCTGGACGTGAAAGACGGCCTCACTGTAAAGGGGACCCACTTTGTGAACCTCCGCACGGCCGGCGACCCAGTGACCCTGGCCAAGGCCTACAGCGAGTTGGGCGCCGACGAACTGGTGTTTCTGGACATCACCGCCAGCCATGAGGGCCGCAAGACATTCACCGACCTCGTGACCCGTCTGGCCCGTGAGATCAGCATCCCCTTCACCGTGGGCGGCGGCATCAACGCCCTTGACGACGTGGAGCGTCTGCTGCTGGCCGGCGCCGACAAGGTGAGTGTGAACAGCGCCGCCCTGAAAGACCCCTCGCTGATAGACAAGATTGCCTCGCGTTTCGGTTCGCAGGTGTGCGTGTGCGCCATCGACGCCCATGAGGAAGACGGCCGTTGGGAGTGCTACATCCACGGCGGCCGGATACCCGCCGGCCGCGAGTTGACTGAATGGGCTCTTGAGGTGGCCGACCGTGGTGCCGGCGAGATACTCTTCACGAGTATGAACCACGACGGAGCGAAAGAAGGCTATGCCAACGAGATGCTGGCCCGCTTGAGCGACCTACTCCCCATTCCCGTGATTGCGAGCGGCGGAGCCGGCCGGAAAGAGCATTTTCGCGACGTGTTCACCGAAGGCAAGGCCGACGCCGCCCTTGCTGCGAGCGTGTTCCACTTCGGTGAGATAGGCATATCCGAGTTGAAACAATATTTGAAAAGCTGCGGCATAGCCGTAAGGCTCTGAATCCGCCCACGGTGCCGGTCCATCCGGCCCATTGATAAAACCAAAAAGCGAAATGATAAAGACGAGTGACATAGACTTTGAGAAAGGCGGCGGCCTTGTCCCCGCCATAGTGCAGGATGCCCGCACCCAGCGCGTGCTGATGCTGGGCTACATGAATGCCGAGGCCGTAGAAAAGACCCTCTCGACCCAGCTGGTGACCTTCTTCAGCCGGAGCCGCCAGCAGTTGTGGACCAAAGGCGAGACCTCCGGCAACTATCTCCATCTGACCGAGATGCAGCTGGACTGCGACCAGGACACCCTTTTGGTAAAAGCCACGCCCGACGGTCCGGTGTGCCATACCGGCACCGACACCTGCTGGGGCGAGAAGAACGAGATGCCGGAGCGCAATCCGCTTCTTTTCCTGACCGAGCTGCAGGACTTTGTGGAGAAGCGCTATGCTGAGCGTCCCTCCGGCAGCTACACCACCGAGCTGTTTGAGTCGGGTGTGAACCGCATGGCCCAGAAAGTGGGCGAAGAAGCCCTTGAGGCCGTGATAGAAGCCACCAACGGCACCAACGAGCGTCTGGTCTACGAGGGCAGCGACCTGCTGTACCATCTGATTGTGCTGCTCACGAGCAAAGGGCTCCGTATAGAAGACCTGGCCCGCGAGCTGGTGGTACGCCACGACCCCAACTGGCAGAAGCACTGAGCGAAGGCCCCTCAAGTCAAATCGCCCTACCCATTAGAACATAAATCATAAAAACGATACAAGACATGCTGATAGACTACAAGAATGTCAATGTGAACCAAGAGAACCAAGCCGTTCTGAAGGATGTCACCTTTCAGGTGAAGGAAGGCGACTTCGTGTATATCATAGGCAAGGTAGGAGCCGGCAAGAGCTCGCTTCTGAAAACCATCTACTGCGAGTTGGACCACGACCACCCCGAGAAAGCCGAAGTGCTGGGAGTGGATATCAGCCACATCAAGCGCAAGGAGGTGCCCGCTCTACGCCGGCAGATGGGCATTATCTTCCAGGACTTCCAGTTGCTTCACGACCGCACCGTGCGCCGCAATCTGGAATTTGTGCTGAAGGCCACCGGTTGGAGGAGCCGCAAGGAGCGTACGGAGCGTATAGAGGCCGTACTGGAAAAGGTAGGCATGCTCGACAAGCTCGACAAGATGCCCCATGAGCTTTCTGGCGGCGAGCAGCAGCACATAGCGATAGCCCGCGCGCTGCTGAACGAGCCCAAGATTATCATTGCCGACGAGCCCACGGGCAACCTGGACCTTGAGACGGCGCGCCACATCGTAAGTCTTCTCCAGGACATCAGCAAGCGCGGCACCTCGGTTGTGATGACGACGCACAACATCCAGCTGCTCGACGAGTTTCCCGGCACCGTGTTCCGCTGCAAGGACGGCAAGATGACCGAGGTGACCCACGAGTACCGTCAGATGGACCTGACCGAAGACAGCAAAGCAGAATAAACCAACGAAAAAAAGACGAAGATATGAAAGTAATGAAATTCGGCGGCACCTCCGTCGGTTCTCCCGAGAGAATAAAGAAAGTGGCCGGTTTGGTTACCCGTTCCGGCGAGCCCACTTTTCTGGTGCTTTCAGCCATGTCGGGCACTACCAACACCCTTCTTGAGATAAGCGACTATCTGTTCAAGAAGAACCCCGACGGTGCCAACGAGACCATCAACCAGTTGGAGCGCAAATATCTGTCGCACGCAGAGGAGCTGTACACCAACGAGGACTACAAGAAAGAGACCATACAATTCATGCATGAGGAGTTTGACTATCTGCGCAGTTTCACCAAAGACCTGTTCACGAGTTTTGAGCAGAAGAGCATTGTGGCACAGGGCGAGATTTTGAGCACCCACATGATGTACAACTACATGCAGGAGCAAGGCATCGACTGTGTGCTGCTGTCGGCTCTTGACTTCATGCGTACGGACAAGAACGCCGAGCCCGACTCCCAGTATATCCGCAAGAAGCTCAATGCCCTGATGGACGCCAACGACGGCCACCAGGTATACATCACGCAAGGATTCATCTGCCGCAACACCTACGGCGAGGTAGACAATCTGCTTCGTGGCGGCAGCGACTACACCGCGTCGCTGATAGGCGCCGCCATCGATGCCGAGGAGATACAGATATGGACCGACATCGACGGCATGCACAACAACGACCCACGCGTAGTGGAGAAGACCGAGTCGGTGAAGCGTCTGAACTTCGAGGAGGCCGCCGAGCTGGCCTATTTCGGTGCCAAGATTCTCCATCCCACCTGCATTCAGCCCGCCAAGTTTGCCGGCATTCCCGTTCGCCTGCTCAGCACGTTGGACCCCGACGCCGACGGCACCATCATAGACAATGTGACGATGCGCGGCACCATCAAGGCCATCGCCGCGAAGGACGACATCATCGCCATCAAGATAAAGAGTTCGCGCATGCTTTTGGCCACCGGTTTCCTCCGCAAGGTGTTTGAGATTTTTGAGAGTTACCAGACCCCGATTGACATGGTATGCACCTCGGAGGTCGGCGTATCGGTGACGATAGACAACGGCAGCCATCTGCAGGAGATAGTGGATGAGCTGAAGAAATACGGCACGGTGACTGTGGACAACGACATGTGCATCATCTGCATTGTGGGCGACCTTGACTGGAGCAATCTGGGCTTTGAGACGCTGGCCACCGAGGCGATGAAAGACATCCCTGTGCGCATGATATCATACGGAGGGTCCAACTACAACATCTCGTTCCTGGTGAAAGAGCAGGACAAAAAGCGCGCCCTTCAGAATCTGAGCAAAGAGATTTTCGGTCACTAACCCCCATTTCCCATTTATGAGAACCGTATTTCCGACAGACGCCTTCCGCCAGTTGACCACGCCCTTCTACTACTACGACACCGACCTGCTTCGTGCCACCATCCGCACTATACAGGAGGAAGTGTCGAAGCATGCAGGTTTCTGCGTACACTATGCCGTAAAGGCCAACGCCAACCCCCGCCTGCTGAACATCATCGGTCAGTCAGGTCTTGGCGCCGACTGTGTGAGCGGCGGCGAGATTCTGGCCGCCCTTGGCGCCGGCATACCCAAGCACCGCATTGTATATGCCGGTGTGGGCAAGAGCGATTGGGAGATCAACTTAGGTTTGGACAAGAACATCTTCTGCTTCAATGTAGAGAGCATAGCCGAGTTGGAAGTACTGAACGAGTTGGCCGCGCACAAAGAGAAGACTGCCCGTGTGGCGCTCCGCATCAATCCCGATGTGAAGGCCCACACACACGCCAAGATCACCACAGGTCTGGCCGAGAACAAGTTCGGCATAGCCCTTTGCGACATGGACGAGGCCGTGCGTGCCGCCATGGCCATGGAGCACATCGACCTGGTGGGTCTTCATTTCCATATCGGCTCGCAGATACTCCGCATGGACGATTTTGCAGCCCTCTGCAACCGCGTGAACGACCTTCAGCGCCATCTGGAGCAGAACAAGGTGAAGATAGAGCATATCAACGTGGGCGGCGGTCTGGGCATAGACTACAACTATCCCGACAAGTTGCCCATCCCCGATTTCAAGTCCTACTTCGCCACCTATGCCCGCCATTTGGAGCTTCGTGAGGGTCAGACCCTCCACTTCGAGCTGGGCCGTTCGATTGTGGGTCAGTGCGGTTCTCTCATCACCCGTGTGCTGTATGTGAAGCAAGGTGTGGCCAAGCAGTTTGCCATTGTAGACGGAAGCATGACCGAGCTAATCCGTCCCGCCCTGTACCAAGCCTACCATCAGATAGAGAATCTCCAGGACGAAGGCGCCATGGAGACCTACGATGTGGTGGGTCCGGTATGTGAGTCGAGCGACGTATTTGCGAAAGCAGTAGACCTGCGTCATGTGAAGCGCGGCGACCTGCTTGCCATCCGCAGTGCAGGCGCCTACGGCGAGTCGATGGCGTCGTGCTACAACTGCCGCAAGCTTCCCCCCAGTTATCTGACAGAAGACTTATGACCTTTAGTCCCCTTATACTGATTCTATCGGCCGTACTGGTGTTGGTTGGTGTCGCCACCCCTTTCATCAACCCCCTGTTCCGCCGTCCCTCTACCCCGCCGCGTGAAGAAGGCCCTTCGGCCGACGGTCCCGGCATCAGCATACTGCTGGTTTCGCGCGGCAATCCCGTGGCGCTCGACGAGCACCTCCCCATTTTTCTGACCCAGGAGTATGCACCCGGGTACGAAGTGATTGTCGTGGCCGACAAGACCGACGATGAGACCGGCAATGTGCTGAAGCGCTACGCCAACCAGGAGAAGTTGTACAGCACCTTCATACCCGCCAGTTCGCGCTATATGAGCAAGAACAAGCTTGGCGCCACCTTAGGTGTGAAAGCCGCCAAGAACGACTGGGTAGTGATGGTAGACCCCGCCTGCAAGCCCGAGAGCTCGCACTGGCTGGAGTCGTTGTCGCGCCACTGCGGCAGCCACACCAACATGGTGCTGGGCTACACCCACTTCAACGACGAGGCCCCCCGCATGATGGGCTTTGAGCATCTGCACAACGCCTGTTACCTGCTGCGCTCTGTGGAGCAAGGCTATCCCTACCGCACCAACTGCAGCGTGTTGGCCTTCAGGAAGCAAGAGTTTCTAGAGGGCTACGGCTTTCAGGGCAATCTGAAATACTCCATCGGCGAGTACGACTTTCTGGTGAACAAATTCGGCCGCAGCGGCAGTACGGTCACCGCTATGGAGCCCGACTCCTGGCTGCTGGAAGACACCCCCTCGAAACGCACATGGCAGAACCGCAAGGTATACTACCAGGAAGTGCGCCGGCATTTGGAAAAAGGCCACCGCTACCAAACGCTGTACCTTGTAGACCAGTTGTCCATGCACCTGACCTATCTGCTGGAGCTGTGCGGCATTGCTTACGGCGCCCTCACCCACGAGTGGCTGCTGCTGGGTGCGGGCATCTTATCCTTAGTGCTCACCCTGGTGCTGCGCACTGTCATCGGCCGTAGGGCCAGCCGTGCGATGGGCGCCCACTGCGGTTGGTATCAGATAGTGCCCTTTGAGCTGTCCCTCTTATGGCACCGTCTGGCCACGATGATACGTTATGAGTATGCCGACAAGAGCGACTTTATCAGTCAGAAGGTATAATCATCCGGTAAGAAACCAAGAAAAGAAGAAACAGAATGGCACTCAAGATACTCCATTTCACCCCTGAGGTAGAAGCAGGATCACCTTTCGCCCAATACATCGATATGCTGCTCTATAAGATGAGTCAGCGTGCCGACACCTATCTGGTGACCCACGCCCCGCTCTCATCCGGTCCGTCGACCAACATACCGACCTACTCGATTGACGACAGCGAGCGGCGTCCCTTCTATAAGAAATGCAGCACCCTTCTGGCCCTTCAGCGCCGTTATCTCCAGACGCTCTACTCCATCAAACCCGATGTGGTGCACATACACGGCAGTTGGAATTTTCTCTGCTCGCGCATAGCCCTTTGGTCGCGCAAGCGCGGTTTCAAAGTGATTCTCTCTCCTTTCTACTCGCTTGAGGTGAACGAGGAGCAGACCGACTACGGCATGAAGATGTGGAAGATGATCTCCTATCAGAAATCCATGCTCCGCCATGCCAGCGCCATTCACCTGACCGACGGCAGTTCGTACCGCGCCATCATGGAGAAGAAGCTCAACGCCCGCACCCTGCTCATGGAAGACTTTGACGCCCAGAATGAATCAGACTACGACCGGCTGGCCAATGAGCTCATGCTGCTGTACCGCAAGGTACTCGACAGCGATGCCGTTGGGCAGATGGACGTGAACAGCGACGAGGCACTGAGCTCTCTGCTGCATGTGGGCATGGCGCGCGAGATGCCCCAGCAGATACTGCCCCCCGAATCGATACTCAACCTGCGCAGCATCAAGCCCACTGCCTGGCGCTACATCGACCTCTACTCCTACGACCAAGGTGTGAGCGACATACTTCAGGAGGGTGTGAACCGCATGCAGCTCCGTCTGCCCGACCTTCAGGCCGAGCAAGTGGACCGTTTCCCCTCCCGTCTGCGCCGTGACAAGTCACCCTTGCCCAGCGACCTGCTGCTCTCCGAAGACCGCAAGATGCGCAAGCGTCTGAACGAGCTTCTGGACCGTGATGAAGAGACCGAGCGCAAAGTGCTGGTGATGGTGCTCAACATCAAGCACCACTATGAAGGGAAGACCCTCAGCCTGCGCCACCTGTGCGACCTCTACGATGTGCTCCGCCATGAAGACTACGATGAGGAGCGCGTGAGCGAAACCGCCGAGCGGTTGGGCATCCATACCCTGCTTCGCCGTCTCTGCCAGTTGCTTTACGAGACGGTGTATCTGGAAGAAGGATTCATGCCCGTATACCGTCTTGACGACCCAGGCACGGAGCGTATGCGCCAATACATGATAGCCTACTAAACAATACATAACAAAACCTAACCAGAATCTAAATTATGAACCAACGACACCAAGAAACCGTCAATGACCTGAGGTACCTGGAGCTCCTCTCGCACACCTTCCCCACCGTGGCCGATGCGAGCACGGAGATTATCAACCTGCAAGCCATCCTGAACCTGCCGAAGGGCACCGAGCACTTTCTGGCCGACATACACGGCGAGTACGAAGCCTTTAAGCATGTGCTGCGCAATGCCTCGGGCAGCATCAAGCGCAAGGTGCGCGAGATATTCGGCAATGAGCTCCGCGAGTCGGAGATTAAGGAGCTATGCTCGCTCATCTACTATCCCGAACAGAAGTTGACCATTGTGAAGGAGCGCGAGAGCGAACTGACCGACTGGTATCACATCACCCTGTACCAGCTGGTGCGTGTGCTGCGCGACGTATCGAGCAAGTACACCCGTTCGAAGGTACGCAAGGCCCTCCCCTCCGACTTCAGCTATATCATCCAGGAGCTGCTTCACGAGCGCACCGACGACACCGACAAGCACGCCTACGTGCGCGCCATCATCGACACCATCGTGTCGATAGGCCGTGCCGACGCCTTCATCATCGCCATTGCCAATGTGATCCATCACCTTGTGATAGACCAGCTCCATATTCTGGGCGACATCTATGACCGCGGTCCCGGCGCCCACCTCATCATGGACACGATGAAGGACTACAAGAACTGGGACATCCAGTGGGGCAACCACGACATACTGTGGATGGGTGCCTGCGCCGGCAACGACGCCTGCATCTGCAATGTGCTCCGCCTGTCGCTCCGCTACGCCAACCTCACCACCATCGAGGAGGGCTACGGCATCAACCTGGTGCCCCTGGCCACCTTTGCCATGGAGCAGTACGGCGACGACCCCTGCCTGGAGTTTCAGCCCAAGTTGAACGGCGAGAACAAGAACATGGACGAGAAGACCGTGCAGTTGACCGCCAAGATGCACAAGGCCATAGCCATTATCCAGTTCAAGGTAGAGTCGCAGATTATCTCCCGTCATCCCGAATGGAAGATGGCCGACCGTCTGCTGCTCGACAAGGTGGACTACGAGCGCGGCACCGTGACCCTTGGCGACAAGGAATATGTGATGAAGAGCTGCGACTTCCCCACCATCGACCCCAAGGCCCCCACCCGTCTGACCGAGGGCGAGGTCGACCTGCTGAAGAAGCTCCACCGCTCGTTTGTGGTATGCGAGAAGCTTCAGCGCCACATGCACCTTATCCGCACCCACGGCTGCATGTATGCCGTATACAACGACAACCTGCTCTTCCACGCCTCTGTGCCCCTGGAGGCCGACGGCAGTCTGCGTGAGGTGGAGGTAGGCAACGGCCAGCGCTACAAGGGCAAGGAGCTGATGCACACCGTGGGTATGATGATACGCAGCGCCTTCCAGACCGACACCAATCCCGACGACAAGCGCAACTACATCGACTACTTCCTCTATCTGTGGTGCGGTCCTGACTCACCCCTTTTCGACAAGTCGAAGATGGCCACTTTCGAACGTTACTTCCTGAACGAGAAGGAAACCCACAAGGAAGAGAAAGGCTACTACTACAAACTGCGCGACAACGCCGAGATATGCGACAAGATACTCGACGCCTTCGGCGTGGAAGGCGAGAACCGCCACATCATCAACGGCCATGTGCCCGTGCATGTGAAGACCGGCGAGAACCCCATCAAGGCCAACGGGCGTCTGATGGTGATAGACGGTGGTTTCTCCCAGGCCTATCATGCCGAGACCGGCATAGCCGGCTACACCCTTGTGTACCACAGCCGCGGTTTCGAGCTGGTGCAGCACGAGCCGTTCACGAGTGCCGAGGATGCCATCACGCGTTGCACCGACATCAAGAGCACCCGCCAGATAGTGGAGATGTCGTCGCACCGCATGCTGGTGGCCGACACCGATATAGGCAAGGACATCAAGCGGCAGATAGCCGACCTTCAGCGTCTGCTCTACGGCTACCGCCACGGACTCCTGACGCAGAGCGACAGGAAGAAATAGGCTTTCTGAAGGGGAGTAAAAGGGGAGTTAAAAGGAAGTTAAAAGGAAGTTAAAGGGATGTTAAAGGGACATTTGTGGGTGATTAAAGGGGAGTTAAAGAGAAGTTAAAGGGGCATTTGTAGAGATAGGACTAATATTTGAAAACGGATATGAGAAGATTATGGACTATTCTGGCTACGGTACTGCTATTGCCGCTTGGACACCTGTCGGCAAAAGCCGATGACGGCCCGATACGGGTTCGCGGGTGCCGTCCCATGCTGCGTGAAGGCGCGGCGAGCGGCGGCGGTCTGAAGGTGCGGCGCACGACACCGGACGACCACTACATAGGCGACCGGCGGCAGTTGACCGTGCTGGTGAACTTCAACGACCAGGCCTTTACGGCCGAAGAGCCGCTGGCACAATGGGAGAAAATATTCAACACCGAGGGGTTGGTGGAAGAGCCGTTTTTCGGTTCTGTGCGCGACTACTTCACCGACCAGAGCTACGGTCAGTTCCGTCCTTCCTTCGACCTGTATCACGTCTCGCTCGACCAGCCCCGCTCCAAATACAGGAGCACAAGCTCCGACGATGAGAACTCGCAGTATCTGGTGAGCGACATCATGGAAGTGCTGAAGCAAGAAGAGGTGGAATGGCCCGTCTACGACTGGGACGGCGACGGCTACGTGGACCAGCTGCTCATTCTCTATGCCGGCAAGGGTCAGAACGCCGGCGGCGACCGCAACACCATCTGGGCCCACCAGTGGTGGATGACCGAGCACAAAGACAAGGAGACCGGCGAGAAGCTGCCTCCCGTGCCGGTGGTCTACAACGGCACCGTGTATCTTATAGACTGCTACTGCGCAGTGCCCGAACTCGACCAGAAAGGTGGTTACGGCAGTTTCGGCACCATCTGCCATGAGTATAGCCACTGTTTCGGTTTTCCCGACTTTTACTACGGCAGTTACAGCATTGTGGGCGACTGGGACCTGATGGACTACGGCAACTACAACCAAGGCGGTTACTGCCCGGCCGGCTACTCCGCCCACGAGCGCATGCTGATGGGCTGGCTCACCCCCACCGAGCTGACCGCCCCCACCACCATCAGCGGGATGCTCCCCCTGAGCGACGAGGGTCAGGCCTACCTGATACGCAACGACGGTTATGCCGACGAATACTACATCGTGGAGAACCGCCAGCAGAAAGGTTGGGACCGCTACCTTCCCAGCAGCGGTGTGGTGGTGTTTCATATCGACTACGACCCCTCGCTGTGGGGCAGCGTCACCGACTATGTGAACACCTACGACACCCAGCGCTACACCATCTTTCCCGCCAACGGCCGGAACAGCACCTATATGAGCGAAGGGTGGCCCTATCCCTATCAGGACAACGACTCGCTGACCGACGCCTCCACTCCCCCGTCGAAGCTGCTCCATGCCAACGCCAACGGTGAGTATCTGCTGTCGAAACCCCTCTACCATATAAAGGTGGAAAACGGCGAGGCCTCCTTCGACTTCCTCCAAACGGGTGAGTCGTCGGTAGGCAACATCCTGCTGCGCGAAAGCCGGCCCGTGGAGACCCTCTACCGTATGGGGCGCGTACATATCGTGCGCTGCGAGAACGGCGAAGTCAGGAAGATAGTGGTGAAAGAATAGCCGCCGCGTACAGCCGGCAAAAGAATTGCGCCTGCAAGAAGACCCCTTGCAGGCGCAACTTATATTAACCAATTGAATGACCTTTTGGTCAAGGAAGGCATTTACTTCTTGAGATTTCCCAAGATATCGCGTGTCAGTTCCTTGGTGATGGTGCGTGTGGCCGCATTGGTGGCATTCTTCACCACCTTCTGTCCGGCGGTGGTTCTCGACTTGGTTTTCTTGCCCGAAATCTTGTCGCTCACTATTGTGCCCAGCACCGCCGCCAGTGTGGAAGTGATGGCCGTGAGGACTGCCTTGGCCACCTTGCTGAAGAAGCCCGGTTTCGACTTTTCCTTCGCCTCTTTGGCCTCCTCTTTCTCCTTTTCCTTCAGCTGTTTTTCCTCCTCGAGCGCCGCCAGTTCCTTTTCCGACTCTTCCATGAGCACCTCGAAGGCACTCTCACGGTCTACCGCCTTGTCGTACTTGCCGTAGATGCGGCTCTTGCGGATTATTTCCTCGCGCTGCGCCTCGCTGATGGCTCCGATTTGCGAGAGCGGGAAGAGGATTTTGGCCCTCTGCACCATGGCGGGAGCGCCCTTCTCGTCGAGGAAGGAGACCAGCGCCTCGCCCGTCTCAAGATTCATAATCGCCTCATCCGTCTTGAAGCTCGGATTGGGTCGGAATGTATCGGCCGCCGCTTTCACCGCCTTCTGGTCTTTCGGTGTGTAGGCCCTGAGCGCATGCTGCACCCTGTTGCCCAACTGTCCGAGAATAACCACCGGAATGTCCGAAGGGCTCTGTGTGATGAAATAGATGCCCACCCCCTTGGAGCGGATGAGGCGGATTACCTGTTCAATCTTGTCGAGCATGGCCTTTGACGTACCGTCGAAGAGCATGTGCGCCTCGTCGAAGAAGAAGACCAGTTTGGGCAGGTCCATATCGCCCACCTCGGGCAGTGTGGAGTAAAGCTCGCTCATGAGCCAGAGCAGGAAGGTGGAATACAGTTTGGGCTGCAGCATGAGTTTGTCGGCTGCCAGCACATTCATCACACCCTTTCCCCCCTCGCACTGCATGAGGTCGTAGATATCGAACGAAGGCTCCCCGAAGAACTTGTCGGCCCCCTGGCTCTCCATTTGGAGGAGCGCCCGCTGAATGGAGCCGATAGTGACCGAGGTAAAGAAGCCATATTTGGTAGTATACTCCTTGGCGTGCTTTCCCACCCAGTCGAGCATGGAGCGGAGGTCCTTCAGGTCGAGGAGGAGCAGGCCGCGCTCATCGGCTATTTTGAACACGATGTTGAGCACCCCGTCCTGCGTCTCATTGAGCTGCATGAGGCGCGACAGCAGTTGCGGTCCCATCTGCGAGATGGTTGCCCTCATGGGATGACCCTGCTCGCCGAAGACATCGAAGAACCTGACGGGGCAAGGTTGGAACTGCGGATTATCGATACCGAATTCTGGCAGTCGTTTCTCGATGAATCCACTCAATCTGCCCGCCTGAGATATACCGGAGAGGTCGCCTTTCATATCGGCCATGAAGCAAGGCACCCCCGCCTGGCAGAATGTTTCGGCCAGCACCTGCAGTGTGACGGTTTTTCCCGTACCGGTGGCCCCGGCTATAAGTCCATGCCTATTGGCCATTTTACCTTCGATGGAAAGCGCTCCGTCGGCGCAATGGGCGATGTACAGCCCTCTTTCTCTATCTAACATATTTCAAGAAATTATAGTTACGAAAAAAGGAATCGAATCACCTGAAGGGGAGATATGTTGCAAATATATAGAAAATAATCGAGAATGACAAAATAATTGAAAAAAAACATTTCTATGGTCCTATGCAGCCAGGAAGTGCCCTGAACCAGAAAAGGACCAGCATTTTTCTCTTTTTAGGCACCGACAAGAAGGATTTTAGAGAAAATAATGTAAATTTGCAGTCGAGAAGGTAAAAGAATTGTGAAATCACGCCAAACGAACGACGATGATGCAAGTGCAGTTTATCCTGAACCCCATATCAGGCACGAAAGAGAAGTCGGAGATTCCCCAGCTGATAGAGGAGCATCTTGACAAATCCCTCTATGACTACACCATCCGCTACACCGAATATGCCGGTCATGCCCGTGAGATAGCCGAAGAAGCCGCCCAGCAGGGTATAGACATCGTCGTGGCCGTGGGCGGAGACGGTACGGTGAACGAGGTAGGCTGCGGTCTGGCAGGCACCACGACAGCCCTTGGCATACTGCCCTGCGGTTCAGGCAACGGTCTTGCCCGCCATCTCAACATCCCCGTCAGCATAAAAGGCTCCCTCGACATACTGAACCGCAACTGCATCAAGACGCTCGACTACTGCACCATCAACGGCCATCCCTTTTTCTGCACCTGCGGCATGGGGTTCGACGCTTTCATCAGTCAGAAGTTCTCCGAGAGCAAGCGCCGCGGTCCCGCCACCTACGTGGAGAATGTGCTGCGCGAGGGTCTGCGGTATCAGCCCGAGACCTACACGATAGAAGACGAGAGCGGCCGCTACCGCTATCAAGCCTATCTGGTGGCCTGTGCCAATGCCTCCCAATACGGCAACAACGCCTACATAGCCCCGCAGGCCTCGATGAGCGACGGTTTGCTCGACGTGATAGTGATAGAGCCCTTCGACCTGCTTGATGCCCCCCAGATCAGTTTCGACCTGATGAACAAGACGCTGAACAAGAGTGTGAAGGTGAAGACCTTCACCGCCAAGAAAGTGCACATACACCGCAAGCAAGAAGGTCCCGTCCACTTCGACGGCGACCCCATGATGATGGGCACCGACATAGAAGTGGCCGTTGTGGAGCATGGCATCCGCATGGTGGTGAATCCCGACTCCGACGACAATGCCGAGGTGACGCCCAACCTGCTTCAGAGCACCATCAGCGAGCTGTTCAACGAGGTGAGCACGTGGCGTTCGAGCATCAACCACCAGCGCCGCAACATGATAGCGATGAACAAGAAGCTCATCCGCAAGTTGACGAAATAAGGAAGGCACTACAGGATACCGAAACCGGCGATGTTGGAGCATGAATTGCGTTTTTTAGCGTCAGAACGTCTAAAAAAGGAATAAAAAACACATTTTTCGATTGAAAAACGTTTAAATATGCCTCTTTTTTAATAATTTTGCCGCGGAAAATGCATAAGCATATCCCAAAAGAGCAAGAATATCAAATAAATAGAGAGGATGAAACAGTTTTTTACCATCATTTTGACTCTACTGGCCCTTCAGGCCGTGAAGGCACAAGGCACAGTAAATGTAGAGATAACCGATGCCAACTGGGCCACCTATTGGCTGACCGACGGCGTAGACTTTACGAGCAACAGCGACATTACCGCCTACAAGGTGACGACAGTGAAGGAGTCGACCGTAGAGCTGTCGCTTGTGACTAGCGGTGTAGCCGGCGACATCGTGATTGTAGCCGGTCTGGAAGGTGTTTATAAAGTGAACATCGACCCCAATGCCACCCCTGTGACCGGCAATCTGCTGAAGGTATCGGCCGAGGATGTCGTTTCGAACGGCAATTACTACGGCTTGAAACTTTACGACGGTGTACTGGGCTTCTACCGAACCGCTGCAGGCAATGAAGTGCCTGCCGGCAAAGGCTATCTGGTGATAGGCGGCAACAACAAGCCTGTTTACGGTCTGGAGCTTGATGCCGCCGGCATAGAGAGCGCCACGGTGAACAGCGGCGACGGCAAGTTCTACAATCTTCAGGGTATGGAAGTGAGCCACCCCGTGCGTGGCATCTATATTCATAACGGCAAGAAGATAGTGGTCAAGTAAGGAATCGGAAGCAACCATTAATACTATAAGCAAGAGGGTATGTCAAAATTGGCATGCCCTCTTTTTTTGAGGACAAAAGAGGTGCTGTTTCCGTCATTTATAACAAGACAATCACATTATTAAATATAAGGACCATGAGAAGATACCGTGCCCTTTTGCTGTCGCTACTTACAGCCATGTGCCTGACCGCAGGTGCGCAAGGCGGACTGGTAGACACCGGCCGCTCCCATTATGCCATCATGAACAGTGTGCCCCTTGGTGCCACCCACTGGACGGGCGGTTTCTGGGGCGACCGTTTCGGAGTGCTGAGCGAGACCTCGCTTCAGAGCATGTGGAAGACGTGGGACGACCCAGAAGTATCGCACGGTTTCCGCAATTTTGAGGTAGCCGCCGGCACTGTGGCAGGCGTGCATCACGGTCCCCCCTTCCACGACGGCGACATGTACAAATGGCTGGAAGGCGTGGCCACGGTGTATGCCGTGACCCATTCCCCTCAGCTCGACGCCCTAATGGACAAATTCATTGAGCAAGTGGCCAAGGCCCAGATGGCCGACGGCTACATCCACACCCCCGTGGTGATAAAAGAGCGTTTCGGCCAGAGCGGGAAGGACAACACGGTGGTAGGCATCAAGACCGACAGCGAGAAGACCGGTTCGTTTGCCAGCCGCATGCACTTTGAGACCTACAACTTAGGGCATCTGATGACGGCCGGTGTGGTACACTACCGCGCCACGGGCAAGCGCACCCTTCTTGACTGCGGCATCAAAGCCGCCGACTTTCTGTACCGCTTCTGGAAGGAAGCCCCGGGTGACCTGGCCCGCAATGCCATCTGCCCCTCCCACTACATGGGTGCCGCCGAGATATACCGCTGCACCGGCGATCAAAAATACCTGGAGCTGGCCGAGGGACTAATCAACATCCGCGACCTTGTGGAGAACGGCGAGGACCACAACCAGGACCGCATACCCTTCCGCAAGCAATATGAAGCCATGGGCCATGCCGTGAGGGCCAACTATCTGTATGCCGGTGTGGCCGACCTGTACAATGAGACCGGCGAGGAGCAGCTGCTCAAGAACCTGACCAGCATCTGGAACGACATCGTGGAGCACAAGCTCTTCATCACCGGCGGCTGCGGCGCCCTCTACGACGGCGTGTCGCCCGACGGCACCACCTACAACCAGCCCAGCATCCAGCAGATACACCAAGCCTACGGCCGCCAGTATCAGTTGCCCAACGAGACCTCCCACAACGAGACCTGCGCCGACATCGGTCTGCTTCTCTTCTCGTGGCGCCTCTTCACCGCCACCGGCGAGGCCCGCTACGCCGACATGGTGGAGCACGAGCTCTACAACGGCATTCTGAGCGGTATCAGTCTCGACGGCGAGGACTACTTCTACACCAACGCCCTCCGCAAGACCGCCGAATTCCCCTACAAGATGCGTTGGCCGAAGAGCCGCCAGCGCTACATCAGCTGTTTCTGCTGTCCTCCCAACACCCTGCGCACCCTCTGCCAGGCCCAGGAATACGCCTACAGTCTGAGCGCCGGCACCCTATGGTGCAATCTCTACGGCGAGAACGAGCTGAAGACGAAGGCCCTGCAGGTGACGCAGCAAAGCGGCTACCCCTATGACGGCAACGTGGTGCTGACCCTCCACAAGGTGAAGGGCCTTCAGACCGTGAAGCTGCGCATACCCAGCTGGTGCACCCACGCCACGATATTGGTGAACGGAGAGCCCTGGAACGCCGACATCCAGCCCAACAGCTATGTGGCCGTGACCCGCAAGTGGAAAAAGGGCGACAAGATAGCCCTGAGCATGGACATGCACGTAAAACTGCTGGAAGCCAACCCGCTGGTGGAAGAGAGCCGCAACCAGACCGCCGTGCAGCGCGGTCCCATCGTCTACTGCCTTGAAGGAGCCGACATAGAAGGCGGCGGCAAGCTCTGGGACATCGTGATACCCAGCGACATAGAACTCACCCCCTGCCCCGCCACCCTGAACGGCCACGCCTACACCGCGCTGGAAGGCCGCGCCCGTCTGTCCACCTCCGCCCCCTGGAGCCATCAACTCTACCGTGAGCTCGGCACATCACGTGAGGACGTGAAGATACGGCTCATACCCTACTATGCCTGGGGCAACCGCGGCGAGACGGACATGACCGTATGGCTGCCCGTATCAAAATAGCTTCAACATGAAGAAGAGCTACCTACTCATCCTATCAGCCATCGCCTTGATTTGCCTGTGCCGGCCGACCGGTATCAGTGCCCAGGACCTCCATGTACGCGCCGACGGCGGGCCCACGCTGGCCGAAGCCTTCCGTGCCGCGCGCGAGATGCGGCGTGCCGACAGCCTCGGCACGCTCGGCACCCTGACCATCCAGCTAGAGCGCGGCATCCACCGCCTGAAAGAGCCCCTGGTGATACGCCCCGAAGACCGCGACATTGTGGTGCGCGGCCGTGACGGCGCCGTGGTGAGCGGCGGCATCGCCATAACGGGCTGGAAGCGCGAGGGCAAGCTGTGGGTGGCCCAGGTGCCCGACTTCAACGGCCGTGCGCTCGAATTCAGACAACTGTGGGTGAACGGCCGCAAGGCCGTTCGCGCCCGCGACGTGGCTGACTTTGAGCAGATGCACCGCATCCGCTCCGTCGACAAGCAGCGGCGCGAGTTGTGGGTACCCTCCGAAGCCGTGAAGAAGATACGCAAGGCCCCCCATGCCGAGATGGTGCTTCACGAGATGTGGTGCGTATCCGTGCTCCGCATCGCCTCGCTGCGTATAGAAGGCGACTCAGCCGCCGTAATCTTCCATGAGCCCGAGCGGCGCATCCAGTTTGAGCATCCCTGGCCCACGCCCATGGTGACCACCGACGGCCGCAACTCCGCCTTCTACCTGACCAACGCCAAGGAGTTGCTCGACGAGCCCGGCGAGTGGTATTTAGACCTGGCGACCCATAAAGTCTACTACTACCCCCTTGCCGGCGAGGACCTGCGCACCGCCGAAGTGACCGCCCCCATGCTGGAGACCCTTGTCAGGATAGCAGGCACAGCCGACACCCCCGTGAGCGGCATTCGTTTTGAGGGCGTCACCTTCTCGCACACCACCTGGCGCCGCCCCTCGTTTGAGGGTCATGTGCCCCTTCAGGCCGGCATGTATCTGACCGACGCCTACAAGCTTCGTCCGCAGATGGTGCGCCGCGACAACCACAAGCTCGACAACCAAGGATGGCTGGGCCGCGCCGCAGCCGCCATAGCCTGCAGCTGGTGCGAGAACGTGTTTTTCGAGGGTTGCGACCTGCGCCATCTTGGCGGCAGCGGTCTCGACTTTGAAGAAGGCGTGCACCACAGCGGCGCCACTCGCTGCACCCTGCAAGACATCGGCATGAACGGCATTGTGGCCGGCAGTTTCTCCCCCGCCCCTCACGAGACCCACAAGCCCTACCGGCCCTCCGACCTGCGCGAGGTATGCAGCGGCCTCACCATCAGCGACTGTCTGATAGACGATGTGACCAACGATGACTGGGGCTGTGTGGGCATCGCCGCCGGCTATGTGGCCGAGACCACGATAGCCCACAATGAGATACGCGAAGTGTCGTACACCGGCATCAGTCTGGGCTGGGGCTGGAACCGCGACCTTGTGTGCATGCACGACAACCGTGTGGAAGGCAATCTGATACACCACTATGCCAAGCACATGTACGATGTGGCCGGCATCTACACCCTGGGCAACCAGCCCGGCACCCTGATAGAAGGCAATGTGGTGCGCGACATCTACACCCCCGGCTATGCCCACGATCCCCATCACTGGTTCTATCTCTACACCGATGAAGGGTCGTCGAACATCACATTGCGCAACAACTGGACCCCCGAGGAGAAATACCTTCAGAACGCCAACGGCCCCGGCAACCTGTGGGAGCACAACGGCCCCATGGTGGATGACAGCATCCGGCAGCGGGCCGGCATCCGGCCATAATCCCCCCCAACAGACAATAAAAAAACACAAGATAATGGAAAAAGAGAAAAGCAGTTTGAAGAGCACGATAGCCGTGTCGCTCACCAACTATCTCGACGCCGGCGCCATTGTGGCCGGTGCGAGCGGTCTGACCCTTTGGAAGAACTACCTCGGTCTGACAGAAGGCCATCTGGGCTGGCTCAACGCCATCAGCGCCAACTGCCTTGGTGCCGCCATCGGCGCCATCATAGGCGGTTTTCTGGCCGACCGCTACGGTCGCAAGGCCATCTACACCTACAACATGCTGGTATACATGACCGGTGTGGCCCTGATTATGTGCTCCGTGAACTTCGGCATGCTCCTCATGGGCTTCCTCATCACCGGCATCTCGGTGGGTGTGGGTGTGCCCGCCTCGTGGACCTACATATCAGAGAGTTCTGAGACCTCCAACCGCGGCCGCAACATCGGCATCTCTCAGATGGCCTGGGGCATCGGTCCCACCATCATTCTCATTCTCGGCACCCTGCTGGCCCCTCCCACGAGCGGTGCCGGCAGCGAGGGCATGCTCTTCGGTGTGGTACAGTCGCTGGCCGCCCTGTTCGGTGTGAGCGGCGAGGGCGCCAGTCTGAACGTGTTCAGCAGCCGCATCGTGTTTGCCTCCCTCTTTATTGTAGCCTTCATAGCCTGGCTGCTGCAGCGCCGTCTTGAAGAGTCGAAAGAATGGCAGAACATGCGTACGAACACGCAGGCCACGGGTGGTTCACGTTCCACCTTCTCCTCTTTCGGCTCGCTGTTCACCAACCGTATGAACGTGCGCACTATTCTGTTTCTGGCCGGCATGTATCTCACCTGGAATCTGGTGAGTTCGGTGATGGGATTCTTCCAGCAGCACATCTATGAGACCGCCGGCGGTTTGTCGAACGAATACGCCAACATGCTCAGTGTGGGCCAATGGATTATCATCATCGCCACCACCTTCGTCTTCTCGCTGATAGTGGACAAGGTGAACCAGCGCTGGCTCTACTTCGTCGGTGTGAGTTTTGCGGTGCTCGCCTGGCTGCTCATCCTCACCGTAGGCATCAACAGTATCACCGGTCTGATTATCTTCACCCTGCTGTGGGGCCTTCAGGGCGGTATCTCCGTGCAATCGTTCTACGCCCTCTGGGCCTCGGAGCTCTTCCCCGCCAAATACCGTGCCGCCGCCCAAGGCGTGATGTTCTTCATCGTGCGCGGTCTGTCGGCCGCCTGGAGTCTTGGTTTCGTCTACATCTACGGCGAGCACGGCGAAGGATTCAACCGCGCCGCCTACATCATGCTGACCCTGCTGCTCATCTCGCTCATCATCGGCACGGCCGGTGCCCCCGACACCCGCGGCAAGAGTCTGGACCAAATCACGCGCGAGCGGTATGGCGAATAAGGAGCGTGCCACCTGGATATGGTATCCCGGCGATTTTGAGATATGGCTGGGCAACCGTTTCAACAACCGCCGCACGGAGCGCGGTGCGATGTTTCCCCCGTTTTGGAAGCAAGACAGTCCGTGGAGCACGGTGGTGTTCAGCCTCACGGTCGAGCTGTCGGAGGCCGAGACCATAGAGATAGCCGCCGAAGGCGACTACAACGTGATGATAGACGGACGGTTGCAGTTTGGCATGCCCGCCAGCATTGAGCTATCCCCCGGCACCCACCATTTGGACATCAAGGTACACCATGAAGGCGGTGTGCCCAGCCTGTACGCCAGTGGCAAGACCATCCGGAGCGGCAGTCACTGGCTGGTGACCTATGAAGACAAGATATGGATAGACGAGAACGGCGAGGCCCACGGCAGCGGTGTGTACACCTATGCCGGTAGCTGGCACTTCGACAGCGTCGAAGCCAAACCCTCGCAGTACCGTCTGCCCCGACAGTATACGGCCGCCTCAGGGAGTGAGGCCCTTCCCGGCGGCCTGCTCATCGACTTCGGTCAGGAGACGATGGGCTATCCTGTGCTGAAAGACATACGGCAAGAAGGCCGGCTTCACCTCTACTACGGTGAGAGCCGCGAGGAAGCCACCGACACCGCCCATTGCGAGACCCTTGACAAGCTCGAAGTAAGCACCCATTCGGTGACCGACCTGTCGACCCGTCGCAGCACACCCCGCACAAGCGACTACACACTGGCCAACAGCAAAGCCTTCCGCTATATCTACCTGGTGACGGAAGGCAAGGTCAGTGTAGGAGCCATCGGTCTCGACTACGAATACGCCCCCTACATCGCAGCCCACAGCGGCTGTTTCCGTTGTTCCGACCCCGAGGTGAACCACATCTGGGAAGTGGCCGCCCGCACGATGGACCTCACGACCCGTGAATTCTTCCTCGACGGCATCAAGCGCGACCGCTGGATATGGAGCGGCGACGCCATACAGAGCTACCTGATGAACTACTATCTGCGTTTCGACACCGACTGCGTGAAGCGCACCATCCGTCAGCTGCGCGGCAAAGACCCCGTGACCTCGCACATCAACACCATCATGGACTACACCTTCTACTGGTTCAAGTCCATCGTCGACTACTACGACTACACCGGTGATGTGGCTTTTGTGCGGGAAATCTACCCCCGTATGCGCACCCTGATGGCCTACTGCCTGGAGCGTGCCGACAGCGGGCTGCACATGGAAGGCAAGGCCGACGACTGGATATTCGTAGACTGGACAGACTTTGCCATGCACAAGCGCGGCACCCTCTGCTTTGAGCAGATGCTCTTCTGCAAATCGCTCGAAGCCATGGCCCACTGCGCCGACATCCTGTCCGACCATCCCCTGGCAGACGCCCCGCAGGGCAGCCTGCCCGCCACCGTATACCATTCCGACGCCCTGCGCTATTCGGTCATGGCCCACCGCGTAGAAACCGATTTGAAAACGCAGTTCTGGAGCGAAGAGCGCCACGCCTACCTCCATGCCCTGGAAGACGGAATGCTGAACGACATGGTGACAAAATTTCCCAACATCTTCGCCATCCTGTACGGCTATGCCGACGCCGCCGAGCAAGCAGCCATCAAGCGACATGTGCTGCTGAACGACACCGTAGACAAAATTACGACCCCCTACATGCGGTTTTATGAACTCGACGCCCTATGCACGACCGGTGAGCACGCCAGGGTGCTGGAAGAAATCAAATCGTACTGGGGCGGCATGCTGCGCGAAGGCGCCACCAGCTTCTGGGAGAAATACGTGCCCGAGGAGCACGGCGCGCAACACCTGGCCATGTACGGCCGTCCCTACGGCAAGAGCCTCTGCCACGCCTGGGGTGCCTCGCCCATCTATCTGCTGGGCAAGCATTACCTCGGGGTGCGCCCGCTGAAAGCCGGCTACGAGGAGTTTGAGGTAAAGCCCGTGCTGGGCGGTCTGGCATGGATGGAAGGCACTGTACCCACCCCCCACGGTCTGATCAGTGTGAGCATGAGCGCAAGCCAGCTCAAGGTACATGCCGACGAGGGGCACGGATACGTGTACCTGCCCCAAGACCGGGCTGTGGCAGGCAGCACCCACCCCTTGGAAGCGGCTGCCGACGGGCGGCAGCGGATATGGCTGGAAGCCGGTGAGGACGCCCTGGTGGACTTCACTGCGCCGTAGCAGTAGAGACCGCAAAAAAAAGCAACAAAAAATAAGGGAAAAAGTTGCAGAATCAGTAAAAAATGATTATTTTCGCAGCAAGTTATTTTAACCGCTGCTATCCAACAGGGCATAGGAGCCACCGCATGCCCCACCTGCCCTGAAGACAGGCTTACAGACACTGACCTATAGAGTTTTTTATCTACTAATAATTTAAGACCAAATCAAAAAGGACGATGAACAGACCATTACGCATGATGGGCACCTTGTGCCTACTGCTGCTCGCTGTATTGACCGGCCGGGCAGCCACGGTGAATGCCGTATGGGACTTCTCGGATGAGTTTGCGAGTTTCGAGACCATCCAGGGAACCACCGGCACGTTCACCAACAATGGTGTGGTACTGACCGTTGACGCCACGAACGGCAAGTTCAGGGCCAACGGCAACAGTGCTCAGATGAACGAAGGCACCTTGCTTCAGGTGCCAGTAGTGTCGACCGACGACGAGGTGAGTTTTGTGGCCTATGCCGCCAACTACTCACACTTCACGGTGGGCGGCGAGGACTTTGACGGCCAGGCCGACGGCAGCCACAAGGCCACCGCAGCCGAAGTGAAAGCCGGTTATGTGCTGATAGCCTCGACGAACAACAACAGCTACATCAAGAGTGTGGCCGTGACGCAGCACCAGCCCGAGCCCGTGCTGGAGGAAGACCTGACCGCGATGTGGGACTTCCAGCACGCCAATCCCGCTACGCTGCCCGACGTGCACATTGAGCGCGCCACAGGCACGGTAGAATCGACGGTGGCCGGTGTGAGCATGTTTGTGGATGCCACCAACGGCAAGCTGAAGGGCCGCGCCAGCGATGCCCAGTTCAATGCCAACACCATTCTTCAGATACCGGTGAAATCGGCCAAAGACATCGTAGAGGTGACCAGCTATCCCGGTTACGGTGCCGGCCGCCTGATGGTGGGCGGTGAGGAAGCCACCGGCGATGTGACCACCCACAAGGCCACCACTGCCGAGGTGAAACAAGGCTATGTAGAGGTGAAAGGCATCCAGGAGAGCTATCTGTACTGTGTGAAGGTGACCTTCGTGTCGCCCCTTCAGGAGAAAGCCCTCTATGAGACCGACTTCACCGACTGGCCCACGATAAACCGCAAGGAAGCCAAGGGTGAGGAAGTGACGGTGACGACCAACTACAGCCACGAGACCCTCACGTTTACGCTGACCGGTGTAGGTTCCGACCCCGCCGGCACGAATGCCAAGTTTGCCGACTACACCGGCTACATGATTTCGGCCAAGTATCCCGGTGAGTTTGCCGATGAGGAGCCCTACGCCATCACGAGCCCGCTGGCCTCTATTACGAAGATAGCGTTCACGCAGTGCGCCACCGGCGGCAACCGCGGTTGGGTGATTGCCGTGAAGGGTGACGGCGACGAGGACTGGGTGCCCGTATTCAACAAGAGCATCGCCACCGCGGGCGGCGAGACCCACACCCTCGACATCAACCGCAAGAACGCCCAGCTGAAGTTCTACAACTTCAACCAGGCGCAGAACTCCTACATGATGGACCTGAAGATCTACGGCAAGGTAGACCTGAGTCAGGCCCCCTCGCTGGCCAGTTTCAGTGCCAACGGCGAGACCTACCAGGCAGCCGACGTGTTCAAGGAGAACGCCGACGGCAACATGGAAGCCACGATTGAGATCTCGAAGGCCGCCGAGATGATAGGCGAGAGCAACCCGCTGACCGACATCACGCCCGAGACCGGCGAGGTGGGCACGGTGACCTATGCCGCCTCCGAGGCAGACCCCACCGCCACTGTAGTGACCATCCCGGTGGAATACAACGGCGAGACAGCGACCTATATTGTGAACTGCGTGTGGAAGCCCGACTTCACCGTGACGTATATGGACGGTGAAGAGGCCGTAGGCACCCAGACGGTGGAGAAAGACGCCGCCATCGGAGAGATGGCCTTCGGTGCCGACGACGTGAACGTGGCAGAGGGCATGAAATTCCGCGGCTGGTGCTTTGCCGACGGTGACGGCCAGAAGGCCACGGAGGCCACAGTGGTGACCGGCGACCTGACGCTGACCGCCCTTGTGACCGACATAGAGGGCGACGACAACACCGAGCGCAACACCTACGACTTCCGCAAGCGCTGGTTCTATCCCGAGGACCATGAGGGTCTGCTCATAGAAGGCCCGTGCAGCTACAACGGCTCACAGCACGGCTACGACCTGAAGCCCGACTCACGCGTGAAATTATATGTGACAGGCAAGGCCACCATCGTGGTGAGCAACTGCCAGTATGGCCGTGGCGACATCAACGTGCTGAATCCTGCCGGCGAGCAGATAGGCACCATCAGCGTGCCCTCGAGCGACGGTGCCCTCAGCGCCGTGAGCTATGACGGCGAGGCCGGTTGGATAACGCTTGAGATGACCGCTCAGAGCTATCTGCACTATGTGACGGTGATCAACCTGGGCGGCATAGAGCCCATAGAGCCTGTGAACGGCTACTACATCGCCAAGGCCGGCGATGTGAGCAGTCTGCGCAACATCCTCGACATGGTGACTGTGAATGCCGTGAACGGCGAGCGGGTGAAGATATTCCTGCCCGACGGCATCTACGACATGGGCGAGACCGCCCTTACGCCGATACCCGCGAGCAACATCTCGCTGATAGGCCAAAGCATGGAGAAGACCCTCATTGTGAACGCCCCGAAGGTGAAGAACGAGGGCATCGGCACCACCGCCACCCTGCTTATAAACGGCGGCACGGAGAACACCTACTTCCAAGACCTGACGCTGCAGAACGCCCTCGACTACTACAGCTCGGGCGCTGCCGGCCGTGCCGTATGTCTGCAGGACAAGGGCAACCGGACCATCGCCAAGAACATGCGCATGCTGTCGTATCAAGACACCTACTACTCGAACAACAACAACATGCAGGCCTACTGGGAAGACTGCGACATACACGGCACCGTGGACTTCATCTGCGGCGGCGGTGACGTGCTCTTCAAGAACACCATGCTGAGTCTGGAGCCCCGCAATGCCAACGGCACCGGCGAGCGCACACTGACAGCCGCCACGACGACGACCGACTACGGCTATGTGTTCGACGGTTGCAAGATTGTGGACCTGGCCGAGGGCAAGGGCAGCTGGAACTTCAGCCGCACCTGGCAGAACACCCCGATTGTGGTGTTCAAGAACACCACCCTGGACGACAATGCCGCCCAGACCATCATTGCCACCCGCTGGACGCCTAAGGGCATGAACAACACGGAGATCAACATCTTCGGCGAGTACAACACGATGAACGAGGCCGGTGAGAACATCACCCCCGAGAGCAATGTGGTGACCGGTTACAACGGCAGTTTCGAGACGGTGCTTACCGCCGAGCAGGCCGCCAAGTACAGCTATGAGAACATGTTCTCTGAGAACGCCAAGGCATGGGATCCCGCCTCGCTGACCAAGCAGGTGGCCGGTCCGAAGGCCACCTATGCCAACGGTGTGCTGACGTGGACGCCCGTGGCCGAGGCCACCGCCTACGCTATCTTCAAGAACGACGTGTTTGAGGCCATCGTGGACGCCAACACCAGCAGCTACGAGATAGCCCTCGAGGCTACCGACGTGCTGAGCATCCGCAGCGCCAACGAGATGGGCGGTTTCGGTGAGGCCACCGAGGTGACTTTGGATAATTCGGAGCTACTGCTCGACGAGAACGTGGTGAACGAACTGCCTGAGAGCGGCACAAAGGTGAGCAAAGTGAAGACCGTGCGCACCCTCCGTGGCGGCATGTGGAACACGCTGTGCCTGCCGTTTGACGTGACCGTCGATGCGCGTGCCGAGGAGAGCCACCCGCTGCACAACGCCACCCTGCTTGCGCTGAAGGAAGGCAGTTATGACGCCGGCGCCAACTTTGAGCAGCTGGTATTCGAAGAAGCCCTCGGCATGATGGCCGGTTTCCCATATCTCATCAAGCCCGAGGCCGACATTGTGAATCCGGAGTTCAACAACGTGACCATTATTAACAGGGGGGACATCATGTGTTCGACCGGCGACGGCAACGCCATGATGACTGGCGTGGTGAATCCTTACACCTTCGACTCAGCTGCCTCCGATATCTTCTTCCTGCTGCCCGGCAACCAGTTTGCCTATGTGTCCGAGCCCGGCACGATGAAGGGAATGCGCGGTTACCTGATGCTTTCGGACATCGAGGCCGCCGACCTCTCGAACATGACCGTGGTATTCACTGACACCGACGGCATAGAGTATGTGAGCACCCCGAGCGCTGCTGACGATGCCCTCTACGACCTGCAGGGCCGCAAGTTGAACAGCGTGCCGCAGCACGGCGTGTACATCAAGAACGGAAAGAAGTATGTGAAATAAAACCTCAAAAAACTGTTTTGCAATATGAAAAGATATCAAGTACCTGCCATCAAGACGATGGTGAACGTGATGACGGAGAGCATTATTGCAGCCTCCGACAACTTCAACTTCAATTCAGACCAGACAGGCGTGATGCCGGTGATACCGGGCGGCGGTAATCCCGCGGATGCCATTTAACCTAAGAGGGGGGCCTTTTGAAGGCTCCCCTCTTAGGTTTTTATTTTAGGAGTGTAGACATAGGCATCTACTATATGTCATTTTATCATTATTTGATTCTACAGATAGAAATCGCGGAGGAGGGAGGCGTACCAGGGGGAGCGGTGTCCGGGGGCGTCCTCGATGACGCCCTGCTCGATGAGGCAGGGAGAGGAAGGCGGCTGTAAGGAGAAGGAAAGCAGGTGGCGGCGCGGTGCCTTGCGCGGTGTGGTGCGCACATCGCAGCGGCGGAAGAGATGGAAGCCATGCTCGCGCGACGCCTTGAGGAGCGCCTCGAGGCAGTCGAACGGGATGACCACAGTGAAGACGCCTGTGGGAGTGAGCAGGCGGGCGGTGCAAGCGAAGAGATCGTCGTAAGAAAGCGACACATCATGCCGCGCCATGGAGCGCGACCCGTCGGGGCAGCGCAGCGCCTGCTGGAAATACGGCGGATTGGCCACTACGGCATCATAAGCAGCACTGTGGTCATCATCGGCAGCAAACTGCTGGAGGGAAGCCAGCCGCACCGTCACCCTATCGGCGAAAGGCGAAGCCACCACATTCTCGTTCGCCTGCCCGGCCGCCAGCGGGTCGACCTCGACCGCATGGACCGTGGCCATGGGGAACCGTTGCGCCATCATCAGCGCCACGACGCCGGTTCCGGTGCCCACATCGAGGATGCGTGCCCCACCCTGTGCCCATGCCCCCAGGAGCGCTCCGTCGGTGCCCACTTTCATGGCACATCTGTCCTGAAAGACGGTGAACTGTTTGAATCGGAAGAAATTATTCGCCATACCTGCCTGTAGAAAAATAACGTAGCGAGCCCCTCTATCAAGGCTGCGGCCGTGCAAAGATAACAAAAAGTAGGCACAAAAGCGCAGGAAGGGCCGCCAAAGGCGCCTAAAGAGCGCAAAAAGGAATGGAAAACCGCCCGGGATATTCGAAATAAAAATTATTAAAACACCTTTTATTGAATCTAATCTATTATCTCTGCTCATTTGAAATTCAATATTTTTATAACATTGATTTTAGGCATTTATTGTATAGTTCAACACAAGTTATGAAAATGACAATATTTTTGGCATAGTGAATCAATGTTCGTCAGAGGAGGGCGTAAATGGTGTCCCTATGACGACCTGAACTGGATATTTTATTATTGACTTTTATATAATTAAAGCGTTCATAGCCATATGGCGATATTCGTCTTTATTGTTATTTTTGCAAAAAAATGGCATTTTAGGGTGATGATTCTTCATGCTTCGTTGTATATAAGTCAAAACAGCGAGCTTTTCAAAATGTAATGATCAAAGAACCAAGCTTGTTTGAACTAAGTCAAATTGAGAAAGGTAGAATGAAATCCAACGAGAGATGCAAATAAGAGAACAACAGTTTGAACGACTTTTCCGCTCCGAGTACGGCAGGATGTACCGGGCCGCCCATATCCTGCTGGGCGATGACGAAGAGGCAAAAGATGCCGTACAGGATGTCTTTGCACATCTGTGGGACGGTAGCATCGAACTGCGTGAGGGGTCGCTGCGGACATTCCTCCTTACTTGCGTTCGCAATCGTTGTCTGAACATCATTTCACAACGCAGGCATATTGTTGAGCCTTCGTTGCAAACACTCGACATTGCGGAAACCCATGAACCATGGGATGGAAAGACTGACGACGAACTGACAGAAATGGTGCTGAATTACGTAGATGAGCGACTCACTCCGCAGACCAGTCGCATCATACACATGCACTATGACGGCCAGCAGTCGTATAAGGAAATTTCCAAATCCCTCGGTATCAGCCTCTCCGCTGTAAACAAGCACATCGTGCAAGGTTTGAGAAAACTGCGTCACACTTTTAACCGAAAAGAAGTATGAAGAAAGAAGAGAAAATACGTATGCTGCTCCATCCGGAACGATACACCGACGAACAAATAGAACGGATGCTCGATGATGCTCCTATCGTTGAACCTGACATAGACGAGGAGTGGCACCAATTCAAGGAGGGACACCGACAGCATCGCCAACCCATGCGATGGGCTGCCATTCTCATCACTGCGGCTGCACTTTCCGGCATATCATATGCTGCTATTCATCATTTCCAAAAGACAAGGGAAAATAAACAGGAAACCATTGCCTTGCCGCAGCAGAAACCATTGGCAAGGGAAGTGGTGTGGAAAAAGGAGTCGCAAAGTATTGACTCTACCATGGAGAAAACCGACTCCACCAAGAAAAACCAACAGTTCAACAACGTCCCTCTGCAACAAATCATGCAGCAGATATCCAAAGATTATGGTGTTGAAGTGGTTTTCATAAATGAAGCCGCACGCAATATTCGTTTTTATTTAAGCTGGGAAGCTGAGGAGACTCTTTCAAACATCGTCAATCGTATCAATCATTTCGAGAAGGTACACCTCACACTCTCTGGCGAAACCATCACCATCAATTAGTACACCATCATGAGATATTTATATGTTTTTATAATGTGCCTATTCGCTACCATGGCAAAGGCACAACATCTTACACGTGACTTCAAGAACATCTCGCTCTCTGATGCCCTCATCTGGATTGACAACTCTCAAAAGAGTTATAAAATCAATTTCATCTTCGATGAATTGGAGGATTTTACCGTTACTACATCATTGAGAAACGCCTCTGTGAAGGAGGCTGTTCAACAAGTGGTGGGATTCTATCCGATGCGTGTGAGCTACGATGGCATGGACATTTATGTGGAATGTGTGCAGAAGGCCGACTCGAAGGTCTTGGGACATGTTGTCGACGAGAAAGGTCGACCCCTTCCCTTTGCCACGATATCGCTTCTCACACCCAAGGACTCTGTTTTGATCACAGGCGGCGTGAGCAACGAGAATGGTGACTTCGTCATCCCATGCCAACCACAACGCATAATAGTCAAGGTGACGTGCATAGGATACAAGACGCTGACACGCAACGCACCCGTTGGCAGGTTGGGTATTATTGCCATGCAACCTGAAACTTACATGGTGCATGGGGTCACTGTGAAGGGTGAGATACCACAATACAAGATGACTCCGGGGGGCATGACTGTAGATGTGCTTCATTCCATCCTACATGATGTTGGCACCGCCGACGACTTGCTCTCGATGATGCCAATGGTGCAAGGGCGCGATGGCAAGTTCGAGGTGATGGCAAAGGGAGAACCGGAGATATACATCAACAACAAGAAGGTGAGGAATGCCAGCGAACTAAAACAGTTGAAGTCGGTTGACATCAAGAGCGTGGACATCATCACCGCCCCTGGAGCACAATATAATGCCGAAGTGAATGCAGTAATTCGCATAAAAACATTGAAGACTCAGGGCGACGGACTGAGCCTGATGGCCACCAGTCAGACATGGAAAAACAACAAATGGAACAACTACGATGACCTGACATTGAAATATCGCATAGGCGGTCTCGAGGCTTTTGCCAACGTGGCACTCGACAACAGCCACTACAGCAATGACCAAGATGTAGTGCAGACTTTGCAAATAAAAAGAGATGAGTTCTTTGTAAATGCCGATTTGCCAGTAAGGAGCAGTTGGACGGCATTACAGTATCGGGCTGGTCTGAGTTACGACTTCAACACCGACCATTCTGTTGGACTGAGTTTCTCATCGCAGAAGTCTTTTTATAACAATTTCAAGACTGACATGAAGCAGAACTATCAGAAGAATGGTGCATATTACGGCAATATAATTCTGAAAACGGATATCGACGAGCCTGACAAACCTGCATGGGAACTAAATACATATTATGTGGGAAAGGTTGGGAAATTAGGTGTAGACTTTAATGCCACATTGCTGAAACGTGAATCGGAGAATCAAATCAGCCAAAAGGAACTGAGCAATGAATTAGGCGATCGCACCATCACCACACTTAATAATGAAGACCGTAGGATGGCGGCAGGCAAGTTGGTGCTGACTTATCCTATATGGAAGGGGGTGCTGAGTGGTGGTTCAGAGGCTACGAGCACGAAAAGTTATGGCCACAATTTCAACGAAGAGAGCATCATACCCGAAGCCGATAATGAGATGAGAGAAAAGAATGTTGCCGGCTTTGCCGAATACGAAATGCAGTTGGGACAATGGCGCCTGAATGCTGGACTGCGATATGAGCATGTTTCTACGGACTACCATTCGTTTGGCATCTGGCAGGCTGAACCAAGTCGAATCTACAACGACTGGTTCCCAAACCTTTCGGCTACATGGCAGAAGGGTAGGTGGAGCGCACAACTGAGTTACGGCAAGCGAATAACCCGACCGCCATACAATATGCTGACTTCTATGATTGTTTACGACAGCCGTATGTTCTATGAGGGTGGAAACCCATTGTTGCGCCCTTCTGTGCGTCAGAGCATAGATTTCAACTTGACTTATTCTTGGCTTAATTTCATGGCTGGTTATATCCATGAGAGTGACATTTTCACCCATATTGGCAGGGTGTACGACGAGGAAAAGGAAATTGCCATATTCCAGCCTGCCAATTTCGATCACCAGAACCGTGTCTATGCCACCCTCGTTGCATCGCCTAAGTTTGGATTCTGGCAACCTACAGCCACCATGCATTACTACCAGCAGATGTTTGATGCAGAAAAGTATGGAGCACAAAAAAAACTGAACAAGCCCGAATTCAGTTTCGACATTAAGAGTTGGTTTGTTATCAATCCCACCACCAAGGCGCTTATACAAGCCAGTTATACGGGTAGCAACCATTGGGGATTCATGTATCGCGGTGACAACTTCACGGTGGATGCCAGGCTGCAGAAGTCTTTCTTGAATGGACGGCTGATGTGTACTCTATACGCCAACGACATCTTCCGCACGTTTGAGAACAGGGTTGTTACGTACTACGCCATAGGCAAGACAGACCAAACCTACTACAACTATACGCAGTGTGTGGGGCTAACCCTTTCCTACAACTTCAACGCCACGAGGTCGAAGTATCGTGGCACTGGTGCTGGAAACGAAGAGAAGACCCGCCTGTGACGGGTCTTCTTCCTCTTGGCTTGCTCTATGAAATGTCTGTATTGATGTGTCTTCTTCTATTTGAAGCGCTTCTTCCATTCCGACCATTTCATGGCATAGTTTGTCTTGTGGTTTTCCTTCACGTATTGTTCCACCAATGGAAGCATCTCGACTTTTGGATTTGTCCCCTTTTTTATGACTTCAGCATTTTTCGTTTATCGGACACCAATAATTCGAAATAAAACCTAAAAAATCAAATAAAGCGGCTTGCCGCCCCTTTATATGCGGTAAAATTCGTAACTTTGCACCCTGAAATCCGTGTAGTGCCCACAATAAAGGTTATTTAGAGCCGATTTTGGCATTGTTTTTGCGGTAAGCGAGAGAGGCATGCACGGCAGTTATGGCCCAGCATGGCCGTAACGAAGCGAATAGGAAACTTAAAAAATGGACAGAAACAACAACAATCCCTTTCAGATGATAGCCGACTACGAAGGAGACATCCAATCATTGTTTGACGATGGTGAAGCAGGAATCGTACCCGTTCTTGCCACCCGCAACATGGTCTTGTTTCCCGGCGTGGTGTCGCCCGTTCTCATAGGTCGCCCGTCGAGTCTCCGTCTGGTGAAGAACCATCTGAAGAACAATAAGAACCAAGTATTGGCAGTATTCTGCCAGAAGGATCCCTCGGTAGAGAATCCCCGTCAGGAAGACCTGTACGAATACGGCGTATGCGCCAAGATACTGCGTGTGCTCGACATGCCCAACAACGAGAACGTGACCGTGATCCTTCAGGGTCTGTCGAAATGCCATTTGGAATCGATCGTGAGCACCCGTCCCCATCTGCAAGGCATGATAACCCCCATCCGCGAGGTAGTGCCCGATGAGAACGACCGCGAGTTCAAGACCGCGATGGAAGCCCTTCGTGAGAGTTGCGCGGAGTTTGTGAAGAAGAACGAAGACATCCCCGACGAGGCCCAGTTTGCGCTGAAGAACATCACCAGCGATGTGATAGCCCTGAACTTCATCTGTTCGAACATGCCCTTCAGCGTGGAGCAGAAGATACACCTGCTCGCCTGCGGCAGTATGCTGGACCGGGTGATGGAGACGCTGAAGGCCGTGGACCGCGAGATGCAGCTCACCGAGCTGAAGCAGAACATCCGCATCCGCACGCGCGAGGACATCGACGAGCAGCAGCGCGAGTACTTCCTTCAGCAGCAGATAAAGAACCTGAAAGAAGAGCTGGGCGGCGGCGAAGGTTCGCCGGAGCGCCTGGAACTGATGGAGCAAGCCAGCAAGAAGCTGTGGAGCGACGAGGTGAAGCGCACCTTCATGAAAGAGCTCGACAAGCTGGACATGCTGAACCCGCAGAGTCCCGACTACAGCATCCAGATGAACTACCTGCAGACGATGGTATCGCTGCCCTGGAACGAATATACGAAAGACGACCTGAACCTGAAGCGCGCCGAGCGTATACTGAACCAGGACCACTACGGCATGGAGAAGGTGAAGGAGCGCATTTTGGAATACATGGCCGTGCTGTCGCTGCGCGGTGATCTGAAGTCGCCCATTCTGTGCCTGTACGGTCCTCCGGGTGTGGGCAAGACCAGTCTGGGCAAGAGCATCGCCTCAGCCATGAAGCGCAAATACGTGCGCATGTCGCTGGGCGGTCTTCACGACGAGTCGGAGATCCGCGGTCACCGCCGCACCTACATCGGTGCCATGCCCGGCCGCATCATCAAGAGCATTCAGCGTGCCGGTTCGTCGAACCCCGTGTTCATTCTCGACGAGATAGACAAGGTGACGCAGCACACCATCAACGGCGACCCCGCCTCGGCCCTGCTTGAGGTGCTCGACCCTGAGCAGAACAACGCCTTCCACGACAACTACCTCGATGTGGACTACGACCTCTCGAAAGTGCTGTTCATCGCCACGGCGAACGACCTGAACACCATTCCCCGTCCCCTTCTCGACCGTATGGAGGTGATAGAGGTGAGCGGCTACATCACCGAGGAGAAGATAGAGATAGCGAAGCGCCACCTGGTGCCTCGCGAGCTGGAGAACACCGGCATGGCCCTTCTGCCCCAGAAGCCCACCTTCAACAAGGCCGCCCTGGAACGCATCATAGAGCAGTACACCCGTGAGAGCGGCGTACGCCAGTTGGAGAAGCAGATCAACAAGGCCCTGCGCAAGATGGCCTTTACGGTGGCCCGCGAAGGTGAGTTGAGCGACTACAAGATCAATGCCGACAGCATACCCGCCCTATTGGGCAAGCCCCCCTACTACCGCGACATCTACCAGGGCAACGACTACGCCGGTGTGGTGACCGGTCTGGCCTGGACCAGTGTGGGCGGCGAGATACTGTTCATAGAGACCTCACTGAGCAAAGGCAAGGGCTCCAAGCTCACGCTGACCGGCAATCTGGGCGACGTGATGAAAGAGTCGGCCGTGATAGCGCTGGAATACGTGAAGGCCCACATCGACACGCTGGGTGTAGACTACCGCGTGTTTGAGTCGTGGAACATCCACATCCACGTGCCCGAGGGAGCCACCCCGAAAGACGGACCTTCGGCCGGCATCACGATAGCCACCTCCATCGCCTCGGCGCTGACACAGCGCAAGGTACGCAAGAACACTGCCATGACGGGCGAGATAACGCTTCGCGGCAAGGTGCTCCCCGTGGGCGGCATCAAGGAGAAGATACTGGCCGCCAAGCGCGCCGGCATCACCGACATCATCATGTGCCGCGACAACAAGAAAGACATCGAAGAGATACCCGCCATCTATCTAAAAGGCGTAAATTTCCACTATGTGGAGAATGTGCAAGACGTATGGGCTATCGCCCTGACCGACGAGTTGGTGGACCACCCCATCGCCCTCACGGTAGACGACGAGCAGGCTAAGACGAAGGAGGACGGCCAATGACATTCCGTTTAGAGCAGACCGACCCGCAGAGCGAGGCCCGTGCCGGTGTGCTGAGCACCGACCACGGCGAGATACAGACCCCCATCTTCATGCCCGTGGGCACCTGCGGCAGTGTGAAGGGAGTACACTTCAGCGAGTTGGAGCAGGAGGTGAATGCCCAGATTATCCTGGGCAACACCTATCACCTGTATCTGCGGCCCGGTCTGGACATCCTGCGCAAGGCCGGTGGTCTGCACAAGTTCAACACCTGGGACAAGCCCATTCTGACCGACTCGGGCGGTTTTCAGGTTTTTTCTCTTACCGGCATCCGCAAGCTCCGTGAGGAAGGCTGCGAGTTTCGTTCCCACATAGACGGTTCGAAACACATTTTTACTCCCGAGAACGTGATAGACACGCAGCGCGTGATAGGCGCCGACATCATGATGGCCTTCGACGAGTGTCCTCCCGGCCAGAGCGACTACCGCTATGCCAAGGACAGCCTTGCGCTGACGCAGCGCTGGCTGGACCGCTGTGTGAAGCGTGTGGCGGAGACGGTGCCCCTCTACGGCCATCACCAGTCGCTCTTCCCCATTGTGCAGGGCTGCACCTACAAAGACCTTCGCCGTGAAGCCGCGAAATACGTGAGCGACAAGGGTGCCGACGGCAACGCCATCGGCGGTCTGGCCGTAGGCGAGCCCACGGAAGTGATGTATGAGATGATAGAAGTGGTGAACGAGATACTGCCCAAGGACAAGCCCCGCTATCTGATGGGAGTAGGCACTCCCCAGAACCTACTGGAGGCGATAGAGCGCGGTGTGGACATGTTCGACTGTGTGATGCCCACCCGCAACGGGCGCAACGGCATGCTCTTCACCTATGAGGGGACGATGAACATGCGCAACAAGAAATGGGAGGACGATTTCAGTCCGATAGACCCCGATGGCTGCTATGTGGACCGTCGGCACAGCAAGGCCTACCTGCACCACCTGTTCAAGGCCCAGGAGCTGCTGGCCCTTCAGATAGCCAGCATTCACAACCTGCACTTCTACCTGCGGTTGGTGGGCGACGCCCGGAAGCACATCCTGGCCGGCGACTTTGTGGCGTGGAAGCGCAGTGTGACGGAGAATCTGGGCCGCAGGCTCTAAAACGAAAACGACAAGAGCGATGAACGAAGAGAAGAGCAAACTGGCAGGGACGGCATCGGCATGGCGCAACGGTATGGCCCGTCTGCGCGCGCTGCTGAGCCGCATAGGGAGCCATCTGCCCCATCTGCGGTGGATAAAGCGACTTGACTGGTATATCATCAAAAAGTTTATCGGCACCTACATCTACGCCATCATCCTTATCATCTCGATATCGATTGTGTTTGACGTGAACGAGAATCTTCACAAGTTCACGCAGTACAATGCCCCGCTGAACGCCATTGTTTTCGACTACTACGCCAATTTCGTCCCCTACTTCGCCAATCTGTTCAGTCCGCTGTTTGTCTTCATCGCCGTCATCTTCTTCACGTCGAAGTTGGCCGGCAACTCCGAGATTATCTCGATGCTGGCCGCTGGCGTCTCTTTCAAGCGATTGATGCGCCCCTACATGATATCCTGCGTGCTGATATCTGCGGTGACCTACTATCTGGGTGCCTATGTGATACCCCACGGCACGATAGTGAGGCAGAACTTCGAGACCCTGTACAAGAACAAGAAGAAGAACACGGCCGCCGACAATGTGCAGCTGCAGGTGGGCGATGGTGTGATAGCCTACATTCAGCACTACGACAACCGCATGAAGCGCGGCTACGGTTTCTGTCTGTACAAATTTGAGAACAAGAAGATGGTGAGCCGTCTGACCGCCACCGAGCTCCAGTATGACACGATAGCCGACAGCAAGTTTCACTGGCGTCTGACCAACTGGAAGGAGCGCAAGTTTCACGGTCTGACGGAAGACATCAAGCGCGGCTCGACAATGGACACGGTGGTGATGATGGAGCCCACCGACCTGGTCTACTCCAAGGGGCAGCAGGAGACGTTTACGAGTCCGCAGCTGCTCGACTACATCAGCAAGCAGCAGAGCCGCGGCTCGAGCAATGTGGTGCAATATGAAGTGGAATACCACAAGCGCATCGCCTCGTCGTTTGCCTCGTTTATCCTGACGACAATCGGCGTCTCGCTCTCATCGCGCAAGCGCAAGGGCGGCATGGGCATGTATCTCGGCATAGGACTCGCCTTGAGTTTCACCTACATCATGCTGCAGACAGTATCCTCGACCTTTGCGCTGAAAGCCGGTTTCCCGCCGCCGTTAGCGGCCTGGACCCCCAACATCATCTTCAGTGTGGTGGCCTATTTATGCTACCGGCAGGCCCCCAACTAAGACCAAAGAAGAAAAAGAATGAGATTTGACGAACTACATTTGAATGACTATCTTCTCGATGCGCTCGACGACATGCGCTTCGAGACCTGCACGCCCATCCAAGAGGCGTGCATACCCGCCATCCTGGACGGTCACGACCTGATAGGCGTGGCCCAGACAGGCACCGGCAAGACCGCCGCCTATCTGCTGCCCATACTGAGCATGATAGAAGACGGCTACTACCCAGAGGACGCCATCAACTGTGTGATTATGAGCCCCACCCGCGAGTTGGCCCAGCAGATAGACCAGGCCATGGAAGGCATCAGCTACTATCTTGACGGCGTGAGCAGTGTGGCAGTATACGGCGGCAACGACGGCAACCGCTACGACCAGGAGTCGAAAGGCTTGCGTCTGGGCGCCAATGTGATTATCGCCACCCCCGGCCGTCTGATCAGCCACATCACGATGGGCAATGCCGACCTGAGCCGTGTATCCTTCTTCGTACTGGACGAAGCCGACCGCATGCTCGACATGGGTTTCAGCGACGACATCCTGAAGATAGCCAGTGCGCTGCCCGAGAACTGCCAGACGCTGCTGTTCTCGGCCACGATGCCCCCGAAGATAGAGCAGCTTGCCAAGACACTACTCAAGGACCCCGTGCTGGTGAAGCTGGCCGTGAGCCGTCCGGCCGACAAGATACGTCAGAGTGCCTATGTGTGTCATGAGAACCAGAAATTGGGCATCATCCGCCATCTGTTCAAGCAGAACATGCTTCAGCGCGTAATTATCTTTGTAGGCTCGAAGCTGAAGGTGAAAGAGATAAACCGCTCGCTTCGCCAGATGAAGGTGAACTGCGGCGAGATGCACTCCGACCTGGACCAGGCCGAGCGCGACGACGTGATGCACCGTTTCAAGAGCGGCCAGCTGGATGTGCTGGTGGCCACCGACATTGTGGCCCGCGGCATCGACATCGACGACATAGCCTGCGTGATCAACTATGATGTGCCCCACGATTCGGAAGACTACGTTCACCGCATAGGCCGCACGGCCCGTGCCGACCGTGACGGTGTGGCCATCACGCTGGTGCGCGGGCGTGAGATCAGCGACTTCATGCAGATAGAGAAGTTTCTGGGTTATGCAGTAGAGAAGACCGCCCTGCCCGAGGAAGTGGGTGAAGGTCCGGAATACAAGCCCATGAGCCGTAGCGCCAAAGGCGGCCGCGGAAGCCGCAAGGGCGGCAATGACCGCCGCCGCAAGGGCAAGGGTAAAGACACGCGGCAGAAGGCCGAAGGCAAAGCCCCGAAGCAGAAATCCTCGAGCAAGGAGCCGCAAGAAAAAGCAGAAAACAAAGCCGTGCAGGCAGGAGAGGCAAAAGAGCCGACAAACACCGGCTCAGAGTCCAAGCGCCGCCGCAGGCCCCGCAAGCGCCGTGGCGGCAATGCGTCTGAAACAAAAACACCAAAAACAGAGGGTTAAAATTACTATTTTCAACTAAATCTTGTCATTTTATAACATTTTTCCATATTTTTATTAAAATTTCTGCCAATTTGTTTTGGTGGTTAAAAATAATGCATTACCTTTGTGCACGCAAACAGCCAATAGCGTATTATCATTAATAATTAAGGAAAAAGATTTATGAAAGCATCACAAGTAGTTGAGAATCTGCAACAGCGTTTTCCGAACGAGCCAGAATACATCCAGGCGGTAAGTCAGGTGTTGGGCACGATAGAAGAGGAGTACAACAAGCACCCCGAATTTGAGCGCGCCAATCTGATAGAGCGTCTGTGCATTCCTGACCGTCTGGTACAATTCCGTGTTACCTGGACCGACGACAAGGGCAATGTTCAGACCAACATGGGTTACCGTATCCAGCACAACAATGTGATAGGTCCGTACAAGGGCGGCATCCGTTTTCACGCTTCTGTGAACCTGTCGATTTTGAAGTTCCTTGCTTTTGAGCAGACCTTCAAGAACTCGCTTACGACGCTTCCGATGGGCGGTGCCAAGGGCGGCAGCGATTTCTCCCCCCGCGGCAAGAGCAATGGCGAGGTGATGCGTTTCTGTCAGGCCTTCATGACCGAGCTGTACCGCCACATTGGTCCCGATGAGGATGTTCCCGCCGGCGACATTGGTGTAGGCGGCCGCGAGGTAGGCTACATGTTCGGCATGTACAAGAAGCTCACCCACCAGTGGAGCGGTGTGCTCACCGGCAAGGGTCTTGAGTTTGGCGGTTCGCTGATTCGTCCTGAGGCCACCGGTTACGGCAATGTATATTTCCTTCAGAACATGCTGAGCACCCGCGGTCTGGACATCAAGGGCAAGACCATACTGGTATCCGGTTCCGGCAATGTGGCCCAGTATACCGTAGAGAAGTGCATCCAGCTGGGCGGCAAGGTTGTGACGATGAGCGACTCCGACGGCTACATCTACGATCCCGACGGCATAGACCGTGAGAAGCTCGACTTCATCATGGAGCTGAAGAATGTGGAGCGCGGCCGTATCCGCGAATACGCCGAGGAGTATGGCGTGAAGTATGTGGCCGGTGCCAAGCCCTGGGGCGAGAAAGCCGACATAGCCCTTCCCTCCGCCACTCAGAACGAGATAGACGAGGAAGCCGCCAAGACGCTGGTGAGCAATGGTGTGATAGCCGTGAGCGAGGGCGCCAACATGCCCTCCACGCCGGGTGCCATCAAGGTGTTCCAGGATGCCAAGATACTCTACTCACCGGGCAAGGCAGCCAATGCCGGCGGTGTGGCCGTATCCGGTTTGGAGATGACTCAGAATTCCGAGCGTCTGCGTTGGAGCCGCGAGGAAGTAGATGCCAAACTTCACGACATCATGAACGACATTCACGCCAACTGCGTGAAATACGGCACCGAGGCCGACGGCTACATCAACTATGTAAAAGGAGCCAATGTGGCCGGTTTCCTGAAGGTGGCCAAGGCCATGATGGCCCAAGGCATTGTGTAAGAATCCAATGTTCCATTACTATACGGTGCGGCGCCCATTCTCCCTTATTGGGAAATGGGCGCCGCCATTATAATATCAATCAAAAAAACCGAGGAAGCGATTCTTTTACTTTTCTCTACACTTCCTTATCGGCGTTGTCTTTATCGACATTCTTTTTCTCGGAGAGGAAATCGTCGACATCCTTCATCTCGTCCTCATCGAACCAGTCGGAAAGTTTTACGAGCGCTTTATTTTTCACCTCTTCAGGCACATCGACCCAAATTTTATTGATGACAAAGAGCAGCACACTGAGGTCGTCGCCCAACCCCACGATTGGAATGGCGTCGGGAATGGCATCGAGCGGACTGATGAGGTATCCCAGCGCCCCTACAATGATCGCCTTGTCCTTGACGGAGACCTCCTTGCTCTGCAAGGTATAGAAGAGCACCAATGCGGCATAGACCAGTTTGGATCCGGCTCTTTTAGCGACCCGTGATATTTTATCTACAAAGCCCTTATTGCTGAACCTGTCGGCATAAGACATGAAATCGGGAAGTTCCATATTGGTAAAGTTTGTTGAAAATCAAGGCCAAAGTTACGAATATTCCGTCTTTGCACAAAAAATATTTATTATTTTTAGCAAAAATGAACAATCATAATAATTTGGAGAATTAAGATATTTGCTATAAATTTGCATTACCATTGAAACCAACCGTGCTAAGAGCACCTCAACAGAAAGGAAATAAATATGGAATCATTCCACCATGAGCGCCGCACCGAGCCAATTGGCGACGGCCGATTTCAGTCGCGCATCAACCATCAGTACACATCAGCCCCTGCCGACCTACTCGACGACATGGAGCACCATGTGCGTGAAGCGATAGCCCGCTACAAAGATGCGCCGGGATTTCCCCAGTTGGAGTCGTATGGTGTGACGGAAGACGAGCTTGACGACTATCTATTCGACAAGCAAGCTGTGATAGACACCGTAGATGACTTGCGGAAGAAATACACCACTTGGGGCATTATATTTATCATCCCCACGGTGATTATGGCCTTTTTTGAGCAGACGTTCAAGAATCAGATGATTGGTTTGGCGGGCGGTTTTGTATTCTGCGGCATCTACTGGTTGCTGACGAAGGCCGCGAAGGCCATCCGTATGCGCCGTCTTCACAACGAAGCCATAGAGCGTTATCTTGCAGACGTGATGGCCTTTAAAGCTCGTGCAGAAGAATCGAGTCAAGATTCTTGAGGTAGTCGTTACGTAGCTGGATGGCCTTTTTCCAGTGCTGGCTGAAGAATTTCTCCACAGGTGTGTCCATTCGCCACGGTCCGAGCGACTCCAGTCGGTCTACCACCCATCCGAGTGAGATTCTGTTGACATCGCATGCCGGCAGGAATGCCGGGTCTTCCCTATCCTGTTCGGCCTGCACCATCTCGAGCAATCCCGCCTGCTGCATATCGCGGAGCAAGTCGGTAACGATTCGGTTTGGCAAGTCGAGCCTATCTTTGAGATGCATAGACGAGAGCGGTTTTTTGCCCTCTTTGAAGCGTTTGCAGATGATGCTGAGGATGAGCACTGAGAGCATGAGTCGGTGTCGGTGGCTTATTTTGACGGTGTGCATGAGGAAAGCCAGGTCCTCATGATTTTGGTTGGTATAGCAGAGGAGCGCCCCCACGAGGATGATGGTCCATGAGATTTGCAGCCAGAGCATGAAGAGCGGCAGGGCAGCGAACGACCCATAGATGGCATTGTAGCTTGACACCCAAATTTGCGAATGGATGTAGACGAACTGCAGCACCTGCATGGACACACCGGCGAGGATTCCCGGCGCCACCGCATTTTTGAGTCGCACCCTGGTGTTGGGCATGAAGACATAGAGGCAGATGAACGCGACCGACATGATGACATAAGGCATGAGCGTGATGACGGTGCTGACCACCGGTGCGACATACTCGCCGAGTTCCTTCGAAGTTGTCGCCAAAAAGATAGAGACACCCGATGTGACGACAATAAATATAGGTATAAGGAAGATGAATGCGATGTAATCGAAGAGCATTCTGACGGGCGACCGTGACGACTTGGTGTGCCAGATGCCATTGAAAGTAGTCTCGATATTGTTGGTCAGCATGACGACGGTCCACACCATGATGAGGAGTCCGAATCCAAGGATGACGCCCCCTTTCGCATGCACAAGATACGAGTTGACGAATCCGATGATGGTTTCGGCCACCTGCGGCTGGCTGGCCAGCGACTCTCTGAACCACGTCTCGATATTTTTTGAGACCCCGAACCCCCTTGCTATGGCGAAGACGACCGCCACGATGGGCACGATGGCCAGCAGCGTGGAGTAAGTGAGGGCCGACGCCTGCGCCATGAGACGTTTGGTGGTGAATGCCTGCGCTGTAAGAATGAGCACCTTTAAGATTTTGCACAGGAAGAACTTGAGGGGTGACGTATCATCCCTTCGTACAATCCAGACGCCGTGTCGGCAGAAATGTACGGCCTTGTTGAAGAAGCGTGCAATTTTTCCCATTCTCAAAAAAAAGAAAAGAGACAGAGCCCCTATAAGCCGGGTTCTGTGGTCGGGGTGCCTCACGGCGCTCCCGACAGCCTGTCATTTATCTACTCCGGCGGTCACCCGCCGGCTCCAGCGTTCTACCCTCCACCGTGTCGTGTCCGACTTGGACGGGCCGCCCTCAGACGGTGGTATACACGAACTTGCAGCCCCCAGTGAGCACAGCGCGCCGATCGCCCGACGCCTGGTGGTCTCTTACACCGCCTTCTCACCCTTACCTGCACGATGCAGGCGGTTGTTTTCTTCTGCTCTTGCCTACTGTCGCCAATAGCTTCTACTTTCAGAAGTGGAGTGCCCTATGCTGCCCGGACTTTCCTCTTTCGCCCCTTAGTGGTGCGCCAGCGACAAGCCGGAGCTCTGCCTCTTATTTCACCTATTGCTGCTGTTTGGGCAGTCATGGTGTCCAATCAGCGGTTTGAATACGTTGAATCAGACTGCAAAGGTAATGTATTTTTTTGAAATAGCGAAAAAAAGGTTTCAAAGGCATGCAAGAGTGGACAAACTGACAGAATGGGCGGTGCTGCGTTGCCAAAATGCCACATGACAAAGATAAATAAAAGTAAAAAAAACCGTTTTGTGCGCTAAGACACGTTAAGGCATGGAATTTGTTTGTTAAAAGAGAAGAAAACTTTTGGGGCAATTAATTCCAACTCGATTTTTGGGATTATCTTTGCAATGCAAGAGGACGGAGCGGGCAGAAGGTCCGCGACCCTCACGAACAAGAAATACTAACAATAAAAAAAATAGTAGAAAATGAAAATCAACTCTAATGCGATCAGAACATCGATGTGTGTTCTTGCTATTGGTCTTTCGGCCGGTTCGTTCTATACAGTGATGGCTCATCAGCCCGAGACGGCAGAAGCCCAGTCGGCCGCAGCAGTTCCTGTCGGCCAGGTAGACCTGACCTATGCAGCCGAGAAGGCCCTTCCCGCTGTGGTTCACATCAGGTTTGTGCAGAATTCGAAAGTGACGACGGTAGACGTGCAGAACGATCCATTCGGTGATTTCTTCGACCCGTTCGGTTTCTTCGGCAATCCCGGTGGCGGCAACCGCCAACGCCAAGTACAGACTCCGAAGCGTGAGGGAGCCGGTTCGGGTGTTATCATATCCTCCGACGGCTATATCGTGACGAACAACCACGTGGTGGAAGGCGCCGACGAGCTGACGGTGACCTTGAACGACAACCGTGAGTTCTCCGCCCGCATCATCGGTTTGGACAAGAACACCGACCTTGCCCTGATTAAGATAAACGGCAAGGACCTCCCCACCCTTCCTATCGGCGACTCGGAGAAGCTGAAGGTAGGTGAATGGGTGATAGCCGTGGGCAACCCGTTCAATCTGAATTCTACGGTGACCGCCGGCATTGTGAGTGCCAAGGCCCGTTCGCTTTATGCCAATGGTGTGGAGTCGTTTATCCAGACAGATGCCGCCATCAACGCCGGCAACTCAGGCGGTGCCCTTGTGAACACCCAGGGCGAGCTGGTAGGTATCAACGCCATGCTCTATTCTCAGACCGGCAGTTACAGCGGTTACGGTTTCGCCATTCCTACTACGATTATGAACAAAGTGGTGAAAGACCTGAAAGAGTACGGCACCGTGCAGCGTGCAGTGCTTGCTATCCAGGGACAGGATGTACACAACTACATCGACGCCCAGAAGGCCAAGGGCAATGAGGTAGACCTCGGCACGAACGACGGTGTCTACATTGCCAAGGTAGAGGAAGGCGGTGCCGGTGAGGAAGCCGGTCTGCAGGAAGGCGATGTGATAACGAACATCGACAACCGCAAGGTGACGAAGATGGCTGAGCTTCAGGAGTTTTTGGCCAGCAAGCGTCCGGGTGACAAAGTGAAGGTGACCTATCTGCGCAAGAAGTCGAAGCACGAGAAGACCGTGACGCTGAAGAATGCCCAGGGCAACACCTCGGTGGTGAAGAACGCCGACCTCGACGTACTGGGTGCCAC